>Ga0228535_1000019_pt1 | contig 540328 bp, 454 predicted proteins | sample SJ1metagenome_FD_168457 | JGI IMG/M metagenome (GOLD analysis project Ga0228535, IMG submission 168457) | Enriched culture of PCE-dechlorinating microbial communities from Ithaca, New York, USA - SJ1 | ecosystem: Engineered > Modeled > Simulated communities (microbial... > Unclassified...
CCATCTCCAGATTTCGTATTCCGGTATATCAGTAAGATACTTTATATCCACCTGAAAACGACTAAACACTCTCTTCTGCTTCCTCACTTCTTGCATATCCTTTCTTTTCTTATAAGTTTTCCTCTTAGCCTTAATCAATCCTGCTTCCTTAATTACTCTGTGAATGGAAACATGAGAATAATTAAGCTCCAGCACTTCCTTAATTCTACGGGAACCCCAACCCGGATGCCTTTTTCTACATTCCAGAATCTTTAGCTCCGTCTCCTTATCAATCTTGATAGAACAGTGCTCTTTCTTCCGGGGAAGATCTGACAAACCAGCCTCCTTATTCTCCTGGTATCGCTTCACCCATTTACGCACCGTCTTAACTGTGGTTTGATAGGCTTGGGCACAGGGCTTTATCCCAAACTTTAGCGCATCCTGAGCCATGTTTAAACGATATCTCTTGACATCTTCCTTATCCATAAAGATTATGTTTTCCATATAGGTGTTCATAAAGGTTGCATATCCCGATATCTTGTCGAGATGGCAACCATTTTTTTTGTTATATAGGTGTTCATAAAGGTTGCACTCCCTCTATCTGTCTCAATAACTACCATTTATATAACCTTTAATTTTATTCTTTATAAGTTTTCTTTTGCTCTTATTTATTATCTCCGGGTAGGGGATACCCTTTCCCTTTACTAACCAAACTTAAAAAAGTTTTCCTCAGACAGAAAATAAATGAGATTAAAAAAGAAAAGGACGCAAGCTTTGAATACCTGCGTCCCTTTCTTTGTGAGGCTGGTTTATTGAATGACTATCTCTTTCTGCGGAGTTGGTTCTTTTTTCGGGATAATCAGATGCAACACGCCATCTTCCATTTTAGCCGATATCTTAGAGACATCAGTATTATCAGGAAGAAGTAAGTTGCGACGATAGTTACCACTATAACGTTCGCAGCGATAGATTGTTCCTTTCTTTTCTTCCTTTGTCTCTTCAACATTGGCTTCAATCAGAAGCTGATTATCATGAACTGTTATTTTTACATTGTCTTTCTTGAATCCAGGCAGGTTAGCCAGAATCTCATATTCTTTATCTCTTTCTATGATATCCATTGGCATAGCCCGGAAATTTTCTTCTTCAAAATCTTCCTCAAAAGCACGATTGAAAAATTCATCAAACATATTTAACATCGTGCTCATTGGATTAATCTCTGAAGTTCTACGAGAAGGTACTAGTTTCATTTTAAACCTCCTTTTTCATTTATTGATTTCTACTATTAATATAATGGAAGTGAGGAAAAAAGCAAATAAAAAATTAGCAGTCTCCCAGTTCTATCTGCTAAAAATAGTCTGTGACCTAAGCTTTGATACAAGGTTTTGGGGCTAATAAAGCTTCTTTTTTCTATCCAAAACTCTATTACGGGGGATATAAATCCCTTCAAGAGATAAAAGTGACAGCAGATTTCTTCGTCTGTGGAGCGAGGTACAATCTTCTTTACTGGAGCAATAACAATTTAAATCTTATAAAAAAATACCCAGGATGATATCGTATCAGTCCTTCTACACCCCATTTTAATAGAAGAAGTTAATAAGTAAGGGTATAGTAAATAGAGCAATAAAAGTTGATATAGAGACCACAGTTGCAGCAAAATCGCGGTCCATATTTTCTCTATCAGCTAAGATAAGGGTATTAAAACCTGCAGGTAGTGAAGAACAGATTATAACCACGATTTGAGCTGTTCCATGTAACCTAAAAATGAGGGTTAGTAAATAACCGGTAATTAGACCTACTCCCATTCTCAATACTACGGCAATCAGAGCTTTCCCGAGATGTTTTAGCTTTGGTTCACAGGCTAATCCGAGAGCTACCATCATCAGAATTCCAGTAGGATTACCTAAAAGTTCCAGGAAAGAGATAACCGTATAGGATAGTTGCAGATTTGACATTTTAATCAGGACGGCAAAGAGAATGGCATATAAAGGAGGAAGAGTGAGAAATTTTTTGAGCTGGATTTTTTCTTTAGTAGCAGAAGTCCCATATTTGATTGCCTGATAATAAGCAAAGGTAAAAATCATTATAGTGTTTCCAATATCAAAAAGGGAAGCACGAGCCAGTTCTTCACTTCCTATAATTTTAAAATAAGGCAAGGCAAAAGCTGTGTTCATTATCATCGTAGCTACCAGGAAACTTCCGAATGTTTGGGGTTCCATTTTCAGCTTTTCCCCTATGGCAGAAGAGATGAAATAAATTATCACCATCACCAGCATAGCACAAAGTGCTACTAAAAGTAAATCCAGAGCTAAGGTAGCACGATAAATAGCCAGAATCATTAGAGGTGGGATACAGACATTCAGTACAAAGCGAAGAAGGATGTGAGCATCATCTTTTTGTAAGAGTTTCAGCTTTTTCAGGATAAAACCAATAAAGAAACACAAAATAAAGGTGAGATTCTGTCCCTGGAAGAAATTCATAACTGATTGAGTTCTTTAGAGGTTATTGTTATCCGATGGAAAATAGAAGACTTTATAAATTATTTCTAAGTCTGATTTTAAATCTTCATTATGTTCTTCATCAGCTCTTGTTTGTGGTGGTTCAATAAATTTCCAGGCAGGGTATTCGGATAGAGCTTGAGCTAAATTCCATTTTCGCTTAAATTTTTTACCATCCAATTCAGATAAAGCTTTGAGTTGTTCTTCGGTAAAACGACGATTAAGACCTCCCTTATTGAGGAGTTCCACATTAACCAGGAGAGGATAATTTTCACATATACTAATAATAATTTTTATCTCTTCAGGTGTATAGAAATCTTCTTCCATTAGTTCTTTATAGAGCTCTCTTTCTGTTTTGAAGGTACGTAGGTTAACAAATGATAGATGTTTAGTATCTATTCCGCGTTGTTCTATTTCTTTTACTGCAGCTTTATCTACTGTGTAGGTGATAGGAAGGCGCACCTGTAGTTCAAACACATTTTGGCTTATATAAAGAGCAACAAAGGAAAGAAGGAAAGCCATCAAAGGTGCAACAATCCACGCAAGAGATACCTTCCCAAGCACATTATATTTTATATTTTTTCCTCCCTTAGCCAGACCTATACCAAGTACAGCACCGACCATAGCTTGGGTGGAAGATATAGGAACTAAGGGAACAGCTGGTAAACCGATAGAAAGGAGTAAATTATGCAATCCACGAGAAGAAAATAAGAATAGAACAAAGGTCTCAGCTAAAAGAGCTACTAATGCCATAGCTGGAGAAAGTTTATAGATTTCATGCCCTACAGTTCCCATCACTTTATGTGAATAGGTGTAGATGCCTAAAACTACAGAAAGCGCACCAACCAGGTATAATTGTTGAACTCCAGTAAGTGAAAACATAGAACCTATGGTTAAATCTTTAAAAGGAGTAACTGGTACAAAAACTCCAATAGCATTAGCAATGGTGTTTGCACCTAAGAAATAAGCTGCAATAGCTCCAAATACAACTAAAGCATAACGGATAATCATATCCTGTTCCAGAAGATGTAGTCGGGAACGATTTATCCACCTTCGCATAAGATAAAAGAATAAAGCAGCAACTGCAGCAGAGACAATAAATGCAATAATCCAGCTACTGGCAATAGTAATCAGAGAATTAAAATCGGTGATGCGTCCAGAAAAGTAGTTCCAACCAATTATAGCTCCCACAATAGTTTGAGAAACGGCAACTGGAATGCCTAAACGGACAATTGCCACAATAGCTAAAGCAGCAGCTAATGCGACAGTAAAGGCGCCCCCAATAGCATCTATGGAACCCAATCTTCCGAGAGTTCCAGAAGGTCCACTTCCTTCCAGAAAAGCACCTAAGGTATAGAAAATAGCTGCAATCAGGGCAGCTTGACGGAATTTAATCATACGGGTGGAAACGGCAGCACCAAAAATATTGCCGGTATCATTGGCTCCCATTGACCAACCGATGAATAACCCACTCAGAAGATAGAAATAGACCATATCAGCTGATAATCTATAATTGTCTTTTTATAGTATAGATAGCAAGCCTATCACAGACTGCTTGAGCATAATCAGAAATCTGTTCAATATGAATGGCAAACCAGCGTAACTGACTTTTAAGGGCAAGGTCTATATCCAGAGAAAAGATTTGACGGCGTAGTTTTTCTCCTAATTGGTCAGCCTCTCTTTCAAAGAAATAGACCTTATGGATGAAGTTATTGACCTGACTGAGGTCACGGAAGAAGGAACGCACAGCAAAGACCAGTTGTTCTACAGCAGCTGTAGAAGCAGTTGTAGTCTGCAGCCAGAGGTCATCCAGTACGGAAGGAATTTCCGGATTTTCTATAGAAAACTGCATCAAAGTATCCTTCATATGGTCCATAACCTCATCAGTATTTTCCAGTATAGCCAGGACATCACCCCGATTTTCTGGAATTAGTGTTCGTTCATATAAATAGCGTTCTACTGCTATCCTGAGGTCATCCACCTTCTTTTCATTCTCTCTAATCAGATTCAATCTTTCTTCAAATTGCGAAGTCCTTTCCTGGAGATAGTCATCCACTGCAAAACGGAAAATTAAAGCAGAATCACTGACTATATCCAGAAAGGTATCAATCTGGGCTTCTACGAATTTAGTAGTTTTTAAGACCAGAGCCATTATTTCTCCTTGGATAATCTTAAATTTCAATCTTTAATAAATATTTATGGTTATGTATTTTGTCAAGATTAAGCTGCAAATCTCTTTTTTATCCATAGGTATTTTAATATAAGTGATTTAATATTGACAGTTTAATCAGGATAAGAGAATAAGAAAAAAGAAGATAACTTTAAGAAAGGAGCAAAGATAATGCGAGATAAACTTTACTTGATAGATGGTACGGCACTTCTATATCGCTCTTATTACGCTTTCGTTAATAATCCACTGATAAATAGTAAAGGTGAAAATACCAGTGCTATATATGGTGTGGTCAATTCCTTCTTGCATTTACTGGATTCCAAAAAGGCAGAAAATTTATTGATAAGCTTTGACCGTAAAGCTCCCACTTTTAGACATGAACTCAGTGAAGCCTATAAAGCTAATAGACCTCCCATGCCAGATGCTCTGCTGGCACAGGTAGAACCAGTTCAAGAGTTTTTTCGGATAATCGGTCTAAAAGAAATATCCATAGACGGTTATGAAGCTGATGATGTTCTGGCAACTTTAGCAGAACGCTTTAAAACTGATTATGATATAGTGTTTGTTACTATTGATAAAGATTATGCACAACTGGTTGACGATAAGGCAGTTATCTACGACCCAATGAAGAATATTACTCTGGATAAAGAAGCAATTGTTAAAAAATATGGAATACTCCCTGAACAATTTGTGGATTTTCTGGCATTAGCAGGAGACCCCAGTGATAATATACCCGGAGTTAGAGGCATTGGAGAAGTTACAGCCGTTAAGTTACTAAAGCAATATTCCAATTTGGATGAGATTTATGCTCATCTGGATGAAATTCCGGAAAAATTACGACAAAAGCTGATTGAAGGTAAAGATAATGCCTATCTTTCCAGACAGTTGGCTATGATAATCAGAAATGTTCCTATTGAGATCCCCCGAATTGAAGCTCTAAAATTTAATCCAGAATCATTACATAAAGCAAAGGATTTTCTCACTCGCTATGAGATAAATACTTTGAAGAGATTAATAGATAATCGTTATGGGCAGAAAATAGCTATTTCAATTCCTTCAGAAGAACCGGATAAATTGGTACAGAGTGATATATTTGAAAGTAAGTATACAGTTCCCTCCAAAATGGGAAATAAGAAGTTTCAGGCAATACTGGCAACAGCAGAAAATTATTCTAAGCTGCTGGACGATTTGAAGAAGGTTAATCTGGTAAGTCTTGATACAGAGACTACTTCTGAAGATGCAATGCAAGCCGATTTAGTTGGTATTTCCTTATGTTTTAAATCTGATGAAGCCTGGTATATACCTATAGGACACAAGGAGTATAATAATTTCCCTAAAGAGCAAACTCTCCGTGAACTAAATGAAGCTTTGCAAGGTAAATTGATTCTGGGTCATAATATTAAGTATGATATGATTGTACTCCACCAGGAAGGCTGGAGCTGGGATAATAAAATTGGAGACACTATGATTGCCGCTTATCTTTTCGACCCGGGGACAAATCAATATTCTCTGGAAACTTGTGCTGCTACGGAACTTCAATATGAGATGATTACTTTTTCAAGTTTAATTAATAAAAAAGCCTGCCCCAGCTTTGATTTACTGGAAGTAGAAAAGGCTTGTGACTATTCAGCGGAAGATGCCTGGGCTGTCTATATGCTCTATCCTATCTATCTGAAAAGGCTGGAAAACACAGGTTTAAAAGAGCTGTATGAAAATATAGAAATCCCTTTGATACCAGTTTTACAGCAGATGGAAGAAAATGGGGTTAGCATTGATACAGAAGTATTGAAAGAGATATCCAAAAATATCAACCAGGAACTGGAAAAACTTACCGAAGAGATATATGCCTATGCCGGCTATGAGTTTAATATTAATTCAACTCAGCAACTGGCAAAGGTTCTTTTTGAAGAGAAGAAGTTACCTGCTAAGAAGAAGACCAAAAGTGGTTATTCCACCGATAGTGCAGTTCTGGAAGAGCTGGCAGAAAAATATGAGATTGCTGAAAAACTTCTGCAATACCGGATGTTAAGTAAACTTGAATCCACTTATGTGAGTGCTTTACCAAAATTAATTAATCGGAGAACAGGGAGAATACACTCTTCTTTTAATCAGACCGTAACCTCAACGGGAAGACTTTCCTCTTCCAATCCAAATCTCCAAAATATACCTGTTAGAACAGATTTAGGTAAGACGGTTCGGAAGGCTTTCATTGCTGCCGACCCAGATTGGGAACTTATGGATGCAGATTACTCCCAGATAGAATTAAGATTGTTAGCATTAATGTCTGGAGACCAGGTCCTGATAGATTCTTTTAAACAGGACTTAGATATCCATCGTCAAACTGCTGCTCTAATTACAGGAAAACCCTTAAACGATGTAACTGATGAAGAACGAAGAAGAGCAAAAGTTATAAATTTTGGTTTACTCTACGGAATGGGACAGAAGAAACTTTCACGGGAACTAGGAATTTCTCAAGAAGAAGCAAAGAAACTCATTGATGAGTATTTCCATCGTTTTCCCACCATCCAAGCTTTCATTAATAATTGTAAAGCAGAGGCAAGATTACATGGATTTTGTCAGACCCTATTTGGCAGGAAACTCTATCTTAAAAATATAAATAGCAGTAATCAGGGGTTAAGAGCTGAAGCAGAAAGAGTGGCTGTAAATATGCCTATCCAGGGTACTGCAGCTGACCTTATTAAGATTGCTATGATTGATATACATAAACAAATTAAAGATAATCCCAGAATCAAGATGATACTACAAGTCCATGATGAACTCGTCTTTGAGGTACATAAAGAATTTTTGTTAGAAGCGGAAAAGTTGGTTAAGAAAGCAATGGAGGAAGCTTTACCGGAAAAATACCGTCGCATTGTGACTTTAAAAGTTGATATTGGACACGGTCATAGCTGGTTTGATGCACACTGAAAAGAAACTTGACATTATAACCTGTAAAATATCTATAGAATTAAGAGCATTGAAATTTAGTTTTTTGGGGAACATCATTATAATCAATATTTAAAATCAAAAAGAATATTTGAGGATAATAGTGGATAAAATACAATCTCAAGCTTTAGCTGAAAACCTGGCTCAAACACAGGTAAAAGAAATTGTTCTTTCACCAGAAAGCCAGTGGTTACTAAAGCAAAGTACCAATTATTTCGGTATACAACAAAGAACCAGGCAATTTTTGGAAGAATTTCACCATCCTTATGCCAATTGGGATGAGGTGCTATTTTTGTTAAGACAAAGTGTAATTGGAGATTTATGGTTTTATCTTCAGCTTCCAGAAAGAGATAAGGCTCTATCTATTATTCTAAGAATCTTTGAAGAAATCTTTCAAAAAGCAGAAAAAAAAGAAACCAAGCAGAAGGCTATAACTGAATTTCTATCCTTCGTTAGTGCTTTAGCGAGTCAGGAACAGGTTCCGCAAATAATTCTGGAAGACAGTGGAGAAATATTAGAAAAATGGTATAGAGATTACCCGGATTTATTTATTCCGCTTACAGGACAATGTTATAGCACATTGAAGCTTCTTTCCACCAGGATATCCCATCCAGAAAGGTTACTTGTGCTATTAAAATCTATCTATCAATCTTCTCTGGAATTGTGGAAATCCAGCTCTTCAATTGAGGAATGGTATGATAAATATGCCGATTTGATTACTCTCAGTCGCAGTTATCTTTCCCGTACAATAGGCACCAGGTTCTATAATCAGCAATTAAACCAATTGGGTAAGATTAAAAGTATAGAGGAATTAAACGAGATTCCATCTTTTACAGAAATAGCCGTTCGTCATAGAGATTTGCTGGCTCAATTTCCAAGTATACAGGAAAAGATTCATTATATCTTTTATCTTTTGAGTTTACCTCCTATGAGTGGTTTAATTGACCATCTTTTATGGGATTTTAATCGGATTTTAGGACAGTTACGAGAGACCTTATCTGCTAAAGAGATAAATGCACTATTAGATTCTGTCTTTGAATTCCTGGCTGAATATAAGGATGTGCATACCAGTATTGTGCTGGATTGTGTTCTCACTATTGGCAAGGCGGTACTTGACCCTGAAGAACCCGAACTGGGAAAAAGGTTAATAAGAAAGATAATAGATCTTGGTTTTATTCCGCCCGGAAAAATTAAAATTAACCGGGACTGGCAGATTATAGCCAATAAAAACCACATTAAAAATATACGTGTCTGGCTTCAACTTATCAGCATTGACCCAGCTTTTTGTAAGGATTTATTAGCCGCTTTAACTATTTCTATAATCCGACAGGGAATCTTTGTATCCGATACGGATTTGTTCCAGAAAGATGTATCTGCATTTCTAAATAGCAACATCAAACCTATCTATGTGCAAGCAAAGCATCTTTTAAGACTTTTACCTGTTTTTTATAATGAAATAGGAGCAGAAGGTGAAATTAGAGACTTAAGCACCGAAATTGATGAGCTCTGCTATCGTAAGGATTTATTGATGCACTTTGTCCGCAAACAGGTGCACACTGAAAGTAATAATACTCAGATTCAGCTGCTCCAAGAGATTTTAAATTACTGGGTTGACCTTGACCCTAATCATTTGAAGGGTCTGGCACCTGAAGATATAGAAGAATATATAAGTCATCCTGATGAACTCAATCAGAAACAGCATCAGGCAGTAAATAAGTTTTTAAGCGACCACAACTTAGATGCACAAAACCTGCTCAACCAATCCTGGCAAAGCATTGCTCCACTTTTTAAATCAATAAAAAATGAAGATATCCCACTTAAAAAATTAGAACTGCTATGCCGCATTTATTATCTTTTACTGGACAAATATCAGCTGGACCCCTATGATATAACAAAGTTTCTAAGCCGATATAACTGGTTTGACCAGAAGGAGCAACTTCGCTTGAAACAGAGTCTGGCAAGAAATGACTATGATAGCAGCATCCATCAGATGCTTAATTATATTGGCAGATTAAATAAAATAGTGCTTGATCCAAAACCTACTCAGCCCTGGGAAAATATATATTATAAAAGACACATAGCTGCTGGGATTCCTTCTATGTATGGTCAATACCGAGAACCGAAATTAGAAGCTATGGGGATAATATTCCGTCTGGAAAATCTGGTGGAAAGACTGATTGAAAAAGACATAAAGCAATTAAATCTGGAATATCTAACTGCTAAAACCCTCAAACGTATCATCCATATTCTTGAACTATATGAATTAGGATTGATTTATGAAGGCTATTCAGTCAGTGCTTTTTCCAATGCCTTGGAGATGTTAAAATCCAGTCAACGTGTAGTCAGACTTTCCTTAGACCAATATCTGGACCTCTTCAAACAGATAAAAGATAGTATCACCGATTTAATCAATGAACATTTCTATCGTTTTTATGAACAAGAACTAAGCCATTTACCCGCTAAGGGAATACCAGGAAAGTATAAAAAACAAACCATCCAGCAGATGTTTGCTGAAGAATTTTTCCGTAAACTTCTGGGTAGCTCATTTCTCGTCCAATCAATGGACAATTTTATCTCTCAGATTATCACTTCTTTAAATTCTATGAAGACCATATTTGCTCCAGAGGACCTCATTAAAGTGATGAGTTATGACCCTGATTTGCTGTTTGTACCTTTACATACAAATAACCGTCGTCTGGACAATCAAGTGCTTTTAGGTGCTAAGGCTTATTTTCTTAAAAAAATGATTCAGTATGAATTCCCCATTCCCGCAGGAATTGTTATTACTACAGAGCTATTCCGAGCTCGTAATATAATTAATGCACATCCAGAGATAGAGAAAGAGCTGGATGAAAAAATCCGCTTCAATGTTAATCGGATAGAAAATTATACCGGATTGGAATATGGCAATCCAGAGGCTCCTCTATTACTATCAGTGCGTTCTGGAGCTCCTATGAGTTTACCTGGAGCTATGAGCACCTTTCTCAATATTGGTATGAATGATGAGATTACTCTCAAGCTAAGCACTATGCCTAATTTTGGTTGGACCGCCTGGGATTGTTATCGTCGTCTTTTGCAAAGTTGGGGAATGGCATATGGCATAGACCGTGATGAATTTGATGCGGTGATGATTTCTTATAAGCGTCGGTATAAAGTACAGCTTAAGACTCAGTTTACTCCGGAGCAGATGAGAGATATGTGCACTTCCTATAAAAAGGTTTTAGCTCGTCATAAGGTTTCCTTTGAGCAGGATGTATTTCTTCAGCTTAAACAGGCTATAAATCATGTTTTAGACTCCTGGAACACTGATAGAGCACGTTTATATCGTCAAAAACTTCAGATAGCAGATGATTGGGGCACGGCTGTTCTTATCCAAAAAATGATTTTAGGTAATATCAGTCTTGATTCAGGCACTGGTGTTGCATTCACTTATGCAGATTGGAGTAAAGAACCAGGAATAACTCTGAATGGTGACTTTACCTTGTGCAGTCAAGGAGAGGATGTAGTAGCAGGATTGGTATATACTTTGCCTATCTCAGAACAGCAACGGAAATTATCTAAATCACCAGTACAAGTTTCCCTGGAAAAAGATTTCCCGGACATTTATGCTCGTTTACTTTCTCTGGCTCGTCAATTGGTAGAAGAACGTGGATATCCCCATCAAGAGATAGAATTCACTTTTGAGGGTCCACGCAAAGAGCAATTATATATACTTCAGACACGCAATCAACTAATTACTAAGGTTAAACAATATACAATTTTCAGTGTCCCTAAACGTGAATTGAAACTCTTAGGTAATGGAATTGGAGTCGGAAAGGGTGTCCTGAATGGGATAATTGTCATTTCTCGTCAAGATATTGACGAACTAAAAGATATGAATTTACCTTTAATTCTGGTTAAACCGGATACAGTTCCTGAGGATATGGAACTTTTATTTGATTGTCAGGGTTTGCTAACTTCTCGTGGTGGTGTTACTTCTCATGCTGCTGTAACAGCCATTCGCCTGGGAATTATAGGTGTCGTTAACTGTCGTCAACTCAAGGTTATAGAAGAAGACAATATCTGTCGGATAGGAGATTATATTCTGCGTCCTGGCGATAAGATAGCGATTGATGCTTCCAGTGGTTCTATATATTTAGGACATTATCCGGTGGAAACCATACCAGGTTAAGATATTAACGCAAAAAAATATAGATAAGGAGAAAAACAATGAACAGCCAATTGAAAAGTAAAAGGCTACTTGGAATCAACGGAGTGGGAAGAATAGGAAAACTTCTGCTCTGGAATCAGATTCATCTGAGACATTTTGATGGTATTGTCATTAACTTTGGCAGAGAAGTAGGAAAAAGCTTGGATGACCTGATTCAGGTCTTAGAAATGGATTCCACCTATGGCAGCATTCACAAATTCCTTTTTGGGGTAGTTGGACGTAAGGCAGAAATCAAGGTTATAGACCCGGAAAAACCTGTTCTGGAAATTGAGGGTATGCCCATAACTATACTTCGTAAAGCACGTGATCCCAAAGATATCAACTGGTTAGAAGAAGGTGTCCGCATAGTAGTTGATTGTACGGGTAATTTTTTAGACCCCAATATTACACCTGAAAAAGGAGTGCCCTGTCTTAGAGGTCATTTAGCAGCAGGTGCTCTCAAGGTCATTTGTTCAGCTCCTTTCAAAAGTAAGGCAGCAGTAATGGAAGATAATCCAGATACTATAACAATGATTTATGGTATCAATCACCTCAATTACGACCCTCAAAAACATCATATAATCTCCGCTGCAAGTTGCACTACCACTGGTCTGGCTCATATGATAAAACCTCTACTTGAACATAAAGAAACAGCCAACATAATGACTGCATCTATGAGCACTATTCATGCTGCCACCAATTCTCAAAGCATTCTGGATTCTGTGCCTAAAGCAGGAGCTTCTGACCTGCGTAAAACCCGCAGTGTCTTCAATAATATCATCCTTTCTACTACCGGTGTTTCTAAAGCTCTGGAACTGGTGATGCCAGAAATTAAAAATATAGGTTTTATGGCAGATTCTGTGCGAATTCCTACTAACACTGTATCTCTTATTAACCTTAATGTAACCTTCCATGCAGAACTAAATGAATTAGGACAACCCAATATCACCAGAAAACTAATTAATGATATTTATAAACAGGCAGCCGAAGGTCCACAAAATGGATTATTAATGTATACCGAAAGACAAAATGTTTCAGCAGATATGATTGGCAATATGGCAGCAGTAGTGATAGAAGCTAATGAAACTCACACCCGTACAAGCTTTATTGCTGTGCCACCTAAGACCCTGAAAGAATTGGGTGCTCCAGAGGATAAAACTGTCTATATGCCTGTAACTCATGCTAAAATCTTTGGCTGGTATGATAATGAACTCGGTTCATACACCAATTGTCTTTCTCGCCTGATAAATTATATAGATGAGACTACACCCTGAGTTTAAAGTCTAAACTTAGAGATGGCGTAATTCACGACGCAATAGATTAGCATTACTAACCACCGTTACTGAGCTAATAGCCATAGCTATTTCAGCGATAATGGGATGTAATGCACCAAAAATCGCTAAGGGGATGGCAATAACATTGTAAAAGAAAGCCCAGAACAGATTCTGTCTAATCTTCTGGAAAGTAGCAAGAGAAAGCTTTATCGCTCGGGGAATGAGCTCTAATTTATTGGGAACGATTACAATATCTGCTGCTTCTATGGCTATATCTGCTCCCTGACCAAGAGCTATACCAATATCTGCTTGTTTTAGTGCTGGCGCATCGTTAATACCATCCCCTACCATAGCTAAAGCACCATATTCTTCTTGTAATTCTTTAATAATTTTAGCTTTATCTCCAGGAAGTGCATCGGCTATAAATTTACTTATACCACATTCTGCTGCAATAGCAGCAGTGGTCTCTTTATTATCACCACTCAATAAAATGCTTTCAATTCCCATTTCTCTTAGAGTTTTTACTACCTCAAAAGCTTCAGGACGAATAGTATCTGCCAGATATAGTATACCCAGGACTTGCTTCTCATCCGTCAAAAATACGGAAGTAGCGTAAGGATATTGTGTATCTTTTAGGTTGAATTCGTCTATTTTAATACCCTTTTCTTTTAGGAGAGCAAGATTACCCAGATAATAGCTTTGACTATTTATTTTAGCAGAGATACCCTTTCCACTATAGTTAGTGAATTCTTCAATAGGAAAGGTTTGCAGGTCACGAACCTGAGCTTCTGTAATAATAGCTTTAGCCAGAGGATGTTCACTGCCTTGTTCCAGACTAAAAGCAATCTGTAATATCTCTTGTTCGGAAAGTTTTGGACTCACTATCTTTAAAAGCTTTAAGTTCCCATAGGTAATGGTGCCGGTCTTATCAAAAACTATAACTTTTACATCTTTCATCCTTTGTAAAGCTTCTCCATTTCTTATTAGAATCCCTCTTTCAGCTCCAATTCCACTACCCACCAATAAAGCTGTAGGTGTAGCAAGTCCCAGAGCACAGGGACAGGCAATCACCAGAGTAGCAATTGCCGCCATCAAAGCTGCAGCTAAGCCATAATTAGCTGAACTTAATGGAATAATTGTCCGAATGGCTTCGCTTATATTACTCATAAAAGACGGAAAAAGTAGCCAGGCAAAAAAGGTTAAAATGGATAGTGTCAAAACAACTGGAACAAATACAGATATTATCTTATCTGCTAATAGCTGAACTGGAACTTTGGAATTCTGAGCCTCCTCCACCAATTTTACTACTTGAGCCAGAAAACTATCTTTACCTACTCTTTCTGCTTGCACTTTAATAAAGCCATCAAGATTTAAAGTTGCTCCCAGAACTCTATCTCCTGCTTGACGATATACAGGTAAAGATTCTCCCGTAGCGATTGATTCATCAAGATTGGCACTACCCTCAATAATAATTCCATCGGCTGGAACTTTTGCTCCTGCTTTTACTAAAAATATATCTCCTACTTTAAGTTTATGCACTGGAATCTCTTTTTCTTCATCATCTATAAGCACAAGAGCTGTTTTTGCTCCCAGATTAATAAGTTTTCTAATTGCTGAAGAAGCCTGACCTCGTGCTTTTGTCTCCAGATATCTACCCGTTAAATGAAATGCCAGAATCATTGCTGCGATTCCACTAAAATCATCTGCTCGTATTCCATTTACGATTAAAGATAAAGGAACTACCAGCAATGAAGCAATGGTGCCAATAGCTATCAATACATCCATATTGGTACCTCCAGTGCTTATTGCTTTGAAAGCTGAAATATAGACTCTACGAGCAGGAAAACACATCCCTAAAATAGTTAAAGAAAATATTATCCAGTTTGCTGCCTTATGCCAGTAAGGCAACTCGTGAGATGCCATCATTATTACCATTATTGCCATCACAATGATGGCTATAATCCACATCTGAATCATATTCTTTCTGGCTATTTGCACTTTCTGTATCTGTTCATCTTCCGTCAGGATAATACTTTCCCGAACTGAATAGCCCAGAGATTCTATGGTTTTTACTACATCTTCAACCTTTAGATATCTATCATCATATTCAAGAGAAGCTTCTTCCAGTCCAAGATTAACACTTGCTGAAATCACTCCTTTTAAACTGGAGATAGCTTTTTCTACTCGTGTACTACAGGCTGCACAATGCATACCGTCAATACCAAGATTCAACTGTTGTCTCATTTTTTTCACTCCTTTTTATATTAAAATCTTATTCTAATAAATCTGAAAGACAATCTCTTTCTGAGATGCAGAGATAGGCAAGTCTCCTTAAAGTTATCCTGTATCACTGTAATCTATAAAAAATATTTATTTTTTGCACCAGTTTTTGCATATCTATAAAGATATTAATTCCTGATGATTAAAGGAAATAACTAATGCCCAAAAAAACTTTTAAATATTTATCTCTGATACTTATACTGTTAGCTCCACTATTTCTTCTGGCTGAAACCTCCGTTGCTCCTTTTAATATTGTTAATATTTCGGACAATTCTATTCAAATTCGCTTTGAACTTCCAGCCTGGTCTATGGAAAGAAGTGAAATTAATAATCTATCCCGAGTTAAAATAGACGATATCCCCTATCTTTTCCTGGAAGAGACCGAAACTCTACCTGTATTTAGCACGATGATTGCCATTCCCTATCAGGGAGGGGTCAATCTGCAAATAAACACTACTCAACAAAGTATTCAGAATCATATTAGACTTGATTTTGACTCGTTACTTAGTTCTGAGAAAGCAAGCGGAAGATATAATGAAGAATTGTATCCTGCAAATTCAGTAGTAATTTCAGAACCTCAAATTATGCGTGATTTTCGTATTGTCACTTTAAATATTTATCCCTTCCAGTATGACCAGAGTAAACAAACTTTATCCATCTTAGAATCAATTGATATTCAATTAAATTATGATAATCAACCTTCTATCAATGAAATAGAACCCCCCTTAAACTTATCTCCTGCTTTTGAAAAGATTTATCCTGCTCTGATTTTGAATTACGAACAGTTTATTACCCGTGATGAAATAACTTATTCTCGTCCCAGAATGCTGGTGATATATGGGAATTATTCAGATACTACCTATTTAACCCAGGTCAATAATTATGTTAACTGGAAAAAACAAAAAGGTTATATAGTAAATGCAGTTAGTACTTCTACTACTGGTAGCTCTTATACTTCTATAAAAAACTATATTCAAAATCAATACAATAATCCTTCAACGCGTCCTGATTATATTGTCCTTATTGGTGATACTTCCGGCAATATGGCTATCCCCAGTTACAATAGTTATATTGATTATTACTACACTTGGTTAGCTGGGAATGATAACCTGGGAGATGCAGCCATAGGACGAATATCGGTTGAGGGCACAGCCGATATGGTAAATTATATGGCAAAGGTCTCTTCTCTGGAAAGAGATGTAAATATTAGCACTGCTTCCTGGCTTAATAGTATGCTACTGGTTGGAGATTCCAGCAGTTCTGGTATTTCTACCATTTATACTAATAGATATATACACGATCATTCCTTAATGGTTAATCCTTCCTATACTTATACCGAACTTTATGGACCTTCTCCTTCTTCTACCACTATCAATAATGCTATAAATCAAGGAGTAGTTTTCTATAACTATCGTGGTTATATTGGGATGAGTAATTGGCCCAATACAATCAGTCAATTAAATAACGGTTATAAGCTATTTCATAGTGTTTTTATCACTTGTAATACCGGTACTTTCAACAGTGGAACGAGTACCACTGAAGCAGTAGTTAGATATGGAACTGCAGCTTCTTTAGGAGGGGCAATAACCTCAATAGGAATGGCAACTTCCTCAACTCATACGCCTATGAACAACTGTCTGACTGTAGGAATCTTTCATGGCATCTATCCTCTGGGAATGCGAAATATGAGCGAAGCAATGCTCTATGCTAAACTCTATCTGTATGCTGTCTATGGAGCTAGCCAATCCACCCAGGCTTATAATTTCTCTTCCTATTGCAATTTAATCGGTGATCCTACTGCTTCTGTTTATGTAGGCATTCCTTCAACTTTCATTTCCAATGCACCTACTTCTATTCCTGCAGGTTCATCTACCTTAGAAATCACAGTTTTAAACGATTCCAATCAAATTGTGCAGGGAGCATCAGTCGTATTGAGCAATGAAAATGGACAGCAAGCCTTAGCTTATACCAATGCTCAAGGTAAAGCCTATCTGGAATTTGCTTCCAATCTCTCTGGTTCTTTAACCTTAACTATTAACAAAGATGATTTCAAACCACTCGTATCAAACATTAATATTATCAGCAGTGGTGGAATTGTTTTCAATGGTACAGAACTTGATGACAATATGTGGGGTAATGGTAATAGCTTGTTAGATGCTGGAGAAACAGTTGAAACATATGTAAGTCTTAAAAATACAACCAATCAAGTATTGACACCTGCTGTAATTGCAAATTGTTCTGATCCGTATGTAACTTTAATTCTTGCTAGCCGTATTCAATATAATAATATAAATCCTCAAGCAAGTGGTGAGAATATTGACCCCATTGTTTTTAGTATCGCTTCACATTGTCCTGATCAACATCAATTTTCCCTAAAACTTACAGTTGAAACTACGGCAGGTAGCTGGGAAGTATATGTACCCTTTACAGTTCATAATGGTAATCTGTATATAGCCTCTTATACTTTTATTGGCGCCACTAATAACTACATTCATCCTGGTGATAACCTTCCTATGACTATTAGCCTAACAAATGTTGGTTCACTTGGGTTAAATGGAATAAATGCAAGACTACGTTCTCGTGATATTTACTTTACAATAACCGATTCTATTGGAACTTATGGGTCTATTCCTGTTGCCTCAACTGTTTCTAATAATTCTGACACTTTTAGTGTTTTTGCTAGCAGTACCTGTATAGACGGCATGGTGATACCTCTGGAACTTTATCTCTATAACTCTGCGGGTTATAAGGAAACTATTTATTTTACTGTCACCATAGGACAAACTACAATACACGATCCATTGGGACAGGATGCTTATGGATACTTTATCTTTGATCAGGGTGACACAGGGTATGATCAGTGTCCAACTTATAACTGGATTGGTATTGCACCTGCGGAAGGAGGCAGTGGAACTCTTCTTCCTCTCTATGATCCAGGAAATACGAGTGATGAAGGAGATCAAACTTCAGCTGTAGCTATAACAACTGTTAATCTTCCCTTCCCCTTTAAATTTTATGGGATAGAATACACTCAAGCTTCTATCAGTTCTAATGGTTTTATTGCCTTTGGACAAACTCAGGATGCAGATTGGCGTAACTGGAGAATTCCTGATGCGGGAGGTCCAAGTCCTATGATTGCCGTTTTCTGGGATGACCTCACGCTTGGAACCGGTAGTGGTGTCTACACTTATTACAATGCAACTTTACACTATTTTGTAGTGGAATGGTATCATATGATTTCCGGATATAATAATAACTCACTGGAAACCTTTGAAGCCATCTTATATGACCCCATCTATTATCCTACCTCCACCTTAGATGGACAGATTAAACTGCAATACCAACAATTCAATAATATTGATTTAGGTTCTGGTGATACTTATCCTCATGGAAATTATTGTACTATCGGAATTGAAGACCATACCGAAACCATAGGCTTGGAATACACTTTTAATAACACTTATCCTACTGCAGCTGCTCCACTTTCTCATAATTCCGCACTTTTTATTACTACCAGACCAATTTTACCAGATTATCCTTATTTAGTTTTAGAACAGATACTTGTGATAGATCCTAACGATAATGCCCATTTAGAACCAGGAGAAAATGCGGATCTATCTATTCGTCTGGGAAATCGTGGCTTGGTTAATGCTACTGGGGTATCTGCAGTTATTTCCAGTTCTGATTCTTATGTAACTATCATTAATTCCAGTGCTAATTATGGAACAATACCAGCTCAGAGTAGTGGTTATCCTCAAACTAATTATTCTATATTCGTATCTCCTAATTGTCCAGCACATCATCAAATCAATTTTAATATATATATTACTTCTGATACTGGTAACTGGAACTATAATTTCCCGTTGGAAGTAGTAGTTCCAGAACTCGGTTTTAATAATATGACTATCAATGATAGTGGCGGAAATAGTAACGGTATTTTAGACCCAGGTGAAACTGTCACCGTGAATATTCATATAGTAAATACCGGTGTAATTCCTGCCCCTCCTGGAACCGTAACTTTAACCTGTAATAATGCTGGAATAACAATTATTAATGGGACTGATACCTTCCCGGTCCTTGCACCAGCAGCTTTTGAACCTTTATCTTTTACTATTAGTGCCGCTTCCAGTATGAGTACTGGAACTTTAATTAACATTATTTTTAATGCTGTCGCTGGAACCACTACTGCTCAACATTCTGAAACTGTGGAAGTTGGAGCACCTATTGTATTAACTATTGGAACGGGAACAGGAACCCAGTCTTATCCTCTGGATAGATATTATAATTATTGTGCTCATGAGGCTATTTATTTAGCCAGTGAAATTGGCTCTGCCTGCACTATAAAAAATCTTGCCTACTACAAAGCCAGCGGAACAGATGTAAGTCCTATTGAATCCGTTACTATATATATGAAAAATACCACTGCTTCCACTTTGAGTTCTGGAACTTATAGCACAAGTGGATATACTCAAGTTTATAGTGGTTCTTTCCCTAATAACTCTACTTCTGGCTGGATGGAAGTCACTCTATCTCCAATGTTTGTCTATGATGGAACTTCCAATCTTTCCATCTTAATTGTTAAAGGTTATCAACAATGGATATCAAATTATCCTATGTGGACTTATACTTCTACCAGTACCAGCAGAGCAAGACAAAATAGAAGTGATTCTTCTGCTCCCACTAATTTGACTACAAGTAACAATCTGCCCAATTTACGGCTAAAAATTTTCCCACAAGTTGAATCCTTACTTCCTCCTCAAAATTTCACTGCTATCCCCAGTCATCAATCTGTATATCTTTCCTGGTCTGCTCCAGTTTCTGGTAATCCAACTGCTTATAAGATATTTAGAAACTCATCCTCTATTGCAAATGTAACCTCTTTAACCTATACCGATTTCTCCGTTACTAATGGAGTCTCCTATTCTTATTATATCATTGCGCACTATTCCAATGGAGAATCCTCTCCCACTTCTACTATCACTGTTATACCAAATGCTTATCCTCCTACCAATCTTACTGCTTTGGCAGGAAATGCAACTGTGACTCTAAACTGGAATCCCGCAGAAGGTCGTAACAGTCCAAGAGATAATACTAAAGAAAGATTGATTAGCAGTTATAGAGTTTATCGGAACAATGTCCCGATTCAGGATGTTACCGAAACCACTTATCAGGATACAGGTTTAGTTAATGGTATCACCTATTCTTATTATATAACAACTGTTTACATTAATCCAGCGGGAGAATCAGCTCCCTCTAATACTGTTGAAGCCACTCCTCAAATGGTTTCTATTGTAGTTTTAGGATCAGGAACCTCGATTACCACTGGAGTACAAAATAGTCCTTTAAATATCTGTAATAATAGCGTTCATGGTCAATCTGTCTATACAGCTGCAGAATTAAATGCCGCAGGAATAGTTGGTCCCCTAAGAATCACTGCCTTAGGATTTTATGTGGTTACAACTCCTGCTTTACCATTACCTCAATTTTTGGTAAGAATGAAGCATACTGATGCTACCGATGCAGCAAACTGGCATACTTCGGAAAATCTTTTAACCACCTATACTAATCCATCCTATATGCCAACTGCAGGTGGTTTTGATATGATGACTTTCAATACACCCTTCGAATGGAATGGAATAGATAATATTTTAGTGGATACAGCTTTTAGCCTGGTGGAAACTGCAAGTAACACGGGCACTTTGCAATATACTGCAATGACTAATGGTTATAGATTCAACTGGAGCAATACAACAGACCAAACTAATATCTTCAGTGGTGGAATGGTCGTTAACCGCAGATATAATATCCAATTATATCTTCAACCCATTGCTCAAGCTCCAGATATAACAGTTTTCCCTCTTTCTCTGGAATTCGGTAATGTAGAAGTGGGAACTTCTTCCTGGCATAACTTTACTATCCAGAATAATGGCAATGCAATTCTTACTGGAACAATAACAACCCCTCAAGGATATACTGTGGAACCTTCTGAAAGTATTTCCTCTATAATTTCTTCTTTAAATAACTTGGAAAACTTACAAAGAAATACCATTAACTTCAATATCCCATCAGGAAGCTCTGCTATTTTCAATATAACTTTCACACCTCCCGCTGTAGGAACCTATAATGGAGAAGTATCTATCTTAAGTAACGACCCCGATGAGAGCTTGATAAACATTGCTGTATCTGGTACTGGTTTCCTATATAACCTCATTTCTCCAGTGGTAAATATCTCATCAAATCTTCAAGGAATCTTTCTCTCCTGGCAAACAGTCCCTTATGCCACTTCTTATCAAATCTGGACTTCTGATGATCCCTATGGAAACTTTATCCTTTTACAAACTGTAAATGAAAACAACTATCTGGATACACGTAATCTATCCAGAGTCTTTTATAAGGTCATTGCTATTCGCAATTAATTTATAAGGTCAATATTTTATACCTGCTTTTGCCTTTGGGGTACCTTAGCTCTCTCTTAGCTCTTTTTTACCTAAAGTGCTAAGAGAGAGTCAAGTAGGAGACAAGAAACAAAAATATGATTTAACTATAAGAAAAGATAGATAATTACATAGTTCTTTTCAAGAAATATCTCTATGTTCTTAGCTAATGAACCCTGAAATATTTGTGGAAAAAGATAAATTAGCATACTCATTTACAAAGGTTATTGCCTATAATTGCCTTAAGAGGTATAATATACAAAAAAGATAACCAATTCCTAAACATAAATGAAGGCATCGTAAAAACTGACATATATCCCTTATATAGAGGGAAATTCAATAGAGAGTAAGTGTTATTAAATTATCTCTATTCGTTTAATTTAAGAATAAAGAGGGAAATGTTATAAAAAGCAACAAATACCTTTATAAATCTATTCACAATACCATCTTATAATCTTTGTGCATTTGCAATACAAGCCAATTCTTAACATTAGACTATATTGAGTAATTTTCTAAATAATCTTGACAAAAAATGCTAGTTAAATTTATAAAATTTTTAGTTAAGACCTAAAAATAAAATGGCGATAAGAGCATAAAATGAAGTTTATAATACTATACCTAATAATTCCTAATTTATTATATTTATATTAAGAGATAATAATATGAATATCAATATAGGATATAAAAAAATTTGTAATTGCCCAGATAATCACATAAATTGCCTTACACCAAAAGAATGGATCCGAAATCAAGTAGCAATTTGGGAATTATATTATGAAGGTAGAGATATAAGAGATAAAGATATTCATCCTGCAGTGTTTCCTATTGCCTTACCTAAAAAGTGTATAGAACTTTTTACTCATAAAGGTGAATTAGTTATAGATCCATTTGTAGGAATAGGTACAACCCTTATAGCAGCTCAAGATTTAGATAGGAACGCAATAGGATTTGATCTCAACTCAAGATATATAGATTTTGCTAATGAAAGGCTTAATCAATCAAATCTAAGCATTTTCCCTGAATCTACTAAACAAATAGCTATTTGTGATGATGCTAAAAACATACCAAATTATCTTGAAAATAATACTGTTTCTTTGTTTGTTACTTCGCCCCCATACGCTAATATGCTTAATCATAAACGTTTGAATAAAAGCCTTCGTAGTGATTTACGAGAAAATAAACATTTTAAAAAAGTTCAACAATATTCTGATAATCCAAGAGATCTTGGAACAATGAAAATTAAAGATTTTATAATAGCTTTAGAAGATATATACAAAGGTTTACTGCCCCTTTTAAAACCGAAAGCACATTGTGTAATCAATGTAAATGATTTATGGGAAAATAATCATAGGTATCCTACTCATAGTTATATTATAAAAGCTTTGGAAGGTTTAGGTTATGAATTACGAAATATAATTATCTGGGATAAACGGAATTTAGTAAATAAAGTTGGCATATATGGGTGGCCTAATAATTATATAACTTTAAGTACTACATTTGAATACATTCTAGATTTTTGGAGACCACCACTATGAATGAATATCAACTTATTATAAAAAAATTAAAGGAAATTAAAGATTCTGGTTGGATTAAAACTCACAGATCTGGACCTACTGGGATTGGTAAAACATTAGAAGATCTCTTAGGAATTAAAGAAAATAATATTCCTAGTTCTAATACACATATGATTGAATTAAAATCTGCAAGAAAAAACCAAAAAAGTATGGTTACACTATTTACTAAGTCTCCGTTACCTAGGGGTGCAAATTCTATAATTTTAGAACGTTTTGGCTATCCTTCGTCAAGAAAAGAGGGTACTAAAAGATTAGAAACTACTGTAAATGCAATAAATTTTAATAACATAAAAAATAATGTAGGATTTAAAATAGATATCAATAATAATATAATAAATTTAATAGATATTAATAAAGAAATATTAGGTTATTGGGATTACGAGACATTGAAAAATTCTTTTGAACAAAAACTTCCAAATTTATTATATGTTAAAGCAGAAACAAAAGGAACTGGTTCTAATGAAGAATTCTGGTATAATGAAGCTTGGTTATTGAATGGTTTTAATTTTGATAATTTTATCAAATTATTAAGTGATGGAATAATTCTTGTTGATATTAGAATCGGACAATATCCTAATGGCAAAATACATGATCATGGTACAGGTTTTAGAATTTTTCCTGATAAATTCGATCTTTGTTTTAATTATCGACAAAAAATTATGTAATTTATAACTTATCAATTTCTTAATTATATGGCTTTAAATTCCTTAAATGATTTATGAATATTATCTTATGTCTAACATAGAAGTAATTATCCTTATTCTTTGTTCTCTACTCTTCATCATCGGAATTATTCTAATTATTCTTCTTTCAAGAAAAAATCTTCCAATGGAACAATTAAAGGATTCTCTGAATCATATATCCACATTGATAGAATCTTTTGAAAGGACTCTTAGAGATGATATCCAGCGTTTGCGAGCTGATTTATTATCTTTTCAATCCAATACCCGAACAGAATTAATAACCACATTAAATCAGCAAAATGAGGCTATCAGCAAAGAAAATAGAAGCAATAGAGAAGAAATCTCATCTTCTCTGGCAAAGCTCAATCAACAAATGAATGAGGATGCAGCTAAGAATCGGAATGAATTGGGTAATTCTTTGCGAGATTTATCCGAATCTTTATCTCGTAGACTTCAGGAACTTGTAAGTACTGAACAGACTCAATTTGATTCCTTAAAAACTGCTATGGAAGCAAAAATGGAACAGATTCGCAGTAGTAATGAAAATAAACTGGAAGAAATGCGAAAAACAGTGGATGAAAAGTTACAGGATACCCTGGAAAAGAGATTAAGTGCTTCATTTCAACAGGTAAGTGAAAGATTGGAACAGGTCTATAAAGGTTTAGGTGAGATGCAAAATCTCGCTAATGGAGTTGGTGATTTAAAAAAAGTGCTTTCCAATGTTAAAATCAGAGGAATGCAAGGAGAATATCAGCTGGAAGCAATATTAGAACAGATATTAAGTCCTGGTCAATATGTTAAGAACTGGAAGCCAGATAAGAATAAAAATGAGGTGGTAGAATTTGCTATTTGCATACCTGGTAAAGAAGACCCGAAAGAAAAAGTTTATCTACCTATAGATGCTAAATTCCCTCTGTCAGATTATAATGCCCTGGTTGATGCCTGGGATAAAGGTGACTTAGCTGCTGTAGAAACTGCAAGAGCTGCTCTTAGAGATAGGATTTTGAAGTGCGCAAAAGATATCCAGAAAAAATATATTGCCCCGCCTTTGACTACTGATTTTGCTTTGCTTTTTCTTCCCATAGAAGGTTTATATGCAGAAGTTTTACACGATCCCACTCTTTTTGAGGAATTGCAGAAATATCATATTGTGGCAGTTGGACCAACCACCATATCTGCTATTTTAAACAGTCTGCAATTAGGATTCCGCACTTTAGCTATTCAGCAACGTTCCAATGAAGTATGGAAAATTCTCGGTGCTATAAAGACTGATTTTGCCAAATTTGGAGATTTACTGGATAAAACTCAGAAGAAGTTGCAAGAGGCATCCAATACCATAGAAGATGCCAGTTCTCGCAGTCGTCAAATTCAGAAAAAGCTTAAAAGCGTGGAAGAACTCCCACTGGAGGAAAGTTCAGTGATCTTAGAATTGGGAGAGGAAAAAGATTATCAGGTGCAAGTTGAAGAAAATACGGATGAGGATTTAGCTTGACAGTCTCTATTAAATTTAAAAATAAAGTATTACTTAAAATATAAATAAAAAAGGAGGTTAAAATGTTTCTAACAGGACAACAGATGAAAGAGGTGTTTCTCAAAGCAAAAAAACAGCGTTTTGGCATTATTGCTTCCAATGTGGTATTTGATATGCAAGTGCGAGCATTAGTCCAAGGTTATAATGCAGTTAAATCGGATGGACTCTTACAAATGAGCAGTGGTGCTTGTAAATATGCCGCTGGAGAAACTCAGGATATCAAAGCTGGAGCTCGTTTAATATCCGCTATAGCCAAGGTTTTCACTGAACAATTTCCGCATTGTGGAGTAGGTTTACATATAGACCATGCCACACCCAACTATTTTGACTTTATCGTCTATTGCATTGAAAACAATTTGGTCAGTTCGGTAATGATAGATGCATCCAAAGAAAGTTTGGAAGAAAATATCAGAATTACTAAAGAAGTGGTAGATATTGCTCATCGCCATGGAATTATAGTTGAAGGTGAGATTGGTTATATTAAAGGTTCAGAAGACGAGATAGTTTCAGAAACGGAGCTTTATACTAAACCTGAAGAAGCACTGGAATTTGTGAAAAAGACTAATGTAGATTTATTTGCCGCATCTGTAGGTACCAATCATGGTGTCACTAAAGGAGAAAATGTCGTTCTCCGTTTGGATTTAATTAAAGAGATTGATGATTTGCTAATTGCTAATGGAGTTGAAAGAGGTCTGGTTTTACATGGTGCTTCCGGTTTGACTGATGAACAACAACAAACAGCTATAGCCAATGGGGTGGTCAAACTTAACAAAGATACTCATTATCAGATGGATATGGCAGCAGCAGTGCAAGCCTATTGGGAGAAAGAAAAAGATGCCATTGTCTGTCCTCCTGATGTTCCACCCGATGTCTATATGCCAGATAAAAGTAGATTTGATCCTCGGAAATGGCTTATTAAAGCAGAACAAAGAATGCAAAATACCGTCCAGAGTTTTTGCTTGATGTCTGGAAGTGCTAATAATAGTATATTATTATAAAAAGGAGAAACAGAATATGAAAAAGGTAGCTATTAACGGATTTGGACGCATCGGACGCTTAGTGTTCCGTGCCATAATAAAATACCATCCTGAAATGGAGATTGTTGCCATCAATGATATAACTGATGCCAAGACTCTTGCCTATCTTTTAAAATACGATAGTGTGCATAAAATCTTTGATGCTAATATAAGCAATACAGAAGATAGCATCATAGTCAATGGAAAAACTGTAAGAGTTTTTGCTGAAAAAGATCCCCAAAATCTTCCTTGGAAAGATCTGGGAGTAGATTTTGTGGTTGAATCCACAGGTGTGTTTAATACCAGAGAAAGTGCTGCTAAACATTTAACTGCTGGTGCTTCCAAAGTGATTCTTACTGCTCCAGCTAAAGATACGGTTGATGCAACTATCGTTATGGGAGTTAATCATAATATCTTAACTGCTGAACATAAGGTGATTTCCAATGCTTCTTGCACCACGAATTGCCTTGCACCTATAGCTAAGGTCTTACAAGATAACTTTGGCATTATAAACGGATTGATGACCACGGTGCATGCTTATACCAACGATCAACGTATTCTGGATTTAGCCCACAAAGATCTGCGTCGTGCTCGTGCTGCTTCTCTTAATATGATTCCAACCTCCACTGGAGCAGCAAAAGCAATTGGCTTAGTTATTCCCGAATTGGCTGGAAAACTTGATGGTATAGCCATCCGGGTACCAGTTCCAGATGGTTCTTTAGTTGATCTTAGTGCCAATCTGGAAAGAGAGGTATCCAGAGAAGAGATAAATGCAGCAATGAAAGAAGCTTCGGAAACCTATTTAAAAGGTTATCTGCAGTATTCTGAAGATCCTATAGTTTCCAGTGATATCGTTGGTAATAGCAGTTCTTCTATCTTTGATGCCACTTCTACCTTTGTAAAAGGTAAATTAGTAAAGGTATTTAGTTGGTATGATAATGAATGGGGTTATTCCTGCAGAGTAGCCGACCTAATGGAATATCTCTCTCGTTTATAAAGAAATAATTGAGGGCGGTAATTTTTTTCTACCGCCCTTTCTCTAAATATGGCTCGCTATTTTTATACGGACAAAGGGAAAACTCTCGGTCCTGTAAATCGTGAACAGATATTAAACCTCATTCTAAAGGATGTGCTAAGCCTGGATTCCTTGGTAATGGACACACGTTCTCCACGCTGGATTAAAATACGTGATATCCCTGAATTAATGCACTTCCTTTATGAATCTGACATCCAGATATCCGATTGGGCTGAGGAAATTGCTCTTTCCGGCGAAAGTGATGAATCTATTCCCCTATTCTTTCATATCCCCACAGCTCGCTTAATAACCTTAAGTATTGTCACCTTTGGCTGGTATGAACTCTACTGGCTGTATATGAACTGGCGTTTCTTACATTACTTCCGTAAAAATAGTAGTGCCAAAGCCTTCTGGCTGGATTTAATCAATCCACTCGGTGTCATTAGAATCTTTCAGCACATAAGCAATGATAAAGAATTACGGGTTCAAAAAGAAGAGCGAGATTTCACTGTTAATGGAATAATCTGGATTTTAGCCCTGCTAACTTTATTTATCTTTGCCAGCGGAATTATTAACTATCTGACCCGTATCCCTTTCTTAGTTAGTATTTTTGTCTCTTTCTTTGCCTTAACTTTGTCTCTTTGCTGTATTATGCCCATACAAAATTATATTAATACTGCCAATATGCGGTTTAATAAGAAATTATCCACTCATACTTTCGGTCATTATGGAACAATTATTCTGGGTATTTTAACCTGGATTTATGTGCTAATCCTCTGGATACCTGCATTATCTTAGAATTATTTTAAATCCTTTTCTTCTCCGCTTTCCTCAAGATTTATAGTAGGTGGAGATTGCTGATTTTCTGGTCGTTGATTATGTTCAATGGCTTCCTGAAGATGAGAGCGATGTCTTATCTTAATTAACCAGTTAATAAAGAACGCCAAAAGCAGAACTGCCAGTGCAATTATGACCCAAACTATCCAACTTATTCCTTTTTTCATTTCTACGGTCATTAATTCTGACTTATTCCACATTTGTTCCGTGTCAAATTCCCAGCTAACTGTTTTATTCCTATAATCTATTTTATCAGCAGTAGTACTGGCAGAGATTATTTTCCAGGGTAGATGAATTGTATAATTCCATTTAGGAAAATCTTTCTGTTGTTTTTTATAGATGCTTGCCAGAATATCATCAGGGTCAGAAAGTAAATTGATATCAATAGAATCACTTTCCGTTCCAGGTTCCAGTATTTCAGAGCCACCTAAAGAAATTCTACGTTTATAGACGAGATGTCCTTCACTATTTTTATTTATAGATATCTGTCCCAAAAAATCTACAGGAGTGGGTTCTTCGCTTATTCTATTGAAGGATTCTATATTATCAAACTTGAAAGTTACCTTATAGACCATAAAAGGTCCATTTTTCTGCACCTGGGAACTAATAAGATGAATTCCCGGTAATTCAGATTTTCTCATTATCTCCTGTGTATTGGCATAGTTGGAACGATGGACTAAACGCAAAGAGACTTTTCCTGAACCATCAGGATTTAGCCACATTTCTTCATTGTACTCCACACAGCCAACTAACAGGAATAACATTATGATTAAGAGAGGTAACATTTTTTTCTTCAATTTAGAATCCTCATTACAATTAGCTTATCTTTTCCTACTAAAAGAATAATCGATTTTTTGGCAAGGAAAATATTTTTGACACTGAATTTCTAATCTAAACAAAAATCTTTTAAAAAAGAGTTTCTTTTTTGGCAGATAGAATTATTATAATTATAGTCAGTGTTATTTTATGTAACTCCTGAAAAAGGAATTTTGTAACTTCAGGAATACAATAAAATTAAATATGTGTCGTAAAGTGAAATTTATATTGACAAAAAAAGGCAAAAGAATCGCATAAGAAAATAAATATATTGATAAGGAGTTGAAAAATGATTGAATTACGTCAGCTTTATCATTGCACTGTTTGTGGCAATGTTGTAGAAGTTACCTATGTTGGAGGAGGAGAACTAGTCTGCTGTGGTAAACCAATGGAATTACTGGTAGGTAATACTGTAGATGCTGCAACAGAAAAGCATGTTCCCGTCTTGATTGATTTGGGTGATAAGGTAAAAGTAACCGTAGGTTCAGTACCTCATCCTATGGAAGAGAAACATTATATCACAATGATTGAAGTTCTTACCGAAAAGAAGGTCTTACGTCGTGAACTCAAACCAGGAGATGCTCCTGAAGCAACCTTTTGTGTGAAAGCTGAAAAGGTTATAGGTGTCCGTGAATACTGTAATATCCACGGATTATGGAAAGCTTAATCATTAAAAATAGAAGGAGGAATAAAAATGGCATTTAAAGATAGTCGTACAGCGGATAATCTAATGAAATCATTTGCTGGAGAAGCACAAGCTCGTTTGCGTTATCAATATGCAGCACGGGTTGCAGAAAAGGAAGGATTTATTCAGATTAGAAATATCTTCAATGAAACTGCAGATAATGAGAAAGAACATGCCAAACTCTTTATCAAACATCTAATAGCTAATGGATTGGAAGGAGAAGCCAGAAATATTATGGCATCTTATCCTATAGGTTGGTCTCCCGATAGCACTCTTAAAAATCTTCTCTATGCGGCAAATGGAGAAAAGGAAGAATGGAGTGAGCTCTATCCTCTATTTGCTGATATCGCTGAAGAAGAAGGTTATACTGATATAGCTAATACCTGGCGCCAGGTGATGAAAGTGGAACAACAGCATGAGAAACGCTATCGTAAACTATATGAGAATGTGAAAAACCAAATGGTATTCAAGAGAAACGAGAAGGTCTACTGGAAATGCAATAACTGTGGCTATATACATGAAGGCACAGAAGCTCCAGCAACTTGTCCCTGTTGTCAGCATCCACAAGCCTATTTTGAAGTCCTTTGTGAAAATTACTGAGGGAGGATACTATGCAAAAATATCAATGCATAGCCTGCGGTTATATCTATGATCCTGCCGAAAATGATGATATTCCATTTGAGCAACTTCCAGATGACTGGACTTGCCCGGAATGTGGAGTCGGCAAAGATATGTTTGAACCGATAGACTAATAAACACTAACCAAGAGGAAAGCCTGCTTGATGCAGGCTTTCCTATATAAGGAAAAAAATGACTGCTCAAGAATTTCAAGAAATAATTGATTTTGCTATCGCTCGTGAAGAGGAATCTATTAAGTTTTATCAAGACCTCCAGAAAGAAACTAAATTCCAGGGTCAGATAGAAATGCTAAAAGAATTGGAAGCAATGGAAAAAGCTCATAAATCTACTCTTCAAAACATTCGCTATACTAACGATTTTAATATAGATAAAGTGCCCAACCTACATATATCTGAATATCTAACTGACGATATAGAAAAGCTTGACCTCAACTATCCAAATTTACTGGTTATGGCTATGAAACGGGAGGAAATTTCATTGCGTCTTTACACTGAACTCAGTGTTAAATTCGCTGATGAACAGATAGGTAACCTCTTCCGTAAACTTGCTTCTGAAGAGGCAAAACACAAACTCTGGTTTGAAACTTTATACGATGAGTGGTTAAAGCAGGGTAATTAGCGTTTTGAAATTAGCTCTTGATACTTCTCAATCTTCTGGTTCCATCGCTTTATGGGATAAGGGAAAAACCATCTGGTCTGCCTGTTTTGATATCCGAATTACTCATAGCGAGACTTTAATGCCTCAGATTGACACAGCTATGAAATTTTGTGGCTACAAACCAGCGGATATCAAGACGGTTCTGGTCACCAGCGGACCCGGCTCCTTTACGGGACTAAGAATTGGGCTTGCTACGGCTAAAGGTATAGCCTATGCTTTAAAAATACCACTTTTGACCTATAGCAGTCTCCAGCTCTATGCTCTCCAGCGATATCATTGTGGGAAGGACATTCTGGTGTTACTTGATGCTAAAATGCAAGAGGTATATGCTGCCCTTTATAATGAAAATCTGGAAGAAATATACCCTCCACAGGTATGCACTCTGGAACATATACTATCTTGGGAACTTAGAGATTGTTATCTTATGGAAAGAGGAATAAACTCCTTAGAGCTGCTTTCCCAGGAAAAAAATGTACCTTTTATCTCAGTTCCTGATTTACCTATTAGTGCAGCTGGATTGTTTTTGCTACAAGAAATCTTCCCTCAACCAGAGATTTACAATCTGGATTATATTGCCAATCTGGAACCTAAGTACCTGCGAGAATATAACGCTCAAATTCAAAAACACAAAAACTAAGATAATCGAATATTAAAATCTCCTAAATTTTATATAAGGATATAGCAGCTCCTTTATCCATAGTGCATTATATTATTACGGTGGGAATATGATGCTTTTCTAATTGACAGAAAATAGAAGATATTTTTTTATTAAAAACAAATAAAATCAAGGGACTAAAAAAATGCAACCCTATCTAATTTATGGCGGAATAATTTTGACCTTTAATCCTGAACTGCCCTTACTGGAAGGTTATTCCTTACTGGTAGAAGATGGTAAAATTAGCCAAATTCTGAAAGATACAGAGATAGAATCTTTACCCTATGAAAGACTGGATGCCCGGGGAAAAATTGTTATGCCAGGATTAATTAATGCCCATCATCATTTTTATAGCACTTTAGTAACTGGTTTAACCAAAGCATCTCCAGCTAAAGATTTTCTAGGAGTGCTGGAAAACCTGTGGTGGCGTTTAGATAAACAACTGACTGCAGAAGATATCTATATCAGTGCGTTAATTTCTGCAATGAATGCCATTAGAAATGGCTGCACTACTATTTTTGACCATCATTCCAGTCCTGGTTTTATAAAAGGTTCTTTATCTCAAATTGCTAAAGCTATCCAGGAAAGTGGAATTCGTGCATCTCTTTGCTATGAAGTTTCCGATAGAGATGGTATAGATAAATGCGAAGAAGGCATTCTGGAAAATGTGACCTGGTTGCAACAAGTCTCTCAGGAACAAAATCCCAGGCTTAAAGGACTTTTTGGAATGCATGCAGCTTTCACTCTCTCTGACGATTCTCTGAAAGATATAGCAGATTGGGTGGATAAACTCAACTGTGGTATTCACATTCATGTAGCTGAAGGCGAATATGATGAACTCTTTAATATTCAGCACTATGGACAAAGAGTGATTGAAAGACTCTGTGATTTTGACCTCCTGAATTGCCATAGTCTTCTGGCACATGGCGTTCATCTAAATGCCAGAGAAATGATGTTGATAGAAGAAGCAGGCGCAGCAATTATTACCAATCCTCAATCCAATCTTAATAATGCCGTCGGAATAGCAGATATATGCAAAATGAATGAATTAGGTATCACTGTGGGTTTAGGAACAGACGCTATGACTACTAATATGCTGGAAGAACTGAGAGTTGGAATCTGGGCACAGCATATAAAACAGAATAATCCTTCCGCAGGTTTTGAAGAAATGACTAAGACCTTACTTTTGAATAATCCTATAATAGCTCAAAAATATTGGGGAGATAATTTTGGTTTCATAGCTGAAGGAGCTCCTGCCGATATTATTCTGATAGATTATGAACCACATACTCCACTAAATGAAGAGAATTGGATTGGACATATAGTTAATGGCATCTCTCAAGCTAATGTAAATACAACTATCTGTGCGGGAGAGATTTTAATGTGGAATGGTCAATTGCTATTATCTGTGGATGAGAATGAAGTGCGGAAAAGAGGCCGTGAACTTGCTAAAGCTTTATGGGAAAGATTTTAAGGAAGATAAATGTATCATGAGATTTTAGAAAAAGCCCGAGAATATGAAGCTGAAAGCATTCGTTATCTAACGGATATGATACGCATACCTGCTTTTTCCACTAAGGAAAAAGAATTGGCTGAATATATCCTGCAAGAAATGAAGAAAGCTGGATTTGATGAAGCTTTTATAGACCCTCTGGGAAATGTCATAGGAAAAATAGGTAGTGGAAAAAATATAATTGCCTTTGATGCTCATATAGATACTGTCTATCCTGGAGACCTTTCCTTATGGGATTTTAACCCTTTTGAACCTCAGGTAAAAGATGGGATGATTTGGGGAAGAGGAGCTGTTGACCAGGAAGGTGGAATGGCTTCAATGCTTACTGCTGCTCGTATAATAAAAGAGTTAAATCTAAATTCAAAGTTTAGTATTTATTTTACGGGCACAGTTATGGAAGAAGATTGCGATGGACTTTGCTGGCAGTATATCATAAGAGAAGATAAAATAGTGCCTGAATTGGTAGTCCTCACGGAACCTACTAATATGAATATCTATCGTGGACATCGTGGCAGGATGGAAATGCAGGTTTTTGTCCAAGGTCGTTCCTGTCATGCTTCAGCTCCAGAAAGAGGCGTTAATGCTATTTATAAAATTAGTCGTATTGCTCTGGAAATAGAGAAGCTTAATGAACATTTACGCTATGATGACTTTCTGGGAAAGGGCACTATTGCAGCCACAGAAGTGCATTTTACTGGACCTTCACAATGTGCTATTCCCGATAGTGCATATCTGCATTTAGACCGCAGACTCACTCAGGGTGAAAACAAAGAAATAGCAGTGGAAGAAGTTAAAGAAGCCTGTCAATTAGCTGGAGAATCAGATGCCCGTATTCAGGTTTTAACCTATAATGAACCTTCATATACTGGATTGGTCTATCCCACTGAAAAATATTATCCCACCTGGGTCACTCCTGCGGATTCTCCCTATCTTAAAATTGCTGAAAGAGCTTATAGCCAGACTTTAGGCCGAAAACCTGTAATTGATAAATGGACCTTTTCTACTAATGGTGTTGCTATTGCAGGAATGCATCATATACCCTGTATTGGTCTGGGTCCTGGTAATGAAGTTTATGCTCATGCCCCTAATGAAGCGACGCCTGTGATCCATCTAACTGAAGCTGCAGCTTTTTATGCTGCGCTTATCTATGCTTTAAATCAATGAGTTTCTTTCAGAACTGGCGCTGTACCAATTGTGGTAATGAATATGAATTGGATGAAGTTCACTATCTTTGCCCTCAATGTAGCAAAAAGTGGATAGGTGGTGCTCCTCTAATCGGAGTTTTAGAAGCCCTCTTTGATTATCCAGCGATTAAACAAGAATGGGATAAACAACCTTATCCTGGATTGTTCAGTGTTCTTGAAGAAAAATTCTATCCCTCCCTTCCGGTTGGTAACACACCCCTTTTTAGACCTGAAAGACTTAACAAAAACTTAAATCTACCTAATTTATTTATCAAAAACGATGCTCTGAATCCCAGTGGTTCTTTAAAAGACCGTGCTTCTCAATTAGTAGTCGCAGATGCTATTAGATTGGGAGTAGATAAAATTGTTTGTGCTTCCACTGGAAATGCAGCTTCCTCACTTGCCTCTATCTGTGCAGCTGCAGGAAAAGAAGCAATAATATTTGTCCCCAAAAGTATTCCTGAGGCAAAGCTCATTCAGATTAAAGTGCATAAAGCAAAACTCTATACTGTATCTGGCACCTATGATGATGCTTTCAATTCTGCTCTGGCTTATTCTGCTAATAATGATTGTTTAAATAGAAATACCGCTTTCAATCCTTTAACTATAGAGGGGAAAAAATCTGCTGGAATTGAGATATTTCTTCAATTAAACGAGGTCCCAGATTGGATTATTATACCAGTTGGTGATGGTGTCATTCTGGGAGGTATCTATAAAGCTTTTAAAGATTTAAAATCTGCTGGTATAATAGAGAAATTACCTAAACTTCTTTCCGTTCAAGCAGAAAGTTCTGATGCTATTACTTCTTACTGGGAAACAGGCTCCTATCATAATGCCAATCATCCTTACACTATAGCTGATTCTATCTCAGTTAAAACTCCAGCTAATGCACACTGGGCAGTTAATGCTCTATATCAAACTCAAGGAAAATCAGTTCGTGTTTCCGATGAGGAAATACTCTCTGACCAGAAATATCTGGCACAAATGACTGGAATCTTTGCTGAACCTTCATCTGCAGCAGTTTTCTCAGGATTGAAAAAGGCTTTAACCCAGAAATGGATTAAACCGGAAGAGAAGATTGTTCTGCTCATTACAGGAACTGGATTAAAGGATATCAATGCCGTTAGATTATAACCCTGCAGGAATCTGTGACTTTCATGTCCATATCGGCGAAAAAATAGGTGGATATGAATTGCGGGATGATTTTCCTGATCTGGATAGAATGGCTGAACTTAATGGTATTGCTGGCATTGGAGCATTCGTGACAGAAGAATCGCACCTTTCTCTAACGGTAAAACTAAGAAAGATGCAAGAAAAAGCCAGACTTAATTTTAAAGGAAAAGTACACTGGCACTTAACTCCAGTTCATACAAAAACTGATGAATTATTTCCGCTTCTGCAAGAAGGATGGGACTTAAAATTCTATACCACCTACCGTGAATCTGGATTGTACTGCTCTTATGAACAAATAGAACACTGGATGATAGAACTATCGGATATTAAAACCAGGATGTTAGTGCATTGTGAAGATGACCAGATTATAACTCAAGCTTCTGCAGAGCATCCTTTTCGCACCCCTCAAGACCATACTCTCAGGAGACCTGAACTGGCAGAAATAGTTGCCGTAGAGAAAATCTTGAACTTAGCTATAAAACATACTCATCCCATACATATAGTTCATATCTCTTCCCCTAAAGCTGCAATCCTGGTTAATGAAGCAAAGAAGGATTATCCTTTTATAACCTGTGAAACAGCACCTCATTATTTAATATATAATGAAAATAGATTGTCTGGTATAAATGCTCATCGCTGGCTTTGCACACCACCATTCCGAAGTGAAGAATCTCGTGGACTCTTAGTAGAACTTCTGCAAGATGGATATTTTGATATTTTAGCCAGTGACCATTGTCCATTTAAACTTGAAGATAAAGACCGCTTTAAAGATAATCTTGAACTGGTACCTTGTGGAATTCCTGGTTTGGAAACTCTTTATTCCAGTATGTTCAACAACTTTGTAGAACCAGGAATTATCTCTCAAGCGAGTCTGGATGAAATGACCATCCATAAACCGAAGACTTTAATGTCTTGCTTTTAAGGGTATAAATATGGAAAAAGCTTTTAGAAATGATGCTTATGCAAAAGTCACCGGTCAGGCTATTTATACTGATGACCTAAAATTACACGATATGTTATATGCTGTCCCTGTCTATAGTGAACTGCCTCGTGCAAAACTCATCTCTCTTGATGGTTCTGCTGCCTTAAAACAGTCAGGTGTGGTTGCTATTATCACCGCTAAAGATATTCCAGGAAACATTCGTTACGGACAGATAATAAAGGATTATCCTATTCTGGTAGATGAAGATATCAATTCCACGGGGGATGTTTTAGCTTTGATTGTAGCCCATACACGCGAACAAGCAATAGCCGCTGTTCCTTTTATCAAAATAGAACTTCAACCCTTAAAACCTATTTTAGACCCTGAAGAAGCGATGAAACCAGATGCTGAGATTCTTCACCCTTTTCACGGTTCCAATCTCACCAATTATCATCGGGTCCGTCGTGGAGATGTAGCCGCAGCAGAAAAAGAAGCTGACCTCATAATTGAAGAAGAATTTTCCACTCCCAGAGTTGAACATTCCTATTTAGAACCAGAATCTGCTATATGTCATTTAAGACCAGATGGAGTTATGGAAGTCTTTGGAAGTATGCAACATCCTTTTTCAACTCGTCGTTTCGTTGCCTCCACTTTAGGAGTAGAGTTAAAGGATGTGGAAGTTAAACCTTTAACCTGTGGTGGCGGTTTCGGTGGAAAAGATGATACAGCTGCACTGGTTTGTGCACGTGCAGCACTCTGTGCCTGGATTCTTAAAAAACCGATTAAAATAACCTATTCCCGGGAATGGAGTATGAGAGAAAGCTACAAACGCCATCCTTATAAGATGCAATATAGAATGGGACTTAATAAAGAAGGTCAAATCCTTTCCGTCAAAGCACGCATTGTGGCAGATGGTGGTGCCTATTGTAGTGTTACTCCCTGGGTTACCTGGCGTTCAACCGTCCAAAGTTGTGGATGTTATGAGGTCCCCAATGTAGAAACTGATGTTTATGGAGTTTATACCAATAATGTCTTTTGTGGTGCTATGCGTGGTTTTGGTTCTCCTCAAATAAATTTCGCGATAGAACAGCTGGTAGAAATAGCGGCAGAAAAGCTGGGAATGGACGAAATTACTTTCCGTCGCAAAAATATGGTTAAACAGGGTTCCACTACTATAACTGGTCAGGTGCTGGATAATCATATAGTTTCTCTAACTCAAGTACTGAATACAGTATTGAAAGAAAGCGATTATGAAAATAAACGTAAACTCTGTTCTTTGGGCAATCCCAATCAAAAGGAATGGTATGGTATTGGACTGGCTATCAGCTATCGGGGTGTAAGTCTTGGTGCTGAAGGAACTGATGTGAATTCTGCAATTATATATGTTCAACCCGATGGCTCAACTTTATTAGAAACAGGTGTATTTGAAAATGGGCAGGGCGCAGAATCAGCTATGATTTTAATTGCTTCAGAACAACTGGGACTTCCTTTAGAACGAATCCGTTATCGTATGCCTTCCACATCTAATATTCCTGATGGAGGCTCAACCGTAGCATCTCGTGGAACTATTATGGGTGGAGGAGCAGTAGTTAATGCCGCAATAATTTTAAAACGGATTATCACCGAAACCATACAGAAGATTACGGGTAAATCTGTTGCTTATCTTAAAGATTCTAAACTACTTGACTCTTCAGATAATCTTATTATGTCCTGGAATGAAGCAATCAAGCTCTGTTATGATAATCAAGTCTATCCTTATGCCTTTGGAGTTTTCCAGCCTCCACAAATTTCCTGGGATGAAGAAACTGGGCAAGGAAATGCCTATTTTACCTGGGTGTATGGTTGTCAGGCAGTGGAATTAAAAGTTAATCCACAAACAGGTGCAGTGGAACTTTTGAATATGATTGCCGCTCACGATATTGGTAAAGTGATAAATCCTTATGCTTTAAAGGGACAATACTACGGCGGTATGGCTATTGGTGCGGGTTATGCTCTGTTTGAAAATTGTCCCTGTGAAAATGGCTTAGTTGTTCCTACTAATTTCCATAATTATCGTCCGCCAAGAAGTATAAATTTACCGGAAATGAAAGCTATCTTTATAGAAAATCCAGACCCTATTTCACCTTCTGGAGCTAAAGGTATCGGTGAACCTGCTAATGAAATTATGGCTCCTGCTATAGCAAATGCTATTTATCACGCTACCGGTAAACGATATCATTCTTTGCCTATAAGGATAAAAATATGATTACGGTTAATGGTTTCAACTACTATGATTATGAGCCGGAAAGAAAACTTTCTCTCTGGTTGAGAGAAGACCTTTCTCTCACAGGCACTAAAATAGGTTGCGATATTGGAGTTTGTGGTTCTTGTACTGTCCTGGTTAATGGAGAACCAAAACTTTCTTGCCGTCTGAAATTGAAAGATGTTGAGAACTGTAATATTATCACTATAGAAGGTATCACCTTACCAGATGGAACTTTACATCCTGTTCAACAAGCATTCATAGATGCAGGTGCTATTCAATGTGGATTTTGCACGCCTGGTATGGTCTTAACTGCTTATGCGTTACTTAATAAAAATCCACATCCAACCAGGCAAGAAGTGCGACTGGCTATTAGGGGAAATCTTTGTCGTTGTACCGGTTATCAACAGATTATTGATGCTGTTATGCTTGCCGCTGACAGACTTTCCTCCAACTAAATTTAAAAACGCAATTGAGGAATGAAATGGATAAAAAAGAAATAATTAAATCAAGACTTTTTGAATTGGAAAAACTGCAACTAGAGCTTTATGGAAAAGATTTTCTGCTCACCTGGGAAAATAGTCTGGATAATTTGAAAGCGATTATGGCTGTGGCAGAAATACTGCAGAGTTTGCACTGGGAAAAGAAACCCTTCCGTATCTTTGACTATGGTTTAGCCGTCTCTATCTTTCGTGATAACAGCACTCGCACTCGTTTCAGTTTTGCTTCTGCTGTTAATGCTCTCGGTTTAGCTTTAGCAGAATTGGATGAGGTAAAATCTCAGATTGCGCATGGAGAAACTGTTAGAGAAACAGCTAATATGATATCATTTCTCACTGAGGTTATAGGTATTCGTGATGATATGTATCCCGGAGAAGGACACTCCTATATGCTGGAAGTTGCCGAAGCAGTTAACGATGGATTCCAAAATGGAGTTCTGGCTCAGCGTCCTATGATTCTTAATCTTCAAAGCGATTTAGACCATCCCACTCAATGTCTGGCTGACCTTTTAAAGTTGAAAAGTTATTTTGGAGACCTCAATCAGCTGAAAGGTAAAAAGATAGCTATGAGCTGGGCATATTCTCCTTCTTACGGAAAACCACTTTCTGTTCCTCAAGGTATAATCAATCTTATGTCTCGCTTTGGTATGGAAGTAGTCTTAGCTTATCCAGAAGGCTATGACTTGCTGCCTGAAACAGTAAATAGCGCACAAGCTTTTGCTGAGCAAAGTGGCGGTTCCTTCCGTATCACTCATTCTATGACAGATGCTTTTACTGATGCTGATGTGGTCTATCCAAAATCCTGGGCACCTATGACGGTTATGCAAGAAAGAACAAGATTATTAAAAGAAGGAAATCTTCAGGCATTGCAGGCATTGGAAAAACAATGCTTAGCAGAAAATGCCAGACATCAAGACTGGGAATGCACCGAGGAAATGATGAAACTTACTCGCAATGGCAATGCACTTTATGAACATTGTCTTCCTGCCGATATTTCAGGTGTAAGTTGTCCCAAAGGCGAAGTAGAAAAGTCTGTCTTTGAACGCTATCGTATTCACACTTATCAAGAAGCAGGATATAAACCCTTTGTCATCGCTGTCATGATATTTCTTTCTAAAATAAAAAATCCTCTATCCCGATTAAAATCTTTAAATATACTGGAGTAGTAATGCCTAAATTAATCACTGAAAAGAATTACAATATCATCTTGAAAAATGCTAAACGCTGTAAAGATCGAGGAATTATCCTCCCTACTATTAAACAACAGATTAATCCTGAAACTATTCCCAATAACATCAAGAATCAATTATCAAATATAGGTTTATGGGACATCAATCCTCTGAATCTGTTTCGTATAACCTGGAAAAATGACATTAAAACGGGTCTTTTTGGAAAACCTAACTTTTTTGAACTTCCTTCTTCTCTTACTGGAGTTCCAGCCCGAATTATTGGGATGGTGGGAAAATACTTTCCTACTGGTGCACATAAGGTCGGTGCTGCCTATGGTTGTTTAGTACCACGGCTTGTTAGTGGAACTTTTGACCCGGAAACGCAAAAAGCAGTCTGGCCCTCAACAGGTAATTATTGTCGTGGTGGTGCTTTTGATTGTGCTCTTTTAGCTTGTCCAGCAGTAGCAATTTTGCCCGAAGAAATGAGTCAAGAGCGCTTTGAATGGTTACGCCAAATTGGAGCTGAGGTTTATGCTACACCAGGTTGTGAATCTAATGTTAAAGAGATTTATGACCTTTGTGCGGAATTACGAAAAGATCCTCGTTATGTTATTCTCAATCAATTTGAGGAATTCGGTAATCCTTTCTGGCACTATCATGTCACTGGAAATGCTATTAAAGAAGTCTGGGATATAGTAAAAGATGAACATAGTAATTTTAGTGGTTTTGTTAGTGCTACTGGTTCCGCCGGAACTATTGCTGCCGGAGATTATTTGAAAAAACATTTCCCTTTGATGAAAACCATAGCCGCAGAAGCTCTGGAATGTCCCACTCTCCTCTTTAATGGTTTTGGTGGCCATCGTATTGAAGGTATAGGAGATAAACACATACCCTGGGTGCATAATGTCCGTAACACTGATGCTGTTGCTGCTATAAGGGATGAAGATTGTCTCCGTCTTTTCCGTTTGTTCAATGAACCCTCAGGACAAGAATTTCTGATAAAAGAAGGTATCCCAGAAGATATAGTCCAAAAACTACCCCTCTTAGGAATTTCTTCTATCGCCAATCTCCTGGCTTCTATAAAATTATGTAAATATTTTGAGTTGGGGAAAGATGATATCATTTTTACTATCTTTACCGATTCTGCAGAATTATATCAATCCAGACTTATAGAGCAGCGTAATCTTAAAGGAGAATATTCTGATAGACAGGCAGCTCTGGATTGGGAAGGTACAATTATGTCGCAGCAGATTGATTATTTCCTTGAGCTTCGCTATTGGGATAAAAAGCGCATTCATAATTTAAAATACTATACTTGGATAGAACAGCAGGGAAAGACCTATCAGGAAATTCTCCAGCAGTGGGATCCTGCATACTGGCAAGAAACTTTTGAAGACAATCTGGAACAACTTGATAATGCTATAGAGGAGTTTAATGCCCTTCTCTGATATACTTGCTCTTATACCGGCTTCTGGAAAAGGTAAAAGATTTGGTCAACCCAAACATAAAGCTTTATTAAATGGTAAAACTTTTACTGATTGTATCATAAATACTCTGAAAGAAGCGGAAATGAATAATATCTACTTAGCGAAAGATTTCACTACAACGGATATGTTATCTACCCTGCGTTGTGCAATAAAACAATTAAATCCTCATCGCTTTTCGGGATTTCTCATTTTCCCTATTGACCATCCTTTCGTGCAACCTTCTACGATAAATACTTTATGCTCTACCTTTCTTCAATTTCCAGAAATGGTAATTCGTCCTTCTTGCAACGGAAAAACTGGACATCCTGTTCTTATCCCTTCCTCTTTAGACCTTTTTATAGATGATAATGAAGAGGGTCTTGCTTCTATTATTCGCATTCAAGCAAAAGGGATTATTGACCTTCCGGTTGAAGATAAAGGGATTCTGCTTAATATTAACCGCCCTGAGAACCTATTATGGACTTAATGGAATTGATTGCCACTCGTCATAGTGTGCGGGATTATCTTCCTGATCCCATTTCTGAAGAAATTCTTGAACAGATTCTGGAAGCAGGAAGATTAGCACCTTCTGCACGAAATCGTCAACCCTGGCGTTATATTGTCTTTACTTCCAATGATGATATAAAAGAGTTATCCTTGCGTTGCGGTTTGATTGGCTTATCCAATATCTTTATTCGTAAAGCTCCCTGTCTAATTGTTGCCTGTGCTGATACTAATTACAATGTTCGGATAAATCATCAAGACTACTATCTGGTGGATACTGCTATCTCGGTCCAGCAGATGGTTTTAACTGCCTGGAGCTATGGCATTGGAAGTTGCTGGATTGCTGCATTTAGTGAAAAAACTCTGAAAAAATATCTCCAATTACCTGATTCCTGGAGGATTGTAGCTTTACTTCCCCTAGGCTATCCTGCAGAAAAGAAAACTCTCTACACTCAGGCTTTAAGCGTTTTCCCCAAAAGCAAGAACCGTTTACCCCTGGACAAGATTGTCACCTATTATCATAAAAGATCAAGCTGAGGTTTAATCGCTTTTTTTATTTGACAAACCCCTCTTTATTTATTTAGTGTTAAGGAATTATTTGAGGTAAAAAATGAATATAAAATTAACTCGTGAATTTGTGCAAAAGCTCCCCAAAACTGACCTTCATGTCCATCTGGATGGTAGTGTTCGGATAAATACCATTATAGATTTAGCTAAAAAATTCAATATACAGCTTCCTACTATGGACCCGGGTGAACTCAGAAAACTTATCGTTTGTGATGAACATACCAGAAGTCTGGAAGAATATCTGCGTGGCTTTGATATAGTTAATCTTGTTCTTCAAACCAAGGAAGGTTTATACCGCGCTGCTTATGAACTGGCAGAGGATGCAGCTAATGAAAATGTCCGTTATATGGAAGTGCGCTTTTCTCCTATTTTACACACAAAAAAGGGACTGAAAATGACTGAAATCACTCAATCAGTTATAGATGGTTTAAGACAAGCAGAGCGAGAATTTCCCATAGAGACAGGTGTTATTATCTGCGGACTTAGGAATATGGACCCTACCACTTCAATTAAATTAGCTGAGTTAGCAGTGGCTTTTAAAAATAGAGGAGTAGTCGGTTTTGATTTAGCTGGTAGCGAATTTAATTATCCCGCCAAGGAACACAAAGAAGCTTTTGAGCTCTCTCTTAAAAACAATCTAAATATAACTATTCACGCGGGTGAAGCCTATGGACCTGATAGCATTCATCAAGCTGTGCATTATTGTGGAGCACATCGTATCGGACACGGAACTCGTTTAGTGGAAGATGGTGATTTACTGAATTATGTTAATGACCATAGAATCCCCTTAGAAATCTGCATTAAAAGCAATTTCCATACTAAAGCAGTTCCCAATATTCAAAGTCATCCTATAGATTTCTATATTGATTATGGATTAAGAGTTACTATCAATACCGACAATCGCACCATTAGTGATACCACTGTCACCGATGAATATATGCTTGCTATCAACGAACTTCACTTGGATTATCCCACCATAAAAAATGTTATCCTTAATGGCTTCAAAAGTGCTTTCTTACCTTATAAAGAACGAGTAAGATTGATAAATGAAACTCTCCGCGAGCTGGAAGAACTGGAAAAAAGCGAACTAAAAACCACTATTAAAATGAAGGAAAATCTGTAACTATGTTTGACCTTATCCAGAAATCTTTTACCGAAGCCGAAAAGACTTTGCAAGCTTTTATTACCAATAACCACAACTTAGAAACCATAGATAAGATTGCAGACCTGATAGCTGAAGCATTTGAGAGAGATAATAAAGTGATTATCTTTGGAAATGGCGGTTCTATGTGCGATGCTATGCATTTTGCCGAAGAACTGGCTGGACATTTTCGCCAAAATCGTAAAGCTCTTCCCGCCATTGCCTTATCTGATCCTTCTTTTATCACTTGTGTAGCCAATGATTTCGGATTTGAAGAAATTTTCGCTCGAGGAGTGGAAGCTTATGCCCAAGCAGGAGATATTGTGGTAGGAATTTCCACCAGCGGTAATTCTCTCAATGTCATCAAAGGTGTTCAAAAGGCTCTAAGTCTTGATTGCTTCACTGTTGCTTTATTAGGTGGAAATGGAGGAAAAATTGCCGGAACCTGTGATTTTGAACTTATCGTTCCCTCTTTTGCCACAGATAGAGTGCAGGAAATTCATACAATGATAATCCATATCTTATTAGAAAACATAGAAAATAGGCTTTTTGCCTACATTTAACTAAAGGTACATAATGCAAAAAATAATCTTTACTCTTATTTTAATTTCACTGAGTATCTTCTGTTTTGCTCAGGGAAATTATTACGATTCTGTGATTGATCTCACCGGACAAACTCTTTATACAGCTTTACATTCACTCATATCTACCAATACCAATAATAGTTATAATGGTTCTAAAGCTTTTCTTTTCCAGCAATTGGATAATGTTAATGGCTATGTAACCTGTATCTATACTGGCCAATCCTTTTATGTAGGATATAACTACACTGGTTCAACTAATCCAAATACAGAACACATTTATGCCCAAAGCTGGTTTGGAGTTGAGAATGATCCAGTGCGTCGTTCTGACCTTCATCATCTTTTCCCTTCTGATTCCAATGTCAATAGTGCCCGTAGTAATTACCCTCTTTTCACTGTTGCTAATCATAATTCTGCCAATGTTTATTATTCATATACTCCGTGGCAAAGCTATCGTGGTCTTAGTGCCAATGGTTATACCGTTTTTGAACCTGCTGATGAATCCAAGGGAAATGTGGCACGTGCTCTCTTATATTTTAATACCCGTTATTATGATACTCTTACTCAGCAAAATGTAAATATGATACCCGATTTAGTTGTCTGGAATACTCAAGACCCTCCAGATGCAGCGGAAATTGCACGTAATAACGCCATCTATGAATTTCAAAATAATCGTAATCCCTATGTTGACCATCCAGAATTTGTAGACCGTATCTGGAGTACTCCAATTACCGATGAGACAATAACTTCACCCCCATCTTACCTCTCCCTTAGCTCTATCTCACCCAATCCCTTTCATAATACTGCAGTTATAAATATCAAGAGTCAGGATGTTGGTAAGGCAGAAATCTCTATCTATAATCTTAAAGGTCAAAAAATCCGCACCTGGAATCAGACTATTCTTTCTGGTTCTACGGAAATAATCTGGGATGGCACAAACTCTTCCGGGACAAAAGTCCCTTCCGGGATTTATTTGATAAATATTAAAAGCGGTGGAGAGACTATCACTGCTAAAGTTCTTTTTAATTGATTATCTCTCTACTGCGAAAAAGGATAAATTATGAGCCTTAATTATGAACAAATTAAGTCACAATTGCAAAGCTATAAACCTAAGTGGGAAAGTAAAAAAACTCAACTGGAAGCTTTAACTATACCTGAAGATTTTCCTTTTAAAGAATTTTTTAATGCCTCTCGGGATATTTTTCTTCAAGGATATGAGTTCGGGAAAATAATTTCGGAAGACCCAGAATTTAAATCTACACCTATAGAATTGCTACAAACACTCAATGCTGATTATTTCGCCCCCATCAAACCAGAAGGTTATCAGAGAAGCTTGGCTAATCCAGATTACACAGTAAATCTATATGGTAAAGATATGGGACAGTTACTTTCTGCTATTTACACTCAATATCGCAATACACGCACATATCTCTTGTTTGATAACTACCTCCAACTGGATGAAGATTTACATTTATTCTTAACTCTTTATGATTTAGCCTCTTCTAATAATGCCAATTTTGATGACTGGAAAAAGGTATATCTCTCTGCCCGTTTAACCAATATGTATTTAAAATCTGCTCTTCAAAATCTACTGAGACTCTCTCCTGAGGTTGACCTTTTCCGTAATATTATAGAAACTTCGGATTTAAATGATCTTCGCTATCTTTTCCGTTATGGAAATTATATCAGTGATAATGAGTTTGCCCTCGCAGATTTTATGACTCAATATCCCTCAGAGGAACTGGATAAGCTGGCAAAATATATAATTCAGTGCTGGATAGATGGTTTTATTCGTGCCAAAAAAGATTATTCGCTCAAGAAATATGTAAATCTGGTTATTCCTTGTGGTATGGAACGCCTTGGGAAGCTTTTGATAGAAGAATTAAAAAGGCTTAATTTTATCCCTTTAGTCACTCAACCTTATACTAAAGGTGCTAATCGTCAATACAACTATGACCATCGTTTTGATATTGCACTACTGCTTGACCGTTCCTATGTGGATGAAAGCCTCAAAATTGCAGAAGATATCCTGGAAGATCTAAAAAACCTCATTATTGACCAAGCGGGACCTGTCTATGTTGAACTTTTTGGTGAGCTTCCATTCACTCCTGAAATCAAATCTTCTACTATTCAATTAAGTCCTGAGCAGGAACAGCTTTATAGGGAACTGAGCAGTAAAAATTCCTTTCTCTATATGAAGTATTATCATCCCGATGAAACAAGTTTTACCATTATAGCTTTCCCATCTCCCGAAATTGGACCTCAATTCCCTGAAATCTTTGCCGATACGGTAAAAATCAATACGCTGGATAGTCATAAATATGCTCTCATCCAACAAAAGATAATAGATGTGCTGGATAATGCTGATGCTGTCTATGTTAAGGGTAAACCAGGAAATGAAACCAATATTATAGTTAAATTACATCCCTTATCCGATTCTGAACATCAAACTAAGTTTGAAAACTGTGTAGCAGATGTTAATATCCCTGTGGGTGAAGTCTTCACTTCTCCATTACTTAAAGGCACCAATGGTACTCTCTTTGTAGAAGATATTTACCTGCAAAACCTTCGCTTTTTCAATCTAAAAATTCAATTTGAAGATGGCTGGATTAAAGATTATTCCTGCATAAACTTTCCTGATCCTGAAGAAAGTAAAAGATATATCTACCAAAATCTCCTCCTACCACATCAGACTTTACCTCTGGGCGAATTTGCTATCGGCACGAATACCACAGCTTATCAAATGGCGCGTAAATACAATATTATTTCTCGCCTTCCTATCCTTATCATAGAAAAGATGGGACCTCATTTTGCCATTGGTGATACCTGCTTCAGCCATGAAGAAGAGGCTCCTCATATCAATTTTTTAAACGGTAAATCTATGATTGCTGTAGAAAATGAAAAAAGTGCTACCAGAAAAGAAGACCCTATAAATGCCTACATCAATAAACATATAGATATCACCCTACCCTATGAAATGCTGGATTCTATTACTGCAATTGGTTACGATGGAACTCGCACTGATATCATCAAAAATGGCAGATTTGTCCTCCCTGGTACGGAAGAATTAAATATACCTCTGGATGAGGGATGGTAATTGATTTTTGATTATCCTCTTTCTCTATCTCTTTCAATGGCTTCTCTGCGAAGGGATTCTCGTTTGTCATAAATCTTTTTCCCTTTTGCCAGAGCCAGAATAACTTTACAGAGCCCTTTTTCATTGATTTTGAGTTCCAGAGGGATTAAGGTCATACCTTGTTCTTCAACTTTAGATTTTAACCTGATGATTTCTCTTTTATGAAGTAATAGTTTGCGTTTGCGATTGGGGTCCGGAACAAAATGGGCAGATTTTCCCCAGGGACTGATATGAAGGTTGTAAAGCCAGCATTCTCCATCTTCAATTTTGGCATAGCTATCGCGAAAATTGACATTTCCTGCCCGGATGGATTTTATTTCACTTCCAGTCAGTACTATTCCCGCTTCTATTTTCTGCAGGATATAATAGTCGTGTTCAGCTCTTCTATTTTTAATTGATTTCAATTTTCTAATTGCTGAAGAATATATGCTTTTTGTTGTTTAGCGGTAGCAATAAGAGCAGATTCATCCACTTGCATAAGCTTTCCATTTTCCAACACAATCTTGCCATTAACGACAACATCTCGCACATTCCTTGAACTGAGAGCATAGACAATATGAGAATAGGGATTATATAGTGGCTGACTTTCCAGTTCCGAAAGACTGAGGATACAGATATCTGCATCTTTACCAATTTCTAAGGAACCGCGTTTATGGGAAATACCAAGAGCTTTGGCTGCATCACAAGTTGCCATTCTCACAATATCCACTGCTGGAAGAAAAGCAGGATCATTATTTATCACCTTATGCAACTTAGCGGTAACATCCATTTCTGATAGGATATCCAGATTGTTGTTAGAGGCAACTCCATCAGTAGCAAAGCAAAGATTTACCCTATACTTTCTATAAGCAGCCAAAGGAAGAATACCAGAAGCAAGTTTGAGATTGCTTTCAGTACAGATAGCAATTGAAGCAGGAACCTCTGATAGTAGCTCAATTTCTTCTTCATCTATCCAGACTCCATGAGCATAAACCGCTGGTAAATCAAGAATTCCTATATCCTTTAAATAAAAAACTGGTCTCAATCCGTGTTCTTTGATACATTGTTCTACCTCTGATTTTGTCTCGGAAAGATGCATATGCAATAATATTCCTGTATCAGCTGCTACCTGAGCACATTTCTCCAGCGTTTGACGACTGCAACCATAGATGGAATGAGGTGCCAGATTAAAATCCACATAAGGATTATCCTTATAGCGTTGTTTCAATTCCAGCATCTTATTTCCAAGTTCATTAAACCTTTCTGGAGCACTGGTATTCCCATCTAAAAGTGCCTCTCCAATAATAGCACGCAAACCAACTTTAGTACAGGCATCAGCTATAGCCGGCATATCAAAATACATATCGTGAATCTGGGTTATGCCATTTTTCAGCATTTCTGCTGCTCCATGAAGCGAGGCATTATAAATGAAGTTTCTATTTAGAATCTTTGCTTCAAGGGGCCAGATATAATGATTTAACCAGATTTCCAGAGGAAGGTCATCCGCTAAACCACGAAAATAGGTCATTGGAAGATGAGTATGTGCATTAATCAAACCAGGCATCACAATGCAATCTGATGCATCCAGAGTTTTAGTAGCAATATATTCCTTACTTTCTGCTGGATAGATGTCAATAATCTTGCCTTCATTAATCGCTATCTGGTAATTTTCCAGATTCCTCATCTCCTCATCCATACAAAGGATAATGCCACCCTTTACGATTAAATCAATCTCTTTATTCATAGTATTTTTGCACCTTTTGAGCTGCTTCAGAAGCAGGAAAAATGCCCTGAGGAGTAATAATTCCAGTTATAAGTTTTGCCGGTGTGATATCAAAAGCTGGATTCAAAGCAGGAGATGAAGGATTAGCTGTCGGAACACCAGCGAACTGTTTCACTTCTTCTTCGCTGCGGAATTCTATAGGTATATCTTTGCCCCGAATGCACCCAAGGTCAAAAGTGGAAAGTGGAGCAGCCACATAAAAGGGCACTCTGTGATATCTTGCCAGAACTGCTTTTTCATAGGTTCCAACCTTATTTGCCACATCTCCATTTAAACAAACACGATCAGCACCAGTAATCACTAAATCAATCTCTTTCTTCCAGAAATAGAAGCCACAAGCACTATCCGGAATGATAGAATGAGGGATTCCTTCTTGTTCCAGTTCAAAAGCTGTGAGAAGTGCACCCTGAAAACGAGGACGAGTCTCACTCACATAAACAAAAATCTTTTTACCCTGACGATGAGCAAAACGAATAGCAGCAAGAGCTGTTCCCCAATCCACAGTGGCTAATGCCCCTGCATTACAATGAGTTAGGATTCTTGACTGGTCCTGAATTATCGCACTTCCAATTTCGCCTATCGTGCGACAATCCTCTTCACTGTGTCTGGCAAATTCCTGGGCTGCAAGTATGGCAACTTGCCGACAATGCTTTATATCTGGAATAAACTTTATGGTCTGTTCATAAACATAGTTTACCCCATTAAGCAAATCAACTGCAGTGGGACGAGTTTCTATAAGATGTTTTCTCGCTTCTCTAAGAGAAACACGAAATCTATCCTCGGGTGCAACTTGCGCCGCTAAAGCCATAGCAAAAGCTGCTGCAGTTCCAATGGCAGGAGCTCCTCTAACGGTCATATCTTTTATGGCTTTAGCCACCTGGAGGTAATCTGTGAATTCTACAATAGAAAGTTCCCAGGGAAGTTTGTTCTGGTCAATCGCATACAAACGATTATGTTCCCACCATACACTTTTATATTCTTTTTGATTTATTATCATATTATTCCGTTTTTATTTAGTTTTTAAACTTTCTCCTCTTTAACTTTGTTAATTCTGTTGTAATTCCAGATTAATCCACCCATAAGAGTTAATAAACTCGCAAGCAAACCTATCAAACTCAATCTGATACTGATAGTATAGGATTCTGGAGCAAAAACCAGTTCCAGTTTATGCTGACCTGCTGGAATCTGCACTCCACGAAGGACATAGTTAGCTGGATAGATAGGAATCTCTTTATCGTCTAACTTTGCTTTCCAGCCAGCGGGATAATAAACTTCGCTAAGCACTAAGAAAGAAGGCTTATCAGTATAAACATCATAAGCGAGCTTATGTAATTCATTAACGGTTTGAACCACGCTGCAGGAATCAGGAGCTTGCACATCTTTAATATCTGTTTCCACATAAGCCAGATTACGAGGATTAAAAGTCTCTTCCCTCAAAAGTGGTAAGATAGAATCTGCGGGAGCCACTTTCTGTACTTTATCCACAAACCAGGCACGAGGCAAAGCTCTATTATTTTTATATATAATCACATTGTCACTTCCATCAAAGACTGGATGGATATTAACTAATAATGAATCATAGGGCAGGTGTTCAGGATGCAACATATATTTAACTGATAGCATATCCATTATATTAGTTGGTTTCTCTCGTGGGATTTCTCCCTTTTCAGGACTAAAAATTCCAATAAGATAATCACGCCATTCACCGGGTCCTTTAACACTATCCTGCAGATAGTTCATTAAAGCATCATAACGAGCTAGTTTGGCAGCAGAATAACCTGTAACTATTTGATGATGATATGCCCATTCTCCTGTGGTCTTAGGCAAACGTGCATCACTGATAATATTTTGTTCAATTGGATAAATCCGATAGTTGCTATTATCAGCCAGTAGATATTCATCATAATCCTGAGCTGCAAAGCGGTCTTTATATTGCTGAACAGGTTGCAGATTCTCTTTTTTGAGAAACTTACCTGTATAGGTATAGAGGTCAATAAAGACAATTACCGACATCAGAACCACAAAAATCATTTGAGGCAATTTCTTCACGGTTTTAAGATATGCCAATCCAATACTAACAGTTAATAGTAGTAGACTCAATATTCCGCTGGTATATAGCATATTAAGCCGTGTAGCACGAATATCAGCAGGAATTTCAGTCATATTGTATTTTGCCAGCTGTTGCTTTTCTTGTGCACTGGCAAAAGGTAACCCTCCAAAAATAGGTTTAGCCAGAATCAACCACAAAAGAAAGATTATTCCACAAATCCAGAAAGCCTTGAAAAGTCCTTTGCTCCATTGCTTTCTTTCCTCTTCCGTCAAACTTAAAATAGTGTCCAATCCCAGTCCTGCCATAATTACTGCCAGAATCTGAACCATCACCAGAATCATAGAAGGTACTCGGAATTTATTGAAATAAGGTAGATATTTTAAAAATAGATTAGAGAGATGGGGTGTAGCACTACCGAAAGACATAATTAAAAAGAGTAGAGAGCTGATTCCAAGAAAGGTAGCTGTTTTACGATGTTTTTTACCACACAAAGCTATAATTGCCAGAGCCAGGACTACAATCCCAAAATAGTTATAAGTCTGAGTGAAGGGCATATAACCCCAGTAATCAGGACTCACACCTCCAAAAAAATTAGGAATAATCAAGGTAACGATTTCCAGAGGATGAAAACTCCATTGCTGAGCATAGCTGGTTTCCAGACCCCCAGAACTACCACGAGGGGTATATTTACTGTATTCCCAAGTGCTTAAATAGGGATTCATAACCGCTAAAACTGTTATCAAAAATGCCAGAATAAGCAATCCAGTAAATTGCCAGAATTTCTTTAAATCCTTAGCTTTAAGGCTTACTATCAATTGCCAAATCCAATACAATCCTACAAATAGATATAAATAATAGGTGATTTGCGGATGATTCTCTCGCAATTGCATAATCAAGGTTGTGCTCAAGAATCCAAGTCCAAGCAACCCTGGCTTTTTCCTTAAATGAATTAAAGCCCAGATAACCCAGGGAATATACATTATAGCTCGGAATTTAGTATTGTGTCCTATCTCTAATAATCCCATCCAGTGGCAGGAAAACATAAAGGCTACGGCACCTAAAAAACAAGCCCAGATATCCAGTTTGAGATAGCGTAACAATAAAAACATTCCCAGAGCACCTACAAATAGCAGGAATATCCTCCAGTTGATAACCTTATCTGTTATCCTGGTGATGTTTTCCAGAAAAGGATAGCGATTGGGAAAAGATATCATATAAGAAGGCATCCCGGAAAACATACTCTGAGTCCAGAGAGCAGGGTCCTTGTGGGTCTTATTATACTCAATTATCTGATGTGCAGCTCCTTCCCATTGAGCTGTATCCGAAGCTGGAGGAACCATATTCTGAAAAGCTACTGGAAAATAGAGCAGACTAACAAATACAAACAAAAATATCATCAAAACCCAGGGCAGCCATTTCTTTTGAGAAAGAGTCTCTCCAGGTTCGATTACACTAACTGGCACAGAAGAGGGTTTGCCTTTTTCCTGCAATTTTTTCTTTACCTCTTGCTGAGTTACCATCTTTTTCTTCTCTTGTTTCCCAACTGGGGAAATTTTTGGATTGACAATTTTCTTAGCCATATAATCCTCAAATCAGATATTGTTATTACCTTTGAATTATGCTGCTTTTATTGGTCAAGAATAAATTGCACAGCATAGTTATCTAAATAACGGAGTTGCACTATGATATTTGAATTCCAGAAAAGAATATACGGCTATGAATGTGATGTGTATGGACACCTAAACAATGCTAATTATCTCCAATTACTGGAAGCTGCACGGGTGGAAGCTATGATAAAGATGGGGATGTCCATTAAAAGAATGAGAGAGCTCAATCTGCAGATTCTTATCCGAAATTTCAACCTGGACTATAAAAGAGCTGTCCAGCATGAGGATTTAATCACTATCCGAAGCTGGTTTGATGAAATAAGCAGAATAAAACAACACTGGATTCAGCAGATTTATGATTCCAGTGGCAGGCTCTGCTTTGAAGCTCAGATGCTGGGAGTTTTTGCCAGTGAAGGAAGAGCTCAACGCTTACCAGTGGAAGTCTTTGAGGTCTTCCATCTTTACCAAGAATCTAAAGCTCCTTCTTAAATAAGCTAATTAAACCCATTTACTCTTAGTATGGTGGTACTTTATTATCGGTAAAGGCTTGTATCATAGTAAGTAAAAGTAAATTGTTCTTGACAGTTCCAGTCAAAGATAAAAAAGGATTTTTCTATAAAAATATGATAAAAGGAGCTTGAATGTCCAGTATTGCGGACAATATTAAGAAAATAAAAGAACAAACTGTAGAAAAACTAATTTCCTTGGGAAGACCTGAAGATGACCTAACTATTGTAGCTGTCACGAAAACTCATCCAGTTGCAGTAATAGAGGAAGCTCTGCGAAATGGCATTTCTCATATAGGAGAAAACAAGGTGCAAGAAGCAATACATAAAATCCCATTTATAACCGTTCCTTATGAAGGTTTCCATTTTATAGGTCATCTCCAATCCAATAAAATAAACAATCTCTTAAAACTAAAACCAGTGCTCATTCAGTCCATAGATAGTCTTTATATCGCTCAACAACTTAATCGTTCACTGGGACGGAAAAATATCACTCAGGATATTTTAATTCAGGTTAATACTACTGCTGAAACCACTAAAAGTGGAGTCAACCCAGAAAATGCCATAGATATGATCTGGCAGATTGCTGCTTTGCCTTGTCTGAATGTTAAAGGATTAATGACCATCGGAATGTTAAGTCCTAACCCGGAAAACACCCGTCCCTACTTCAGAAAATTATGGAAATTGAAAGAGAAAATAGAGGCTGAAAAAATACCTGAAGTTCAAATGAAATATATTTCTATGGGAATGAGTGAAGATTACCTGATAGCTCTGGAAGAAGGGTCCAATATGCTACGTCTGGGCACTATTATCTTTGGTACCAGAAATTATGGAGGAACAAATTGAACTATCTGATTTTAATTCTTATCATTATAGCTGCCTATTTTTATGGTTGCATCTCTTCCGCTCGTGTTGTAGCAAAAACCTTCCGTTCTTTAAATATATATAAAGTTGGCACTGGCTTAGCTGATACAGAAAATATCTTTGTTAATGTGAGTCGTCCTCTGGGAGTGCTGGTAGGACTACTGGACATTCTTAAAGCTTTCTTCTTTTTACTTGTAATTGAATATCTCGTGCGCTGGCTTAACTTTTATGGAATTGTAGAGGGGGCTGACCTTCTTTATAATAAAAACATTATGTTACTTTATGGCCTGGCGATGCTGGTTGGACATTGTCTTCCTGCTACCAATAACTTCAAAGGTGGAAGGGGAATCTTCACCTATAGTGGGTATTTGCTCTATTTTGTTCCCGCTCCTATGATTATTTCTTTAATTGTTGCCGGAGTAATTACCTTCATCTGGAAACAAGTTCGTTTTGCTCAGTATGTTATTGTTATTCTTCCCGTGCTTTTAACTCATATTTTTTATGCCTTTATTCCTACTTTTAGAAGTAATTTACCTCCTCATTTTATCGTTATAATCTGGGCTATTGCAATTATTATGGGTGTACTTAATTTCATATTATCCAAAAGGTTAGGCGAAATATAGAATGTCCAACCATGCTTCTGAAGCTCTCATAAAAGAAAAAAAGACCTCTTTAGTTGATGTGGAAAGCAAAACCAAAACTTTCTTAAGCCCCATAGATATTATAACCATTGCTTATTGTGCCTGGATTATTATCTATATGATAATTGGTATTTTTGTGGGAAGAGCAGAACAACCTGCAATTCATCTTCCACGATTTATCAGCATTATAACTGCTGTGTTACTTATGGCTTGGCTGGAACGCAATTATGCTTCCGTTATGAATCCTAAGCTATTGCATTTTCTTCAGTTTATCAGAAGTATCTATCCTGTTCTCCTTTTTACTTATTTTTACACTTCTCTGCATTCGGTTTGTCGCATTCTCTATCCTGAGTGGCTGGACCCTTTCTTCAGCAATATAGATTATAAAATCTTTGGTTATTATCCTTCAATGGTCTGGGGACAAAAATATGACAACTGGTTTGCCCAGGAATTTTTCCATTTTGCCTATTTTTGCTATTATCCTATGATTGCAGGATTGCCTACCTATCTCTATTTTAAAAATAAAGAAGGCTTTAAAGAGCTGATATTCAATCTTACCTTTGTCTTTTATTTTTGCTATTTTTTCTATAGTCTCGTTCCGGTTGTTGGAGGTCGTTACTTTCCTGAAGGTTATCAATTAGCTCATTCCTATCGTTATGGCTTTTTCACCAGACTTATGGCTTTTATCTATAATCATAGTGGACACTGGGGTGGTGCTTTCCCAAGTTCTCATATTGCAATAACTATAGTGCTTACTATTGCGGGTTTAAAATATGTGCGTAAATGGGGTTATGTGTTCTGTGTAATAGCTTTCTTTCTATCTATCTCTACGGTTTACTGCCATTATCATTGGTTTATTGATGCAGTGGCAGGAATTGTAACCGGGATTGCAGGTTACTTTGTAGCTAATTGGATTAGACAAAAACTGGAGAAAGAACCAAAATGAAGCGACTACTAACTTTACTATTCCTCTTTTGCTCTATTTCTATTTTTGCTCAGAATTCGGATATGCCTATCATTCAGAGTTATGATTATGCTCTTCCTGAAAACAATGTTTCCCCTATTGCCATAGGTATGGGTGGATTAAATGTAACCTATGCAGGAGATTTCTATTCCAGTTATTCCAATCCTGCTTTAATTGGAGACAATGATTTTAGCGTATTGATGGGTGCATTCAGGATAAAAAGTGATGAAGCGGTGAATTTTGCTGAAGCTGCTCAATTTAGCAATATTTTGAAGCCCAAGCAGTTAAAGTATATTTCTCTTCTGGCAAAACAAACAGCATGGACTTATCAACCAGTGGCTTCTGTACATATTGTTGAACCTCCTGAAACCGGAGTGGGATATCGCTATTATGACTATAAACTGGATAAAGTTCAAGTTACCTTAGCCGGCAGTGATGATTCCTGGCAACCTATTCGCTTCGGTTTAAATCTTAAATACTTAACTGGAAGGCTGGTCTATCTTGTCTCTACCAATCCAAATTCCTTCATTGATGACAAACTTAATGGCTTTTCTACTGATTTAGGTTTTACCCTCCAGACGGGAAGTTTCACCTATGGTTTGGCAGCTTATGATATTTTCTCTCGCTTATACTGGGAACATTACAATTCAGAAGCTATTCAAAGCAGAGTAGCTATGGGTATTCAATACGGAACAGATAATTTCAACTTAAATCTGGGATTGCAGGGTAAAATTGCTCAATCCACTGATACCACCTATCATCTTGGAGGACAATATATCTGGACCTGGGGTTCGCAATATTATAGTGTGGAAAGTGCAAATAAAGCACTGGCGTTTAGAGCTGGACTATATAGTCACAACTTTTATGGTACTCAGAATATCAATTATACCATTGGTGGCGGATATAACTACAATATTTTCCGTTTTGACTTTTCTTTGAACAATAAAGGTATGAAACTTAAAGATAGTGAATTACTTATATCGCTGGGTGTGGGAATGCCCTAAACTATGGGTAACTTAACTTTCCTCAATGCAGGATTCCTCTTTTTCTTAGCTGCAACTATACTTCCATTAATTATCTGGTTGCTGGCTAAGAAAAAACCAAAACAGGTTGTTTTCCCTACTATCCGTTTCATCAAAGCCAGTCAAGAACAGGAAAAAATGAAAACCCGATTTAAAAATATCCTTCTACTTATCATACGTATGCTCATTATTCTGCTGGTAACTTTAGCTGCTACCAGACCTTTATTTTCTTCTTCTCAGTTGAAACCTTCTGCTAATCATCCTCCCACTGCTTTAGCAATTTTATTGGATACCTCATATAGTATGGATTATGTTTATGATTCTCGCAGCAATTTAGACCGAGCAAAGGATGCAATCAAAAAGATTAATTCACTCTCCAATTCTGATGACCGTTTAATCCTGGTCACTTCTGATGAAAACTGGAATCGCCTTCATTCTCAGATATATGCAGGCTCTATTCCAGAAGATATCATAGAACCAATAAGCGTTACCTACGAACCTTTAACCATTTCCCTTATGCTGGAACAGGCAAAAAGCCGCTTACAGGAAACTCAGTTTGCCAATAAAGAAATCTACCTGATAACCGATGGTCAAAAACAGGAATATCCTTCCCCTTCTGATATTACCCTCCAAGTGATTAACATCGCTGAGAACGAAGATTTTTCAAATCTAAGTTGTTCTCAAGCACAGATCTTACCTCAACTGGCAGAAAAATCCAGAAGACAAACTATTGAGTTTAAACTCACCAATCATGGAAATAAAGACCGTCAGGAAGTGCTGGTTAGAACAGTGCTGGGAGAAGCAAAGGTAGGAGAGAAATTCGTCCATCTTCCTGCTCGTCAGACGGTAAATCAAACTATGGTCATAGACCTGCAAAAAGATGGCTGGCAGAGTGGATATGTGGAAGTGGTTGATGACCATCTGGAACAAGATAATCGCAGTTATTTTTCGTTCCCTTTTTATCTTTATCCTCAAATTGCGGTCATCACCCAGAACAGGTCTTTACCTCCAGCTTTATATTCTCTCTTAAGAGTTTATGCAGGCTCCGAGGGCAAAATTAATTTAATTGAACCGCAGCAACTTAATCTTTCTATGCTCAATCAATACCAATCCTATGTTTTTTTAGGCACCCCTTCTTTTCCACCTCAGATGCGAGAAGTCATAAATACTTTACAGAGTTCCAATCGTGGTGCTCTTTTCTGTCTTTCCGCTAATCTTTCCACTGAATATCGCGCATTTCTGGAAAATATATTTAAGGTCAAATTTGGTGCTTGGCAATCTCAGCCAAAATCTATAACTTATGTTAATCCCCATCATTTTACCACTTCTCTTGTTGCCGGAAAAAGTCTTCAATTCAATAACATTTCAGATTTCTGGCATTTAGAAGGGAGGGAAATAAATGCACTTCTGGCAGGTTCCGGAGAGACCTTTGCCTTAGCCAAAGATAATTTTATCCTCTGGAACTTTGACCCTGGTTCAGAACGCACTACATTTTTGCTGGATGCAGCTTTTCCTGTCTTTGCTTATCGTTGTTTGGAACATACCAGTTCATCTATTGCTACCGGAGAAAAATATACTGTCGGAGATATAATAAATACTCACAGTGTAATAACTCCAGCTGGTGAAAACTTGTTATTTTCCAATCGTCCTTATAAGCTTTCTCAACCGGGAATTTATATTCTACGAAAAGCTGATGGAACGGAAACAGTTATATCGGTGGACGCTCCCAGACAGGAAAGTGAATTTATCCCAATGAATTATCAAGAACTGAAAAATGTCCAGCTCTTAGGTGAGGACTGGCAGGATAAGATATTCCATACTCGGCTGGGTTATGAACTATGGAAAATCCTGCTGGCTATAGCCTTAGCTCTGGTCATTCTGGAAATTATTCTGGTTAAAAGTGAGGAACTGCGCTCCATTCCGGAAGCAGTTCCCAGTTCAGGAAGTTAATTATGATATTAGAAAATATAAAGGACCCTTCTTCCATCCGAAAATTAAATACGGAAGAAATGAACCTCCTGGCAAAAGAAGTCCGCAAACGCATCATTGATGTTGTGTCCAAAACTGGAGGACATATCGCTGCCAGTTTAGGTGTGGTTGAATTGACCATCGCCTTGCTCAATGTGTTTGATCCCTTAAAAGACCGTATAGTCTGGGATGTAGGTCATCAAACCTATACCTGGAAAATCCTTACTGGAAGAAATGATAGATTTGAAACGCTCCGTTCTCTTAATGGATTGAGTGGATTTAGCAACCGAAATGAAAGCCCTTATGATGCTTTTACCACAGGTCATAGCAGCACTTCTATCTCTGCAGCTTTGGGTATGGCTTGTGGAAGAGACCTCAATCGTGAAACTGGACATTGTATTGCCATCATTGGAGATGGAGCATTAACTGGTGGTATGAGCTTTGAAGCTTTAAATCATGCAGGGCAACTCCAGAAAGATAAATTCCTCGTAATTTTAAATGATAACGCTATGTCCATCTCACCAAATGTGGGTGGTCTGCAAAAATATCTCGCAAGAATGCTGGCAAGCCGTCCTTATAACACTCTGAAACAACAAATCTGGGACCTCAGTTCCACCTTACCTGCAAATCTACGTAGAACCTTCATTCTCGGAGCTCAAAAACTTGAAGAATCAATGATGAACATACTGGTCCCCAATATCATCTTTGAGGATTTAGGATTTAAATATGTGGGTCCCATAGATGGTCACGATATAAATTTAATCTGTACTATGCTTCGTCGGATTCAAAGACATATGGTGGGTCCGGTTTTTCTTCATGTTGTCACTCAAAAAGGGAAAGGTTATCTACCCGCAGAAAAAGAAACCGTCCTCTTCCATGGCGTGGAACCTTTTGATGCAGAAAGTGGAACTTTACCTGCTAATGGAAAGAAAAGCTGGAGCGAAGTCTTTGGAAAAACGATTTGCGATATAGCGGAAAATAATCCTGAGGTTGTGGCTATTACAGCAGCTATGTCCTCTGGCACAGGTTTAACCCCTTTTGAAAAAAGATTCCCCAAAAGATTCTTTGATGTAGGAATAGCAGAACAACATTCTGTGACCTTTGCCGCTGGCTTGGCATGCAAGGGAATAAAACCCTTCGTTGCCATTTACAGCACCTTTTTACAAAGAGCTATAGATCAGGTTATTCACGATGTTGCTCTGCCAAAATTACCAGTCGTCTTTTGTATTGACCGTGCTGGATTAGTAGGAGAAGATGGGCCCACTCATCATGGAACCTTTGATATCTCCTTATTAAATTCCATCCCTAATCTAATGATTTTTTCTCCTGCCAATGATGAGGAATTGATTGCTATGATAAACTTTGCTGCCACTTATAAGGAAGGTCCCATAGCTATCCGTTATCCTCGTGGTTCTGCTTTTCACAGTGAAGAAGTTGTTACCGATTTTATCCCTGGTAAAGCTCAAATAGTTAAAGAAGGTGAAAATATTGCTCTACTTTCCGAAGGGGGAGCCTGGCAAATTGCTTTAGGAACCTGGAACTTATTAAATAGCAAGGGATTAAATCCCTGGCTTATAAATCTCCGTTGCTTGAAACCCTTAGATGAGGACTTGCTAAAAAATCTCGGAAAAACCTGCTCCCATATCTTTACCTTTGAAACCAATGTGGTAATCGGTGGAGTTGGTGCTCGCATAGGACAATTGCTGGAAGAATCACCCTGTAAAGTAATTAACTTTGGTTATCCTGATATCTTTGTCCCGCATGGAAAGATAGAACAGCTTAATGAATTGATTGGTTTTACTCCCGCTCATCTTTCGGAAGAAATACAAAGACATCTAAGTTTATAAATGGCAAATCTTTCCGAGCCTATCTGTGCTCTTATTACACCTCCGGGTTATGCTGCCATAAATGTTGTAAGAATCAGTGGAAAAGGAAGCATTGGCATTGTAGCACAATATTTTAAGCCCCGCAAAAAACTACTCAATTGCCCTTCTCATAGGGTGGTATTTGGCACCTTTTATTCCCGCGAAGGAAGAGCCATAGACCAGGTGCTTTGCACAGTTTTTAGAGCACCTCAAAGCTATACCGGCGAAGATGTGGTAGAAATATCCTCGCATGGAAATCCACAAATTGCCTCCCAAATCCTGGAAAATCTACTTCTGGATGCAAGAATGGCTAATCCAGGAGAATTTACTTTGCGAGCAGTTTTAAATGGAAAAATGGACATCCCTCAAGCAGAAGCAGTTAATGACCTCGTTTTTGCCTCCGGTGCTATGGCTGAATCAGCTGCTTTAATGCAGGTGCAGGGAATTCTCTCACAGCATTTACAAAATTTGCTAAATGATATATCGGACACAAGATTACGCTGTGAATTAGCCATTGATTTCGCAGATCAGGACCTACCTCCAGTTGATCCCGAAGATTTGAAAAATAGAATATCCCATATTTTAAAACAAGCAGAAGAGCTGTATGCAGAAGGTGTTTCGCAGGGAAAATATATCAGAGAAGGCATTAAAATCAGTCTGGTAGGTGCACCGAATTCCGGTAAATCCTCTATTTTTAATGCATTTCTAAAGTATAATCGGGCAATTGTAAACCCACATCCTGGTACTACCAGAGATTACCTGGAAGAAAGAGTCAACTTACAGGGCTATACCTTGATCTTATATGATACTGCCGGATTGAGAATCAGCTCCGATGAAGTGGAACAGGAAGGTATTGAAAGAACCAAAGAGCTTATGCAAAACTCTGATTTAATTCTCTATCTTCTTCCTGTAGACCAGGAAATTGACTGGAAAGAAATAGATGAACTGCCCCCTGCAATAAAGAATAAAATTCTCTGGGTAGCAAGTAAATATGACCTAATAAATCCTGATTTTTCTAATGTTAAAAAATCTGATAATTTGAATGGACATTCACCTAATTCCGCTATTCCTGCTTCTGTATATGCAATAGAAGGTCTGGAAAAACTCCAGCAAGCTATTCTTAATCATTTTGCTCTACCTCAAAAATGGGTTGACCGTCCCTTAGTAACTAATGCACGTCATCTTGCTGCTTTATCCAGAGCCATTTCTTCTCTTAAAAATGCTCTCCAATCTATTGATAATCAAGCAGGTTATGAATTTACCGCCTTTGATTTAATTACCGCCAGTCAAGCTCTGGAAGAAATTCTGGGTATCGTTACCACCGAGGACTTACTCACCAATATTTTCAATAACTTCTGCATTGGAAAATAATATCTCACACTTAATTAAAATATCCAGCTCTTACATATAGTCCCTAAATATCACTGTTAACATAGATTATTTACACCTTTATCTTCTCTCTTCATAATTCATCTTCCTTTTATTTTTCGCCTTTCTATCCCTTATTTCTTTATTATCATATCATTACCTGTCATTATTGTCCTTTTTTTATTAACCTGGGAAGATGTATACCTTCCCCCAATTTCTCTCCTGGCTCTCTCTTGGCTCTTTTGCTCATAAAGTGCTAAGAGAGAGTCAATTAGGAGTTTTGCAATTTAAACTATGCCTAACTCGCTGATATATAATACAATTAGCTATCACTTTTCTGACTTTTTGTGTCCAATAACCTTAAGATTTGTATGATAATTAATTATGAATTCCTGAGCTGCATCCATATGAAATCCTTGAATTTTGTAAAAGAACCGGGTAAAAAATGTCTATCTTTTTGATAGATATGGAGCTTCAAATTTTCTATTGCCATAATATAGCAGTTTAAAAGAATGGTAAATAAGAAATAAGTAAAAAAGGAGGTGATTATGGTCCAATATTTCAAAGTTCAAGAGCAGCGTTTTGTACCTGCAATGGCACCGAATGAAGCTTTCTGGATTCATCTGGATAATCCTAATGATGAAGAAATCAAGCAATTGATTGAACGCTTCAATTTGGAAGAAGACTATATCACCGACCTCCAGGATGCTGATGAGAACAGCCGTATGGAATATGATGGAGGTGCAGTTCTCATTATACTTCGGGTGCCTTTATATTACCGTCATAGATCTGCCACTATTCCTTTTGCTACAGCTCCATTAGGAATAATTGCGGTACAGGACAAGCTCATAACTGTTTCTTTCTTTGACACTGAAGTGCTCACTCAATACCTTGAAGGTAAACATAAACCTTTTAATATAACACAACAGAGTTTTCTACTCCAAATAGCTCTCCGCACTGCTATCTATTTTCTGAAGTTCTTAAAAGAAATCATACGCCGTTCCAATAACATAGAAACTGAATTATATCAGAGTATGAGAAATAAAGAGATCACTCGTCTTTTAAGATTGGAAAAAAGTTTAGTCTATTTCTCTACCTCATTGCAATCAAATGAGATAATTCTGGAAAGGATGCAACGCTCACGCTGGTTGAATCAAGACCCTGATGCAGAAGATATGATTGAAGATGTTATTATTGAAAATCGTCAAGCTATTGAGATGACTAATGTCCATTCCAGTATCTTAAGCAGTATGATGGATGCTTTTGCTTCTATCATTTCCAACAACTTAAATATCAGAATGAAATTCCTGACCTCAGTTAGTATAGTTCTGATGCTACCAACCCTGGTAGCAAGTATCTGGGGTATGAATGTAGCATTACCACTTCAAGAAAGTAAATATGCTTTTCTCATTTTGATGGGAATCTCAGCAGTTGCATCCACCCTCGTGGTATTATACTTTATCCATAAGAATATGTTTTAAATAGAGGTTATCTATGTATAAATTAAGCGTCTATGATTACTTTAGTGCTGCTCACCGACTTCGTGGATATGAAGGTCCTTGCAGCAATGTTCATGGACATAACTGGAAAGTTAAGATTACTTTCCAGACAGATACACTTGATTCTCTTGGAATGGCTATAGATTTTAAAGTCTTAAAAGCGAAGCTCTGGGAAATCTTAAATCAACTTGACCACACCTTTTTAAATGAACTGCCCATATTTAAAGATATTAATCCTACTTCTGAGAATATTGCCAGGTACATTTTTGAAAGCATAAGCGAATCTTTTAAAGGTAGCTCGCTATCACTTTTAGAAGTGGAACTGCAAGAATCCGATAAAGTTAGTGTAATATATAGCAATGCTTAGATTCGTGCAATCCTATTTTGTTAAAAGTGCAGTTGAACCCAAAGATTATCCTGCCAGTGCCTACCCTGAATTCGCTGTTGCAGGAAGAAGTAATGTTGGTAAATCCACCTTAATCAATCTATTAACAGGCTATCATCAACTCGCTAAAACCAGCTCTCATCCTGGTAAAACGAGACTTTTAAACTTCTTCCTTATTCGGTGGAAAGATGATGAAGCTCAAAAAGAAGGACATTTACAGTTAACTGACCTCCCTGGCTATGGATATGCAGAAGTCCCCTTAGCGGAACAGGAAAAATGGCGTAAAATGATAAACAACTACCTTGACCAGAGAGAAATGTTAAAAGGAATAATTGTTCTGGTAGATATAAGATTAGCAGCCGATCCTAAAGATATCCAGCTCCTGGAAATGTTAAAACTTAGAGGAATAGATTACTGTGTCGTCGCTACTAAAGCAGATAAAATACCAAAGACCAAACTTAATCGCACGCTACAACATCTGGCTAAAGGACTTGGGTTGAAAGATAAAGATATCTTTCCGGTGTCTGCCCTAAAAAAGACAGGATTGGAACCTCTTTATAATTGGATAGGAGCACATCTGATATAAATATGACCCGTGACTTTGATGTAATCGTTGTAGGAGGAGGTCATTCAGGTATTGAAGCAGCTCTGGCTTCTGCCCGAAGAGGTGCTAAAACAGCACTTTTTGTCCTGAAACTGGAAACTATAGGCAGAATGAGTTGCAATCCTTCCATTGGAGGTCCTGCTAAAGGACATCTTGCTAAGGAAATTGATGCTCTGGGTGGAGAACTTGGTTATGTAGCAGACCTTTCCGGCATTCATTTTCGTATGCTAAACCGAAGTAAGGGTCCAGCTGTCTGGGCTCCTCGCGCTCAAAATGATAGGCTGCTCTATTCATTATTAATGCGACAGCACTTAGAAGAACAGGATAATCTCAGCTTGATAGAAGCAAGTGTTTCTGAACTTTTGGTAGAAAAAGGAAGTATTCAGGGTGTTAGAATCTTGCAAGGAATGGAATATTTTGCTCCTCAAGTAATCCTTGCGACTGGAACTTTTCTCAATGGACTCATCCATATGGGAAATATCTCTTTCCCTGGTGGACGTAGTGGAGAACCTGCTTCAGAAGCTCTTTCTAACAGCTTACTAAAGTATGGATTGAAACTTGGTCGTTTCAAAACTGGCACTCCTCCCCGAATTGATATGAGAACCCTGAACTATAATCTTTTAGAAGAACAACCAGGAGACCCTGAACCAATGGGTTTTTCTCAGTATCGGGAAGTAGAACTTTCTAATAAAGTTAGCTGTTATATCACCCATACTACCACTGAAACACATAATATTATCAAACAAAATCTGCAGAAATCCTCTCTCTATGGAGGCATCATAAAAGGTATTGGACCTCGTTACTGTCCTTCCATTGAAGATAAAATAGTGAAATTCCCCCAGCGCGAAAGCCATCATATCTTTATTGAACCCGAAGGATTGGACACCTGTGAAGGTTATGTGAATGGACTTTCTACTTCTTTGCCTCCTGATATTCAAGAAAAATTGCTACATAGCATTCCAGGTCTGGAAAATGCTCAAATAATGCGATATGCCTATGCTATTGAATATGATTATATTAACCCAGAAGAAATTCTTCCTTCGCTGGAATGCAGAAAAATCAAAGGTCTGTGGTTAGCCGGTCAAATTAATGGCACATCTGGTTATGAAGAAGCTGCTGCTCAAGGCATTATGGCTGGAATTAATGCTACTCTTGCTCTGGAAGGCAAAGAACCCATCATCCTCAGTCGCACTCAAGCATATATTGGTGTCCTTATAGATGACCTGGTTACCTGTGGAACTAATGAACCCTATCGTATGTTTACTTCCCGCGCTGAATACCGTTTGCTCCTTCGTCAGGATAATTGTGATGAACGATTAATGCCTCTGGGTTATCAATTAGGATTGGTCTCAGATGTTCGCTGGCAAAAATTTAAACATACTATGGAATTGAAAGAACGGGAAATGGAAAGGTTGAAAACCGAGAAGAGCATCAATCATCCTGACCTGAAAGAACCACAAAAATTTGCTGTCCTTTTAAAAAGACCAGATATCAATATAGAAAAGCTCAAACTTTACGGTTATAAACCATCTCCAGAAGTAACTCCAGATATTCTTCGCCGCTGCGAATTGGAATTAAAATATGAAGGCTATCTGCAACGCGCAGAAGAAGAAATGCAACGCTTCCGTGCTTCTGAAAATATCTTCCTCTCTAATGATATAGATTATTATTCTATCAATGCACTTGCCTGGGAAGCTCGTGAAAAACTAATGAAAATCCGCCCTCATAACCTTGCTCAAGCAATGCGTATTCCAGGAGTTAACTATTCTGATACCGCTGCTCTTTTGCTCTGGCTAAAGAAACAACAAAAAATTGAGAGAAAAGCTGAATGAAAGCAGTAGCAATAATTCCTGCTCGCTATGATAGCACCCGTTTTCCCGGGAAAGCTCTGGCAAAACTTCTTTCTAAACCTCTTATTCAATGGGTCTGGGAAGCAGTAATTAATGCCAATCTTTTTGATCAGGTAATAGTCGCTACTGATTCTATACAGATTAAAGAAGCTGCAGAGAATTTTGGTGCTATAGCTATTCTCACCAGAAAAGAACATCCAAGTGGAACTGACCGTATTGCTGAAGTAGCAGAAACGCTTGATTGCGATATTGTAGTTAATGTGCAAGGTGATGAACCTTTAATTAATCAAAAAGCTCTTGCCCCTTTACTTCATGTTTTTGAGAATTCTTCCATCCAAATAGCCTCACTGATGACTAAAATTAAAGATTTAAAACAACTTTCTAATCCTAATCTGGTTAAAGTGGTAGTAGATAATGCTTCTAACGCTCTCTATTTTTCTCGTTCTGCCATACCATTCAATCGTGATAACATCCATTTTGAAGATTACTTTCAACATATTGGAGTTTATGCATATCGTCGTCAAACCTTGATGCAATTAGTGAGACTACCTGCAGGAAAACTGGAACAGGTGGAAAAACTTGAACAATTAAGAGCACTGGAAAACGGAATCCCTATCCGGATGGTCACTACAGAATATAATGGTATGGGAGTGGATACTTTAGAGGATTTACTTAATCTGGAAATTTTATTAAAAGAGATGAACTATGAAGTTTAAGAGAATTTGTATTGTAATCCTGTCCCTGACAATTAGTTGTATCTATTCTACTCCCTTTTCTGTCTTTTACACAGGAGATACTCATGGTGTTTATGAAGCTCAATTGGATAAAGAACGAGGAACTCTTATGGGTGGCTATCTGGTTCTGGAAGAAGTATTAAATCAAAAAAGAACGGAGAGTAAGAATAGCATTTATGTAGATACGGGAGACCAACAAACCGGTACTATCTTCTCCTCGCTGGTAGAAGATGGAATTTATGGTGGAGCAGTTATTGAAGTCTTCAACCAGCTCGCACTTGATGCCAGTGTGTTTGGAAATCATGAATTTGACTTTTCCTATACTAACACCAGAGACCTGGCAAAAAAAGCTAATTATCCCTTTGTCTGCACGAATTTAATAGATAAAACTACAAGACAGAGTGTTTCCGGAATACCCTATGCTATTCTGGAGAGAAATAATATAAAAGTCGGAATCTTTGGCATCACTCTGGAAAAATTGCCTGAAAAAGTCAAAGCCGAAAATGTTAGTAGTGTAACCATCCTTCCACCTATTGAGGCTATCAATAAATATCTGGAAGAAGTTGATAAAAAGACTGATTTAATTATTGTCCTAACTCACCAAGGTTTTGAAGCAGATAGCTTGCTTGCCGTTAATCTGGATAAAAGAGTTGACCTCATTATTGGAGGACACGACCATATAAAAGCAGAAAAGCCCCACTTTATAAACGGTAAGTATCTGCTCTATAGTGGTTCTCATCTAAATTATCTGGGTTTAGCTGAACTGGAAGTTGAAGATGACAAAATAACCTCACTTAAAAATCAGCTTATTCCTCTGGAAATACCAGTAAAGGAATTTGATACACCTCTGGCAAAATATATCCAGGAAAAGACTGTGAAAATAGAAGAAGAGATGTCTAAGGTAATTGGTTTTATTCCAGAAGATTGGATTCCGGATAAATATCAATCCACTACCCTTTCTCGCTGGATAGCCAGTGCCTTAAAGACTGAATACGAAAGAACTTATCATCCTGATATGGCTATCATCAACAATGGAGGCTTACGAAAAGTAATTCCTGCTGGACCGGTAACACTTCGTGATTTGAATGAATTGCTACCTTTTAATAATACAGTGGTAGTCTTTTCTTGCTATGGTAAGGATTTATTAACTTTCTTCCAGTTAAATGAACTTCATTCACAGGAAAAGCCTTTTGATATTTGCGAATATACCAGGCTGGATTCAATTGTATCAGATAAAATCTACCGGATAATCTCACATGATTATATTGCTGGACAGTGGGATAAATACCTCGGTTTTAAACCTTTTGATATCTATGATACCGGAGAACCTTTCTTAGATGCTATTATTCATCAGGTTCAACTTCAATTTTCACCCATAAACGAAAAAGATTGGGATTAAAAAAATGGAAACAACCAAAAATATCAATAAGAAAGAAAACTTAACCGAGGAAGAAGCAATCTCTATCGGCAAATATGACCCGCTATGGATAATTAATGCCTTTTCCAGAAGTTTCTATGAAGGAAATCCAGCGGCAATTGTAGCTCTATCCGATTTCCCCTCAGATAAAAAAATGCAAAAACTGGCAAAAGAGTTTAATCTTTCTGAAACCGCTTTCTTTTGCTTGAGAAGTCCTGATTTAGCTCAAATCAGATGGTTTTCTCCCACCCAGGAAATTTCTCTCTGTGGTCATGCAACTTTGGCAACAGCCTCAGTAATTTTTTCTCACCTTTACCCAGAGAAAGATAAGTTTAGTTTCATAACCAGTAATGGTATGATTGAGACAGAAAAATATAACCATTTAATACAGCTAACCTTACCACTTGAGGAAGTAATCCCGTTCATCACAGAGGAAAAAGTTCTGAAAGCATTAGGGAAAACTAAGCCAGCAGAAAGTTATCTTGCTCCTGAAAGTCATAATCTTATCCTTATCTACGACAATGTAAAAAAGATTAAATCACTTAATCCAGATTTTCTCACTTTGCTTTCTTTCAAGGATTTGCCTTTTACTGGTATCGCAGTGTCTGCTTTAGATGAAAATGGCTATGTCTGCCGTTATTTTGCCCCCTGGGAAGGTATTAATGAAGATCCTGTCACTGGTTCTGCACAAACCTATCTTGCGCCTTTTTGGTCAAAAAGATTGAATAAAAAATTGTTAGCTGTGCGTCAGATCTCTTCTCGGGGTGGCTCAATGGAAGTAAAAGTTCTATCATCTTCCCTCCTTGTGCGTGGAGCAACTTATACCTGCTTTTATGGTAATTTTAATTCTGGCTGGAGAGAATGAAAGGCTCTGAGAAAACCATTTTTACTACAAAAACTTTTCCTTGACAAAGCCTTAATAATTTAATGCTTAGAAATAAATAAAACTTAGAGGTCATCTGAATGGAAATTATAATTGAAGAGCTTAAATTCCCATCTGATGCCAATATCATTCTGGGACAGAGTCATTTTATTAAAAGTGTGGAAGACCTTTACGAAATTATGGTCAACAGCGTTCCAGGCATCAAGTTTGGTTTAGCTTTTTGCGAAGCTTCCGGACCCTGTCTTATTCGCAAAGAGGGAACTGATAATGAATTAATGGAATGTGCTATAGAAAATATGTATCGTCTGGGTGCTGGTCATTCATTTCTTATAGTAATGCAGAATGCTTTCCCTATCAATGTGCTCAACGCTATCAAAAATTGCCCTGAAGTAGTAAATATCTTTTGTGCTACGGCTAATCCGGTGCAGGTAATTCTGGCTAAAACAGAACAGGGAAATGGCATTCTAGGGGTTATTGATGGAAATTCGCCTAAGGGCATTGAACTGGATACAGATATTACTCATAGAAAAAGATTCCTCCGGAACCTTGGATATAAACGCTAAATGAATTATCGCACCTTTATTGCCTTGGAACTTCCTAAAACGGTCTTTCTAAATCTGAAAGAAAAACTCAATACTTTCAAATCTATTCAAGGTGTGAATTGGGTTAAAGAACAAAACTTGCATTTAACCCTTCTTTTTTTTGGAGATGTAGATAGTGCCAGAATAAATGAATTATCTGGTATTCTGGAACAAGCAATAGAAATAGCTTCTCCTTTCAATCTTTCCCTTCAAGGTCTGGAACTATTTCCCTATAAGGAGCCGAGACTAATTTGGGCAACACTTTTAGAACAGGACGATGCTTTATTACAATGGCATAAATCCCTGCTTAAAGAGATTCATAGAGCAGGTTTTGAACCTGATGTAAAACCCTTAAAACTTCATATTACCCTTGGACGTATTAAAAATAAACTCCCGGTTAGCAAAGAAAGAGAAATCCTGGAAAGTAAGGTAGATAAGGATTTCTTTAGCTACAATACCCTCACTCTTTATCGTAGTATATTAAAACCGGAAGGTCCAGTTTATCAAATTTTAGACCAATTTACTTTATCTTAAAGGAAGATATTATGCAGGATAAGAACAAAGAAGTGGCTTTAAAGACTGCCATATCACAGCTGGAAAAGAAATATGGTGTGGGCACTCTTATGCGTCTGGGAGATCAGCCCTTACAACAAGTGGATGTTATTCCCACAGGCGCTTTCAATCTGGATATAGCTCTGGGAATTGGAGGAATTCCGCGTGGACGTATAACTGAGATTTATGGTCCTGAAGCCAGTGGCAAGACCACTCTTGCTTTACATATTGCCGCAGAAGCACAAAAATTTGGTGGTATTGTAGCTTTTATTGATGCAGAACATGCTTTAGATACTGCTTATGCTAAAAATCTGGGCGTTCAAGTGGAAGACTTATTACTTTCTCAACCTGATGGAGGAGAACAAGCACTGGAAATATGCGAAACTCTGGTTCGTAGTTCGGCTATAGATCTGGTTATAATTGATTCCGTTGCCGCTCTGGTCCCTAAAGCAGAAATTGAAGGAGATATGGGAGATAGTCATGTAGGTTTGCAAGCAAGACTTATGAGTCAAGCTCTCAGAAAACTAACTGCTATCGTGTCCAAATCCAATACTGCAGTAATCTTTATTAATCAAACCAGAATGAAAATAGGCACTGCTGCTTTTATGAATCCAGAAACTACTGCTGGAGGTGTAGCACTCAAATTTTATGCCTCAGTTCGGATGGAAGTACGCTTTGCCGGAGCTATAAAATCAAGTGGACCGGACGCAGAAGTCATCGGTGCTAAGACCAGAGTCAAAATTGTAAAGAATAAGCTTGCTCCACCTTTCAAGACAGTGGAATTTCCTATTATATTTGGAAAAGGTATCTCCAATACTGACATTATAATGGATATGGCAATAGACCTTGGAATCATTAAGAAAAGTGGTTCCTGGCTATCCTATGGCGATTTAAAACTGGGGCAGGGCACAGAAAAGACCAGACAATATCTTAATGAAAACCCTGCTTTATTAGAAGAGATATCCAACCTGGTAAAACAGAATGTAAAACCTGAAAAGATGTTTGAATCTCCTGCCACAAATGATACTGAGGATCTCATCCAAGAATAAATATCTTGCCAGAATAGAATTAGATTATGTTTGCTGGGGGATTTTGCCTATAAAACAACTGTCGTCTCTTTATCCTGCTGAATATGAAGGAGAAATAAGCGATAGTGAAGCAGCTGAACTTATTCAGATGCTTAAAGATTATGCTTTTAATCTACTGGTCAAATATCTTGTTAAAGAAGAACATAGCCAACATCAATGTGCCCTTTTTCTGCATAGAAAGGGATTTTGTCCAGAAATCATTCAAAATGCGGTTAATAGATGTTTGAACTTAAATTATATTAATGACCAGCGTTTTGCAGAACTTTTAATCTCATCCTATATAAACAGAAAAGCCAGTAAACGAGCTATAATCGCTAAACTGTCAGCAAACCGTATACCTATAAATATATGGAAACCTCTACTGGAAAAACTTTATACTGAAGAAGAAAAAAATAGTAATTTGGAAGAATTGTTAAATAAATACTACTTAGCTCATAAAGACTTGCCACCTGAGAAACTAAAAGAAAGAGCTTTTGGATATCTCTATCGTAAAGGTTTTGATCCTGACGATATCCGTGAAGCCATAGAAAATTTTCCTTAAATAATGTTTCTTTATTTAATTATGTCAGGAATGAGTATTCTGCCAGTATTCGCATTCCTCTATGGGAAGAACATAACTTTCCAAATTCCAATGAATAAGCTGTTGATTTAAAACTTCCAGAACTGGATATTCTGTATAGAAATGACCCGCATCAACCATAGGAATTTTTGCTTCCAGTAAACTATGATACCCTATATCTCCCGTTATATATAGTTCTGCAGATTGTTCTGCTACCTTAATTAAAGAACTTCCACTTCCGCCACAAACTGCTATTTTTTTAATTGGAGTGGATAAAGGCAATCCCGCTGTCCATAGTTTCGGATTGGGACATCCAAGTTTATCTTTTATCCAGGATAGTATTGCACTAAGTGTTAAAGGTTCTGGTAGAATTCCTGTCATCCCCAAGCCAAAAAGCGGTTGAGGAGTTGCTACCGCAAAATAATATATTAAAGGTGTCTCATAAGGATGGGAGATTTTGATTGCAGAAATAACATCAAATAGCCTGGATTCCTGCACCATAAACTCCAGCTCTTCTTCTGCTACTTGCGTAATCTTATCTTCCTCATTTGAAGATATAAAAGGTCTGGCTTCTCCTATGGGTTTAAAAGTACCTTTAATTGGATGACGAGTGGAACAATAAATATAATTACCAACCTTACCTCCTCCAGCTTTAAAAACAGCATCCGCGACATTTTCAGTGTAGCCTGGAGGAACAGTAACTGAAAGATGAAACCATTTTTCTCCCTGTTCAGAAGATAAAGGTTCCAGATTTTCCAAACCCAATACTTTAGCTAAGGCATAATTAGCTCCTTGAGGTGCAACATCAAGATTAGTATGCATAGCAATTGCATTCAAATGATTCTCAATAAGAGATAATAAAAGTGGGTCTGTTATACTATTTAAAGAATGGAATATTACTGGATGATGCGAAAGAATCACATTTGCCCCTAATTCAAGAGCTTTTTGTATTGCCTGAAATGTTACATCCAGAGTAATAAGAACTCTTCTTACTTCCCTTTTAGCATCCCCAACTAATAAACCTACATTATCCCACTCATAGGCTTGAGAAAATGGAGCTAATTCATTTAACCGCTGAAGTAATTCCTCTATAATCATTCTTATCTCCTTACATCTTATGTACTATTCTATTTATGTAGACCTTTATTTAGTCAAGTCCAATATCTTTCCCAACAAATAAAGAAAATATAGAATTTAAGTGATATATCCGGTTTTATGATCATAAAAATGGCTTTTATAGTAGCTAAAGATATCGATATCTGGGTTTATAAACATTTATCTGCTTTCTTGGGATAAAACTATCTTTTTTATAGCCTCTCTCTAATGTTTATATCCCATCTTATTGTTCTATCTTAATTAAGCGCATAAAATTAGCTTAGCTCTCCCTTGACAATTTCTTAATTAAAAAGACAAATAAAAGACAAGGGAGAGATAAGAAAGATTCTGTAATTTATTAACATTCTATCAGTTAAATAATTCAATGTATAATAGGAAAAAAGAAAACCCGATATCCAGAGCTCAGTGATATATTAATAACTCTATATTTTTTAAGGTATAGGGTTTATTATTAAAACTATTATCTTTTAAAAAGCCATACTGCTTTGACAGATAGATATGTTTCACTCCCTTATACAACATTTTCACTGAATAAAATTATTGGAAAGCGATAAATAAATAAATAAAATAAATCTAAGATTATACTTGACTAATCAATTAAATACATTATATTAAATGTATAAATAAACATCAATAGGAGAGAAAAATGAAAAAGTCAATAATTCTCGCTGTGGTTCTAGTTATATCCCTCAGTGTTTCATTTGCACAACCATATTTTGGTTTTCGTGGAGGGCTAAATGTAACAAATGTCAAAATTACCAATGATGAAAGTGATGATGTTGTAATGGATGATCGTTACGGTTATCATGGTGGACTTTTTATGCAATATCCACTAGGTGCACACTTCATAATTGAACCCGCTTTACTTTATTCTCAAAGGGGATACGAAAGAACAATTGATGTCCCATTATTGGAAGACATTAAGGAAAATATTAATATGGACTATATTGAATTGCCCCTTGCACTGAAATTTGATATAAATATCAGTGATGTGCATATTCAACCAGCAGTGGCTCCGAGAGTAGGTTATGCCATAGTTACTCAGTATTTATTAAACGAGGAAGAGTTGGATTTTCCAGAAGACCCTATATTATTGGATTATGGAGTTGACTTTGGTCTGGACATTACTTTTTTAAATCAGTTTCTTATCGGCGCCAGATATTCTCTCGGTTTGGCAGATATTTATGATGATGATAATGAGGATATCACCACAAGCAATAATGGTCTGATGATAAGCTTAGGTGTAATGTTTTAGAGGAAATATTTAGCACGACAGAATTATCTACAAACATAACCATAGGTTTAAGTTAGAAGAGAATTATTCTTTGCCGCGGGGATGACCTTTATGATAAGCTTTTTTAATGTCATCCAGAGTCAGATGGGTATAAATAGCAGTAGTTTCAAGATTGGAATGTCCAAGCATTTCCTGGAGAGCACGAAGGTCAGCTCCGCGAGCAAGGAGATGAGTAGCAAAGCTATGTCTAATAGTGTGTGGAGAATAACCCTTTTGCCGTGCAATAAGTTGAAAATAGTGATGTAATATTTTGTATAATTGTCTATGATCAAAGTCTTTACCACTTTTAGTAAGAAAAAGTTTATTAGAACTATATTCTTGCTTTAAGTTGTCTCTTACCGGAAGATATGATTCTATAGCTTCTATCGCTGATTTTCCAACAGGTATGATTCTTTCTTTATTGCCTTTACCTTTAACACGCACCAGACCTCGTTTCAGGTCAATGTCATTAAGCTGTAAATCTGCCAGTTCAGATATACGAAGTCCAGAAGAATAGAGCAACTCCAGAATAGCGCGATTTCTCACACCAAAGATGTTTGATTGATCAGGCAGGTTTAGCAGAGTAAGCATTTCTTCTTCCGTAAAATAGTGTGGTAGACCCTTTTCAAACTTAGGTCTTTTTATTTTATCCATAGGATTTTTGGAGATGCGATGGGTGAGCTTTAACCAGGAGAAAAAACTCTGTAATGCTGCTGCTTTTCTTGCCAGACTACGATTGCCAACTTGTTGTTTATGAAGATGAAGAAACCAGTCCCTAATCATTTGTGGAGAGATTTGGTCAAGCTGGATATCACTATCCTCAAAATATCTTTCAATAAAATTATAAAATTGACTCAAATCCTTCATATAGGCAGTAATAGTTCTTGGTGATTTCCCTTCACCGTGTATATATTGTTGGTATAGTTCTTGTTCCTGAGTCATACATATATTCCTGATATGCATTTTTTGCTTGCCTGTTTGTTTGTCGAGAAAAATTTAGTTTTAGTATAAGGAGCGATGATGAATCACAATATCTCAGATAGTGCGAGATTAGGAAAAGAAATTAAACTTGGCTTAAATATTGTTATAATGGATGAAGTGGTAATTGGTGATAATTGTCAGATAGGAAATAATGTAGTTATCTATCCCGGTACCTTTATTGGAGATAATGTAAGAATAGATGATAATACAATAATAGGGAAAAAACCACTTTCCTCGCCTCGTAGCATTTTTAAAACTCCTGAAGAATTAGAACCTGCAATTATTGGAGCTAATACTCAAATAGGGGCTAATGTAATTATTTACGCTCAGTGCAAAATAGGAGCGTCTAATCTGATAGCGGATCTGGCAACGATCCGGGAAAATGTAAAGATTGGAGATTTGAATATTATTGGACGGAATGTAACTATTGAAAACTATGTTCAGATAGGTTCTCGTAATAAATTGGAAACCAATTGCTATATAACTGCTTATTCTGAGATTGAAGATTATTGTTTTGTTGGACCCTGTGTAGCAACAAGTAATGATAATTATATGGCAAGAGATTCTGAGCGCTTCAAGCACTTTAAAGGAGTTACTATGAAACGCGGAGCACGTATTGGTGTTCATGCTACTATTTTACCAGGTATAATTATAGAAGAAGATGCTTGTGTAGCAGCAGGTTCAGTAGTAACCCATAATGTTCCTCAAGGAAAAGTAGTTCTGGGAATCCCTGCTCGCATAATGCGCGATGTACCTGAAGCTCAACTTTTAAAGAATAATCTGGATAAATCGTGAAAGCTTTATTAATTATACCCACCTACAACGAAATAGCTAATATTAAAAATATAATTACTGCTTCTCTGGCTCAATCACCTGACCTTTATATTTTAGTTATAGATGATAATTCTCCTGATGGAACGGCTAAAGCAGTAAAAGAATTGATGGAAAATGAGCCACATATCAATTTAATAGAACGTCCTAAAAAGATGGGCTTGGGTTCTGCCTATGTTCAAGGTTTTAAATATGCTTTAAAGAACGACTATGATTATATTCTGGAGATGGATGCTGATTTTTCCCACAATCCAGCGGATATACCTCGTTTATTGGAAGCAGCAAGGAAATATGATTTGGTAATTGGTTCTCGCTATTGTCAGGGAGTAAATATAATCAATTGGCCCTTCCGGCGTTTACTTATTAGCTACTTTGCTTCCAAATATGTGCGTATAATTACAGGTATGCCTGTAAAAGACCCGACCAGTGGGTTTAAATGTTTTCGTCGTAGAGTGTTAGAAGCAATAAATCTGGATAGTATTCTTTCTGATGGTTATGCTTTTCAGATTGAAATGAATTTCCGAGCCTGGGTGAAAGGCTTTACAATATATGAAATTCCCATAATATTTACGGAAAGGAAAGACGGAGTTTCCAAGATGAGTAGCCAGATTGTCTGGGAAGCAGCCTGGATGGTATGGAGATTACAGATAATGAAGCTTTTAGGAAAAATTAAGTAGTTTTGAGGTTTACTATGAAAAAAGTATGGATAATTACATTTTTAATGATAGCTTTATGTTCGCTTTTTGCTCAACCGACTATTCCGAGAGTTTATGTACAAAAACTGGTTTTAGAGGATGGAACAAATCCCTTTATAACCTGGTATAAGGATCAGACATCTCCTGAATATCTATTAAGAGCCTGGATTCTGGAAAGACCGGAGGAAATATTGAGCACTGAAACACATACCTATCACCATCTTGCCATCACTCAAGTAGGAGATGGGAAGAAAGTACCCTTTATGGTAGTTAGTCTTGTCAACTTAGGTAATTTTCCCAGTCAGTGGCATTCAGGAGAAACACTTCATCTGGAACTCACCCACAAAGAAACGGAGCAAAGAGTAGAATGGGATGTCTATATTCCTGAAGGAACAAACACTATTAAGCTATTAGACACTCCTCAGATTATTCCTCCTTTTAAAGAAGTAAAATCTGAGAAAATAATACCTAAAACTGACGGTAGCTCCGATACTCCAAAAGATAATAACAGTAGTTGTAGTGATTGACAGCACTGTCATTGATGGAACTAAATAATGTTAGAACGCATCAACACCCCTTTTGAGCGACCTGAAGATAAAGAATTTGACCGTGCTCTTCGTCCTCGCACTCTAAAAGAATTTATCGGACAAGCGCATATAAAGCAGCTACTGGATATCTCCATAAAGGCTGCAAAATTGAGGAAAGAATCTTTAGACCACATTCTTCTCTACGGTCCTCCAGGTTTAGGAAAGACCACTTTAGCAGGAATCATTGCTAATGAATTGGGAGTTAATATCACCGTCAGTAGTGGTCCGGTGATGGAAAAACCAAGTGATTTAGCTGGAATTCTCACTAATTTACAACGGCATGAGGTGCTATTTATTGATGAGATTCATCGTCTTAGTCATATCATAGAAGAATATATCTATCCTGCTATGGAAGATTTCCAGATGGAAATTATCCTGGATAATGGACCCAGTGCAAGAACACTTCGTATAAGTATAGAACCTTTCACTCTTATTGGAGCAACAACTCGTGCAGGTTTGCTAACTCCACCCTTAAGAGATCGTTTTGGTATTATTCTTCGTCTTGATTATTATGACCTTGATTCAATTAATCAGATTATCCGTCGCTCTGCTAATATATTAGAAATTCCAGCAGAAGACGAAGGAATTGCTGAACTTGCTCGTCGCAGTAGAGGAACACCACGCATTGCCAATAGATTATTGAGAAGAGTTAGAGACTTTGCTCAGATTATGGGAAATGGAGTTATCACAATGGATATAGCCTTACAAGCTCTGGAAATGTTACAGGTTGATAATGAAGGATTGGATGAGATGGATAAAAGATTACTTTCTACTATCATTGAATATTATAGAGGTGGACCTGTAGGTATTAAAACTTTAGCTACAGCAGTAGGAGAAGATCCTGGTACAATTGAGGAGATTTTTGAACCCTATCTGGTTCAGCAAGGTTTTCTGGAACGAACCCCTCAAGGTAGAAAAGCAACTTATAAAGCTTATCAACACCTGGGTATTATCCCTCCCAATCCTCAAACAGAATTCTTTTAATAATAATATTATAACATCCACAGATTATTATAGATGATTCCAAAAAAGGGTTATAAAGCAAATATCGCCAGTAATCTAGTAAATCAGATTCTACATCTTATTATAGGTGCTGCCACCAGTATAATTGCTTCCCGAGTCCTGGGACCCCAGGGAATGGGATATGTGGCTTATGTCTTATTGATTTTCACTATTCTGGGTAATTTCGGACACTTTGGCTTAAACAATGCGGTTATCTACTTTAAAAAAAGAAAAAAAGTTAATCCTACTCATCTATATAGTGTAAATGTAACTATATTAATTCTGTTTTCAGTTGCAATAAGTTGTATTCTCTTGGTATTACGAAGTAATAGATGGTTTCTAAGTGATTACAACTACCTCTATGTTCTGGGCGGAATAATATATGTTTTTTCAGCCTTACTTTTCACACATTATCATTCATGGCTTATAGCGGATGAACTAATAAGAGAAAATAATCGCTTCATTATCATTGCTTTTTTTATCAAAAGTGCTATTATTATCCTGCTCTGGATGACCAGAACCTTAAATCCTCTTACCTATTTTTATACATCTGTCCTGGGAATGTTAATCAATGCCATATTCTTAGGTACTCATACCAGAGAAAGATTTAGACCAGAGTTGGATTTACCTTTGCTTAAAGCAGAATATTCATATGGGGGGATAATATTTTTAGCCGCTGGTTGCGATTATTTACATTTGAGAGTGGACCAATTGATGATAAAACAGATGCTGGGAACCAGTTATTTGGGTGTATATTCCATTGCAGTAACCCTGGCAGAACTAATGTTTTTGCTTCCTGCCAGTATCAATACTGCACTCTTAGGAAAGCTTTATAATACAGATGATAAACAAAAATTCAGACAGGTTATGTCTCAGACTTATAAGCTAACCTTCTGGATTTGTAGTTTATTAGCCGTGGTTGGTATTGCTTTAAGTTTTCTTATCCCCTTATTGTATGGAAAAGCTTTTGCTGGAGCAATTGTAAGCACTCAGATTCTTTTAGTGGGCACTATCTTTTCTAGCTGTGCTCAGGTCTCAATGCAATATTTTTTCAGTATGGGAAAACCGCAGATTCATCTTATTACTACTTCCTGCTCTTTACTAATTAACATTTTTTTAAATCTATGGTTAATTCCCATCAAAGGAATTACCGGTGCTGCAATCGCATCCTGTATTTCATACTTTATCTATGGAGTATTTTACTTAGTGTTCTTCATAAAAAAAGAACAATTCTCCATATACGAATTGTTCAGTATTTCTCTATCCGATTTAAAACTTCTCTGGAGCTCTAAATGAACCTTGATTTATTTAATGGCTATTTCTGGTATCAAGACAAACTTTATAAAGATTTACCAAAAGACTTTTTCCCTCAAGAATATAATCCTGAGATCTATTCTTCTATCCTGAAAGAATTGAATGGCTGTTTCAGAATTGTAGTAAACAGTGATAATTACATTTTTGCAGCAGTGGATAGAATCCGCTCCCTCCCTCTTTTCTTTTGCCAAAAGGGAAAGGAATTATTCATTAGTACTGATGCTTTTGAACTAAAGAAGCACTTGATTAACCCTGAATTTGACCCTTTAACATTTACCGAGTTTTTACTTACTACACACACCTGTCATAATGATACTCTCTACCCTGAGATAAAACAACTGGAAGCAGGACAGTATCTTATCTGGCACAAATCAGAAGCCAGGTTGGAGCTGAGGGATTATTATATTTACCAGCACCTCTTTGAACCCATAGAGAATCCAATAGAGAAAATGGATGAGATGCACCAACATATCATTCAACGCTTAATTGACAGCGCTCAAAATCGTACTTTGGTTATTCCTTTAAGCGGTGGTTATGATTCTCGCAATATTGCCTATATGTTAAAAAGAGCAGGTTATAAAAATGTTATCTGCTTCACTTATGGAAAACCTTATGATGGAGATTGTAGTACTTCACGAAAAGTAGCTAAATTTCTTAATTATCCCTGGATTATGGTAGAAAACACACGTCCAATGTGGTATGAAGCTTTTCATAGTGAAGAAATGCTCCGATATTTCCGCTTTGGCACAAATCTGAGTTCCAGTTTTCATATTCAGGATTGGCTTGCCGTAAAAATTCTTCAGGAAAAAAATCTTATCCCTGCGGATGCTATCTTTGTTCCAGGTCATTCCGGAGGAGATCTTCAAGGTCAATACCTTCCCTCAATATTTGAAAATAGAGATAAAATGAGTTCTAAAGAACTTATTCAGACTATACTAAAACAATTTTACCGTTTATGGGAATATCCTATTGATAAATTGTATAACCTTTTTAACGATAGAATTAGAAACTATTTAACGATTCCCGATATCGTGCTGAACGAAATTGCTGCCTCATTCTATGATGAATGGGCGTGGAGACAATGGGATTCAAAATTTATTGTTAATTCTGTCCGGGTTTACGAATTCTTTAATTACGAATGGAGAATCCCACTGTGGGATAATGAGTTTATGGAGTTCTGGCAAAGAATACCCGTTTCGCAAAGGATGCATAGAAAGTTATTCCAACAATATATACAAAAGTATCAACCTATTCCGCTTCCAGCTTACCATGATTATTCCTTTACTCAGAGGATTAAAAACAAATATGCCCGCATAATGGTTGGTAATATAATGACCCTTGCTTATGGTAGATTTCTTGATTATAAAGATAGAGATGCTTATTTAAACACTAAAATTTCATCCCTCTTAGCCCCTGAACTCCATTATCCTGAATTTATCAATCCTGAGCTTCCCATACTAAAAGCGCAAATTAACGCTGTACAGGCTTTAATTTATATAAAAGAACTAGTTTCTGGCAATCTGGATAAAATAACTTTAAGCAAGCAACTCTGAATAAAGCTGATAATTTTCCGGATCAAGGCAATAAAAATAAACTTCCAGTTCACCATTTTCTTGAAGGTCTTTTTTTACTGTATCAATGGCTATTCTGGCTGCCTGTTCTTTAGGAAAACCATAAGCCCCAGTAGAAATATTAGGAAAGGCTATTGATTGTAGACCATATTGTCTGGCTAATTCCAGACTTCTACTGTAGCAAGAAGCTAAGGTCTCTGCTTCTTTAGAGGTTCCTCCTTTCCAAATTGGACCTACAGTATGGACAATATATCTGGCATTAAGATTATATCCTTTAGTGATTTTAGCATCACCTGGATTACAACCGCCAAGAAATCTACATTCTTCCAGAAGTTTTAGCCCAGCAGCGCGATGGATTGCTCCATCAACTCCGCCACCTCCCAACAATGAACTATTAGCTGCATTTACAATAGCATCACCTTCGAATTTAGTGATATCCCCATAAACAATATGAATCATAAAAAGGTTCCTTAAATACCCAGTCTTTGACAGGCATCTCGTGCTGCTTCTTGTTGTGCTCCTTTTTTAGTGCTGCCTTTCCCTTTACCTAATACTTCATTTTTCCTGCGAACTTCTACGATAAAGGTTTTATTGTGCTCTGGTCCTTCTTCGGCAACTGTTATATAAACAGGTGGAGCTTGATTACGAGATTGCATATATTCCTGGAGAATACTTTTGTAGTTTACCAACTCATTACGAGTGACCACATTCTCATAATCATCCATAATATTGTTTTTAATAAATCGCATAGCAGCAGAAATGCCGCTATCCAAGTAGATAGCACAGATAAGAGCTTCCATTGCATCACTGAGGATAGAAGGTTTTTTTGCTCCTCCAGATTGTTGTTCTTCCTGGCTAAGAAGCAAGTATTTCCCAAGGTCTAAAGCATCAGCTTTGAAAGTGAGATAGGTCTCTGAAACAATTTTAGATTTAAGCTTGCTTAGCTTTCCTTCTTGTTCCTCAGGATGCCTATTAAATAATTCACGAGATACTCCAAAACCCAGGATAGCATCTCCTAAAAATTCCATTCTTTCAAAGGGAGAAGGAGTCTGGGATTCAGAATAATTACGATTAAAATAAGATTTATGTGTTAGAGCAGCTTTCAAAAGATTTATATCATGGAAATTGTAATCTATCTTCTTTTGTAATTGTTTAAGGCTCTTTTCCCATTTAGGATATAGTTCTTTAATACGTTTTCCATTGATAAAGTCTATAAAGCGCTGAAAGAACTTATTTACACCCTTCTCTTTACGAACCTCTTTCATTCCTGTGGAAAAATCACCCCGATACCTTAGTTATATTTCTTTATAATAAGAGCTGAATTATGTCCTCCAAATCCTAATGAATTTGAAAGAGCTACATTGACCTCACAATTTTGGGCTTTATTGGGAACATAATCCAAATCACAATCTGGATCAGGATGCTCAAGATTTATGGTTGGATGAATAATCCCTGTTTCTATAGATTTAACACAGGCAATTGCTTCAACTGCAGCGGCTGCCCCAAGCATATGTCCTACCATAGATTTAGTTGAACTTATCTTCAGTTGATAGGCATAATCTCCAAAGCATTTTTTCAGTGAAAGTGTCTCCCCTTTATCATTCAATGGAGTTGAGGTTCCATGAGCATTAACATATTGTATGTCTTCAGGATTAATTCCTGCATCCGCTATGGCTCTTTTCATTGCTTCTGCACTTCCTGAACCATCTTCAAGTGGTGCTGTGATATGGAAAGCATCGTCCGTGGCTGCATAACCTACTATTTCTGCATATATCTTGGCACCTCTTGCTTTAGCATGTTCCAATTCTTCCAATACTAGAAAACCTGCCCCTTCACTCATTACAAATCCATCGCGTTCCGCATCAAAGGGACGAGAAGCTTTGGTCGGCTCATCATTTCGTGTAGAAAGAGCACGCAAAGCACAGAATCCTCCAACAGCAAAAGCAGTAACAGCAGCTTCAGTGCCGCCACTGATAATGATATCAGCATCTCCATATTGAATGGTACGAAAGGCAGTCCCTAAAGCATGGTTGGCACTGGCACAGGCACTGGAAATGCTAAAATTAATTCCTTGAAAACCATTCTCTATAGCAATCTGAGCAGCTGCAATATTGGATATTATCTTAGGAATGAAAAAGGGACTGATTTTACGAGGACCAAATTCATAATTCTTAATACATTCCTCTTCAAAAGTATAAATACCGCCGATACCTACACCTGTAATAACACCAATTCTCCAGCTATCGCCGGTAAAAGGAATTAATCCTGCATCTTTAATTGCTTCCCTTGAAGCTACTAAAGCATACTGGGTATAAGTATCCATTTTCCTTACTTCTTTTGGATCAAAGTGCTCTTCAGGTCTGAAGTTTTTCACCTGAGCTGCAATCTTGACAGGTAAAGCGGAAGTATCAAAATTTTTAATTAAATCCACTCCAGAGACTCCCTGGACTAAATTATTCCAGGTTTCATCTATATTATTTCCCACCGGGGTTAAAGCCCCTAAACCAGTTATTACTACTCTTTTTTTCATTATTAAGACCTCTTATAAAGAATATTAATACACCTTGCTCCCTACACATACCTTACCCAATTTTTAACTTATTAAGTTTTGTGATATAAAAAACGGAATCAATCCTGATAACCGAGGCTATCAGGATTGATTTTCAGTTGAGGTTAAGAAGCCAATTTCTCCTTCAGATAATCAATTGCTTGCCCCACCGTCTGAAGTTTGTCTTGATCTTCCAGGGGAATAGTTATCTGGAAGGCATCTTCAAATGCCATAACAAGTTCCACTGTATCCAGGGAATCGGCACGTAAGTCTTCAATGAAGTTTGCTGAAGGAACAATCTCCGATTCTTCCACATTCAGCTTTTCCATTATGATTTGTTTAACTTTGGCTTCAATGGCTTCACTATCCATTTTTCCTCCTCTTATTTTCGTGTTCTCTGTTTTAGGGTAAAAATTATTGTAACCTCAATGCATAACCAGTCCACCGTCTACAGCTATGGTCTGACCTGTTATATATGCACTATCTTCAGAAGCTAAGAATAGACAAAGTTTAGCTACATCTTCTGGTTTTCCCATTTTCTGCAAAGGTATGGCTTTAGCATAGCCTTCCACCACTGATTCTGGTAGCCTTGCTGTCATTTCAGTTTCTATAAAGCCTGGTGCAACAGCATTCACTCTGATATTTCTGGAAGCAAACTCTTTTGCACAGCTCTTAGTAAAGGCTATAATTCCACCTTTAGAAGCAGCATAATTAGCCTGCCCAGCATTTCCCATAATTCCAATCACACTGGCAATATTAATGATAGATCCGCTTCTCGCTTTCATCATATATTTAAACACATTCTGAGTACAGATAAATGTCCCCGTCAGATTAATTTCCAGAACCATTTTCCATTCTTCTTCCCTCATCCGTAAAAGTAAATTATCGCGGGTGATTCCTGCATTATTGACCAGACAATCTATTTTCCCTCTTTCCTCTATGATAGATGAAAATACTTCTTCCATTTGAGAAGAATTGGTGACATCACCTACATAACCAGAAACCGAGTATCCCTTATCTTTTAGCTTCTGCCTGGCTTCATCCACTACTTGCTGATTAAGGTCTATAATTACAGGATGAGCACATTGAGCGGCAAAAGCTTCTGCAATAGCAAAACCTATTCCCCGAGCTGCACCTGTGATAACTACAGTCAAATTCTCAAAATTATATTTAACCAAAATTAAAACTCCTTATCCTTTAAAAGCTTCATCAATTGCTTTCCAATCTTCTTTTTTTTCCACATTAAAAACTTTAACATCTCTGTCAATATTCTTTATCATTCCACTTAAAACTTTCTGGGGACCAAATTCAATAAAATAATCCACTCCGTCCTGAATCATTCTTCTTACACAATCAACCCATAGAACAGGAGAAATAACTTGTTTTGCCAGTTTTTCTTTACTTACCTTTCCTGAAGTATTAGGCAGGGCATCTACATTAGAGATAAGAGGAATAGTGGCATCTTTAAAAGGAATGTTTTCCATCTCCTGAGCTAACCATAAACTGGCATTATAAATGAGAGGAGTATGGAATGGACCACCTACTACCAGGGGAACAACTCTTTTTGCTCCATTGGCTTTTGCCAGTTCGCTTGCTTTTGCCACTCCCGATTCAGTTCCAGAAATAACCGTCTGAGCGGGTGTATTAAAATTTACTGCTCTGACTAACCCTTCTTTTTCTGCTTCTTTACATATATCTATAACCATCTGAGGTTCCAATCCCATCACTGCTGCCATAGCAAAAGGGTTCCCTTCATTAGCTTTTATCATAAACTCGCCTCGTTTATAAACCAAGTGCATAGCATCATTCCAGGAAAGAGTGCCATTAGCTACCAGAGCAGTAATTTCTCCCAAAGAATGTCCTGCTACATAATCAGGACGAATAGGAGAGTGCTCCTCAAAACATTTCAAAGCACAGATACTATGAAATAAAATTGCCGGCTGAGTGTATCGAGTTTCCTTTAAAACATCTTCTGGACCTTCTGCCATAATTTGTCTTAGATTAGTTTGATGTCTTGCATCAAATTCATCCAATACAGCAGCAAATTCTGGGTAAGAAGAGATAAAATCCTGCGCCATCCCTACATATTGTGCACCCTGTCCGGGAAAAACAAAAGCTATCTTCATATCTACACCTCAGAATCTTGCCAGAATAGCACCCCAGGTTAGACCAGCACCAAAGGAAGTAAGAATAACCAGGTCTCCACGACGTATCTTCTTATCTTTAATCGCTTCATCAATAGCAATAGGTATAGTAGCTGAGGATGTATTGGCATATTTTTCAATGTTTACTATAACTTTATTCATAGGAAAATGTAGCTTATCAGCTAGACTTTCTATGATACGAATATTAGCTTGGTGAGGAACAATCCAATCAATATCTTTAGCTTCCAATTTATTACGACGCAATAGCTCATCAGTAGCGGCATACATAGAGCGAATAGCATTTTTGAAGACACGATTGCCTTCCATATAAACTGTGTGAAGATTTTTTTCAACCGTTTCTGGACTGGCAGGCATTCTAGAACCTCCTGCAGGTTGATATAAAAGGTCACTCTGGCTTCCATCGGCATACATAACTGAATCAATGATACGTGAGATATCATTTCTTTCAGCTCGGGATACGATGGTTGCCCCAGCTCCATCACCAAAAAGGACGCAGGTACTACGGTCTTTGAAATTAATAGTCTTGCTTAAAACTTCAACTCCAATAACCAGAATATTATTCTTTGTCCCATTTTCTATAAAATTTTTAGCCACATCAACTGAATAGAGAAATCCGGTGCAACCTGCAGAAAGGTCAAAACAGGGGATATTTTTCATTCCTAGCTTTTTCTGAAGTATACAAGCAGTAGAAGGATAGGCATGATCTCCAGTGACTGTTCCCACAATAATCATTTCAATTTGTCGATATTTCAATGGAGAAGCTTCCAATGCTCTTTGAGCGGCAATATAAGCTAAATCACTGGCAGCTTCTTCCGGTTCTGCATAGTGGCGTTCTACCATTCCAGTACGTGTGCGAATCCATTCATCAGATGTATCTACTATCTTCTCTAAATCATAATTGGTCATCACTCTTTTTGGAACATAACTGCCAAAGGAAGTGAATTTTGCATTATGAATAGGCATAATGTTTACCTCTCTCTAAAATAATCCTTGCTGTGTTGAACAAATCCAGATTGGACTGTTCTTACAGCAAAACGAATAGCATTTTTTATCGCTTTGGCATCACTACTGCCATGACAAACGATACTTGTGCCATTTAGACCCAAAAGTAAGGCACCACCAAATTCAGTATGATCAAGTTTTCTCTTCAAAAAACTATAGGCAGGAAACGATAATATTGCTCCAATTTTCGCTATCCAATCCTTTTCAAGTTGCTCCTTTAACATATCAAATACCGCTCTAACCACACCTTCAATCGTTTTTAAGACCACATTCCCTACAAAACCATCGCATACTATCACTTCAAATTTACCACTGAGTATCTCTTTACCTTCTATATTACCGATAAAATTAAGGTCTTTCGCTGCACTTAATAGACCGTAGGCTTCACGAGTAAGTGCATTACCCTTAGTACTTTCTTCTCCAATATTTAAAAGACCTACACGAGGATTTGGTTTATGATAGCAATAGGTAAAATAAATGCTACCTAACTGAGCAAATTGCAGTAAATTTTCAGCATCACAATCAACATTGGCGCCCATATCCAGTAGAATGGCAGGTTGTTCTATGGTAGTGGGAAGAGCGGCAGCAATAGCAGGACGAGATACTCCTTTAATCCTGCCATAGGCAAGTAAAGAAGCAGCCATAAAAGCTCCAGAATTGCCAGCACTTAACGCAGCATCAGCCTCTCCATTTTTATGTAATTCTACTGTCTTAACCATTGAAGAATCTTTCTTCATTCTAACTGCCTCTGCGGCATGGTCCTGCATCTCTATTCTTTCACTCGCATGATAAATTCTGATTCTGTTATGGTCATAATAATACTTATCCATTTCAGCCTGCAATATATGTTCATCCCCTACCAGAATTATCTCATCGCAGAGATCTTCTTTGATTGCCTGAATGGAACCTTCCACTTCAGGATAAGGTGCCTTATCTGTGCCAAAAGCATCAACCGCTATACGCACATCACTCCTTAATGGCTTTTATCTGTTTACCATTATAAGTTCCACATTTCTCACAGAGATGATGAGGACGAACCGGTTCACCACATTTCGTGCAAGTAACTACTGTCGGTTCTGTTAACACCTTATGAGTTCTACGTTTATCTCTACGAGCTTTAGAAGTTTTTTTCTTTGGAACTGCCATTTCTCTTTCCTTCCTTTTATTCTTAGAAAAGCGTCTTTCTCCAGGGAGATAGATAAAAATTATCCCTCTCCCAATTTTTATTCAGGATTATGTGCTTTTACATATTTTATTTTTATTTGTTTAGAACCTCATCATAACTACTATAGTTTTTGTCAATTAAAATAGCTTTATCCAATTCTTTAGGTAGTTAAAACAATTCTTCTATCACTTAATACTTTCATTACAATTAGTCAGAATATTCCAGAACTTTTTCCTTCCAATTTATATGCCGGAAAGTTCATTCTTTAATAGAAGCAGGAATCAGTTTAAAATAGTTAATTTTATTATGTCATTAATCATATTATTTAGTTATCTCATTTATTTATTTCTTTTGTTCATAATAAAATATACTTTTTCTCTAACGAATAACAGAGGAATGATGCTCAACCATCTTAAAATCCCTCCTATACCAAAGACAACTTGTTCTGGTTCTAATAATTTATTACCCAATTTTTGTGGTGCGGGGAAAAAAACCCCGGTCAAAAGAGTGGAACACATCATTGCGATTCCACCTAAAGCACCGTAAATAGCGCTATAGGTTTGTTCTTTTCCTTTTCCTGCAATAGCTAGAGAAAAATTGGTGGTGGCAATAGCATTTCCGGACCACATAAAACCAGAACTAAGTGCTTCAAACCATAATAAAGAAAATTTTTCAGGAGTCACAAATAACCAGAGCATTGGATTAAACCCACCTAAGGCTACGCAAATACTCATTGCTGTCTTATTACCATATCTATCAATAAATCTACCCCAAAAAGGATAAGCCAATAAAGAAGAGACAATGCTCAGGGTATTATATATTTGCAATTGGAGCATACTCATTTGTAGCTTTTTAAGCATAAAAGGACCCCAGAAAGCACTACCTACACCAGTTGCTAACATCCACCAGATACCAAAAAATAGCAAACTCCTAAAATTTTTATTCCCAAAAGCTTCAGAAAATTTCTCGCGCAAAGCCCAATCGGATTGAATCCTATACTTTCTATCTGGTTGCTTATTTAAAATAAATAGACCAATGATTCCTAAAACAGTTGCAATGATAAATACTAAAATAAGAAAGAGAGGTTGATTTTGCCTATTAAAGATAACCTCTGGATTATGGAACAATCCTGATAAAGGTCTTCCTTTTTTTTCAAATAAATCCGTGCAGTAACCAAAAAAGTATCCAGCTATTAATCCAGCAAAAGAAATAATCTGATTTCTACGGGCAAAAAAACGACCTCTAATGTTTTGAGGAATTAAATCGCTGACCCAGGCTATCCATATATTGCCACCAATGGCTTGTAAGCTTGCACTAACAAAGAGTAAAATAAGAAGATAGATGATTCCTATCCTTCTATCAGAAAAAAACCAGGCTGCTCCTATGAAAAAGCTAAGAAATCTACCTATTCCTGTAACCCAAATACAGACTTTCTTTCTTTTCTTCAATCTATGTGTTAATGCCACCCCTAAAGGCTGAAATACCGCCGAAACCTGCCCTAAAGAACTAAGTATACTAAATTGCATTGGAGTGGCACCTAAAAGTACCATAAATTTAGTGATAAAACTGCTTCCTATATTAGCAAGGTTTCCATAAATCTGAGCAAAAATACCTTCCCTAATGGATACGCGATAAGTGCGTGAAATCAAGAACTTCTTTTGCTTCAATAAATTCTTTTTTTTTGCGTTTTTATTCTTCTTGCTTGCCAAGATTCATTCCCTTTATCTCTTTTTAAATTAAGCGGTTATATCCAACTTTATATTTGCTAACCTATCCTTTTTGTCTGATATATTAATTTTGAATTGAAGAAAAGCATACATTTATTTGTTGATTGTTCAGAATAAGTGATAAATTATCCCTAATTTTGTAGAAGAGCAGCAAAATTTTAATTAAAATTGTTGAACCCATTTTGTTTAACTTTGTAAAATTGTATATTATACTTATCTGACTATATGTATCGTTGCTTATTTACACTAGGTTAATCTCTTACCTATGCCTGATATCAAGCGTTTAATAAATAACGCTTGAATCCTTCCATTGTTAAAAAGCTTATACCCAAAATTAGATAATAATACATTGTTAAATAAGGAAGTTAATTATGTTCTGAAGAGAATTTTAAAGGGGCTATGGTGCGCTCAAAATATCCGTGCAATTTGGATATAGCGAGTCCATAATTGGTTATTGGAACTCCTCTTCGCTCTGTTTCCCGGATTCTATTATTCATCTCTGTTTGATTGAGCATACAAGCACCACAATGTATAATAAGTGCATAATCTTCCAGGTTCTCAGGGAAATCGCTTCCGGCAGAAATATCAAAACTCAAATCTTTATGAACATAGTTTTTTAGCCAGTTAGGGATTTTCACTCTACCGATATCATCTTTTTGAGGATGATGGGAACAAGCTTCCGCAATCAAAATCCGATCTCCCTCTTTTAAATCATCAATCTTCTGGCAACCTTTAACCAGTGTTTCCAGATCTCCTTTATATCTTGCAAAGAGAATAGAAAAAGTTGTTAAAGGAATATGAGGAGGAAGTTCTGAGACTACTTTCTGGATCACTTGCGAATCTGTAATAACCAGGTCGGGTTCACTTTTTAAGGCAGCTAAAGCTTTTCCTAATTCAAATTCTCTAACCACCATAGTGACTGCTCCGCTATCCAGCAAATCTCGCAAAACCTGTACTTGGGGAAGAATCAATCTTCCCTTCGGTGCAGAAGCATCTATGGGAGTAACCAGAATTACTCTATCTCCAGGATAGATAATATCACTGACCAAGGGTCGCTCATCTTTACCATAAGAAGATGCCAGTTCAATGATTTTGTCTTTAGCTAAAGTGATGTTGTCTTTTGTTCTTGCTGAAACTGAAACCCACGGTAAATCATTTTGTTGGCAAAATTCTATATTTTGGGGATCGGGCTCTCTGAGGTCCGATTTATTGAAGATAACCAGAACAGGCAATTTCATCTCTTTTAATCTTTGCAAAGCATTTAATTCATTTTCCTGAAAAGGACTGCCATCATTAACAAAGATTGCCATATCAGTCTTAAAGAGCACCTTATATGCTGCTCTAATTCTTTTTTCTCCCAATTCTCCCATATCATCCAGTCCCGCAGTGTCATAAAAAGTGACAGGACCCAAAGGAAGGAGTTCATAGCGTTTAGCTACTGGATCTGTCGTTGTTCCTGGAACTTCAGAAACAATCGCTATCTCCTGATCTGTTAAGGCATTTATAAGGCTGGATTTACCACCATTACGATTTCCCAGAAAGGTGATAATCAATCTTTCTCCACGTGGTGTACTACTCATTTTTCCTCAATTTCCAATTAATTCTTTTTTGAATATTAAAAATAAAAGCTAAGAATTGTCAAGACTCTGTTTTTTCTTCTGTTTTGAATTTTTATTTGGATATTCCACAAACGGTTGAACTTAATTATCTTCTTTCAATTTATAATAAAATAGGGATTAGATGTAAATATTATAAAAGCATAATAACTAATTGACGATTTATTAATTATTTATATTATGAATAACTAATGATTGTATTTAGAAAGGATAATAGATGCCAGGAATTAGTTTAGTTCATACAAAACATTTAGTAAGCAAAGATTTTGAAGCAACTGAGGAATTTCAAACCAGGTTAAAGAAAGCATTGAATCCAGCTATTTTAAAAGTACCTTTTGCTGGAAAAAAATTGAGACTTGATACTTGGAACTATTTACTTTTAAAGAAATGCAAATACTTCTTGAGTAATTTCCCATATCCTATTAAATTAAAGAAATATATGGTAAGACCACAGCCTACTTCACCTTCTATTATCAACCTTATTCAGAAAAAAATTGAAATACTGAGTAAAAATGAAAGAATAAGAGAATTAATGCCTCATTTTAATAGCAATGATTTACAAACTAAAAATATATATTTGAACAAAATGCAATTATCTAATCTTTATACAGTGTTAACTATAATAGCAGAACAATGTTAGCTCTCAATAGTATAATTTGTCTTTTTAACTTTTTTATTGCCTAAAAAGCAAGATTAAAAAAGATTATTTTTGTAAAAGAATTATAAATTGAGGATAATGAATTTATGAGGAAGATAGGATTATTTTTTAGTTTTATAGTGCTTTGCCCTTTTATGCAGGCGGAAATAATTCAAGTAGGAAATGGAACTTTGACCAATCAGAGCTTACCGATTGAAGCTTATCGTTCTTATAGTTATTCTCAACAGGTTTATCCTGCAACACTCATCAATAGAGCCGGTAATATCAGCTCTATTTCCTTTCAATACTCTATTGTCAGTAATCACTTTTTACAAAATAATGGTGAATGGAAAGTCTGGTTAGGTCACACTCCTCGTCAAACCCTATCCACCTTTGTTCCTATAGATAGCTTAACCCTCGTTTACGATGGAGCCTTAAACAATGCAGATTTTTCTGGAAGTTTACCAGGACAGGGCTGGTTACAAATCAATTTTACTACTCCTTTTTATTATGATGGTGAAGAAAGTTTACTTATAGCTGTAGATGAAAATAGTTCTGGGGGAAGTTCTACTTCTGATGAATTTCTATGCACTAATGCATCAGAAGTTCGGGGCATCGTTTATACTGATATAACCAATAATCCAGATCCAGCCAATCCTCCAGTTCCACCTATAGAAAACTATTTTTTCGCTCGTAATTCCTATCCCAATATAAAATTAGAATTCACTAGCTATGGCTATATGCCCACTCAGCCTGTTCCAGCAAATGGTGCTACAGAAGTTTCAATAAATACTGGTCTATTCTGGCAAAGTTCTGCCAGTTCTTTTGACCTTTATCTGGGAATAAGTGTTGATAATATGAATCTGGTAGCACAAAATTTGAGCCTCACAGAATGGTATCCCTATGAACCCCTTCAACTATGGCACACTTATTACTGGCAGGTTATCGCACATCAAGCAGAAAACACATATTCTGGTCCTATCTGGTCTTTTACTACAGCAGGACTTGGCATAGGACCTCCTCAAAATCTTAGTGGATATTATATTTCCGGAAGAGTGGAATTAAACTGGGAACCTCCTCAAAATGGCAATCCTATACTTTATAGGATTTACAAAAATGGGACTTTCTTTGCCGTATCTTATAATCTGTTCTATCAAGATGCAGAAGTTTATGCAGGACAGACATATTATTATAATGTTAGAGCAGAAAATGCGATTGGTGAAATATCTGCCCCTTCTAACACGGTTACAGTACACATACCTGAAAACATACCTCACCTTATTCTGGAAGAAAGTTTTGAGGAATGTTTTCCTTTTAGTGCAAGCATTGGTCAATGGCAAAATCTGGATATAGATTTATCTGAAACCTGGGGCTGGCAGGAAATTGATTTTCCCGGTGAAGGTCAAGCTCACGGATGGATTTCCTTTTTTTCCTTATTGACCACACCTCCTTTAACCACAATACAGCCTCATAGTGGCTCAGGAATGTTAGCTTCCTTAGCCAGTATCAATCCTCCTAACAACGATTGGCTCATTTCACCACAATTATTTTTAGGTAATAATCCTCAGCTGAAGTTTTGGGCTCGTTCACATACTTCTGATTATGGTCTGGAAAGATTGAAGGTTATGCTTTCTACCACTGATACCAATCTATCCCATTTTATATCCTTACATACAGGAAACTGGATTTCAGTCCCTGCAGAATGGACAGAATATACCTTTGATTTAAGGTCCTGGGAAAATCAATTAGTTTATCTTGGTTTTAATTGTGTCTCCTGGGATGCTCTAACACTTTATCTGGATGATATAGTTATAACTGGAGAAGGAGGTTATGTTCCCATAAATGATGAAGTTATATCTTCTTCCGATTTTATAGTATACCCCAATCCAGCTCGTAGTAATTTTACCGTGATAAGTACCAATAAAGTTCCTTTTAATATAGAGATATATGATATCAGAGGCAGGAAACTAATAAGTATTAGACAAATTACTGAATTTAAACAGGATAAGTATCTTCCAGAGCTATCCGCTGGCATCTATCTTATTAATCTGGAATCAGCAAAAGAAAGATTACAGAAAAAAGTGGTTATTCTCCCATAAAGGCAAAAAATGCCATCATTTGATATAGAAGCCTTTATTTATTCACTACTGACTGATGAAAAATTCAGAACTCAGATAGTTGCACAACAAGAACTTGAACCAAAAGAAGCTATCTGGACAGATTTTCCTTCGCAAAGCAATCTTTATTTACTTTCAATGCTTAAGAAAAGAGGAATAGCTAAGCTCTATGCCCATCAAAAAGAGGCTATTGAAACAGCATTGACTGGAGAAAATGTAGTTTTAACTACAGGTGTAGCCAGTGGTAAAAGCCTCTGTTATCAATTTCCTATCCTTCAGACTTTGCTACTTTCTCCTGAAAGTAGAGCACTTCTGCTTTTCCCTACTAAAGCTTTAGCTCAAGATCAGAAGCAAAAGATACAAGGTTTGATTCAAGGATTGATACAAGAAAATTCCAGCATACCTCCCATTTACACAGGAATATACGATGGAGATACTGAAGTTGGAGCGAGAAGAAATATCCGAAATAAAGCTCATCTTATTTTTTCCAACCCAGATATGCTACATCTGGCGATTTTACCTAATCACTATCTCTGGAGTAATTTCTTTGCCCACTTAAAATGGATAGTTCTGGATGAAGTTCATATCTATAGAGGTGTGTTTGGATCGCACTTTGCGAATGTTATCCGTCGATTAAAAAGGATTTGTAAATTTTATGGGAGTTCTCCTCAATTTATTTGTACTTCAGCTACCGTTGCTAATGCTAAAGAACTAGCAGAAACCTTGCTGGAAGCACCTGTTCATCTGGTAGCTAAAGACTGTTCTCCTCATAGCAAAAGGTTATTTTTCATTGTAAATCCTCCCATAGTAGATTATGCTTTAGGAATCAGAAGAAGTGCTTTAATGGAATCTACTTTGTTAGCTAAACGCTGGCTACAGCATAAAGGACAGGCTATTCTTTTTTGCGGTTCCAGAAGAAGTGTGGAAATAGTCTATCTATATCTTAGCAAGAGTGATATATATAAAAATAGGATAAAAGGTTATAGAAGTGGATACTTAGCAGAACACAGAAGAGAGATAGAAAAAGATTTAAGAGAAGGGAAAATCAATCTGGTTATTTCTACTAATGCCTTAGAGCTGGGAATTGATATAGGAGGGTTGGATGCTGTTTTTATGAATACTTATCCAGGAACTATAGCTGCTACTCGTCAACAAGCTGGCAGAGCTGGAAGAAAAAATAATACAGCACTTGCAATCCTGATAGCTGGAACTAATCCTTTAGACCAATACATCTGTCATCATCCAGAGTATCTCTTTGAAAACAATCCAGAAAATGCACTTATCTCTCCTGACCATTCTGAAATACTTCAGAGTCAGCTTTTATGTGCTATCCATGACCTTGCTTTAATGGAAAATGAAGATTTTGGAAGTTTGGGTAGTGAACATATTTTCCCTTACCTTCAGGTTTTACTGCAAGAAGGAAAAATCAAAAAAGCAAATGGCCGCTATATCTGTGCTCCAGAAACCTACCCAGCTGCAGAAGTGTCCCTTCGCAATCTTTCCAGCCAGGTTGAGATTATCTCCAATAATGAAGTTATTGGAACGGTGGATTCTTCCAGTGCTCTCTGGATGGTTCATCCTCAGGCAATTTATCTGGATAAAGGTGATACCTGGCAGGTTACTAACCTTGACCTGGAGCATAATAAAGCAGAAGTAAAACCCGTCCAGGTAAACTATTTTACCCAAGCTACTCGTCAAACTGTTATAGAATGCAAAAACCTCTTAAAAAAGGAAAACTGTGGTAGTTCCGATAAATACTTTGGACAGGTGATAGTAACTACCACCATTACTGGTTTTAAAAAATTAAAATTCTTCACTCAGGAAGTATTAGAGAGGGTAGAATTGGATTTACCTCCAACTAACCTGGAAACCATCGCCTGGTGGATGGGAATTTCTTCTCAAATAGTAGATAAAGTTAAAGAACAGGGTTTATGGAATTCAGAACCAAATGACTATGGGAAAAACTGGCAGGCAATTACTAAATCTATAAGAAAAAGAGATGGTTATCGCTGCCAGCATTGCGGTGCAATTGAAAAGGATGCTCCTCATCACATTCATCATATAATTCCTTTTCGTAAATTTGATCATCCAGAAGAAGCAAATAACCCTTTAAACTTAGTAACTTTATGTCCCAGATGTCATCGTTTAGCTGAACAAGCTGTTCAAATACAGAATGGAGTTTCTGCTACCGGTTATCTCTTAGTGAATCTTGCACCTTTCTTTTTAATGTGTGACCGTCAAGACCTGGATGTCTTTTGTGAAGATAAATCTGTTCTTACACAGAACAATCCAGTTATCCTTATCTATGATAATATTTCTGGTGGTATTGGTCTTTCCCGCAAACTTTATGACCTGCATACCCAACTTCTGGAAGCAGCATTAGATTTGGTGACTAAATGTCCTTGTAAAGAAGGTTGTCCATCCTGTGTTGGACCAGTAGCGGAAAATGGTGTTGGTGCAAAAGCATATTCTATTGCCCTTTTGCAGGAATTAATAAAAAATCTACCAGATAGATAAACTTTCTTACTGGGTAATCTGGTAGATTAAGATAATTTGTTTAATGTTATCTTTTTGCTGCTTTAGCTTCTTTTTCTTTCTTTATTTGTTGCCTCTCTTCCCAGAGTTTTTCTGCTACCGGAGCCCATCTTTGAGCTGCAAGTACGGTCTTAGAACAAAGCTCTTCCACTGGTTCCGGACCATCCAGTTGAGTGGAATAAGCATTGGAATTATTCACCATTTCTATCAAGATTTCGGGATTATCTAAAAGAGGACAGGGAATTAAAGGATTGGAATTGAAAGGTTGATGTTTTTTATATTCCTGGAAAAGAGGTGCTTGTAAAGCTTCCAGAAGAGATACATTATGGATATTAACATTGGCATAATGAATAAAAGCACAGGGTTCAACATCGCCAGCAGCATTGATATGAAGATAGCTTCTGCCTCCAGCAATACAGCCATGAGCAGTTTCTCCATCATTCCAGAAATCCAGAGCAATTAACGGCTTAGTCGTTCTTATCTCTTGAACTCTTTTATACATATAAGCTCGCTGTTCTGGAGTGGCAATAAGGTCTAACTGGGCATCTTTACCAATTGGAATATAGGTAAAATTCCAGGCAAAACGACAACCCCGAGCTATCATTTCATCTACAAACTCATCAGAAGCTACACTTTCAGTATTATAATGAGTGTAACAGGTGGAATAGCCAAAGAAGAGTTTATGTTTCTTCATCAAATCCATAGCTTCTACCACTCTTTTATAACATCCCTTACCTCTTCTCATATCAGTGTTCGCTTCGTTTCCTTCAATGGAAAAAGCAAGAGTGAAATTACCTACTCTTCTGATATCTTCACATAACTGTTCATCTACTAAAGTACCATTAGTAAAAGCAAAGAAATAACAATCCTGATACTTTTCACATAAGCGAATGATATCCGTTTTGCGAATAAGAGGTTCTCCTCCTGAGAAAAGGAACCAATAGATTCCCAGTTCTCTTCCTTGCTGACAAAGAGAATCCAAAATATCATAAGAAAGATTGTGCTGTTTCCCATATTGAGCTGCCCAGCAACCGGTACAATTAAGATTACAAGCACTCGTGGGGTCTATTAACAGTGCCAGAGGAACATTGCAATTATACTTTTCTTTTATCTTATCTCGTTTAGGTCCACCTACAAAAGCAACATTAACCAGGAAACATTCTGCCAGTTTTTGAAGAGTTTTAGTGTCTACCTCCCTAAATAAATCCTCCGTAAATTTCTTCCAGACATCACTCTCACCCGTCAATGCATCTGCTATAATGTCCATCACATCTGAGTATTTGTGTTTTCTATCAAGTGTTTGGACTAAAGATACTATCTTAGAAATCTTTTTAACGGGATCACTGGTCAAATATTTCACCAATTGATCCACCGCTATCTGACGCATATTTTTCATAATCAGAACCTCTATTTATCTAATATATAAGAAAATACTATGTTCTAATTAGGTTTTTAAAGAGCAGCTAAACTGCTTTCTTTTTTCTTCTATTTTATAATGTTTCCTTTCCTATATTTTAGTTTTATAAAAGTATTATGCAAACAAAATAATTAACTTACAGTGCCATCTTGACCTATTAAAGGCTTATCCTATGCAGAGTTTCTTTCCCACATTTTCAATTATTAAACTAATAAAAATAGAAAGAGGAAGCCGTCTTTCTTTATTTTAATTCAACGAAATAGAAGCATTTTTTTATTGACAAAAAAAGATAAAGGTTTATTATGTATTAAGAATAAAACGCTAAGGAGTCGTCATGAAAAAAGATTGTTTCTTGCGCATTGCCTATTGCCGGGAAGCTCTTTATGCCAGATGTTTTAATAGCATCTGGACGGACGATAAGGAGGTATTGCTACAACTTTCCGTTTTTAGCGCAACATTGAAACCTCTGTGGTCGGAAACTTACTCCAGCTAAGCGTCTGATAAGTTTCCGATGAAGGATATTTCCCAAAATCCGAAGACCTCGGATTTTCCTTTTACCTTCAAAAAATAAAAACTACAGAGGTGAAAAAATGCAAGCATTAGGCAGACAAATATTAGCAGAATTCTATGAATGCGATGAGAATATTCTGCGTGATGAAGAAGCTATTCGTAAAGCAATGTTAGAAGCTTGTGAGATAGGAAAAGCCACCGTGGTAAGTGATACATTCCATTCATTTAGCCCCTATGGTGTCAGTGGCGTGGTGGTTATTGCTGAATCTCATGTGGCTGTTCATACCTGGCCTGAATATGGATATGCTGCGGTAGATATCTTTACCTGCGGTCAAACTATCTCTCCTTGGGACCTCTTTAAGCACCTACAAAAATGCTTTAAAAGTAAGCATACCAGTAATATGGAGTTGAGGAGGGGCCTTTTTGATACTGGAAATGAACCAATTAAGCATAAACCCTATTGAAGAATTATGAGTTACTGGCATATAGATTATCACAGTAAATATCAAGCCCTGACTTTTGAGGTTACAGAGGTCTTGAAAAGTATCCAGAGTCCTTACCAAAAGATTGAAGTGGTAGAGACTCCCGCTTATGGGAAGGTGCTCTTATTGGATGATGATTTGATGCTGACAGAAAAGGATGAATTTGCTTATCACGAAATGCTCGTTCATCCTACAATGTTCACTCATTCCTTTCCCCGAAAAATACTTATTATCGGTGGAGGTGATTGCGGAACCTTAACCCGAGTTTTACAACATAAAACTGTAGAAAAAGTAGTAATTGTAGAACTAGATGAGATGGTCACTCAAGTTTCTCAAGAATATTTTCCTCAGTTAGTTTCCTCAACTCAGGACCCGAGAGTGGAACTTATCTTCACAGATGGAATTAAGTATGTGCATAATTGCACTGATAAGTTTGATGTTATTTTAGTGGATTCTACTGATCCGATTGGACCTGCAGAGGGTCTTTTCCGCCTATCTTTCTTCCAGGATTGTCATAAAATCCTGGAAGAGGATGGCATTTTATGTCTCCAATCTGAAAGTCCCTGGATTCCTGAATTGGCAGAACTTATATCTTATGTTAATCAAGATTTAAAATCATTATTCCCTGTAGTGAAAGCTTATGGAGCTGCCATCCAAACCTATCAAGCAGGTTTCTGGATTTTCCAGTTAGCTTCAAAAAAATATAATCCCCTTTCCAAAGAAATAGAAAATAAAATCAAAGAAGCTGATTTAAAAACTAAATACTACAATCCAAATATACATTACGGTGCCTTTAAACTACCAACTTTTGTTAATGAACTTCTCCATGAACCATCTTAAGATAACATAGAATAGTTTTATAAAGTTAAGATAAATTACTATAATTTAAAGAAAATAAATATCTTATAAGCCAGCAGAAATTATTAGCAGTCTACCTGTTTGACTGCTAATTTTTCCTTGCTCTTTCTCTTTTTTCGTTTATCTTATCCTTAAAAAGGAGATGAATATGAACGCACAAAGATTTACTATAAAAAGTCAGGATGCCCTTCAGGGAATGCAACAGATAGCAGAAGAGAATGGACATCAAGAGATAAAAGATTTACATTTACTTGCGGCAATGCTAAAAGAAACGGAATCTTTAGTGATTCCGGTATTGCAGAAACTGGAAGTAAATACTACTGATTTGGAAAGAAAAGTTGAAGATGCCTTAAAAAAATTACCGAAGGTAAGTGGTGGTCAGATTTATCTTTCTCAGGAAGTACTGGACATCTTACATCAAGCTGAAAGAGAAGCAGACCAGTTACAGGACGATTACATCAGTCTGGAGCATATTCTTTTAGCTTTATTAGAAAAAGGAAAAGAGGCAGCCAGATTACTTCAAAATGCTGGGGTAACTCCAGATAAACTACTTTTAGCTTTAAAAGAATTAAGGGGTAATCAGCGTGTCACTGACCAGAATCCTGAGGCAAAATATCAGGCATTAGAAAAATATGCTCGGAATCTCACCCGACTTGCTCGTCAAGATAAGTTAGATCCCGTAATAGGAAGGGATGAAGAAATTCGTCGTACCATTCAAATTCTTTCTCGCCGAAGAAAGAATAATCCCATCCTTATAGGTGAACCTGGGGTAGGTAAGACCGCTATTGTAGAAGGATTGGCAAAACGAATAGTAAATGGTGATGTACCAGAGAACTTGAAAGATAAAGAGATTCTGGAATTGGATATGGCGGCTCTTTTAGCTGGAGCAAAGTTTCGGGGTGAGTTTGAAGAGCGATTGAAAGCGGTACTTTCAGAAGTAGAAAAGTCTGAAGGTCGTATTATCCTCTTTATTGACGAGATTCATACCGTAGTAGGAGCAGGTGCAGCAGAGGGAGCTGTAGATGCTTCCAATATGCTCAAACCTGCATTAGCAAGAGGGACTTTACATTGTATAGGTGCTACTACAATTGATGAATATCGTAAACATATAGAAAAAGACCCCGCACTGGAAAGACGCTTCCAGCCTGTGATGGTTCAGGAACCCAGTGTGGAAGATACTATTTCTATTCTTCGCGGAATTAGGGAGAAATATGAGATTCATCATGGTGTACAAATTACCGATACTGCACTTGTTGCTGCTGCAGTGCTAAGTGACCGTTATATCTCCGATAGATTTCTCCCTGATAAAGCCATAGACCTCATAGATGAAGCCTGTGCCAAACTGCGGATGGAAATGGATTCTATGCCCAGTGAATTGGATGAAGTGGAGCGTAAACTTCGTCAGCTGGAAATAGAAAAATATTCTCTCGCCAAAGAAGAAGACAAGCTCTCAAAACAGCGTCTGGAAAAGATTAATGAAGAAATTGCAGAACTAACTGAAAAACGTAATACCTTGCGTCTGAGATGGGAAAATGAGAAAAAGTTATTTGAACGAACTCGTGCTTTAAGAGCAGAAATTGAATCCTTAAAATTACAGGCAGATAAAGCAGAACGTGAAGGTGATTACGAAACCACAGCAAAGTTGCGTTATGGCATCATTAAAGAAAAGGAAAAAGAATTAGCGGAGCTTATTAATCAACGAGAGAATGCCTCTGGTGACTATGAGCCCTTAATCAAAGAAAAGGTGGATGAGGAACTCATCGCTGAAATTGTCTCTAAGTGGACTAATATACCGGTGTCCAAATTGATACAAAGTGAGATGGAAAAGCTGCTCCATCTGGAAGAAATCCTTTCTCAGCGAGTAGTTGGACAAAAAGAAGGTATCACTGCTCTGGCAAATGCTATTCGTCGTTCCAGAAGTGGTTTAAGTGATACCAATCGTCCTATCGGTTCCTTCCTGTTCTTAGGACCAACAGGAGTAGGTAAGACTGAGCTGGCAAAAGCTCTGGCAGCTTACCTCTTTGATACCGAAAAGGCTATGATAAGACTGGATATGAGTGAATTTATGGAAAAGCACTCTGTTTCACGTCTTATTGGTGCTCCTCCTGGCTATGTGGGTTATGAAGAAGGAGGTTATTTAACCGAAGGAGTACGGCGAAGACCTTATTCGGTTATCCTATTTGATGAAATAGAAAAAGCTCATCCCGATGTGTTCAATATTCTTTTACAGATTCTGGATGATGGAAGATTAACTGATGGAAAAGGAAGAACCGTAGATTTCCGTCATACCATCATCATAATGACTTCCAATATTGCCTCTCAAGAGATTTACGAGGCAGAGGACCTGGAAGCATTACGACCTCATTTGATGAGTATTCTACAACAATACTTCCGTCCTGAATTCTTGAACCGTCTGGATGATATTATTATCTTCCATCGTCTTAGCCGTGAACATATAAGAGATATTGTAAATATCCAGCTCAATCAATTGGCAGAAAGAATCAAAGAAAAAGGTATAGAACTTAGCTGGACAGATGCCCTAGTAGATTATCTGGCTACTGCTGGATATGATCCTCAATATGGTGCCCGTCCTTTGAGAAGATTGATTCAAAAAGAGGTTGAGGACCTAATGGCAAAAGCTATAATTGCTGGTCAAGTTGGACCTCAAATCAAGCTGGATTATCAGAATGGTTCTGTAGTCGTTAGCTAAAATTGATAAAGTTATAGCCGCTTCCACAGTTAGGGAGCGGCTTTTCTTTTTATATAAATTCCAGGTTATAAATATCTCAATAGTTCACGGTCTATCACACCAGCATAAAGTTCTATATACGGTTTGACTGGACTATTATTAATCTTGGGGAAAAAGACCTCTTCTACTTGAAAGAAACCCACCGAAGCATTCATTTCCACCGTAATAGCAATAGGTTTTTCTTCTCCTTTATGAATCCGAACTCTTTGAATAGCGCTGGCAGAAGTGCGATGAATATCTCCCACGCGAGGTTCACTGGAAAGCATAGCAGGAATCCTTGCTCTACCTTTTTCCATATCACTTCCATCTCCAATCAATACCAGCCCTGCTTCCAGAGAATGGATATGTTTTGTTGCCATATGACCAAAGATTCCCTCAATAGCGATTGCTTTGATAGCTGTTTTGGTCATCAGCTCTTCAGGATTGTATATCTCATTTAAAATACGGTCTATAAAAGGAATAGCTAATTGAATGGAGAGAATTTCATGGGAATCACGGGCGATAGACATACCAAGGTCGTGCAGTAAAGAGGATAAAAGAACAGCAGTTAGAGAATCTTCTGCTTTTCCAACTCCTTCCTTTTCCAGATTCATCTTGATGCCTGCTTCATTGAGTAATTTGAACATCTTAATAGCATTTAAAGTGGCTTTACGCATATGAACCGGTCCATGGTCATTATACCCCAATCTTCTGATAGCTACAATATTGGCATATTCTTGCATAGTCTGAAGTTCAGGGTCATTAAAAAGCATTTGCACTGCTTGTAATGGCTTACCCTCTAACATTTTCAATATTCTTGTTTCCAGATTAGTTTGCTTAACTGATTTATACATATAATTTACCTTAAAACCTGTTTTTCATACTAAAAATAAGATTGGTTATGCTACTAACTACTGCTATAGCTAAGGCAATAGTTCCAGAAATCAATAGCACTTTATAAAGATTTTGAGAAGCAACTACACTATCTCCAGCTATATAAGCTTGCATAGCATAATAAAGGCTACTTCCAGGAACAATAGGAATAATGACGCAGGTGACAAACACGGAAACCGGTATCTTACTTAATCTTGCCATTATCTCTGAATAGGTACAAACAAGAAACACAGAGCAAAAGACTGAAAATAGTAATGACTTGCTGAAATAGAGGAATATGAGATAAAAAGCCCAGGTTAATCCTCCACCTATTGCAATTAATAGGATTTTCCAGCCCTTAAGATTTACTCTTATGGAGAATCCGAGAATGGAAAGAGCTGCCCAACAGAATTGCATTAAGGTCAAATGATCAAAAGGGCGCATTTTCACATACCCCACAGTTCAAAGAGTTTTAGCATAATACCACTTCCAGCTGCAATAGCAATGGCTAAAAATATTGCTTCCACACCTCTTGCAGTTCCAGATACCAGATCTCCACTCATAGTGTCACGAATAGCATTAACAAAGCTTAATCCCGGGACTAAGAGCATAATTCCACCAATAATTATGTTATCCAATTTTATATAGGGAACCCATATATCCAGCACTTTAGCAAAAACAACGATTAAAGCAGCTCCCAGAATATGGAGGAGAAAGTTATTTAGTTTTAAATTCCCCAGAAGTTTTAATGATAAACTTACCAGCACACCAACAGCATAAGCAACAGCAAATTCCAGCCAGCTACCTCCAAATAATAAGCAGAAACATCCACTGGTTAAACCGCCACAAAGAATTTTAAACCAGTCAGGCCAAGCTTTTTCATTTTCTATATGTTTTAGCTCTTCCCTAAATTTATCAGCATTCCAGTAGCAAACTCCTTCTTTACAGTATTGCCTTTCCATATCGTATACCAGATGACTAATTTTGGTTATTTTCCCCAGATCTGTTTGTCTGTTTTCTATTCTTTTTATACTGGTAGTAAAAATTTCTTTGCCATCTGAAACGGTAAGAAAAATCCCTGTTGGTGTAACATAGGCTTCGGTTTCAGGATATCCAAAAATACTGCAGACTTTGCACATCATAAGTTCCACTCTATTAGCCGTAGAACCATTCTGCAGCAAAATCCTGCCTATTTCCATACTAATTTCTAAAGCTTCCGTGCTGGTTATGCGATTCATTTTTCTTTAATCTCAGTATATTTTAAAACTTCTTCCGGCATTCCAAGGATTCTTGCTACATTTATGGCATTTAGAGGTGGAGCTTCATTCTTTTTCAAACGCTTAATGCTGTAATCCATAGCTTCATTAAGAATTTTTAATCTCTCGTTCGCATCCTTAGGATTTTGAGCTTTAATTTTATCCAAATCCAATCCTGCTATACTATATTGAGTAACCTTGGGAAGCATTGTTGGTGCGGTAAAATGCGTTGCGGCGATACTCATATTTTTTGTAGTGGCAAGATATTGCAATACTGCAGAGACCAAAAGCTCACCTTCAGTAGGATTAGTACCACGAGCAAATTCATCTAAAAGAAAGAGATTTGTCCCAGACTGCTGTATAGCCTGAGTGAAAGATACCACTTCCCTCCCAAAACTACTTAAATCAGCGTTATTATCTGACTCTGATTGATTATACCAGATGTGCTTAAATATGGGTAATTCTGCAGATTCGCAGGGAAGAGGAATACCATAGTGAAGCAAAGTGCAAAACTGACCTATGGTTTTTAAAACCGTAGTTTTCCCTCCCATATTAGGACCAGTTAGAAGAGAGACAGAACCGCTAAATTCATAATCTATAGGTTGATATTTTCTGCCCATACTTTCCAGATGTTGTTTTAGAGGAAGATTAATTGCTTTCTTAATTATAATTGCTTTCTTCCGCCAAACAACTGGTATACAACAGTTATACTTAAAAGCAAAGTTGCTCAACAGAATTTTCCATGCACCCCTTCTTAAAGATAACCAGCTTAAAAAGATATCGCTTTCCCATTCCCTGTAAATATCAGTCAGCTCTTGTAATACATAGCGTTCTTCTGCTTCTAATTTTTCCTGGAGATTACTTATTTTCTTTTTAAGTTCCAGACAATGTTCATCATCCGCTAAAGCAAAACTATAATTTGCTACATTTTCAGCAGTTAGAACAAAATAGGGAGAGTGAATTATGCGGTCAGCCAATTCCGTTTCACTTCGCGAAACGGTAAAACTATCTTTAAGATAGGGAATTTGCAATTCCTTTTTGGCTCTTTCCAGAAGCTGATTATAAGATTCTTTTAGTTCTTGCAACAATTTCAATTGCTTATTTAAAATATCTCCTATTTCATCAGAATAAGCAGAAGAAATAACAAATATAGGTAACCCAAATCCTTCAGGGTCAAGTATCTCAAAAAATTCGGTAAGATCCTTTAAATTATCAAAGAGATCCAGCCACTTTTGCTTTTCCAAAAAATAGTATAATTGATTATAGTAATAAACATATTCTTTTATTTCATATAATTGATGGACGGTTAAAATTTTAATATTTTTATGTATGGGAAACTCTAAATTAGGAATAGCCGCCAAGAGTTCCAGCAAGGTCTTCAATTTTGATTTATCTGCAGCGAGCTGTTCCATAGTTTGTTCTAAATATTTATAATGTATGGGTAAGTAATAGTTATCGTATAAATCTTCAGAATATCCGGTTAAATTATCCTTCTTAACTGATTTAAGAAATTCACCTTCCGCTTCAATCATATCCAGTATCTGAGGGACACCCAAAACTTCTTCCATCTGAGTAAGCATAAAATTCAATCTCCTCTCTAAGTTATTAAATTACTTTATGTTTTGATTTCACTCAGCTGTCAATCTTTTTGTGTAAATGGATGATAGATAGTCCCATCAGCAGTGCTAAGAATTCTCTGGGCATAAAGCTGGAAATTGTGCATCGGTTCTGGATGAGGGAAATTCCATTGATTTCTACGACTAACAGAAATCCAAACTTCTTCGGGAAGAACAGCTCTGATAAATTCTCTACTGCTGGAACTTTTGCTCCCATGGTGTGCCGCTTTTAAATAGTCAGCCTTAAGTTCTTCTGGATAATGTTCCAACATATAATATTCTGCATTGATATCAGCATCTCCAGTAAAAAGATATCGCTTACCCTGGTAATCCAATCTTACTATCAGGGAAGAACTATTGGAAGTGGCAGGATAATAGTATTTAGCAGGATGTAAAAACTTCAGTTTTGCCTCTCCAATTCTGTAACTGATGGTATCTTCAATGCAATGAATGGTAGCCTTATTCAAAAGAACAGATTTTTCCCATTCTTTCCATCGTTCATCTGACATAGTTTCATCGGTTACAGCAATATTCTTTACTTTTAAACTACTTACTATATCAGGAAAACCACCAGAATGGTCAGAATCCAAATGAGTTAAAATGAGCCAATCTATCTCTTTTATATTTTTATGATTCAGCCAGGGTAGCAACTTTTGTGAAGCCCAGCTTTGATCTGAAGTTCTGTAGTGTGGTCCCGTATCAATCATAATCTTTTGTCCTTCATTCAGAGAGACTAAGATACAATCTCCAGTGCCACAATTGAAAATATAGATACCTCTATCTGCTGAATGATGTAATTGAGGAATAATGATTAATGCTATACCAAATAAACAGATAACAAGTTTTTGCCAGCGTATTTCCAGTTTTTTGAGCATAGAAAGTCCACCAATAACTAAAAGTATACATCCAGCTAATTGTAATCCTGTAATCCAGCGATTTTGCAGATAGAAAGGCATACTGGCAACAAACTCAGTCCACCGATTAAAGATATAAAGGAAAAAACGATAGGAATTAATCAGGGAAGCAGAAAGTATATTTCCTGCCGGAATCATTAGAATAAGAAAACTTAATATTAAAATAACTCCAGAAAGAGGAATTCCTAATATATTACCAATTATACCATTTAGCGAAGCAGTGCCAAAATAATAAAGAGTTAAAGGCATTACCGACAGACCAACAACCAGATTCATTAGCAATAAATTAAAGAATCCATTCATTTTATTGCGTATATTCGCTGCTGGTAAATCCTTTTCTTTTATCCATTCAATGTGCGGTAGACCAAGTATTATCACACCCACACAAAGAAAAGAAAGCTGTAATCCTATATCAAATAATTGTTCAGGATTTATAGCAGTAATTATTAACAAACTTAATGCCAGAAGTTGTGCACCACCAAGAGGAATATTTCTCCAGCGTGCAATTATCATCAAGCCTATCATCAAAATAGAACGTAAAACTGGTGGTGCCCAGTAATTTAATGCAGCGTAAAAGATTATCAAAATGAGAAAGACAGTTTCCGCAATTTTTGGTGGAAAGAAAGCACGCAAAAATATCATACATACTGCATAAATAAACCAGATATGCAATCCACTAACTACTATCAAATGAATCATTCCACTTCTGGTTAAATCATCCCGGTATTTACCTTTAGCAGAAGTATCCGAAAAAAGTAATGCTTTAGCGAACTCAGCTTCATCTCCCAATTTATTTTCCAGGTTAGCAAGCAATTTTGTACGCCATAATGCTATAGGGAATATAGACTTAGTTGTTTTTTCCAATTTTAAACTTTGCCTGATATAAGCACGAGGAAGAGAGGGATACATATCTAAAACATCATCACTTTGTGCTGGAATGATTTCCAATAATGCTGAATATTCCTGTCCTGGGGTTAATTTATAATCGCTGTATAAATGTAGCTTTTCTCTTACCCTAATTCCAGCAACTTCATCTAATCTTATCTCATAGAGATTGGTTTTGGATGATATTAAATTGGTAACTAAAAATCTTGAATCTTGCTGGATATGAGACCTGGTTTTAAATACTTCTTCTAAAACAGAAGGTTGCTGAGCAATTGTCCATCGCATTCCACCTAAAAGCAGACAAATTCCAAGTATCAGATATATACGCGCAGATTTTAAAAAAATAGCCAGAATAAAAATTACCAGAGCTATAATTGCTTGCCAGATAAAGGGAATAGCTATTGCTCGGGATAAAGTAATACCTACACACCACAAAAGAACAGGAAGGAATAGAGGTGCAGGTTTTTCATGCTGAAGCATATCTATTTAATCCCAAAAACAATTGTAAAATAACCTATCAAAAAATCCATTTCAGAACTGCACCTAAAAAGTTATCTCTCTGTATGTTAAAGAAATAAAACATTTACTTATTCTCATAGATGTTCTTTCTCTTTCCTAAAGTTTGATAATTTTAATTTAATTTTATTTCTTATTATAATCTGTCAATAAAATTTACGATTAGCATCATAAATCCAATTAGGAAAATTGCCTCATTATGTCTTAACAATCATATTTGAAAATATATATTATTATATCTATTTTGATAGTACACTAAATATATTATTACTAAAGATTTACTACATCCTCACTTTTATTAGCTAATTAAAATCTACCTTATGGGTATCTTATGTCCACTTTCGGACATGAGCTGGACATGAGTTGGACATAAGCTGGACATAAACTCTACATAACCTGGATATAAACTATACATTTATTATTTATTTAGAGGGAGTAATTAAATAATTTGCAGTGGAATAAAAAGAATAGAGTAAATTATAAGTTCTCACCCAAATTTTCAAATTGATATCATGTGTCACAGAGGTCTTAAAGGTTTATAGGGTGCAGATTTAGTTAGGACTGGCTTTAGACTGTGTCACAGTGGTTTTTGGACTTTTTTTGGACGTATCACGATTCTTTCAATTTTGCCCTCATTTCAATAACTCCTTTAATGTATATTATATCAACTTATTTAGGACACCACAGTGAGAATGCATAGATCTCTTAGGAGATCCTCTAAACACTTCCTTAACGGGACTAAGGAAACTTTAGGGAAAAGTTTAAGAAATGTAATTGGTGGTTGTTGGAGAGGGTAATTATTTTATTTTGATTATTTTAGCAATTACTTTCTCTTTACCTGAGGATACTTTCACGAAGTAAATTCCAGAGCTTGTGTTTCTTTCTGTAGTATCTTTGCCATTCCAAGTAAATTGCATATCCTGAAGAGGATATCCATTAAAAATAGTTTGAACTACCTGTCCTTTAAGGTTGTAGATTTTAATATTCATTAACTTTTCTGGATCGGCATTTTTCACAGTGAAAGTTGTTTCATTTACAAAGGGATTAGGATAATTTGGCAATAATCTAAGTCCTGTTACTGGTGGTATTGGAATATCAGGTTTGGTCGATTCCTGAAAAAGTTTAGTAAAGACATAATCAATCAAATCTTGGGCAGATGACACCTGCATATTGTAGAGAGGGAAACTTAAACATAATACCTGACCCTCTCCATAGTAGCGATGAATACCTACACTTTTTCCGTTTAGGGAGCCCTGGTTGCTTTCTGGGCTATAATCGGAACCATACAGATAAATACTCTCTTCCGGATTTACCGGTTCCATTCCCTCCACGCCAAAGATATGACTATACCAGGAGGATATGGTTTTTAAACTGTCAACTTGGAGAGCAGGATAATTTTCATTGTTAGGAATTGCATATTTAAAACGGCTCGGCACACTGTAATTTACCCCTCCGATGCCCAAAGCCTCATTGATAAAACTGTCTTCAGAAAAGGATGCCGGATATCCCGCATTCAATTCAAATGCCTTACCCGGATAATAGACAGTGAAAAATATATTTCCTCCCAACCGAATATATTCCCCTAGAATATCACGAATTTCGTAAGGATAGGTATTATCGCCAATATCATTGCCATGCCACAAAATAGATGAATAGATACCGATATCTGCCAATTTCAGGGTTCCGGTTTGTTCTTCCAGGTCCAATAGGGAGACCTTTTCATAATTCTTTAAAAGATCATTGTAAAAATTATCTACTGCCTCATCAGTCGGTTGAAAAGGAGTTGTTCCGCTAAAATTCTTGCTTTCGTCTATCACATAAATACCTCTATCCAAGGAAACCATTCTACTTGCCAAAGGTGAAGAGAAGGGACTTTGATTTCCATCCGAATCATTGGCAGTAAGGCGATAGTAATAATATTCCTCATTACTTTTTACATCCGTATCGGTATAAGAAGTATCAGGGACAGGAACAGTAGCAATCATTGTTTCCGTTGTGTTTGAACCCAGAGAACGATAGATACTATAGCTTGCTATATCCAATTCCGAATTGGGTTGCCAAGTAATAGTTATAGAATGTCTATCTGGAAAATCGGCAATTAAATTTGGCGCTGCAGGAACCGAAAAAGGTGTGCCGCTTCCATATTTACGGATACTTGTTAAGCCGGCCTCATTTACATTACAAACAGCTATGTAATAAGATTGCCCTTCCTCAAGTCCGCTAATAATACATTGGTTTTCATTTATATATTGCCAAAAAGTCATTGAATCGATTTCTGTTCCATAATACACTGCATATTTAGTTACTTCCGGATCGGAAGAACTATCCCATATCGCCAGTAAAGAGTTTCCTGTTCCGGGATTATAAACTTGAATATTATTCACCGGAAAGGGCTGATTAGCAAATATAACAGTAGCAGCAGTGGCTGCCCGAACTATTTCACTGGCATACTGAAAATCCAGATAATCAATCAAATCATCACTGCTATGGAGATAGGGATTGAGATAGCGTTCAAAGAAAAATACGGCATTAAAGCCGTTTTCTGAAAAGATATAGCTATCGGAACCCATACCCGTCTCTCCCAAAACCGGTTGATAAGAACTATATTGTTGGGCGATTCTTATTGTTTCATAACTATATTCTTCAGAACCTTGATAAGGCATAACCCGAAACTCTTGGCTGGTCTGCAAATTATTCGCTATCATATCCAGATTGAGCATCACTCTTATTTCCTGATTCGCATTGATGGCGTAATTGCAATACGCTTCAGAACCCCAACCATTACCTTCTTCAGCACTAAAAGCGATAAAACGAATGGAAAATTTTGGCTGATATCCTATCGCCATCATCACCCTGGCAATTTCTAATACGCCTGCCGTGCCACTGGCATTATCATCTGCACCGGGAGCAAAGACATAAAAATCGGAATTGGCAGAATATGAATCATAATGTCCTCCTACGATGATATAAAGATCCGGATATAAATATCCAGGAATAGTGGCAATTACATTATATTGAGTAGTATTATTATGCTGATATTCCTGCATCCAAGTATTGGTAAAACCATAACTTTCAAATTGACCTTTCAACCAATTTGCAACCTCTAAATGATTATCTGCCAGAGCATAACGGGTTTGATAATCCTGCAGGTGTTGAACATAAGCTCTTAAAGTATCGGCATTCACCAAGGAAATTAAATCTAAAATATCTGAATGCGGGTCCGACAACTGAGCGAACAGGAAACAGATTGCTAAAATGAAAGCCAGTAAAAAGCAAGTCTTTTTCATTGTTTCTCCTATACAGTATATTTACCCGAAAAAAGTCCTCTTTTTATTTGATTTATTCTTCTCGTTAGGAAAGTGTCATACACCGGAATAATATGGTTTTTTAGCCAGTTTATCCATTTGCCGTAACTATTTTTCTTCATAGAGTTATTTAGATATTCTAAAACTTATTTGTCAATTAAAATATAGTTAAACATACTTTCCCTAACTAAATCTATTGTAATGTATCAGTGAACTTCAAATCGTATCACCGAAAATTTCAAACTTATATCACTGAAAACTTCAAATGGGTTCTGCATATCAATAATAAAACTTGGGAAACACTGTCAGCATACCACATATCATATCAGAGGGCATTCTATGTAGGGTCTGTAGGCTATGACCATAATCGGATTTGGGTGTCTCCAAGTCAAGTTTGAATATCTTTCATCTTTCTTCTGGATAAAGAGTATCAGGAGCTGCTTCACATCATCCTGACCAACGAGTGCGATGTTTTCCTCTATATAACCGTTGTTAAACTCAATGTGAACAGAGTCACTATTATGATCAGGATCAGTCAGGTCTATACCACAACTAATCCTTTCTACAAGCTTCTTGCCCTCGCCAAATAGAACCCAGCCAAAGATAAAACTCAGCAGAAACGGGTTAATGAACTGGATAGATGTTGATTATCGCTTCTTTTCGATCATGCAGATCAACTCTTCCAACAATCTGATCATCTCCTTGTAGTCTCAATATTCCCAGGCATCATCGACTCTGGTTTTGATCTCATCTTCGGTCATCTTCTCTGACTGCAAACAGGGCTTTCGGAACTGATTCCTCCAGCTTTTGTAGAGGTATTCACCAGCATAGGGATCGGGCTTGTTAGGCTCTTTATCAAAGCCACTCTTGGTCATCTCGATTACCTTCATTGTTGTCCATAACTTCAATGTGCCTGATTGCTTGGTTAATACTTCTACTGGCTGCTCCATCCCCTCGTCAGGCTTCAAAATAAGTTGGCTGCCAGATTTCACTATCTCCTCCAGCATTACTTGGCTTTAGCGATTCTTGTTTTGCTTGGTCCTCTTGATCTCCTTCTCGGTTACCCGAGTTCTAATTTATGGGTGCTACTCTCCACCCCTCGCAAAGGTGGTCAAATACTTTCCGCTCAATATGATAAGAAAGATATATGTCTCAATAAACAATCAGATTGAAGGAGCACCTATCATAATCGCAAGTCATACAATGCAATACGAAATACGATTGAAAAAATCGTGATATTTTCCCTTGATTCAGCCCTGTTATATCATTTTGTGAGTAAGAAATTCATAATTTATTCTGCTGGTTTCCGGTAAGAATTTCATTTAAAAAATTGTGAAATTCCATTTGAAATAATCGTGATATCGCTGACCAGCAAAAACGCCAATTTGAAAAATATTTGATACAATTTGAAAAAATAAGTGAGAACGCATATAAATAAAAGAAGAGAATAGAGAGGAATTTGTCAAAAAACTTGACAGAAATCTTAGATTAAAATTTTTTGATATCTTAGACGCGAGGTAGAGCAGCTGGTAGCTCGTCGGGCTCATAACCCGAAGGTCGAAGGTTCGAATCCTTCCCTCGCTACCATTTTTTAACACCGGTATAATTACCGGGTTTTTTCTCTTTAACATATAATCGGGCGGTGTAGCTCAGCTGGTTAGAGCGTCGGAATCATAATCCGCAGGTCCGGGGTTCAAATCCCTGCACCGCTACCAAAAAATGCGCCAGTAGCTCAGCAGGATAGAGCAGCAGCCTTCTAAGCTGCGGGTCGGGGGTTCGAATCCCTTCTGGCGTGCCATCTTAAAAGATACTTAAAATTATCTTTACGGTGGGTGTAGTTCAACTGGCAGAGCACCGGATTGTGGTTCCGGGCGTTGTGGGTTCGATCCCCATCACCCACCCCATTCTTTAGTATGTCAACATCAGATAAATACTTCTTAGGAATAGATATTGGCGCATCCAGTGTCAAATATGGATGGGGGAATAGTAAAGTAGGTTTACAGTATTTCAATAAAAAAGAACTCAGCACCAAAACCCTTCCATTCTTGAAAAATATTATCTCCGAGATTCTAAATTTTGCTTCTGATAATCCTATCTGGCAAAACATCAAAGCTATTGGTATTGGGACTCCAGGAACAATAGACCAGAATATTCATCAAATAGTTGGAGTAAATCCTAATCTACCTTTTCTGGTAAATTTAAATATAGAGAATCTAATTCCTGAAAATATAAAGATTCCCATTTATTGGGATAATGACGCTAACTTAATGTGTTTTGCTGAAGCTTGGCTCAGGGATTTTAAAAGTGATATTGTAGGTATAACTATTGGAAGTGGTATTGGATGTGGATTTGTTCAAAAAGATAGAATATTTCACGGTTCTCATGGTTATGCCATGGAACTGGGACATATATGTATAATACCTGGTGGAGAATTATGTTCTTGTGGTAGAAAAGGTTGTGTTGAAGCATATTCCTCTGTGGACGGTCTGAAAAGAAGAATAAGTCTACTGGAAATACCTTTCTCCAAAACAGAATCTTCCTTAAATGTTAAAGATTTACTCTACCTATCAGCAATAGACTCTAAGGCTAAGCAAATTTTAGAGGAAGGATTATATATTCTGGCACAGGGCATTACTAACCTTAGTGTGCTTCTTGACCCCGAAATTATTGTCATAGGAGGAGGTGCAATGGAAGGTTCTCTGTATGATTGGAAAAAACTTCAGAAACAAATTATAGATTTTATGCCCGCGATAAATGCTGAACATACCAGAATTGAAAAAGCTTTAGCAGGAAATAAAGCAGGTGTCTTGGGTGCTATTATTCTGGCAGAATCTGTTAATAAATTTGTTTCGGAATGAAATATGCATATATTATATTTGTGAAGATTAGAGGAGAGTGAAAAAATGAAAAAGATATTATTTGTCATAGCAATGGGTCTTTTAATGCTGACTATGTTGTCAGCAAGGGAGATGAAAGATTATACAGAAATAGTTATTGATCCCAATCCAATGGATAATTTTACCAATATAACCGTAAGTTTTAGTAGTCCCGTTGAGGTTCAAATAAGTATTGAAACTGGCAGTGGTAAGGTGATTAAAACACTTTATAGTGGTATGATAAAAAATTATCTTCGTATTGGTTGGGATAGAATTGGGGATGATGGCTCTTACACACCCTCTGGTGAATATTATTTGGTAGTTCGTTATAACCAAAGATTTACTTCTATAAAGAAGACAATGATACTAAGGTAACGAAATAGAAATAGAGAAATTTATTTATCCAATAATCCAAAAACGTAAGCTTTAATTTTTTTGCAACTAACTTAGTTCTGCATTATCTTTTTAATTGCATTATTATCTATAAATCAATAGGTTAGAATATTGCACTTCTCTTTTAGATAAGTTATTTCTTGACAGATTTTGAGAGTTCTAATTTTATAATATTCAGATGGGGAATTGTTTTTTTAATTGAAGAACAAATTCCCTTGATGGTATAAATGATTCGTTATTCTTATAAATATATAGAAAGCGGAAAGTTATAATATTGGAATAGTATGAAGTTATTCACAAATGTCTCACTTCCGACATCTTCGGCAGCTTTTAAACGGGTTAATGTCCTGTTTAATGAAACTATAATCAAAATATCCAGTGATGAAATCCAATCAGATGAGTTAACCGAGATTATAGATCTTAAAGGAAAAATATTACTTCCAGGAGCAGTTGATGCCCATAGCCATATTATAACTGAAAAAGACGCTGAAAAAAACCTTGCTCATATCACTAAATCCGCATTATTAGGTGGATGGACGACTTTTGCTGAACTGAGTTACTTTAATCCAAAGCCCATTTTCCACTTAGAAGATATTAAATACTGGCAAGAGCTGATAGAAAAGAATTCCTTTTTGGATATGGCACTTTGGGGAAATGTTAATATTGCCTCCTATCCTTATCACGCTGAAGCAGCTCAAGAATTATGGTCTCAGGGAATAGTAGGTTTTGCACTTTTACATCCTTCTCCCAATAAACATATTCCTACTATATCTCTTCCAGAAATAATGGACCTTTTTCTGGATATTTACGAATCTGATACTCTCTTTGCTTTTCAAGGTTATGATTTTGAAGATGACCAGGAATTCTCATTCCAATCACAGGATAATGCTATAAAGAAACTTTTACGACGCATTCAAGAAAATCCTATCCATCTCCCTTATATTTCATATTATCCTACCTTGGAATTTTTGAACAGTATCTATAAACGCACAGATATCTCTTATGCCCTAAATATTGCAGATTTGATGAAGTTTTTCTCTGGCATTGACCTTGGTCAAGAGATTGAATTGGACGACCCGGAACATCAACTTTTTGAACTTTTACGCACCAATAAAATCTATATGCTTTCAAATAATGTTGAAGCTTCCTCTGTTCCTGAAAATGTGAGTTTAGCTTTTCGGGGTACAACGGAAAAATTGTTACCCTATTCCTATCTCTGGACACTCTCAGAACTATGGAAAAAGCGAAAGGTTCCACTGGCTACAGTGATAAAAATGACCAGTGAAAATTCAGCTAAAAGATTGGGGCTATATCCCACTAAAGGTTGTATAGCAGCTGGCTCAGATGCTGATTTTGTGATTTATAACCCAGAAAAAGAAACTCTGTTTAAGGCACCTGATGGCAGTATAAATAAATTGGAAGGAAGCATAGAAGAGGTATATCTAAGAGGAAATAGAGTAGTTCAAAAAGGGAAAGTGGCAACTGCCAGTGGTTCTTTTCTCTTTCGTAAAAATTCCCCTAAGAGACGATATAATACCACTTCCTGGATTTAAAAAATATATTAACTGGAGGATAAATGGAAAATCTGGAATACCTGAAAAGCCTGCTGGACATACATCCTGAGCTCCAATATGAGATTATTGAACAATACTGGACAACGGATTTCCTGCGCTTTTATCATAGCCAGACCAATTACAACATCAGCAAGGAAACAACCACGCTGAGTGCAACTATCTACAAGGGTAAAAAATCATTTAACTTTATGCTGGATAATGCAACTTCTGAAAAAATTGATAATGCTGTCCACAATGCCCTGGCAATAATAGATAAATTGCCCGAAGACCCTTATTTTGTAGACTTGGAGAATGACAAAACCCTGGCAAAGCCAAGAGAAGTAAAAAACAATATTGAAGCAATCCCCTTAAAATTGAAAACAGAAATCTTATCAAGAATTGCAGAAGCTGTTGCACCACATAATTTTGATATATTTGGCTCCTTTGTCTGTAACTATCAAAAATACAGACTCATTAACAGCAATGGATTAGATAAAACCAGTGTGAATTCTCCTTATTATCTGGAAGTTAAAGCTGTTCATAATAAGTCTCAAGTGACCGTGATAGAAGCATTTGGGGGAGAAGACTTTCAATATTTCCGGGAACAGAACTTTATTGAACATTTATTACAAAAAATTGGCTATTGTTTTAACGATATTGTGGACATTGAACCAGGAACTTATGATGTCATTCTTGCTCCACGTTGTCTGGGTGAATTTGCTCAATACCTTGCATACGGTATGCATGCACGCTCTTTAGACCAGCACAGCAGTTTCTTTGAAGGAAAACTCAATCAAAAGGTATTTCCCGAATGGATTAGCATCTGTGATGACCCGGATGACCCGGAAATAATTCATAAGGATTACGGTTCTAATGGTCATATCTATCGTTATCTTTCTCTGGTGGACAATGGAATATTCCGTAACTTTATGTGTGATAACTATTATTCACACAAGACAGGACTTCCAAAAAACGGAAATACCGGCTCTTGTTTAAAAATTGAAGCAGGAGACAAGACTCTGGACGAATTGATAGGTAGCGTTAAACATGGACTGTTTATATCCAGTCTTCACTATATGAATTTTATCAATCCTAAAGAAACCTCTATAACTGGTTTAACCAGAGATGGAACATTTCTTATTGAAAATGGGAAGATAACTAAAGTAGTAAATAATCTTCGTTTCACGGAAAAAGTTGCCCGTATCTTTGAACATATCCAGGCTCTGGAAAATCGCAGTCATCCTGTTCCTTTTTCTGGAAATTATGAAATCTTTGATATTGAAACGGTGAAATCTCCCCATGCTTTAGTGCGAGATTTCAATATATCTTCATCTACTAAAACAATCTGAGGGTAATAAAATGGTACAAATAATAAAACAAACCATACAAAAATTATCGCTTCCCGAAATCACTTTTGCTGATGTACGTATCACTCGCACCGATAATGAAGGCATCTTTTTCCAGAATGGCTTTCTCAGGGGTTATAGTACCAACCTTGATTCTATTGCTTTGGGTATTAGAGTGCTGATAAATGGTTGCTGGGGCTTTGCTGGAACCAGAGATTTAAGTAGTTCTTCCATAGATAAAGCTATCCATACCGCTATCTCTAATGCCCATTTTGGAAGCCTTTTCCAGAAGACTAAAGTAGAATTCCCTCCTCTTTCTCCTGTCCAAGCGGAATATGAACATCATCCTGAACAAGATCCTTTTAAAATGGCAAAAGAGGAAAAGATTGATTACCTTCAGAGATTAGCAGAAGCTATTAAACCACAGGAAAAGATTGTACATTCTATCATTTATGCTGCTTTTATGCGTCAGGAAAAATACTATGCTAATAGTGAAGGCACCTATGCTCATTACACTTTTTATAATACCCTTCCTATGATGTCAGTCTTAGCTTCAGATGGAGCTCAAGTGCAATCTCGCACTTGGCCTGGACATATGGGTGCTGGAAGAGCTGGATTTGAGATATTCCATAAACATAAATTTGAAGAAAACACTGAACGCATAATCAAAGAAGCCACTGACTTGCTGTCTGCTCCCACTATTGAAGAAGATAAAGCAGATATCATTATTGGAAGTGGTCATCTTGCTCTCCAATTACATGAATCCGTAGGACATGCCACAGAAGCAGATCGTATCTTTGGTATGGAGATATCCTATGCTGGTAAAACCTTCATTAAGCCTGAAATGATTGGCTCTTTCCAGTATGCTTCTCCAGTAGTGAATATCTTCAGTGATAGCACAGACCCTCGTGGAATGGGCTATCATCCTGTTGATGATGAGGGAGTTCCAGGAAAGAAAGTAGATATAATCAAAAATGGAATCCTGGTAAATCAGCAAACTTCGCGTCAGATAGCTCCTCTACTTGGTCTGGAACCTTCTTCTAATATGAGAGCTTCCTATGGAGATGATTTCCCCTTGGTGCGGATGACTAATTTCTGTCTTGCTCCTGGAAAAGGCACTTTAGATGAGTTAATTCAGGACACTGAACACGGTTATTTGCTTGATTTCACCAAAACCTGGAGTATAGATGATAATCGTAATAACTTCCAGTTTACCACAGAAATAGGATACAAAATTGAAAACGGAAAGATAATGGGAATTGTTAAAGAACCAACCTATTTTGGAATCACTAAGGAATTTTGGAATTCCTGTGATCGTGTTTGTGGTCCTGAAGAATGGGATTATCAAAGCACCTTCAATTGTGGTAAAGGAGAACCCGGACAAGCAATGCAATTATCTCATGGAGTTGCTCCCGCCAGATTCAGAAATATTAATGTTCGGGTAAAAATATAAGAGTAGAATCAGCTTTCTGCTGCTTCATAATTAACCTGCAGAAAGAAACACTATATAAAAAATGGTGCGTCGTAAAGTTTTATCTTACGACGCACCTTTTATTTAGATTTCACTTTAGAGAGGTTAAAAGCTATGGTCAGTTATTTTTTAAAATTTTTTCCTCTCTTGATTATTTACAATTTTTGCCACAACCTAAATGATTTGTATCTGCGTTAGGACATCTATCAATATTGGGTGAAAATTTTCCATCACGAGGACCTAATCCTAAACCACTACCGGGAAATAGATTTTGCATTTTAGTTTTCTGCTCTGGAGTTAGCTCTTTCATAATCTGTTCTCTAAATTCAATCAGGTTATTAGCTCGGATGCGTTTTTTCTCATAAAGCTGGCTATTAAGAATTTTTGCAGTAGTGTAATCTTCCTCTTTCAAAGCTTTCTGCAGATCAAGCTGAAGGTTCCGAATTTCTGCATTAATTGTATTCATTGCTTTTTTATGATTAAGTTGCAATTCATCCAGTTTCTTTTTCTGTGCCTCGGTTAAGTTAAGCTCTTTTAGTGCGTTCTTGAACCTAACCTGCTCAGACCGAGGATTTAATTCTAAAGTGGCATTCATTTGAGAAGTTTTGTTACTTTTAACCGTTGAAGGCGGCATAGTTTTAGCTGTATCTTTAGCCCAGATTATGCCTATTAACATTAAAGCGATTAGTGTGATAATAAAGGTCTTTTTCATTTTGCTTTTCTCCTTTGATTATTTTTTTCTCCCTGAGTGTCCAGTCTTGCTACTTTTGAGGAAAAAAGTTCTTTTGCTTCTTGAGCACTCATAGTTTTCCGCCATTCCAGCATTTTATAGCCCATAGCTCTTTCCATCTTGCTTTGAGCTTCCACAGATTTTTCAATTATGGCTTTGACTTTTGCCTCATCTACTGGATCTTTAGATAGCTCTTCCATCAATTCCCTTTTAGTTTTAATAAAACTATCACGCAAGGCTACAATCTGAGGGTCAAATCTATCTGGTGGAGCAAATCTTCCCATATTATTAGGTGGAGGTCCATCGGGCGGTCTTTGGTAATGATGCTCTATATGATTGTGCCGAAATACATTCATAACTATCAAACCACCAATGATTCCGGCATTAAGAAAAAGCGATATAAGTAAAATAATAGTCAACTGGCGTTTACTCATTTATAATCCTCACTTATTTGGTAAAATAAATCTTCCATCAAGGTGCTTTCTCCAAAGACTACCAGATTCAAACTATCCGTTTGTGATACCTGATTGCTGTAGATTACAGAAGCATTCTCTGGAAGAGGGTTAACCCTAATATAAGCAGTTTTCCCTAATGCCCAACCTCCTATCAAACTTAAAACTATTGCTATTAGAGCAGGAATGGTTTGCCATCTAACGATATAACTGTTCAGCATTCTTTTCCGCTCATGCTTAACAGTTTCTTCCAGAATACTATTATGCAACCAAGAAGGAAATTCACGAACAGGCAAGGTGCTTAATAATTGCTGTAATTTCCTGGCTTCCGCTTCATATTTACGGCATTGAGGACAATTTTCCAGATGCAGCTTTAGAGCTTTTCCTTTCTCTTTTGGAAGTTCATTATCAAGCTTTAATTCTATCAGAAACTGAGCTTTACTGCATCTCACGGTTGCCTCTTTTCAAATTTCGTTCTTTTAATCTTTTTCATAACTCTATACCCTTCCTTCCATTCTATCCTTCATTAATTTTTTCCGCAGTCGTTTCTTAGCTCTTACCAATAATGATTCTACAGCTTTTACACTTATGCCCAATTTTTCTGCTATTTCTTTATAGCTAAGTTTATCAAAGTATTGCAGTTGAATAACACTGGCTAATCGGGGTGGAAGTTCTTTAATGGCTGAATGAAGTAAGGAATAATCTTTCTCATTTCCCTTATTGCTACGATCTTGCATTTGTTCAAAGGATTGAGGCTCAAAATTAACATACCGATTCTTCTGTTTCAGATAGGTCATACTTTTATTATGAGCAATGCGATACAGATAGGAAAGAGCAGTAGATTCATCTATATTATCAATATGTTCGTAAAAGGATAGAAAGACCATTTGCGCAACATCATTAGTATCGCTTTCATCCCCTAAAAGGGAAAGCAAATAGTTATATATCCTTTTCTCATTAGCTTTTAAGAATTCTGGGAACTGCTCTTTTTTCATTATATTACCTTATAATTTTTAGCCAAAAAGGGATTAGACCCTTCAAATTATCCTTTAGAAATGATGTCAAGATATTTGGTCTCTTGCACTTTCTCTTTTTATCTGCTATTTATCTTAAGTTTGAATAGGTTAGCCTGGAAAAAGTTCTGATTAGCACATTAGGTCTTATTAAAGTAACTGCGGTTTTCTTCCTGGTAATTATCTTTCCCTCAATCAATAGGTTATCTTATTGACTATTCGTTAGAAAATTATTTTCCCCTCCTTTCTATTTCTTTCCTGTTTCTTAGCTAAAGAGCTAAGAGAGAGCTAAGGGAGAGCTAAGAAAGAGCTAAGAGAGAGCTAAGAAAGAGCCAAGAGAAAAAAAGAAAAGTGTTATGCATTTGATAATATAAAGCTGAATGTTTTTGAACAACACTAATAATTATATATCTATCGCAAATTATTACTATTATCCTGGTTTATTTAAAAGGAAGGGTGAATTTTTCTCTTGGATAATGATGCTATTCCGGTTACTATTTTGCTATAAGAGGAGGTTGAAAAAAATGAAGATATTAGTGCTTTTTTATTCCACTTATGGACATATCTATGAAATGGCAAAAGCAGAAGCAGAGGGAGCACAGAGTGTTCCTGGAACGGAAGTGATTTTAAGAAGGGTGCCAGAAACTTTGTCCCCTGAGATTTTAGAAAGGATGCAAGCAACGGAAGCTCAAAAGAAATTTGAACATATTCCCGTAGCACAAGTTCAAGATTTAGCTGAAGCAGATGCGATTATCTTTGGCACTCCTACTCGTTTTGGTAATATGTCAGCTCAAATGAAGACTTTTCTTGATGCCACAGGACAGCTCTGGGCTCGTCATTCTTTAGTAGGAAAAGTTGGTGCTGTTTTTACCAGTACAAACACTCAACATGGAGGGCAGGAATCAACTATCTTAAGCTTTATGATAACCTTACTTCATCATGGGATGATTATAGCAGGTTTGCCCTATACTTTTGACGGTCAAACCACAATGGATGAAATTGTTGGTGGCTCTCCTTATGGAGCGTCTACCATTGTAAGAGGGGATAATTCTCATATGCCGTCTCAAATAGAATTGGATGGTGCTCGTTATCAAGGAAGATATGTTGCCCAGTTAACTGCTAAGCTTAGAAGCTGATTGTTATTGACACAAATTCAGGCTCCTTATTAAATGTTTTATGATAAGGAGCTTTTTTATGCGTCGGTTCATCTTTTTTATACTCTTCCTTCTTTCCGTCAGTATATTCTTTGCTGACACCTCGGGAATTCTTTCTACTGCAGAGATAGCACAATTGGTTGATATGCTTGATTCTGCAGGATTAACTTCTAATTCTTTAAAGTTTGAAAAGGACTGGGATTTAAGCACTAAATATAAATTAAACTGGCAGTTAAATCAATTACAGAATCCCTGGTTAGCTCTGGAAGACATACAGCATATTAAAGAATTGTGTGATTCCTCAGAAAGTGGTGAATTGGAACAATTGCTTCGTGAATTAGGAGGCATTGCTTTCAATCTCAATCCTTATCAATTTACTACGCTTTATCCCTCAGCTAAATCAGTCTATAATAGCCAGCTAAAAAAAGAAGTGCAAAAGCCAGAAGATATATTTAAATGGCTGGATGCACATCTAAAGAATTTTAAAGAGGAATTTAATCAAGTTACACGCGATGTGAATAGAAACAGGCTTATGGAATTCCAAAGTTACTGGTTGTGGCAGTTCATTGAAGCAGAAGATACTCTTACCTATAAATCCTACTTTGCCCAAAAGAATCTTCCTGAATATAGCAAATTAAATATAGAGAAGCTGGAAAAGGAATTCTCCCGTTTGCATTTTGACCTGCTTTTACAATCTGGAATAAAATTTCTCGCTCTTTCCGATGCTTTAGCTGAACATTGCAACACCTTGAAGTTTAATAATAAAAGCCCCATCATTAAACGAACAGATTCTGGTTATATGATTATTGGAACTAAGGCAGATGATGTCTATAAGGATAAAAAACTTTCTCCTATCTGTTTTTTGCTTGATCCAGCGGGAAATGACCGTTATGAAATTGAGCTTAAAACCAGTCTGGATAATCCCTTTTATATCTTTATTGACCTTCAAGGAAATGACCTGTATAGAAATCCTGATATTGCTTCTATGTTTTGCAGTGAATATGGTTTTGGTTATTCACTGGATTTAAGTGGAGATGATATTTATCAGACGGGCGATTTTTCTTTTGCTTCCTTTACAGGTATAAATCTTCATCAAGATAAATCTGGCGATGATTTCTATCAAAGTGGTCTATTCTCTCAGGGAGCAGCAATGTTTGGCTTGGCAGCTATAATTGATTTTGAAGGCAATGATAGCTATAAAACTACTTGCATGGCACAGGGTTTCGGCAGCACTTATGGTGCAGGAGCAATTCTGGATTTTTCCGGAGCAGATGTCTATTATCTGGGAGGAAAATATTTTCACGAACCGCTAATGCCTCTTGATTATCTAACTCTGGGACAAGGTATGGGTTTTGGTCTCCGTCCTGATATGGCAGGAGGGTTAGGTTTACTTTTTGATAGTAAGGGCAATGATAAATATCTGGGTGGTGTTTATGCTCAAGGTTCAGGTTACTGGTATGCGACAGGTCTTTTGATTGATGAGACTGGAAATGATGTCTATAACACGGTCTACTATCCTCAAGGTTCTGGTATTCATCTTGCCTGTGGCTTTTTACTTGATGAAACTGGCGATGATGCTTACTATAGTAGAAATGGACCTGGACAGGGTGCAGGTCACGATTGGGCTTTAGGTATCTTTATAGATAGTTCGGGAAATGATGCTTATTCCATTCCTGGTGGAAATGGTCTCGGATTAACTAATTCTGTGGGAATTTTTATTGATAAATGTGGTGATGACCGCTATGAACGGCAATATCCACAAAATTATGGCTATGCCAATTACTCTCGTAGCACTGGTGGAATAGGTCTATTTCTTGATGCAGGTGGAACTGATACATATCCAGACACTTTAAAGGCTAATAATAGCAGCTGGTATAGTGGAACCTATGGTATAGGTCGGGATATAGAATTGAATAGAACAACTAAAACTGAGATAGAAAAGCTGTCTGAAGAAGCACCATTACCTAAAGAAACAGATAAAATAGAAGAAATATTTGCTGCTGCTTCAGAATGGGAAGTTGGCTCTGCCGTTAAAAGAGTTAAAAAAGGTCGTGAAATCTTGGTTCAACGTGCAGATGAAGCTATCCCCTTTATTATCTCTAATAAAATTAATACTCAATCTTCACTTGAATACCGTGCTCTGGAAACTCTGGCAGCTAAATCTCCAAAATTTATCCAGGAACTATATAAAGTGATAGATAAAGAAGATAGTTTAGCAGCAAAGAATGCACTCTCTCTAATTGCTGAAACGGGAGATACCTTGCTCTTAGATTATGTTGAGAGACTTCTAAATCAGAAAAAATATGAAACTACCTGTATTTCCGTTTTGGGTGCTATAAATAGTGAAAAAAGTGTGAATCTGCTTAAAAACTATATCCATCATCCCAGTGAGAGATTTCGTTATCTTGCCGCCAGGTCCTTAAAACAGATTAAACATCCCTCTGCTCGGGAAGCATTAATGCTGATGAAAGACGACACTTCGTTCTTAGTTCAAGTTTTGCTTCGTAATCTCCCTCCAGAAATAAATTGATGATTAAGGAAAAAGAAGAATTCATTCAATTTTTGCAAGAACTTAAGCTTTCAGATATAGATACGATTATTTCCAGATTTGAAAAGTATTATCAGTTACTAATTGAATATAATCAACATATCAATTTGTTTTCTCGTGCCACTCCTGTTTCTAACCTATGGACTCACCATTTTCTTGACAGTCTTCTTCCTTTAAAAGTTATTGATTTTTCAAATAAGAAAATAATGGATTTTGGATCGGGTGGTGGTTTACCAGGAATTCCAGTTAAACTGGCGGTTCCTTCTTGTAATATGGTGCTAATAGATTCTATTCATAAAAGAGTAAGAGCCACCAGTGAAATGATTCTTAAGATGGAGTTATCTGATTGTGAATCAATATGTAGTCGTCTGGAAGATTATGATGCGGATGAAAAATTTGATTACCTGCTCTGCCGTGCGGTAAAAATGGAAAAACGCTACTTTGGACCAATAAAAAGATTGCTTAAACCAGAAGGAATGATGCTTCTTTATAAGGCTAAGGATTATAGTGATATAGCTGCCTTAAAACCGAGAGAGCTAATAAAAGAAGATTTATCCTATGGTAGACGTGTTATTTATGCTCTTGCACCCTCTATGCTCAGATAATAAAACTTAAATATAATATACTATTACTATGGCTAAAATAATTACAATAGTTAACCAAAAGGGAGGAGTGGGAAAAACCACTACTGCCGTTAATCTTGCTGCTGGATTGGCAGTGTTGGAAAAAAAGACCTTACTCGTAGATTTTGATCCTCAGGGTAATGCCACCAGTGGAGTAGGTATAGATAAAGATAACCTTTCTTTGCAAATCTATGATGCTTTAATTGGTAAAGTCCCTATCACGGAGACAGTTCTTCCTACAGAAACAGATAATCTCTGGTGTGTCCCTGGAAACATAGACCTCACGGGAGCAGAAATTGAACTGGTTCATGAATTTGCCAGAGAACAAAAACTAAGAGAAGCCCTCCAACCTGTTTTAAATCAATACGAATATATCATCATAGATTGTCCTCCTTCTCTTGGACTTTTAACCGTAAATGCTTTAACCGCAGCAACAGACCTCTTAGTTCCTATCCAGTGTGAATATTATGCTTTGGAAGGTGTCAGTCAGTTACTTTCCACTATCCGATTGATTCAGAAAAACATAAATCCGAGTGTCAATATAATTGGCGTTCTTTTAACGATGTTTGACCGGAGAGTAAATCTTTCCTTACAGGTAGCCAAAGAGGTGCGACACTATTTTAAAGAGAAGGTTTTCCGCACAATCATTCCGCGTAACATCAAGCTAACCGAAGCTCCCAGTTTTGGTAAACCTATATTTTTATATGATATCCGCTCTCCTGGGGCTATGAGTTATCTCAATCTTGCCACCGAAATTATTGAAAGGACACAGGAATGAAAGAACATCTTGGACGAGGCTTAAGTGCTTTAATTCCTGATAAAGAGGAAAGAGAAAACCTCAAGGCTCATTTGAGTACCCTACCTATTGAGCGAATAAAGCGCAATCCCTTACAGCCAAGACTGGTGATAGACGATGAAAGCTTGATGGAACTGGCAGAATCTATTAAAGCTAATGGTATCATCCAGCCGATAATTGTGAATAAAACTGCCGGTTCAGATTATGAACTTATAGCTGGTGAACGCAGATTACAGGCAGCAAAACTAGCAGGACTGGACTCGGTTCCAGTAGTTATACGTAGTGTAGATAAAAAAGAACAGCTCCAACTTGCTATAGTGGAAAACATTCAGAGGAAAGATTTAGACCCTATAGAAGAAGCCCGTGCCTATCAAACTCTGGTAGAAGATTTCTCTCTCACTCATCAAGAAATAGCTCAAATAGTAGGTAAAGACCGTCCCACCATCTCTAATTGTATCAGATTGCTTAAACTACCAGTAGAAATCCAAGCTCTGGTCTCGGAAGGGAAACTAAGTTCAGGTCATGCACGTGCCATCTTAAGTATTGACCCTGAATATCAACTTTTATTTGCTCAACATATTATCAAGTATCATTTAACTGTTCGCCAGGCAGAAGAAAAAGCTAAGACTTTTGTTCATCAACAGGAAAAGCCGAAATCTCAAGAACCTAATCCAGAGATATTGAAAAGCCTGGAAAAGGATTTACATAAAATTCTGGGGTTGAAAGTTAAAGTGAAAGAACGAGGTGGAAAGGGAAAAATTACCCTTGAATATTCTTCACCCGAAGAACTTAAACATTTAAAAGAACTATTAAACACTCTCCGGAGGGATTGAGATGCAACGCATAATTGTCACGGGTGGTGCAGGTTTTATTGGTGCTAATTATATTCATCATCTATTTGAAAACCCAGATTTCATTGGTTATGTTCTAAATATAGATAAACTTACCTATGCGGGAAATCTGGAAAGCTTAAAGGACATTGAAAAGAAATATCCCAATCGCTATTTCTTTGAACAGGTTGATATCGCAGATACGGATAAAATAGCTTCTATCTTTGATCAATTCCAGCCAGACACTATTGTTAATTTTGCTGCTGAATCTCATGTAGATAGGTCTATTGATAGTCCTATGGAGTTTATAAATACAAACATTGTCGGAACTGCCGTGCTTTTGGAGTATGCTTTGCGTTACTGGCAAAAGTTAGATAAAGAAGCTCAGAAGAAATTCCGCTTCCATCATATTTCTACAGATGAAGTCTTTGGTTCTTTAGGAGAAGAAGGATTGTTCACAGAAAGCACTCCCTATGACCCTTCTTCACCCTATTCTGCTTCCAAAGCAAGTTCTGACCATCTGGTTAGAGCCTGGCACCGCACCTATGGACTTCCTGTTACTATTTCTAACTGTTCCAATAATTATGGACCTTATCAATTCCCAGAAAAACTTATTCCTCTGATGATTCTTAATTGTCTTGACCACAAACCTTTACCTGTTTATGGTCAGGGCTTAAATGTAAGAGATTGGCTGTATGTGCGAGACCATTGTGAAGCTATTAATTATATCATCCAACAGGGAACTCCAGGTCAAACTTATAATATCGGAGGACATAACGAGATGAGGAATATAGACATTGTAAACCTTATCTGTGAGCTTCTGGATGAACTGCATCCTTCATCTGAGTTGAAATCCTATAAACAATTGATAACTTATGTAACAGACCGCCCTGGACACGATTTACGTTATGCTATAGATTCAACTAAAATCCAGAAAGAATTAGGCTGGACTCCTAAAGAAACTTTTAATACTGGAATTCGTAAAACAGTTATCTGGTATCTGGAAAATCAAGACTGGTGGAAAAACATTCAAAATAAGAAATATCAACAACAAAGATTGGGACTGGGAAGAAATAATAAATCAACCATCTGAAATTCTCATTAAAGCTTTCTGGGTTCAGGCACTGTATTATTTTTTATATCTTCTCTGACTTTTTCCCAGACAGAATCCTTCCCGGAAAAATAATCTTCAGCTTTAATCTCTAACCAGACATCTGGATAAAGACTGTCTGAGGGATCTCTGGTATAATCCGGACGACGAAAATATTTATGAGAAACTCCACATGGAATAGCTGTATAGGGTAAAGTGAAGGATAAAATATCTCCAAAACAAGAAGGTTTCCCACCTGTGGGTGTTCCATAAATAGTGGCTAATCCATTATCCTGACACATAGTGGCAAACATTACGGCAGAACTAAAGGTTTTGTTTCCCGTTAGAATAATAATTTTCCCATCAAAAAGAGGAGTTAGCATATTAGTTTCTTTTAAAGAGCCTATTTGCTGATTACAATATTCTTCCGTTGATACTTTTTTTACTCCATTGTCCATATCTTTGATAACATAGGGCAAAATAAAATCTTCTATTTCTCTATTCAATTCTTCTGAAAGAATCTTTTTTATATCCTCTAAATCCATATCATAATCCTTAAACATCAATTCGCTGATACATAAATCACAGGTAAAGGTAGCTAAAGAATCTGGTAACTTACAATAGGAAAGAAGAATATCTCCCATTAAAGAATTACCACCAAAGTTATTTCGTAAATCAATGACCAGATTATGTAATTTAAGACTGTCAATGGTACTAAAAGTTTGAACTAAAAAAGACTTCCAGTTGGAAAACTCATCTTTGGAATTATCGCTCTTGGTATCTGAAAAGTGGTTAAACTGAAGATAATATATATCATCTGCAGTTAATGCTTTCCCCCAATAATTAACCATCTTATATTGTGTGAGATCGCTAAATGAAACTATACTCCAATTACAATTTTCTACTTCTTTCAGGATAAGTTCTTTTTTTTGTCCTTCTTTTTCTACCACCAAATGCAAATCATTATCCTCAACTGCCAGATCTAATAATTTTAGATTGGAAGAATAACGCATAACATCTCCGGCACACTCACGAAACCAATAGATATTTTCGCCTCCGCAGAGGGTCATCAAAGTAGACATAAACTCCTCTGCATCTTTCCCATTTATGCTGACTATTTTACTTCCTATATTATCAGCTAATTCTTTCATCGTTCCATTAATATACCAGCTATCATTCAACCAGCATACTGCAATAGGATAAAATAGAGTTTCCTTCTGGTAATAAAAAGGACCGGTATGAGCATCACCTAAAAGATGAGAAAACTGTTTTAATTTGGCTAAAAAATGGAGGGTATCTGTTTCCGTGGCTAATTCTTCTATTATAAGATTGACTTGCTTATTAAACTCTGGCTGGGGTAAATTGGCATAGATATTGGGATGCGATTCTCTCAAGGTCTTTTGAAAAAAGTCAAAGTCTTGTTGAAAGATGTTATATGAGAGCTCAGCATATACAGATTCAGTGGTAGCATTAAGAATGCCGATAAAAAGAAATACTATCACTAACCACCAACATAATTGGATTTTCATAGTATGGATTAGTCCTTTAATTTTTTACAGTAGTTCTAAGTTCTTTTGATAAAGATAGATAATTTATCCTATCAATCAGGGATTACTTACCACATAGTTTGCTACGGCTATTTCACTTGGATTCCAGTTTTGCCTGAAAGCTCTGGCTTTAAGAGTTACTTCACCTGTTTGGGATATAGTAAATCCTTCTGAATAATGTATGGAATTCTGGGTAGGTTCTGTCCCATCAAGAGTGTAGTATATCTGTGCTTCATAAGTTGGGCATACAATAGTTATAATTGTTTCTGTAGTGATATTTCCACCTACTGGAGAAATAATAGGAGTTGCCACAGTATTATAATAAGATACAAAATATGTGGCAGTAGAAACATTACTGGGATCAAATCCTTCTTTATATGCTCTGGCTTTAATGGTGGCTGAATTAGCACCCTCTGGAAAGAAATTCGGAATAATTAGCGGTCTATCATATAAAACATCATTTTGCGTGGGATCAGAACCATTAACCGTATAATATATGGATGCTCCATACTCAGGACAGGTAATATAGATAGCTTGACCAGCTAAATAAGTCCCGCTTCCTGGATTAAATATCGGTGCATCCAGTTGAATTAGTTCTGTCGTTTTTTTAGAGCAAGATAACGAAAATAACACCAAGACTAATATAAGAATAAAGCGAGGATTCTTCATAATTCACCTCTTTCACTTTTTCATTTATCTCATAATAAAATTCTATTCTGTGCCATTCATTAAAGCAATTGCCCTTTATATCTATTCTTATCTTTCTGTCAATTTATTTTCTACCAGGTCTTTTCTCTCTATTGAAATAATCTTCCTTGACACATAAGGTAAAATCAATCCTTGAATAATAAATATTATGTCTAAGTTAGATAATAAAACCGTTTTCTACGATGTTTATTAAATATACTGATAACTTGAGGATTTATTATGGCAGTAACAAAATATGATGTTAAATGCTATGGATTTTTGTTGGATTATCTGGAAAAAAATGACCCAGCTGATGAAATTGAAGTTATATCTCGATTATCTTATGAAAAAGAATGGGATTCCATACCGCTTGAGCTAAAGCAAAAAATTCTTGAGATAGATAAAATCATCCTGGATAAATATGCTTCTAATTTCAATTATCTACTTTGGAAGAGGTTCATTCAAATTCTAAAAAGCCACCAATAAAGATATTTTACTACCTCCTTCCCTTAATTTTAAAATTTGAACTTTCTGCCTGATAACTTTTCTTCCCTTCATATTATGGAAGAGTTAATCAAAAATCCCTATCTTTATAATTTCAAATCTATTAGCTCATTAATGAATACACCTCTTCCTAATTGAGATTAAATTAATTTAAAATTTCTTTAATTTACTTTATGATAATTGGATAGAATTCTGACCAGGGATTTTTATAAAACCAAGATTCAAGTTTTAATAATATTATTTTTCATAACTTATAGATTATGAAACCCTGTAATTATAAATAGTTAAATGATTTAGCCACTTGACAAGAACTTCCACCTTAGAAAAGCTATCCACAGTAAAAATTAAAGGATGAGTTTGAAGTGAATGAAGTGGGAATTGAATGTGGAAAATGTGTGGATAACTAAATCTAAAGAAAACTACAAATTGAACTTAAATTATAGTTATCTTATTGATTAGCAATAAATAAAGAATCGGGTTTAGGCTGAGGACAAGCCTCTCCTGATTTTGTGGATAAATAAATTTTTTTAGCTTTAGGATGGTAAGATGGATCAGGATATTTGGCAGAATATTTTAGATAAGTTAGAGGAGAATATCAATCCACAGAGCTTTAGAACCTGGTTTTCTGAGACAAAGTTGGTGGATATTTCGGATAATGAACTTGTAGTCAAGGTTCCAACGCAATTTGCGGCAAATTATTTAAATCAAAACTATACTGATACTTTAGGAGAGATTGCTTATGCCTTGTATAAGCAACATTATAAGATAAAGTTTATTTCTCCTCCTCATTATGTGAAAAACAATCCTAATCAAACCGCTGGCTATTCGGATAATCGGGTTATGGTCAATACAAAGCTCAATGAACGTTTTAGTTTTGAAGAATTTGTGGTGGGACGAAACAATAATTTTGCCTATTCTGCTGCTAAAGCAGTAGCTGAAGCTCCAGGATACACCTATAATCCTCTTTTTATTTATGGAGAAAGTGGAATGGGGAAAACGCATTTAATGCAAGCAGTAGGAAATTATGTTGTAAAAGAGGGACGTAATTGTTCTATCTATTACACCACCAGTGAAGAATTTACTAATGAGATGATAGAATCTATTCGTGCTAACAAGATGCCAGAGTTTCGTTCCAAATACCGTAAAGTAGATTTACTGCTTGTTGATGATGTGCATTTTCTTTCCAAAAAAGAAGGTACTCAAGAGGAATTTTTCCATACTTTTAATGCTCTATTTGACAATCGTAAACAGATAGTTTTAACCTCTGACCGTCCTCCAAAAGATATACCAGATTTAGAAAAAAGACTCGTAACCAGGTTTGAAAGTGGTCTACTTTGCGATTTGAAGAATCCTGATTTTGAAACTCGGGTGGCTATCCTTCATAAAAAAGCAGAACCGGAAAATATTGTTCTCAGTGATGAGGTGTTTTCTTTCATTGCTGAATCCATTACTTCTAGTGTCCGTGCTCTGGAAGGTTCTCTCATCCGTATTTTAGCCTATGCATCTTACAATAATCTTAATCCTGAAGAATTAGATGTGGAAACAGTCCGTTCTATCCTTAGCGATATGATATCTGAACAACATAAAGAAATCACACTTGATACCATCACCCAAGAAGTCTGTCTGGCTTATAATATTACAATGCCACAAATTGTTGATAAAACCAGAAGACAGCAAATCTCCTATCCACGTCAAATTGCTATGTATCTGGCAAATCTACTCATACCACAGCTCTCTCTAAAAGAGATAGCAGAATATTATAAAAGAAAAGACCATACCACAGTTATTCACGCTAAAAGAATGATTGAAAACCGCTTTCGTGAAGATATCAATTTCCGGTCCCATATTGAACAACTAATCAAAAATATAAAGTCATAAACTTAAAAATATGTGGATAAGTGGATAATTCCGGTGGATTAATGTGGATAAGTTAGTATATAAGATATATCTTACCTGGCAGAGTGGAAAAAAATTAACTTTGTATAAAATTACCCACTACTTATCCCCAAAAAATCTCTAAAGATATTATGCTTTATTTCAATAAGATAAAAAAAGACTTGACCCTTTATCCACTTATTCACATTGCCTACTTAAACTACTATAAAAGAAAATCTATTTTAATAAATTAGGTAATATATGAAAACTATTCAACTTCAAAAAATGAGATTACTCCTTGTAGCAACCTTATTTCTGGCAATTATATTGGGAGGTTGCATTAATGACCATAATCCAACCGGAAATAACTGGTCTAATGTAAGACCTATGTCTTTTACTACACCTTTAGATATAGTAGCTGGCTACAGTTTTCCTGGTAGTGGTTCTATAAAAGGAACAGAAACCAGTTTAGTCTGTGGAAATTATAATGGTATAGAATCCGTAGCTTTTGTGCGTTTTACAGGTTTACCTTCCGTGGGAACATTTCATATACCAGAAGCTTATCAGGATTCTACCTATCTTAATCTCGTGCTTACGAGAAAATTTTCAGAATCTCGTAATCCTGTTGAAGTTAAGATTTATAAACTAAATCAAAGCTGGGCAGCAGATAGCACTAATCTTATCCAGGATTCCAATTTAAGTTTAATTACTCCTCAATCATATACTATCACTGATTCTATTAGCTCAGCTGGAACTCAAATTAAAATACTTATTCCTGTAGCAGCTTTAGAACAATGGACTTCTGAAGCTGATTCTCTGGGATTGACTCTGGCTATAAAAACTGGAGAAAATTCATATATAGAATTTAAATCACGGGAATCAGGTGCTGGACCAAAGCTCCATTTTCTTTATAGAACCACAGATGAGAATCCTACAGAAAAGAAATATGATCAATACTGCAACAAGGATAGTTATCGGATAGATGAAGAAACTGCACCCCTAATAACCAATCAATGGATATTAAGTAATATACCACCTTCCAGAATATATTTATACTTCCCTATGAACTTTTCTTTATTTCAAGATACAGAGGGAAATCCACTTAATGAGATTCAACTTAAGAGAACTACTATCAATCATGCAGAACTTATCTTATATGTTAAAGAAAATCCCTATTATGGAACCTCTACTCAATACAGATTAAGAGCTGATAGAGTGAATGATTCTTTGGATATAAATACTGCTGTAGCTGTCTTAGATGAACAGGTTGCTTCTGGAATTATCACTCAATCTTATATCAGAGGAGATAGTTTAGTAGTTAATGTAACTCCTTTAATTCAAGCTTATACTTCTGGCGATAAAATAAATTATGGGATTGTTATCCGTTCTATGCAAGAATTAATTAACTACGGAAAGATAGAATTATGGCATTTCAATGATAGTAGCACTCCTGCAGAAAAACAGCCTAAACTAAGAGTTACTTACACTCCACCCTTTCTCTAAAGTATGAAAAGATTTTTAATTGCAGCAATAATGGTATTTATCCTCTGCTCAAGTTGTGAATTAAAAAAAGAAAAGGAAGAATTCACTCCACTGGCAGAAGTTAATGGAGAAGTTCTTACATTGGAAGCATTTCGCTCTCTTTACACAGATGAACAATGGAATAAATTAAGTGAAACTCAAAAAAGAAAAGAGATAGAAAACTGGGTTAATCTTACCATTCTGGCTCAAGAAGCGGATAAAGAAAAAATTAGTGAAGAAAATGCAACAAAACTGCGTATAGATTATGCCGTAAAGAAAGTTAAAGCTAATGCTTTGCTTGCCCGAAAACTGGCTAATTTAACTATTAGTGAAGAAGAAATGTTTAATTATTATCGCTTACATCAAGCTGATTTTACTAAAAAACTTATGGAATATAACATTCAAAGGATACTCTGCCCAGATGAAAATGCTGCAAAAAGCCTGTTAAATAAGATTAAAACCGGTGAATACGATTTTAATCTGGCAGTTATAGAAAACTCTTTAGAAGAATTAAAATATAAACAAGGAAGAATGGGATTTGTCTCTGCTAATAGTCCTGATTCACTGTTCTGGAAAGCAGCGCATAAGCTTAAAATTAACGAACCAGGCATAGTTACTGTTAATGGAAAAACTTATATCATTCGCTACACTGAACAAAGAGAAGGAACACAAGAAGCCACTTTTGTAGACTATCGTAATGAAATCTATGAACTACTGCTAAAAGAAAAAAAGCAGCAAGTTTACAACGATTTAGTACGTGAACTCAAAATGAAAAATAACAATATCTACTACTATTACTAATCTCTATAAAAAAGGAATATAATGAAAAAATTAATCCTTATACTACTAACTTCACTCCTCATCTTCTCACTTTCAGCTGAGCTGGTTGACCGTATTGTTGCAAAAGTGGGATCAGACATTATACTATTAAGTGATGTTTATAAAATGATGTATCAGATGCAACTGGCTGGGATACCAAAAGAACAGATTTCTATGGATATGGCTTTACGTGAAATAATTGAACAAAAGGTTATCTCTCAAAAAGCTAAAGAATTAAACATCAAAGTTGATGACGATAAAATTAAAAGATATGCTCAAAACTATCTTCAGGAATTAAAATCTCAATATCCTTCTCCTCAAGAGTTCCAGGCTGCATTAGCGCAAGAAAATATCACTGAAGCTGAATTATTAGAATACTTCATTGAAGAAATTAAAAATAATGCTATGACTCAGCAATTGATAGACTTATATGTGAGCTCACAGGTATCGGTTACGGAAGAAGAGATGCGTGAATTCTATAATACAACTAAGGACTCAATGGCTGTGAAACCTACCACCTGGGAAACAGGAATGATAAAGTATAAAATTACTGCAAGTAAAGCCACTGAAGATTCCATTTATAAGCAAATGCAGGATATTAAAAAGAGATTAGATGCAGGAGCAGATTTTGCTACTTTAGCCAGTGAGGTTAGTGAATGCCCAAGTAAAGTTAGAGGCGGTGATTTAGGCTATTTCAGCAGAGGTATGATGCTAAAACCTATAGAAGATGCAGCCTTCTCTATGGATATAGGAGAAATATCTGGGATAATCCGAAGTGAAAATGGCTATCATATTCTAAAACTTACTGATAAAAGAAGAGATGAGGTGCGAGCCAGTCATATCCTCAAATTGGTTCAACCTACAAAATCTGATACCTTAGCTGCCTATGCCATTATGGAAAGAATTCGTGAACTTTATGAAAGTGGACAAAGTTCTTTCTCAGACCTTGCCTTACAGTATTCTACTGACCCTGATGTTACCAAAAACAAAGGCATTATAGGAGAGCTTACAGAAAATGAATTTCCTGAACCCTTTAAAAACTACATTATTTCTACTCCTGTGGGAAAAATGACCCCTGTCCTGGAAAAAGACGGAACCCTGTATATTTTTGTCCGGCTTAAAGAAATTCCTCCTCGTGTTTTTACCTATGATGAAGTTAAAGATAAACTTTACACTTATCTTTACCAGCATAAGTTACAATCTGCTTATAACAAATGGATAGATAAATTAATAAAAGAAACTTATGTTGAAATACTTGAAAAATGAAATCTAAATCTCTATCTGTAGAGACCTTCCTGGCTTCAGTTTTCGGAGTTGGATTTATTCCTTATGCTCCCGGAACCTATGGTTCTATTGTAGCAGCAGCTATCTATCTCTTGCTTCCACAAATGCTATTTTCCGGTAAAGGATGGCTCTGGTATACTGGATTTCTTGTCATCTTGATTGCTTTAGCTGTGTGGTTAAGTTCTAAAGCAGAAAAAAAGCTTGGACCTGATGCACCTCAAATAGTGATTGACGAGGTATGCGGATTTTTTCTAAGTGTATTACTATTACCGAAATCGTTTCTAATGGCTGTATATGCCCTTGTTATTTTTAGGGCTTTGGATATTGCCAAGCCATTTCCTATAAAGATTTCTCAAAAACTACCCAAGGGTTGGGGTATTGTTATAGATGACCTCATTGCAGGAGTCTATACTAATATCCTGATTCATTTCATAAAACTTATAGCGCCAAAATTCTTTGGCTAAAAAGGAGAAAAAAATGATATATACTCTACTTCAAGCTGCTACTAACAGCGCACAAGCAAAACAGAGTTCCGGAGCAAGCGGAATGAGCACTCTAATTATTCTAATTCTGCTATTTGTAGTGATGTATTTTCTGATGATTATGCCGCAACAAAAAAAGCAAAAAGAGCTGCAAAAAATGCTGGATAGCTTGAAAGAAAATGACAAAGTTGTTACCACTTCCGGAATTTATGGTCGTATCGTCTCTATCAAACCAGACAAGAATACCGTTGTCTTGGAAATTGATGATAATAACCATGTTAGAATTGAAATCCAGAAGGGTGCAATTGCCAGTATAGTTAGCTCTGCTGAAAAAGCTAATGCCTAATATATCTAATGTCGCGTAAACCTAAGTTATTACCAATCCATATTTATGATGATAAGGTCCTCAGACTTAAGTCCGAGGAAGTGCAAAAAATTGATGAAAACTTATTGCAATTTGCTGAGGACCTTATCGCTACTATGTATCAATGGGATGGAGTTGGACTTTCTGCACCTCAAGTTGGCGTTAGCAAAAGAATTATCGTGATTGATCCTCAAATAAAGGATAACCCTAAAAAACACTCTCCGATGGTTATGATTAACCCTGTTATTGAAGAAAGTAGTGGTGAAACTGAAACCGAAGAAGGGTGCATCAGTATTCCTGATATCTATGCTAAAGTGGTTAGACCTTCAAATATAACCGTCTCTTATACAGATTTACAAAATGAACGACACAGAATTAATCTTTCTGGATATGCAGCCGTTATCGTTCAGCATGAATATGACCATCTGGAAGGAATCCTGTTTATTGACCATCTAAGTACTATTGCCAGGTTGAAAATAAGAAATAAATTGAAAGAATTGCAGAAAAATACGGTGGATGGGATTAATATCCGTTGTGAAGAATAGAAGAGGCTAATATCCAATGAAAATTGTATTTGCTGGTAGCTCTGAATTTGGCATTCCTGCTTTAAAAAAACTCAAAGAAAAACATCAATTACTTCTAATTATCAGCCAACCAGATAGACCCGCAGGACGAAACCAAAGAATTAAACCCTGTCCTATAGCTCGTTTTGCACGAGAACAAGGCTGGGAATTGTATCAACCGGAAAACATCAATTCTCCTGAAAGTGTGGAAAAAATTAGCAAGTTATATCCTGAACTTCTGGTCACTGCTTCCTATGCCTCTTTAATAAAAAAAGAACTTAGACAGATTCCTACTTTTGGAGCTATTAATCTTCATCCATCTTTACTTCCTAAATATCGTGGTCCTACTCCTATTCAAACTGCCCTTCTTAATGGAGACCATAAAACAGGAACCACTATTTTCAGGTTAACTTCTCGTCTTGACGCAGGTCCTATCTTAGCCCAAAGAGAATTGGTTATCCTACCAGAAGATAACTATGGTTCCTTAAAAGAAAAACTGGCTAATATCTCTGCCGAGCTATTGATTGAAATAATTCCTGCTATTAAAGATAATAGTCTAACAGAACGACCTCAAGACGAAAATCTGGCTTCTTATACCCATAAATTTAGTAAAAAAGATTTTTGGATAAACTGGGATAATAAAATAAAAAATATCTTTAACCAGATACGTGCCTTTTCTCCTTCACCAGGTGCAAGAACATCTATACATAATACTAACCTTAAAATCCTTCAAGCTGAGATTTATGACTCATCAAAAAATGATAAGCCTGGAACTATTGCAGGATTTATTAAAAATAAAGGTATATTAGTTAATTGCCAGGATGGACAACTTTTAATCACCAGAATTCAGGCTGAAGGTAAAAAAGTTATGTCTGCCTGGGCTTTTCAATTGGGAGCAAGACATACAGCGGGGGAAAGTTTTGTCCCTTTTGATAAAATCTTTATTGAAAATTCTTACAGGGAGGAATTATGAAAGACCAAGACCTTTACCTCTCAGTTATAAAGTTTCCCGCTTTTGTAAGCATCAGTCTTTTAATTATTAGTGCTGTCTTTCTGATTATATTATTCAATGTCTTTGCTCAACCTTTGCTGGCTAATTGGGTTAGAACTCTATTTATTATACTATTAGCTATACTCATTTTTATCGTGTTAGGCTGGATGATTACCCTTTTCTCTACCCATACCAGATTAAAACCGCGCTGGCTTCAAAAGCTTAGTAAATGGATGCTTTTTTACATTTATTATCCCTTGGCTAAAGGGGTTGCCCATATCACTTTCTCTTCTAAAAAGAATCTGATTGAATCTTTCTTAAACTTCAATAATGAAATCGTCCTAACCGACCAGAAAGATATATCTAACACAAATATTCTTGTTCTTCTTCCTCATTGTATTCAAAAAGAAGATTGCACCATTCGCATCACTAATGATATTATTAAATGTGAAGAATGCGGTGGATGTGATATGGCTAAGATTAAGAAACTTATAACAGAACAGAATGTTGATGCAGCAGTTGCTACCGGAGGTTTTTTAGAAAGGAAAATGATAGAAGAAAAAAATCCAGAAGTTATTGTGGCTGTTGCTACTGCTAAAGAACTGGTTAATAGTCTGAGAGATAACTGGAATTATCCTGTTTACGCAGTCTTAAATGAACAATCTATTACTGCTAATGAAAAAAATCCAGTAAATATCTCTTTTATTGAATTCGCCATTAAACAGTTTAAATAGGATGGCTTATGAAAACATCTAATATTATTATTATAGCCTTGGCTGTACTTATTCTTAATGCTGGGATCACTTTGGTACTCATAAATCAGAAAGAAATCAATGCGCCTGCTTCTACTACTACTATTGTAGACCCTTCACTTAATCAACGCCATAATGAAATTACCGCAGCAGTTCAACTAATTGAACCAGCTGTAGTTAGTGTTAATGTGACCAAAACGCAGTTAGTGAGACCAGGTTTTGGATTTAGCATCTTTGATTTCTTTGGAGACATTCCCATTCAAAGACAGGTGGTTAGTATCGGAAGTGGTGTTATCTATGATGCAAATGGTTATATTATTACCAATGCTCATGTAATAGAAGGTGCAACCGAAATCAAAGTTGTGCTTCCAGATAAGCGAGAATTTATTGCTAATGTAGTTGGTGTAGATAACACTTACGATGTAGCTAAATTGAAAATAGATGGCAATAATTTTCCTTATGCCAAACTCGGAACCGCCAAAGAATTACTTATTGGTGAATGGGCTATTGCCTTGGGAAATCCTTATGGATTTATGATGAGTGACCCCAAACCATCCGTTTCAGTTGGAGTTATTTCTGCTCTAAATAGAAGTTTCCAGCCTCAAGATGGTCATAGATACATAAATATGATTCAGACTGATGCTGCTATCAATCCTGGTAATAGCGGTGGTCCACTGGTAAATGTTAAAGGTGAAGTTATTGGCATTAATACCTTTATCGTTTCTGGAACAGGAGATAATGTCGGACTTGGATTCGCTATACCCATAGATAGAGTTAAATCTATAATCAAAATCTTATAACTGGATAGCTTCTTTCTAAAATTTACTTAAACTGAATTAGTTCATAACTCAGTAGTAAGAAACTCAATTAAATTTGCGCAAGCAAGAAAAATATTTTTCTTGTCAGAATAACAATTTCATATATTATATCTTAAAGCTCACGGGAAAATGAGATGTCCACTGCTACTGAAAAGTAGGGGAGGAAAGTCCGGACACCAAAGGGCAGGATACTTCCTAACAGGAAGCTGCAGTAATTCAGAGCGAGCTCCACAGAAATAAACCGCCTGAAATAGTTATTTTATAAATATCTATTTCAGGTAAGGGTGAAATGGTGGTGTAAGAGACCACCGGAAATCCTGGTGACAGGATTTGCCAGGAAAGCCTTATCCGGTGCAATGCCAAATAGGGAAGCCAAGAAGTGTTGCCCGCACGATTATGGCTTCCGGGTAGGCAGCTAAAGTCCATTCGTGAGAATGGATGTAGAGGAATGGACATCAACCTCCTGATATAAGGAGGTACAGAATCCGGCTTATTATTTTCCCGTGAGTTTTTCTTTTTTTAAATTAATATCTTTCCCGAAGCTATACTACAAACTGTAAAGCAAATCCTACCTTCTTTAGAACCAATAGCTTACGAAATATAAATCCACCCAGTTATCTTTTACTCTTGATGGGTTGCTTATGTCCAGCTTATGTCCAGCTCATGTCCAACTTATGTCCAACTTATGTCCGATTTGGACATAAGCTTTACATCAGTAATGGATGAACTACCAAGAAAGAAGAAATAAATTGCAGAGATGTTATTATAATATGTTATAACGGTAAAAAACTATAATTATACCTTTTCATAATTCTCGGAATGAATTAAATTATAAAAGCTTAAAAAAGTTATATAAGGTTAAAGCATAAAAGATATTTTCTTGAGGTTATGGTAGAAACCAGCAGAAAAAAACTTGACAGATTACGATATCTATAGAAAAGAAGAATATAATAAAAAAGAGGATAAAATGATGTGGATAGTTAAATTATTTCATACTATCTGGCAGATGATACTACTCTGGTCTTTCGTCTGTCGTTCCTATTTTATCCGTCTTTTTGCTAAAAATCCAATTAAACGCCGCTGGTTACAGATTAAAAATATGAGCAATTCTTCCCGAAAATTTCTTCGTGCTTTCCATGTCAAACTTAGAGTAAAGAATCAGGAAGTGCTTCAACAACTTAAAGATAACAACTATCTGCTGGTAGCTAATCATTCATCTTTATTAGATATATTTTTGCTTGGTGCAGTTGACAATTATGTATTTATCACCTCCACCGAAATGAGTGAAACTCCTATTATTGGTAATATTATCCGTCTTGGTGGATGTCTTTATACTGACCGGAAAAATAAATTAAATCTCCCTCAAGAAATCAAACGCTTCACTGATGTGTTAAAAAAAGGTTTTAAAGTTGTGCTATTTCCTGAAAAACCTGGCACTGATGGAACAAAAGTCAATGAATTCCGTCCCTCCCTCTTTCAGACTGCCATAGATGCTGCTTGCACTGTCGTTCCTGTCTGTATTCGTTATCTGAAACTGGATGGGAAACCAATTAATGGTAAAAATCGTTTCGTCGTTTTCTGGTCTAAGAGCATTAATTATTTAAAATACTACTGGAATCTGCTGGCACATAAAATGGAAGTAGAAATCAATTTCTTAGAACCAATAGAGTTTGACCCTAATCGTGATAGAAGCGAACTATGTCAATTAACCTATGAAAAAGTAAGCAACACCTTTGAAAGCTATGAAAATTGTGTTGCAGGATCATAATATCTGGAGAAAATGCTAATGGCAAATAATAATAAATTACAATTAGGACCTATTAACTATATAATCTTAGGAATCGCTGTCATTTTGCTAATTGTTGGCTACTTTATAATGGCAGGAAATGAAATCGTTATCTCTCCTGTAATACTTACTATCGCTTATGGCGTTCTAATTCCACTGGGGCTGCTCTATAAGAGTAAACCTAAGGAATGAACCAACAGCTACTTACTGATGAGACTGCAGCCAAACTAAAACGGTTTCAGCTACTCGCTAAAACTACCGTTGAAGGTTTTTTGGTTGGTCTGCATAAATCCCCCTACCACGGTTTCAGTGTTGAATTCTCCGACCATAGAGAATATAATATTGGTGACCCTATTAAAAATATTGACTGGAAAATTGTAGCTAAAACCGATAGATACTATGTGAAACGCTTTGAAGAAGAGACCAATCTACGCTGCTATATCCTTTTAGACCACAGTCGTTCAATGTTCTATGGCTCTGGTGAAAACACTAAAATTGACTATGCTTGCCGACTTGCTGCTTCTCTGTCCTGGCTGATGATAGGTCAAAAAGATGCCGCAGGATTAATTACCTTCAATAATGAAATCACTAAGCTACTTCCTCCCAAAGCATATAGAGGATATCTCCCTCAAATTTTTAGAATACTGGCTGAATTGGAACCTAAGGATTCCACCAATCTTCTGGATAACTTACATAAAATTGCTGATACTATCCGTAAAAGAAGCTTAATAATACTGATTTCTGACCTTTTGGATGAACCTGAAAATATAATGGATGGACTAAAGCACTTTAAATCTCATCATCATGAAGTATTGGTATTCCATATTACTGATATACAAGAAGATAATTTTAAATTTCACGGTGAAACTGAATTCATTGATAGCGAAACTCAAGAAAAAATTACCGTAAATCCCTGGCAAATAAGACCCGATTATCTGCTAAATTATCAAGAACATATACAGAAACTTAAGGCTGGATGTCATCAATATCAAATTGAATATAATCCCGTTAGTACTGCTACTCCTATAGAAGACCTGCTGTTGAAATATCTTTTAATGCGAAGAAAAGGATAAATGGATGGAGCCTGTAAGAACTATTCCCCAAAAACAGATATATAAGGCTGTATTTGAAGCAATCGGGCAGATATATTGTCAATCTACTCCAGAAACGAAATCTTTGCTAAACCAAGCCTTAGCCATTGAAGAAGATGATGTGGCAAAAGATATGCTTCAAGCTATGCTATTAAATGAAGAACTCGCCGCTAAAAAACAACTTCCTATATGCCAGGATACCGGTATAGTAATCGTTTTTGCTGATATTGGTACAGAAACTAAAATTGAAAATGGAACACTCTATTCTATAGTATCAAAAGCAGTTAATGATGCTTGGGGAAAATACTACCTGAGAGATTCCATTGCTGAAGAACCATTAAGGTATTTCTCTAACCCTCCAAAAAAATCAAAATACTATTCGCAACCCGTCATCTTACATTTATCCGAAATATTAGGAAATAAATTGGAACTACATATTTCCTTAAAAGGTGGTGGAGCTGAAAATTGCAGCACCCTAAAAATGTTTAATCCTACAGCAACCTTAACAGAAATTGAAGATTTTATTATAGATACTGTTGTTTCTGCAGGTGGAAAACCCTGTCCTCCTGTTTTTGTAGGTATTGGAATTGGAGGAGATTTTGAACAATGTACCATTCTTGCTAAAAGAGCGCTAATGATTCCTCTTCCTGATTCTGAGAAAAAACCTGAATACCTCCAGATGGAAAAAAGAATCCTAAATAAGATTAATCAAAAAGGTAAAGGAGTACAGGGATTTGGAGGTAAAACCACTGCTTTAAAAGTAAATATATTATCTCAACCCTGCCATATTGCCTCTTTACCTGTAGCAGTCAATATTGATTGTCATGCTCATCGTTGTATCTCTATATCTATCTGAATAATAATAAGATAAGAGAATAAATATGAGAGTAATAAAAATTAATCTTCCTTTGCAACCACAACAGAAAAAAGAACTCAAAGTTAGAGATAAAATTTTGCTTTCAGGAGAATTATATACAGCAAGAGATCAAGCTCATATTAGATTAACTCAATTGATAAAAGAAGGGAAACCCTTACCTTTTGATTTGTCAAATAGTGCACTCTTTTATTGCGGACCTGCTCCTATTCCACCTGGAAAAGTATGTGGTGCCATAGGACCAACAACCTCAGCCAGAATGGATAAATATACTCCTTTATTACTGGAGAAAGGTTTAAGAGTAATGATAGGTAAGGGAGAAAGGTCTAAAGAAGTCACAGAAGAGATATCTAAATACGATGCAGTATATTTTATTTGTGTAGGTGGTATATCAGCCTTATTAGCTCAATCCGTGGTTTCATGTGAAACATTTTGCTGGAAGGAATTGGACGCTGAGGCAATTTATCGTCTTGTAGTAAAGGACTTTCCCTGTTATGTAGCTATTATTTAACGGTTATTCATCATATTTTTTATATTTTTATCAGGAAGAATTATGATTCGTTATATCCCACCCTTCATCCTTTCTCAATATGAAAAAGACAAAGTTCAAGGCAAAATGCAAGCTTTTGTCCTGCTCGGAGATATCATAGGTTTTACTACCATAAATGATGAATTACAAAAAAGAGGAAAAGAAGGTGCTGAAGAAGTTAGCCACTTAATAACTAATATCTTTAGTGAACCATTAAATATCATAGAAAAATATGGGGGCTTCTTATCTAATTTCGCTGGAGATGCTTTTTATGCTATTTTTCCTGGTGCTCAGCCAGAAAATATTATGGCTGCTCTACACTATATTCAATCCTTTCTAAGAAACCAATATCAAAAGCAAAGACTTTTAAATAAATCTCCGGTAAAAATGAGAATTAGAATCGGTTATGGTACGGTTCAATGGATGATATTCTCCAATGATATCCAGATGGAGTATGTCTTTTTTGGCGATGCAATAGAAGAGGTTCAAAGTTTAAATAAAGGTCAAACCACTTGTAGATATTCCACCTCGGCTTTACAGAAACTAATCTCTTCAAGATTAGTGGATGATAAGGGAAAAATAAGTCGGGACTTCAATCCAGAAAAGGTAAAAGAAAATATAATTAATTATCCTTATCAGAAAGAGACTGAATACAAATTCCTTCATTATCGCTTGCATAATATCCATCCAGAGAATGAAATCAGAACCATTATCAGTAATTACACCCGGATACCTTTTACAGCTGATTTGGATATCTGCAGTATAATAGCTAATCTGGAAATCTTCTATCAATATTCTGGATCCTTTGTAGATAAATTATCGGTTACAAATAATTCTCTTTGCATTTTGTCCTACTATGGAATGCCCCGAAATGAAGGTAAAAAGCTCAGTCAGGTCTTTCAACTTATCCTGGAAAGAGTTCATAAGTATCCCTTTATAAGTCAGGCAATATCAATGGGACCTTGTTTTACTGGCTTTGTTGGAGGAGAACATATCCGTGAATTTACCGCCTTAGGTCATCCCGTAAATTTGGCTGCAAGACTATCGGGGAAAAGTAAAAAGGGTGAGATTTTAACCGATATAACATTAAAAAAGGAATTAGAAAGGAATTTTGACTTTGAATTTGTTGGTAATCTTTCTTTAAAGGGATTGAAAAAAAGGATTCCCTGTTATAAATTAAAGGAATTGCAACCATCTGTTCCTGAGCTAAGGACGGTATTTGTAGGACGACAAAATGAATTAAAAAGTATACAGAGGATTATCTCAAAGTCAATAGCAGAGCATCATAATTACTTTATTTATATTGCAGGTGAAGCTGGAATTGGAAAAACCAGATTGGCGACAGAAGTGATTAACTCCTGCCAAGATAAGAACATACGAATCTTTCATATTATGTGTAGCCTTACCAATTCCCGACCATTAGAACCTATTAGGCAGATATTTCAACAACTTTTCCTTATCAAGGATAATCAGCAGAATGCTTCTTCCAGCTTTCATCAGAGTTGGTTAAATTGGTCTAAAAACGAAAAGAAATGGAAGGAAGATGAAGAAATGATAGCGGGTCTATTAGGTTATGTAGGTAAAGACTCCCATTTTTATAACCTACCTCCAGACTTAAGATTGAGTAAACTTTATCAATCTGCGTTAAAAGTTCTTCAGGAAGAGACAAAAAGGAATCCTATTATATTTCATATTGATGATTTACATTGGATGGATGAACAATCTCGTAATTTCTTCCATATTTTAGGAAAATCAGATATAAAAGATACAGGTATTTTAGCAACCACTCGTTATATTGAAAATGATAGGCTACCAATTTTGAATATGGATAATTTTAGCTTTTATCGTTTTGACCTTGCTCCTTTAAGTAAAAATTATTCCTGGCAGCTCTATAAATCAATGATGAATCTGGATGATGTGCCAGCTGATTTGAAACAGGAAATTCTGCAGAAGGATACGGGAAATCCTTTTATTATTGAACAGATGGCATCTTATTTATTAGAAAGTGGTGTGCTTGAGAATAGTGCGGACTATTTAAATATCCTGGGGAAAGATAATTCTTTTGATGTCAATGACATAATTGGTTTTCGCATAGACCGTTTACCTTTTTCAGTGCGTGAATGTATCTATAATGCCAGTGTTCTGGGTATGAAATTTAATCTGAAAGTATTAAGTCAGATGCTAAAAAGAGATATCCGGCAAGACCTTTTAATAGGCACACAAAACCGTATCTGGAAAAGTTTAGAGAGAGATTTTTATATCTTCACTCATATCCTTTTGCAGGAAGCTGCTTATAATAGAATGTTTAGTGATAAGCTAAAAAGTTTACATCTAAAAGCGGCTCAATCTATGGAAGAAGTATTTGCTCAAAATATAAGTGAATACTCCGAAGAAATAGCAAAACACTATGAAAAAGCTGGAGAAATCATCAAAGCCTCCGATTATTATGATAAAGCAGGAGATTATTACTGGGATAATAGTTATTTTGAATTGGCTGAAAAGTGCTTTCTAAAAGCGGTTGAATTAGCTGAAAAATCTTTTGGTACAGATAATATGAATTATGGGGAAAATGTATTTCATCTCGCTCTCTTCTATCATTATATGCAAAGGATGGAAGAGGCAGAAAAACTTTATGATACTGTGATGAATATTGCTTTAGCCACATATGGAGAAGATAGTCTTAAGTTAAGTCCTTATATTAATAACTTGGGAAGGTTCTATAAAGATGTTGGTCGCTATGAAGAAAGTGAAAGATTGCTTCTACAATCACTGGAATTAGAGAAGAAACGTGAGCCTGATTCTTCCAATGTGGCTGATAGAATTAATAATCTGGGACATTTATATTCACTGCAAAATCTTAATGATAAAGCCACGGAAATGTATCAACAAGCCTATGATATAATGAACCGAAATTATGACCCCTATCATTTCTTTACTGCCACTGTTTGTAATAACTTAGGGATGAGTTTTGCGGAGTCTGGAAAGATAGAAGAGGCAGAAAAACTTCTACAAAGAGCGGTTGAAATAGGCAAAAAGATATATGGTGAAAATCATCCTCAAATAGTTATTTACTTCAAAAATCTGGCATCTATTTTTATGGACCAACAAAGATGGAATGAAGCTGAAGCATTGTTACATAAGTGCTTAACTATTGATCGTAAATACTTTGGGAAATATCATAATGCCACACTTTATATAGTTAAAGCACTGGAAAAATTCTATGAGAAAATAGGTAATAAACGAAAAGCAAGATACTACTCTAAATGGCTGCAAGAAGCCAAAGAGCTCAGTCAGTAAGGACATCATTCTTTAACTCCAATTCTGGCACATTGATTATATATAGGGCATTGATTGCATTTGGGTTTTCTTGGAGTGCAAAGATTCTGACCAAAAGCCACTACATAGGAATTGAAAGTTAACCAGTATCGTTCCGGTAAAATCTTTCTCAATTCCATCTCTGTTTCATAAGGGGTCTTTGTTTGAACATATCCCCAGCGATTGCATATTCTATGAACATGCACATCCACACAAATAGCCGGAAGTGAGAAGGCTATGGCTCTCACAAGATTAGCAGTCTTTCTTCCTACTCCAGGTAACTGTAGAAGTTCATCTATTTCTGAAGGAATTTTTCCTCCAAATTTCTCTTTTAGCACCGACGGCAACTGTTTCAAATACTTAGTTTTGGCATTATGAAATCCTACTTGATGAATGATAGAATCAAGTTCCTCAGCACTAATCTTTTCCAGGTCATCTATATTCTTTACCTTTTCAAATAGCTTCTTTGCTGCTTGAGAGGTGGTCTCATCTTTTGTTCTTGCACTAAGGATAGTAGTAACCAGAACCTTAAATGGATCTTTGGTCTGAATCTGTATCTGGTCAACTACAGGAGTTCTAACTCGTGTAAAGTGCTTTTCCAGTTCAGCCATCACAGTATCAATATCAAAATTATTCATAAAATTTAATCCGCTTTAATTATCATAAAATAGAGTTAAAAATATGTTGCAGGATATAGAAACTGATAGATATTGTCAATAAGAAGGAGATAACAATGTGTGGTAGATTTGCCCAAGTTATAAAATATGACCAGTTACAAAGGTTGGAAAAAGAACTAAAATTAAACAGGGAAAGTGACCAGTTAACGATTAATTTTAATGTAGCACCAACTCAACCTGTGGGAGCAGCAGTAAGCCAGGATAGTGGAAGATACATTGGCACTTTTCGGTGGGGTTTAATTCCTTCCTGGAGTCAGGAACTTCCTAAGTTTGATTTGATAAATATCCGTTCCGATTCCTTAATTTCAAAACCTTCATTCAAGAGGGGCTTACAATATCGCAGATGTCTGATTCCAGCTAATGGTTTTTATGAATGGCGTAAGACAGATAAACAACCATTTTTTATTCATTCAGCCCAGGATGACTTTATTTATATGGCAGGAATCTACGATGTCTGGCAAAGTCCTGAGGGAAGTTATGTCCCCTCTTTAGCCATAATAACTACGGATGCCAATAAGGTTATGCTTCCTATTCATAATAGGATGCCGGTTTTGCTATTTGCAGATGACCGTTTAACCTGGCTGGAGCATACAATTAAAGACATAAATAAGTTTATTCCCCTACTGAAAGCTCCACCAGATGATTTAATTTCTATGTATCCAGTTAGTAGAGTGGTAAACAATCCTCAAAACAATTCTGAAGAGTGTATCCGTCCAATAGATATCACCGAGTAATTCAAGCTTTATCAATCTTAGAAATAACGAATTAAAATATAGACTGAACTGATAATCAAAGAAAGGATAGTATATGCCACACTTACTTTGGTAAATTCCATAAATGAGATATTAATCCCATTCTTTTTAGTAATTCCAATTGCTACCACATTGGAAGAGGCACCAATAAGTGTTCCATTTCCACCTAAACAAGTTCCCAGAGACATTGACCACCAGATAGGATCCATAAGATTAGGTTGACTTATTACAGTGCCAATTTGCTTAATTAAGGGAATCATTGTTGCCACAAAGGGAACATTGTCAATAAAGGCAGAAAGAATACCTGAAAGCCAGAGTATAGCCATAGAAGTCGGACGTGCTTGATTATGGGTTAGTTCCAGAACTTTATGTGCTAATAAACTAATAAATCCGGTTTGAACTAAGCCTTCAACTATGATAAATAATCCCACAAAAAAGAAGAGGGTAACCCAGTCTACTTCATGAACCATTATATGCTCAATATCATTTCTTTGGCCTACCAGGATTAAAAATAATCCGGCAGACATAGAAATAGATGCTGTTCCTATTTTCAAAGTACTTTCTAAGGCAAGAAGAACAAGCATAACGGCAACGGTTATTAAAGATATTTTGAGCATTCTTTTATCTTTAATCAATCCCTCTTCTTTATAACTCATCATCCTGGCTCTATTTTCTCTGCTCACTTTCAATTTGCCATGATACATAACCCACATTAACCCAAGACAGGCAATCGTAGTCAGAATTATAGCTGGAGTCAGATTAAAAATGAAATCAAGGAAATCATAATCCGTGGCACTTCCAATAATTATATTTGGAGGGTCACCAATCATAGTAGCAGCTCCACCCATATTGGAAGCAACCACCATCGTGATTATATAAGGAACTGGGGTTATTTTTAGTTCATTGCAAATCAATAAAATTATCGGTATTAAAATCATTATGGAAGTAACACTTCCCAGAAAAGCAGAGGAGAAAGCTGTTACCACAAACATCAACATCATAATCAGTAACGGATTTCCACGCGCAAGTTTAGCGGTTTTGATAGCAATATACATAAAAATTCCTGTTCTCCGTAATACCGCAATAACCAGCATCATTCCGATTAAAAAGAAAATTACATTCCAATCTATGGCACTAAGAGCAATGTCCTGACTTAGAATACCTGTTAGAATAAGCAAGAATGCTCCTATCAAGGAAGCAAGCATCTTGTTTATTACTTCCGTGATTATTAATATATAGGTACCGATAAAGATACCTACTGCTATTAACATACTGACTGTTGCACTCATGCTTTTATAACCTTCCTGAAAATATCCATAGCTGTAATAATACCAACTAAACGTCCGTTATCTACCACGCAAAAATACCTTTTGTTATCTTTAAGCATATGATACACAGTCTCTACAATGGAGGCATCAGAAGAGAGCACTCGTGTATTTTTTTGCATTATCTCTCCTGCTTTAACTATTTCCTCTTTTTCAAATAAACTTTCCAGTGGCTCATAAGACCTCAAAAAAGCTACATTATCTATCATCATTAGATAGTCTGGCATTCCAACTTTTAGAATATTCAGAATATTAATCTCTCCCAGATATCTACCTTCATTATCTACAACAGGAATGCAGGAAATATTATGTACATTCATAAGACTATCTACTTTACTTAAAAGAGTATCAGGAGTGACACAGATAGGATTTTTTACCATCAAATCGGAAACACAAAGTTCCTGTCCTACTTTTATCCTGCATTGTCGTAAATAGTTAACTACTGCATAACCATCATTAAAGGAGCGTAATTGAGTCATCATCTCTTCATCTTCGGATATTTTAAGTAAAGCCGCCACAATATTTAAATATATCTTAGAAGAAGTCTTATCCGTAAAAATCATTACAATCCAGTCAACCTTTATGCCATCGTAATTCAGAGGATTCTGTAAAAAGGTCATTCCGATAAGTGTGTCTGCTAATCCATCCAGACGAATATGAGGTATAGCAATACCTGAAGGATAAACCATCGGAGCTTCCTTCTCTCTTTCCAGTATTAACTCAAGAAGTGTTTCTCCACAATTAGGTACAATATCTGATCTTAACTGACAGATACGATTTATAATATCTTTATAGACCTCTTCCCGAGTTAGAATTCTTTGCTCATAAACTATAGTACTGGGCTCCAGAAAATCTGCTAATAACATAAATTAGCCTCACTTTAGTCAAAATTTATTCTTAACTAATGTATTATATCTTTAGGTCAAGTTCTTTTATTTTCAATCTTCTTTTAAGTTATATTTTATAAATTGAAATTATGTTTATTATTCTCATTAGTGATTATATTCTAATCAAAGTTATATTTTCCTTGCCAGAAAGGATAGATTCTTTTAAGCAGTAAAGGAAATAAGGAAAATAATCTATGCTCAGCAATCAAGAAAACAAAAAAATCTGTTTTATAGCTGTTAATAGTGCTTGGTATCAAAGCAATCCTGCTTTATACTATTTACGCAATGCCTTAGAAGGTCTTCCTTATCATTTTGAAATATATGAATTTATTCCTGATGAACCACTTTTTGATGTACTGAGCACCATAGTTAGTTCTAAAGCCGACATCTTATGTTTTTCTGCCTATATCTGGAATCAATTGTATCTAAAGCTTCTAATCCCTGAAATTAAGAAACTTCTTCCAGAAACTAAAATCGTCATTGGAGGTCCTTCTGCTCTTGGTGAAGATTATAAATTGAACGATTCTGATTTTATAGTTAAAGGAGCAGGAGAAGGAGTTTTTCGTTATTTAGCGGAGAATAATTTTTCTCTGGAAGGAGGAATATATGAGGTTCCAGCTCCATCGTTAAATACACTTCCCTTTCTTTATAAAGAAGAAGATAGGGCTGCACTGGAAGGAAAATTGGTCTATTATGAATGCTCGCGGGGTTGTCCTTTCCATTGTATTTACTGTCTTTCCGCAAGAGATAACAGAAAAGAACTACGTTTTAATCCTGAAAGCTCAGAAGATAGAACAAGATTATACGATGAAATGGAGCAGCTTTTAACTTTAAAGCCACGAACCGTGAAATTTGTAGACCGTTGCTTTAACTTAAATCCTGATTTAGCTCATCTTATCTGGGATTATGTCATTCAAATGCAAGCAGATTGTGAGTTTCATTTTGAAATTTTTCCCGAACTTTTAGAAGAAGAAGACCTCACACTATTAGCTAAAGCACCTCCCCATAGGATTCGTCTGGAAGCAGGAGTTCAGACGGTCAATCCTGATATTGCCAAAGCTTGTGGTAGAAGCTCTAACTGGGAGAAAGCAAAAAAATCCTTAGCTTTCTTATGCGAGAATACTCAGATTCAGCTTCATACAGACCTGTTAGCAGGTTTACCAGGAGAGTCAATGGCATCGGTGTTGCATTCTCTTGATGAATTGGCATCTATCTTTCCTGATGAAATACAGTTAGGTAGCTTAAAAATATTGCCCGATACACCAATGTATGATTTGGCAAAGCAAAAACATTATCTCTGGCTGGATACTCCTTTATGGCAAGTACTAAGAACTGATACCCTTTCTTTTGCAGAGCTTTCTACTTTAAATGCCCTCGGTAAGATACTAAATCTTTACTGGAATAAGAAAGAGTTTAACTCTGAATGGAGAACCTTGCTTGATTCGGGCAAAAAGGCTTCTCAGCTGGCACTTTCTTTACTTGCTTATCACCAAGAAAATCATATACCTTTACATAGCATTTCGCGTCAGGAACGTTATAATATCTTTGCCATGGTTTCAAATCTCTGAGTAACAGGTTCAAGTATAGAGTTTAAAGTTTCAAACTTTTGAATAACTTACAATAAAGATTAACTGATAATACATCAATATATTATAAGATTAAAATAAAAAACAAGGAGTCATAAAAATGAATAAATACCTACTATTACTACTATTGTTGCCTGTAATGGTTTTTGCACAACCCTGGCAACAGGATAATGCGATTTTTAATCCCAGTGGTATTCCCAGTTTACCCTTTTCTCAACCTCGTTTTGTAGACCTTGATGCTGATGGAGATATGGATTTCTTTCTGGGAAACACTAATAGTGCACCTTTATATATCTGTAATATTGGCACAGCAACTTCTCCTCATTTTGTTATTGGTGATAATCTTTTAGCCAATATATCCTTTATTGATGCGGAATTAGCAATTTGTGCAGATATGAATGCAGATGGGAAGTTAGATTTAATTACCGGTGGTTATACCGGTCTTCATCTATTTCTCAATACGGGAACAATTCAATCACCTGTTTATACAGAGCAGCTGGGTTATTTTTCTGCTCTGGAAGTGGGAAATAATCCCGTGCCCGATGTTGCTGATGTAGATGGTGATGGCGATTATGATTTAGTGGTCGGTTTAAGTGAAGATGGTGCTGTGCGAGTCTATTTTAATACTGGTACTGCTTCCAATGGTATTTTTCAGGAAGAATCAATGCAACTAATAGGAGATGTTGGTCTTTATGCTTATCCTGTTTTTTGTGATTTGGATAATGATGGTGATCAGGATATACTTTGTGGCAGAGATGCGCATGGTTTTGTCTATTATCAAAATAATGGAACTATCTCATCTCCCTTATGGGAAAATAATTCTGCCCTCTTTAGTGGCTTAGGGAATTCTACTTATTGGAATTCTCCAGACCTGGTGGATTTAGATGGAGATGGGGATTTTGACCTGATTTTCGGAACTGCAGATGGACCCTTAAAGTATTATGTGAATAATGGAACTCCATCTTCTCCTCAATGGCAAGAGAATACTAATCTTTTTGGTGGTGTTATAGATGCTGGTGGAGCGAGTTCTCCTGTCCTGTTTGATTTTGACGGTGATGGAGATTTAGATTTGATTTGTGGGACACAGCTGGGAGATATAAAATTTTATAAAAATATAGGAAATCCCTATGCTCCAGCGTGGCAAGAAGATAGCTCTTATTTTTCCAGTATAGACCATTCCATTTATTCAGCTATAACTCTTGGAGATGTTGATGCTGATGGACTGCCGGATGCCATAGTAGGTGATTTGAGTGGGAATCTTTATTTCCATAAAAATACCGGAACCGGTTTTATTCAGGTGAATAATGTCCTTCCCCCTATTTCTGTTGGTGGCTGGAGTGTACCTCGCTTAATTGATATGGATTCGGATGGAGACCTGGATTTGGCAGTTGGCAATGAAGCAGGGAATATTTATTATTATCAAAATAATGGTTCGCCAGAATTACCTCAATGGACTTTAGTTAGCGGATTTTTTGGCAATATAGATGTTGGCTCAGACTGTTCTCCCACTTTTGGTGACCTGGATGAAAATGGAAGATTGGACCTATTGGCAGGTGATTTGTTCGGTTCACTACATTGTTATCTATATCAAAATCATAACTGGGTTAATAATACAGAATTATTTGCTGGTATAGAAACGAATCAAAACGCGGCTCCTGCTCTGGCAGATCTTGACCATGATGGAGACCTTGATCTCGTTTTAGGTGATTATGATGGGACTTTCAAATTTTATCGTAATCTAAAATATTCACCTGCAGTTTTAAATCCTCCACTAAATTTATTAGCTAATACGGATGAACCTGTTACTATTAGCTGGGAGGAGCCTCAAGGAAGTACCTCTCCTCTGGAACATTACAACATCTATCTGGATAATGAGTTCGTAGATTCAACGACCTTTACATTCTACTCTTTCTTTAATTGGGATTTTACTGTGGCTCATATAGTGAAAGTTACCGCTCAGTATGTAGCAGGAGAATCAGTGCCAGCTATAATAGAAATTCCTGCCACTCCTATTAGTGATGAATACCAATCCATCGGTATTATTGGGATTTACCCGAATCCAGTTACCGATATAACTAATATTAATTTAACCCTGAAATCTGAAGATAAAGCCACTATATCAATCTACAATCTCAAAGGTCAACAAATAATGGGCTGGGAAGTTGTATCAAAAGGCAATCATAACCTCATATGGAATGGAAAAGATAAGCAGGGTAAACCAGTTGCAAATGGAATCTATCTATTGAATGTAAGAACTCCTCAAAACACTATAACCCGTAAGATATCATTAATAAAATAGGGTAACTGAAACATTGTTAACTGGGGTTCTAACTCTTAGAGAATAAATGAAAAAACCGTGAAGAGCACCGGGCGGTGTCTTCACGGTATCGGAGGGCATTCTATGTAGGATAATTCTATTAAATTTAGGCTATTTATTTGTCAAGTTTATTTTTTATTTTTCCCCTAAATTTTTTCTCCTATTCCTATCTTTGTTTATTCTATTTATTATATTTATCAATCAGTTAAGCTGAATATTTTGTTTGCTGGAAAAGTTATTATTCTTTCAAATAAATCAATACCAAAATAGGCTCTGGAAGATTCATTAGTTTATGAGTGATTTTAAATTTATAAGTGTGATTCTCTTAGCTTATTCCTGGTATCAAGTGTTAATCACATCTTAATCAAGCGTTAATATATAAAGACTTAATTAACGCTTGATTAAGACTTGATACAAGATTTTATAAAAGTTTTAGATTAAAGCTTAGAAAAAAGAAAAAGGCAGGATTAGCCTGCCTTTATAATTGTTTAATATAATGATATTCAGTGGATTAACTTAGCTGTTTAATCACTGATCTGCCAGGATAAATTGTGGCGGAACCCAGTTCTTCCTCAATGCGAAGTAGTTGATTATATTTTTCTATGCGTTCACTTCTGGAAAGAGAACCAGTTTTAATCATTCCCGTGTTCATAGCCACCGCGAGGTCAGCGATAAAATTATCGCAAGTCTCACCGCTACGATGACTTACTACACAGGTCCAGCCAGCTTTATGTGCAGTTTGAATTGCCTCAATGGTCTCACTAACTGTTCCAATTTGATTTAGTTTGATAAGGACACTGTTAGCAGCATTTTCGGCAATACCACGCTTAATTATAGCAGGATTGGTCACAAAAAGATCGTCACCTACGAGTTGAATTTTATTTCCGAGTTTTTGGGTAAGAATAATCCAGTTCTCCCAGTCGTTTTCTGCTAATCCATCTTCCAGGCTGATAATAGGATATTTCTGGACAAGATTGATGTAATAGTCAATCATATCTGAAGAGGAGAATGTCTTTCCTTCAAACAGATATTTACCATCTTTCCAGAAACTGGAAGCTGCAACATCAAGAGCAATAAAGACATCTTTTCCTGGTTGATAGCCTGCGGCAACGATAGCTTCCATAATAACTTTAAGAGCTTCTTCATTGTCTTTAAGGTTTGGAGCAAAACCTCCTTCGTCACCTACACCGGTGAATAGACCCTGTTTTTTGAGTATACCCTTTAAAGCGTGAAAGATTTCTGCATTCATCTGTAAGGCTTGATGGAAGGAATTAGCGCCCAATGGCATAATCATAAATTCCTGAATATCAATATTGTTATCAGCATGAACTCCGCCATTTAAGATATTGCTCATTGGGACAGGCAATGTTTTTGCACCCACTCCACCTAAATACCTATAAAGTGGAAGGTCCAGTTCAATAGCACTTGCTCTGGCAACAGCCATAGAAACAGCCAGAATAGCATTAGCTCCAAGTTTGCTTTTATTGGGCGTCCCATCCAGATTTAGCATCACCGAATCTATTTCTTCTTGGTGAGTTGCTTCAATATTTAGCAGAGCAGGAGCAATGATGGAATTGATGTTTTCCACGGCTTTTAAGACACCTTTCCCGTTATATCTTTTTTTATCGCCATCTCGCAATTCTATAGCTTCTCTTTCTCCAGTGGATGCTCCACTTGGAACAGCAGCACGTGTAAAAACACCACTATCCAGCATCACATCTGCTTCCACAGTTGGATTGCCTCTTGAATCCAGTATTTCTCTTCCTTTAATGTAGACGATTTCAGACACTTCTATCTCCTTTGTATTTTATTTATGAAAAAGTTCCTCCATTGTTTTTAGGGAACCAAGCATAGCTGTGGCTTCATAAGGGACCACTACAGTCTTATCACCCTGTTTAACGATTTCTTGGAAAGCAGTGATATATTTAAGAGCAATCTGATATTGAGCGGGGTCAGTTCCGGTATTTTTCACTGCTTCTGCAATTAATTCAATAGATTTACGTTCTGCATCAGCCACCAGCAATTTTGCCTGCGCTTCACCATCTGCTCGGGCAATTTTAGCAAGTTTTTCACCTTCAGCCACTCGCACTTGATATTCTCGTTCACCATCAGCTTGTAGGATTTTAGCTCTTTTATCCCGTTCTGCTCTCATTTCTTTTTCCATAGCAGTGCGGATTTCTTCTGGAGGCAGAATTTCTTGCAGCTCTACCCTATTGACCTTTACTCCCCATTTATCCGTTGCTTCATCCAGAATGTCCCTTAACTTGGCATTTATGATATCTCTTGAGGTGAGAGTGTAGTCCAGAGTTAATTCACCAATTATATTACGCAATGAGGTTTGAGTGAGCTTTTCAATGGCTTCAGGTAAATTACTGATTTCATAAACAGCTTTATAAGGGTCTGTTACCTGAAAATAAAGAAGAGCATTGATAGTGATAGAAACATTATCCTTGGTAATAACATTTTGACGAGGAAAATCATATACCGTTTCTCTCAGGTCAATTCTGTTTTCTAATCTTTGGGTGACTACCATGTTTCCTCTATAATCCTCGCGGGTGTATCGCCAATGGATAGGACGAATCTTATCAATAATAGGGATAATAATATGTATACCAGAATCTAAAGTCCGATAATATTTACCTAAACGTTCCACGATGACTACTTCAGCTTGTCGGACAACAATTATTCCCCTGGAAATCAAGACTATAATAAAGATAGCGACAAGTATGCCAATTAAAGTACCAGCCATTTTTTTCTCCTTCTTATTAAAGAGTTAATGAAAATACACTAATATAATAATCAGTATTTTGACAAGAAGAAACCCTTTTTTCTCTGAAAGAAAGATACTTTTCCCGATTAAATCAAGTATATTATAGATATATCAGGATTAATGGTGATCAAAAAATATGATGATATTCATACGATCTGGGATATAATAACTTATTCTATGACAATAAAATCCATTTTTAGAGTGTGATAATCAGTGAAAATCCATATCCGAATCTGAAAACAATTGAGAGTGTTCTATATGCTGGTGCCCTGGTTTTTATGCTAAGAAATAAAAATTATGAGCCTAATCTGTTTGTTGCAGTTGGAGATTCATTTTATACACTGAGTAGAAGGATTTCTAAACAAATAACTGTTAAAATAATATAAAGAAATGCGTATAACCAATTTCTGAAATTTAGTTAAAGTTAAAATCTGATTACCATAGGGCATAAAAACATTTTAAAGATCAGGTATCTGGAGATTGCACTTGACAAATAACAGATAACAGGACAATTAAATCATAATTATATAAAATTTATCTTGAGATAAAAGAATTTGAATGGGATGCTGATTGATATATTAATAAGTTATGAGTTTATAATGGTTTTAAAGTATCAAGTTTCAGACAAAGAAGATTCTTTCTCAATACTTTTAAGGGAACTGCAATAGAGATATTGGATTAGCAATGCATTTAGGTTGCAAGGTGGAACAATCATTTTGGATATATAAATAAATAAGGAGTAAAAATGCAAGTTACCAAATTGGAACAGATTCTGGACCTCATCAAGCCACTACCACGTAAACGTTTAGTAGCTGCCTGGGGAGTTGATCCACACACTATATGTGCTGTCTATCAAGCTGTAGATATGGATTTGATAGAAGGCACATTAGTAGGAGATGAAAAACAGATATATCAGGTCTGCGAGACTGAACAAATAGACCCATCCCGGTTTAAGATTGTTCACTCTGAGTCAGATATTGAAGCTGCGGCAAAAGCAGTAGATTTGATTAATGCTGGAGAAGGTGATTTTTTGCTAAAAGGATTACTTAGCACGGATCGTTATATGAAGGCTATCCTGCATAAAGAGAAAGGGTTAATGGATAAAGGTGCCATTCTTTCCCATGTAACCGTAGCAGAAATTCCTACCTATCACAAGCTTCTAATCTTTGGAGATGTAGCCATAATTCCACTACCTGACCTCAATCAGAAAATTGCTATTACCAATTATCTAATCAAGATAGCTCATTATCTGGGTATTGAGAATCCTAAAGTAGGTATCCAGGCTGCTTCCGAACAAGTTTTACCTAAAATCCCTTCCTGTTCTGAAGGAGCAATGATAGCCAAAATGGCACAACGTGGTCAGATTAAAGGTGCAATCGTGGAAGGACCTTTAGGATTTGATTTAATTGTGGATAAAGAAAGTGCTCAAATTAAGAAGGTTCAAAGTGAAGTTTGTGGTGATGCAGATTGTATTCTGTTTCCTAATATTGAAGCAGGGAACACTTTTTATAAATCCGTAGTCAAATTGATGAAAGGTGAACTTTGTGCAGTAGTTATGGGAGCAAGGGTTCCCTGTGTTCTCACTTCTCGTGGCGACAGTGAAAAATCCAAGCTTTACTCTATTGCTCTGGCATCCCTTTTATCAGGAGAAAAACAGTGAAAGAGCCCATCCGTTCTCTGGAAGAGTTAGCCAATTATGTCCGTTCCACAGGAAAACGCACCCGAATTGCAGTTGCCCGAGCAGAAGATCCAAATACTATAGCCTCTATAGGGAAAGCGGTTAATGAAGGATTTGTAGAGGGTATATTAGTTGGTTCAAAACCCAAAATAGAAGAAGTCTGTAAAGCTGAGCAAATAAATCCAGCAATCTTTCGCGTGATTGATACCAGAGATGAGGAAGAAGCAGTGACTGAATCTGTAAGGATGGTTCGTGATGATGAAGCTGATGTTTTAATGAAAGGGTTAGTGGGCACGGATAAATTTCTTAAAGCGGTTCTGGATAAAGAAAAAGGGTTATTACCTGAAAAAGCCATAATGAGTTATGTTTGTGCTTTGCAATTGCCTGGCTATCATAAACTTCTCTTTATAAGTGATACTGCGGTAATACCTTATCCCGATATTAATCAGAAGATAGCAATGATAAATTATAGTGTAGTGATGGCACGGCGTTTTGGAATAGAAAAGCCAAAAGTGGCTTTGATTTCAGCTACGGAAAAGGTTTCTGATAATATTCCGCATACGCTGGAATATGCTGAACTCTGTAAAATGGTAGAACGAGGTCAGATAAAAAATTGTGTCCTGGATGGACCTCTGGATATCTTTCTTGCCTGCGATCCTCAAGCAAGTATAATCAAAGGAGTCAGTACACCTCTTGCTGGAGATGCTGATGTGCTCATCTTTCCCAGTTTGGAGAGTGCCAATAGTTTTTATAAAGGATTGATGATGTTTGCTAAGGGAGAACTGGCAGGTTTGATTCAAGGTACTATAAAACCGGTAATTGTTATGAGTAGAAGCGAAAGCGCCGCTTCTAAGTATTATTGTATAGCACTATCATGTTTAATGGGAGGTGAAATATGATTATAGCAATCGCCAGTGACCATGCTGGATTTGAACTCAAGGGAGCAATTAAAAGTCATTTTCCCGAACACGAGTTTCAAGATTATGGCACTTATTCGGTAGATGCTATGGACTATCCTGATACAGCATTACCAGCAGCCCGAGCAGTAGCAGAAGGAAAAGCAGAGAGAGGAATATTAATCTGTGGAACAGGAATAGGAATGAGCATAGTTGCTAATAAGATTAAAGGAATCCGTGCTGCTGTATGTATGAATGCTGATCTGGCAAGGCTTTCCAGAATGCATAATGATGCTAATGTCCTCTGTTTAGCTGGAAGATTTATAGCGGTACATTATGCTCTGGTAATTGTAAATACCTGGTTAACTACTTCATTTGAGGGAGGTAGGCATCAGATTAGGGTGGATAAAATTAAAGAAATAGAAGGAGAAAGGCAGTGAAACATATCCAAGAGCAGGACCCGGAACTTTATGCTGCAATGACGGGAGAATTAAACCGAGAGAGGGAAAATCTGGAACTAATAGCCTCAGAGAATTTTACTTCAATGGCAGTTCTGGAAGCACAGGGTAGTGTGCTAACCAATAAATATGCTGAAGGTTATCCCTATCGCTGGAGCAAAAAGACCGGGAAAATCAATTATAACCTTTATGGTCGTTATTATGGAGGTTGTGAATATATTGATGAAGTAGAAAGATTGGCTATAGAAAGAGCTAAACAACTTTTTGGTGCAGAGCATGCCAATGTTCAACCTCATAGCGGTTCTCAGGCAAATATGGCAGCTTATTTTACCCTGGTTAAACCTGGAGATACCGTTATGGCTCTGGAATTATCGCATGGAGGTCATCTAACTCATGGTCATCCTCTTTCCTTTAGTGGACAATTCTATAACATTGTTCCTTATCAAGTTAGCAAAGAAACAGAGGAACTTGATTATGATGAGTTAGCTCGTCTGGCGGAAGAACATAAGCCTAAGATGATTCTTGCAGGAGCTTCAGCTTATCCACGAAAGATGGATTTTGCTAAGTTTCGTGAGATTGCTGATTTAGTAGGTGCTAAGCTAATGGTAGATATGGCTCATATTGCTGGTTTAGTGGCAGCAGGGTTGCATATGAATCCTGTTCCTTATGCTGATGTAGTAACTTCCACCACTCATAAGACTTTAAGAGGACCCCGAGCAGGACTTATTCTCTGTAAAGAAGAATTTGCTAAAGAGATTGATTCAAAAGTATTTCCTGGCGTTCAAGGTGGACCACTGATGCATGTAATTGCTGGGAAAGCAGCTGCTTTTAATGAAGCATTACAGCCAGAATTCAAAGTTTATCAGCAACATATTATTGATAATGCTCAAGCGCTGGCTACTGCTTTAATCGCTAATGGTTTTAGCTTGGTTTCAGGTGGCACGGATACTCATCTAATGCTAATTAATCTTGGTTCAGAAGAAGAAGGTGGACCTAGCGGTAAGAAAATGGAAGAGGCTTTGGATAAAGCAGGAATAACAGCTAATAAGAATACTGTTCCGTTTGAGACTCGCAGTCCATTTGTTGCCAGTGGTATTCGTTTGGGCACACCAGCAGTAACTACGCGTGGTATGGGAATAGAAGAGATGAAACAGATTGCCGATTTCATTCAAAGAGTGAGAGAACATATTGAAGATGAAGAATATCTAACTAATATGAAATCAGAGGTGCGAGCACTTACCGCACGATTTCCTCTTTATCCTGAATTGGGATAAACCAGATAAAATTAACCGCCTCCAGATATTACCAGTGGTTTTTACTGAAGGCGGTTTTTCTATGCTAAATAAGGAGAGGATAAGCTACATTTGCCTTATTTTAACATTAACATTTTGTGGGTCTGACTATAATCTCCAGCTTGCATACGGCAGAAATAAATTCCACTGGCAAGGGGACGATGGTTATTATCCAGACCATCAAAGACAATTTTATAGTTTCCAGCGGTCTTGACTTCATTTACTAAGGTTCTAACCAGTTGTCCTTTAACATTAAATATATCAATGCTAACGGGAGCAGTATTCTTTACACTGTAAGCAATGGTGGTTGAAGGGTTAAATGGATTGGGGAAATTACCTTTGAGCTCTGTAACTGCAGGCAATAAGGGATCATCGTTAGAGACAACCGTTCCCTTTCCAACCAGTTGCACCATTATAACAGGATTCACTGGGTCATCAGTATTAATCTGCATCGTAGAATTATAAGTCAAAGTATCCACAGGAGTAAAGTTCAGATTAAAGCCCAGATAGGATTGAGCAGGAACTACAATATTGATAGCAAATCCAGGATATCCATTTCCCTGATAAACAGCAAAAGGTGGAGCTACCTGAACAGTACCGATTAACACGGCATCCCCGTTATTATTAACAGTGAAAGTGCGTTGAGCAATTTGACCTAGGGGGACAACACCAAAATCTACTACCATGGTATCAACAGCTATAACCGGTGTTCCAATAATTGTTCCACTGGAGGGGAAAATAATATCATCAATCCAGGCACAATCACTACCTGAAGAGATACCACTATCTTTTGAATAAGACCAGGTGAAAGTATTCTGTCCTGCTTGAACATCAAAGGAGACTTGACTCCAATTATCTGAAGTGCCAGACCACTGACTACGAACTACATTATTGATAGAAAAACGGAGATAGTCATAATTCAGTTCACTGGAGACCTTCTTCCAGAAGCTGATTGTCCCATCTACCGGGCAATTTAGGGTAACACTCATTGAAGTAGTCTGATTATGATTTATAGTGGCAGATTTAGCAGAATGTGTGCTATTATAACTGGTATTATCTATAGTCCAGTTCCCATTGGAGAATTGCCAATTAAAGCCAGAGAAATTGGTTTCAAAGTTCTCCATTAATAAACCTACGGTTATAGGATAATTCTGAACAGAACTATAATCTCCAGCAAAAAGCATTGCTGTTAATAGTAAGTTTGTTCCTTGAGCAACCTGTGAACTCAGTGTCATATAATAGGTTATTTGGCATTGTTCTCCAGGTGCTAAAGCGGAAAAGGAATCGTCCATAGGTTCAATTACATTCATTCCTCCGACGATTGCCAGAGCTGTAGTAATGTTATTAGCCTGAGCATGTCCAGTATTAGTCACGGGAAGACATATAGTAACGCTTTCACCAGGATCTAAAACACTATTATTATTACCAAGATAATCCTCAATAATTAATCCTTCCCAGGTAAATGCGGGAGCATTAAGCACCAGATTACGGTCATATTCATAACTTTCATCAGCAACGGTAGCAATAATATGAATAGAAGCAGTATGCTGGTCGGGAACATTGCTTGCTACCTGTATAGTTAATCCATTGACCGTTCCACCGATGCTATTGGCAGCAATATCTGGAATGTTTTCGGTTCCATTAATAATAGTTAGATAAGGGTCTTCAGTCTGAATGGAAACAGTAGGATTAATGGCAATGTCATTCCCCACATTATTAAACATCAGATTCAAAGTTATTAATTCTCCATATTCAGGGATATTATTATTATTATCCGTCACCATCATATCTGCAACCACCAAATACGGTCCGCTGGCAGGTAGCACTTGGATAGTGTCCAGATAGGTTACTTTATTAAAAGCAGAGATAGTCAAAGTCAAATCCATAGGTTCCAGGGGAGGATTTTCCAGAGTCAAATTAATATCTCCATTGGCATCAGCATATCCTGTAGCATATACGGTTCCAGCACTATAAAGGGTAACTTTAGCACCAGGAATTGTATTAACAGGGAAGGTATTCATACCAATGAAAAGGATAGGGGTATATGTGGCTGTAATAGGTTGCGGATCCTTGGAACGAACCATAAGAGAACAATCACCAAAGATATTCCAGGTTAAAAACATACTGATTCCATCCTGACCATAAACCTCAATCATTTTGGAGGAGCCGTTATAGAATAGACCTCCCATAGTATGTTTCTGTTCTGCTACTAAAAGATCTACAGTTTCATCTTGAGCACGCATAGGAGGATTCCAGCTTTGATTTATGGAGCTACCATAAAATCCTATAGCTCCTGCGGGAGCATTAGTTGCTTCATTAATTGAACGTAACCAGGCTTCAGCAAAACAGGTTTGACTTACAAAGTTTCCATTTACACAAGCGACGCTCTGAATAAAAGGAAGCTTATAATCATTTACCAGTGCATTTACATGGGTATTGCTAAAACCAGTGGTAACCCAATAAGTATCAGCACCGTGTCCAGTATAATTGATAAAACCTCTTCCTTGGTTAAGGTTTGTGCTGACTTGAGCAGCAGTAGCTCCCATAGATTCGTAGATCTGATCTACACTTAAATAACCATAATTAAGAAGATCAGTTCGGATATTTTCCTGATGTTGCTGATCACTTTCACCCATATCACCTTGAGAACCACCTCCCTGGTTGGAAGCTATTCCCATAGCTCTTTGAATCCATTGACTTCCAGCTTGAATATCTCTTTCATAGTGAACTGAACGGGTTATCTGAGTTTCCATTTCAGCCACCGTTTGGGCGGAAAATCTTCCTACATAAATATCAGGATAACTGTCAGATCCTGCCAGAAGTGAATAGGATGGATCAGAACCTCCACCACCAGAGGTAAGAGTGGGAACTTGAGGAGCATCACCAAAAATTTGCACGAACATCAACCCATCATTTAAGTTATACTGGTTTTGAATGTAGGTCTTTATCTGAGTGGCAGTGGGTCCAGCAACAGTGACATCAACTACATCTACTCTATAGCCATTTTGACGCTTCCAATCAATCCAGGGTTGCATTACATTATCAAACATAGAGTTCTTAATAGCCAGAATTCTTCCCTGCTCTGCCAGAGAAGGATATTTAGCTTGATTGAAGTTCAGAAACATATTTTCATAAAGTGGTGCAAACTCTTGAGCATAGGAAGTTTTAACAACTGATAAGGAGTTAGTTAAATCAGTGCCATTAGCCTCAAGAGCAACTGTCAGTTTGGTGTAGATACGTAAAGTTTGAGTGGCTGGATAATAAACAAATGGCTGAAAACGGACGGTTATTCCCCTATAATCACGGAGGATGAACGGTTCTGTTAGATAAGAAAGATTCTCAGGCCAGAATTCGTTACCGGAATAAAATTTGGCAAAATAATATGGAACCATTTCGGGATTTATATCACGGGTAAGATTACCCTTGGAAGGAGCAACTGGCAAAATCATTTCTACATATTCACTATTAAGGATGCTTAGTTCCATTTTAGCGGTGTTTGGTATAATAACACTTCTTGCTAAAACAGGAACCTGCGGATATCCAGCTTCAAGGGTTAAACCTTCCTTTTTAAGGCTAATCAAATTCCAGGTGTTTCCATCTATATCTACTGGTTCAGCATTGAAATGACCGAGTGTAAGTTGCATTACCATATGTTCTGGATTACTATCCAATAATTGGATGTGATTATCATAACTGCTAACAGTTATTTCCCTGGCAGTTAAAGCAAAAGTCAGGGTTAATAGGAGGGTTATTATAATTAATATTTTCTTCATTTTTTCTCCATTGACTTTATAAAAAAACTCTTTAGCTATGAGCCAAGAGGTAAAAGAGGGAGACTACATTTAAATATTAGTCTCCCTCTTTAAGTTTTATTTCATTAGCATCATTTTCTTAGTATTAGTGTAACCTTTAGCTTCCATCCTATAGAGATAAATACCGCTGGAAACACTTCTTCCTTGATTATCTTTTCCATTCCAGACAATCTGATGTCTTCCGGCAGGTAGTTCAGTATCTAAAAGTTGTCTGACTAACTGTCCTTTCAAATTATAGATATTAATACGAACTTTACCTGATTCTTTCAGAGAGAAATTGATAGCGGTTTCAGGATTAAAGGGATTCGGATAATTTCCTTCCAGAGAAGTAACCACCGGAATAGTTGCAGGATCATTATTAGGCACAGTAGTGATGTGAATCGGAATAATAATGGGGGAATTATTAATATCGTTGGAAGTGATTATAAGTTGTAAATCAAGATTCACAGCGGTTTCGGGTGCAGTGTAGGTTAAAGTGTAGATTCTTGCTTCACCCACGGGAATGCTAAAATTATGATCGTTTTCCACGGGGAATCCATTGTAAAAAAGATTCATAACGGAAGGATAAGATATAGTTCCAGTAAGTTCCACGGTGCCCACATTGTTGATAACAATATCTGCTGAAACCTGATCGTTAGGATGAAGTTCTAAGAAATTAAATTCTGTCTGCGGCACATAAATTATAGCAATTTCACCACTAGCAGAGATTGGGAAGGTAATATCATCAATCCAGGCACAATCACTTCCAGAAGATACTGAGCTATCTTTGGAATATGTCCATTTGAAAGTGTGAGGACCGGTTGTAACTGGATAAGAAAATTGAGCCCAGGGTAGAGTTCCGCTCCAGGAACCTTTTTCTTCTCCATCAATGCTAAAGCGTAAGAAGTCATAATTTAGTTCAGAAGATACCTTGCGCCAGAACTTGATATTACCTGCAGAACTAACATTTAATGTAACAGAAAGTTCAGTACTTGCACTATGTCCTATTGCCCCAGATTTTGCTACATAATTTCCAGAATGTGCATTAGCAGGATCATTTACCACCGTCCAGGGTATAGGACTGTTATTTACCCAGGGATAAACACTAAAATCTCCCGTTTCAAAACCGTCTCCATATACTCCAATAGGTAAAAGTATGCAATGATTTATATTTATTTGTCCAGCAGAAATGGAAAGGCTTATAGGCACAATAATTCCATCCGGGATATCAGGAGCAAGAGTAACGGTAAAGTTAATCGGGATATTTACACCAGCTGCCATAGTTGGCAACACAAAGTAATTACTGCTAAGAGTGACAAAAGGATTATTTACCAGGATAATTAGGGTTCCACTATCTGTATTCATATGTCCAATATTGGTGATGGTTATCCCTATAGATATATTTTCGCCAGGTTCAAAGAAGCCATCACCATCAGGATCAAAGAGAATAGGATCGCCAAATTGTAGCTTTGGAGCATTTACCACAATGCTACGCGTAGTGGTCCAGGTGTTAGTTCCATCAGAAACAATAATATCAAAGGGGACGGATGTTTGATCTGGGATATAAATACTAATAAGTACGCTAAATAAACCTTCCAGAGAGATAGTCTGATCAGGAAGAATATCCGGGAGTGTTGCGGTTCCGTCTAAAATAGTTACATAAGGACAAGTAGTAGAAAGGGTAGCAGTAAGATTAGCAGCAGGTTGAACGCCAACATTATGGAATGTTAAATTCATACTGATGGTTTCTCCTGCTTCTGCTATTGCATTAGCATTAGGATCGTTTACAGTAATTTGGCTTACCGTTACATATGGTCCCACATTTGGAATAACCTGAATATTGGCAATCATTGGTCTACGTAAGGAACGAGTTAATACTAACTGAGCTGTACCAGGTTCGGTAAAGGGGGTGAAATTAAGGGTTAAATTACCGGAGGCATCAGTTAAACCAACTCCATGTAATTCATTATTCATTGAAATTGCTACATATGTATAGGGATCAGCAGTTATATCTAAAGAACCAAGTCCTAAAAAGAGAGTGGCTGGAGGAACAAAACTGTTTTGAGCAGGGATGCCCAAATAAGGAATCAAACTCGGATCACCCATATTGGAATATATTTCCCAATAATAGTTGATTCGTGGGCTATTCGCTTGGACTACTGCCATATTTCCCATAAATATAATAGCACCAACACTATTTGCCCAATCTTCAAAAGGTTCATTATGCTCATGAAACATTGCATCATAAGCTCCAGTATGACCTGGGACAAAAGGTGAACCTGTTCCTACGATAGGTGGTTTGTAACCAACTGCCCAATAGTAATCTTCATCCCAATAGGTACTATTAGTGCCGCCAATATAAGAAACGGCGCCTTTATTTTCTGCTCTAAGCCAGGCTTCTCCAAAACAGACACCGGTATCAAAGGCATTGGTAAGACAGCAATTTCCTACCACTACTGGATATTCATTTACATTTTGAAGGCTATTAATATTGGCAATAGTGAAAGAAGGACTATACCAGGAAGTTTCACTTCCATGGGCAGTATAATTGGCATAGCCAACTCCATTGGATATATCATTAATTATGGAAGAAGAGGCATTCTGAGAGGCAGGATATAAATAAGTATGAGAGTTAATACCATGTGCAGCATTAAAATAGTTGTTTACTCCATAATTAATCTGACCATTTGCATGCGTAGGTGACCAGCTTGCATCAACACCAGCAATCATTACGACTTCACTTAAATAGGCATCACTGGGCATAGTATACATTTCATGCATTAAAGTTTTATTAACCTGATTAGTTACTTCCGCTTCCGTGGTAGCAGAGAATCTTCCAAAATACATCTCAGGTATAAAATCATTTCCTTGCAAGCGAACATAGGTTAAATCAGTAACATGTCCACCAGGACTGGCAGAAGCGGAGTTCGCTGGAACTTGTGCCACATCTCCAACAATCAATAAATAGGTCGGTGCAGGATTTTCAGTAGTAGCAGAATCCCAGATATTTTGAATATAATTCTTAATGGAAGTAGTGGTGGTTCCAGTTTGTGTAGTTGTTGCCACAATCACATTGTACCCTTCCTGGGTTTTCCAGTTTACAAATGGCTGTAAAGCATTCACAAAGTTAGGAGGAGTAATAATTAAATAACTCATAGGATAACGATTCAGACTTGCCCGATTAGAATCTGGATTCATCAGGATAGTTTTAAGCATAGAATCAAAAACTGGAGAATAAGTCTTGGCTCTTAATTCATTGGTTGAAACTAAGTCTGGATGAAGAAATTGGACATTAACCTCAGCACTATAAATGACTTCAATTTCTCCCGTTCCTGGATTATAACGAACTGGTGTAAAATCCAGAGCATAAAGATGGTAGCCTCTCATATAACCTAAATCAGTAACCTGAATAGAGGGAAAATCTGTCCAGTTTTTACTCTGATAAAACTCCTGGTTAACGATGAATGGAAGAGTTGCCGGGTCCACGCTTTTAGATACAGGTTCCTGTCTTGGAATTATGGGATTATTTATTCCTTCAGCTTTCAGGTCTATATTCTTACGCAAAACTGAGTTCATACTTGCCTGAACATCAGATCCTTCAGGAACACTGAAAATCTGACGCAAAAGGGGAAGCTTGGGAAGACCTATGGTATTGGTAGCAGCATAATCAGCTACCCATAATTCGGTAAATAACCCTTCCGAAGTCTGTATTTCCTGAAAATCAAGCTTTTCTATACTGTAGCTAACACTCAATCCATAATCATTACTATTAGTTACCACCGCAGCGGTAGGAGTGTTGCTCACCTTAATGGAACCTTGAGCGGCAAAAACAAATGTCACCAAACTCAAGATTAGGATGATTAATAAATGCTTTTTCATTCTATCTCCTTATTTATTATATATCTACTAAGTTAATTAAATTATCATGCAAATTAAATTCCCAAAGTAGAGGAAAATTGGTCTCAATAGAATACTCTTAAAATAAAATAGAGATTATGTCAATTGAATTATTTGTTTTTTTCCTATAAAAATGTTGTGGATTAAACCAGAAAGATGTTTAGATATAAATCCAATTTATCATACCACTTTATTTGTTGCTTCGTATCACCATAACTTATGCAAGTTCAGATATTATTTTTGTGGTATAATTAAGAAAAATTAATTTAATGACCATAAAAATTCCGTAACTATCTGTCTCTTATCTCCTTCTTGACAAAATTGGTAAGAAAGAGCTAAGAGAGAGCTAAGGAAGAAATTATTATCCATTATAAATTAGTAAGATATAAAAATCAGCTTGTCTGTTATTTTTTGCAGTAAGAAAAAGAGATTTTGGTATTGACATAATAGGGCAATCAGTTTTTAAAGAAAAAATGAAATGATTTATGTATCTATTTTGCTTTTTTAGCAGTTAGTAGATATATAATGGGGACTTGAAAAATGTTAGAAAAAATACTCCGTAAAATGTTTGGTGATAAAAACACCCGTGATTTAAATAAATATTTACCACAAGTTCAGCTCATAAACCAGATTTATGAAGGTTTAGCGCAGTATGATGATGACCAGTTGCGAGAAAGAGTAGCAGAAATAAAACAGGAAATAGCTGAAAAGCTAAGTGATTTGAGAGAAAAACTGGAAGAACTGGAAATTCGTTATCGTGAAGAAGAAGATGAAGGGGAACGTAACAGGATAGATATTCAAATTGATGAGACCAAAAAAGCACTTAAGACTTTAACTAAATCTATCTTAGATGATTATTTACCAGAAGTTTATGCTATCGTGAAAGATACCTGTCGTAGACTGGTGGGGAAAACTTTTATGGTGCGAGGGCATGAAGTTGTATGGGATATGGTTCCTTTTGATGTGCAATTAATAGGAGCAATGGTTTTACATGATGGCAAGATAGCTGAAATGGCAACGGGTGAAGGTAAAACTTTAGTTGCCACTTTGCCTCTATTTCTTAATGCCTTAGTTGGAAGAGGAGCTCATTTAGTTACGGTTAATGATTATCTTGCTGCACGTGATGCTGAATGGATGTCTCCCATATTTAATTTTCACAATCTAACCGTAGGTTGCATCACAACCGATATGGATTTTGATTCCCGGAAAAAAGCTTACCAAAGTGATGTCACCTATGGAATGAATAGTGAATTTGGTTTTGACTATCTTCGTGATAATATGGCGGTTATCCCTGAACAATTAGTGCAACGAGATTTCTATTATGCCATTGTGGATGAAGTAGATAGCATTCTTATTGATGAGGCAAGAACACCTTTGATTATCAGTGGACCTATTGCTCAGGATAAAAATTTTTACCAGGAACTTCGCCCTCAAATAAATCAATTAGTTCAAGCACAAAACACACTGGTACAGAAAGTTTTATCTGAGATTAGGGAAGATCTTAGAGAAGATAATCCGAATTCTGATATAGAAAGATTGGGAAGAAATCTATTGTTAGTTCAAAGGGCTGCGCCAAGAAATAAAGCTTTTACCAAGATAATGCAGGATCCCAAACTAAAAAAGCTGGTCAATGATGTAGAAGGTATTTACTTGCGTGACAAGAAGCTGCCAGAATTGGATGACAATCTGTACTATGTGGTAGATGAGCATCAAAACACGGTAGACCTATGTGAAAAGGGCAGAGATTTCCTATCTAAACACGACAAAAATCTGTTTTTAGTAGAAAGCCTGGATGAAATTTTAAATAGCATAGATGAAGATGAGAGTTTGACTGAAGAGGAAAAACTAAAGAAAAAAGCCCGAGAAACCAACCGGTTTATGGATAAAAGTGAGAAACTCCATAATATCAATCAACTTTTAAAAGCTTATACCCTTTTTGAAAAGGATGTAGAATATGTGGTTGTAGACAATCGGGTGGTCATTGTAGATGAATTTACTGGCAGATTAATGCCGGGAAGAAGATATTCTGATGGTCTTCATCAAGCTCTGGAAGCCAAAGAAAATGTAGAAATAGAAGCAGGCACTCAGACTTTTGCTACAATAACTTTGCAGAATTACTTTAGAAAATATGAAAGATTAGCAGGTATGACTGGTACTGCAGCAACGGAAGAAGCTGAATTTGTAGAGATTTATAATCTTCCTGTAATAACGATACCAACCAATGTTCCTGTTACCCGAATTGACCATGAAGATGTAATCTATATGACTAAGAATGAGAAATATCAGGCTTTGATTGATGAGGTTATTTACTGGCACAATCTGAATAAGCCTGTCTTAGTGGGTACAGTAAGTGTGGAAGTTTCAGAAACTATCAGTCGTATGCTAAAACGTCGTAATATTCCTCATAATGTTTTAAATGCTCGTCAACATCAAAGAGAAGCTGAGATTATAGCTTTAGCAGGACAACCTGGTGCAGTTACCATAGCTACTAATATGGCTGGTCGTGGGACTGATATCAAACTTGGACCAGGAGTGGTGACTAAAAGTATTGAAGAATATAGGGGTATAGATCCTTCCATAACACCTGAATATCCTTATGGCTTGCCTTTAGATGGACTTCATGTAATTGGTAGTGAAAGACATGAGAGCAGAAGAATAGACCGTCAATTGCGTGGAAGAGCAGGACGTCAAGGGGACCCTGGCACTTCAAGGTTTTATTTATCTCTGGAAGATGACCTTCTTCGTCTTTTTGGTTCCGAAAGGATTGCGCCAATGATGACCAGAATGGGAATGAAACCAGGTGATGCCATCCGACATCCCTGGATGACAAAAACGGTGGAAAGAGCTCAAAAGAGAGTGGAAGAAAATAACTTTGAGATTCGCCGTAATCTCTTAAAATATGATGAAGTGATGAATCAACAAAGAGAGGTTATCTATTCTTATCGTAGAAGTGTTTTGAAAGGATATTCACTAAAGCGTGAAGTTCAAGATATGATTGAAGAGACAATAGACAGGATTATCTCGGAAAATATTTCCTTTGATAGTTCCCCAGATGAATGGAATCTGGCAAGGCTTACTCAATGGTTCAAATCTGCCTTAAATGTAGCCATAGAGCCAGAAGACCTGGAATCAGACCATCTCAGTGAACCTCTTTTAAGGAATACTTTGAAAGAGCTGATTATGCAAGCCTATGAAAAGAAAGAAGAACAAGTGGGTTCTGAATCAATGCGAGAAATTGAACGCCGTTGTCTTCTGGAAGTAGTTGATGAAGAATGGCGAGATCATCTGCATGAAATGGACCTCCTTAAAGAAGGAGTATATCTTCGTGCCTATGCAGAAAAAGACCCCCTGATAGAATATAAAAAAGAGAGCTTTGAACTTTTTCAAAATCTTATTTCTCGCATTCAGGAAAATGTAACCAAAAAAGTATTTACCACCTATATTCTGACTCAAGAACAAGTTCAGAATATGATGAAAGACTCCAAATTGCAACATGAAAATGTTAGTGCATTCCTGAAATCTCAAGAATTGAGACCTGGTCAACAGAATATGAGTGAACCGCCTAATTTTTCTGAACCAGATTCTGGGGTAGTAAAACAAAAACCCATTCGGGTAGCTCAGCATGTTGGTAGAAACGATCCCTGTCCCTGTGGAAGTGGGAAAAAATATAAGAAATGCTGTGGACGTTTTGAAAACGACGAATAAATAAAAAAGTAGAAAAAGGAACCTGATGCCTAAAAATCTAATCATTGTAGAATCACCTGCTAAGGCTAATACTATTTCTAAGTTTTTAGAACATAAATATGATGTTAAAGCCTCAATGGGTCATATAAGAGATTTACCAGAAAATGAACTGGGAGTTGATATATCCCATAACTTTCGTCCAGTTTACAGGATAGATAAGAAAAAAAGTAAGGTTATCAATGAACTAAAAGAAGCAGCTAAAGATGCCGATACTATATATTTAGCCAGTGACCATGATAGAGAAGGAGAAGCCATAGCCTGGCATTTGACCAAAGTTCTGGAGAAAGAACTAAGCGGTAAGGAAGTTTATCGCATTGTATTCAATGAAATTACCTCCCGAGCTATTCAAGATGCAATTAAAAATCCTACTTCCATAGATATGGCTAAAGTGGATGCACAACAAGCAAGAAGAGTGCTTGATCGTATTGTAGGTTATACTGTTTCACCTTTATTATGGAAGGTCATTGCAAAGAAACTAAGTGCTGGAAGAGTGCAAAGTGTGGCGTTAAGATTAATCTGTGAAAGAGAAGAAGAAATCCAGAACTTTGTACCTAAGGAATATTGGAAATTAGAAGCAAAATTCTATAGGGATAATCTTCCTCCTTTTAAGGCAGCTCTGGAAAAATGGGAAAATAAGAAAATAGAGATTCCGGATGAGGCTACAGCACAAAAGTTGATAGAAGAAATAGATACTTCTCCAGCTGTTATTTCCGATTTAAAGAGAAGCACTCATAAGCTGGAACCTCTACCTCCTTTTATTACCAGTACACTTCAACAAGAAGCATCCAAGATTCTGGGTTTTTCCTCGGAAAAGACAATGAAAATAGCTCAAGAATTGTATGAAGGAGTTGACCTTAAAGGAGAAAGAACAGGTCTTATTACCTATATGCGTACGGATAGTCTACGTATTGCTGATGAGGCAATAGAAAATTGTAGAAAATTGATAAAAGAGCGATTTGGTAAAGAGTTTATCAATCCTGCACCCCGAGTTTATAAAAATAAATCTACTGCTCAGGATGCCCATGAAGCTATAAGACCCACCAATACTTTTTACACCCCAGAAAGTGTAGCAGAAAATCTCACCAAAGACCAGTTAAAATTATATACTCTAATCTGGCAGAGATTTGTAGCAACTCAGATGAAACCTGCTAAGTTGCTAAGAACCAAGGTGGAAGTCACTGTGTGGAAGGCAATTTTCAGTGCTAATGGAAATGTGGTAGAAGATGAGGCATTTTTGAAGGTTTATCCTTATATGAAGATAATATCTGGGGAAGCTATAGATTCTGCTTATGAGAAAGCAGACAACCTTGAATATGGGAAAATTGAACCTTCTCAGCATTTTACCACTCCACCTCCAAGATATACAGAGGCTTCTTTAATTAAGGAACTGGAAGCAAAAGGCATTGGAAGACCTTCCACTTATGCCACTATTATTAGTACCATTCGGAAAAGAAGATATGTTGGTATGGAAAAGAAAAACTTTTTCCCCACCAAATTAGGATTGGATGTAAATCGTTTTCTGGTCTCCAATTTTGATGATATCTTCAATGTAGGATTCACTGCCGATATGGAAACAAAACTGGATGAGGTAGAAGAAAATAAAGTAGTCTGGCATGAGCTGGTAAAAAACTATTATGAGGAACTGATGAATCTATTAAATAAGGTTGATGTGAAGAAATCTAAACAGGAATTCATTGAAGAAACAGAAATTATATGTGATGTATGTAAAGAAGGAAAGATGGTAATCAGGCATTCCAAAAATGGCGAATTTCTTTCCTGCAGTCGTTTTCCTGCTTGTAAAAATACCAAAAAATTCATTCGTGATGATAAAGGGAACATTGTTATTGTAGAACCACAAACCCTGGAAGAGAAATGCCCTGAATGTGGAAGTCCTCTGATAGAACGCAAGGGAAAATATGGCGAATTTATTGCCTGTAGCAACTATCCTAAATGTAAGTATTCCAGAAATAAGACAACAGGAGTTACCTGTCCAGAATGTGGTAAGGGCGAACTAATTCAAAGACGCAATAAAAAAGGAAATATCTTCTATTCCTGCAATCGTTATCCCGAATGTAAATTTATCAGTTCTTATAAACCCCTTCCTATCTCTTGTCCGGAATGTGGAAATCCTTATCTGGTGGAGAAAAGGACCAGAGAAGGTGATAGTTATAAAGAATGCCCTAAATGCAAGAGCAGGATGGAATAATAAAACTAAAAGATAGATACTTTTAGCTGAATCCTAATCCTGTATTTTTTAGAAGATAAGAGAGACTTTTCACCATATAAAGAAAAAGTAGATTGTTTAAATTTTAAGCCAGTAGTAATGGAAATGGCTGTTTCTTCAGAGCTGCACATACTGTAATATTCAGGACTAATTTCATCTGCAATATAAAAGTTATATGGACTTTGCCAGCTGGTATAGCCCAATCTCATCTCCCAGATTGACTTTTTATAACCCAGAAAATATTGGAAATGGTAGGTATTTTTGGTGTAATCCTCTTTATTTTGGAGGGTATAGGAAAATTCAAATTGCTGAAATAAGTAGGTCGTGATTGGTAAATGACCGGTAGTCTGGATTCTATAATGTTTAGGTATAGTAGCAATATAGGTAGAATCAATCCAGGTGATTAACTCTCGGTCATACTGATAGAAGTTCAATTTCCAGCGAGTACCTCTTTTATCATAAGCAAGAGAAGAAATGAATCTGGAAAAAGGCTCTCCAGAAAAAGCAGGACCTATATTAATACTATAATGTATCTGTAAATTTGTATGAGTGAGAATATTCCACTTCAAATCACAGTTTATTTCTTTTCGGTCGGTATTACGATTTAAAATAGAAGCCGAAAGAGCATAGGGAAATTGATGGTAGATAGTGTTTTGAGCATAGGATAGAGTCTGGCTGAATGATTTCAAATGATAATTCCAGGATAGAATAGTGCTAAGATGATGATTAGTATATGATAATTCTGTACTTATCTGATTATTAGGTAATTTTAAGGCTGCATAAAGACTGTAAGCATTAAGATTGGATACTAAAAGGGAATCGTTAAAGGTTCTATCATACTGCTGTCTATAAAGTAACCCAGCAATCTGAAAAGAGTTATTTACCCAGGCTACAGAAGTGCCATAAATATTTTCCTGAGTATGAGATAAATTATCTGAATTAGTGGTTGGTAAGCTTGTTATTCTTTCTTCTTTTACCCTGGCTACTCTATTCTGGACTGAAGCAAATGCCAGGGTTTGCAATGAGTTACCTTGATAGATAAAAGCTGCACCTGAAGGAGTATATGTGGAAGGAGAAGTTGGCATATAAAGCTTAAAAGGAGAATCTGGTAACTTGCGAGAACCAGTTCCGCAAACTAACCCTCTTCCAAAACGAACTCTATAGGAACCCAAAACCAAATTTACTCTATCCGTTTTAAGATTAAGATGAAGTCCCCAATCATTATTTCCCGTATCTATATTATACTGATTATTTAATAGCAATATACCCTGAGGAATTTCATATTGTAGACTGTTCAGACAGTAATTATTCGTATCTTGAAGATAGAGACGAGTGCTAAAATTAAGCGGCTTTTCAAGCTCTAAAAGTTCCTGATAATAGTTATTCCAGGCAGAATCTACTAAAGCAGGAGTATCCAGTTCAATTAATTCATCATAGTATTGGGCATATAGTAAAAAAGTAAAAGATAACAGGAAAGAGATGACAACAAAGCTTTTCACCAGTTGAAACCAAGGTCAAGGCTATGAGAAAGATTTAGTTCTGGATGGGTTCTGATGGCATAGGTAAGCTCTCCCCTTTTAATCTTTAATTTAATCCCCATACCAAATTGTGAAGGTGTATTTTGCCAGGATACCAGCAAAGAAAGAGGTTCGTTCAGCTTAATAGAAGTAGCAATCCGATAGTTATCTTCATAATTTGGAATATAAACATAACTGCCAGCACCATAAACCTCATCTATGATTTTGACCATAGCTGAGATATGCCATTCTTCATCCGATGAAGTTAAATGTAAAGATTTTATTTCAGCACCATATTCGGGACAGGAATAGGTTAACGCAACATTACTCAACCAGGTGTGATAACTATTACCGGTACTGATTTTTTCATACTGAAGATGTTCAGTATAACCAAGTGTTAGATTCTTGTAGTGAAAAGCCAGACCTAAAAAGTAATCCTGATTACGATAGTCACCCTGATCCAGATGGGCAATACCAGTACTTAAAATAAAAGGATTAAACTGAGTGGCAGTATTTAAGCAATATACTGTACAATCAGTCATACCGAATGGAATATGTGCAGAAAAAGCTATACCAGTGTTAGAAATATTGGGAGAAAGAGCAAAATCAGCGATAGAATTTGAGAGTATAGTTATGCCAGATAAGGCGTTTGTGGAAGCAGTATCCAGAGTTATGATAGCATTTAAGGTGGGAAATAATAAAAGAATGACGAGAAAGCTACCTACCTTTAAATGCATAAAAGCCTCTTATTGCTATGAATCAGAACATTTTCAAACCAGACACTGTTCCGTTTCAGGGTCAAAATAATGAGCTTTAAACATATTTAAGCTAATAGTTAGCTTTTCATTCATTTTGGGAAGTTCTTTAGGTTCCAACCGAGCGATGAAATTGTGATGAGGAGTAGCCAGAACTACATGATATTCACTTCCCAGAGGTTCTACTAAGTCACAGATGGTTTCTATTCGCTGAGGAAATTCTGCCATTGAATCATAGCGTGCATCATATATATCTTCTGGTCTAATTCCCATTATAATGGATTTATTGACATAGGAGATAAGCAGTTTTTGATGTTCAGGATATATCTGAACTTTAAAGTCCTCACTTGTGAAGAACAGATTTGAATCAACACTTTCCACTCTACCTTCTACCATATTAATAGCAGGAGAACCGATAAAACCAGCAACAAAAATATTGGCAGGATGGTTGTAAATATTTAGAGGGGTATCAATCTGCTGGATGATACCATCTTTCATAACCGCTATACGATTAGCCATAGTCATTGCTTCCACCTGGTCATGTGTCACATAAATCATTGTATTAGCCAGTTGTTTATGAAGTTTAACAATTTCAGAACGCATTGCCACTCTGAGCTTTGCATCCAGGTTAGAAAGAGGTTCATCAAAGAGAAAAACCTTGGGATTACGGACGATAGCACGCCCTAAAGCTACACGCTGACGCTGTCCCCCTGAAAGTTGACCTGGTTTGCGTTTCAGCAAATCCTGAATACCTAAAAGCTCCGCTGCATGCTGAACCTTCTTTTTGATAATCTGTTTATCTTCACCTCTAAGCTTTAAGGCAAAAGCCATATTATCAAAGACGGTCATATGAGGATAAAGAGCATAATTTTGAAACACCATAGCAATGTTTCTATCCTTAGGGGGGACATCATTGACCAGTTTATCGCCTATCCAGATATTACCGCTGGTAATTTCTTCTAAACCAGCAATCATTCTCAAGATAGTACTTTTCCCGCAACCGGATGGTCCCACTAACACTAAAAATTCTTTGTCTTCCGCTTCAAAACTTACATCTTTAACGGCATGAACATTATTATCATATATTTTATTAAGATTTTGAACAAGTACTCTTGCCATTACTACTCCTTCAATAAATCAATATTTTATATAAGATAAGCTGTCAAGCAGGAATTTTATTCTGTGAAACAAACTACGGTATTCCGTCCTGCTTCTTTTGCGGTATAAAGTGCCTTATCCGCCTTTTCTATATATGAATTTAAGGCAGTGTCATTTAAACAAGCAAAGCAATTGCAAACGCAACCAGTACTGATAGTAATATGAAACTTATTATCCTGATAGATAAATTCATAATTCTCTATTTTAGCACGAAATTCTTCCATCAGTTTTAACATATTCTCCTTCTTTATATCAAATAGAACTAAGAGAAATTCCTCACCTCCATAGCGAATAATAACATCACTTTTTCGGAAAAAACTTAACAATAACTCAGCCAGAGTTTGGAGTACATAATCTCCTGCCAGATGTCCATAAATATCGTTTACCTGTTTAAAATGGTCAATATCAAGTATGGCAAAACTAATAGGTACTTTATGACGAGCAGCTAATTGGAAAGTATGATAAAGATTATTATGCAGATAGTACCTATTTTTCAAACCAGTGAGATGGTCTGTTATAGAAAGAGCTTCCACCTGATGATACAGGTCACTTATCAAAAGGTAATTCTTGTGCAAAGTATCTACATAGGTGCTATTTTGTAAATTAATTTGATTAGCCAGAGAGATAACCTTTTTTTCCAGATAGGGCATAATTTGCACCATCTGTTCTGGGGAAAGATTTTCTCGCAAAAATTGAGATAAATTTTGCAGAGCCAGCCAGCTCTTATGTAGATAGTAAGTGGAATGGTGATATGATCTGATAGATTTAGGGAAGTTTTGTTCCACTCCCGAATAATAATTCCCGGCGAAAAAATATAGATATTGCAACTGTTCAAAAGACAAAAAGGATGAGGGTAAAGACAGCAAAATGTGAACATATCTTATTTTTTCTTCTGGTTTAATCAAATGATTCTCCAGAGTGACCAGTTCATTCAGTATAAATGCGGAAAGCAGAGTTTTATTATACTTCCAATCACTTGAATAGGTCTGCAGCACTTTTTTCTTTAAAGAGGCATTTCTCCCCCAGGGAATCATTTTTTGCCATTGGAGGATTAAATGAAGCGCAGTTTCGCTTCCATCTTCTTGATAGTATTTATAGATTAACTTAAGCCAGAGCTCAGTAAAATCCAATCTTTTGTTTTTCAGAATAAGTAATCTGGCAAGAGTTAGATTATAAATTAAATGGGGAAAAGGTGTGGTTATAGAAATATCTTCCTTTAGTTGTTTTAATAGTGAGTAAGCAGTATCACTATCTTCCAATTGAGCAAGAAGATAAGATAGCTGCAAGGGAATAAAGTTATCAGATTGATAAAAAGGATTGTCATTAACTGAACTGGATATGGTCTCTTTGAGATGATGAGGGATAGGATTCTCTGAAGATAAAGGAAAATAGTTTAAAAGCTCAAAAAAATCCGTCCATCTGGAAGGCTTTAAAAATTGTTCATCTTGAAGAAGTATTATTAACTGTTCTATAAGAGCAGCAGAAAAATAGCGAAATCTGGTTAAAGAAGGTTCTTTTTTAGATTTATCCGGAACATAAAAATGAAGTAGTTGATTAATTATGTCCTGAGATTGACTGGCTTGTGAACAGCAGAGTAATAGAGAAAGTTGCTTTCTTAGCTCTCTTTCCTCCTGTGCTGAAAATAGTGGAACTTTCTGGTTAGCCATAACCCTATTTTTTTATAATAGATTTAATTACAGGAAACTTAGATGATTTTTTATCAGACTGTTGTTCTTGCTTGAGACTATCATTAGTGGCTTCTTTGAAGATAAAAACTGTCTCATCAGATTTTATTAAACCGTGCTCTTCTCTGGCTACTTCTTCTGCTGCTTCTGGATCGGTCTTTAATCGGTAGTTATAATTGGCAAGACTGTCATTTTGTGCTTTTAATGCGTTATACTGTTGTTCCATACGGTTTATTTTTCGTTTAAGCTTCCATTTTTTATAAAAACTATTATTTCCCCAGAAAAGAATCCAGCTTAACAACAATAAAATAAGCAGAACATAGATGAAATTGAGGAACCGTCTATTTTTGTTACTTTGCTTTTTCATTATCCCACCATCTTTGCTAATAAAGTCTTATGAATATCTATTGCCTCATAGGGACACATCTCATGGCAGCAGAGGCATTTGATGCATTTCTTTCTATCTATAACAGGAAAGTTTATCTTATCTGGAGGAGAGATAGCTTTAGCAGGACAACTTTTTACGCAAATGCCACACTTTTGACAACGGGATGTTATTATCGGACGACGGTCATATAAGCGTTGAAAAGGATAACGAACTATCGTGGGGACATAACGCAAAAACTTATTGCTCATTTTAACCGTTCGAATATCCACATCTGGTAATTTGAAATCCTGGAAGCTGGTAGGAATCTGGATATCAGAGATTAATTGTCCATCTTTATGTAAAGCATCCCAGAGATAAGGCACATCCTTTAACTTAAAACCCATCAGTTTTGATGCTACATAATCCAGAGAGGATATACTTTTAGAACCCAGAAGCAACCCAAATTTACGAACTCTTCCAGCTGAAGGTCCTGGTCCATCCATTCCTAAGATACCATCTATAAAACTATAAGATATGTATTCTCTGGTTAATTGATAGATTGCTACTAACAATCTACAAAAATCATTGGTGTTAGGATAAAGTCTATGATAATCACTTTTAGCCAAACCGGGTACCAATCCAAAAAGGTTTTTCAGAGCTCCAGTGAAACCGACTAAACTATGAGTTTTAAGTTTACCAATGTTGATGATTATTCCAAAATTCCAGAGAACATCAGAGATTTTGACCGATATATCTTCATATATTAATTCTCTATAGCCTGTAGTGGAAAGATTGAGCAGTCTTACTGGATAACGTTCCGCTAAATCCTGTAATCCACAAGTCTGCCACACCTTTTCAACATTAGCTGTTCCCCCTGGACTATCTCCAATCCATACTTCTTTGCCCAAATCCAGAAAATAGAGAATGAGAGCTTCTAACAGAGCAGGATGAGTGGTCACAGCTCTTTCAGGAGGAAAAGCGCCCAGAAGATTTGGTTTTAATAAAACTTTTTTACTATGTTTCCAGTGAGAATTAAATTCTTGATTAAGAAATTCATCCACTGCTTCTTGCAGAGGAGGCAAATTATAATCATCTAAACGCCGAATTTGAACCTTAGTCATTTACCAAAATAAAGGAAATCTTTCCTTTGAAAAGCACTAAAATACAAATCTACAGAGAGGCTTATCTGACTTACTGGTGCAGTGTTAGCTACATTCACCAATCCAGAAAGATTGACATTGACATCTTTATGATGCCAGCTAAATCCTCCAGTTAGAATATGTTGAGTATTCTTTTTCACCGTTCCACCAGGAAGAATTTTATCCCACCAAATAGAAATCGTATCTGATGCAGCATCAGGAAGTAAATAATCTCCATGCCAGACTTCTGGATGATAGATATAACCCAGACGATAGGTATATTGTTCAATCGTCTTTTCTGCACCTAAGTGAAAAGTATAACGATCCTTAAATTCATCACATATAGCACTACATTGCTCATATTCCAGTTCTGCTGCCAGCTGAGTTCCATTATGCTTATAGGCTACTCCTCCGGAAACATTTAAAGGAAGTTTTGTATCGTATATAACATATTTAAGATCCCAGTTAGTTTTTTGAGGAGGAACCAGAGTTAACCCAGTGTTTATATTCTCTCCTGTATAAAGAAAGCCAAACTGAGGGCGCAGAAGATATTTGGTGTCCCTGACTCTATCAAAAGTGCGAAGAAAGGTCACATCTCCAAGATAGTAAAACTGATTATGTAGATTTACTCCAAAGTGAAATTGGTCTTTATGATAAGCAGCATTAGCAGTGAACTGATGCAAATTAAAAGTAGGATAGCGCACAATCAAGCTCATTCCCATATTCGTTGCCACGCTAAAATCTTCCATCCTGACCGTTTTGGGCATTGAATAGAGAAATCCATAACTGATATGGTCATTCACAGAACTTCCGACAGCAAAGATACCAAAAGGAACAGGTGAGGTCAATCTATCATTAGCAGTCATATTATAGCCTGTGCTGGTATCCTGAGCAGCATAAAAATCTACTTTAATAGAGGGTTTGGCTAACAGTTCCAGATGAAGAGCAGGTTTATCAGGTAGATAGGCTGCTGGATTCAAAAGCGCATTATCCATACCTCCAGGAATAGTTATTCCAGTATAGCCACGACCCATAGCGCTGGTAGATACGTAGTTTCGGGTGAAACTATCAAAGATAGGAGTGATAAACTGGGGTTGCGGAAACTCTAATGGTTGAGCAAAAATACATCCTATCCCCAATAATAAAAGTAATAAGCAACCTTTTTTCATTTTATACCTTCTCTTTATTTATTAACTATGGTTTGACGACGATCCTGTCCGACTGAGACAATTTTTACAGGCAATTTAAGCAGGTCTTGAATTGCCTCAAGATATTGTTTTGCTTCTTTCGGTAAAGTATCCCATTTCTGCATTTTACTGATATCTATATCCCATCCAGGAAGTGTAAGATATTCAGGTTGAATCTCTTTTAATTCTATCGGATGAGTAACAAAGCCAGGTAGTTTTTGATTATGTTTAAGATAGGATGTGCATATCTTTAACTCGGGAAGACCAGTTAATACATCCAATAAAGTTATGGCTAAACTATCTATGCCATTTAAAGAGGCACTATATTGAGCAGCTACAGCATCAAACCAACCAATACGACGGGGACGTCCAGTAGTTGAACCAAATTCATTTCCTTTTTGCCGAATCTGATCTGCCAGCGGTCCTTCTATTTCAGTTGGGAAAGGTCCTGCTCCAACTCTGGTAGTATAAGCTTTAAAGACACCTAAAATATTATCTAACCAGCGAGGAGGGAAACCAGTTCCTATACAAACACCTCCCGAAACGGTATGAGAAGAGGTGACAAAAGGATAAGTGCCATAGATTAAATCCAGAAGAGTTCCCTGAGCTCCTTCAAAAAGTATGCTTTTCCCTTCTCTATACCAATTCCTTAGCATTTGGTCAGTCTGGGCTATATATGGTTGAAAAAACTTTCCCACTTCCAGAAGAGATTCTAACTCTTCTTTGCGCTCAGAAGCAGAAAGAGTTATCTGATGGTATTTATAAAAGTTATCCAGCCTCTGCTCTAACCATTCTGGATAGCGTAAATCTCCTATTCGTAATGCACATCTGGCAGCTTGGTCAGAATAAGCAGGTCCAATTCCTTTTCCCGTAGTTCCAATTTTTCCTGCTCCCAGATTTTCTTCAGATTTCTGGTCCAATTGTCTGTGTAAAGATAAAACCAATCCTGCTCGGTCATCAATAAATAATCTATTAGTAAAATCTATTCCTTGTGCTATTAGTGATTCCATTTCGTCCCTTAACCCATAAGGATCAATCACTGTTCCCGCGCCAATTACACATTTTGTTTCAGGATAAAGAATCCCAGAAGGTACTGTATGGAATATATATTTTTTATCTTCAAGCACAATAGTATGCCCAGCATTAGCTCCACCTTGAAAACGAGCAACCACATCAGCTTCTGCACCAATAAAATCTACTATCTTTGCCTTTCCTTCATCACCCCACATACATCCCAGAATGGTTATAGAACTCATAAACTGCTCCTTTATCAATACTTCTCTTTTTTTCTATAATTCTATTCTGTCAAACTATTTCTTGTCTGGTACGTTATCTAAAGCTGATTAAAATGAAAAATGAATAGTATATAAAGGTACCCTTTATGGTATTCAAAGGTAATGTTATTCAAAGATGATGGTATACAAAGGTAATGGTATGCTAAGCTAATGGTATGCAAAGGTCCTCCTTTGCATCAAGTCCTCAAGATTATGATTTATCGCTAAGACCACAGTTGCGTGATTAGCTTATGAAATTATTTATAAAACTACATTTTGAAGTTATCTCACCTTCAATTTTTTCCCGATATGCTTTTAGCTGATGACGCTTGGTGCAGATGAGGACATCTGCACACCATTGGCATCTATACCCCAGAAATATCTGAATACCATAAGAATGAGCACCCTAAGCATATCAGCATGATAGAGATATTCTTATACCAGGCAAATTAACAAGCCAGGGAAGACTTTGCCCACTAAGGAAATCAAATTAGCTGGAACATTAACATCATAAAAAGAGTGAAACTCTTTCTGTCTTATGAAGATGGAATATTTGCAACATCAACCTAATATTTCTATAATAATTGGTATATTTTAATTGACAGTTTTATGCATATAAACTTTTAAATAATATTGTAAATATACAAAAGAGGAGAAAGATAATGAAGCGATTCATTTTAATTTTATTGATGGGGGTAATCATAGGTTTTGCTTTTGCAGGTATTGATGAATACTATACCTTCAATGCCACAAATGGGACCTACACTCCCATCACGGGAACAAATGCAGGTATTTCCTCTGATGATGCTATTTCCTCAGCTATTCCTATTGAATTTACCTTCCCCTATGGAGAAAATAGCTATACAGAGATTAAAATCTCATCAAATGGCTGGATTGGTTTAGGTACTTCTCAGACGAGTAGTAACTTGAGTAATAATTTAACTTCTACCACTATTGTTCCCGTCATTGCACCCCTATGGGATGACTGCAGCCTGGCAGCAGGTACTTGTGAATATCTACTTTCCGGCACAGCTCCTAATCGCATTTTTACCATTCAATATACTAACCTGAGGTGGAACTATAGTTCAACTTTATCCCCTTTTTTCAACTTACAGGTTAGATTATATGAAAATGGTAAAATTGACTTTGTCTATGGCTCAGCCGAAGGAACACCAAATAACCCTTCTGCCTCCATTGGTATCAATATGCTTCCTGGAGGTTCAGGCTGGTTCTATAGTGTGACACCAGGTACTCCGGCTACTGCTTCTACTACTACTGCAAATAATGCTGTTAATGTATGGCCCGGTGAAGGAACTGTTTATGAGTTTAATCCCGTAGTAGCTGTTCCGAATGATTTAGCAGCTCTTTCTATTACTGGAAACACCACTCCTACTGCAGGTCAGAGTTATAATTACATCGTAACTGTTCGTAATCGGGGTAGTAATGCTCAATCAACTTATCAAGTTAAATTATTATTAGACACTCAGGAAGTTGGTTCGGTAAATGGAACTACCATTCAACCTAGTGAAATTTTAACCTATACTATTCCCTGGACACCTACTACAGCAGGTCCTGGTGTCCTTTATGGTAAGGTAGTCTTACCCGGAGATCAAAATCCTAATAACGATCAAACTCCTCCTCTTAATATTGCTGTCCAACCAGAAGGCGTACAAGCAGTAACCATAGGTGCAGGAGATCAAACAGCTCGTATCCCAATGGATTTCTTCTATAAGAATTCACTTTTTGAATGTCTTTATTATTCTGATGAACTTGGTTTTACCAGTGGAACCATAACTTCTTTAGCTTTCTACAATCAGTTTGCTGATTCTCCGGCAAACGGAGCAACCAAGATCTGGTTAGGTTCAACTAATTTAGCAGATTTGAGTGCTGGTTGGATACCTTCCACACAATTAACTCTGGTGTTTGACGGTAATGTTACTTATCCAGAAGGAACTAATACCATCACTATACCCTTACAGACTCCTTATATGCATACTCCTGGAAATCTGGTAATGATGGTCCAAAGACCGATGGATACTCAGTATTATTCTTCATCCGATTATTTCTTAGCTCAGACGGTAGGCTCTAATAGGGCACGAAAAGTTCAGAGTGATAGTACCACCTATGATCCTGCCAATCCTCCAGCAAGTGCAACTGTGTCCGGTCAATTCCCTAAGACTACCATTTTCTACACGGGACAAGCAATTGTAAATGATTTAGGATGCTTGAGTATCAGTGGTCCTCCCAATACCAGTGTGGGCGCAGTTACCCCCTATATCATACAAGTAAAGAATAATGGAACCGCAACCCAGACTAACTATACGGTCAAATTAATGAAAGAAGACGGAATTCTGCTTAATTCTGTAGCAGGAACAGCTATTGCTTCTCTACAGACTCTGGATTTCACTATTCCCTGGACTCCCACCGAATCTGGTACTACTTATATTTATGGTGAAGTATCCTTAACTGGAGATGAAATAGCTGCAAATAATCAGAGCTCTAATTTAAATGTACTGGTGTATCCTCAAGGTACGATAGGCGTAACAATAGGCACAGGAACCAGCACCGGTCGTATGCCAGTAGATATGTACTATAAGAACTCCCTCTTTGAAACCGTATATCTTGCTTCAGAAATCAATGTAGGAGGTTTGCTTACCGATATCCAATTTTATAATAACTTTGTGACTAATCTACCTAATATGCCAACTAATATCTGGATAGGAGAGACCACTCAGACTGACCTTGCTGCTGGTTGGATACCCTCAACTCAATTGACTTCTGTATTCAGTGACAATGTGGATTATCCCAGCGGGCAGAATGATATCTTGATCCATCTCACCAACCCTTATCCTTATGGTGGAGGAAACCTGGTAGTAATGGTTGAGCGTCCTATGGATACTCAATATTATAGCTCCTCAGATCTCTTTCGCACTCAAACTGGAACAGTTGCAAATAGGACTCGCAATGTCTTTAGTGATACGGTAGATTATGATCCTTCCAATCCTCCTACAGCTACACCGACAGCTACTTTTCCCAAGACAACTTTGATGTTTATCACTTCGGGTTTAGGATCTATCACGGGTACAGTTTACGGACCAGGTAATATTCCGCTGGAAGGAGCAACGGTCGTGGTTCTTGGAACTACCTTATCCTGCACTACCAGTTCTACGGGAACTTTCACATTTCCTTATGTCCAGGTGGGAACGCATCAGGTTAAAGCAAGTAAATTTGGTTATAATGATGCTACCAATACCGTTAATGTAGTAGAAAATGAGACGGTGACCACTAACTTTGTGCTCACTCCATTGCCTCAGGTAACAGTTATTGGAAGGATTGTAGGAAGTGACCAACCTACGGTAGGACTTGCTGATGCCTCCATAAATCTTACGGGTTATGCGAATTATCAGGTTACTACTAATGCTTCTGGTCAGTTTACTATTAATAATGTATATGCGAATCACACTTATAATTATCTTGCCTCTTGTTCTGGATATCAGAATGCAACGGGAACGGTGGATGTCGGTTCAACTAATGTAAATATGGGAGATATTATTCTTAATGAACTTGCTTATCCTCCAACCCAGGTAGTGGCTACAGAAATTCCAACCCAAAACCATGTTTCTATAACCTGGCATAGTCCTTCTTCAACAAATATCTCTGGAGTGGATGATTTTGAGCTCAATGATGGTGGATGGGTACCTTCTTCTAATTGGTCTAATCCTTTAGGTGATTGGGAATGGACAAATACCTACGATGTAGCAAACTGGGCACCGGAATATACCGGAACTAATGTAATTCCACCCCCCACTTGCTATTCTGGGACAGGAATGTGGGGCACTAAAATTTACACCAACTATACCAATTCCGGTGGCTTCAATTATCTCACTAAGACCTTTAATCTGGTTGGTATTCTCAATCCTGAACTTCGTTTCTGGAGTTGGGAGAATGTCTTTGGTGATTTTGATTTCTGTCAGGTAGCGGTTAATGGGACAGTAATCTGGGGTCCTTCCTGGGATTACACCAATACCCAATGGCAAGAAAGAGTGGTTGACCTCAGTTCCTATGCCGGTATGTCCGAGGTGGAAATCCAGTTCCAAATGTATGCTACAACAGTGGTCAATTATGCTGGCTGGTATATTGATGATGTATATGTCGGTCCTGCTCAAGGGAAGGTAATAAATTCGCCTGTTTGTTCTGTTCCTTTTGAAATGAGAGGTCTATCAGAAAGGGAAGCGGCAGCGTTAGCTGAAAAAGAAGCTTCTAATAGAGCAAGAATGCCGGAAAATGGAATATCCAGAATTGAGATGTCGCGATCTTTGGTGCAGGATAGGATATTATTGGGCTATAAAGTCTGGCGTCTCTTACAAGGACAGGAAAACAATGAAAGTTCCTGGATTTTATTAACGGATCCAGCTATTCAGGATACTACATTTATTGATACAGGCTGGTCTAACTTACCTGATGGTACTTATAAATGGGCAGTAAAATCTGTCTATAGCAATAATGTCCAATCTGAAGCAGCTTTTTCCAATACTTTAATTAAAGTAACTTATATTGGCACTATTGCTGGAGTAGTACGTAATACCTCTAATGCTCCCATAGCAGGAGCTATTGTTTCCTGTGGGAATGTAACTGCTATTACCAATACCAGTGGAGCCTACAGTATGTTAGTTCAAACCGGAACTCATACAGTATCCGTTTTTGCTTCAGGATATCTACCTGCTATTCAGGAGAATGTAGTTGTATTAACTGGACAGACAACTACGGTTAATTTTGTATTGAACGAAAGTATATTAATTTTCCAGGATGGTTTTGAAAGTTATTCCAATTTTGCTCTTAGCTTTGCACCCTGGACACTGATAGATGCAGACCAGAGCAATACGGTGGGAATACAGAATGTTACTTTCCCCAATTCTGGTTCTCCGATGGCATACATTATCTTTGTGCCTTCCGCTACCACTCCTCCTTTGACCGGAGCTAATCCTCATAGTGGCATCAAGGAAGCAGCTTCTTTTGCCAGTATTAATCCACCTAATAATGATTGGTTAATCAGTCCTCTTTTACATTATCCTGTAGAATTGAAGTTCTGGGCACGCTCCTATACTAATCAATATGGATTAGAAAGATTTAAAGTGGGAGTCTCTACGAGTGGAACAAATCCTTCTGATTTTATTATTATCAGTGGAGACAACCCAGTAGAAGCGCCGGTAGCTTGGACAGAATATACCTATTCTCTTACCAATTATATGAACAGTGATGTCTATTTAGGAATTCAGTGCGTCTCTGATGATGCCTTTATTTTCCTGGTAGATGATGTGATGGTTAGAGGTGTAACAGCAGTGGATGATGAGAATATTCCAGTGCTGGTTACGGAATTGTTTAATAACTATCCTAATCCGTTCAATCCAGAGACCACTATTCGCTACAGTGTGAAAGAGACCTGTCCTGTGACCATTGAGGTCTACAACCTTAAAGGGCAGCTGGTACGGACCCTGGTGAATGAAATCAAGACGGCAGGCAACTATTCTGTAGTCTGGAATGGACGAGATAATAACAATCAGCCTGTATCCAGTGGTGTCTATTTCTATAAGATGAATACTGGTAAATACAGCAGTACTAAGAAGATGATCCTGATGAAGTAAAAAGCTGCTTTACCAAAAAGAGTAAAAGCCCTGACAGAGTACCAAGATTTCGGTTTGTCAGGGCTTATTTATTATAGACTTATGTCTATTCTATGATTGTATAAGTATAATTTAAACTTACCAGCGCTTATTTATAACTTAGTATAGACATTAGGTCTATATCTCTAATCGTATTAGTAAGATTTAAATTTGTCAGAGCTTATTATAAAAATAGGGAAATATCCTTAACTTCAAAATGTTATATAAATTTGGTAATGGTATTCTTAAGTAAAAAGAGATAAAGGCAATAGTAGAAGGGTAATGGCATACAAAAGTTATGGTATGCAAAGGTAATGGTATGCAAAGGTCCCCCTTTGCATAATGTCCTGATGACTTTCACTTTATCGCAAGCCCACAAGTGCGTGATTAACTTATAAAATTAATTATAAAACCACATGTAAAAGTTATGCCGCCTTCAATTTCTTTCGGATATGTTTTTAGCTGATTTTGCTTGATGCAGATGAGGACATCTGCACACCATAATGGTATACAAAGGCCCCCCTTTGCATCATACCCTGAAGATTAACATTTATCGCTAGGCTTACAATTGTGTGATTAGATTATGAAATTATTAATTTAACTACATTTTGGAGTTATCACGCTTTTAATTTAATTCGGATCTGCTTTTAGCTGGTACCACTTGGTGCAGATGAGGGCATCTGCACACCATAATGGTATGCAAAGGTCCTCCTTTGCATAATGTCCTGATGACTTTCACTTTATCGCAAGCTCACAAGTGCGTGATTAACTTATAAAATTAATTATAAAACCACATGTAAAAGTTATGCCGCCTTCGATTTCTTTCGGATATGTTTTTAGCTGATTTTGCATGATGCAGATGAGGATATCTGCACACCGATTGATGATAATGAACCCTAAAAATTAATATATAAATGGTAAAAGAAATGAAAAGGATGAAGAAATCTTTAATCAGAGAGAGTTATGCTCTTCTGAAAGATAATTCCTATCCTTTTCATTTCTATAATTAAGGTAAGATCAAGGTATGTTCAATCTTTTCCTTTTTTATGAAATAGAGCTTATCTTATATGCTTATTTCATCAGTAGCAGTTTTTTGGGTTGGCTATTAAAGTTACCTGCTTTCATCTGATAGAAATAGATTCCGTTGGGAGCACGAGAACCATTCTGCATGCGTCCATCCCAAACAATATTATAATTTCCTGGTGCTCTGTTATCATTTACCAATTTACGGATTAATTCACCTCGGGCATTATAAATACGTATTTCCACTGGTACCTGTTCTTTTACTGAGTAATGAATAGAGGTAGAGTTCTGGAAAGGATTAGGATAACAGGATTTCAGTTCTGTGATTAATCCCGGTATATTTGGGTCATAATTGGATACAACAGTAACACTAACTGTAACTGGTGCAGATTCTCCAGTGGGATAAGTTGCTGTAACACCGTATAAATAATTGCCTGCAGTAAGTCCAGTATCAGTGTAACTGGTAATAGAAGGGTCGGTAATCGTATAGATAAGGTTTTCATCTCTATAGATTTTATACCCAGTTTCACCAGCTCCGGGTGCAGTCCAGCTAAGAATCACATCATAATTGGAAACTTCAGCCGTTAGATTAACCACAGGTTGATAAGTTGGAATTGCAGGTATTGCTGTGATTATCTGTATACTTGAAGTATGTATATCGTTTTCATAAACCGCAGATACAAAATACTTATATTCTTGTCCATTGATTAAACCTGAATCGGTATAAGAGGTTTGAGAAGCAAGAAGAGATACAAGAGGATAGGCATCTCGCCAGATAATATAGGAAACAGGAAGTAATGTTCCTGCTGGAGGAGTCCAATTTAACAGGATTGCACTATCCAGAGGATTTGCAGTTAGATTAGTAGGAGGTAGATATTCTTCTGAATCAAAGCGATTTTCCAGGATGCCTCTTCCACGAGTGGCGATATATAACTGATTGGTACTGCTACCCCAAGCTATTTGCCAGATCGTGGCATTAGATTCCAGATTCTGGGTTATAGAGGTAGCAGTAGTCCCCTCATTAGTGCTATAACTAACTCCATTATCCTTTCCTGAAACAACCTGTTGACCCGGTCCGGCTAAAACACTCCAACTGAAACCAGTCATTCCAGTTAAAGAGTAGGTAGCTCCATTATCAGTTGATTTATAAACTCCTGAGTTTGTGGAAGCATAAATAATTTGTGGCTGATCTCCCAAAATTGGTCTGATAGAGACCATAGGTTGATAAGTGGTACTTTCTAATCCGGTAGTAGGAACGAAATTAGCACCTCCATCGTCAGAATACCAAACTGCAGTAGCACTTCCCTGGAAACATAAGAAGAGACGTAAGTTCCCATCAGGAGCTTTTCCCAATTTTAAACGAGGTGCATATCCAAAATATCCGCCACCTGAAGTGTTAAAGGTTTGACCACCATCTGTTGTATATTTAATTTCACCAGAAGCAGAGCCAAGCCAAAAAATATTTGGGTTAGTAGGATGGACTTCGCAGGCAGAAACCTGAGTACCCTGGAAATACACATAAGACCAGGTGTTTCCTCCATCCATAGAAGTGTAAGCACCATCCAAAGTTCCAACCAACATTCTGCCAGAATGATAGAATTGGTGATTGGTCGGTTGCAATTCATAAACCATCCAATTGTTCAATCCGTTTACTTTATGTTCCCAGGTTAGACCATTATCAGTGCTGCAATAGAGACCACTTCCTTCAGTTCCACCCCAGAGTTCATTAGTATCAGCATAATAAGCCAGACCATGTACCAGAGCGAGATTGATTCCTGTATGAGAGGGAACTATAGGTTGTTGATAACCTGTGACGCGAAATATTCCACCCCAGTGTCCAAAAAGTGCTCCCGCACTGGTAGAAGTGGCTGCTTGCCAGGTAGATTGAACAACTGGATGAGGTGTAACTTGCCAGGTTAAACCCTGGTCATTGCTTTCAAAAATTCCCCCAGCATTAGAGGAGGCAAAATATGAACCGTTGAATTCTGTAACATTGCGAAAAGTGCCACCCAGCACATTAGTCCAGTTTAATCCTCCATCAGTAGTTCTGTATATTCCATTTGCGTGAGCTATTAAGCAGAAAAGGCTATCAGTAGGAGAAGCATACATACCCCATCCATCTCCTGCTGGACCAAAATTAGTCCAGGTTTGACCGTTATCTACACTGGTCAACACAGAAGAAGTGGAACTTCCCATTACTACATACATTCTTTGAGGATTGTTTTCGTGCCAGGCAAAATGACGCATAAAACCAGAGTTTACACCAACAGAATTGAAGGTTGCACCTCCATCATTAGAAACTAAAAAACCGACATTACCGGATTTTCCCATTACAATTACATTACCATTATTAGCTTGGACACCTAAACCTAAAATATAAGATGAAGATTGTCCAGCGGCTTGCCAGGTTATGCCATAATCAGTGCTTTTATAAAGTCCATTGCGAGCTCCAGCATAAAAAACTCCAGGTTGTAAGGGAGAAGAAGCTATTGCATTATAAGCTTTTCGGGGTAAAGTGGTAGGAAGCCAGTTTATACCGCCATCAATACTGTAATAAACTCCACCTTCAACTGCAGTTAAACTTGAACCACTGGCAGCAAAAACACGATTGGGATCAGTGGGATCAGTGGTAAGGTAACGAATATTTCCTCCCCAGGGTCCTGTTCCACTCCAGGAATTGACATCTTTTGCTCCTGTGTCAATATTTTCTGGAGTAGATTGTTCAAAATAATTAGAATTGGCAAAGCCAGGAATGGTTTCGCCAGTATCAGGACAAAACATAGTTGCTGATAAATTAAATATCAGCATTGTCAACGCCAGCAGAATGGTCATTGATTTTTTCATCTTTTATCTCCTTTTAATTATGATTTAAAATAAAATTGTTTCATCTTTTTTAGATTAGAACTTAGTAGGGTTGAACCTATCTTAGACATTAAAGCTTTTTTCAAAAGAGTATTAAAATAAGGCAATTTAATTTTTCTACTTTGGAAAAGTTGATTTTCTAAATTATATATGCAAGAAAGAAGCCAATCTTAGGGGAAAACATATTTTTGAAGAGAAAATCCAGAACATTGTTGGGAACGGGCTATTAAATTAGCAATTTGCTAATGAAATCAAACAAATACTTTGACAAAAATCATAATATTATAAAAGTGAAAAAAAGGATTTATGTTTTGGAGGTATAATGCCTGACAAAGCCAATAATAGAAAAAAAGAAGCAAATAAACCTGCTCCAGCTAAGAAAACAAATAATATGGAAATGAAAGAAGGTAATTCCTTCGGTATCGTTGAATTGCTAATTTTCATAATTTTAGCGGGAGTTATCTTCATCTTTATCTTTGGGATGAAGCAGATGCAGGAAGAGAAAAAAGAAGAGCTTTTGGCAGCAAAGAAATTTGAAGAGGTATTACCAAATTTTGCCCTTATTAGTAATGCCGCAAAAGATTATCAAAAGAATGATCCATTTGCTTCCTGGCCCTCAATGCTGGAAGAAATTATTGACCCCTCTAAAGTTAATACTCCTGAATTTAAGTTCTCGTTTCAAGAAAATGGAACTGTGATTATGACAACTACTAAAGAATTTGGCAAAGAAGGAATTAAGGTGGTATACGATATCAACAAAGACACCTTTGAGATAGATGATCCCAATCCGAATGTGAAACCCACCATTAAAGAAGATTGGATTTATCAATAACACTAACCTGATAAATGTAATAATATTAAAACAACCCTCCATTAAAGAGGGTTGTTTTTGTCTCTTTGGGATAATTTATAGAACTCTCACTCATTTAGGAAGATAGCTGTATTTTTAGCTAACTAAATCAATAACTTGAAGGGTAAAATATCTATTGACAATAAAGTATATAGACTTATATTGAAAATATGAAAAAACTTATACCGCTCCTATTATTTATTATAACTCTCAGTTCCTGTAATCTTTTTGATTTACGGGAAGCCGAGAAACCAATAAATCCACCACCATGGAATAGTTATATGACGAACTGGGATCTATGTTTGCAGAATCTTAAGTATTGTTATGAAGATAGTAGAAATGCGGTTAAATATATAAGTCTGTTTACAGAAGATTTTAGTTTCCGTTTTGCTGCTCAGGATGTTAATGATTATAATTTTCCGGTCAGCTGGAATGCTCAGCAGGAGCAAGATATGCTTCTGAATCTTTTTGCCTGGACGGATAGTGTTCAGGTAAATTTGCAGGAGATTGTCTCTCAACCAGATAACATAACTGCCACTGAAGCTAAAATCTATCGCCAGTATGAACTTATACGCTATCCTTCCGATAAATCTGTCCCGCAAGAATATCAAGGTGAACTGGAACTTCACTTTATTAAATCTGGTGCCTATTGGTACATTCGTAAATGGTTTGATTATAGATTGGGAAGTTACCCAACCTGGGGGAAATTGAAATATGACTTCTCCCAATAGACTTTCATCTCTTTTATTGCTATCAGTATTTTTATTACTGACCAGTTGCTGGAATCCTTTCAGACCACATCTGGAAGACCATTCTGACACCACTATTCAAAATCGTACTCCTCAGGAGGTGCTGGAGAATCTGGAATTATCCTATAAGGAGAGAAATATAAACATCTACAAGGACTTGCTTTCCGAAGATTTCCGCTTTGAATTGATAGCATCTGAAGTTAATCAGATAGGGGTGGATGTTAATAGTGATGGATTAAGAGATGACTGGTGGGGCTATGATCAAGAGATATTATATACTAAAAATCTCTTTACTACAGGCTCTTCAGATGGTTCCACACCTCCTCCAGATGAATTACAATTACGACTTCAGATACCACCTGAAAGTAACTGGCAAACTGACCCTCAGGTGGGACACGAAAATTGGGTGGTTATACCCTGTATGTTTGATTTAAAACTTAGTTATTATGCTTCCAATTCTATGATTACAGCCAGTGGAGTAGCTCGTTTTTACCTTAAACCAATGAATAATAGATGGTATATAGCAATTTGGAGGGATGAATCCAATCTGTAAAACAAGAGGGAAGAATTCTTGCCCTGGATTATGGAGAAAAAAGGATAGGTCTTGCTTTATCTGATCCTTCGCGCATTCTTGCAATTCCTTTTAAAGTTATAGAAAATAAAGGATTTGAGTATTTAGTATCCGAGATTGAATCTATTATAAATGAATATGAGGTGAACTTGGTGTTAGTAGGAATGCCCTATGCTATTGAGGGTGGAGACACTCCTAAGACAGTTGAAACCAGAGAGGTTATGTCTAAACTGTCTAATCGTCTTAATATCACTGTTCAATCCTGGGATGAAAGATATAGCACGGATGAAGCAATTAAGGAATTGATTAAAATGGGTTATGATTGGAAAGAACGCAGACAGCTTCAGGATGCTATGGCAGCAGCTATGATATTAAAAAGTTATCTGGAAAATCAATGAAACCAATTAAAAATTTATCTCACTATCTTTGGATGCTAATTTTAGCCATTGTTCTTGTCTTAGTAATAATTGTGCTCTGGAATATATATGCTCCAGTAAAATCAGAAGAAATGCTGATTAAAATAAAAAAAGGAGACACTGCTGCCACCATTGGGGAAAAATTAGAGCAAAATGGAGTAATCCGAAGTAAATTTTTGTTTCGCACTCTTGCTGCAATGAGAGGTACAGATAAACATTTAATTGCTGGAACCTATACCATTGGCGGAAAACACAACCTTTTACAAACCTTAAAAATGCTGGAAGAAGGAAATGTTACCGCAGTTAGAGTGACTATTCCCGAAGGGTTCTCTATGTATCAAACTCTGCATAGATTGGAGAGAAGTGGATTAGCCAGATATGAAGACCTCTATAAGGAAGCCACTAATCCGGATTTTGTCTATCAACTCACTGGTTTCAAAGTCAAATCCCTGGAAGGGTTTCTCTATCCTGATACCTATGCTTTTGACCCAGATGTTACCGTTCAAGAAATCTTATCAATTATGACGATGAATTTCTTTAATACTTTAAAGAAAGCAGGGATAGACCCTTATACCATAGACAATTTTTATGATAAATTAATTCTGGCAAGCATAGTAGAGAAGGAAAGTAATTATCCCGAAGAAAGGCAACTGGTTGCGGGAGTTATATATAACCGTCTAAGAGCAGGAATGAAACTGGCATCCTGTCCTACTGTAAATTATATTCTGGAACAAAGAGGCATTAAAAAGAAAGTCCTGTCTTTTGAAGATACCAAAATTCCTTCTCCTTATAATACCTATATAAATTATGGACTGCCTCCAACTCCTATCTGCAATCCATCACTTTCATCTATTATGGCTGCATTGAATCCTGCCGAAACAGATTATTATTATTTTGTTTCTGATAGGGATGGGCGAAATGATTTTTCTCGTACCGCAGAAGAGCATTTAGCTAAAGCTAAGAAATATCGTAGAAAAGAGTGGGAATAAAAAAACAGACCTATGTCTGGAGGGAAAATGGCTGGGATGGAAGGAGTTGAACCCTCACATACGGATCCAGAGTCCGCTGTCCTACCATTAGACGACATCCCATAAAAAAACTGGCTGGGCAGGGAGGATTCGAACCCCCGAATGGCGGGACCAAAACCCGCTGCCTTACCGCTTGGCGACTGCCCAAATATTCTGGCGGAGAGGGTGGGATTTGAACCCACGGTGAGCTTTTGACCCACACACGCTTAGCAGGCGTGCACCTTAAACCTGCTCGGTCACCTCTCCATCTAAAATAATCACTATATTTACTGGCGGAGGATGAGGGACTCGAACCCCCATGGGTAAAACCCGGCGGTTTTCAAGACCGCTGCCTTACCAATTAGGACTAATCCTCCCTCACCATTTTTATCTCTTCATCTTAAACAGCCTTTTTTGTCAATCAGTTTCTTTCCGCTGTTTATTTCATCCTTTTCTTTCAATTTACTCTGATTTACTTTTGAAGAACCGTGTAATTCTTTCCGGTCTTACTGCAAAAAAGTGAAACAGGTAGTTTTCCCCTTTTTAAAATTAATTATTCTGTCTTTGTAGATATCAGACACAGGTTCCTCAGGACTGTGTTCAGCAATAACTATTCCTTCAGGATTAAGTAAATCCCGGGAAAAAATGTGTTCCAGAGTGGGATTCAGTAATCTTTTATTATAGGGAGGATCCAGAAAGATTACATCCCATTTCTCTTCAGTGCTTTTGAGAAAAGCAAAGACATTCTTTCTCCAGATATGACAGGAATTACCACAGCCTAAATTCTGAACATTTTTGAGGATAACCGTCAAAGCAGGAATAGCAAACTCTACAAAATCCACCCAGATAGCACCACGAGAAAGAGCTTCCAAACCAAAATAACCAGTTCCCGCATAGAGGTCTAAAACTCTTTTGTCTGTGTAATCCTGATAGACACTAAATACCAACTCACGATTGAAAGCAGAGGTGGGACGAGTAGTGTGACCTTCAACCGTTTGAAGTTGGCGACCCTTATATTTACCTGTGATAATACGCATTTTTATTTCTTTGCCTTTTTAGCAGAAGATGAAGAAAATAACCCTTTAATGGTCATTTGTTCCCAGACTTTTTCAAAATCAGGACAAGTTATTATTTTAACATCAGCTCTTTGCTTGCAATGTTTAGCACATTTCTTACAGAGCTTGTTATATTTTTGCTCCTTTTTCGGGGTCATTAAGAATTTAATTTAGAGCCCTGCATCTCCAAAATAATAGCTACTATATCGCTGAGACTAACTTCAGTCAGCTTTTGCTCTTTATCAAATTTAGATAGTAGAGCCATCAGCAGGTCTTGAATGGTGTATTCAGAAATCTCATTTTCAGGTTCCATCAGATTAAGTTGAGCTTGCTGTTCTATCTCTTCCAAAATCTGTGAGAGAAGGTTAGCATTATCCTCATCCTCCAGAGCTAAAAAATCCTCATCTTCTTCAATATATACTTCAGTAGTCAGCGAACCCTCTTGTAATTTTTCCCTTGCCTGACACATATTTTCAAAACCCTGATGGTCAAGAATCTTGAAATAGGCTAATTCTTCCGGAGTGAAAAGTTGCTCTATCCTGGGGTCATAACGATTGTTAGGATTATTCACAATGCGAGAATGCATCTCTTCTATATGTTCCTGTATAGCAGGAGATTTGTCCGTTTGATAGATAAGTTCATAAATTGCTAACGCTTCATAAAACTGTTTTTGCTCCTCAAAGAGTTTTGCCAGAGTTAGCGTGGGTGTCCAACTTGGATTATTGGTCTTCATACCTTCTTCCTTATCTAAAATATAATTCATAAAGGTTAAACTGCCAATTTATGTCAATGAAAACCTTATCCTGTTTTCCAGGAAAAGAGCTTTAATTGAAATATTTTAAACTGAGACTGGCTATTTTATATTTTTGAATTCAAGTGATAAAAGCTCAGAACAGGACTGGTAATCCAGGAAATCAGCTTTCCAATTAAGAAAATTGGGGTATCTTATACAATTCTGAGTATTATTTCCAAAGTGAAGCTCTGGCTATCAAGAGATTACCATAATTGATAACTAAATCTAAGGTTGGACTTATCAATGCTTTTCCTGCATATGGATTAAGTGCTGAGTTACGAACATCCAGAGCATTTTGGGAAATATCAATATAAGCCCTCATAGTAACAGATTCCGGTATTTTTTGCTGGTATATTTTATTTAACTTCAGTTCCCATGCCAGATAACAGCGATTAAAACTTATCTTATCACCTCTATCCCATATTATAGTTACCGGGTTATCATTATGTTTTGTGAAGACCAAGTTAATTTCAGGATTCACAGGTAAAAGGTTAGATATACCTATTTAGGGCAAGTCTTCTTTTTTTCCTTTAGTCGGTAGATTAAAGAATAGAGTCCGTTCAAAAGAAAAAAACCATAAAAGTGTATTGCTTGGTAGTTTGAACCTATTTCCATTAATTGAGCCAGGATTCGTTTTTCAAAATCAATCTTTTCCTCTGGTTCAGGAATAGCTATGATTTTGACTTATGGGCTGTAAGGCATAGCTGAGTAATTTAAATTTAGTCTTAATGCTATGTATTTTATGGGTTATTAAGAGTCTTTTATATTTCATTATTATAGAATTCATATCCGGGAACTACTGGTAATAATCCTGCTTCAATAGCTTGTTTAACGGTTCTGCAGGGAAGGTTATTTTCTATAATGTCTGCACGGGTTAGAGTGGTAAGGTCAATAAGGGTGCTATTTTCTGTGAGAGGAATCCCATTAAGAGAGTAAGTTTTTGTCATATTCCACATCAATTTAGTGAAGGCATTATACCAATTATTTAGAGGATGCTCCCGGTATTCTTTCATAGAGTTATAGGCATTGACATAGTTAGTGAGGTCCTGTCGGTATCCTGGAGAGGGAGATAATCTCTTCATATTTTTTGCGATATCGGCATAGAGTTGGTTTTGTGCTGTCTTGCGCCGAGGTGAATGTGAACGAGCATAGTAGCATTTCAAGCGTGGATTGTAACAATAAATCAGGTCATCAAAATTACCGCTATACGATTTAATCAGGTTTTTGTAATATACTTTCATTTTGCCCTCCTATAAGTTATAAAAGTGTAGATTATATTGAGTTGGTGGTGAGCTTATGTCCACTTTCGGACATAAGCTGGACATAAGTCGGACATGAGCTGGACATCAGCTCTCCATTTAAAGCAAAAAAAATTAATCTCTCCATAAATATAGGGATGACATTTAATGGTGTTTGGATGTTAATGGTGTGCAGATGTCCTCATCTGCACCAGGCGGTATAACTTTTACACTTTTTTGAAAGAAATTAAAAGCGTGATAACTTTTACATGTGTTTTAATTAAATAATTTTATAAGCTAATCACGCAACTATGAGCTTGGCGATAAGTCATAATCTTGAGGACATGATGCAAAGGAGGACCTTTGCATACCATTGCCTTTGCATACCATTACTTTTGCATACAATTAGGAGTGCGAAATGTATTCATCTAATAAAAGTACCATGCTTTTCTTATCTTTGTTTTATTTTTCTGAACTTTTTTATGATGAAGTAAAAACTCCTACGGAGTTTGAAATGAAAAGGACCTCCTTCCACCATTAGTTGCACAAGTTATTACTATCTTGCCAAATCCACAAGCTTCTAACCTTCTATTAGATAGTAGGAAATGATAAATCTTATCTATACTCACAGATAATGTAATGCAGTTTTATCTTTTTTATTATCATAAAGTTGCAAGTTTCTATGGAACTGGAAGGAAGAGGATTTCATTCTACCATTATAAATTTTTTGTCAGTTTTTATCCTGCCTGGAACATATCTATAGATAAGAATAAATTTAGAGGAGGATTAAAATGGCAAGATTCAGATCTTACAATGGTTACCGTCAGTATAATTCCGGTTCCGGCTGGAAATTCACTCATCGCACTGCTGCTGAACACAAAATGGGAAATTCTATTAGACCTGGTTATCAAGTGCATCACATCAATGGGAACAAAACTGACAATCGTTATTCTAATCTGACTGTGGTCTCTGCTGCAAAGCACAAAGATATCCACAAAAAGTAGTTAATGTCGCAATAGGGTCTGAGGCACCCAGAGCCTTTCTGCTTTCGGGCAAAAGGCTGGCTTTTTATTTTTGGGATAGAATTCTTATTAATTTATCTTCAATCTCGTCAAAATAGCATATATCAATTCTATATTTTTCCATATCTTGTAATTGATTTCTAACAGATTGGGGTATATATTTTTTAGCAAATTCTTCATTTTTTAAGTGGGTCTTTTGAATATTAGTTAAAATGATATTAGTGCTAAAGACTCCTCCTTGAGATGCTGCTGAATAACTTTTTGATTTTATAACATCTCCGGTTATACCAAAAGTTTTTGCTTCAAAACTGGAAATTGTTCCAAATTCAGTTAAATAAACTAAATCGTATTCTACTACACTTTGTGCTTTACTATCTGGTAGATAAGCATTTCCTTCGTTATCATATTCAAGATTATAAGCCTGTAGATTTTTGTAGACTCTGGATAATGCTTCTGGTTTCTTTTCTTTTATAATATCATAAAATTTTATGCTAAGCATAATTTCAAAGAACTCACCTTTTGTATAATTAATATCCAATAATTGTGGAATATCGGTATCATATATGTGTTTGTGGGGGGGAATATTTTTAGAGGTTATCTCCTTACATATATTCACTATATTTTTGACCTGTTCAGGTTCATAAAATAAAAGATGTTTATCAACCGGAAGAGTTTGTTTTAATTCATTGATAATGCATAATTTTATCTGTCCCCAGTATTTATTATAAATATCCTCCTCATTAATTAAGCGATTGGTTAATTTCCAGCATTGGGTTAAATCAGCATAATCAATTTTTGAATTGTTTTGGTATTTAGTCCTTAATCTTTTCAAATCCCTTACGATATTCTCATATTCTTTTTGTATTTTATCATCTACATTATTTTTACAACATTGGAGGTCTGGCTTATAATTTTTTAGAATTTCATCAATTTTATTAGTTAAACTGGTTTTTTCTTCTAATTCTAAAGTGGGTTTAGCGAAATATTGATAAAAGAACTTAGCAAAATCTTCATTATTCAGAAAATATTGATTTATCTTTCTAATTTTTTCAATAGATAATCCTTCTGGTTGTTGTGAACTTACATAGTTTTCAAGGGTATTATTGGAATTAAAACAGGTAAAGCCATAAATATTAAAAACATCTTCAATATTTAGAATACATTTTGGTCCGTATTCGTCAGCTAATTTAAATCCTTTATAAACTTTAATCTTAAAGGGATTGCTATCAACATAGATCAATTTATCTTCAGGATTTTTTCTTTCTATATAAAGAGAAAGTAATGATAGAATCTGATTCTTTTTTCCTCCGCTGATATTGAAATATATACTGGGATAAAGGTCTTTATTATTAAATTCCTTTAATTTATCATCCAACTCATTTTCATCATCCTTAAAGCTAAGTAATTTAGAGGTTATTTTTTTCTTTTTTAAAACATATTGTAAATTAGATGTCCAGTGTTTTTTTTCAGCATATTCCGAAGAAAGTATCACCGGAACTCTATTATCTTTAAATTCATCCATCAGTAAAGGGATAGCATTAACGGTATTATTATTAGTAGAAATAACGAGGTGAATATTCATAATATAATCTCCTTAAGAACCTAACTAGAGGTAGTTATAATTATTCATTAGAACTATTGAAGGTCAAAAGTCATTTTGAACCAACCGAGAGGAAGATTCTGGACCACTTTCCTGCTTTTAGGACTATAATTTAGCATTGCATAAGTGCAATAATTTTTACCAGAACCGAAGCCAAGTCTTATAATACATTCATTTTCTTTTCCTTCCACATACTGAAAATATTTATCCAAATTTTTATAAGCATCTTTTAATGGTGGGAAGTTCTCTATTACAGTTTTTTCTTTATAGAACTGAGTTTTATAGTAGTTCTTAATCATTCTGATAAAATCTGGCATAGATTTTTCATTCTCAGGAAGGAGTTTTTTAATACCAGGATTGCTTTTATCTGTGATATTTATAGTTAATTCCGAATGTAATATCCTTGGTCCTCTGGCAGAAAGTCCTAATTCCATAAAAAGTGGGATTGCAGGTTCTGTTTTTGATTTTTTATCCAAAGGAATTTGAGGTTTTTTAGGTTTCTCTTCAGTTGGTAAATTCTTAATTTCTACCTTTAAAAGAGTTAACCACTCATTTTTAAAAGGTATGTCAGCGAATTTAATAAATTTAAAAGGGTCAGAAGGAATATCAGCCACCTTTTTTTCACTATTCCAGTAATCTAAAAGGATAGCTTGAACCTCCGAGTCATTACTTTTTTCCTGATTAAGTTTAACTTTCTTAGAATCTTGCAAAGAAGAAAGAATAGCAGTGCGAATAGAACCTTTTATAGAACTTCCTGGAATATAAGGTTGATATAGAGCGGTGTTGCGGATAAATTCTTTAATTAGACCCTGATTATCACCAGAACTTGTTTTTTTTATATACTCATCTGCGATATTTTTATTAATAAGGTAGTGATAAAACCAGGTATCCTTGACCTCCGGATTGAAGTTTTCCTGAAAAAATTGTTGGATAGCTACGATATTTCCTACATACATCACTTTTTGAAATTCTTTTTCTTTTTCCTGTAACAGATAGTGAATGAATTCCAGTTGATTCAAGCGATAGAGATAGTTATCTTTAATAACAATTGTAAAGGGGTCTAATTCTTCACCTGTTCCAATATGAAATGGTGTTATAATCGTTAATGAATAGGGAATCTTAAAAGGTTTCATAGCTGCTCCTCCTTGATAAAGATGGGAAGATTATAAGAATAAAGATTTTGAACTATTTTAGAATGAGGATGAATATTTGGAATAAGGCTACCCTTAGGACGAGAATATCCCTCTTGAACAAAGAAAACAGCTCCTGGTAGAATGATATATAAAGGATATTTAAAAGGAGTTTCCTCCAGGGCAAAATCTCCTCCCACTTTAGCGAATTTTGTTTTACTCTCATAAAAAGCCCTTATGGGATCACTCTCAGCTGGAATCATATTAGAAAGATTCAGATAGGCATTATAATGAGGATATTCACCCCAGTCAAAAGGCTCCACTTTTATTTCAAATCTGCCTTTACCCGTATGTTTGTCTTTACCGAACCCCAGCATAGAGATAAGATTAAAGACTTTTTGCAGCTCTTCCAGCTCATATAAATCTGTTTCCAGATAGGATTCCATTTCTTTATTGTAAAAGTTTATAGGAGAGACAAACACATCTCCAGAAGGAATAGTTGTTCCAGTTAATCTATCAATTCTGTTATGGAATTCAAGAGTAGAGGCAGTTTTTTCTTGCTCTTCGTATGGTATATTAAGAGATTCGTTATACTTATGCAGTTCTTTCTTCATATTCAGATAATAGAAATCTTCTGGATCATATTCAAAGGATTTCTGTTTCAACATATCCCTTTCTATAAAACGATTCTTCTTCACTCTCTTATTAAAAGAATAGAGAAGTTTGTCATCTATCTTATTTGCGGGATGTGATTCATCCTTTAGTTTTTGCCAGATTTTGGAGATATTATTTTGACTCAAAGGAAATACCGGTTTAGGAAGTTTTCCTGCTGGAAATGCAGAAGAAAAAATTAGAGCCGGTCGCTTTTCCAGTTCAGCCAGCATTTCTTCCAGCTTTTTTTGCTCAGCTTCATAGAGATAATTTAAAGCCCAGCAAAAATGTCCAAAGATAGTATCACTATCCAGAGGAGTGGAAAACCCTGAAAGCGGTTTCCAGGTTATTTTATAGGAAGCCATTTGCATCCTCCTAAAGGATAATATCATCCAGAGATTTATCTACTCCATCAACCTTCAAATCGCGGATTTCAATTCTGCCACTTCCTCGGGAACCAGAACCACCCAGAGCATCATTCTGTAAAAGTTTTAGACCTTTAAGCAGGATATTCAGAAACTCATCTTCTTCATCAGATTCATAGGATTTCAAAATTACTTCCAGGTCAAATACTACTCCTGCGGGAACTCTTTCAATAATTCTCAAAGCACCACCTTTAGCTGTACCGGTGATGCGGTCTATAGCAACTTCAGTTTTGGATTCTACAAAATCAGAGAGCATTTTCTCTTTTAATTTCTCCTTATCTGTTTCCAGAGTACCATCTTCATTCATAACTCCTAAAAGCTTGCTATCAGAAAATATCACTCTGGTAGGTTTAGTGGGTTCTTTATCATGTTCCATATGCCCATAAATTACGGCAATCTTATTCTTATCCCAGTGGTTATCACCTCTTTCTTTCACACCAGGAATATCTCCACTGGAAACTAATCCATAATAGTGTTCCAGCAGAAAACGAGTTTTCCCTTTTAAGGAAGAACCAGGAATATAAGGTTCATTAGTTATGGGATTTTTTATGACGGGATTATCAATTCCTCCAATCTGCAGGGTCTCTTTATTACCTCCGATATGAAGACCACTTTTAAGTACTATCTTTCCTGTGATTTTTTTAGTTTTTAGCATTTTTGCCTCCTCTACCTATTTTTTTCCTTTGTCTCAGTATAAAAACCTACTAAGGCTTCCATAATCAGACAGGCTTTTTCAAAACGATCAATACTATCACCAATTTCGTTTACAAGTTCGTTAATAAATTTAGCAAAGTTTTCAGGTACACTTTTGTTATTTTTCTTGTACTCAACCTTAGGAACCAAAAGTCTAATGAGTATTTTCTTTTCTTGCTCATAGCCTTCTGGTAATTCTTTAATACGAAGAAATTCATTATAGAAGTTTCTAAGCCCAGTAGGACTTAGCATAGATTTTTTTTTGTATAATATCCGGCTAAATTCAATAGCATTTTTATGGGCTTTTTCTCCCACCCAATCCAGAACAAGAGAACCATCAGGATTGAAGAAAGGTCCAAATTGAGTTTTTTCTGTTCTCTTTTCTCGGTAATTTTGATTATATTGCGGATTCTGCCTGTTTTGCATTTTTATCCTCCTTATTTTTTGATGAATTAGATTTTTTTCTATGTTTATATATGGTATGGCATACCGGGATTCTGATATTTTTCATTGTGGGACTTTCTTTTAAACCGATAATATCCAGTAGTTTCTGAATGAAATCCTGGAATGTTGTATCTTCTTTCTTACATAATGGTACTAAATTTCTGCGAATATCGTAGAATAATAGGGATTGAAACATATAGTTTCGGATATCGGTCTCTTTATTTAAAGTATTGAGATACATATTATGATAGCTTAACAAACGATATAGAAATTGCTGAGTTAACTTTTTATCGTTCATCAATGCATCCATATCTTTAGAGAGTTCTAAAAGCTCTGGAACTTCTTTCCAATTAACCACTAATTCATAAAGATACAGACTATCCTTGCCTTTCTCACTTTTGGCTAATTCCAGCCTAGCATCTGTGCTATGAATTGAAAATCTGATTGGTTGTTTGGGATGCATTAAAGTTATGGCAGCAGAAAAATGGAGATGAGGATTTTTGCCACAATAATTAACAAACTCCTCTCGCAAATCCTTTGAGAATTCTATAATCTTATCATAGGCTCCAATCATACAGAAATCATCTCCACCAGAATAGATAGTATAGATGGATTCAGGATATTTTTCTTCCTGGAGCTTATGAACTACGGTGCTGAAAAAGTAATGTAGCATATTGGAAAGAGTGGTATAATCAGTAATAGAGCAGGCAATCCGATTGTTTTCGTCAAACTTCCAGGGATTGCTCAGCAAAAAGCCCAGGTTATCTACATCACCCTTAATAACAGCATTGGCTTGTAACCCTTGACTTTGTTTTGCTATTTGACTGAAATCTTTAACCGTTCCATCAGCATTGTGGGGAACAAATGTAGCAACTGGGAAGACAGGTAGGTGTTCTTTCTTTTCTTTAATCTGGAAATAATACTGACCAGGTCTCAAATTATTTGTCTCTTCATCTCGTACTTTACTTAAATGCATATTTGCAAAACTAATATAGGCAGCTGGCTCTTCTTTTTCGCTATAATAAATTTTATAGAAATTATTATCAACCAGTTCCTTTCCCAGCTTTATTTCTTTTCGGCAATGGGGACAAACTTTTGCCTCTTTATCTTCCGGGTCTTCAAACTTTATATATTCTTCCGTTGCCTCTTTCTGAGAATTGCGACGGTGACAGAAGGAACAGATTTCGTTATAATACAGATTATTATGATTGATGACAAAAGAATCGGTTTTCCATTTGCTTTCTTCTTGTAAAATACTATTAAAGCGATGTAGCTTCTCCTTTTCCAGATTTTCAAAGACCCGATTCATAGTTATTAAGAAATTCTGCATATTCAAATCCTGCTGAGGATGTGCTAAAATAGTATCCCAATTCAGATTGAGACTTACTGTGCCCAGGAATCTCTGATAGATATCTTTGTTAATCTGTTCTTTCAATTCCTGCAGTTTAGCCATATTTTCTTCTGTGGCAGGTGCAAGCATTAACCACTTACCTCCCAGGTTGGAAAATATATTCAAGCGCGAAAGAGAAAGCTCTTTCACCACTCTTTGAGCGGTGAGTTCATTAATCATCTGAATCTGGAAGGATCTTGCCCGCAGAAGTTTACTTGCTTTATTGGAATTTTCTGGATTGAGATCGTAAAGATAGGTCTGAATGCCATTAAGGTCACCCGCTACAATCATTAAAGGACTATCCTGTTTCTTTTCGCCTTTTCCCGCAGCATAAAAAGCTGCAGCAATGGTAGCAGTGTTGCGCATATGTTGATAAAGAGAAGATGTGGGATATTTTTCCTGAGTATTTCCTGGAACGCACCAGAAATACTTTGCCAGTAAAGCATCTACAGCATCTATGTACTGAGGGAAATGTTCTGTTTCAAAATCGGATTGAGAAGCTAAAGGAAGAAAATACTGATGCATTTTAGAGTATTCTTCTTTGAATTGCGTATAGAGTTTGGCATATTCTTCTCGCATATCGTGTCGCTCTATCTTTTCTGGCTTTATATTATCTTTAGTTTTCGGAGCGAGATGATAGGCAAGAGTATTTGTCTCATCAGGTTTCTGGCGAAATAAACTTAACACAGAAAAAAGTGGCATCTCATAAAATCTGCTTTTTGCCTTATCTTCCTCTGGATTTTCTTCTGGTTTGTTCCTATCCCAGCTGGCAGCAATATTATCAGCCTCTATGAGATAGTTTAGATAATGGTCGTAATTAGTCATTGTCCAGGAATCCCGGCAATGATGAGAACTGGCTATCTCTATAATGGCATTCCAGTTATCTTCAGGAAGTGGTAGGGAAAACTCTTCTAAAAAGCCAGCCGTCCACATAGCATGTTTATGCGTTAAATATCCCTTATCATTTCTACATTTTGATTCATATCTGGGAATATTTTCTGCTCCACTACGCTGGATAACTTTTCCGATGTCATGCATCAAAGCAGCAAAAACGATGTGATGTATGCTCAGACTCATCTATCCTCCTTCAGCTTTTTTTTGAAAGCACTTGATAAATAAAACTCAGTGCATTCAAGCAAAGCCTGCATTTCTTTTTTAAACCTCAACATCTTGCCTCCACTTATAAAAAAATTAATTATATAATTAATAATATGACTGCCTCTCTTCTAAATCTGACATTTTTTTAACTCTATCTCTCCATTGCCAAAGGTGCATTGCTTCCCACAATGTAGATAGGTGCCCAATTTCAAAATAGCCATCATCTCTGGACTGATATTCTCAACTCTTACTTTCCCTAAAAGGCCGCCGATGCTCATCTTGCTATCCTGCCTGAAAGAATGACGGGGTTTTTCACTCCAGTAAGCCTCACTCTCTGAAACAAGGGTGGAAGATATATCTATATGCTCCGGAATGGGAAGTTCATCACGATTAAAATGTTTATTGATAAAACGAATCCTATGGATTAAGCTTTTGGCAAAAGGTTCCCATTGAAAATTGGGCATTAAAGAACCTCCCTCCTTCTGTCTCAAAGGTGTTTTAAACTTAATCTCCACCGCTGAACATTCCTCCGGCTCAAAATCTAATTCTATCAATTTTGGTCTCTTAATCTTTTCGCTAAAACGGGTAAAAAGAACCCTACCTTCCCTATCTTTTATGCTCTGAAGCTCCATAATATACTCTTTGCCCTGAAGCATCAGCCTTCTACCATTCATCTTGATAATGGAATAAAGCAATTTCTCATAGTTTTCACAAACCCATCCGAAAAATTTGAACCTTGCCTCAATTACCCCAGGTTCACAAAACCGGGCTTGAATAATATAGGGATGATATTGCTCGGAGGTTGAATATTTCTTCTCAAAAAGCACAAAATAGGTGCAATTCTCAAAGTTACATTCGGAACACTCAAGATTCTTTTGATAACAAAAGTTGCTGCGTAAAACCCTGCCCCAGACCCCTCTAAGTGCTGATGAAAGATCCCTATCTAACTCTATCTTGTCATCCAAAGAAAAAGAAACTTTTAATTCTAAAAATAACATAGTCAATAACCCTAAAGTTAGGATTTTAATTTATGTAAATAATGTCAAGTGAAATATGCATTTTTTAGAATTATTTTAACCCTATTATGTATTGCTATACAATGTACTGGTATACAAAGGTATTGGTATGCAAAGGTATTGGTATGCAAAGGTCCTCCTTTGCATCAAGTAAAAGTCTCAATCCCCTCAAGCGGGTCAATTCAATTCTTACACCGCATACGAGGATATGGCAAAAAAGACCGTAATTAAGGTCTCAATCCCCTCAAGCGGGTCAATTCAATTCTTACCTTCTTAGAGAAGAGGAAAATGAAAAATGAATAAAAGTCTCAATCCCCTCAAGCGGGTCAATTCAATTCTTACTATACATTGTTTCAGCAATGGTGCTAAGTGCCATTAAAGCTGTCTCAATCCCCTCAAGCGGGTCAATTCAATTCTTACAGGTTTGTTGAACACCGGTTAGTTTTAATATATCTAAGTCTCAATCCCCTCAAGCGGGTCAATTCAATTCTTACACAAGGGTTATATTCATATCGCAAAAAAAGAATATCGGAGTCTCAATCCCCTCAAGCGGGTCAATTCAATTCTTACGGAATTATATGCCGAAATTGTTTATGAGAACGATAAATTGTCTCAATCCCCTCAAGCGGGTCAATTCAATTCTTACGTAATAATGAATAATTTATCGTCTGAAAATGAAAAAACAGTCTCAATCCCCTCAAGCGGGTCAATTCAATTCTTACCTGTCTGCAAAACGGACAAGCAGTGCATTATCCAGGTCTCAATCCCCTCAAGCGGGTCAATTCAATTCTTACATCATCTCTGTAGTCTCTGCATATGGGACTACAGAATGGTCTCAATCCCCTCAAGCGGGTCAATTCAATTCTTACCATATTTAGCCGAGTGTGAAAAATATGTAAGTAGTAAGTCTCAATCCCCTCAAGCGGGTCAATTCAATTCTTACCTCGAAGAGGAAAGAATTTATGTGTATGACTTCCTCACGTCTCAATCCCCTCAAGCGGGTCAATTCAATTCTTACACGGAAGTCTGATGTAAGGAGGATAAAATGAAGAGATTATTAAGTCTCAATCCCCTCAAGCGGGTCAATTCAATTCTTACATAATTATATATCGGCTACCCCTAAATCTCAATCAGAGTCTCAATCCCCTCAAGCGGGTCAATTCAATTCTTACCCCACCGTCAGGGAATATCATTAGAGTCCCTGAAAATTAGTCTCAATCCCCTCAAGCGGGTCAATTCAATTCTTACCCCATTATGAGAAGATTGGAATACTAAAAAGGAGGAACAAAGTCTCAATCCCCTCAAGCGGGTCAATTCAATTCTTACAAACGGGAGTTAAGAGAAATTAAAAAAAATGAAAAAAGTCTCAATCCCCTCAAGCGGGTCAATTCAATTCTTACCATATCATCTTTGTAGATTATGCATTTGGGATTATAGTCTCAATCCCCTCAAGCGGGTCAATTCAATTCTTACGAAGAAACATTTAACTTCTTATTTTTAGAAGAGTTGAATGTCTCAATCCCCTCAAGCGGGTCAATTCAATTCTTACATCAAAAAACTACTGGGTAAAGAGCGCTGGTGCAAGTCTCAATCCCCTCAAGCGGGTCAATTCAATTCTTACACTAAATTGCCAAAAGGAGGCAAAGAAAATGCAAACTAAAAGTCTCAATCCCCTCAAGCGGGTCAATTCAATTCTTACGAGATGGAAGCTGAAATGGTATCGAAGGGGTTGGAGTCTCAATCCCCTCAAGCGGGTCAATTCAATTCTTACGTCTCTAATATAACAGAGCTATTACAGAGATAGAAGTGTCTCAATCCCCTCAAGCGGGTCAATTCAATTCTTACTATAGGTAACGATAGTCGTAGATATAGACTACGTCTATGGTCTCAATCCCCTCAAGCGGGTCAATTCAATTCTTACAGATTTGGATCTGCAAGCCTATTAGAAGGACTTGTAAGAGTCTCAATCCCCTCAAGCGGGTCAATTCAATTCTTACATAAGAATATAATCGAGAAAATAGCAAATACAATATACAAGGTCTCAATCCCCTCAAGCGGGTCAATTCAATTCTTACATGAATAGTCCAGAACAACCAACAATATACACTTATTATAGGTCTCAATCCCCTCAAGCGGGTCAATTCAATTCTTACGAATGGGAAACTTTCATTGCTCGCCCAAGAAGGCGACACGAAGTCTCAATCCCCTCAAGCGGGTCAATTCAATTCTTACGACACGTGCACCAAGTATTATCCTCAAATAAGTGTAAAAGTCTCAATCCCCTCAAGCGGGTCAATTCAATTCTTACGGGTCTCTTTTTTTGTCTATTAAATAAAAAGCGAATAAGTCTCAATCCCCTCAAGCGGGTCAATTCAATTCTTACCAAGAGAGAAGGGTTGAAGCCATTTCCATATTGATCTAGTCTCAATCCCCTCAAGCGGGTCAATTCAATTCTTACAGACGTAGTAGAATCATTAATGCTCATAGTCTTATATGTCTCAATCCCCTCAAGCGGGTCAATTCAATTCTTACAGACTTGTTACAATAAGGACTTTACGAAGTAGATAAGTCTCAATCCCCTCAAGCGGGTCAATTCAATTCTTACGGACCTTAAGAAATTATGGAGTAATGAAGATGTTTGTGTCTCAATCCCCTCAAGCGGGTCAATTCAATTCTTACGGTAACTATGAGTAAGTATCTATATATGTCACCAGCTTATAGTCTCAATCCCCTCAAGCGGGTCAATTCAATTCTTACGGTGTACTAGTACCTGCTCTATCATAGACATCACATTGCTTAGTCTCAATCCCCTCAAGCGGGTCAATTCAATTCTTACTGCTTCTCTTTGATTATCTGTGCCTACATTATAAAGAGTCTCAATCCCCTCAAGCGGGTCAATTCAATTCTTACAGCCCAGTTGAGGGAAGACATTGAGTTTGCATCTTCTCGTCTCAATCCCCTCAAGCGGGTCAATTCAATTCTTACGCAGAAGTGAATCCAAATTTCAGCTGGTATTTTGAAGTCTCAATCCCCTCAAGCGGGTCAATTCAATTCTTACAATCATTCATTCTCCTAGTTGATATATTGAGGGGGCAGAATTAACGTCTCAATCCCCTCAAGCGGGTCAATTCAATTCTTACCCTATCTGATTTAGATTTTTGCCGATATAATTACCAGTATAGTCTCAATCCCCTCAAGCGGGTCAATTCAATTCTTACAGCGGCGTTTTCAAGTGATTGTGGAGCAAAGTGTTGCAAGGTCAAAAAAGACAGCGATGGTAAAAGGTGGGTTGAGGGGGTGGGGGGCATATTTTTTGACCTTATTTAACTGATTGAAAGATAATGAGATACAATTTGGACAGTGATTTTGTCCTGAAATGGACTTAATCCCTTCATTTTTAATAAATTGTCTAAAATCGGATTTGTTCTGACAAATCACGGTCCAAAACTCCATATTCATTCTTCTAATTTCCTTTTAATAAATCATATTTTAATTGTCAATAATTATTTTACTTTTCGGAGCCATTTTATCTTAGTCAAAGTATAAAACAACAAAGGGTCAAATATGTATTTCATCCCCAGAGTAATTTTATCGTTATTCAATTTGTTAGCAGTTAATGAACGGTGTAGTAGATTATAGGGATAATACATAGTTTATTTATAAAGATCTGTGAAGTTGGAATAAGTTAGGTGGTGTAACTTTAATATATTTCTTTAACTTAGATGATGATAACATTTTCATCTTCAGTGTAGGTTCCGAGGCCGGAGATAACAATGTTTTTGGCACAGTTTTTACAGAGGAGGTAGAAACGGATGCTATCTTCTTCTGGTTTAATAAGTTTATCCAAAGCGGATTTCATTTGTATGTATTGTTTATCGTTTAGCATACATTCAAAAACACTTTTTTGAACACGCTGACCGTAGGTTTTAAGGCATTTTACTACGCGGTAGCGGATTTTATCGGAGACGATATCAAAGCAAACGAGATAGAGACTTTTATCAGAGCTGGATCTATTGATAGCCTGAAGCATAAATTACCTCCAATGAAAAGGAGTATAAAACTCTTTTCCTTCACAATGAGTAGCCAGTTTACGAGCTTGAAGCAGAAAGATATCTTTAAGAGTCCAGGAGCCAGGAGGTTTTTCCAGATTAAAACGAGAGTTTACCATACGAGCAAAGGCAGTGATAAGGATTTTCATTCCTTCTTGTTGCATAGATACAGGTAGCATTTTAGTGTTTTCATCCAAGTCTTCTTCTTCCGTTTCATCATCTGGGATTTGATTATAGGCAAAGTGTTCGGGACGGATTTCACGGCGATTGATTAGGTTGATGACGAGATTATCTACCAGAGGACGGAATTCTTCCATAAGGTCCAGAGCAAGGGATTGTCTTCCATAAGCTATGTCGTGTAGAGCACCATAATAGGGGTCCAGTCCAGAGATATAGGTTGCTCCCATAACTTGATTCATAAGGAAAGTATATCCTAAAGAGAGTAGTGCATTAACTTCATCCTTAGGAGGACGCCGATTTCTTCCCGTAAAGATGAATTGAGGATTAGAAATTAAAGCTGGGAAAGCAGAGAAATAGTTTTTTGAAGCAATTCCTTCATAGCCACGAAGGGTATCCAGATTAGGAGATGATTGTTCAATTTTATCCAGTATAGCCTGGTTTTGCAGGATAGCAGTTGAGATGAGTTTATCCTTTTTTCTTTTTAAACGATGCATAAGATGGGTTTGCATATTATTTAATTTTCCCTGAATATACAAAGCAGCAAGACTTTCACGATTTTGAAGAGAATTAAGGAACTGAAATTGAGCAATACGAAGCTGGACATTTTTTCCAAATTCTCCTATCAATCTTCCTTTATATTTTCCATAGTAGGAAAGGAATACGGTATCTATTTTATATTTAAGCAGATAAGTAAGAACGGGAGTAGTAAGAGTGACATTACCTACTATAATGAGCTGAGTGATGTCCTTACTATGAAACCAGCGGAGAAGGTTAGGTCCTTTGAAGACATATAACCTATCTCCGCGTTTACAGATAGAAGCACCCTGATCAGCTACATATACGACAGACATATTTACTCCCGATGAATATTAACGGCAACGATGGTCTCTTTTTGTTTTTTGGGGTCAAAGCCAGGCTGGAGTATAAATTTGACTTTTAGACCGTGCTGAAGTTCATCTACAGGAATCTGGCAATCGGCAGTTCTGAAATAATAGGATTCCTTTCCACAGGAGATAAATCCAGCTTTTTTATGCGGAAGCAGTAAATTGATAGTTCCAGAAAGTTCTTCTGCATCATTAGTTAACAACTCAGGAAGCCATTTTCGGATTTGAGAAAAGAGTTCTTTATAATGCTGAAGATTATCCAGAGAGATGTGATAGGAATTCAGTTCTTTGTTCAGGCTTTGTGGGATAGACCATTGTTTGAATTTTCGGATAGAAGCAATAAGCTGTAGCATTTCAATAGCTTTATCAAAAAGTTTTAACTGGAAAAGGATAGACTTGAGCAATTCCCAGAGGTGTATTTTGTTTTCAATTTCACCTGGAGCTAAGGCAGCTCTAATGGCAAAGTCTACTGCTTCATCAATGTTTTTCAGGTTAAAGGCAATTTGCGCAGCTTCATAGAAGAGGAACCAATCTTTTTTACTGAGTAGAATTTCTTTCATTTCATTCAGTGCTTTTTCTTCTTCTCCGAGATGTGAATGGCAGATTGCAATTCTACGCTTTAGCCAGATATGTTTTGCTGGAGTAAGGGTTATGGGTTCATTCAGAGTTTGCTGACATAGCTCCAGGCAATCATTGTAATTACCAGCGGCAATATAAGCTTTAGAAAGGAGGTCAATATACTTTTCTCGTTGAGAAGGGAGAGAGTATTTACCATCTTTAGCAGGGACAGGTTCCATTTCCAGTTTTTGAGGGTCCAGAAGGGAACAGAGCTGGATAATTAAAGCAGGTGATAATTCTGGATGCTTATTGATGTAAGAAAACACACTTAGAGGTAAGGGATGCAAACCAGGAGCAGGAGGGAAAAGTTCTTTTATTTTTTCCAGCCATTCTATAGCTTCTTCAACAGGGAGTTCACATTTCTCTTTAAAATATTGAAAGTAAATGCACCAGGCGGTATTATGACGAATGCTATCCCAGACTTCTGGAAGTTCGCAAGCAACGAGTCCTATCTCTATAGCTTTACTATAATTAGCTGCTTGTTTAAGGCTATTCTGCATATAATAGATGAGAGATAGATTTTGCTCATTGTTATCAGCGGCATAAAGCTTTTCAAAAATCTGCAGAGCTATATCCAGTTCACCACTACGAGCCAGTTGCTTGGCTTGTTCCAGTTCATTTAAGAATTCTGTATTATTCATTTTATACCTCCCGTTTATTTAAGTTGCATCACCAGAGAAATCTGTTCCCCATTAGTTATCTTTTTCAAGATACCATAGGGAGTGGAGATTTCATCTAAACCAATGTTTTCAAATGCGTTAATAATATCTTTTTCTACCTGTTCCAATCGTTCCTGTAAATCTCTGGTTTGGCTTTTAAGTTTCAGATAGGTAGAGATGAGGTCTTTTAGCATTAAATCATTAGCCTGGAGAGCATTAATGGATTTGGAACTGAGTTTTTTTAGATGCAATAAAGGAGTGGGATACATTCCAGATTCTTGAGAGAAATCGCAATGACAGCGCTCAGGTTCTACAAGCGTTCCAACTAAAGAGCGAATACGGTTACAACTCATTACATTTCCCCTAAAAGGTCGCTTCATTAGGTCATCAAGTTCACAATTGGTCAGCTTTTTCATAAGAGTGTTCACTATAGCGGGTCCATTAGTGAGATGTCCACAGACATAGCGCAAAACTGTTTTTTGTTCACCTGTGAGTGAATGATTAGTACTTATCAGATTATCAATAGTCCAGAGCACAGCACAATTTTGTTTCAAGCACAGCCATTCAGAATCAGTTTCTGGGTCAGGAGCTTCCAGGGTTTCAGGATAGATTAAGGGAGAGACAGGTTCTTGGGCATTTTCTTTTTCCTGAATCAGACTGAAGTTGGGGTCCAGAGCAAACAGAGCAGAAATGAGGTCTTCTGGAGATACCATTTTTGGCTGCTTGATAAACTCTTCAAAACTGATGATTTTAAATTCCTCATTGAGCATAGTAGAATTGAGTCCGCTAAGACGATGAATTCCATAAGGAAGTTTGACCAGATTGCCATAGTTGTCCCGGGAAGTTCTTACTTGTTTAGGGAAAATTTCAATGCTGATAGGAAGTCCATTAAAAGTTATCTGGGCAACAATTCTCTGAGCAAAACTACGAGCTACATAAGCAGGGATTTTTTCTTTAAGAAGAATCCAGAGATGATAACCTTTATAGCCACTGAATTCCACATTCATTTCCAGATGATAGGTTTTGAGTAATTCACGGAATTCATTGATAATCTTTTGAAACCCTTGTTCCAGCCAAAGACGAAAAGCCGGGTCATGCAAATTATCCAGATGAGATTTTTCTACATCCAGGTCAAAGACAATCCATTTCACTTTTCCCATTAAATCCAGTTGATAAATGCCCAGAGTTTGAATTCCAAGAAGATGATTACGGACAGCATTCAGATTCAGAGGTTCATTAACAGGAGTGTAACCATATTTCCCTTCATCGGAGACCCATTGACGAGCATAGCTATTTTCTCTACCCTGAAAAAGATTTATCATTGTGAGTAAATCTGAATCAGAATAGATATCTGTTTGCGAAAAAGGAGTGGAACTTTCTGGAGAAAGGATGAATTCCTCTTTTTCTTCGGGAAGGACAATACTATTTTCTTGAGCAAGTTGCTGGATTAGCTCACGAAGCTCATTATTGGGATTAGTTTTTAGGAATTCCCATACATCCAGATAATAAGGAGCGAAAGAGGGGAAATCTATAATTCTGGATTGGATAAAGGAGAGGTATTTTTCAGAATCCTGATGAAGTCGTAAAATTCTTGCTTTCTGAAGAGCCGCATTATGTTCCTCTGGATTAGCTTGCAGGACAAGATCAAGTTGCTTTAAAGCAGCATCAATTTCACCTAACATCTGAAAATAGCTTGCTAACTCACATCTTTCGTTAACTGTCAATTCAGGTAGAGCTGAAATTTCTTCACATACTTTAGATGCAGTAGCAAAATCTTCATACAAAAAAGCAGAATTGAAAGCTATCCGATATTGGTGAAAACGAGAAGTTTTGGGTAGCTTCTGTTCAAGCTGTTCGGCATTAATAATAATCTCTTTCATTGTTTTCTCCTTAAAAATATATTTTTATTAGGTATTGTATCCTTTGAGATAAAATCCTAATTCTAAAAATTGATATGTATGATAAAGGAGAGAAACCTGACAAAAAATTTAGGGAAAAATAAGAGAGGAGAAATCTTTATATTATAGAATAGAGGTAGGACTGAGATAATTTTTTGAAAGGGAAAATGTTAAGTGCAGTAATAGGATAATATAATTGAGGTTAGGATTACATAAATAGATGAATCTTTAATTAGGAAAAACCTGGTGCTTTGCAAGATGGGGACATCTTGCATCCTTTTATAATTCTATGGAGCTTAGCTTAAAAGAAAAGCGTTTCCTCCTGATTTGATAATTAAGCCTTTTAACTCAAGATTGAGAAGGATAGTAGATAATTTTCCAAAGCTATAGCCAGTCTTAAGTAGGAGTTCATCAAAAGAGAGTTCGCGTTGCTCTTCCCTAAACAAGTCATAAATTTTTTGTTCATCAGGTGAGATTTCAGGTAGAAATTCCAGTTGTTCCCTTTCTTCCACTTCTATTCCGAGAGCGTAGAGAATATCTTCTGGACAGGTTATGCATTGTGCTCCGTTTTTTATGAGATAGTTAGGACCTTGAGCATTAGGATGATAGATTTCACCTGGAAGTGCTATCAGGTCATGATTTTGTTCCAGAGCATGTTTAGCTGTAATCATAGCGCCGCTGGTCATAGAGCCTTCTACCACAAAAGTTACAGGAGCCAGAGCAGATATTATACGATTTCTGGCGGGAAAGTTCCAGGATTCCAGTTTAGTGCCGGGCTCATATTCTGAAACTAAAGCTCCGTTATTGATTATTTCTTTAGCAAGTTCACGATTAGCTGGGGGATAGATATTTTCTACTCCACTGGCAAGTACAGCGATAGTCATAGCACCATTTTGGAGTGCAGTAATATGTGAGACGGTATCAATTCCATAAGCCAGACCACTAACGATTGTAACTCCTCTTTGACAAACGGGAGCAAGGAGTTTGGCACAGGCATTTTTTCCATAGGATGTGGGTTTTCGGGTTCCCACTACCGATAGAGATATTTTATTTAAGGCTTTAAGTAGGTCTCCACGATAATACAAAATAAGAGGAGGTAAAATGATATTTGCTAAAGCTAAAGGATAATCTTCATCACCATAGAAGATAGCATTAATCTCATAGTGTTCGCAGAGTTTAGCAATCTGTTCTTCACGCGGATGAGGGACAGCTGAAAGGAGTTGTTCTTTTATCTGAGGGGGAATAGTATCATCTTCATAGATAGGATGTTGAGGATTTCCCACATATTCTTCTGGATGCGGATATTTTTTAACCAGTTCCAGAGCAGTTTTAGGTTTAGTACCGAAAGCTGATTTGAGACAGAGCCAAGCCTTAAATTTATCGGTCATTTTTTATCCAGCATATTATAGAGAGTCCATTTAAGTTCTTCAATTCCCAGATTACCAACAGCAGAGATGGGAAGGACATCCAAACCATATTCTTTCTGGAACAAAGATTGAAGTTCAGCAGAGCGAGCATTTCTTTCTTCTTCAGGAATTGTGTCCAATTTACTTAATACTATTAAACTTGGTTTTTTATCCAGAAAAGGATCATAGAGATAAAGTTCCGAGTGGAGAGTTCGGAAAGCTTCTAAAGGATCAGGAGTGTTGATATCAATGAGAAAGAGTAGGACACTGGTTCTTTGAATATGCTGTAGAAATTGATGTCCCAAGCCCTTTCCTTGATGAGCTCCTTCAATAATACCTGGAATATCAGCCATAACAAAGGATTGATATTCGGTAACGGGGACAACGCCAAGCATAGGTTCCAGAGTGGTAAATTCATAATCTGCGATTTTAGGTTTAGCAGAAGAAAGGACACTTAAGAGGGTAGATTTGCCAGCATTGGGGAAACCGACCAGACCAACATCAGCCATAAGCTTTAGTACTAATTCCAGGACAATTTCTTTTGTTTTTCTACCAGGAGTGGCAATGCGAGGTGCTTGATTGGTGGAGGTGGCAAAATTGCTGTTTCCTTTTCCACCTCTTCCACCATGAGCTAAGATGATTTCTTCGTTATGAGTAGTTATATCAGCGATTTTTATTCTTTCGCCATTTTCTGTTATTTGATAGATTTCTGTTCCTAAGGGCAGATGGAGGTAAATATCATCTCCACTTAATCCTCTTTTACGAGCACTGGAACCGGGTTTTCCATCTTCAGCATAGAATTTTCTATGATATTTATAAGCGAGGAGAGTGTTAACATTTTCATCACCGATAGCTATAACGGAACCACCATGACCTCCATTACCTCCATCAGGACCTCCTCTTGAAATATATTTTTCTTTCCGGAAACTAATAATACCATCACCACCATTTCCGGCTTTAATAGTAATTTTTGCGTAGTCTATAAACATTACTTAGCGAAGGTTAACTCCTTTATTGTAAAATAAATTTATGTAGCAGATTTCTCTGATTCTGTTGTATTCGGATAATATATATGCCACTATTCAGTTTTAAATTTTTCATGCTTCCATCAAAAGAAAACATCAATTTATCGTCAAGAGGATTTCCTTCATAAAGAGTTCCCAGAAGCTGTCCTTTCAGATTAAAAAGCTCCACCTTAACTGGTTTCTTATCCAGACCCTTAATAGTTATATTGCAAGGACCAGAAAGAGGATTATAGGGATTGGGCATATGGCATTTCAAAGCTGGGACAGGAAGAATGTCATCGTTCACTGTGGTAGTATCATATACCACTTCAACTATATCACTTAAATTATCACTACAGCGAAGGGTGATGTATTGAGAAGGATTTGTTATGAGCAGAGAATAGTGAACGGTCTGACTGTAATCTGGATTAAGCGTGATGGGATTCAGAATTTGACCACCGGCTAATTCTACTTCCATAATAAGCGGGAAATCTTCCTCGTTATCAGTGTAATCAAACTCAAATAAGTGAGTGTTAGAGTTGTAAGTTAGATTAGTTAGTTGGGGCAGGGTATTCTGGTCTACCTGATAATGAAAGTTATGGAATAATAAAAATCCAGGGTAGGTGAAATCTGCTTGCGAGAAATATGGTTGTTGTTGCAATAAACCAAAGTTAACGCTTATATTGGTGAATATCAAAGCATTTGTGAGGTTAGGCCAAGTTCCAAAATCGGAGTCATTAATTAAATCAGACATATTACAAGCCATTATAAGTTTACCATTAGAAACGGTGCTCTGGATATCTCCAATCCGAACAAAGGAAGTAGGTCCAACACCTTCCAGATCAATTCCCATTTTATATAGACCGGGAGAGATGACAGAAGGGATATTGAAGGTGTAAATCATAGCATAGCAAAGCGTATCAATTATAGTTTCGGGATTGAAGATGAAGGTGGCAAAAAGATTATAGGAAGTGATATTATGCACCAGTGGAAAAGCATTAGCGGCATTTGCCATTGCAGAATAAAGTTTGGTTTCAGAGACACCACACCAGCTATCAGTGAGATCTAAAGCTGGAATGTCAGGTATGTCAGAGTCTCCGGTAGGGTCTGTTGATAATTCACCTAACTGAGATAAAGAAGGCGGAAAGACATCTGAAGTCAAATAAGGAATGTGCATAAAAACAATCTGTTCTCCCTCAAAAGTTACTGGGGTGCGTAAGCGATAGCGAAGAGATTGACCAAATTCATAAGGAACGACAGCTTCCATTTGATTTCCCTGAAGGGAATAAGCAGAGGTATACTGCCAATCCGAGCCATTGAGACTATAAAAGCATTGAGTTGCTGCTGAATTTCCTGTCTCATCTAACCATCTTAAACGAAGATAGCCATCGGGACAAAGTGAACTATGAGAAAAGTTAAGATAGGTGCTAATATCCTGAGCGGATAGCAACACCGTGAGTGCGAGCAAAACAAACAATAGGCATTTTGTTTTCATTTTTAATCTCCTTTTACCTGAGTGTTTGTTTTTTTATATTATATTAAATCATATGCATAAAACAAGTAGTAATTTTGCAGGGGATTTATCTTACCGTAAATAAGTGCGAGACTTGTGCCAAAACATTTATAGAGCAGCAAGAGAGGAAAGCTTCCAATTCTAAAAACGCCATATTCTTGCATCATAATATCCCCTTTTTTCTAATAAAGTTATATAATCCTCATAATTAATCTAATTAATAATTAAATAATAGTCGTCAAGAATTTTTTTATAATTTTTTGATATGGATTTCATCATACAAAAAAGAGGAAGAACAGGAGAGATAAATGATAAGATGGTGGAGCTAAGGGGAATTGAACCCCTGACCTGAACATTGCGAACGTTCCGCTCTCCCAGCTGAGCTATAGCCCCACTTTATATTTTATCTATCTTATTTATGTATAGATGCTTACTTTAAATCCTCAAGAAGCTCTTTTGTCAAGGATAGTTTTATGTGCACTTCCTCAAAGTGTTTACGTTCATTTGCTACCACTTCCGGTTTTGCATTGGCGAGAAAATGGGGATTATCCAGTTTCTTTTTAACACTTTGAAGTTCTTTTTCCAGTTTTTCTACTTGTTTACTTAAGCGTGCTTTTTCTGCCTCCAGGTCAATTATTCCTTTCAGGGGAAGAAAGATTTCCAGATTACGAACTACGGCAGCAATAGAAGGTTTGGGCTTGGGTAATTGCAATCCAACTTCTATATTTTCTACTTTTGCTAACCTTCTGAAATAGGTAGCATAACGTTCAATCAAGTCTTTTTGTCTTTCTTCTGCCACTCTAATTACCAGAGAAATAGTGGTGCCAGGATTGAGATTGAGTTCTTTCCGGAGATTGCGAACAGCGGTTATAGCTTCTTGCATAAAGGACATATCATCAGCAATCTCGGGATCAATCATCTTTTCTTTACAGGAAGGGAAAGCTGCTATAATGAGGGATTCTTCTGGTTGATTAAACACTTTTTTAATGTTTTGCCAGATTTCCTCAGTGATAAAAGGCATAATAGGATGGAGTAGACGCATTGAAGTTTGCATTACATCAAGCAGAATATATAAAGTGGTGCTGCGAGAAAAAGCATCATTGGAGTTCAGTCGGTCCTTTGAAAGTTCTATATACCAGGAGCAGAATTCATCCCAGAGGAATTGGAAAATTGACTGTGCTGCATCATTAAATCTCAGATTTTGATAATGTTCAGCTGTATTTCTTACCGTTTCATTCAAGCGAGAATAAATCCAGCGGTCAGCAAGTTCCATCTGGAGTTTCTCTTTTGGGGGTAATTTTTCACCTTCTGTTACATTCATCATTATAAAGCGATAGGCGTTCCAGATTTTATTGGCAAAATTGCGTCCAGTTTCCAGAATGGACTCACTGAAAATTACATCAGCACCTTTAGGAGTGCCAAAAACCATAGAAAAACGTAGAGCATCTGCTCCAACTCTATCAATTATATCAATAGGATCGGGAGAATTTCCCAAAGATTTACTCATCTTTCTGCCATATTCATCTCTAACTGTGCCGTGAAGAAGAACTGTTTGAAATGGGATGATATGGACAAAATGTAGAGTGCTCATAATCATTCTGGCAACCCAGAGATAAATAATTTCAGGAGCCGTAATGAGCACCTGGGTAGGGAGATAGCGTTTAAGGTCTTCTGTTTCTTCGGGCCAGCCAAAAGTGGAGAATGGCCATAGCCAACTGGAAAACCAGGTATCCAAAACATCTTCATCTTGATGAAAAGAATTATTTTTGCAGTCAGGACAGATAGAGGGCATTTCTTTAGCTACTATCATCTTACCACAGGAATTGCAATAGTAGACAGGAATTCTGTGACCCCACCAGATTTGCCTGGAGATACACCAATCACGAATGTTATTCATCCAGTGCATATAGACTTTAGTCCAGCGTTCGGGCTGAAAACGGATTTCTTCTTTCTCTACTACCTCAATAGCAGGTCCAGAAAGTGGTTTCATTTTAACAAACCACTGGTCAGAAAGATAGGGTTCAACTACGGTATCGCAACGATAGCAATGTCCTACAGAATGTGTATAGGATTCTATTTTTTCCAGTAAACCCTGTTGAGTTAATAATTCAACTACTTTTTCGCGACAGGCAAAGCGGTCTAAACCAACAAATTCTTTTCCCGCAGCAGAATTCATAATTGCTTGTTCATCCATTATCAGGATTTGAGGCAAACCGTGGCGTTGACCTATTTCAAAATCGTTAGGGTCATGAGCAGGAGTAACTTTCACACAGCCAGTCCCAAATTCCATATCCACATAATCGTCTTCAATTATGGGAATTTTTCTGCCAGTTAAAGGAAGTTCAACCTCTTTGCCAACTAAGTGTTTATAGCGTTCATCACGAGGATTAATGGCTACTGCAGTGTCTCCTAACATAGTTTCAGGACGAGTGGTGGCAACAACCAGATAACCAGTGCCATCTGTTAAAGGATAACGAATATACCAAAGATTGCCGGTTTCTTCACTGTATTCAACCTCATCATTAGCCAGAGCGGTCACGCAACGCGGACACCAATTGATAATATATTTTCCTTTATAGATTAAACCTTCCTCATAAAGACGGACAAAAACCTCTTTTACTGCTCTGGAAAGCATCTCATCCATAGTAAAACGAAGACGTGACCAATCACAGGAAGCACCCAACATTTTTAGTTGGTCTATGATATGACTCCCTTTTTCTTCCTTCCATTTCCAGATGAGTTCCAGCATCTTTTCTCTTCCAATTTCCTGTCTTGTTTTTCCTTCTTTGGCAAGTTCTTTTTCTACCATATTTTGAGTGGCTATACCAGCGTGGTCAACTCCAGGTAACCAGAGAGTAGGTTCTCCCAGCATCCTATGAAAACGCACAACAATATCTTGCAAAGTATTATTTAGAACATGACCCATATGCAGGATGCCAGTGACATTTGGGGGTGGTATTAGAACGGTGAAAGGAGGTTTTGATGGGTCTCCTGCGGGTTTAAAATAATCATTTCTTTCCCAGAATTCATACCATTTCTTTTCTATTTGTTGGGGTTCATAAGTCTTGCTGATTTCCATTCATATCCTCTATTATTTAACAAATCCTTTTTATTTTATAACCGAAAATTGATAAATCCGCCCTATGTCAAGCAAATAAACTATGTTCCGCCCTTCTTTAGCGTTTATCTCTTCCTTATAAGGAGATTATGGTGAGCTTATGTCCGATTTCGGACATAAGCTGGACATGAGTTGGACATAAGCTGGACATAAGCTCCAAGAAAAGAATTAAAAAAAGGCTCTCACAGATTACACAGATAGCACAGATAAGAGGTTTTGTATTAGAGTGAAAGCACGCAGATTACGCAGATAACGCAGATATGTTTATTCAGATAAGAAGTAAAAAAGCTCCCACAGATTACACAGATAATACAGAGTTTATACTGTAATGTCATTAGTATAGATAACTGCAATGACACAAAGAGGAAACCATATCGGTTTTCAATTCTGCAAACACATCTACCATAAGTGCCATCATTTGCTTGAGTGACTCAAAGACACGATTGTGAATATAGTTTGTTTTCATGTGCTTCCAACATCGTTCAATTGGATTTAGCTCTGGCGAGTACGATGGCAAGCATATGAAGGCAATATTATCAGGCACAAAAAAATCCTTTGATTTATATAATCCTAACTGGTCCATAATAACAACGATTTCTTCATTCTCATACGCCTGGCTCATTTGCTTAAGATAGTGATCCATTATTTCAGTGTTGACCCAAGGTAGAAACAGAGAGAAGTTCTCACCGTTTTTTGGCTCAATCGAGCCATAGACATAGAAGTTCTCGTAGGCTTGTTTGACTTTTACCTGAAGTGGCTTTTCTTACATTGCTCAGACTTTGATCAGACTGGTTTGGAGGCCAAAATGAGCTTCGTCAAAGAAGAATACTCTTAGGTCTGAATTCTTTCAGCTTTTACCTTCAGGTAATTTAGAGTTTTTTTATTCAATCTGTTTTCCCTTGTCTGCCTTGATATGCGTGGGAAGAGTTCGCTTAATCGGATATTCATTTTTGCAAGATTTACTGACAGTGCAGATTTACTAATCTTCACAGAATAGACTCTTTCCAGTTCTGCCCTGAGCTTGTCCAGCGTCCCAGATACCTGCTTACCATCACTTTCTTTTAGCGTTGTTATCCATTGAACTAATTGGTTTTTCATCTCATATGTTAGAAAAGCCGGTTTATGTCCTTTAGGTTTGTCTACCAGACCTTCAAGTCCTTGATCTTTGAACTGACTTATCCAACGAAATAGAGTGCAGGGATTGATTCTATAAGCCTTGGCAATCTCTTCGGTTTTGAGCCATGAATAACTAGACAGAATTGTCAACTTTCTGACCACAGAACCGTTAGGTACTGACGATATCGCCTGCTTTATAGCTTACAATGTGATTGAATCGATGCTCTGTTTGTGATGTCTCTTTTCTTAATCCTTGTATGTAATTATAAGGACTAGATAACTTGTATTTATGGTTTGTCAATATAAATCTTGTATTACTTAGATTAAATTTATTCAATCCCTATCAGATAAAACTTGTATGTTTTACTATTCTCTTTGTATTTGAAAGTTGAGCCCCAAATATTGGTGGAAAAACCAACGTATTGTCTTGATTTTCTTGAAAATATTCTTTCTTTCTTTAAATTTATAATATAAATATAATCAAATAATTATATATATCATTTTCCCTTTTTTAACAAGCTATTTTACATAGGCATATTTTTATTCCCTTTTATTTTCGGAACATTCATTTTCTACACCAAAAAAGGAAATTGCCATCCCTTATTAAAATTCTCATTTTGAAAATTCCTTTGTCATTCCTGTGCACTCAGGAAGCTATATAATCTTAGCAAGGTATTTATATCTTTTAAATTTAAATAAGATTGTTTGCACATAGAAGTGGACAAAAAGTAGGCATAACTTATTCTTGATAAGATAAAGGGTGAAAGAATAGGGGTCTATAATTATTAAGTAGCTTATCTTAGAAAAGCCAAAGAGAACCTTAGCCGTTCAAGAGATATAAAACCGCATATCAAAGCACAAGCACTTTCTTAAAAACATGAAGAAAGTAATAGATTGGAAGAGAATCAATATAGTTCTATTGAAGGTAGAAATTAGACACCAATCAGTAACGGGTAGAGATTTATATTCAGCTGAAGTGATGTTTTGGATTATGCTACTTCGGTCCTGGTATCAGTTATCCGATTATCAGATGGAAGAACAACTGAATTACAAAAGAATGATACCGGATAGAAAGCAGTTTTGGTAGTTTGAAGAAATACTGTGGTTGGAATAGGTCTATTTATATGGGACTGAAGAAAACTGCCGATTATTTGGTAATAGGAGCAATTGCTTTTAATTTGAAACGCTGCGTAAAAATTATGCGGACATAATGTAGGAGAGCTGTACCCAGATTACAGGAAAAATGTAAAAAATCAGGTAAATATTCTTCAATCTTTTGAATATTTCTTCTATTTAGTCATAAATTATCAAGATATTGTTCTTACTACTAATTGTTCAACCATTTTTAAGAGTGTCAACTCGTTTCAGGGAATATCAGCGCTATGATACTGAAAAAAGCAAATTTAGCAGCTAAATCTGTAAACTGTCGCATCATATGACATCCTTGGTCATACTTTCCAAGAGCTATTTTAGTCGTTTTTGATAGGTTTTCTGCAAATCTAATTACTGAAAATTACATAGTATGACAAGGTTTCTGCAAGAGCAAAATAATGCGGGATAATCGTGAGGACTTTTTTAGGGTAGGGGCTACTTATTGGCATACCAGGTGTTAGATGTCGTAAACATACCCTCAAGATCATCGTTGTCATTCAACCAGTAGATTCCTTTTATCTCAAGCATTCCTGGAGATTTACTCTTCGTGTCTATTATTCTCTTTTCGCCATATAGAGACCATATGATGGCGTATCCCTTATCACTAAGGTATTGAGTTAGGGTTGGTTTATCGAATAATAATCCTGATAAACCTGATTCATTGAAAATAGAAAGGGGAGATGTTACCAGTTTTTCAGCCAGATAGAATCTCCCATCTACAAACTTTTGGTTAAGCGCTAAATCTTTGACTATTGTGGCACACGGGAGATAAATATCAATCCTGGTTCTTTCGTACGAGCAATCCAAAGTAAACTCGTTAGAATAACAGTCATCGGTAATGAGCATGGGAACGTCGAGGCTCGTTTTTGAATCCTTATCGTTTACCCATTCGTCTTTTATCCCCTTTGTGCATTCATAGGCATAAGAATAAGGATACTCACCGATGAATATATTGTAAAAGTTCTCTGACTCTGGCATCCAATTACCTTTCTTCCGCTGTTTTCTCCACCACGAAATTACTTTCTGAAGATCAGATTTCCTTACCAAACAACTCTTTATCAAGAACAGGACATCTCTAACCGGTTCATCATACTTATCTTTTTCGGGTGGAATGGGCATCTGCCAATGAAGATATGCTTTAAGTAATAGCCATTTATTGAGATTGTCATCCGCTAATTCGATAAGCTTAAAAGGGTCGGGTATGTCTTTTTTCATTCTAAGCCACTTAACATCATCAACATGATCATACCAATTTCTAATGACGCAGGTCTCAGCCTTCCAATTCTTCAAAGGTAAGGATTGATCAATGTGTTTATCATTCTGTACTAACAGTGTTGGATCAATGTCTCGAATATGCGGTTCCCAAGGACCTGTATAGTGATCAAGCGGGTCAAACCAATTATCACCCTTGTATTTAAAATTATCTGAAAGCATTCCCATAAACTCGTGAAATGCAATCCACTGGTACTTCTTACCGATTCGCTCAGCTTTATGCTCAGACCTTCCAAACCCGCCATAGGGATCGACGTTCGCGTCAAAATGATTATGTATAGATGGATCGTAACCTAAGTCAATGACACGTTTGAAAATCCATCGTTGGGCGATAGATAGGTCAAATGTATCAAGGGGATCGTTAATCTGATATCCGTTAATAAGGCTTGGCTGAAGAACCTGAGTGTATATCTTGTTCTGCTCAGCAGATAACGATTCTACAAACGATGCTTGGAGAGAGGCGATTTTAATATCTGAGTCTATCTCTTGGTTCTCCAGGCAAATTTGTTTATACATCGAGAGCAGCCTTACCGATTTTAACAGCTCAAGATTTTCCCACATTGACCGTTGTTTTTTGGTTAAGCCGTTGATAAAGTCGTCAAATAGCTGTCTAACAGATTTAGAGTTATCATCTATTCTTCTTCCAGACCATGAACAACGGCCATAATTCGTTCCAATGACATACCGAGCGAAATCGCCATATTCTATAACTGAATTCCAGATATCATTATATCCACGTGTTTCTCTTGATAGCTGAGTATAGTCCTCAATATAGTACTTTTCCTTAAGTTCTTCAATTGAGGGAATGTGTTTTGGCCACTTACTTTTATACGGAGGGTAAATCAGGCTTGTATCAATGTCCTTGCATAGTCCTCGAGACAAGGCTATTTCTATGATTCCTCTTGCATAGTCACGAAGCAGTATATGCTGTGGTGGATATCCTCTTTTGAAGATAATTCTGTAGACATATCTTGCAAGAGTATTGAGATTATCTTTGTTAATTGTGTTATAAAGAACACAGCTGTACGTGGCACAATAAAGCCGTTCTAAAACGTAGATATCGTCAACATGCTCAAAAGTTTTTAACAACTTGATTATTAAAGCAGGTCTACAAACAAGAAGGTATGCTAAGCCTTTTGTAGCTCGATCTCTAATAAAGCGGTTGGGAGTCGTAAGGAACCATGACAGTGTAATTCCCATTAAGAAAAGTGAGTTGTCTGTGACAGATTTTGCTGCATTTTCTGTTCTTACCCAATTCAATATCCTGTCCACAGAGCGATTCTCATTGTTCTGGTAATGTAGAAATGTTGACCAAACAGCATCACGTTTAGGCATATTAAGTCTGTTTAAGAAGTTGTTCAAGAATAAAGCATTATATGGATGATTCTCAACTGGTGCAATCGTCAGAAGTGCATCGAAGAAAGATCCTCGTATACTTTCATTTGGAAGCACATACTTATTGATGATTTCATATGTATTTTTCAGATCTTGGCTAAAAGCTGAGCTTTTTCTCCATACCAGACTATCGATGAATCCGATAATAGCATAATGGGCAGTTTGTGTATTACGCATTAAATATGGTGCAACTTCTATAAATTCAATTCCTTTCAATTGTTCTGGACATTGAATTGATAAAGCATCCAATAATCCCAAATACCATCTACTGCATATGGTCTTTCCAAGTTTCCTTCTCTTTGAAAAGAAGCGCTTTGCTGTAATAAGATTCTTATTCTTCTTTCCGAACTCACTTTCATACTTTTCGAAGATATAACGAATTATCAGGTGATCGCTAAATTTCTGAAATGGAAATCCGATATCAAAGCTGCCTTTATTAACAACGCTTGGATACCGAGTTATCAGTAACAATTTTTCCATATCATGGATAAGGTCTGATGGCGTTACTTGAGGATGTGATGCATGAATGATACAATGTACGGCTGATTCACTAATTCTATCAGAATTTATATCAACCATGGTCTTTGCCATAGGCTTGATAATCGAATTCCAAATATCAAGATTAGTCTTTTTTACTAATCCATACTTTTTAACCAAGGGTCGAGATACCTTATCAATAAATGCTTCAAATATAAACGTAGAGCCCTCATGACCCCGGAAGATATCCTGTTTAGCTCTGGTCTGTTTCTTTTTTCTAAACGCTTCGCAGAATAGCTTTAGAAATAGAGGATATTGAAATTCTGGGTAGAGGATAGGAATTTCTGGTAATGGGATATTGTTGTGTTCAAAATACATTGTAACGGCTTGCCATTCTACCTCAGCAAAACCTGTATGGTTTACGCATTCCAGCCTATTTATCTGGTCTGTAGTTAGAACAGTATCTTCGAATCCAGTCCTAATTGTAACGACTAAAGCTACGTGCTTGTAGTTGCTGACATCATCCAATAAACCAGTAAAATGACTCTTCCAAAAGTCATCGGATGATTCGTTTAAGGCATCAATCATAATGAGTGATCTACAGCAGTTGACCCTAGCTAAACAATCAATGTGCTTAAGAAACTCTGTCTTATTTTTAAAGAACGAAGATAGCCCCTGAGAGTGAAGGAATGTATCCCAGAAATCAGAAACATTCCTGTATTGTTCGCCAAACGATAAGAAAGTCGGTAATGGATGGTCAGTTTCCTCGGTTCTAACCCTATACAAATCACATAGCAGGTGTGTTTTACCCATACCCGCATTGCCTGTTATCAACAAATATGGGTTATTAGATAACCTGGCTTTGCTTTTTTTTGAAAGCTTATCGAGATGCATTATAGTCCTGTGAAGCTCTCTAAGATTTCGAATCGTGTAACCGATTTTATCTGATGGAGTTGATTGATAAGAAGTTCCCTGGCTTTTGGCTCTTACATCTTTTAGTTCGTTTTTGCGCCTTTTATAATTATCTATCAAATTCAATAGTTGACTATCTGCGTCTTCGGTAAGCCTTGTTATCTCAGTCCAGTTGATTGTTTCAGACGAATAGTCCTTGATATCACTGACAATTTCATGAAGTTCATAAATAGTCTTAGATAGAAGCTTGTTCCCCTTGTCGATATTCTCATCATCCCAATCGCTTTTATCATACTTAGAACCTTTACGAATCAATCCGGTCAATATCCTTATTTCGTTGTAGAATTCCACAGTTCTACACAATCCGTGAAAATTGTCCGATAAAGGGAGATCAACATTTGTCTCTGGTGAATATCTAGGACCAGCCAAGTTGATTATTTTAACATATCTGTTTTTGTAGAAGACGCTATCTAAAACACATTTTTGCTGCTTCATCATACTACCTACAAAGATAAGTTTTATACAGGGGCTTAATACTCCCACTCTTCATGGCTAAGTGGAATCTGTTCAATACATTCTTCCTGACTCTCCAGTCGGGGAGGTATTTATCCATCCGGGCTTTGAAATTGTAATTGTGGTGTTTTTCCAGGAGATGCACCAATTCATGGACGAAAATATATTCCAGGCAATCCTCAGGTTTCTTGGACAGTTCCAGATTGCTCCAGATGCGCTTGGTAAGGATGTGGCAAGTTCCCCACTTGGTTTTCATCTGCTTGATCGTCCACTTGTTGATTTGCACACCAATGATATCTTGCCATTTATTGATCAGATGATCCACTCTGGCTTTAAGCCTGGCCCGATACCACTCCTGCAGCATTAGCTGTCGATGCCAGATGGGATTTTCGGGCTTCTCATAGAGGTTGATGTAGGTTCCACCTCTTAGTTTGATCAGGTTAATGCTGGTATCGTGGATGACATTCAGCAGATAGTGTTTACTTTCAAGAGAATCCAGAAATTGAGGATCGTTTAGATCCGGAAACTTAAACCCCAACTCAAGTAGGCATTTATTGAGTTCTTCAACCTCATTCCTTGATAAGGGATTACCTTTGTTGTTTCTATAGGTTTTCCCCTCTAGAACTACTGTTTCAATCAAGTTCTGAAAGATACCAATCTTTCTTTCATACGTTGATTCAAGTAGATTGATTATGGCAGGTAGTTTACTTCCTCCAGTCCAGTATTCTGATAGCCCGAGTTTGAATGCAACCGAACCAAAGTTAACATGCCCCTTCCATGTTTGATGCCCCGAAGCCGGTAAGAAATTATAAAGGATTTCCGCAATTTTTCTAATTGCATTCCTTTGTTTAAAGCCTAATGTCATACCTATTACCTTCTGTTATTTGAGAAGTGCATATCGTTTTAATGTTGCACCTTCTTCACCTCATTCCAATTATCCTGAGTAGGATTGAGTATTGGAGGTTGCAGCTTAAGTTCAGTATCGCAGTTAGTAAGACTACGTAAAGCCAAAAGCAATCCTGCCTATCTTTTGCAACTCTTCGTTCGTTGGAAGTGAGGATAATGGTGCCGGATTCGGCTCCAATTCCTTTGACCTCTATAAACCGCAGCTCACTGGATGTAATGTCCAGGCTGGTGATATCGTAACCCAGGTTCTTCTCGTGAACATCAAAGACCTTTCTGCCCAAGGATTCCTCCTATTCAATCACCACTTTCATAGCAATTGTCTCATCTTCATAATTTGGCTTCAGAGTCTTCATGATAGCAGATTGAGCTTCCGGGTGAGGGAGTACTATAAATACTGTTAATCCGCTCGACAGCTTGAAGAGTAAGGGATTTATGCTGCTGAAATTCTTTTCTTCGTGTATCCCGGTGTGAAATTATATTGGCTTGGTGGTTTTCAGCAATAGCCCGGCGTATTTCAGTCCCGGCAACACCAAGTTGGATCTCGTATTCCAGCTTGCTGATTTCCTGATTTGACTTGCTAATTACCTCTGTGAGGGAAAGTTCTACTACTTCCTTTGCAGCTAATCTCCTGTGAAACAGGAAAACTTCACCATGGGAAATGAGGACAAAAGGAACTTTCAGCATCTCAGCGTAACCAAGAGCTTGCTGCATGCCATCCGCAATTGAATGATTCTTGTCCTTTGCTTCATTTATAATTATTGGGATGTTGGGCATATAGAATAAAACATAGTCTTCCCTTGTATTCTTAGTTCTTGGATGAAATTTTCCTTTGACTATGATGCGACCATTTGTAAGCTTCAACCCTTCCCTAATCTGTGATTCCAAAGACCAATTTGCTTTTACCAAAGCTGGCGTAATGTACTTAGTACAGATATCTCTTTCAGAAAGACTACTCTTATTGAACACCATTTATCCTTTCATAGCGCTTATTATTCGATCATGGGCAATCATCTTTTCTTACCTAATCTTTGCATTTTTTTTCAATTAAGGATTAATCTGTCAATGAGAAACTGACTAGCGTCTTTTACAGGCATGGGCAAGAGGCACCAATATCAACGTCGATTAAAAGATTGTCGTCTTCGCTATACGATAGATTCTGTTTATCGAGCCATTCTCGAAACCCGACCATGGATGAATCTTAACTACTTTCTTCAGCTTCAATAACTCCAAAAGATACCTTGATGGAGCATAGAATGGCGTTTACTACAGACTCACTAAAGTTCATAAAGTCATTCAGTATTCATAAAACTATATATCCTTCTCTTGTTTTCGAAGCTTTTCCTGCTCCCGTTCAAGCAGTTCGGCTCCGAGATCATCATCGGTATGTTTGCCAGTGGCTGTTTGCTCTGCATTTCTACGTTCTAACGCTGCTTTTCTTTTGTCCGCCATTTTACGCTTTTTTTTTCAAGCTTTTTAATCTTACTAGCCCACGCAAAAGGCTCGTTTAGCTTTTTGCCGAAGTATAGCAATACCGCACCAATTGGCGCGAAGATAGCTGCAAAAAATCCATCCCTTCATCATAATCCAACCAACTGCCGATACAATAAACATCCACCCGAAAAATATCAGTATAAAAGCTGCGATTTGTTTCATCTTGTTCATAGTTGTTGATCTCTATAAGTCGTTTTTTTTGGATTTTTATCTCTCGATGGACTGGGACACATCCCTAATGGTCTCAGGTAAAGCATTAAAGTCCAACCCTACTGCCTCGCAGGCTTGCTGCCAGGTTAAAGCACCCAAGTAATGCGTCTTTATTTCTGCGATTTCTTGTTCGGAATAGTGAGGAAGGCTATTAGTAAAATCACTATCTTTGATGGTGTCTTTGCCGTCTTCACTCATCAGCAATAGGGCATATTCTTTCGATCCTGCTGTCTCTTTAAGCACTTCAAGATTGCGAATGATCTGGTTTCTTTGAGGGAACCAATCCGTAGCCGGAGACACCTTATCGGTTCGCTTACCTTCGATGCCAAGCAGAAAATCGTCAGTTTCCAAAAAGCAATCTATCTTTGTAAATCCTTCAAATGCCCACCATTGCCCTGCTGAATAATATACTCCTTGTTTCTTAAGTTCATTGAGTCCTTCTTTCATAATCTCTTTTTGAGTATCTTTGCCGTGATACCCAAACAAGCATTCTCGCTTGTATTGTGTTTCAGAGCCAAAAGTTTTTTTACCATCCTCTGGCCATGTTAGTTTATCTGGATTCATCAGCGCCCATTCCAAAAAACTATAGGACGGTGGGATGCTATACTCAAAGCACTTTTCCAGTTTAATCGTCTTACAAAGAATCTTGTCATAATATTCTCTTTCCTGCAAACAGTCATCCAATAATCCACTGGGATGTTCACATAGTGTCTTCACAAGACCTTGGTTCAAAGGCGTTGCCTTCAATAACTTTGGTAGCCATGACTCACCTGTTTTATCCTTGCCAATCAGTGCCTTGAAGAATGGCCTAACCCTAGTGATAGAGCTATTGTACAAGCCTTTTACTTTTTTTGATTCGTTTTGCTTCATGATTCCTCCTTTTAGAATCCTATACTTTTACTTACTTTATCTGTCCACGGCTCCTCTAGATCTGCATATTTAAGCAAGTCTTGAAGATAGAGTCGCTTGGATTTTCCGTTGCGAACGATGGCTTCAATGCAGGCATTTTGCACCGCCAAAGCGATCTGTGCGCCACTAAACTTGTTTCTATGTAACGGCAATTCCATATTGATGACCTATGATCCTGGAATTTCCTTTCTTAAGTACATTTTCCACAGGTCTCTTTTGCTGTCAAGTTTTTGTAGTTTGAATATGAGATCGAAACGATGAAAGAAGGCTTCATCAACTTCATAATCATGGACAAGACAGGCTGGTTTACTACTAATTGCCTACAGAGGTTTAACCATATCCGGTTAATTTTACTCCATCCTTACAACCCGAAAATGGATGATTTTGGATATATGAAAGCGAAATGGTATAAAGAGCTCTCACAGATTACACAGATAGCACAGATAAAAGTTCTGTATTAGAATGAAAGCACGCAGATAACGCAGATATGGTTTAAGAATTAAAAAAAGCTCTCACAGATTACACTGATAGCACAGATAAAAGGTTTTGTATTAGAATGAAAGCACGCAGATAACGCAGATTACGCAGATATGGTTTAAGAATTAAAAAAGCTCTCACAGATTACACAGATAGCACAGATAAAAGTTTTGTATTAGAATGAAAGCACGCAGATAACGCAGATTACGCAGATATGGTTTAAGAAGTAAAAGAGCTCCCACAGATTACACAGATTACATAGATAAGAGGTTTTGTATTAGGATTAAAGCACGCAGATTACGCAAATAGCGCAGATTTTTCGGTTTAATTACGGTCAATAGAGAAGCTATTCCTATGAATAGTTAATATTCTTAGGAAGGGAAAATAACTTTAAGTAATCGGAATAATTATAAACGAAAGTCTGCCGTGACAGTTACAGATATACTTTTAGTACGAGTATTAGTCCTGTAAAAACCGTAGTCAGAAACTTCTGTAGAATAAGGTTCTGTAATTTGGAAAACTCCTGTTCGTGCATAAATAAGTTTTCCCAGATGAGTTTTAGAGGCGGAGCTAATTTCTTTAGCACGGGCATAAGCATCTTCAGTAGCGGCACCAATCATTTCTTTTTTCAAATCAGGTAGTTTTGAATAGAGGTAATCCAGATTAGATTGCATTAATATGATAGAACGCTGAGCAAAGAATTGAGGGTCCAGAGCGATGGATTCTACCGTAGGAATATCTTTACTAAGGATATAGAGAGTTTGATTAACATTATATCCAGTAATATTTCCGCTGTTATCATATACGGGAGAACTTGTAGGAGGTTGGATATCAATATCTTTTTCAGCGATACCTTTTGCAAGCAGTAAATTTTTGAATTCGTTCACATCCTTATTGAGTGTGGTATATGCATTCATCAGTCCCCCCAAATCGGAGTTCTTTTGCATAGCCAGAGTCCATTTAACCATATCACTTTCAAAGGTCTTGCTGGCGTAACCCACAACATGTAGAGAAGACGATTGTCTGCTTTGCTGGAAGAAATAACCGAAAACTGCCATACCTAAGATAAAACAGACACCAGCAATAATCCATCCTCTTTGAGGGGATTTATGCTTTCCTGCGATTTCCCATATAATCATTAAAACGACTACTATTAGTGCTAACCATAAGGGGTTAAAGCTCATTTTATCCTCCTGAGCATAATTTATTTAATAAAATAGGGAGCAAATTTACCTCTCGCATCTATATCTACTGTCCGTTTCTTTCCATCAAAAGAGAAGTATAAGTTCAGATTTTGAATGCTTTCGGGCAGAAGTTTATTTGCCAGTTCGGGCCATTCAATAAGAGTGATACCATTATCCATTAAATCAATAACTCCTAAATCCCAGAATTCCTGTTCATTTTTCAGGCGAAAGAGGTCCAGATGATATAATGGATATTTTGTACCTTGATATTGATTAAATAAAATAAAAGAAGGGCTGGTAACGAAATCAGGAACTCCTAAAGCTTTTGCCAGTGCGGCAGCAAAGAAAGTTTTACCTGAGCCCAGATTACCATAAAGGCAGATTAAATCTCCCGCTTGTAGGATAGGTGCAAGAAATTCTGCTAATTTAACAGTATCCTGCTTGCTTTTTAGTTTTAGATTAGCGGGTAGTGGCATAGCTTCATAACCTTAATTTCTGACAGAACATTTATAAAAGAAAAAGTCCCAAAAGCTGCAAGCACAATTATCGTTGCTTCTTACATCTTTTGGGACGATATGCACATTGCACAATCCTAAAATCCATTAATAGAATTTTACTGCTTATGTCAATTAAATTTTAAGATGCTTTGGACGGCAGGTAGCTATGGGTAATATCATTTCTTCCATAGAGACTCCACCGTGCTGGAAAGTGCCATTATACTGTTTTTGATATTGATGATAGGCATTAGGATAGACGAAATAGTAATCATCCCGTGCAAAGATATAGTTATCCACAATGCTTTTACTTGGAAGTCCAAATTCGGAAGGCTTTTTCACAAAGATAGCATGTCGTTCATTGGCATTAAGATTTTTTCCTTCTTTATAACGCACTGTGACCGAGGTGTCTCTATCACCAATAACCTGAGTAGCGCGGTTCACTTTTATTGAGCCATGATCAGTGGTAATAATACAGATAGCATTCTGTTTGGCAATAAGTTTAAGAGCTTCATAAAGGGAAGAATGCAAGAACCAATGTTTAGTAAAGGCACGGAGACCTTCTTCATTGGGAATAGTTTCTTGTAATATCTGGTCACGAGAACGATGATGTGCTAAAAGGTCCAGAAAGTTATATACCAGCACAATCAGGTTTTCTTTATTCCAGGTTTCTATTTTGCGTAGGACGAAATTACCTTCTTCCATATTGAAGATTTTCACATACTTAGAAGTTGGGTTCAGATTGTAACCCAGTTCTGCAATATGTTCATCCAAAAGCTGATGTTCGTTTCTATTACGAGAATTATCCATTTCTTCAGTAGTATTCCAATATTCAGGGAAATGTTTGGCTATATCAATAGGTAACATTCCACTGAAGATAGCATTGCGGCTGTAGGGTGTTGCAGTAGGCAGTATAGAGTAATAGAGGTCCATTTCTTCATCAAAGAGTTCCTGAATATATGGTTGGATAGCCAGATACTGGTCTAAACGCATACAATCTATAATAATGAAATATACGGGAATCTGGAGCTCAAAATGAGGTGCAATGTATTGAGAAATAACATCAAAAGACATATTTGGTCTATCATCAGAGCGGAGCCAGTTACGATAGTTTCGTTCTATATAGGTGGTAAATTCGGTATTGCAATTACGTTTTTCCAGGAAATGGGTTTGACGCAAGCCATCATCATTGATACAATCTATCTGGATTTCCCATTGGGACATTTCTTTATAGATATTAGCCCATTCATTCCAATCAGGGGTGTTAAAAAGACGCTGATTGAGTTGTGCAATAAAACGTGTGTATTGTTCCCCGATTTGATTAGCGCGGATTTCATCAGCCTGAAATATCTTTTTAATTGCCATAATAATTTGATTAGGATTAATAGGTTTGATAAGGTAATCAGCGATTTGAGAGGCAATTGCCTTATCCATCAGCCCTTCTTCTTCACTTTTTGTGACCATAATAATAGGAATAGAAGGATTGATACGTTTGATTTCTTGTAGGGTGGTTAAACCATCTAAGCCTGGCATCATTTCATCCAGAATCACCATATCGTATTTATTTTCCAGCACCTTTTCAATAGCATCATTGCCATTGTTACAGGTATCAACATCGTAGTTTCGTTCTTCTAAAAAGAAGACGAAAGATTTTAGAAGGTCTATTTCATCATCAACCCAGAGGATTTTCATTTGTTTTTTGTGTTTCAAGGGGATTCCTCCTTTTTTAATTCAGATTCAAACTGGCGTTCTCTTTTCTGGACCACTTTTTTTATTTGTTCTGGGTCCATATCTTGAAAGTAAAGTGCCAGTTTATAGTCCAGCTCATTACGAGAGCAGTTAAAAATATTGGTCATTCTTTCCAGATACTGGTTAACAAAGATCTTTTTTTGGTCAATTTGCTCCTCTTTTTCACTTAATTTAAGTTCGTGGATATATTTACGGAGTTCGTTGGTAGGTTTTTCTTGTGCTATTTCCAGCCATTCATCTTTCACCTCCCAATCTCCCTTATTAACCATAGGATAAATCATTTGTAAGCGGTCAAAACCTATTTCTTTGACTGTGGTGTCATCCACATCCATCTCATCAATAAAGAGGTCAAAGATTTTGACTAATTTTCCTGCCAAGGAACCGCTAAGATTATACTCTGCTTCAACAAAATCTTTAAAATTATCATAACCTTTTTTACGGAACAATTTGCTACGTTTAATCTCTGAAAGCAGCTGTCCTAAGCTAATAAAATTATCTTCCAAATTATTTTTGAGATTAGCTATAGCCGCAAACTTCTCATCAGCGGTCATAGTCTCAACTTGTTTATTTTGGTTACTCATTGTTAGTTATCCTTTTTTTCTTCATTTATCGGGAAATAAACATTATCTTCCTCTGGGAAAATTCCTTCACGCACCTCGGAACAGTAATGGTTTAAAGCATCAACTATAACTTTATCCAGTGAAGCATAGGTTTTAACATATTTGGGTATTAAATCTGAAAATCCGAGTAAATCATTGTTAACCAGCACCTGACCATCTACATATCTGCCTGCTCCTATGCCAATAACAGGGATTTGTAAGGTTTTTGCTACTTCTTTTCCTAAGGCTTCTGGAACCCCTTCTAAAACAAGCATAAAAACACCAGTTTCTTCTAAAGCCACCGCCTGTTTTAGCAGCTGTTCATAAGCTTGCGGAGTTTTACCTTGCACTTTATAACCACCAAATATATGAATACTCTGTGGTGTCAAGCCAATATGTGCACAAACGGGAATTTGGCAATCCAGGATAGCAGAGATAGCTTCAAGCCTTGATTCAGAGCCACCTTCCAGTTTAACTGCATTAGCACCACCTTCTACCATCAATCTGGCGGCATTTATTTTAGTCTGTTCCAGATTAAGGTGATAACTCATATAAGGCATATCACCTATGATGAAAGAATTAGGAGCTCCTCTACGAACTGCTGCAGTGTGACGAACCATATCATCCATAGTTACTGGTAGCGTGTTTTCATAGCCTAAAACTACCATTCCCAGACTATCACCTACCAGGATTAGGTCTATATCACTGTTTTGCACGCATCTTGCCATTGCGTAATCATAGGCAGTAATCATACAGATTTTCTTACCTTCAGATTTCATCTTTTTGAAGGTGGAAGGAGTATAGTTTTTACTTTTTATTTCATCCATTGTATATAAATCCTTTCTATTTAAACCTGAAGATTTGGAGCCTTAATCTCTTTCATTAAGGCCATCTGCATCTCCTTCATATTCTGGTAAATCTTGCATCTGCCTTCTGTCATCATCGTCCTGGTAATGGCCAACATATTTTCCCTGATTATAAGCCATACTATATAGGATAGATCCATTGCTATACCAGCCTATAAACCATCCATGAAGTTTACCCTGACGATAATTAGTGCTCAATTGAGGAGCGCCATTAGGATACCATATATACATAGGACCATGCTGAATTCCTTTATAGAAACTTATTACTCGGGCAAGTTTCCCATTCTCATATAGGTCATAAGCTATTCCACTGAAAGGTATCCCATCTTTTAGATACAGACTGTCTTTTATGGTCAATTCTTTGAAAGGCACGGCATTATCGGGTAGCACATAATTTTTTAGTAAGTCATATTCTTCACGAATATCTTGAGAAAAGAGTAAACAGCAGCAACTACAGAGGAATAATATAAGGAGCATCCTGATAAAAGCTCCTTTCAATTTTGTGGAAAGATAATATTTTCTTTTAATTTTCATATCCTTATTGATACCATAGCAATTTTAACTTCTTATAAGTCAAGAATGATTATCTATATATAAGTTAAAGCAATTTCAAGGTATGGCAATAGAGGCGAATAATCTTCTTGATTTTCCGGTACACCTCTCTGTAGCTAAAATTGCACTTCTCCTGGTCCCTGGATATATTTAATTTCACCATCTGCATTCAAATCCCTACAGGGACCAGGTTCAATTTCACCACTATCAGAATAACCTCGCTTTTCCCAAAAACCAGGAATATAATATTCCATTAGCTCTATTTTTACCACTGATTTGGCTGATTTATAACCCCAAAGATAAGGGACAAATGCTCTTACAGGTCCACCATAATCCTCACTCAGGTATTCCTTATTAAAGCTATGAGCTAATAAGGACTTCTCTTTTAGCGCTATATCTACTGGTATGGAAGTATCATATATTTCTCCTATAGACCAGAAACGTAGGTATTTGCAGGAGGGTAACATTTTTACTATATCTAAGATGGTAGAGAGTGCAATTCCAGTCCAGAGTCCTTCTACTGACCAGCGAGTTACACTGGTTAATCTTCCCCTTACTTCTTTTTGAGGTAGCTGGAGAAGTTGTTGCCAAGTAAATTGTTGGGGATTAACACATTTTCCAGTAACACTGATGACCCATTTATCTCGTTCTAACGAACCGGGATGCCCTTCTGCCCAAAATATGGGAGTGTTCAATTCCTCAAGAGTTTTCAAGATAACATCCTTTTAAATTTATAAATCCTTAATAAACAGATTATCAATAATATCAGAAGGGAGGATGGAGGCAGTAGCACGTTTTTTTGCCAGCTTTTCTGCAGTTGCACCCAATAAATAGGAAGCATTGATAGCTGCTTCAGAAATTGATAAACCTTGAGCCAGAAAAGAGGTAATAATTCCAGATAAGACATCCCCGCTTCCACCTGTTGCTAAACCGTCATTACCGCTGATATTAACCCAGATTTCTTCTCGGTTACAAAAGATGCTGAAATGACTTTTGAGCAGAACTTGCGCTTGATATTTATCTACGAAAGCTTTTAATTCTCGTAGACAATCTGCTTGTAAGTCGCTTTTTTCTATTTTTGCCAGACGAATAAATTCTCCCCAGTGTGGTGTGATTAAAACATTGGGCTTGGCTAAATAAGGGTATAAATCCGGATTTTCTGCGAGAAGATTCAAGCCATCAGCATCAATTACCAGAGGCAAGTCAACATACTTAATAGTTATTTCCAGCAGTTTTCGGGCAAATTCATCTTTACCCAATCCAGGACCAATTAATACAGCAGTAGCATTGGAAAGAATATCCTGTAAAGCTTGTTCATCGGGCAAATTATCTTCAGGATTCTCCGGTATGGGTTGATTTAGAGCTTCAGTTAGTTTAACAGAGTAGATAGACATTAATCTCTTGCGATAAAGAACAAAAGCATAGCCGCATCCAGCTCTTAGGGCAGCTCTTGCAGCCATAATAGAAGCTCCAGTATAGCCTGAAATTCCGCCAAAAATATAGACTTTACCATAGTCATTTTTATGATAGGTGGATATACGGATAGGAGGGAAGAAATCCTTTTCAGTAAAGAGTCGCACATAATTATCATCATCTTCATAGAATAAGGTTGGGATGCCAATATCAACTATATACAGTTTTCCACAGATTTCTCTGCCTAACCCAATGATATGTCCTAACTTTAGATTGGCAATACATAAAGTGGCATCAGCCCAGATTGCCATTTCAGTGTTGCCCGTATCTGCATTCAAACCGGAAGGTATATCTAAGGCAACTTTGAATTCGGCAAAAGCACTGATATAAAAGAATAATTCCTTAAGCCAAGGTTCCAATTCACCTTTAAATCCGATTCCGAAGATGGCATCTACCACCATACTATGCATAGAGACCATTTCCTTCAGCCAACTAAGATGTTTTTCGGATTTAACTTTGTGCACTTTTATTCCCAGTGATTGGCATATAGCAAAATTTGTCTTTGTTTCAGAGCTAAGATTGCCCAGCTGGATATTCACCAGGGTTACTACATAACCATAATGATGCAACCAGCGAGCAAGTACTGCTCCATCACCCCCATTATTTCCATTTCCGCAAAGAATAAGGATTCCATTTTCCATTTGAGCAGGAAATTCCCGGACTAATAAATCTGCACAACCCTTACCTGCAGTTTCCATAAGTATTCTTGAAGATAGATTGCACTCTTTAATGGTTCTTCTATCCAATTCTCTCATTTGTTCGGTAGAGAGTAAATATTTCATTTTTTCTCCTCCTCCTGTTCGGCGATATTTAATCTGATTTCTATAGTTGTTCCTTCATTGATAGTGCTGGTAAGCACTTTAATCACTCCTTGATGATATTCTTCAATGATACGTTTTGCCAAACTTAATCCCAGACCCCAGCCACGAGTTTTAGTAGTTATCCCCGGTTCAAAGATTTTTTTCCATTGAGAGTGTGGGATTCCCTTTCCTTCATCTCGGATATGAATATATACATATTTATTATTATGTGTTGCGGTGATAAATATATTTCCACCCTTATATGACATTGCGTCAATACAATTTTTTATCAGGTTTTCCATAGCCCAGGTAAAAAGTTCGGTATCCAGCATCACCTTTATTCCCTGGATTTTGGATATTAGATGAATATCCATTTTTGAACCCAGATGTGGAAGACGTTCCTTAAAATAAGAAACGGTTTGTTGCAAGACGGTATGTAATTCTGTCGGGACCAGTTTGGTTTGAGAACCTACCTTCCCGAAACGAGAGGCGATATTTTTTAACTGATTTAAATCCGTAGTCATATAATCCACCATCTTACTCAATTCTGGACCGGAAATTCCTTCTTCTGGAGCTTCTCTTAACAAGTCTATCCATCCCATAAGAGAAGTTATCGGAGTTCCAAATTGATGAGCTGTTTCTTTGGCTAAGCCAATCCACAGAGTATCTTTTTCGGTTCTATTTACGAGGAATAATCCATAGCTACTAAAACCTACTAATAATACAGCCAGAGCCAGTTCCAGAAAGACAAGATATCTAATTCTGGGTAGATATTTAGGAGTGGAGAAATAGATATAACCTAATTGGTCGGAAGTATCACCCAAATAAACTTCATACATATCATCCATGGTTTTATGCAGTTGTGATTTTTCCTCAGGGGATATCTCATCCCAGCTTTTATCCTCGGGAATTTCAACATTTCGCCAGTAGAGAGGTCTTTTATCTCTGTCAGTTACTACCACAGAATAATCAATGTTTTTAATAAATTCTTGTAAAGATAGAGGACGGGCAATATAGACATAATTAACTACTCGGTTGCCTGATTTAATTTCTATACGGTCCATAGATTTCATTTTATCTCGTAAAATTTGTCTGGACTGCTCAGAAAGACTATCGTAGGTGCTATCTGGTGAAACTCCTACTTGATTCCAGAGTTGTGGCACTGAATCTATATCGGTAATGATGACAGGAATAGGATTTTTTTGAGGGAATTCAAATAGCATATAATTACTGATAGCTTCCTGAAAATCTTCTCTATTCAAAGCATCAAAGGTCTTGGAAGTTATTTCTGCCAGCATTAAGGCATATTTTTCTGATTGGCGCAAGTAGTTATTGGTATAGGCTATATATTTAGCAAAGATACGAGGTACATATTCTTGCTCTCTTTTAGCATTACGAATTAGAACCTGACTATAGATGGCAATAACAACAAAGAGAACGAGAGTGCTAAAGATTAAATATAATCTTAGATACTGGAAATTATTCCTCTTTCTTGGAGAGCTCCCAGAAAGAGTTGAGTTCTTCGAGCGATGCTTCATTGATATTTTCTCCGTTTTGACGATATTGCTCTTCTATATACTGGAATCGTTTAGAGAACTTCCTTGCTGTTTCTTTTAAGGCACTTTCTGCATCAAGATGCAATTTACGGGCAAGATTCACTATGGTAAAGAGTAAATCTCCCACTTCTTCTTTAATACGTGTCTGGTCTTCAGTCTCTAAAGCAGATTTTAGTTCTTTGGTTTCTTCGTCAATCTTTTCCAGAATAGGTGGTACATCATCCCAATCAAAACCAACCGATGCAGCTTTTTCCTGCATTCTTTGAGCATATATTAAAGCAGGTAAGGCTCGTGGTATGCCTTCCAGAACACTTTTCCGTTCCTGCTTTTCTGCTTTCTTTAGTCGTTCCCAATTTTTCTTCACGGTATCAGCATCTTTCAGTTCCAGTTCACCAAAGACATGAGGATGACGACGCACCAGTTTGTCATTTATATGATTTAAGACATCTATAATATTAAATGCTCCTGATTCCGAAGCAAGTTGTGCCTGCATAACAATGTGCAATAAGAGGTCTCCCAATTCTTCCATTAAGGCGACATTATCTCCATCTTCTATGGCTTCTACAACTTCATACAATTCTTCAACCATATTTGGGATTAAGCTTTGTGGTGTTTGTTTAATATCCCAGGGACAACCTGAAACGGGGTCTCTAAGTTGAGCAATAATATCCACTAATTTTTGGAACTCTTTCATTGTAGTTCACCTTGCGTTTTATTTTTGGCTAATCTATACATAAAAGCTAAGGTTATCCAGAACAGCATACTAACTGAAAACTGCTGGATAAATATATCGGTTAAACAAGCAAATAGTAATGCTAAAACACCGATGAAAATTATAGTACTAAAATAATCTTTTTGTCTTTTAACTAAATACAGGTAGTATTTTCTGACGGTGGCACCGATGATATAAAAATAGCTTAAAAAGCCGAATATTCCAAGCTCCACCCAAATCTTGAGAAAGATATTATGTGGATGTTCAGCATAGAGAAAATCAAGAGGAATAATTGCAGCATACCAATGTCTCCAGACATCAATTCCCATACCAAACCAGGGTGCCAATTTAATCTGTCTTATAGCATAAAACCAAGCTATAACTCTGATAACAATAGAATAATCAAAAGTCAAGCCCAATTTTATTCTTGAAACCATAGAAGAGGGAATAATTAAAGGAATGAGCAAAAGCACAAGCATTCCTATATATCGGAGTTTTTTAACCATTATAATAATAAGTATAAGACCAAATAATACGGCTAAAAGAGCCATACGAGTGTAGGTATATAACATACCCAAAAGGATAATGATTGCTCCAATAAACCAGAAATATTTATTCTTACTATTTTCTGCTTCCATACCTAAGGCAATAGAGAAGAAAAAGGCTAAAGTGTAGTATCCATTAATGGTCATTGCAGTTATCCACAAAGAACCCAGACGCTGTTCTGGATGGGCTAATGCCATAAAGACACCAATTATACTAAGAAATATTCCTATTATTACAATAGATTTTATCCAGAGTATAAAATCTTCTTTTTGAAGTTTGGTATTGCCCAATAAAATAAAAAGTATTAAAGGAACTATAGCAGTAGCAGCAAAATATTGGGTGGAATAATAAAATTCTCGTGCTCTTATCAATCCGTAGCAAGAAGTTAATAAAAGGACAATCAAGGCTACTGGATAGGGTATAACTAAAGGATGGGAACGCTGATATTCAAATACAAATGTAATTAACAGGATAAACAATACGCAGTAGAAACTGGTTGGTATAGGTTTGATAAAGAAAAGCGAGCAGAAGATTAGACTATTTCTTACACTGATACCATAAATTAGAGAGAAAACTGCCCAAGCCAGAAAGACAACGCCAATAAAACCTATTTGGACTATCTGCAGTGTCTGGAGAAAATTTGCTACTGCCAGAACAGCTAAAGCGGCAAGGAGATAAATAGATTTCTCAGCCACTAACTTTAGCATATTCATTACACCCACTTATAATTCTTTCTTAATCTCCTGCCAGCGTTCTTTATTCAGTTCCAGAGCGTTTTTTATCAGAACTATGATGATAGACACCACAACAGCCAGCGCAAAAGCAATGATACACATTACTGCTCTTTTTGGTCTAACTCTTAACCCTGCTTCTCTGGGTGTATCCAGTATATCCAGAGTTGGTAGGTCTTTTAATTCTTCCAGTTTAGCTGCTTCATATTGCGGATAGAGAAATTCATAAACCTTGGATTTGATTTCCAGGTTCATTTTCAATTGAGCATATTGAGTTGCCAGATCAGGAAGAGAGCCAATATCAATCAGATATCTTGGTTTTAGAGGTTCTTTTCCTGCTTCCAATTGTCTTATCTGTTTTGCCAAAGCCTCACTTCGGTCTTTTAGTTCCAAAACAATAGGAGAATTTTCAGCATAGTTCTTTCTTGCCAGTTCCAGTTCTATATCAGTACTCATTTTGGTGGCTATAATATCAGAATAGGATTTAATTAAAGAGGAAGTTTGAGCTTCAATATCAACAGTATTATGCCTCTGCTGAAAGTCCTTTAATGCCAGCAGGAGGGAATCAATTTCGGCGCGAGTTTCATTAACTCTTGCTTCCAAAAACTCACGATTCATTTTGCCACGGGTAATTTTTTCTTCTCTATTATAGATATCCAGTTGTTGCAGATAATAATTTACTATATCACGGGAGAGTTTCTTATCCTTCGTATCAGCGCTAACAGTCACCAAACCAGTTTCTGGGTCACTACCTATTTTCATAGTCTTAGTATGAAGCATCTTCAGAGCACTATCCATAGCTTTAAGTGAATCCTTGGTGGTTATTTTGTAATAATCTATAAGATTGAAATGGCGAATCACCTTTTCCGAAAATTGTCGGGAGTTCATAGCTATTACAGCACTTATCGCATTTTGAGAATTTGTTGTTCCCATAAGACCGGCAGTTAGACCACTCAAGCCTTCTATGTTGAAAGGAAGAGAGGAGGTCTGGTCTCCTATAACATAGAAAGTAGCAGTTGACCTCCAGATTTGAGGTGTGACCAGACTGTAAATAACTGCAGCTACACTAACCACTGCAACAAATATAATAATGAATTTTCGGTTGCGGATAATCAACCTTATTAGTTCAAAGAAGTCAAATTCCCGTTTTTCCATAATCTCTTAGCCTCGTAAGCTTTGGTTTTCTTTTAATCTATTTCCGCTCATACATTACCATCCTTTACTTGATTCAGTAATCTCAGGCACATTATATTCTTTTAAAACCTCTGGAGCATTGATAGTTCCTTCTTTCGTTTGATAAGTTTCCCACAACGCTATCATTAAACGAGGTGTGGCTACTCCGGAACCATTGAGAGTATGAAGATAGCCAAGTTTACCTTGTTTGTCCTTATAGCGTATATTTGCTCTACGAGCCTGGAAATCCTCAAAATTACTAACTGACGATACTTCCAGATATTTTCCCAGACCTGGAGCCCAGACTTCTATATCGTAAGTTTTGGCTGAAGCAAAACTCAAATCACCGGTACATAGTTCTACCACTCTATAATGAAGATTCAAAGCTTGCAAAATCTCTTCTGCATCTTCTCTAATCTCTTCTAAAGCTTGATAGGAAGTAGAAGGTTCTACGAAATGAACTAACTCTACTTTATTGAATTGATGTAAGCGTTGTAAGCCTTTGGTTTCTTTACCATAAGAGCCAGCTTCACGACGGAAACAAGGAGTGTAGGATACGAATTTTATGGGAAGTCTATCTTGTGGCAATATCTCATCGGCAAAAAAATTAGTAACTGGCACTTCCGCAGTAGGGATGAGGAAAAGGTCATCTGCTTCAATTCGGTACATATCATCTTCCAGTTTAGGCAATTGTCCTGTTCCCGTCATAGTTTTACGTGTAACCAGCACTGGAACTGCCAGTTCAGTGTAATTATGTTTCTGGATATGGAAGTTTAACATAAAATTAATCAATGCTCTTTCCCAAATTGCGCCTATTCCTGTATAAACAGGGAATCCGGAACCGCTGATTTTTGCTCCTCGGGGAAGGTCCAGAAGCCTATTTTTCTCAGCCAATTCTAAATGGTCTAAAGGTGTAAAAGTGAAGTTTGGCTTTTCACCCCATAACTTTATGACCCGATTGGCAGATTCATCTTTTCCAATGGGAACATCTGGATGAGGGATATTTGGTATGGTTAACAGCAAATTTTCTAACTGAGTATTGGTTTCAGTAAGTTGAGCGTTTAAAGCTCTGATTTGCTCTGCCACTTCACTCATTTCTGCCAGGAGTTCACTAACATCTTCTCCGTTTCTCTTTTTCAATACTATAATCTGGGAAACCTGATGTTGTTTACTTCTCAACTGGTCATATTCATATTGCAGTTTTCGTCTGTTCTCATCTAAGGCAAGAATAGCATCCAGATTAGCTTTTTCATTTTTATTAAGGATAGCATTTCGCACCTCTTGAGGATGAGTGCGAATATATTTCAAATCAATCATTTATTTGCTCCCACTATTAATCAAATCTACGGCAATATCTATCATTTTACAAAAATCCTCTATTTTCAAGGAGGCTCCACCAATCAGACCACCATCAATATCTGGTTCAGATATAAGTCCGTAAATATTTTCTGGTTTGATACTGCCTCCATAGAGTATATGCACATTTTGAGCTATCTCTTCCGAATAATGTTCTTTCAACCAATTACGAATTAAAAGATGAGCTTCCTGAGCCTGATTAGCAGTAGCTGTAAGACCAGTTCCTATAGCCCACACGGGTTCATATGCAATAATCACATCTTTGCCTGTTTGCAATTCAATGCCTTCAAAACAACCATTTAACTGCGATAAGATAACTTCTTGCGTTTTACCAGCTTGCCTTTGACCGAGAGTTTCACCCAGACAAACAATGGGTATCATACTCTGTTCTCTCAAGCGAAGTTGCTTATCACGCACCATAGTATCAGTTTCAGAATGATATTGTCTGCGTTCTGAATGTCCTACAATGCAATAATGTAATCCAAGAGAGCTGAGTTGATGAGCAGAAACTTCTCCAGTATAGGCACCTTCAAGATGAGAGCTCACATCTTGTGCTGCTACTTCCACGGGTAATCCATTTAGAATTTTTAAAGCTTTTTCTAAAAAAGGATAGGCTGGAGCTATGAGGGGTAACACTCTCATCTGTTTATGAGTTACCAGATATTGAGCAAGAGCATTACAAAAATCCTCCGTGCTTTGGGCATCCTTGTGCATTTTCCAATTTCCTGCAATGATTAACTGTCGCATTTGCCTCATTCCTATTATTTTTTCTTTAATAATAACCTTCCTTTGCAAGGTGTAGATGCGTCAAGAAAATTGTATGAATCTACCAGTCAGGATAAAGAGTTGAAGTCATATTGCTTATATATAGATATTCTTCTTATGAATGCTGGTTACAGATTGTTAGGTAGATTCAATAAGCACAAAACTTGCTATAGTTTCATCTTTTGCATGCTAATCAGGTTGTAGCATAAAAGAAGAATATTTATTTAACTATCTCTCAATCAAAGTAAATGGGACTTTCTTTGTTAGATTATTGCTGGAAAAATAACTTTACAGAATAAGAGAATAATTTAAACGGTAGTTTAGGATTAAATAGTAAATAAAAAGGAGAATTAGATGCTGAAAGTATTTGAATATTTTGAAGGTAAAGTAAAGTCTATTGCTTTTGAAAATTCACAAGGTATGGCTACAGTGGGAGTAATGGATAAGGGTGAATTTGAATTTGTTACTTCTACAGTTGAATATATGATGGTAATATCCGGTATTTTAACGGTACTCTTACCGGGTTCAAAAGATTGGAAAACTTATGGTAAGGGCGAATCGTTTTTAGTTCCTGCAGACAAAAAATATAGAGTTAAGGTTTCAGAGCAGACTGCTTATTATTGTAGATATGAATAGATTGTTTTCTAAATAATACTAAACAAAAGCAAGGAGAGAGTATAATTTAAATCTCTTCTATTTACAATATTTTATTTCGGAGAAATTTACTTCCCAGTGTTTAGGGTCATGATTTAAAAGTAAGGTTCCCTTCTTTTCTTTTAAGCGAGAGTAAATATATAGTTTTGCTTTATAAGTTTCCGTGCGAGAAAGGTCGTAAGCAGAGGTTACCGCAAGAGAAATATGAAAGAAAGTAGGGATAATATCAGCTGGATATATATAAAATTCGGATGAAGTATCAATTTCTACTATCTGACTGCCAACAGTATGACCTCCAGTTTTAATCAAAGTTACACCTTCCGCTATATCCAGATTGCCTTCAATCAGTTCATATTGGTTGCTTTGTTCCAGTAGATATAATTGATGTTCAAAATCATAGGAGGCTTTATTTAAGTCATCCGGATGTTTTGCCATTTCCCATTCAGATTTTTGAATCCAGTATTTTGCTCGGGGGAAAGTTAGTCTTTCCTTATCTCCAAAGTTAGTTATAACTCCACCACAATGGTCAAAGTGAAGATGAGTTAGAATCACATCAGTAACATCTATATCTCGCACACCTAATTCGGCGAGAGAAACAGGTAGCATAAAAGGAGAAGGATTATAGATAGAAATTTGCTTCTCCGAAAGACGATTCCCTAAGCCAGTATCCACCAGAATGACTCGTTCTGGTAAACAAATAAGTAATAGGTTTAATGACAGCATTCTTCTATGAAGTTCATCCGTCTGAACTTCTTTGCCCCATATAGCACGCGGTAGAACACCAAAGCTAGCTCCACTATCGGTCCAGTATTTTCCAGCGTCAATACGATTGACGATTATATCCATAAAGTTTTCATCTCAAATTACTTTTTTTCGGGCTATGCTGACCTTGCTGTCGTTGTTGTCTACTATGAATAAGAGCCTCCGAAGCAGATTGATGAGCAGGAAATATAACCATCCTCTTTTTAGTCCCTTCACCGATAGTTAGAGTGCTCAAGTCTTTTTGTTTTTCTATATATTTGTGAATTATTCTTCGTTCTGATGCATTCAATGGTTCTAAGGTATAGGGTTTTCCTTCGGAACGCACTTTCTGGAAGATAGAAAGAAAAGGTCTTAGAAATTGGGCTTGTTGTCTTTGTCTGTAACCATCAACATCCAGATAAATGTGGTCAATTGCACTATTTTCCTCAAATACTTTATTCAGTAGATACTGCATTGCATCCAGCATCTTTCCGTTTTTTCCGATAAGTCTGCCTGATTCTTCTTCGCTAATGATTTCCAGATAGATGGATTTTCCTTCCTTATGGGTCTTAATTTCCTTATAAGAAATATCCATTTTGATGAGTAATTCTTTTAAAAAAGAAGCAACTCTTTCTTCTATATCAGGCAAGTAAAAACGCACCATAGCATTTTTTCTGGGAAGGAGACCAAATAAACCAGAAGAAGGATTTTTTATGATTTCATATTTAAATTCCCAATCTTTCAGTCCATATTCTTTACGAAATTCAGCAATGAGTTCTTCTACTTTTGCACCACTTTTCTCAATGGTAATCATTTAAGTAATTCCTTCTTTTTCATATTTTTCTTCATATAATACATTTGAATCACACTGAGGATATTGAAGACTGTGTAATAGAGCACCAAACCAGAAGGTAGACTCCTAAATATGAAGAACATAATAATGGGCATTAACCAGGTCATCATTTTAGTGCTTCGTTGCATAGCCTTTTGTTGGTCATCCATTTTGTCTAAAGTTTCCTTGGAAGGTTGAGACATTAGACTTTGTAGAACCATAAACCCTGCCATAATAAGCGGAAGAATCAAGTAGGGATCAGGTTCAGAAAGATCGTTCAACCATCCGAAAAATCTGGCATTACGCATATCTATAGTATAGCGAAGCACATTGTAAAGAGCAATAAAGATGGGCATTTGCAGTAGTAAGGGAAAACAGCCAGAGAAAGGATTAGCACCTGCTTCTTTATACAGTTTGGAAAGTTCCTGCTGCATTCGCTGGGGGTCATTTTTATATTTCTTTTGTAATTCCTGCACTTGAGGCTGAATGCTTTGCATCTTCAGATTTGCCTTAGTGCTCTTATTGGTCAAAGGTTGAAGTATAATCTTGAGCAGGATACTAAAGATTATGATTACTATACCATAATTAGGAATAAAGCTATGAAGAAATTGTAGCAACCAGGCAATAGGATTGGAAAGCCAGCGCAGCCATCCTGGACCTCTTTCAGGAATCAATTCCATCTTGGTATCTATATAGCTTTTCATAAGATTATAGTCTGCGGGACCAGCATAGATGAGAAAATGCTGTTCCCAATTCTGTGAGGGACTACGATCAAAAGAATTGAGAACTATAGCTGGATTACCTGTTGTCGGTGAAACCTGGGCAAAATAATTGGAGGTTAAGGGATTTCCTGTCTCATTTATAGCTATGGTAAAATATTTGGTCCTTAAAGCTGCCCATTTAAATGCACTTACTGGACCTTGAGGTTGTTTCTTACGTACTTTGGAAAGACTATATTTCTGTAATTCGTTCTCATAAAAAAGAAGCAATTTGTAATCGGTATCTTTGAGATTGGATTTAATCTTTTCCGTATCTGCTATTCCATCTGAATAATCATATTCTATGCCATATACTGGGAAAGAACTACTAACCGCTACATCCATTAAAATACCGTATTTATCATCTAAGGTGTAAACCTTTTTGACCAGAGGATTAGCCTCATCTCCTAACCAGAACACAACACTGGAATCAAGCTGGGTATAATACCAGTTTAGGAGCTTTAAATCTTTATTCTGGTCTACATTTAATCCCAGAAGAGAAATTCCGGCTAATCTACCTTGTTCTGGAACTAAATCTACTGGAACAGGTTTATCTGCCCAGAGATATTTCTTTAAAGATACAGAGCTTATGCTTGCACCTAAACTACTAAACTTTACTGTGAAATTGTCATTTTCTAAAGTGAGAGTTTTTATGCTATCAGGATAAGAGGCAAGGCTATCCCATTTAGCAATAGTGGCAGGAACAGCCACAGGAGTGTTTATAGTATCAGGGACAGTTTTTGCCAGACTATCTTGAACTTGTTCACTTTCAGCAGGAGGTGTGGGAGGTTTAAAAACATAGACCTGTAAAATAGTGAACAGGATTAATACAATTAAAAGAGATATGAGAGTGCGTTTATCCATTAATACTCCTCAGGGTAGGGGATCGTAACCTCCTTTGCAAAAGGGATTACAGCGTATTAACCTCCAGATAGTTAGTCCTAAAGCTTTAAAAAAGTTGTACTTATGGAAAGCTTGAAGACTATAACTACTGCAGGAAGGTTCAAAACGGCAAACCTTAGGCAAGAGGGGTGATATCATCTTTTGATAGATGTGTATTAGACCTATTATAACCAGATTAGGTAAACGGAGAATAGGGATTAATACTTCTAAGAAAGTCGTTGAGTTAGCTCGTTCAGTTCTTCGCATAATTGAGTCCAATTCAATTCACCTGCACCTGGAAGAGCAATAAGATTAAGTTTAAATCCTGATGGTAGTTCATTTTTGTGCTGGTGAAACCAGGCTTTAATTCTCCGTTTAAGTTTATTCCGAATATGGGCTTTTCCTATCTTTTTTCCAATCGTGATGCCAACTGCAAATTCAAATGGCGAAACAATAACTGGAACATTAAAATGAGAAGTTCGCAGAAAGAGGTCTGGATTGCGAAACTCCAAATATTCCTTATGCTTCGTTATCAACCGAAGCATAATTTACACACAAAGGGTCTTTCTCCCTTTAGCACGACGACGAGCAAGAACTTTACGACCATTACGGGTTGCCATCCGGCTACGAAAACCATGAGTGCTCTTTCTGGAGCGATTTGAGGGCTGATAAGTCCTTTTCATTTATATAACTCCTTATGTATAAAACAATTTTACTTATTTTCCTTAATTTTAATCCGCTTTTAGATGTCAAGTATAAAAAGCAATTTACGGCATAATCAGGTTGTAAAAGTTTATAATAGCCATCTTTTATCGTTTTACTTGGTTTATAAGTCTAAAAAAAAGGAATCTATCAGTTAGAGAGATTTCATTAAATAATGCAGGAATATGCAGGGATGGAATTTAACGGTTGTGTAAAAACATTGACAAAACTGATGATAGGATTTGTGGGGATAACATAAAAAGTTGGGTAAGGAAATAAATTTTAAGACTATAAAGGAAAAGAATGAAACAAGAATTTATCCGCAATTTCTGCATAATTGCGCATATTGACCATGGAAAATCTACTCTGGCAGACCGCTTTTTGGAATACACGCATTTAGTGAATAAAGTGGAAGTAGACCAGGTGCTGGATAGTATGGATTTGGAGAGAGAAAAGGGGATAACTATCAAGAGTCATTGTGTTCGTATGATACACAGCTATAATAGTCAGGAATATGTGTTAAATTTAATAGATACACCTGGTCATGTAGATTTTTCTTATGAAGTTTCACGGGCACTGGCATCATGTGAAGGTGCCATACTTCTGGTGGATGCTTCTCAGGGTATAGAAGCGCAGACATTAAGCAATCTCTATTTGGCGCTGGATAATGATTTAGAAATTTTACCAGTGGTTAATAAGATAGATTTGCCCAAAGCTGATGTAGAAGGTACTATCCAAGACTTATCTGACCTGTTAGGATGTTTACCAGAAGAAATTATGAAGGTAAGTGCAAAAAATGGAGAAGGGGTCAAAGATTTACTGGATGCTATCTGTGAAAAACTTCCTGCACCGCAGGGAAATATTGATGCTCCACCCAAAGCACTGATATTTGATTCTTTCTTTGATATGTTTCGGGGGGTAGTGGTCTTAGTTCGTTTATTTGATGGACGACTTAGGAAAGGAGAACGGATTAAGCTTTTTGCCACAGAGCATGAATATGATATAGAAGAAATTGGATATCTGGGTTTGAAATTGTCTCCCCAAGAGGAGTTAACTGCAGGAGAAGTGGGTTATATTATTGCCAATATCAAAGAAGTAGCAGATGCACGGGTGGGAGATACTATAACTCTGGCTAAAGGTGGCTGTGAAGAACCATTACCTGGTTTTAAAGAACCTAAACCGATGGTCTACTCCAGCATTTTTCCTATCAATAGCGAAGATTATGAAAATCTGGTAGAAGCAATGGCAAAGCTTAAATTAAATGATGCTTCACTGGTTTATGAAAAAGAAAATTCTGCCGCACTTGGTTATGGGTTTCGCTGTGGTTTTTTAGGAATGTTACATCTGGAAATAGTCAAAGAACGCCTATTACGAGAGTATAATGTGCCTATTATTGCCACTACTCCAAGTGTTGGATTTCTAATTAAATTAAAAAATGGTCAAGAAGTCTTGATTAATAATCCCGCGGATTTTCCTGATCCGACTCTCATTGAAACTATTAAAGAACCCTATATGGAAACTGAAATCATAGTGCCTACTGAATATATTGGGAATGTTATGAAATTGGCTCAGGAACGACGAGGTATTCAAAAAGATATCCAATATCTGGATGAAAAGAGAGTTGCTCTGCATTATGAGATGCCTTTAATAGAGATAATCTTTGATTTTTATGATAAACTTAAGACGGTTAGTAGGGGTTATGCATCTCTGGATTATACTTTTCTGGAATATCGTCCTTCTGAGGTAGTTAAAGTGGATATCTTGATTAATGGAGAGAAGGTAGATGCAATGAGCTTTATCTGTCATAGAGATAAGGCACATAGCTGGGGAAAGAGTGTGACAGATACTCTGGCGGAAGTAATACCGCGTCATCTTTTCAAGATTGCACTTCAAGCAGCAATTGGTGGCACAATTATTGCCCGTAGCACTATTAATCCTTTGCGTAAGGATGTATTAGCTAAATGTTATGGTGGAGATGTGACCAGAAAGCGTAAACTGCTGGAAAAACAGAAAGAAGGGAAAAAGAAAATGAAAGAGATAGGCTCTGTTTCTGTACCACAAGAAGCGTTTCTGGCAGTTCTTAAAGCTGACAGAGATTAGTTTTTGGTTTATGAAAAAGTTCTTGCTTATCTTTCTCGCTTTAGGTGTTCTTAGCTTTAATTGGGCTATTATAGTAGAGAAGATAAGCTTTCATACAAACTTCTCCATTGATGAAGATAAGCTGTTGCAGGCTTCAGGTCTGAAGATTGGCTCGGAATTTGTACCCGAAGAAATCAACAGGGCTACAATCTCTTTACAAACCTGGCTGCAAAATCAAGGGCATCCATTTGTCCGAGTGTCCTATCCTGATTTGATACCACTTTCAGAAAAAGGTATGGAATTATCCTTTCACATAGAAGAAGTTATTCCAGCGGAGCATTGCTTCTTACACTTTTCTGGGTTAAGGTATTTTTCTGAGGCAAAATTACGAGATTTATTGCTTATTTCCGATAAAAAGGAAGTGAGTGTAAATGAGCTAACCCGATTGATGGAAAATATCTTAAGGGAATATCATCAGCGTGGCTTCCTTTTTGCGGCAGTGCAGTTGGATTCTTTAGTGTTAAATAATCAATTAGAAGCATACATCAGCATTCAAGAAGGAAAACCGTTTAAACCTGAAAATTATTTTATTCAGGGTAATAAATATACTAAAGATAAAACCTTAATTAAACTCTCGGGATTAAATGAGCTAAAAGTGGTTACTCCTGAAGCAATTGAAACAGCCCAAAAAAATATCCTGTCCAAAAGTTATATCCAATCCTGTCATATAGAACCCCTTGATCCGGGTAGCATACTTATCAAAGTGGAAGAAGGCAAGATGACTTATCTGGAAGGGATAATGGGCTTGAATAATAGGAACGAAAAAACAGAACTGACGGGCTATCTAAACTTGAAATTTCTCAATCTCTGGGGAAGTGACCGTTCTATCGCTCTTAACTGGCGTCAAAATCCCAGTTCCAGCAATTTAGAATTCGCTTATCATGAATCTGGACCGATTAATATACCTTTATCAGGTGACCTTGCTCTTTCACGTATGGTGCAAGACTCCACCTGGATAAAATCATCTATCCAGACCGATATTTATTCCTACCATGCTACGCAAAAGTATGGAATTGAATTAGCCTCGGAAGAGATATCACCTGGTAGCAGAAGACCTATTTTAGTAGAAAAATCTTCCGCGAATAGCATTGGAGCTTTCTGGCAGTTAGATACCAGAAATCAAATATTTAATCCAACTCGGGGAATTGAGATAGGTATTAATTACACACTTAAATACCTAACTTCAGAAAGGAAATGGATAAACTCACTGGAAACATATTATACTCAATATTTAAATATATCCAGACGTTTTAATGCCTCTATGGGGTTTCATCTATGCAGTTTGGATGACAGCACTTCTGCCGAATATCTATGGTATCCTATGGGTGGATTTAATTCTTTAAGAGGATACCAAGAAGATGAATTTATCAGCTGGCGTTTAGCTTGGTCAAATCTTGAAATACATTATTTAATAAATCCGGATGCTATGTTATACTGTTTTTTTGATTATGGGATATATGCAAGAACCCAAAATTCTATTAATGCAAAATTATTTGCTCCAGGATTGGGTTTGAGGGTTAGAACTCGTTTAGGAATTCTAAGGATGGAATATGGTTTAGGTTATAGAGAGGATGGATTTCCCTCACTTGCTTCTGGAATGGTTCATGCTGGCATAGAAACAAGTTTTTAGAAAAATCTTGACAAAATAAACTATATTTTATTGTGTGATTTTAATAGGTCAGTATATAGAAGTGCTTAAGGACTGTGAGAAAGGTTAGTAAAGAGTTTTAGGCTTTGAGCCTTTCTATTTTTATTGAGCCAGGCAAGGTTTTAATTTGCCAATTAAGTAAAAAATTTAACTCTAAAAATAAGATTTCACTAAATGGAGGAATCAAAATGAAAAAAATCGTCGTAATAGCTCTTATCGCTATAATGTTAATCGGTATGCTGGTTTTCTCTGCATGCAAGAGCAAAGAAACCCAGGAGCAACTTCCTGATACTACTTTAGTAGATACAACTCAGGTACAACCAGAAATTGACACTACAGGAGTTGAAACTCCCGTAACAAATCCGCAAGTTCAGTAACCCTGAATATAAATCAGCGTTACTAATAGCGCAGTCCTTAAAAAAACGGGCATAAAATCTGATGCCCGTTTTTTTATTTTTGATTCTAATATCTGAACTGATAACAAAAAAGGTGGGAAATACTCCCACCTTTTTTATTATATTCCTATGAGTCTAAATTATGTGACCTTTGCCAACTCCACGAACCTTACATCCCAATTGTTTATATTTATTTATAACCTCATCGGTTAGAAAATTAGAACAATCAACAATCAGTGGTTTGGTTCCCTGACACATAGCAACGACTTCTGCCGGGTCTAAATGTTTATACTGGTTGTGTCCCACGGCAAAAATTACTACATCAGCTTGAGGCAAGACAGAGTTCAAGTCTTTTTCCACCTTGGCATCTTCCAGTTCGGGCCAAACTTCCACATAGGGATCATGAGTGTAAACTAAAGCAAACTCCTTCCGAAGAAATTCTACCAGTGTTTTAGAGGGTGAATGGCGAGTATCAGCTACATTTTCCAGATAGGACACACCCAGCACTGCTACTTTCACATCTCGGAGAGCAGGAATTTCTTTTTTAATAATGTCTATGGTATGTAGTGGCATAGTATCGTTAATATTGACACTTCTAATTGCCATTTCCAAAAAGTCATTAATCTCAAAAAGAGTTTGCATAGCCCAATTAGCCAGAACTGGGTCCTTAGTTAAACAGTATCCACCAACACCAAGACTGGGACGGCACATATTATCGTGCGTACCTTTACGCTTGCGAATAGCTTCTCTAACCTTGAACAAATCTACTCCAATCTGTTCTGCATAGCGTGCCCATTCCAGAGTTAAAGCAATATTGACTGCACGATAAGTATTCTCCATCGTTTTTGCCAATTCTGAGGCATTAGTGTTGTCCAGTTGAGTTAAAGGATATTCTTTAACATTGAGGACATTTGAGAGAAAATCACGACAGAGTTCCGCACTTTCAGGATTGACCCCAGAATAAACTCTCCAGAAATCACGGATTGATGCCACATAATTTGCACCAGGCATAACTCTTTCATAAGAATGAGCAATTAAGGGTGGATGAAGAGCAATGTCTATTCCGCGCTTAGTAAATTCCTCTTCCAGAATAGGTTTTACCACTTTTTCACAGGTTCCTGGGGGAACTGTGGTTTCTACCATAACCAGACAATTTGGACGAATACGTTCCCCTAAAGTGCGAATACCTTCACGAAAAGCTAAAAGGTCACAATATCCTTTTTCTGCTTCACCAAATGATGGTTTAGTGGCATCTAATTGAATATCTACCACTACAATATCTGCTAAAGAATAAACGAATTCTTCACTCGTAGCTCGGAAATTCTTCTTTTCTATTACTGTCCTTTTGAATATCTGAGGAATTTCCGGGTCAGAAGAATTAACCGGAGGAACGCCTGAGTTTATAATTGGAACTTTCCAATAAGAGCGTTTAGAGGGACGTTGATGTCCATGTACATAATAATAGGGATTCCCATCTTCATCTGTGGCATCGGCTACTACTGCAGCCATAACGCAACCTACAAAACCTAAACCCTGAACTACCACTATTTTTCTACCAAGTTTCCGCTGTTCTTCTGTTATTTTTAACAGGGTTTCGCGTTCCTTGGCATTATCTACTTCTGTGGGTAAAGGATATCCTGTTCCGTCAGGGGCAAGTGAAACTTCAATCATTGACGAGTGTCTCCTTTATAAAATTTAAGATTGTATAATATTTTGGATAAACTTGTTCTGTCAAGCTTTATCTGACCTTGCTATTTAACTTTCTATAATAAAGAACAGGGTATATAAAGGAGATACTCTTAAGTTACTATTAATTATCAATAAATAATAATAGCTACAGTAAACAATTTAATGGATAACAAATATTAAGCTTCATCAGCGGGGAAAGGTATATATTCTTGAGATATGGGCGCTGCAGGTGCCGTTTTCAGCTTTTGGATAATATGGTAGACAAAGATAAAGGATAGAATAGTGGTAAAAGCATCACCCATAGGCATAGCATAGACCAGTCCATTAAATCCGAAGAATTTATTCATTATTAACACTGCAGGGATATAGATTAATCCCTGGCGTGACAGAGAAACAATAAGAGCAGGAAGTGCTTTTCCCATAGCTTGAAGGCTATTCATAAAAATCATACCCACACTGGCAAAAGGAATAGCCCAGACATATGCTTCTAAGACCTTTTTACCTATGTCCATAATCTCCTCATTGTGGATAAATATCCCAATTAAGCCACGCGGGAAAAGAATAAAGATTAAAGTGAAGATAGCGCTTAATCCCAGATTAATGATAACAGCACTGCGTAGAGCTTTTTTCATTCTGGAATAATTACCTGCTCCATAGTTAAACCCAATCAGTGATTGAACACCCATAGCCATCCCAATAAAGATAAATAGGGGGATTGAAAACACTCTGGAAGCGACACCAAGAGATGCCACAGATGCATCTCCATAAGAGGAAGCAAGTCTGTAAGTTATAGCATTTCCTACACTCATCATTATCTGACTTAAAGAGGCAGGAATACCAATATAGAGTATTTCCTTAAATATATTCCATTTGAAGTGTAGATATTTTTTCCCAGGAATTGCAACTGCATGGGTGGAATGATAATACCAGATATAATACAACATTGCCAGACCCTGTCCAATAACCGTGGCAATAGCTGCTCCTGATACACCCATATTTAATACAAAGATAAATATAGGATCCAAAATAATATTAGCACCAGTCCCAATAAATAGTCCATACATAGAATATTTAGCTCCACCTTCACCTCGTATCATCTGAACCATAGTAAATTTTACAAAGACTATAGGGCTACCTAAAAACATCCAAAACATATACTTACTGGCTGGAACTATTGTTGCAGCACTGGCTCCTACAGCCTTTAAGGTATAAGGCATAGTTAATATCCCAACGATAGTCACTATAATAGATATAATGAAGGTACTAAATATTGAGATGGTGGCAGTTTCCTTTGCCTGATAATAATCTTTTTTGCCTAAAAGCCGGGAAAGATAACTTGCACCCCCAACTCCAAATATACCAGCAATAGCAGCTTGCATAGTAAATAAAGGCAGAGCTATAGAAACTCCTGCCATAGCATTAGGATCTTTTAATTGGCCTATAAAAAAGGTGTCTGTTAGATTATATAATATATTTATCAGCATACTTAACATACTGGGTAGAGCTAAGCTAAGTATGGCTTCAAATATAGGCATTTCCTCTAATATGAATATATTATTATGTTTCTTTGCTTTCTCCATTTTTAATACTCCGAGTACAAAATTATAAAGGGATTTTATTTGTCAACTTCTAAATATTAATTTATAAAATGAGTTAAAACCCTTATCTAACCCTATTATAAAGAGTTAATCCTTTTTTTTGTCTTATTCCAGTATAATTTGTAGCGTTTGCCTCCATTTATAATATATTTAATCTCAGTAAATTACATTATTTATTATATCTTAGTTCACCTAAATATAGTGCCCCATAAATAATAATGATAGTAAATTAATATAATATAATTAAGGCAAATATTAAAAATTAAAAGTAATGATAATTATATCGTGTAACTAACTTAAACAGTGAGTATTAGCAAACTATCCAGACACTTATCTCTTAATTGCCTGTCTCTTAGCTATTTACATATAAAAGAGCCAAGGGAGAGGCAGGGGATTTGAAAGGAAAATAGTAGTTACAAGATAGAGATGATTAAACGGGACAAAAATAAAGGATAATTATTTATTTATTAATAAGATAAAACAATTTCATATAATCAAATAAGAGGATATAGTCAAAAAAGTTAATTTATAGCAGATAGAGAACAATAAGATAACGATTATTCAGCGGTCAATAATATCATTTTGTAATGATGTATATTTATTAAATTATGCTAAAATAGGTGGGAAAGCAGAAAATGTAGCTATAAACTGTAGATATTTATTTAGATGCTCCAGAAACGTAAAGATTTATGAGCCATAATTTCATGCGTCATTTTAGGCGTAATAGGTTCATATTTGAAGGTATAAGTTATGCGATATTGCCTGGGAAGAATCCAACGTAAGGAAGTATCATGATAAATTAAAAACTTAGTTGATTGGAGGTCAGTAGCTTCTTGCAAGGTGAATTGATAGTCCAAGAACATTCTTAATCCGAGGTATTTACTCATAGATATAGAGAGGTTATTGAGCAGTATTGATGAGCTGAACTGGACAATATCATTCATAAACTGGTTCATATCGGTGTATTCTGCCAAGGGATAAGGGCTGGTGGTATATTCATTAAAGAGATTTTGGATAAAACCGATTTTAATGCTAAAGTTATCCAATTTAAGCCATCTTCGGAGATTATTTTCTAAAGGATAGATGACTGGCGAAATAAATGAATAATATAAGTTTTCAGAAATCATACTAACTGCTTCTTGACGCAAGATGTTTTGTTCTTCAGGTGTATTCTGGCTTGTTTTTCCCCTTAGCATAGTTTCTCTCTGGATAATGCTGGCGATAGTAATGTCATTTTCATTGTCACTGCTAAGAGCGAAGATTAGTCTTTGTAAGAGTGGTTTTGAAACATCCGGGTCCATTCCCACATCCAGAGTAACGATAGTTCCATCAGGAGAACGATAATTAAATCTTCCTTTAATATCAATTTTATTTTGCGATTCCAGGATTTCCAGGGCAATTGTTTCAGTTTGGAAGATAGTGCCGAAGAAATCCAGTGTACCCTGCTCAGAGGAAATACTTGCTTCTGCTACTTTCCATTTATGTCCATCGTAAATTAGATGCAGAAAGCTGCCTGGCTGTAGGTAAAAGTTAGTTGGATAGGTGGCATATTTATTATTTTCGCCCAGACGAATCATAAGATCAAGTGTGAAAGGCAAAGGAACAGGTTCCTTAGTTTTTTCTTCATCTTTAATGATAGAGCTACGGATATTGTAGATAAGGTTTAACAGGTTATTAGTATTTGGTGGAAAGACAATATTTGCATTATAGACCAGGATTTCGCCGGAAATGGTCATATCTTCAAAGGGTCCATAGATGGTAGCATATTCAGTATTTTGTCCACGTATAATAACTTTACTAAGACTCAAAGGTGTAGTTATTTCAGGGATATAAATAAGAGCTCCGGGTTCATCTATTTTTAAAGCCAAGGTTCCCAGGTCCAGAAATCCGACATTAAGATGAATACTTTCATCGGAATCAAAGCTATTTTTTACCGTCAATTTACCTTCACCTATATAGCAGGTAAAATTCTCCAGTAAAATCAGATTATCCTGAATTTTGGCTGATATGTTTATATTACGAATAGGTTCTGCCTGGTCTTGAAGTAATATAGAGCCATCGTTAATAGAGAAATTTCCTTTTTTGACCATAAGTTGGTCTTCAAAGGTTTGTAAACTGCAATCTAAATGGGCTTTGCCGCGGGCATTTTTAACCAGCGGGACATTTTTATCCAGCCATTCAAATAGTAAGCCATCCACTTTAAGCTGTAAGGTGTGGTTACCTTCAAAATAGGTATTAGTGAGGAGATTGTAATCTATAGCACCTGAACCAGAGACGGTTCCTAACTCGTTGCACTGAACATATAAAGTGTCCACAATCAGCACATTTTTAGTCTGAGATAGCATAATCTGGATATCATCCAATTGAGCAATATCAGGGACTGCAAGTTGATTGGATTTAACATTAACATCCAGAATGATTTCTCGGTCGGGTGATAGAGTATCTATGATAAATAAACCCACATTTCCATAGACATTCCCTTCCACTGGAGGAGAATACATCAAATCTCTCATATCCAAATCTGGAATTATTGCCTGAAGACGTATATCCAGATTATCAACAATATTTAGTGAACCTGAAAGAGAAGCTAAAGCTTTGGAGGGATTATTAATAGTGCCATTTAATTGAACTTGCTGTAAGGGTCCTTGAAAGTTTAAATTACTTGATACTGGTTGGAGACCTGGTATAATTAAATCATTAAATTTCAAGTTTGCATTAAGAGGTTTTTCTTTATCTGAATCATATTCAAGCGATAGGTTAAGATTCTGGAATTCAGGAAGATTAAGTGCTGGAAAATAGTTTTTAATATCTTGATAATCCACATTCTGCACTTCAAGTTGCAGATAGGGATTTTTCACATTTTTAACATCTACCTGTCCCCGAGCATAAATCTGGTCGTTAATTAGTAGGCGTTGAATATCAATAACTGTGTTTTTAAGATTAGCATTAAGTTCCAGATTAACTGTATTATTGTCCAGTATTGAAGGAGCGTCCAAAATTATTGTTCCTTCATTATTTTTCAGGTCGTATGAGGCAATCAAATCTATATTGGATTGGAGGTCTACATTTGATTTCAGTTCAAGTTCAAGTTTGGAGGCAAGGACAAGTTTGTTTCCTGTAAGGAAAGCTTGAATATCGCCAGTAATTTCAGGTGCAATATCGGTAATAGCTTTATTAGCATAAAGACGGGAGATATCTAAATCCTTACATTTGGCATCCAAAAGAAAATTTTTGTCTTGAATATCACCAATAAGAGAAAGGTTAAAACCTTGAGGACTGATAAGAGCTACATCAATATAATAGTTTTTCTGAGATTCAGAGACTAGGGGGAGAAAATTGGCATAACCATTTATTGCATCCAGTCTTATTTCGTTTTGAGCATAGGATAGATTATTTATTTGAGCTTTTACTTCAGGCACAGAAGTTGCAAAATTGAGTTCAAAATCCGCGTCAGCAGTGATTTTCATTTCTTGGGTATGATGATTTATGGGAGTAGTGTTCAAAAAGCCAGTTAATTGACGGTTTTCTAAAGAATAATCTCCATATAGATTAATATTTTGGTTTTGCCAGATAAGATTATTTAGAGTAAATGATGCTATCTGGTCAAGATAGAATGCTTGGAGGTGGAGGTTTTGGAAGTCCTGATTATCATAAGAAACTTTTTCCGAAGCGGCATTCAAAGTTAATTGAGGTTCCGAGAAATATCCATCTGCAGATAAAGATACATCCACAATACCTTGCAGTTCAGGAGTTAGCATCGCCAGGTCTAATTTTAGTTTTAATTCACTGGGCTCCAGACCTATTTTATCTGTCATCCCCGTAACAACTACTCTTCCTCCTATGGCGCTACTTCCAACCGTGCTGGGTGAAAGTTCTACCACTAATCTATCCTGGTTTCCCAGAATATGAAGTGATGGAATGTACAATGGATACCTGGAAGCTAACAACACTTCAGTTTGGTGCAAAAAAGTTTTTGTTTCAAATTCCAGTTTTGCATCTTTACTCTTCTGCGAAGCTTTGAGAGTGAGGTCTATTTCAGTATCAAGATTGGTAAATTGAGGATGATTAATATACTGGGGATGGTAATTTCTCAATTCAGTTTGTAAAGAGCTTAAGCTACCTTTATCCAGAACGCCATTAGCACGGATAGTGCCATCTTTTGCGCTTTGAGCAGAAAGTTTAAAATTAGAGACATCAGTGTTTACTATATTCAAGCTAATATGGTCAAATTGTTCTCTTATGCTTAAAGTGCTATCAGTTCCTATTTTAAGCGGATAATCTAAAGCAAGAAGAAAGCGGGCATTATTTACGGTTGCTTGATTAAAATAGAGGCAAAGGTCTGGAATGACCAGTTTCTTTTTTGGTTTTTTGACTAATGGAGGATAAGAATAGCTAACTTCTGCACCATCTACCTCAACTTTGTCCAGGATATTGCGTATCTTAAATCCCGAAAAGATGAATTTAAGAAGATTATATCTACAATGAGCATTATCTACAGTGAATTTAAAAGTGCCATCAGTGGAAGCAAATTGTATGTTTTGAGCAAAGATTTGTCGCTCACCGATAGAGAGATTTCCTATCTGCATTTGACCTTTAAGAGCCTTACCTACTTCGTGTTCAATGAGGTTTTTTACTTTTCCTTGCACATCTAAAAGATACCAGGAAACAAAAAACAGGACATTGATTAACAATAAAATCAGGATAAGGGTCAAAAATACACGGGAATGTTTCATTGTTCTAAAAAAGCTGACCGTCTCTTAATTCATAGGACTTATGAGCCAATTTTGCCAATTCTGGGTCATGGGTGACAATAACGAAAGTTTGTCCCAATTCACGGTTTAATCTCTGAAATAGATTCCATATTTCGGTGCTATGTTGAGGATCCAGATTGCCTGTTGGTTCATCAGCCAAAACTATATGCGGCTGATTGATTAAAGCTCGGGCGAGAGCTAATCTTTGTTGTTCTCCGCCACTCAATTGATTGGGATAATGCCTAGCTCGATCTGATAACTCCAGCAAGCGAAGCAGTTCATCAGCTTTTTGAAAAGCTACGGATTTATTAGCTCCAGCAATTAACATAGGCAAGACCACATTTTCCCGGGCATTAAGGTCATCAATCAGATAATGAAATTGAAAAACGAAGCCAATTTGCTGATTTCGGATTTGATTAGCCTGAGGATGATGAGTGGAAACTTCCACACCTTTGATGAATACTTTTCCGCTATCCGGTTCATCTAACAAACCAAGAATGTGCAAAAGGGTGCTTTTTCCGCAACCGGATTTACCGGTGATACACACAAAATCTCCACATTCTACCTCCAGGTTAGTTCCCCTTAGCACCCGAATATCATTTCCGATATCAGTGTAGGTCTTGTGTAATGAATATCCAGCTAAGCAAAGCAAATGTTATTCTCCTTAAGGATTACGTAAAAGGTCTATAACTTGCATCTTATCTATCTTTCTTAAAGGTATTTGCACACAAAGAAATACCAGAATAAAGGCTAAGATGAAGATTAAAATCTGATTTAAAGGAGCTATATATAGAGCTAATTTATCAATAAAATAAACTTCACCCTTAAGCTGATAGATATTTTGATGAACTATTAGCCAGGAGGCAATAAATCCGAGAATTAGCCCCAATATAATTGAGATAAGACAAAGTAGAGTAACTTGATATCCTAAGATATGACGGATAGTAGATTTTGGAGCTCCCAGAGCTTTGAGAACAGCAATTTCATTCTTTTTATCATAAATCTGGGTGGAGATTCCGCTAATAATATTAATTCCTGCGATAATCACCAGAAAGAAAAAGACGATAAAGATTAGCCATTTTTGCATCTTGACCAGACGTAAAAGTGTCGTGTTTGTTGTTGGTAATGCTACCAAATTACTATCTATTATTTTATCATATTCTTCTGCATAGAGATTAATGTCATCGGCATAATTATTTTTTAATCTGATTTCCAGACAACTGAACCCATCCTTAGCTCCAGAAAGAATTCTTGCATCCTCCAAGGTTCCAATAATGAGTGTCCTATCATATTCATAAAAGCCAGAATGGTAAATGCCCGTGATTATTAGAGGAGTTTCCACAGGATACATTCCCAAAGGAGTTATCTTATCCAGACGAGGATAGAAAACTTTGAGAGTATCACCCAGAGAAAGTCCAAGTTCTTTTGCCAGATAGGTTCCTACAATGATATTTCCTTTATCTAATTGCGCAGTTCCTTCCTTCACATATTTAGCATAATTAACCTTACTGCCAATATTTACATCATAGGCATTAAATATAGTTCCTCTTGCTTTTGTGCCATTGCTTGCCATCAGATTTGTAGTTAAAAGTGGTGTTGCCGAGTCAATTTCTGGTCTGCTATTTAGTTCTTGTAAGGTAGATGAAATTAGGGTATCAGGTAATAATTCGCCATTTATGTGTTCAATTCGGATATGAGCAAATGAATCCAGAAGCACAGATTTGAGAGCATGTTCATAACCTTCAAATAGGTTCAAGGCAGTAGAAAGAATTCCCACAGAGATAACTATACCCAGCACCATAAACAGAAAGCTAAAACGCCATAGATGTTTTTTGGGAGCTTGAATATAGCGTTCAAGGAATAACTTTTCAGCTGGATTCAAGGTCTAATTCCTCTTTCTTCTGGATATTGACAGTTTTTTCTACCGATACGGGTAAAGGACGCAAAGGGACACTTCGATTTACGATAAGTTCCGAGATTAGTCCCAGGGAAACAAAATGTAAACCTCCAAGTATCAGAGTGATAGCAAGGAAAAGTAAGGGTCTATTGCTTAGAGGTTGGTTATAGAAAAGTTTTAGAACAGTCAGGTAGATTGCTATAATTGTACCAATTAGGGTTGCTATTAAACCGACTCTTCCAAATAAATAAAGTGGACTTTTAGAATATTGAGTTACCATCTTAACCGTTAGAAGGTCAAAAAAACCACGCAGATAACGTTCCAATCCATATTTAGAATGTCCATAAATTCGTTTACGATGTTCAACCGGTATCTCGGTTATTTTGTAACCCAGAGAATGTGCCAGAGCAGGAATATAGCGATGCATTTCTCCATAGAGGCTAAGTTCTTTAACCACTTCTTTACGGTAAGCCTTAAAACCACAATTAAAGTCCTTAAGTTTAAGATGGAAAGCGCGAGCAGTGACAAAATTAAAAAATCGTGAAGGTAACACCTTATGCCAGGGATCATTTCTTTTTTGTTTCCAGCCAGAAACAAGGTCCCAACCCTCAGCTATTTTATCCAAAAACTTAGGAATCTCTTTAGGGTTGTCCTGCAGGTCCGCATCCAGCGTAAAAACTATCTCACCTTGCGCCAGATTAAATCCATACTGTAAAGCGGCAGCCTTTCCGAAGTTACGACGAAACTTCACTATTTTAATGTTCGGGTCTTGACAAGCCAGCTCTTCCATAATGGCAAAGCTATGGTCTTGACTTCCGTCATCTATGAAGATGATTTCATAGTTATGAGGAGCACAATTGGCTATGATTTCATCGGTTAACTGTTTTAAAGAATCTTGTTCATTGTATACTGGAATCACGAAAGATAAAAGCATATTTGTCCTTCTTAAATAAAAATACCGGCTAAAGTCATAAGTATAGCGGATAAAAAGGGAATTTTTATATTGTCATCAATACGAATCCTACTTGCCTCTGCCAGAGTAGCACCTAAAGCACCAATAAGAGCAATTACAGGGTCTGCTTTAAAGCAAAGAGCAAAGACAAAACATACAATAAAACAAGCAAGGCTTCCTTCTAAGGTTTTATTACTATTTTTATATTTTCTCTTGCCCAAGTTCAGTCCTACCAATGCAGCTGAAGTATCACCTAGTGAAAGAAAACATAGAGCAAAAAAAGTGACTTCTGGAGGAAAGAAAGCGATACAAATTACGGAAGAAAAGAAAAGATAAGTAGCTCCAGTGAAATCATACAGCTCTTTATGTCTTAATACCATACCGAAAATCAGCCAGAAAGTTTTTCGGAAACTCTTTTGCCATAAACGATAAAACTCTATGACCAGCATTAGAATGAATACAGCCAGCATAATGGAAAACATAAGATTGCGATTATAATTCAGTACATAACGATACCCAAAAGGAATAATAAGTGAACAGAGATGGATGGTTTTGCGTAATGATTCCTTGAATTTCATCGTTCGTTAATCCGATAGAATCCTTAAGCAATGGAAGATGTTTCGGTAAATGATAGTATCTTTAAGACCTGTGGAGAAATCCAGCTAACTAAAACATCTCCCTTTATGTTATCAGGAAAGTTAAAACCATTAATATCCACTTGAAATTTACTCTGCAACTCCATTAAAGTGGTATCTTTAATCAAAAAACAGGGTTCAGGATGGTCTTGTCCATAAGGGAGTAATAATTCTAAAGATAACCAATTTTGCTCATTTAGCTCCTCTAAACTCACCACTGCATCAGGTTCAATCTTTAGATGAGTAACTGGTTCTGGGCAATTTTCATCTAAATACTGGTGGAAACATTCCAAAAAAGAGTCATATTTTTCAGGTTCAAGAGAAAAGCCAGCTGCTTTAGCATGCCCTCCATATTGTTTTAAATGTTCTTTACAGAAAGTAAAAGCTTCCACCAGGTTAAATCCTTCATTACATCTACCTTCGCACACAATTTCTGAATTATGTAGCTTCATAATAAGGGTTGGAACACCAAACTTTCCCGCAATGTAGGAAGCAGCAGCACCCAGAAGATGATAAGGGATAATACCCTCATCGTCAAAATATATAAAAGCAGACCCTTCAAAACCAGTGGTGAGCGTATCAAGAAAGTTGTAAACTTTTGCCAGTTCTGTTTCCGACTGATTCTTTAAGGAATCTAAATGATAGAATAGTTTTTCTTTCTCACCATTAGTTTCAAGCAAAAAGCGTAAGGCAGCATTTTCACCATTTTCCTCTCTACCATTGGAAAGGAGTCTTACCAGATATTGAATCAAGTCATAGATATCTGTATAAGTTTCTATGGGACCATAATAGGGTATTAGAAATTCAAAAGTAGAATCCTTAAGTTCTTGCCAGTGTTGGAATGCATAGCGGACAATTATACGATTTACTTCGGTCATTGGCACTCTATCTGCAATAGAACCTACAGCTGTCCAAAAATAGTAGTCTGGAGTTATATCATATTCCAATTCTCTACCTAAATAACGAATCAGCATTAGTACTACTCCTACACCAGCAAGCATTTTATAGGGATATGTACTTGAGGGCAAATGTGGATTGACGATGGTGTAGGCATTGGGAATTTTATCCGGTTGGATGAGATGATGGTCAGTAATAAGTGTTTCACAACCAATCTGGTTTAGCTTTTCTACTCCTTCAAAACTGGCTATGCCATTATCAACTGTAATGACCAGATGATAATTACCTTCCTTTACAAAATTTACAAGACTATCTTGAATCCCATAAGGTTCAACATTACGATTGGGAATGAAATACCTATGATTCTGAAAACCGCAAGTATTGAAGAATTGGTAGAGTATATAAGTGCTGGTAATGCCATCGGGATCGTCATGTCCGAAGATAACCAGAGGCTCGTTCTCGTACATAGCTTTTTTGATTCGGGCGGCACACTTTTCTATGTTAGCCAGCAGTGCTTCATCAGGAAGAGCTTCTAAACCAGCTTCCAAACTTTCTAAAGATAGCCCTCTTTTTTGAATAATTTTCTCTAATAAACTTGGGGTTTTTCCCTCGGATAAATTTTCTACCATAAAGTCGTTTCTTCCTTTTCAGGAATATCTCTTGGCATCGTTCGGTCTATAGGTTTGGAGAAAATATCAAAACCAGTAAAGCCAATCATCAGAAGAAATGAATTGTCCAGGAGTCTATTTTTCTCCAGATTACCTCGCTGGTTATATTGAAATCCCAAGTCAATGCGATTTACACTAACTGGTAGAGGTAGAGATATTCCTAAAGATAGAGCAAGTTCATTGACATCTGCTTCATTAACCTGAAATGGGAGATGACGATAAGAGACACCTGTTCGCATAGGAAACTTCAACATTCCTTTATGTTCATCTGAAGCAGAGGGCTCATAAGCAAAACCCAATCCAGCTTTCCAGCTATCGGTATATTTGTTTTCATCTATAGCTTCCCAAGTCTCATAATGTAAATCACAGGCAACTTTAAACTGAGACAAGGGAAGTGCTGTCACACTCAAAGAGTATTGAGAAGGAATCTGTAAGGTATAAGATATAGGTTCTTCAGTTTGATGGATGGAGGAACGAACCTCTTCTCCTTTCAATTTTGTAGTCATAGTATAATGAGCACCAAGAGCAAGTTTATCATTATGCCAGAGATAACCAAGCGTAAAAGTGGGATTCTTAAAGTCTCTACTGAGCTTTTCTCGGGTATTAAATAATCCGAAATTACCCTCTTGCTTAAAATCTCTAATATCATGCCCAAAAAAGTAATTTCCGCTTACCCCAAAGCTATTATTCTTCCATCTATAACTATAAATTAGGTCTGCCCGATAGATATAACGGTCTATGGATTGTTTTTCTACTACTTCAGTGCCGTCTTCCAATAAAAAAGTATGTTCATTGGAAACCAATCCTGAAACATAAGGATTAAACTGGAAACCAAACCGATGAAGTTTAAGGGGGAAACTTAAGCTAAAAAGAGGGAAATCCAACGAGTTATCCAGGAAGCTTTTTGTATTGCCTTGTTCATCTTTAGAGCGATAGGAATTGTAGCCTGGTATAATTCCAGTTGAAAAGAAGCAGCGATTATCCGGATTATTCATAGCCGGGTTGGCAAAGCCATTGTTTACCCTGAAGATATCGCTGGTACCTGTATCACCCATTCCCAGGCTATAAATATCGGTGCCATAGTATTGCACAGGATATCCATCATAAGAGAAAATGGAATTACCAGCACTTAAGGTAAAAGTTAAAATGCCTAATGCTGATATAAGAAAGATGATTTTCTTCACTTTTTATTTTGTCCTTTTTTAATCTTAGTTAAAGTCTTTCCTGTGGAAGGAGCCATAAAGTTCTTACGGGACTTAGCGATTTTTGCCGTAACACTCGTTTTATGACTGCTCTTTCCTCTTGGGGGTTTTATAGGATCAGGTGGAATTCTGAAAAAGCGAAAAGCATTGTTATAGGAATGTTCTGCCACTTCATTAGGTGTGATTCCTCTAATATCAGCAATCTTTTCAGCTACAAGATGCAGGTAAAGAGGACTATTTCGCTGTCCTCTATGAGGATGTGGAGTAAGGTAGGGACAATCTGTTTCAATCATAAACTGGTCTAAGGGCATCATTCTAATTACATCGTCTAACCTGGAATTGGGATAGGTTATAGAACCAGTAAAAGATATCATCCAACCTTCATCAAGCACCTGTTGAGCAAAGATTAAGTCACCTGAAAAGCGATGAAAAACCACATCCTTCGCATTTGCCTGCTTCAGAATTTTAAAGCATTCTTGATGAGCATCCCGGTCGTGAACGATGATGGGTAAATCGTAATCTACTGCTAAAAGAACTTGATTGGAAAAGACCTCTCTTTGAACGGAATAAGGGGCAAGATTACGAAAAAAATCCAGTCCAATTTCTCCAACAGCTAAAACTTTCTTTTCTCTCGCAAGATACTTTACTACTTCAGCATCAAAATCGGTTGCCTCATGAGGATGAAATCCTACCGTTGAAAAGATATGAAGGTGCTTCTTTGCTAATTCCAAAGCGTTCAGTGAGGTTTCATTATTAAAACCTACATTGATGATATATTCAATACCGCTATTGAAGCATTCCTGAATCAATGACTCGCGGTCTGAGTCAAAGTCGGGTAAATCAAGATGAGCGTGAGTCTCAAATAGTCTCATTTTTTGTTAATGTATTCCCATTATATTTTTAATTCAAGAAAAATGTAGATTGATTTTCTTGTCAATTTAAAAGAATTTAGCCCGTTTTTAAGATTCTTGTACTGTTTTACCTTATTCTTCAGTAGATATTATTTAAGTTATTTTATCTTATTATAAATAATCAAATTAGGGCTTGACTTTGTTCTTGCCAAGCCCTAATTATTTATCTATTATTGTAGTTTATTTCCAGAATGTGGTTTTAACTCTGAGCTAATTTCTTATACTGAAGATATCGCTCTTTGAAGAATTCTTCTGCCTCATTTTGTATCATTTCAGAACGTTCGGGTGCAATATCTTTTAATGCAGCATAACGTCTTTCACTTTTCAGAAACTCTTTCACACTCAAAGTTGGTTCTCTGCTATCCAGAGTTAAAGGATTTTTACCCTGAAGTGCATTAAGTGGATTATAGCGATACAGTAACCAATAACCTGCATCTACTGCGGTTTTCTGTCTTTTTTGTGAATAAGACATATCAATACCATGATTGATGCAAGGAGCATAGGCTATGATTATGGAAGGACCAGGATAGGCTTCGGCTTCCAAGATAGCGTTTATTGCTTGCACTTTATTTGCTCCCATAGCAATAGAGGCAACATACACATAGCCATAGGTCATCATCATCATACCCAGGTCTTTTTTATTGGTATTCTTGCCAGCTTCTGCAAAGCGAGCAATAGCTCCTAACGGAGTAGATTTTGATGCTTGTCCGCCGGTATTAGAATAGACTTCCGTATCCAGCACGAGGATATTTACATTCCGATTTGATGCCATAACATGGTCTAAACCGCCATAACCAATATCATAAGCCCAACCATCTCCTCCAATTGCCCAGATAGAGCGGTCTATAAGATTATCCTGAAGTTCTATCACTTTTTGCAAGAGAGCTTTATTATCTCCCTCAGCACTATTCAAAGCTTCGGGAAGTAGTTTCTTAATAAGGGCAGCATTTTCTTTCGCTTGCTTATCTACTGCTTCCCAGTGTTCTAAAGCATAGTTAATAGCTTCTTTCAGCTCTGGTTTTAGCTCTTTTTCTAAAAGTTTCTCTAAGTAGATTTGCAATAACTTACGATTGGAATTTACTGCCAGACGCATACCAAATCCATATTCTGCGTTATCTTCAAACAGCGAATTTGCCCAGGCAGGTCCTTTTCCTGATTGATTCTTGGTATAAGGAATTGTAGGGAAAGTTCCACCCCAGATGGAAGAACAGCCTGTAGCATTAGCGATAATCATTCTATCACCAAAAAGTTGAGTGAGTAATTTCACATAAGGTGTTTCTCCACAACCTGCACAGGCACCAGAGAATTCCAGTAAGGGTTGCTTGAACTGTGAGCCTTTGACCGTGGTTTCTTTAAAAGAGCCAGTATAGTCATAGGGAAGTTTTTCAAAGAATTCATAGTTTTCTTGTTCTCCCACAGCTCTTTCATCTTCAATGGGAGACATCTCTAAAGCTGCCTTAGGGCATTCATTGACACAGACTTTACAGCTCTGACAATCATCAATATAAACTTGAATCTTGTATTGATAACCTTCAGCACCAATAGCCTTTAGGGTATTAAAGGAAGCAGGGGCATCTTTTAAATCATCCTCTTTGATAAGTTTTGAACGGATAGCGGCATGAGGACATACAAAGGAACACTGATTACACTGAATACACTTTTCGGCAATCCAGTGAGGAACTAAAGGTGCAACTCTTCTTTTTTCCAGTTTGGCAGTTCCTGTTTCAATGACTCCATCCAATGGCATATCGGAAACCTTTATCTGGTCACCTTTCTCTCTCATAACTGGTTCTATCACTCTCTTTACAAAGTCAGAAGCGTCATCAGGGACAAGCTTTTTATCAGGTGCAAACTTCTCCGGAAGACTTTCGGGGATATCAATTTTAACCAGCGCTTCATTAACTCTATCTACTGCTAGAAGATTCATATTTACTACATCTTCACCCTTTCTGCTATAGGTCTTACGAATAGAGTCCTTGATGAGAGCAATGGCTTCATTTCTTTCCAGAATACCAGAAATAAGGAAGAAAGCAGTTTGCATTACAGTGTTTATTCTTCCACCTAATCCCACATCTTCTGCAATTTGCAAAGCATTTATATTATAGAATTGAATCTTGCGATTGATGATGACTTCCTGCATCTTACGAGTCAAGTTTTCAAAGACTTCTTCTCTATTCCAGTGAGAATTTAGCAAGAACACTCCATTCTCTTTGATTCCTTCTAAAAGGTCAAAACGACCAATAAAGGCAGGATTATGGCAGGCAACAAAATCTTCCTGATAAACAAGATATTGACTCTTTATGGGAGATTTACCAAAACGAAGATGGCTTCGTGTGATACCACCACTCTTTTTAGAATCATACTGGAAATAACCTTGAACATAGAGGTCTGTGTGGTCTCCAATGATTTTTATACTGTTTTTATTAGCACCAACCGTGCCATCTGAACCCAAGCCCCAGAATTTACAGTTAATAGTGTCCTTTGGACTGGGGTCAAGAGGTTCATCAAAAGGCAAACTTTTATGGGTTAAATCATCTTCTATACCTACAGTGAAACTATGAAATCCCTTTTCCATTAAGTGCTTATAGACAGCCAATACCATCGGAGGAGTAAATTCCTTACTGGATAAACCATAACGACCTCCAATAATATAAAGGTCAGGGCGATTCTTTAATGCAGATACCACATCTAAATAAAGAGGCTCTCCAATGGACCCTGGTTCTTTAGTGCGGTCCAGAACAGCTATCCCTTTTACAGTGGAAGGGAGAACTGACAGGAAATGGTCAATACTGAAAGGACGATAAAGATGAACTTTAATCAGTCCCAGCTTCATATTTCGTTCTTTATTCAGAAAAGTGATGGTTTCTTCTATGGTTTCACAGCCACTACCCATTGCGATAGTAATATATTCAGCTTCTGGATGTCCAACATATTCAAAGGGTTGATAATAGCGCCCTATTTTATCTCCTACCTGTTTCATTGTTTCTGCCACTATGTCAGGAGCAGCTAAATAGTGCCCATTCACGGTTTCTCTACCCTGGAAATAGACATCGGGATTTTCTTGACCTACTTTTATCCGTGGATGATCTGGATTAAGTGCACGTTGACGGAAAGCTTCTACCAATTTGGGATCATTCAATTCAGCTATCGTATCATAATCTATCACTTCTATCTTTTGAAGTTCATGTGAAGTGCGGAATCCATCAAAGAAAACTACAAAAGGAATGGAAGTTTTCATTGTTGCAAGTTGTGCAACTAACCCCAGGTCCATCACTTCTTGAACGCTATTACATGCCAGGAAAGCAAAACCAGTATTGCGAGCGCTCATCACATCAGAATGGTCACCGAAAATGGATAAGGATTGAGCAGCCAGAGAGCGAGCAGTTACATAAAATACGGTGGGAAGCATTTCTCCAGCAATCTTATGCATATTTGGAATCATCAGCATCAAACCCTGAGAAGCTGTGAAAGTGGTTGTTACTGCTCCAGCAGAGAGAGCACCGTGAACTGCTCCTGCAGCTCCAGCTTCAGATTGCATTTCTATTACATCTACTGTGGTTCCGTTGAGATTCTTTTTTCCACTTGCTGCCCAGGCATCTACAAGCTCTCCAATGGGAGAAGAAGGGGTAATGGGATAGATAGCAGCTACTTCAGCAAAAGCATAAGCGATATGTGCCGCAGCAGTATTGCCATCCATTGTGGCTTTTTTTGCATCAGCCATAAGATAACTCCTTATATATCTATTTTACTATTAAAATCAAAGTTTTTTTAACCTTAGTTCTTGAATGGACTATACTGTCAATTGATTTGAACTAATTTAAAAGCTATCTAATTGTAATTCTTAGTTCTTTGAATCTTTCTTTCCATTCTCCGGAAGCATTATCACACTTAGCTTATTATCATTGAATCTCAAATAGCTATTTGCAGCAGAGACAATACTTTCTGGGGTTAAACGGTCTATATATTGGGGTCTATTGGTAAATTCTGTTAATGGCTTCCCCAGCCAGATATTGGTCCTTAATTGATTAATCCAGTATCTATTAGACCTTATATTTTGTTTAAATTGCTGTTTGAGTGTTTCTCGCGCAGAAATAATATAACGCTCATCTATAAAATTGCTTTGTAAACTATCTAAAGTGGCAAAAATAGCATTATTAAGTTCATCCACTCTCACTGGTGCACATGCCATAACAATATTCAAAAGATAGTAAGGTTTAGGATAGGGAGTCATATCAGACCACGCTTGGATTAAATAGACACCACTTCTTTCTTCTCTTATATTTTCTCTTAACTTTTCATTCATAACATATAGCAGACCATCCATCAGCACATCATTCTCAATGTTAGGTTTATATGAACCATTGGTGATATGAGACACAAAGGCGCGATCAGTCGCACCTTTTGAAAATCGCACTTCTTTTTGTCCACTTATAGGATAGATATTTACATCTTTAATCTGCTCTTTTCTTTTTTTAGTGGGTAAATTCCCCAGATAAATCTGGCAGTATTGTTTTAAGAGTTTTTCATCAAAGTTTCCTACAATTATGAAGGAAAAATCCGATAAATCGGCAAAGCGGTCGCGGAAAATGCGTTCTACCGTGCCCATTTCAATCTTATCCAAATCAACTTCTGCAAGATTAACCCGATAGGGGTGGTTATTATAAAGTTCCTTATCAATTTTATCCATAAAGACATTTAACGGATCTAAGTTCCGGTTTTCATAATAGGTCTTGGTACGCTGGATAAAAGATTGAAAATCCTGGGCATCAAACCTGGGATTGGTGGTATATTGATATATCATTTGAAACATCAGTTCCATATCTTTAGGTGAGCAGGTAGCATCCAGGGTTTCGGTGTAGGGACCCACATCCAGAGAAACACGCACTACTTTATCAGCGGTTGCTTTAGAAAGTGATACGGCATCAAAAGAACCAAATCCACTTTCTTTCAGATAGCTGGAAACAAGTTCTGCTGCAGGAATATCTTCTTTATTATAGCGAGAATAACCTCCAGGACTGATGGCAGAAAGTATTACCTCATCATTCTTAAAATCTGTCTTTTTTGCATAGATTTTTATACTATTTTTCAACTGCCAATAATAGATACCTGTTTCAGGATCATAGCTTTCCTTTTTGATTTTCACGGGTTTGGGTAGATGAGACATAAGAGGAGCGGATAAAGCTTTATCCTCATAGGCTTCAAGTTCCTGGGTGCTTATATGTTGAGCAATTTCCAGTAATCTTTCCTCCGAAGGGTAGGTTAAACCTTCTTTCTCTGGAGCACCAATGGAGATGCACATATTCTTTTCCTGAATCAGTTGAGTAACTATAGCATTGATTTCTGGTAAAGTTAACTCTGTTAAGAAAGATTTCGTAAGTTCTAAATCTTGCTCAGGACTTAAAGTAACATCATTATAAGATAAATCAAAAACCAATTCCCAAGCAATCTGACTGGATTCACGAGTTTCCTTTTGGTCTACAGCTTGTTGTAGTTCTCTTAATATTTGAGCTTTAGCTCTTTCAAATTCACTGTCTAAAAATCCATATCTTTGTACCCTTTCTGCTTCAGTAAGCATTGTGGTTAATGCTGTTTCAGCTTTGTTAGGCAAAAACATAGACATAATTGATGCAGTTGACATTGTCCTTAGCATAGGATATTCATAAGCAGCGGCAAATGAATAAGGGGGATTAGGACTCTTGCTAAATTCATCTAAACGGGAATTTAACATCGTGTAAAACAGACTGTTCTTTAAATACTTTAGATAGCTCCCGTAAGTTTGGACTGGACTGGGTTCCTTTTTCCACATTACATTCAATATATTATAGGGATATTCTGGGTCAGTTGCCACTACTGCCACAGGTGTTAGGTTTTCAGGAACTTTGAACTCCTGTTTAGGTCGTGGATTTACCGGTTTCGGAATGACACCAAAATACTGAGTTACGAGAGCTAAAATTTCCTGCGGGTCAAAATCTCCCACTATAACAAGTTTTTGTAAATCGGGACGATACCAATCTTTATAAAATCTTAATAGAGTGTCTCTCGTAAAACTACTAATAACTTCAAAAGTGCCAATTGGTGAGCGTTCTGCATAGCGTGAACCAGCAAGAATAACTGAATTTTGTTTATCCCTGATTCTACTTTCAGCATCTTGTCCCATACGCCATTCTTCAATTATTACTCCTCGTTCCTTTTCAATTTCTGCCGGGTCAAAAGTAGCCTGATATGCCATATCTGATAGTATCATCAATCCCTTATTCAATTTCTCTTTATCATCAGTGGGGATTTTAAAAGTATATATTGTATAATCATAACTGGTCATAGCATTTAGACCATTAGCGTATCCCATTCCGATAGAAGAAAGATAATTTACCAGTTCTGATTTAGCAAAATTTTTCGTGCCATTAAAAACCATATGTTCAGTAAAATGAGCTAAACCGCGCTGGTCATCATCTTCATCTACTGAACCTACATCAACATAAAGACGAAGCTCTGCCAGATGAGAAGGATTGGGATTATGCTGTATGTAATAAGTAAAACCGTTTGGCAACTGTCCTGAAAGAATTGCAGGATCCTGTTGTAGAGGTTGTTCTAAAAGTTCATTGGGTAGTGCTGGGAGGATGGTAAAAAGTGCACAAAATAGCACACTTATGAAGATTAATTTCTTCAAGTTCATTTAGAATAGTATTCCTTTATCATTTATTGGGGATTTTCTACGGTAACCAAAAATTGCTGGTCCTTCTGAAGTATTGCATTCTCACCACCATATTGATAACGCGTTCCATCTTCAAGTTCTATCAGAACAAAGTAGTAGAAATTATTATTAGGAGTTACATAATCTACATTTTTGAAATTAAAACTATGTGGTGCGATAGGGTCAATAGTATAGTGATTTACAACACCAATAAAGTTGTGCTTATAAATATCTATTTTTGCTATCCATAAGTCACTATTATTTACCACTTTAATGCTTGCACGATTGGGTTGAATGTAAGCATTGATAGTCTTATTAACCTTGATGGTTACAGTCGTTGAATCAGTATAAGACTGTGTATAATCATCATATATCTGATAGGTCTCACCTATCATCCAGACAGGAACCTTCTTTTCTACATCCGGGTTAAAAATACTTTCCTTCTTAGTTTCTATCTCAAAGGTATAATTAGAATTACCTGGAATGGTCACTTCATCTAGTTCATCCACTTTAACATAAAGAGGATAGGAGGTTTGATTTATTACCCTAAAAGCACCTCCGGAATCACAACCCGTAATAAGCCATAAAGCCATTAGGGGTAAAATCCATAATGTTAACTTTTTCATGGTAAGCCTCTCATTCTTATTGCATTGTATTATGCATAAAAACACTATCTTTTATATATTGTTTGATGTCAAGCTCTAAATTCTTTTAAAAAATATTAAAAATAATTAAAGAATTTTTATTATTCAATTCTTACTATAAATAATATTGTTCTATATTTATTATTTATAATACACCTTATTAATCGGAGCCTTTGCTTTGCTTTATTTATTAAGTTATACTATATAGAATTGATAGGAATTCATATTATGCTATATATTTTATGATATTAAATCACATTATTGTCCCTTTATTCAAATCAATTAATATCTCTGGTTGAAATTAATAAACATCCTACCTCTCCCTTAGCTCTTTATTGCGTAAAGTGTTAAGAGAGAGACAGATAGGAGACAAGAAACAATTTATGTGGATAATTATATGATTATCAGAGAGTTATAGAGTATAATTCAATATAGTTAAAGATTATTTATATTTAGTATAATAATTGTTTTTATTAATTATAATTTAGGTATTAAGTGATTTATAAATGACAAAAGCAAATCCATAGATTTATTTTTTTCAAAGAGGGAAGAGATTAAATTTAAAAATCTTCTCTTGACAGTTGGATTACTTTAAGTTTATCTGTTATGAAGGAAGTAAAAGGTAATTTATTAATATTCAGGGAAAAAGGGATTAGAGTGTGTGTATATAATTTATTTAAATCTGGAGAAGAAATGTTTTTAGGTTGCACAAAAAGTGTAAAAAAACAATATCGTATCCTACTTTTTAATATAAAATTACAATAATAATTTTTGAATATCATTAAGATAAAAAACGATATGAAAACATCACATAAGATAATCATTGGTGATTCCAGAAGGATGAAGGAATTAAATGATGAATCAGTTCATCTTATTGTAACTTCACCTCCTTACTGGCAATTAAAAGATTATGGGAATCATAATCAGATTGGTTTTAACGATACTTATGAAGAATATATTAATAATCTAAATCTGGTCTGGCATGAATGTAATAGAGTTTTACATAAAGGGTGCCGTTTATGTATTAATATTGGAGATCAATTTGCTCGTTCAGTTTACTATGGTCGGTATAAAGTAATACCTATCAGAACTGAAATAATAAAATTTTGCGAAAGTGATGGTTTTGATTATATGGGAGCTATTATCTGGCAAAAAGTTACAACTTGTCACACCACGGGTGGAGCAACAATTATGGGCTCTTTTCCTTATCCAAGAAATGGAATTATCAAACTGGACTATGAGTATATATTAATTTTTAAAAAATATGGAACAGCTCCTCCTGTAAGCCGTGAAATTAAGGAGCAATCAAAACTAACGCTGGAAGAATGGAATCAATATTTTGCTGGGCACTGGAATTTTTCAGGTGAAAAGCAAGATAAACATTTGGCTATGTTTCCAGAAGAATTGCCTAAACGTCTTATTAAAATGTTCAGTTTTGTTGGTGATACTGTTCTGGATCCATTTTTAGGAAGTGGCACTACTACTTTAGCAGCCAGAAATTTAAACCGGAATTCTATAGGATATGAAATTAATGAAGATTATCTTTCGGTAATCCAAGAAAAGCTCGGACTAAATGAACAGACTATTTTTCAAGATGAGTCTTATGAAATTATCATGCAGAATGAAGCTAATCTTAAATTAGAGCAAGAAATTAGTAAATTACCTTATATTTTCAAGGATCCGATAAAATTTGATAAGAAGCTAGATCCGAGAAAATTGAATTTTGGTTCAAAGATAGATAATTCTAATTTTAGAAAAGATAACTACTATAGCGTTGAAGATATAATTTCTCCAGAGATTTTAATACTAAATAATAAATTAAAAATTAGATTATTAGGGATTAAAGAACTTCCCCAAAAGAAACAAGAAGCAATTAAGTATCTAAAAGACAAAACACTTGGACAAAAGGTATTTTTAACCTTTGATAATTTAAAATATGATGATGATAATAACTTACTTTGTTATCTTTACTTATGGAATAAGACTTTTATAAATGCTCATCTGATTAAAAATGGTCTGGCTGATGTTGATACTGAAAACGAGTATAAATATAAAACAAGATTTTTATCTTATAAAGGAGAAGGTTGATGCCTAAAGAATGGATTTTAAATCAAGCAAATATGAGATGGGGTCTTACTAAGAAAAATAAGGTCGGAGCTGTATCAGAATTGATAAGAAAATGTTCTCCTAAATCATTGCAAGAATGGGAAGACTATTATTATGAAAATGCATATCCAAAACAACATTTGGAAGAACTGGGTAAGCGTCTTTATATTAAGATTAGTGAAGTTTGCGCTGCAGAAATTGAAAGTATAACAGAACAAGATTGCATTAATTTTATAATCAATTTAGTAATTAATAGGACCTATGATGGGTATCAATCTGAAATTCAGACTATTTATGGTCAGTTAGAAAACGCTCTGGGAGTTAAAATAGAACCTGCGCCTGATGAATGGGATAGAGGATATAATGTAGATTTCTTTATCAAAGTAAAAGATAAATACATAGGATTACAAATAAAACCGGCTGGCTATGCATATATTCCTCAAATATTAAATGAAATGGAATTCCAAAAAAGAACACATGCTAAATTTACCGCAAAATATGGAGGTAAAGTTTTCTACATAATATCCGTTACTGAAGGTAAAAAGAAAATAATTCAGAATCCTGAAGTAATTGAAGAAATTAGAAATGAAATTGAGAGATTAAATACTGAATAGCTTTTATATCATTTAAGCTAATTCTTTAAATAGGCATTAATCTTTTATCATTTCATCATTAATTAATGTTTTTACCTACTAATGAAATTAGAATAATTATAAAGATTTTAAATAGATTACACCTAAAGCCTGGTAATTATATGTGCCCTTTTTAAGGGTTCATATCACTTGGGTAACCTTGCATAGTTTGTCAATTTAGTAGAATTCCAATAAGTCAAACAATCTATTTAAACAGCTCTGTATATAGTTTAAGCAGATTATCAAAAAAAGACTTATGATCGGGGAAACGAAGTCTCCCAATAGGTGAAGGAGAAGGAAGAATTTTAACTGATATTTTTCTTGAGGGTAGCGATTGATTATTTTTGTCGGGTAGAAGAAAATAAAAATCTTCTGCATCTTTTAGGAGATTAATGTTTTGGTTGTGAAGATATTGTTTTAACCAGATGAAAACCTTATAATGACTGGTGCAAAAGATAGTTTGCAGTTCGGGTGAATGATATAGATATTCTGTCAAATTGAGGAATTTCAAAGGACGAATATTACTGTCTGCAGAACTCTGGTCACGGCGGATAAATTGATAAAGAATGTCGGCTATACCTAAATAATACCGCTGTAAAAAGTTCTGGAAGAATTTTTGTTGAGTGCAGGTTCGTTCGTCTCTCGGAATTTGCAGATTACGAATGTTTTTAAGTTCAGATAGAGATTCAGGTTCAAAAATATGAAAAAGTAAATCCCAGAGCAGATTATATCCCCGACTGTAACTCCCGTAATAGTAGTCTATATCTTTATCTTTAAGTTTGTCTTTATTAGGAGAACAAAAACGAGAAGGAGGTGCACTTCCCAGAATCAATCTTCTGGTAGTTTCAGGAATAAAAGGTGGATAGGGATGAAATTGTATCTCTTCCTGATTCAATTTAATCTCCTAATATCCGTCATTTAATGTGGATAAAGATAGGTTCTTTTTGGCTAAATTATTCAGTAGATAGCTAATAATCCTGTAATAGAGTAATCCAATGCTGCTTTTTCAGAAAGATTAATCCTCTTTAAGAATACTTACTTTCTGACTCTATCTTAAATATTAAAAATGAAGGGATTAATCTTACTGTAGAGCAAGCTGATTTCTATAGATTCTCAGCTTTTCCTTAAGTTCAGGATTGTTTAATGCCAGAATCTGAATTGCCAGCAAGGCTGCATTTTTTACTCCACCAATAGCAACTGTCGCTACAGGAACACCTGTTGGCATTTGAACGATGGAAAGTAATGCATCTATACCACCCAAATTACCACTAACTAAGGGGACTCCTATCACCGGAAGGATGGTATGTGCAGCAATTACACCGGGCAAATGCGCTGCCATTCCTGCTGCTGCAATAATGACCTGGACACCTTCTGCTTCGGCATTTTTAGCCAGCTGAGCTGTTTTTTCAGGATTTCTATGGGCGGATGAAATGTGAAAATCATAATCCACTCCGAAATCCTTCAGAATTTGCTGCATAGCCTCGCATTGTTCCACATCGCTTTTACTACCCAGAATTATCCGGATTTGGGGCATAATTATTTACTCTTTTCTTCTGGTAAAACAGTTAAGCAGCGATGTATTTCCTCAGGAGTAGTAGCAGTGGATAAAGCTTCCAAGATTTCAGGATTCATTATTAGTTTGGAGATATAGGAAAGGCTGAATAGATGCTGTTTATCATTATGCAGAAGCAACATAAAGAAAAGGTTTACAGGTTGATTATCAGGAGCATCAAAATCAACGGGATTCTTTGATCTGCCAAACAGGATACTGGGAGTTTTAATCTTGGAAGGATGCAGATGACGGGGATGAAGTAAGGCTACACCATGTCCAATAGCAGTAGAAATCAGCTCTTCTCTCGCTACTACAACTTCATAAAGCCAGCGTGCATCACGCACGAGTTTCAGTTCTTTAGCTTTTTCACTCAGGATTCGGATAGCGTCATATTTGTTTTCCGCTTCAAAATCCAGGAAAATATTTTCTGGACGCATATACTCTTCAAAATGGCAGGTAACACGTTTTAGAGCCAGCATCTTTTCTTCTGATTCATTAAGATTTTCCAGCCATTCGTTTAGAGAATCCTCATCAATCTTGAGGGTTTTTCCTATCATCTTGGTCTCAAAGGTCTTACTATTAATCATTTCCTGTATTACCTTTTCGGAGACCTTCAATTTCTTGGCAGCTTCAGCTTGCGATATATATCGTTTTGCCATGGCTAACCTCCCTTATTGTATTTATTTTTTACTATATAATATAATCCAGGTTTATCTTGACAAGTATAAAGCAATTTTTGAAAAAGGAATAATGGTCAAGAAATTTATTTATTTGGGACTGGTTGCAGCAGTCCTCTGTGGCTGCTCATATTCCGTATATTCAAATGCTTATCCGCATTTGAAAAAAGTTGCTATTCGTCCTTTTGAGAATAAGTCTACGGAATTTGAATTAGGTGATATTGTCTATAATGGATTAGTTAAAGAATTTCAAAAAGATGGTAGATTGAAACTGGTTACCCAACAACCAGATTGTGTAGTAGAAGGAACCATTTTAAAATTGGAAGAAGATGTCTATAGTTATGATAGTTGGAATAATGTTCAAGACTATATGTTACGATTAACTTGTAGTGTAGTCTTTACAGATTTGATAAATAATCAGATTATCTATGAGAATAAAAGTCTGGTGATAACAGAGCCCTATGCTGTATCACCTGCCAGTACGGCTAAATGTAGAAGTAAAGAGGAAGCAATAGATGAGCTCGTCTCAAAGCTCTTCAGAAACATCATCCAGAACAGCCTTGAAACCTGGTGATACTATTCGTCTTAATCATTTTTTGGCAAAATCCGGCATCTGTTCTCGGAGAGAAGCTGACAACCTAATAAAATCTGGTCAAATCTCTGTTAATGGAGAAATTTGTACTGATTTAGGCTGTCAAATAGACCCGATAAAAGACATCATTATCTATAAAGGTAAAAAAGTTCAACCACAAAAAGATAAAGTCTATGTAATGCTCAATAAACCGAAGGGTTATCTGGTTACACATTCTGATGAATTTAATAGAAAAACCATCTATGAGCTCTTGCCAGATAATGCCCAGGACCTACGTTATGTAGGAAGATTGGATAAGGATTCGGAAGGATTGCTGTTATTAACCAATGATGGAGAACTGCTAAATTTACTCACTCATCCTTCTTCTAAGACAGAAAAGGTTTATAAGGTTAGAATTAATAGAAAATTGACTAAAAGAGAGCTGAACATTCTAAGACAGGGAGTCCCTATTGAAGGCGGAAAGACTCAGCCAGCTGGGGTTTTTGTAAAAAATAGTTCCGAAAATGATATGACTTTAAAAATAGTATTAACGGAAGGGAAAAAACGGGAAATCCGTCAGATGATGGAAGCTGTAGGTGCAAAAGTTTTGAGTCTGAGAAGAGTTCAATTTGCCAATCTGAGGCTAAAAGATTTGCCTATAGGACGCTGGAGATACTTGACCAGAGCCGAAATAAAAGCCTTAAATGATTCTGTGGAGAAAGCTTCAAGATGAAAATAGCTATTATTGGACCTCCTAAAACTGGTAAAACTACCATCTTTAATGCCTTAACAGGAAATTCTGTTTCCACTGATAAATATGCGCCAGTAGCAAATGAACCCAATGTGGCTGTAGTTCAAGTTCCGGATGAAAGAGTAACTAAATTAAGTGAACTTTATCAACCTAAGAAGACCATTTATGCTCAGATAGAGTACCGGGATTATCCTGGCATTTTTTCTGCTTCTAATGAAAATCCGGATAATGCGATGTTTTCTGATATTAAAACTTGCGATGGATTTGTCCTGGTAATGCGAGCTTTTGTAGATGAAGAATTAGAAGAACTCTATCCTCTGGGAGAGGTCTTACATCAATTGACTAATTTTGAGGAAGAAATGCTCCTGATGGATTTGATGATAGCAGAAAAAAGGAGAGAAAAGATTGAACTGGGCTATAAAAGAGGCGTAAAAACTCCCGTTCTCCAATTTGAAGATAAAGTTTTAGAAGAGGTTTGTGCTCAACTTCAAGCAGGAAAACCTTTACGAGAAATGCAACTCAATGCAGAAGAGGAAAAAGTTATCCGAGGTTTCAAATTCTTCACGCAAAAACCGATGATTGTGCTTATAAATTGCAACGAAGAAGATTATCATAATTTAGATAATTTAAAATCAGAAATCCAAGCTAAAGGATATACGGCAGAAGTTATTGCAGGAAGATTTGAAGAGGAATTGAGTAAACTGGATAACGAAGAAGCAAAACTTTTTATGGAAGATATAGGTATTGAAGAAAGTATAAAAGACCGTTTAACTCGTTTATGCTATTCTATGTTAGGTTATATCAGTTTCTTTACCGTAGGTGAAGATGAGGTGCGTGCTTGGACTATAGAAAAAGGTAGTAATGCCGTAACTGCTGCAGGAAAGATACATTCGGATTTAGCACGAGGGTTCATCAGAGCAGAATGCTTTAACTATAATGACCTGATGGAATATGGTTCGGAAAAACATTTGAGAGAAAAAGGGCTTTTCCGACTGGAGGGTAAGGATTATATTGTTCAGGATGGAGATATTCTTTTCATTCGGTTCAATGTTTGAGAGAGGATTAATTTATGAATAATAATAGGAAAAACTCTCGCAATCATAAAAAAGGAATGAAAACCTGGCAGAAACGTTTAATTGATGGTCTGGTGCTTATCTTTTCAGTTTTAGTAGTTATCAGTCTGATCTATGGTTTAGATTCCATTCTAAATGATGTAGATGCCTTAAGCTTACACGGGAATGTTTTTACCTGGCCCTTTCAGAAAGAGGTGCAGGTGGAAAATCCCATAGGTGTCTTTGGAGTTGCGGTAGGCTATGCATTTAGCTATCTTCTGGGATATTATTTTTCTTTTATAGGTTTTGTGTTGCTCGCGATAATGTCCTTACTCAATTTTCTGGAACCAGCTAAAAAAAGAAACTACCATAAGTTTTATTTGATACTTATTGCAAGCTTTCTTTTGCAGGTGATTTTAGTTAAAGGTCTAAGAGATTATTCTCATAGTGTTCTTCCTCGTGCTATCTGGGCAGGTTTATCCGCTATATTCAGTAATTTTGGTGCTTCTTTATTAATTATTTTGGGGATAGTTTTATGCCTAATCCTTATTTTTGAATACGAACGATTAAAGCTCTGGTTTTCCAAAGTGCGTGATAGTATCTCGGAAAATCGTAAGAAAGCCTCTTTAAAAAAGAAAAAAGATAAACTGACTATTAATGAAAAGGAAGTTCATCCTCCGGTTATACCTGTTATTCAGAATCATATAGCAAATATACCTAAAGAAGAAACAGCCACTCCTAAAAAGGAAGAAATTCCAGAACCGGAACTGATTTCACCCATAATAGAAGTTTTTGGTCCCCCTTCCAGTATGGATAAACCACCCTATGTTATTCCTTCGGTGGAAGATTTTTTGGAAAGTCCAGTTAAACTATCAGAAAGAGATCGGAAAGAGATAGAAAATCAGATTTTAGCGACCAGCCAGATACTGAAAAATAAGTTAGCAGAATTTGGTATAGAAGCAGAGGTCCGTAATGTTAATATTGGACCTATAATCACTCAGTATGAATTAGAACCTGCTAAGGGTGTGAAGGTTAATCGTTTCACTTCTCTGGCAGATGACCTTGCTTTAGCTATTAAGGCAAAATCTATTAGGGTGCAAGCACCTATTCCTGGAAGAGGGCTTATCGGAATTGAAATTCCTAATATGACTCGCGATATGATTTATCTGAAGGATTTACTTCTTTCTGAGGAAATGAAGGCAATTGATTCTAAGCTGGCTTTTGGCTTGGGGAAAGATATTGCTGGAAGACCAGTAGTTAGTGACTTAGCGAAAATGCCGCATCTTTTGATTGCTGGTGCAACAGGAAGTGGTAAGAGTGTGTGTATAAACACCATTATTATGAGTTTTCTCTTTCGCACCACTCCTGAAGATTTAAGGCTTATTCTGATTGACCCCAAAAGAGTAGAGCTTACTGGATATAATGATTTGCCTCATCTTCTTGGTTCCGTGGTTACTGATTCAGAAAGTGCTCTGGAGAATCTATATTGGGCAGTTAAAGAAATGGAAAGACGTTATGAATTGCTTCACGATGCAGGTGTGCGTGATATCAATGCCTACAACGAAAAAGCAACTCAAGAAGGTGAACTGAAGAAACTACCCTATATTGTCATAATCATAGATGAATTTGCCGATTTGATTCTTACCAGTGGCAAAGATATTGAATTACCTATCACCAGATTAGCACAAATGGCTCGTGCCGTAGGAATACATTTGATTCTGGCTACTCAAAGGCCTTCCATTAAGGTTATAACCGGTATTATTAAGGCTAATTTTTCCGCTCGTATTGCTTTTCAGGTTTCCTCCAAAGTTGATTCTCGCGTTATCTTAGACCAAATTGGAGCGGAAAGACTTTTAGGGAATGGAGATATGCTATTTTTACCTCCAGGAAAAGCACAACCGGAACGCATACACGGTGCTTTTGTATCTGATAAAGAAATTGCTCGGGTTTGTGAATTTCTTAAAACTCAGCCTAAACCTGAAGATGATTTTGTCTTACCTGTTCAATCCAGTGAGGAGATGGGCAATTTTGAATATGATGATGAGCTCTTTCCTGAAGCGGCAAAATTGGTGGTTAGAGCGAATACCGCTTCAGTTTCAATGCTGCAAAGACACTTTAGAATAGGTTATGCCAGAGCCGGAAGATTGATAGACCTTCTGGAACGAGCTCATATCATTGGACCACATATGGGTTCTAAATCCAGAGAAGTTTTGGCAACAACTGAAGATTTAATCCGTAGAGGAATAATCCGGGACGAATAAGTTTTAAGCCTATGTCAGCTTTTACTAAAGTTTATAGTTATAGATATCATTTTAATAAGGAGTTTTCCAAACTATAATGAAGAAAGCAATAGTAGTTTCTCTCTTGCTAATCTGGAGTGTGATGCTGCTAAGTATCACTACTGGTGAAGTCTATAACAAAGTTAGTTCATTCTATGCTAATCTCCAGTCTTTTCAAGCTAAAGTGCAACAGACTAATTACTATGCTCAATTAAAAAAAACTATCACCTATAAAGGAACCATTTATTTCACTCCTGGTAGGATGTTAATGCATTTTGACGAACCTACAATTCAGAGATTGAAGATTGAGAATGGCAGGATAGAGCTTTATGATGCTTCTTCTAACACATTGTTTAAAACCCTTATGCAACCTGAATATGATAAATTGAATCCAGTTGAGATACTGCAAAGCTACTGGAATAAATCCAAGGTATCCATAATCTCAGAAACGAAGGATAGAGTGAATATAGAGCTTGTTCCCCAGAATGATGATTTTATTCAATCGCTTTCTGCCACTTTGGATAAAAATAATGGTTTAATCTATAAACTGAGCTATAAAGATAAAACAGGAAATTCAGTTACTTACAATTTTTCTTCTATAAAGTTAAATCAAGGTATACCTTCTTCTGTCTGGAAATATGATTATCCTAAAAATGTTCAAATAATAGAGTCTTGAGGAGAATGAGATGATAGCATTGATTATGGCTGGAGGTTCAGGTACCAGATTTTGGCCCCTTAGTCGTGCATCTTTACCAAAACAATATCTTCGTATTCTTGGGGATAAATCAATGTTGCAGCTAACCTTTGAGCGTCTGGAAACCTTAGTTCCTCCAGAAAAGGTCTATGTGGTGACTTCTTCTTCTCAAGCTATTCTGGTGAAAGAACATCTTCCTGAACTTCCACCAGAAAATATAATCATAGAACCTTTTGGGATGAATACGGCTCCCTGTATAGCCTTGAGTGTGGAATATTTAAGTGCTCTTTATAATGAAAATGAGACTATGGTAGTGCTTCCAGCAGACCATATCATTAAAGATACAGATACCTTTATTGCTGTCTTAAAGAAAGCTGAAACTGCTGCCCAAAAAGGAATGCTGATTACTTTTGGTATAGTTCCTGATTATCCAGCTACCGGTTATGGCTATATTGAAAAAGGAGAAGAACTGGAAGAAGGAATATTTTCTGTGAAACAATTTAAAGAAAAGCCAGATCTGGATACAGCCAAAGAATTTTTGAGGCAGGGAACTTTTTTCTGGAACAGTGGAATCTTTTGCTGGACCTTAAGTTCTATTCATAAGGCTTTGAAAGAGTTTCTTCCTGAAACCCTTACTTTGGCAGAGGAAGTCTTGCAATTAAAACAATCCTTTGCCTCAGAAGAAGCAATAGCTGCGGTATACCGCAAAATGTCTCGTATACCTATAGACATTGGCGTAATGGAAAAAGCCAGATTCCGAGCAGTCATCCCAGTCAGTTTTGGCTGGAGTGATGTCGGTTCCTGGAAAGCTCTGGCGGATATCTCTCCTAAAGATGAAAATCAGAATACCTTCAAAGTGGATGGATTTGCCCTTAATGCCAGAGACGATTATGTTTATAGCGATAAGTTTGTTGCCCTCATAGGAGTGGATGGTCTTTGTATTATAGAAACAGATGATGCACTATTGGTCACCTCTAAAGACCAAAGTGAGAAGGTCAAAGAGGTGGTGGAATATCTTCAGAGAATGCATAAAGATAACCTTCTTTAAGGAATATTTATCTTTATGCGAAGGAATTTAGTGGTATATTGTTTTAGGCTGGAATGTAAAATGCTTTAATATTTAACTAAAGTGAAATATCAAGGCGAGAGAAAATATGCAAAACAGAAATAAAATCTTAATGCTAATCTTCCTGCTGATAGTAGCTGCTGGAATATGTTCTGCTCAGAAAGTTCAATTTAATATCAGTCCTGCTCAATTACAGCCTGGGGGAAAAGGCGTTCTGCAAGCTACTCTAATAATTCAAGATAGTGATAAGAAGCAATCTTATGACCCCTCGGAAGGTGAAAATGGCTATCTAACTCTGAAAGTGATTGGTTCCTATCCTCAATTGAATTTCGAATCAACTAAATATCCTGAACCCGATAAGATAACTGATGGTATCTGGGAATATTATGGCAAATTCACACTCAAGAAACCTTTTGTAGTTAAAGCTGATGCCAAACCAGGGAAGCTAAGCATTAAAGTAGAACTTCAGTATGGACTCTGTCATAAAAGTAGCGGATTTTGTGATCCTCCTCAAACTGTGGAAGGAACAGTTCAACTGGAAATCCTTCCTCCTGCAACTTTAGCTGAATCAGAAAATGAACAATTTATAGAAAAAGAGCAGGATACCCTTGCTACAAACGCTTCTGTTTCAACCAAAGAAGAGATTCCTTCAGCTCCAGTCCAAAAAGAAGAAAGTGGAAATATCCTTATTTATATGTTATTAGCCATTCTGGGAGGTATAGTTCTAAACTTTACTCCCTGTGTGCTTCCTATTTTACCTATCAGAGCTATGAGTATGATTAATCAAGCTCAAAAGGATATAACTAAACTGATGATACATACTCTGCTTTATACACTGGGAGTGCTACTCTCTTTTGGTGCGATTGCAGCTGTTTTTGTGATTGCCAGGGCTTCGGGAGTGAATCTTACCTATGGATTTCTAAGTCAAAGTGTAACCTATAATCTTATAATGATGAGTATTCTTTTCCTCTTTGGCTTATCTTTATTAAATGTCTGGGAGATGACTTTACCCGGAATGAATGCGGCAGCAAAAGCTACTTCCAAGGGGGGATATATCGGTTCTTTCTTTAATGGAGTTTTTGCTTTCTTAATGGGTTTTTCCTGTATGGGACCCTTTATGGGACCTGCATTGGAGGTAGCATTTCGTTTATCTTCTCCCATGCTGGTGCTATTTTTCCTTTTGATTGGTTTTGGTTTTGCCTTGCCTTTTATAATTATAAGTCTTTTCCCCAAAGCTCTTAAGGCGCTTCCTAAGCCTGGTGAATGGATGAATATTTTTAAGGAAGCAATGGGCTTTGTGCTTTTATGGCTCACCTGGAAATATGTGTCTAATATCTGGAGTTTAACTAAAAGTGGTCCTTTTTTGATAAACACCCTGCTTTTTATTTTCTGGATGGGTGTTGCAGCTTGGCTTTATGGAAGGTTTGTCCGTCCTCAATACAAGAAATGGGTGCAATTTTTATTGGGCTTTGCGGCAATTGCTATTATTATCTGGAGTGCTTCCTACTATCTTAAATGGGAACCAGAAAAGGAAGCTAATAAACAAGAACAAGTGCAAGTGGAAGGAATGCAACCAGCAGAACAGGAAGGCTGGTATGTTTTCACTCCCGAACTTTTTTATAAGTTGCAAGAAGAAGGGAAACCAGTCTATGTAGAAATCGGTGCTGACTGGTGCACCAATTGCAAGACTAATGAGAGGAAAGTGCTCAATCAAGAAGATATTATAGCCGAATTTGAAAGACGCGGGGTGATTCGTTTAAAAGGAGATTTCACTCGTGAAAACCCTGTCTTAAAAGACTTTATGTTGCAATATGGAAGTATAGGAGTGCCCTTTAATATGCTCTTTATTCCAGGGGAAGAACCGATTAAAATGCCAGAATTATTCAGTAAATCAGACCTAAAGAAGGCTCTGGAACACATCCCAGTAAAGGAGAAGCAATGAAAAGGAATCTATTGCTCCTGATTACGCTTATATCAATACTTTTTGTCACCAGTTGTGACCGTTTTACTCATAATTTTCAGCCACCTGTTACAGTGAATTTAGAAACAGAATTGTTTTCTCCTCTTGAAGATATTCTTAATTCTCAATCAGAAAATATGATAGATAATGTGATGCAATTTTATGCCGAGGATTATCTGTATTATGGATTGCAGAAAGAGGATATCCGAAATTGGTTACAGAGTATCTATAGTGTTGCACCAGAAGCACAAGCACAGGTCACACTTATAAGTTCTGAAATGCTCTCTGAAACCACTGCTTTAGCTAATTGGAGATTGCTTATAACCACGGATAGAGAGTCAACTGTGTTGGTGGATAGCCTTTTTTATTCAGAACATATTGTCCAGCGTGAAGGAAAATGGCTCTTAAGAGGAAATCAACTTTCTGGCTCTTATCCTTCTACAAAAGAGCATATTATAATAGAATATTTCACCTTTCTCACTTGTCCTAATTGTCCTGTGGTAGAGAATAAGTTGAATAAATGGCAGGATGCTTATCCACAAAGAATAAGTTATCTGGAACATCATATTAGCGACCAGCTGGCAATTCCGGGAGATGAGGTCTATCAATATTATGGTTATCCTCTTTTTCCCAGTTCTATAATTCAAGGAGAAATGGCTCTTATGGGAAACAGTCCAGCCATTCTTGCAGAATATGATACTGCCATTCAGAGTTTACTGGAAAAAGATGCTGATATTCTGTATCTTTACCCGGTTATCCGGATAAATGACAAACAGGTTACAGGTTCTATCACTTTGCAACTGCTAAATCCTGAACTGGATTTAACCAATCTTTATCTGAATTATGCGTTAATTGATAAGGTCTCTCCTTTTCAAAACACCAATTATGATTATGTTCGGAATGTGGTGCTGGCTCAAGGAAGTAAAACCCTTACTTCTTCTGATTTAGAGAGACCAATAAGTTTTTCTTTAACTTCATCTGTAACTATTCCAAATGATGCGGCAATAGTTATTTTCGCTCAAACTAAACCTCCGGTATTTGAGAACAATGCCAAGATTCATAGTGGAATAGAGATTGCCCTTGACCATATTATCAAATCTAAAAAATAAAAAGAGGAACAAAAAATGAAAAAATTAACAATTCTAACTCTACTCTTACTTCTCGTAGCAATATTAATGGCTGAACCAATGCCAGATTTCCGTTTGCCTGATGAAAGTGGGAAGAATGTGAGCTTAAGTGAACTTTTAGGAAAGGGACCTATTATCATTGATTTTTGGGCAGATTATTGTCAGCCCTGCAAACAAGCTATGCCAGCTTTACAAGAACTGGTTAATAAGTATGATAGCTTGACGGTAGTTTTAATTTCTCTGGATGCACCCAAAGCTCAACCCAAAGCAAAAGCTTATCTGAAGAGTAAAAACTATAGCTTTATTACACTATTTGATCCAGATAAGACTTTAGCCAAAAAATTGAATGTGGAAAATCCACCTCATACTTTTATTCTGGATAAGACCGGAGAAATAGTCTATTCTCATCTTGGTTATGAACCAGGGGTTGAAAAAGAGTATGAACATAAGGTTCGTAAACTTTTAGGTCTGGCAAATGAAGAAGGAGAAGAATGCACCTGCACCGAAAAATGTCCCGATTGTCAGCAAAAGTAATTTTATTACCACTTATTTTACTGGCAGGAATAACTTTTATCCCTGCTCAAACTACTTTGACGGTTAATGGTTTAAATCAAACCAGTTTCGTTTATCGTGCTGCATCCGATTCTTTGCATAGCTACTTTTACGATGCCTTTGCCTTCAATCTTGGCTATAAGGATTTTAGTTTCGGGATGAAGTTTATTGCGGAACTGCCTAAATATAGCATTGAGCAAAGTGAACTTTTAGCAGAACTTAATCCAGACCGATTAAATATTGGCTGGAAGGAACTTTATGCCAGCTATAACCGGAAGAACTATCAGGTTTATGCTGGGATTATGGAAGAAACCTTTGGCAGTGGATTGATTTTTCGCAGTTACCAGGATTTGGAAATGGATGATGACTACAGAGTGAATGGTTTTCGCTTTTCCTATGATAATAAACTGCGGGTGAAGGCACTTTATTCCGCTTACAGTAATCCAATAAATAGAGGAAAATTGGATTTAGCTTATGGAGCAGACCTTCAATATCCTGTTTTGAAACCTTTGACACTTGGAGTTACTGCCCTTTCTTTACAATCATATATAGGCTCTTCCTATAAAGAAGATAATATTCTGGGAGGAAGAGTTTTATTTCAAGAAGATTGGTTAGACGGTTCCATAGAGCTGGCTCAACGCCAAAAAGCATATAGTAATGATGATGGCTCTGCTATTTATGGCAATCTCAGCACTTATTTTGGTCCTTTACAGATTGGTGGTGCTTATAAATACTATGAGGGCTTTGATTACTTTAACCATCTGCAGGATATCCCTTTAGCCAATCATCATAATGAAACTCTGGCAGATAATCAAAGCTCGGGCTTGGATGAAGAAGGTTTGCAGGGCTGGATGAGCTTTGCCTTCTTAAAATACTGGACTTTCAATCTGGATTATGCGGAAGCCTGGAATCACAATCATAAAGTAAAAATGAATGATTTCTTTGTTAGTCTGGATTGGAATAAGGATTTAAGAATGGCATCTATTTCCTACAGTCAGGTAGAGAAGATAGATGAAATTCTCAGTCACTGGCAAAAGGAATCCTATCCTGGTTTCAATCTTCAATTTCCCGGAAAGGAAAATCCTTTTACCCTATCCGGAGAGTTTAAAGTAGTGGAAAAGCAGGTTTATGATGTGGAAACTTCTCATTATGAACCTAAAATCCAGTTTGATACCAGCTTTAATAAACTTTCCTGTTCTCTGGCATTACAGAGTTGGTGGAAAGATTTTTCGCACCTGACACAAAGTCGTTATATGCCTTCTGTGCAAGTAAAATATCCTCTTTTTCCCGAAACTGATATCCTGTTATTGGTGGGAAAAGAAGCTGGAGGGAAGGTATGCCGTAATGGAATCTGTCGTTATGTAGCTCCATTTTCTGGCATAAAATTAGAAATGACTACCCGTTTTTAAATAGGAGATTATTATGAAAAAGACATTTGTTCTCATACTCTTGATGAGTGTAGCACTTCTTGCGGCTAATCCAAATTATTTTCCGCGCACTTCTCTGGCAGAATTATGTTTGATTCAAGACAATTCTGATTGCAATGAAGCAATGATGCAATTAAATGAGGTGCTGGACAACACCAATAGAGGAGAATTTATTGCTACCCATCTTTTTCAAAATGATAATAATTTAGGCAATGTGAGTGTGAACGAGAGGATAAATGATTTAGGAGTAGAGATTCTACCTACTATCTTTTTTAATCGAGAAAGCTCTGTCACAGGTGTCCCAGGAACTGGGATTTACAATAATATAGTTAATAGCTATAAATTCTCCGCTTCTCCCTTAAAAATGAATATTACCAGCTTTAATCCTGAAACGGGTGCTATTTCAGTTACGGTTAAAATGCTTGATCCTGAACTTTCTTTAATTAATCAAAAGCTGATATTGATTTTAGCGCAGAACTCTATGGGAACCTATAATAATGTGGCAAGGCAATATCTCTATCATAATATAAATTTAACTGGACCGGGCGAAGAAGTCACTATCAGCGATAATTTTTCCTTTGATGGTTCTGTAGAGCCTGATAATATCTGGGCAATAGCCTTGGTAGAAGTTGATTATCAGGTTATTTTGCAAAGCACTTCCACTCTTCCTTTACCTGAGTATTATCTGCGTTGTGCCTATGATTGGGAGGGAAATAATATCATTGTTGACCCCAATTCCAATTTTCTTTCGGAACCGTTATGGATATTCAATCTCGGGGCAGCGGACACTTTTAATATGAGAATAGTGGTGGATGATGCTCCAGCCAACTGGTATTTCAATTATTGCGATGAAGAAGGGAATTGCTATCCGGGTGGAATTTCTATGCCCCTAAACCTGAGTTCTGGACAAGTGAAAGGTTTTCATCTCAATCTAATAGTAGGTTCTACTGGGACCGCTCATTTCCATTTTGAACTCACTTCTCCTAATCTTGGCACTTATAACATTCCTTTTATCTGTCACACCAGCGACCCTATACAGGATGATATTATCCAGGTTCCTGCTATGATGACTCTTAAAGCAAACTCACCTAATCCCTTTAAAAATATGACTTCCTTTTCTATATCTGCAAATAAAGCTGGTTATGCCACTATTCAAATCTTTAATCTAAAAGGAGAGCTGGTAGCAGAAACTAATTCTCACTCTATTTATCAGGGAGAGAATAAGATAGAGTGGAAAGTGCCTTCCCATTTGGCTAATGGAATCTATTTCTACAGACTTAAGGAACAACCTGCATCTTTAGCAAGAATGCTCTTGCTTAAATAGTAACTTTAAATTAGGCTAACTATATAGGGAGAAAGGAAATATGAGATTTGTGGATAGATTTCTTACCCGAACGGAACAAAAGGCAATTTTGGTTATTTGTGGTCTGGCTCTATTAGGTTTTATCCTGGGACAATTTGATGGTTTTCATAATTTGTTAGCTAAAAAAACGGCAACTCCAGAGACAACTGAAGAACTGGTGAAAGCTGTCAAAGAAGATAAACCAGTACAGATTGATATCCGAACCGCTTCTAAAGAAGAATTGATTCTTTTGCCCGGAATAGGTGAAAAACGTGCTCAGGATATAATTGACTATCGTAACCAATACGGTTTTAAAAGCACAGACGACCTTCTTCAGATAAAGGGTATTGGTGAAAAGACCTTAGCAAAAATGTTGCCCTCTTTATTAATCTTTGGAAATCCAGAATTTACTCCAGAAAAAATCCCTGCTTCTGGACAGGATACTTCTCAAATAGCTATATCTGATAAAGGTAAAAATACTGATAAAACATTAACTAACCAGAAAGCAACGGATGCCAAGAAGAAAACCTCCTCTGCTTCAGTTCCTAAAAGTCAGCTAACAAATATCGTAAATATTAATACTGCAGGAATAGAAGAACTTTGTACCCTGCCCGGTATTGGCGAAGTTAAAGCTCAAGCTATAATTGATTATCGCAATCAGAACGGTAAATTTAATGCGGTGGAGGATATCCTTAATGTTAAAGGAATTGGACCTAAAACTCTGGAAAAGATTCGCTCTCGGATTAAGGTATGACTATAATTTAAGCAATATACAGTTTTTCTTCTACGCCCAGAAGCATATCTTTAATCTTTCCTGCTGGGGTTGATATTACTCTATCCTTTATCTTATGATTGGAACATTATTTTGAAAGTGAGTCAGCCAAATCCTGACAGGTTAGTCCAATTTATTGGGAAGTAATATTTTACCTCTCTAAGAAATTCATATCTAAAAGGGAAATTATTAAAAGACTGCGGGACCTCCGACTTAAAGAGATAAATTGAACTAATTCAGTGCAACCATATATTTTAATAAATATATATTCTGTAATTTTATCACTTGAGTATATAATAATCTATCATCAAATATTTCAATTTACTCGTCTTAGCAATTAATTTATATTCCCCCTTTCGTTTTATATTGCCCATCTCTTACCTTTTTCTTAGCTCCAGTAATGGGGAAGAGCTAAGAGAGAGCTAAGGAAGAGAGGAAAATTGGATAATTGGGAACTATCTAAATTTATACAAGTATGCAAAAATTTAAACAATATACATTATAAAGTTGTTACTTTTATCTATTCTAACTATCCAGAGCTTGAAGTAAATTAATCTTCAAAAATAAGTACAGTTGGTTATAATTATATAATAGATTTAAATAAAGCAAGATAATCTAAGAGCTATAGTCCTCCCTTATCCAAAAAATTATACTTTTCCCTTCCCTCAATTTTATTAAGAGGACAATAATAATACTTTCAGGCAAAGAGCTTTTTACTATTACTGCTGAGTTACAGACTCCCTAGGGCAGAGAAAAATGAAGTAATAGAACCAAAAATAATAAAGGTTAATACAAAGGATATTGCAATGACAATTAAATAAGCTAATACCCAATTCTTTCTGTTGGGATTCTCATCTTTACTGGTTAACCAAACTATAATCATAATAATGTTTACTATCGGTATAGCCATCAATAAAAAAGTTACCAGCCATTGCCCGATACTCATTACGGGTGCTACATTTTGATAAGGATAATAATCATTTCTTTCTTGTTCCATGGGGAACCTCCTTTATTTTCTCTGTAAATAATATATCCTAAATAAATGTCAAGTAAAAACATTATTATGGTTTAGATTTATTTGTTTGGGAGCCTTCTTACTTGTCCTGACTAATAAACTAAAAACAAGCCAAATCAATATTAATGGGAAAATGAATCTGATATCAATGTCATTTTAAATTAGCACATATCATCCGTTTAAACTGACACAATCAAATCTGTCTAATATCTATTAATTTGGAAAATACAAAATCATTCCTAACTTTTAACTATGCTTGTAATTTAATTCCTGCTATTTAAAGAAAAAAAATCTTAAGTTTTACCAGCCTTCCTAGTCATTTTGTTTTATAATTCCATATAATTTTAGTTCTTTAATTATGAGGAGTTAAATGCATTTTCCCTGGATGAGTGCTAAACCATTCATTAACTCTGTCTTGCACCTCTTGCTTTTGTTGGTCTGTCAGTTTATCCTCTATCCTTTTTACTTCTTTTTCTGCAGCAGTATAATCATTTCTGGAAGAAATTAGATACCAATAATACGCTTCTTTATAGTCCTTTTTTACTCCTTTTCCATCTGAATAATATCTACCAAGATTATATTGAGCTTCTGCAATTCCTTGTTCCGCGGCGGTTTTATACCAACGGAAAGCTTCATTAAAGTCCTTTCTTACTCCTTGTCCATAATAATAACAATTTCCCAGACTGTTTTTAGCTTCTGCAATTCCTTGTTCCGCGGCGGTTTTATACCAGCGGAAAGCTTCATTATAGTCCTTTCTTACTCCTTCTCCATGGTAATAACAATTTCCCAGATTGTTTTGAGCATCTGAATAACCCTGTTCAGCGGCAGCTTTATACCAGCGGAAAGCTTCCTTAAAGTCCTGTTTCACTCCTCTACCAAAGTAATAACAATTTCCCAGATTGTTTTGAGCATATACCTCACCCTGTTCTGCAGCAGCTTTATACCAGCGGAAGGCTTCATTATAGTCTCGTATTACACCTTTTCCATAGTAATAACATGCACCAAGATTATATTGAGCATATGCAAGTCCTTGTTCAGCGGCAGCTTTATACCAGTGAAAGGCTTCCCTATAGCTACGTATTACACCTTCTCCATTGTAATAACAATTTCCCAGACTGTTTTGAGCATATGCATAACCCTGTTCCGCCGCGGCTTCATACCAGCGGAATGCTTCATTATAGTCCTGTTTTACTCCCTTACCATTGTAATAACAATTTCCCAGATTGCATTGAGCAACTTCATTACCCTGTTCCGCGGCAGCTTTATACCAGCGGAAGGCTTCATTATAGTCCTGTTTTACTCCCTTACCATTGTAATAACAATTTCCCAGACTGTTTTGAGCATATGCATAACCCTGTTCAGCGGCAGCTTTATACCAGCGGAAGGCTTCATTATAGTCCTGTTTTACTCCTTTTCCATTTTCATAACAATATCCCAGATTGTTTTGAGCTTTTGCATAACCCTGTTCCGCGGCAGCTTTATACCAGCGAAAGGCTTCATTATAGTCCTGTCTTACTCCTTCTCCCCAAAAATAACAATTTCCCAGACTGTTTTGAGCATATGCAATTCCTTGTTCAGCGGCAGCTTTATACCAGCGAAAGGCTTCATTATAGTCCTGTCTTACACCTTTGCCTTGTGAATAACAATTTCCCAGATTGTTTTGAGCTTCAGCAATTCCTTGTTCAGCGGCAGCTTTAAACCAGCGGAAAGCTTTATTATAATCTTGTTTTACTCCTTGTCCATTTAAATAACATATACCAAGATTAAATTGAGCAGGTGCATAACCCTGTTCAGCTGCTGGTTTAAACCAGCGGAAAGCTTGATTATAGTCCTGTTTTACTCCTTGTCCCTTTGCATAACATAAACCAAGATTACATTGAGCTTTTGCAATTCCTTGTTCCGCGGCAGCTTTAAACCAGCGGAAAGCTTGATTATAGTCCTGTTTTACTCCTTGTCCATTTACATAACAATATCCCAATCTGTTTTGAGCATCTGCAAGTCCCTGATCAGCGGCAGCTTTATACCAGCGGAAGGCTTCTTTATAGTCCTGTTTTACTCCTTTTCCATCGTAATAACATATTCCAAGATAATATTGAGCATCTGCATAACCCTGTTCAGCTGCTGGTTTATACCAGCTAAAAGCTTCATTGTAATCTTGTTTAGTTCCTCTACCTTCATAATAACAATTTCCCAAACTGCATTGAGCTTCTGGAAGTCCCTGTTCAGCTGCTGGTTTATACCAGCAGAAGGCTTCATTGTAATCTTGTTTTGTCCCTCTACCTTCATAATAACAATTTCCCACCCAGTATTGTGCTTCTGCAATTCCCTGTTCAGCGGCAGCTTTAAACCAGCGGAAGGCTTCATTGTAATCTTGTTTTGTCCCTCTACCTTCATAATAACAATTTCCCATCCAGTATTGTGCTTCAGTTATACCTTTTTTAGCCGCGGATTTAAACCAACGGAAAGCTTCATTGTAATCTTTCTTTACACCCTTCCCATCATAATAAGACTTTCCAAGTAAATATTGTGCCTCCGCATCACCAGACATTGCTTTTTTAATCAAGTGGTCACTACAAGAAGTAAATATAATTAAGAAAATAAAAAATAATAGACCAATAAATCCCATATACCGTTTCATCACAATTACTCTCCTTCTTATATAAATAAATCTACTTTATTTTTTTTTATAGATTAAATTAGTCAAGTAAAAACAATTCCTAAGGTAAAAAAGCTTCAATAGATAAGGTTAATATAAGTTGAAAGAACATTGTAGTTTGGCTATAAAGTTGTTAATGACAAAATAAATTAATACGACCCTAATTCTTTAATTTTATAAGCATTCAAATATTTAATAGCCGTAAACTCTTCTTATTACTGAATTCTTAAACTATGAGAATAATGTATATATATGAACCTGTTAGCATTTTATCTTTAATTATTGAAAAACCCTATAAACATCTAAAAATCCAGCTTTAACTGGTTTTAATGCTCTCTACTAAAACTATTTTAAATATATGCTATTATATTATAAAAATCATAGTTAAAAGAAGATATTAAGTCCTTTAACTATCCCTATTCTTTAGGATGAGTCTTAAACCATTCATTAACCCTCTTTTGCACCTCTTGCTTTTGTTGGTCTGTCAAAATATTTTCTATTAAATAAATATTTTGTTCTGCATAAGTATAACCATTCAAATAAGCAATTAGATACCAGTAATAAGCCTCCTTATAATCTTGCTTTACAACCTCTCCATTTTGATAGCACACCCCGATATTGAAAAAACCACATGCATCACCTTGTTCAGCGGCAGCTTTATACCAGCGGAAGGCTTCATTATTGTCTTTTTTTACTCCTAATCCATTTGAATAGCTAAGTCCCAAATTACATTGAGCATATGAATGCCCCTGTTCGGCTGCCATTTTATACCATTTAACAGCTTCCTTATAATCTTGTCTTACTCCTTCTCCATAGTGATAACAATATCCAACATAATATTGAGCATCAGCTAAACCCTGTTCAGCGGCAGCTTTATACCAGCGGAAGGCTTTCTTATAGTCCTGTTTTACTCCTTGTCCAAAATAATAACAATCACCAAGAATAAACTGAGCGTTGGCATAGCCTTTTTTAGCTGCGGCTCTTAAATATCGTACAGCCTTGTTATAGTCTTGTTTTACACCTTTACCATCTTTATAGAATAGACCAATATTATATTGACCTATTTTATATCCTTGGTCAGCAGCAGCTTTATACCAGCGAAATGCTTCATTATAATCCCTTTTTACTCCATAACCATTGGAATAGCACCATGCTAAACTACATTGAGCATCTGCATTTCCTTTTTCAGCAGCGATTTTGAACCATCGTACTGCCTCATTATAATCTTTGATTACTCCTGTTCTATATAAATAACAACCGCCAAGATTGTTTTGAGCTATAGTATGACCTTGTTCAGCCGCTGCTTTATACCAGTGCACAGCTTCATCATAATCTTGTTTTACCCCTTGTCCCTTCTCATAGCATACTCCCAGAGCATTCTTTGCCTGTACATTTCCCTGTTCAGCTGAAGCCTTAAACCAGCGGAAAGCTTCGTTGTAATCTTGTTTTACGCCTTTCCCATCATAATAAGACTTTCCAACTAAATATTGTGCCTCAGCATCACCAGACATTGCTTTTTTAATCAAGGGGTCACTACAAGAAGTAAAGACAATTAAGAAAATAAAAAATAATAGACCAATAAAACCTATAAACCGTTTCATCACATTTACTCTCCTTTATCATTCTCTCAGTTAATATTATTTATTATTAGTATAAATCAGTCAAGTAAAAAGTTATCACTATTAAAAAATCACAGAGATAAGAGGTTTTCAAAGATACATACTCATATCGCAGATAATAATTCTCAAATAAATGGAAGACGCTTTTTATCTTGACATAAAACAATATTATTTAGCATAAGAGAATATAAAAAACAGTAGGAGGAAAGATGAAAAAGATTGTATTTTTGTTAGTTTTTATAAGTCTGGTAGGCTATCTTATTGGTCAATATGTACCGGTAGAGATTGTTAATAATGCGGAAGATTATCTTGGTAGGCAGCTGGTCACAAGATTCCGGGATGAGATACGTAAATCACATTCGTATACCGTAACTTATTCTTCTGATGAACCTCATTTCAAAGTTAAGATTGATACCATGGATAGGTATAAAGGTGATAGCCTCTATGAGGGTATCTCTACTATCTATAATTATACTATTTTAATAGCTGTAAATGGGATAGATATATATTGTTACTCTCAATTAGGTTATGCAGGAAAAGATGTGCTTAATGAAGTAGCATTCCAGATATATTCAGATTTGGATGAATTTATAGAAACCTTCAAGTCATATCTGATTAAGCTGTTGGAAGAATATGAGTAGAGGTTTTACCCATAATCCTTATCTGATAAAACAAAGTGGACGGATAAAAATAGCTATTCAAAGTTTAGTCGTAATAAGCAGTTAAGAAAAAACGAGTTGCATAACTATTATTAAATAAATTACCTGTCTGAGAAAGAGATTTACAATAAATCTGGTTATAATAATATAATCGTTCAAAAACCTTAAATAAAAGCTAAAGGTAAAAACTGTAAAATGTTCCTGAATACATTACAAAATAATGAGTTGAATTGTATACCACTCCAAAATTGAGAGTTAAAACAAGAATTTATATCAGTCTTCATATTAAAACTCATTGTATGAATATAACCAATCCAACAGTTTACCAAATGATTCTCAACAAATACAATAGACATTAAAGCAATATGGACCTTGTTGAATAAGCTATCGCCAATGGTTGATGTGAAGTAATAATAATCGTCTTATCGCCAAACAGGTTAAATATTAAATCCATAACGCATCTGGCATTATCAATATCAAGATTAGCTATTGGCTCATCAAGAAGAATGACATCTGGATTACATAATACTAATCTTGCTATCGCTACTCTTTGTTTTTCACCTCCAGATAACAATTCCCCTCCCTCTCCCATAGTTTTGAACAAGTAATTTGAACTTGTGTAGCGCTGCATATTTACTTGAGACAATGCTCTGACTACATCCTCAATGGACTTGTCTGGGACCCCATAACGAACATTATCTATCAAGGGTATATTATACATAATATTATTCTGAGTCAAGTAGCCAATCTTAGACCTAAGGTAATTTGTGTCATATTCGTTTAGGTCTATTCCGTTAAATTTTATTCTTCCCTTCTGAGGAGATATTAATCTCACAATTAGGTTTAACACAGTTGTTTTACCTTTACCGCTTTCACCTACAATAGAAACCTTCTCTCCTTGCATCACCTTAAAGCTCAATGATTCTATTACATTTGGACTATAATCGGTTGTACAATAACTGAAAGTTACATCATCAAATTCTATAGCCGTTTGTGTCTCCAAACCAGCATAATTTGCTGTAGGGATAATTCCATTAACAATGATATCTCTATTCCGCTCAGTTTCAAGAAATGTGTTCTCTAATCTTTTATATGATACTATAGACCTTGCAATACTGTTATAGAACCTTGCAATATTAATAAATGGTATATAAAAACGACCTAAATATTGAATAAAAATCAATAATTCTCCAACACTAAGAACCTGCTGTTGAACTCTCAATATACCTACATATAGTACTCCTACCGTGACGATAATCTGGACTCCACTGGTTAGCGGGAAAAGTGCGAGTGTTGTTTTCAAACTTTTTATTGCTTGGTGGAAATACTTGGAGAGCAAAGTAGAATATTGCTCCTCTTCTTTATTCTCTTGAGCAAATAGTTTTACAAGCAAGAAACCTTTAATTCTATTAATTGTTGTAGATGTCAGATTTGACAAGTGTTCTCGTAAATGGGCGGATATCTTAAGTTGCTTATTTCCAATGATGAAACTACTAATAATAACTATTGGTATCGGGATTAGCATTAGTATTGATAGCTCTGCTGATATTCTAAAGCATATAAACCCGATCAGAAAAACACTGATCAGATCAATTAGCAAACCATTGACAGGTCCAATTATTAAATTCCTCAGATTTTCTACATCCGACACTATGTTTAAGGCAGTTTCACCAGATGTGAGAGTGTTAAGATATGTATAGTTACTTCTTATTAGGTTAGAAAATAGCTTCTTTCTAATATCAAATAATATTTTCTCTCCGTTATAAGTCACGCAATATCCTCTTAGAATTGAAACAAATAACGAGAACAAAGATAACAATAGATACAATATAAATAATTGTGTCATTAGTGGAAGATCTGAGAGTTGTGCAATGATCCTTACTAATGGGTAAATGATGTATTTTGTCAGTTCAGTCGTATTAGATGAAATAGTATCAATTAGCATTCCAAAAACTTGTTGGGGTAGCACTGAGATCATAGCTTCAATTAGCACCATCAATATAACAACAAAAGTAAACGGGCGAAAAATAATTTTCTTTAACATAACTAATCTATACTACTTATTTTTTGAGGGGTGATATAATTGGGGTAATTAATTCGCAGTAATAGGAATTATCATCATCTTTAAATGATTTGCCACAACCGCCAGCCATAACAATTTTTACTAATTTGACTGATGGACTTTCGTAAGTATCCATGTAACCTCCTATTGATTTTTTATTATAGCCTTGCAATATCTAATCTTTGCGATATTATTCATCAGTAAAATCCTTCATAAATGGTTCATATATCCTTAATATCTATGCTTGACAAATATTACAATCTTCCCTGTAACTGCAAATTCTGCATGCATCTGCAATTTTTGTTACTTGTCCATCACACAGCAATATTTCAATTTTTTCACTGAGGCTAATCTAAGCATCATTAACGCTCAGTTTATTTAGTTTCATCTAAGGCTCTCTGATTTGTACACAAAGGCTCATATTCATTTCATAATAAATTAAGCAAGAAATAATACCTCCTCCACAACCCAATCAATACATCAAAACTGACTGGGTGTCGTATTCTTCATTTGTTGTTATAAATGATTTGTACTTTCCACGACGGGATCTTTGTACTGTTTCTCATAATAAACAATATCATCTGGGGGTAAATTCAAGTTAATCTTTTCGTGATACTGGTCGTTATTATTTGGGGGACAAACAAAAGAGCACAAACTAAAGTTCAGTCCAAATGATGCGGCAAGTAGTTTATATTTATCAATATCGTGATAGTTTAATCTATGAAGCTGGTTCCTGGTTTTCATTGGTATTCCCAAATCACTATAATTTTGTAAGTTTTTTGAAGCATTATCAAAGGAGTCAGATATTTTAGTGAAAGCTTTATAAGATTCTTTATCAAATCCGTAGAGAGTAATGTCCAGCATTGACGGTGTATACTTTTTAAACATATCAACAATATCGTCACTAAGGAAATACACATTTGTGTAGAGATTGACCTTTATTCCAATCTCTGGCGCAGACTTGTGTATTTTAACAAAGTCTGGATGAATCAACGGTTCTCCCTCAGTTAATAGTATACTGAAGCATCCACATTCGTTAAGCTCATCAAGAACCCATACTACACGAGCATAATCTTGATAATTTATGTTTTTTTATCCAACTAACAGTGTAACCAGTCAAAACAGCATCCGTTAGTCAATTCAAGTACAGTTGATAACATATTGCGATTTATCCTATTGCGTAATATTACCTGCTCCTCTCTATTGTTGATATTTGCTAACTTGTTTGAATCCTCCTTATTAATCGGTTTGATTGTTTCATAAAAACTTTATAATCAGATTCAATCATATCCACTTGTACCTTATATTTTTCCCAATTTTGAGGAATAGCGTCTGCATTGGCATTCCATCCTTCTACCACCGATTCTTTTTACTCTTAGGTTTTCAAGTTTCTCTAATTTCATACACTTCTATCCAAATTGGCTTTGCTCTACATAAGTGTTGGAACGAAATTCAACTTGCTGTTATTCATTGTTAGTATGGTAAAAAGTTATTTCTATTTGTCAAGAAGAATTATCTTTATTGGGGAATTAAATTTTTATAATTTTATTGAATCAGCTCCAGTATTTTCTATCCAGAGTGCGGTATTGGATAGCTTCAGAGATATGGTCACTGGTGATATTTTCTTGTTCTTCCAGGTCAGCTATGGTACGAGCAACTTTTAGGATGCGGTCAAAAACGCGAGCGGAATAACCTAAATGGTCAATAGCATTTTGCATAAGAGCCTGGCTTTGAAGGTCAAGTTTACAGTATTTACGAAGTAATTTAGAGCTCATTTGAGCATTGCAGAAGATTCCTTCTTGAGCATAGCGTTGGCGTTGGATATCCCGAGCTTTATTAACCCTATTTCGGATTTCTGTAGAAGTATCACCAGATGGAAGCGAAGAAAGCTCAGCGTAGCTAACCGTTGGGACTTCCACATGAATGTCAATACGGTCAAGAAGTGGACCGGAGATTTTACTGCGATACCTTTGAATGGTGCCAAAATCACAGTTGCAAATATGATTGGGAATATTAGCGCCAAAATATCCACAGGGACAGGGATTCATAGAAGCTATGAGCATAAATTCAGCAGGGAAAGTGAGACTTGAAGCAGCACGGGAGATGGTAACGATTCCATCTTCCAGAGGTTGACGGAGCACTTCCAGAACACCTCTTTTGAATTCTGGTAATTCATCCAGAAACAGGACACCTCTATGAGCCAGAGAAACTTCACCTGGACGAGGGAAAGCACCTCCTCCAATCAATGCTATATCACTGATAGTATGATGTGGTGCCCGAAAAGGACGGGTGGTTAGTATACCATTGCGGAAATATTTAGAATAGCCGGCAACGGAATGGATTTTAGTAGCTTCCAGAGCTTCATCTAAAGAAAGTTCAGGAAGAATAGTAGGAACACGACGAGCCAGCATAGTTTTCCCGCTTCCAGGGGGTCCAATCATCAATAGATTATGACCTCCAGCAGCAGCAACTTCCAGAGCCCTTTTCACCTGATATTGACCTTTAACATCGCTCATATCTATCTTAAAATCATTCAGAACAGAGAAGATTTTATCTCTATCCACGGAAGCGGGAGCAATATCTATCTCTCCACGCAAATATTGAACTGTTTCTCTGAGGGAAGTGACAGGAATAACATTTAATCCATCTATGATGGCAGCTTCATCGGCATTTTCATAAGGCAGTACCAGGGCGTCCATTCCATCTTTTTTTGCCGCTAAAGCTATTGGTAGCACTCCATTAACTGGTCTTAAGTTACCATCCAGAGAAAGTTCTCCAATTAAAGCGGTTTTAGTTAGATACTCTTCTGGAATCTGTTTTATGCTTTGCAGGATGGCAATAGCAATGGGCAAATCCAGAGCAGCGCTATCCTTTTTAATATCAGCAGGTGCAAGATTGATGGTGAAACGTCTTATAGGAGTTTTAAATCCAGAATTATTAACAGCAGCAAAAATACGGTCTTTACTTTCCTTAACAGCGTTGGATGCCATCCCTACTATATTTACACCAAAGCTTTCTCCTGAGGCATCACATTCAACTGTAAGTTGAAATCCATCAATACCAAGTGTGGTGTAAGTTCTTACTATTCCAACCATAAATCACCTCTTAATGATATAATACGACTGAGAATTGACGATTTAAAATCTTTCCTCCATCCTGAGCCTTAGATTTCCAGGAGATGATGTAAAGACCGCGAGGAAGATATTTTCCCGAAGCATCTTTTCCATCCCAGCTTAAATTTCCCTCGGACGAAACCTTTAAATTATCAGCTAAAACACGGACTTTTCTTCCTTGACGGTCGTAAACATAGCAAACCACATAGCTTTGAGTGGAATTAAGCTTGTAATAAATATTTATGTTTTCACCCTTTTGAGGATTGCAAGGACTGCCAGAAATATGTAAGGTACCAGTAAATTGAGGAAAGGGAGGATTCTGACTATTAGGTAATCCCGGAGTGGAACCTGTTTCATTCAGACAATAACGCCATTTAGTTTCCTGAGTAGCCGTTAAATAGCGTTCCAGGGAGATTCCCTTATGAGTATTATCTCCAATATAGGACATCTGGTCAAGCAGATTCTGTTCTTCATCAAAGAGATAGAGAGAATCCCCATCATTATTAAGTGAGGTCCAGCCACTTGATTGTAGTATAGCTGAAGGCGGGCACGCGGGATATTGAAAGATAAAGCTATCAGAATTGGGACAGAGGATAAAATAACCCGAAGAGGAAGGAAGGGAGAATAAACATTGATTTTCGGCCCGGTCTTTCAGAATGTAATCACCTGGAGCAGAATCAATTGCATAGATTTCTACCCATTCCTGTAAACCAGTTAGCGGATTATACATAATTTCATTGATAACCGGAGGTTGAGGCTCATTTTCCCATAGCCAGAAGGAGCATTGATTATTGGTTAAATCAGGGTCATCAATAAGATGTAAGATAAATTTTACCATATGGTTAGATTCATCTTCCACAGGTATTAAACCTGCATATAATAAGGAATCACCAGGTGCAATTATAGGAACATCATATTCAGCAATAGAACTCTCATCCAGAAAGATATTTAGGTTAGCACTGACATTGGTGGTAAAGGTAGAAAGATTTTTAACTGCTACTTGATAATGCCAGAAAGAATCTGATAAAAAGACTTCAGGTGAGATTAGGGCATAATCAATATAACGATGATTGGGCAGACCTGGAGTGGGTTGGCTTTCAGAGATAAAATCAAGTTCGCAATCATTTGTGTCCAGACCGTCAATTATTCTTGCCAGTGAATATCCTTCAGGGACATCAGGAGCAAAAGAAGTTCCTGGAGCACCAGTATCATCAGGTAAATGATTGGTGTTGGGAGAATCATAAAGCAGAGTATCAGTATAAGTTCCATCGGGACTTACATAGCGAATACCATCCGTTTCAGATCCTCCATTTTGAAATCCGAGTGATGTTATTAATTGTGCTTGAAGAACCTGAGATTCACCTATGAGAAGAAAACGATGTGCACGCAGGATAAAGGAAGGCAATTCATAGACCTGTTGAAAAGTTCTTCCACCACATAGTATTTTTGCACCTTGCAAGTTTACATCACTATCTCCATTATTATAGAGTTCTATCCATTCATAACCAGAATCTGCACCTTTGGGGTCATAACATACTTCATTGATAATGATTTCAGCATAGAGCAGACCAGTAAATAAAGTATAGCTCAATCCTGTAATTAGAAGTAACTGTAACCACCCGATATAACGCATTTTAAAAGATTAAACTTAACAAATCAGGGAAGGTCCAGCTGTACAGGTTTGATATGCCAGATATCGTTAGCATATTCTTTAATCGCGCGGTCGGAAGAAAATTTTCCCATGCGAGCAATATTGATTATAGCTTTTTCTGCCCAGGCATAACGATCCTGCCATAGCCGATCAATTCTTAACTGAGCATCTAAAAAAGGTTTAAAATCTGCCATTATACAATAAACATCTCCCATATCCAGAAGAGAGCTCACTATAGGTAAAAATATTCCTTTTTCTTTGGGAGAAAACATATCAGTGGCAATAGCATCTACAACTCTTCTCAGTTCAGGGTCATTATTATAATATTCACGAGGATTATAGCCTCTCTGTTTCAATTCTGTAACTTCTTGGGCATTCATACCAAAGATGAACATATTTTCCATTCCAATCTCTTCTGCCATTTCTACATTTGCTCCATCTAAAGTTCCCAAAGTAAGTGCTCCATTGAGAGCAAATTTCATATTTCCTGTCCCACTTGCTTCATATCCAGCAGTGGAAATCTGAACTGAAACATCGGAAGCGGGTATAATTTTTTCAGCTAAAGATACGGAATAATTGGGTAAGAAAACGATTTTCAAACGGTCTGCTACTACAGGGTCTTTATTGATGACTATTCCTATATTATTGATAAATTTGATGATAAGTTTTGCCAGATAATAACCTGGAGCGGCTTTTCCAGCAAAGATAAAGGTGCGCGGAATAAATTCAAGTTCGGGATTATCTTTTATGCGGAAATAAAGTGCTATTGCACCTAATGCATTGAGTAGCTGTCGCTTATATTCATGGATTCTTTTTATCTGAGAAGAAAAAATACTATCCTGACGCACTCGTATGCCAGTAGTTTTAAAGATATAACGAGTGAGTTCTCTTTTATTTATTTCCTTGATTTCTAAGAATTCATCTAAAAATTCCTGGTCTTTAGCATATTGTTCAATACCGCGGATGTAATCCAAGTTTGCAACCCAGCTTTCACCAATATGTTCAGTGATTAAACTGGCAAGTTGAGGGTTACAGGTGCGAAGCCATAAACGTGGAGTGATGCCATTGGTCTTATTTTGAAAGCGTTCTGGGTACATTTCATAGAAATCGGGGAAAATGCGTTCTTTCAGAATACGAGTATGCAATTCTGCCACACCATTTACGGTATGAGTGCCATGTAAACAGAGTTGTGCCATTCTAATTTTCTTTTCTGGACCTTCTTCAATGATGCTTAAATTTCGCATTTTATCAATATTACCAGGATAAAGCTGAATAACTTGATTCATAATATGCTCATTTATCTGATAGATAAGCATCAGATGACGGGGCAGCAACTCTTCAAAAAGTTTTACACTCCATTTTTCTAAAGCTTCAGGAAGAATAGTGTGATTAGTATAGCTACAGCATTGACGAGTTATATCCCAGGCGGTTTCAAAATCCAGTTGTTCTTCATCTATCAAGATACGCATCATTTCTGGGATTACTAAAGCAGGATGAGTATCATTTAACTGAATAGCCACCTTTTCAGGTAAATCAGTAAAGTTATCGTGGTCTTGTTTCCATGCAGCAAAAATATCCTGCAGGGTAGCACTTACAAAGAAGTATTCTTGCTGTAGACGCAGGACTTTGCCGAGATGAATATTATCGTTAGGGTAGAGGACCTTAGATATATTTTCGGAGATATTTTTCTTTTCTACCGCTCGGACATAATCACCATTATTAAAATATTCCAGGTCAAATTCGTCCGTAGCAGTAGCTTGCCAGAGTCTTAAATTGTTAACATTATCAACCTTATAGCCAGGGATAGGAATGTCCCAAGCTACTGCCATAACATCATCAGTATTTAACCAATAGTATAAAATTTTGCCATCGGGAAGAGTTTCTGTGACAACTTCTCCGCCAAATCGTACTCTATAGGTTAGTTCCGGTCTCTGAATTTCCCAGGGACATCCTTTTTTTAACCAGCGGTCTGCCTCTTCCACTTGATAACCTTGAATAATACTTTGTTTGAAAATGCCGAATTCGTAACGGATACCATAGCCATAAGCAGGATAGGCTTGTGTGGCAAGAGAATCCATAAAACAGGCAGCTAATCTACCTAAACCTCCATTACCTAAGCCCATATCTGGTTCTAATTCAGCTATATCTTCCAGTTTATAACCAAATTCTTTAAGCATATCATAACTATTTTCATATTCACCGAGATTGATAAGGGTATTGACTAATAATCTACCAATAAGGTATTCCATAGAGAGATAATATACTTTCTTAACATCCTGTTTTCGGTATTCATATTGAGTTCTTAACCAGCGCTGGATTAATTTGTCTCTTAAACTAAGACTCAGGGCAAAATAAATGTCCCAGGGTTGGACATTGGTGATATCCTTGACCATAGAATATTCTAAATGCCTGAGAAATAATGTCTTTATATCTTCATTTCCTCTCTCTGCTAAATCAGAGAAGAAAATTGAATGAAAATCATTACGGGTCAGGAAACCTTCTTTCATTAATGCCTCTTCTTTCAATTATAACTTGTTTGACAGTCATCAAATAGTAGTTCTGATGTCAAGGGAAAATTGACTAAGTGTGGTTTTATTTATTACACTAATATTATAGAGTATCACTTAATTCTGCAAATCGTCTGAAACGGTGGAAGGCGAGTATCACAATTTCTGCAAATGAAGTTTTCAATATGCTTATCACTTATGCTTACAAGTTTCTAATCTGATATTATTCGGTATTTATGTATTTCTTATCATATTGTTTTGAAAGGGGTTGACCAAGGTTGCGACGGGTTCTATTTAGAATCCATAAATCATCAGTCAGGTAACCGAGAGGAAGATCAAAATGACAAAAAACAAGAATCGCAAAGGGCAAGCAACGCTGGAAGAGATGGTTTAATCAGGCAGCCAGATCCTACTGCTAAGGGAAGATGGTATGGAACAGCCAATGGAAGCTCAGGCAGAGAAAAATAAAGTATTAAAGTTAGGATAGACCATTTAGGTGATTAAGATGGACAAGACCGGTTTAGTTGATGTTGAAAGCTCTATAATTGATGATTCATTCGCAGATGACTTCCATAAATGTCTCTGCCTACAAATGAATTCGGATTAAAGTTATTTATAGAGATAGAGGAACTGCAAGGCAAAAAAACCCCAGCAATTACCGGGGTTTATGTGATTCGCTAATACTAAACGGAAATATTACTTTAAAAGTAACATCTTTTTAACCTCAACTCTACCATTACTTTCTATTTTATAAAAGTAAACTCCTGAAGAACAGATTGTACCATTATTATCCTTACCATCCCAAACTATACTATGTTTACCATTGCTCATTTGATTGTTGATAAGTCTCTTTACCAGCTCTCCTTTGAGGTTGTAAATATTGAGGACTACATTTCCAGGTTTTGATAACTCAAAAGAAATAGTAGTTTCAGGATTAAAAGGATTAGGATAATTTTTTAAATTAAAGGTAATAGAAGGTAACTGAATAGAATCTTCTGCCTCCATTACCTGATTCAAATCCAGAATATTTAAACCATAAAGTATATTACAAGTATACAAATATCCATCTTCTATTACCATATCATCTGTAGTAAGATTCCAGCTATATCTACAAACAAATTCAGGAGAAGCTGGATTACTAATATCATAAAAAAATAATTCATTCCAGGTATTATCTGAAATTATTAATAGATTATTGGAGATAATGCCTTTGTTAATATTACTGGTTGGATGAGGAAGTATAGTATTTAATAATACTGGAGCAGCAGGATAAGAAACATCTATAATATGTAAACCTGCCCAATAATCTGCTACATAGGCAATATTATTTGAAACTGTAACAAAATATGTTGCCCCAGGTGTATCATACGAGCCTAAAAGAGCTGGATTTTGAGGATTGGAAACATCAATAATCTGTAAACCTGCCCAATAATCTGCTACATAGGCAATATTATTTGAAACAGTAACATATTTTGCTTCACCAGGCGTATCATAGGAGCCTAAAAGAGCTGGATTTTGAGGATTGGAAACATCAATAATCTGTAAACCTGCCCAATAATTTGTTACATAGGCAATATTATTTGAAATAGTAACAGAACATGCTACATCAGAAGTATTATAAGAGCCAAGTAGTATTGGGTTCTGAGGATTGGAAACATCTATAATCTGTAAACAACCTGCCCCAAAATCTGCTACATAGGCAATATTATTTGAAACGAAAACAGAGTATGCATAATAAGGTGTATGATAAGAGCCTAAAATAAATGGATTCTGAGGATTGGAAACATCAATAATCTGTAAACCTGCATCCCATGCTGCCACATAGGCAATATTATTAGAAACAAAAACAGAGTATGCATAACTAGGCGTATCATAAGAGCCTAAAAGAGCTGGATTTTGAGGATTGGAAACATCTATAATCTGCAAACCTGCATCCCATGCTGCTGCATCTGGAAATCGATGATAATAACCATGTGCGTATAGAAAATCTATAATCTGTAATCCAGAACTCACATCTGCCACATAGGCAATATTATTTGAAACAAAAACAGATAATGCAGTACCAGGTGTATCATACGAGCCCAAAAGAGCTGGATTTTGAGGATTGGAAACATCTATAATCTGTAAACCTGCCCAATAATCTGCTACATAGGCAATATTATTTGAAACAGTAATAGAAAGTGCATAACTAGGCGTAGCATAAGATCCAAGAAGTACTGGATTCTGAGGATTGGAAACATCTATAATCTGTAAACCTGCATCCCATGCTGCCACATAGGCAATATTAATAGAAACAAAAACAGAGTATGCAGAACCGGGTGTATTATAAGAGCCCAAAAGAGCTGGGTTCTGAGGATTGGAAACATCTATAATCTGTAAACCTGCATCCCATGCTGCCACATAGGCAATATTATTTGAAACAGTAACAGATTCTGCCCAATCGGGTGTATCATAAGAGCCCAAAAAAGCTGGATTTTGAGGATTGGAAACATCTATAATCAGTAAACCCGCATAGTCATCTGTTACATAGGCAATATTATTAGAAACAAAAACAGATAATGCATAACCAGGTGTATCATAAGAGCCAAGCAGAATTGGATTCTGTGGATTAGAAACATCTATAATCTGTAAACCAGATTCCTTATCTGCTACATAGGCAATATTATTAGAAACGGTAACGGAGAGTGCTTCACCAGGCGTATCATAAGAGCCCACAAGAGCTGGATTCTGAGGATTGGAAACATCTATAATCTGTAAACCCCCATAGTTAGCTGCTACATAAACAATATTGTCAGACATAGCAACATAATTTGCATTACCAGGTGTATAGTAATCCCCAATTTTAAAGTATACTGCACTGAAAGGCAATATAAATGACAGCACCATCAAAAATAAAATTATCTTTTTCATCATTCTATCCCCTAATATTATTAAAATATATTTAAAACTCTTTTCATTTTTTTGTCAAGGGAAATAAAAATATTTTCTTAATAGTATTCATTTTATGGGGTCTTTTTTCTATTAAAGTAATCCGAGAACCAGACTTGAGTGAAAGAATTTAACGAGTTCAAAGATTTGAAGTTATTTAGATTCGTTAATTTTCTATTTAGTTGTTTATTATGGTTTTCCAATGGATTATTGTTATTACTTAGGAAATGTTATCCAGGTAGCGGGTTAGATAGCGATAATTTACATTAATAGAGCGAATAAGAATTTAGTGATAAGACGCAGGGAATAACCTGGCATTATTATTAATCCTATTCAATTAGAATAAAGAATCTTCTTTCTTTGCTACATAGACTGTGATGGCAACAATTCATACAGTAATAGTGTTGCAGTTTGGGTTCTCTTTGTCTCTAAACTTTAACCATAAGGGCATCTTTTTTTATTTTGCTCATTATAATAGGATAAATTCTCTGTAACCTTTTGGTCAAGATACATTGAGTCTCCTTTTAGACCTTAACCTTAACAAATAAAGTGCAAACCATCCCAAGTTAATCTTGAGCTTATGTCCCATTTCGGACATAAGTTGGACATGAGCTGGACATAAGCTGGACATAAGCTGGACATAAGTTGGAGATAAATCAAGAAGTGATAGAAAAGTAAAAAGAAGGATGTAACCAGTTGATATTTATGGAATTGGAGATTTTAAAAGATGAGACTTTAGGAATCTGAGGATAGTAGGTTAAATAAGTTCTTTTTTCAGAAGAATACAAAAAGGACTACCTTATCGGGTAGTCCATTTTAATATTTATGAGAGGCTTGCTTATTTATTCAGGTCTTTCGCTTTAATATGCTCTTTTTTAGGAGTAATTGTAGAGGATTCAACAAATTGGATAACAGCCATAGGAGCAGAATCTCCTCTGCGATAACCGGCTTTAATAATGCGGGTATATCCTCCATTTCTATCCTGGAATGCCGGAGCAATTTCAGTGAATAGTTTTTTTACCAGGGTTCGGTCTCCCAGCACTTTATAAGCAAGACGACGGGAATGTACGGTATCATTTTTTCCATAAGTGACTACACGTTCAACATATCTACGCATTTCTTTGGCTTTAGCCAGGGTGGTAGTAATCTGTCCATGTTCTATCATAGACTTTACTAGATTATTCATCATAAGACGGCGTTGGTCAGTTTCTCTACCAAATTTTCTACCTTCAACTCTATGTCGCATTTTTCACCTTCTTTTTAGTAGTAGGAACAGGTTTACGAGGTGGAGTAACAGATTTTTCTTCCTGTTCTTCTTTAGTGGGAGCAGTTTCTTCTGTCTTAATACCGCGACTGCGAGCTTCCCTAATTTGACGATAAATTCCTTCAACATCCATTCCGAGATGGAGGTCATATTTCTTTAATTTTTGGACGATTTCTTCCAGGGACTTTTTGCCGAAGTTACGATATTTTAACATTTCCTGTTCAGTTTTAGAAACCAGTTCTCCGATGGTCTTAATATTTGCTGCTTCCAGACAATTTGCCGCACGGACGGAAAGTTCAATTTCTTTGACAGGCAAAGATAGGATACGTTCCTTTTCTTCCAATTCCGGGTCAATATAGACATCACGTATGTATTGAGGTTCCGTTTCAAATAAGCAAATCTTTCCTGCCATATCACGCAGCAGTTTAGCAGAAAGAAATAGGGCAATGCTTGGCTCTATAGCACCATTGGTGTAGATATCTATAAGCAGTTTGTCGTAGTTCATTCTTTCTTTAACTCGCTGATGAGCCACGGAAAAATTCACTTTCAGAACGGGGGAATAGATGGAATCAATAGGGATAAATCCCAGAGGTTTACCTTCTGTATTTTGGCGGTCTGCGGGAACATAACCACGTCCATTTCCAATGATTAAATCCATTTTAAAATCAACATCTTCAGTTACTTCCAGCAAATAGAGGTCTTTATTGATAATTTTTACATTTGGGTGTTCCTGAATTTTAGCTGCGGTAATAATTCCTTTACCTTTATGTTCAAGAGTAACCGTAACTTCATCAATAGAAGTGCAATAGATGACCAATTGTTTCAACCGCAAAATAAGGTCTATATAATCCGAATTAGTTCCGGGAATCGGAGTAAACTCGTGATGTAAACCTTCTATTCTAACAAAACGAACAGCTGAGCCCTGAATGGAAGATAGGAGTATACGACGTAGCGAATTTCCTAAGGTTGTGCCAAAACCAGGTTCCAGCGGTCCAATTTCAAAGTGTCCGAAAGTAGGAGAATAGGTTTGTTTTTCGTAATCCACATTTTCGGGCATTTGTAAAGGTTCAAGATATAACATAATATAAACTCCTCGCTTGTAAAGCCATTATTTGGAGTAGTATTCAACCACCAAACGCATATCAACTGTGGTAGGAATATCCTCTATATTGGGGATATTAACAAATTGACCGCGCATATTTTCTTTATCAACAGTTAACCAGGGGTAGGGTGAACTTGCCTCTGAATTGTTCCAGGCTTCCACTAAAGGTTTTATACCCCTGCTTTTGGGACGGACTTCTATAATATCTCCTGGCTTAAGTAGATAGGAAGGGATATCTACTTTTTTTCCATTAACCATAAAATGTCCATGATTAACAAATTGTCGAGCCTGCATCCTGGTGGTAGCAAAACCCATACGATAGACAGTATTGTCCAATCTTCTTTCCAGCAATTTTAACAAATTATCGCCCGTGATACCTTGCATTTTATCTGCAATCTGGAAGTATCTTCTGAACTGTCTTTCCAGTAGGCAATAAGTATATCTAAGTTTTTGTTTTTCATTTAGATGTAAAGAATAATCACTGGGTTTACGATGCATACTACTTCCATGCTGACCAGGAGGGAACTTACGTTTACTTAGAATCTTGTCGTATTTTTGAGGTCCATAGATATTTTCACCAAATCTACGACATAATTTGGCTTTAGGTCCAGTATATTTTGCCATAATTTCCTCTTTTAAATCCTTCTGGCTTTTGGTGGACGACATCCATTATGAGGAATGGGTGTGGCGTCCTTTATCATTGTTACTTTCATTCCAGCGGCATTTACAGCGCGCAGAGCAGATTCTCTACCACTACCAGGTCCTTTCACGATGAGTCCAACGCGGGAAATACCCATATCTTGGGCAGCTTTAGCAACTTCAGAAGCAGCCATTTGAGCAGCAAATGGAGTTGCTTTACGAGAGCCTTTATAGCCGATTTTTCCTCCACTTGACCAGGCAAGCACATTTCCGCTTCGGTCAGTTAAAGTTACTATCGTGTTGTTGAAGCTGGAATGAATGTAGATTAGACCTTCATCAAAGGAAAGGCGAGTGCGTTTTTTCTTTGGTCTGGTTTTTTTAGGCATAGTTCAGTTCTCTCCTATTTCTTCTTTCTAATTCCGCCAGGACGAGGACCTTTACGGGTTCTGGCATTGGTATGTGTACGCTGTCCACGAACGGGCAGTCCCCGTTTATGTCTTAACCCACGATAACATCCAATTTCCATCAGGCGCTTAATATTCATAGCAACCTGAGTGCGTAGAGCACCTTCCACGACATATTCATTTTGGACAATATCGCGAATAAGTTTTTCCTCTTCCGGGGTTAGATCTTCTACTTTTTTCATTTCGTCAATATTGGCTTTTTTGCAAATTTCTATCGCACGGGAACGTCCTATGCCATAGATATAGGTTAAGCCAATGAATAAACGTTTGTTTTTGGGTAGTTCTATTCCTGCAATATGTGCCAAATTACTCCTCCTTAACCCTGTCTTTGTTTGTGTTTAGGGTTAGAGCTGCAGATAACCCGGATTACACCGTTACGTTTAATAATTCTACAATCTTTACAGAGTTTTTTAACTGATGATCTTACTTTCATTATATCTCCTTGCAAGAGTGCAGTCGTTTCCTGCAATTTTTATTTATAGCGGTAAGTTATCCTGCCACGAGTTAAATCATAGGGAGAAAGTTCCACTTTAACTTTATCTCCTGGAAGGATACGGATATAGTGCATCCGCATTTTGCCGGAGCTATGAGCCAGAATAGTGTGCCCATTCTCCAGCTGCACTTTAAAGGTTGTATTAGGAAGTGCCTCGATGACAATACCTTCCACTTCTATAACACCTGTTTTACTCATACTCTCTCTCCTTTAGCAACGGTTAATATCTCAGGTTGACTATCGGTGATTAAGATAGTATGTTCAAAATGTGCAGATAAAGTTCCATCTGCCACAGAAAATTCCCAGCCATTCTCTTTTACTCTATTGGTGCCGATATTGACCATAGGTTCTATGGCTAAAGTCATACCTGGTTGAAGACGAGGTCCATGTCCAGCACTACCAGCATTTGGGATCTGAGGCTCTTCATGAAGATAACGTCCAACACCATGCCCGGTCAAATCATCTGCCACATAATAACCCATAGAGGCAACATAGGTACCAATTGCATTAGAGATATCTCCTACTCTATTTCCTGGAATCGCAGCTTCTATTCCTTTATAAAGTGCATTAAGGGTAACTTCCATTAATCTTTGAGCATCTGGGGAAATAGTTCCTACGGCATAGGTTCGGGCTGCATCACTATAATATCCGTCCTTGATGGCTCCCACATCTATGCTAATAATGTCTCCTTCTTTAAGAATTACCTTCTTAGAGGGAAAACCATGCACAATAACAGAATTAAGAGATGTACACAAAGTTGAGGGGAAAGGACTTAAGCCAGGAACCTGATAACCTTTAAAAGCAGGTTTTGCACCATTTTTAATGATGAAATCATAAGCAAAGGCATCAAGATCCCAGGTGCTCACGCCAGGCATAATTTTCTCTGCCAGTAAATCCAGCAGTTCACCAAGAATCTGGCAACTGATACGGATTTTATCAATTTCGGCAGGAGATTTGCGTATTATCATAATTAGCTGGTGCGACCTTTAAGCTTTCCCTTTTTCATAAAGCCATCATAGTGACGCATAATAAGATGTGATTCTATCTGTTTCAATGTATCCAGAGCGACTCCAACGACAATAATTAAACCTGTTCCTCCAAAATAGAAAGGTAGCTTGAACACATTGGTCATAATTTCAGGTAATAAGGCAATCAAAGCAAAGAAAACTGCTCCCGGAAGAGTTATACGAGTAAGAACAGAGGAAATATATTCTGCAGTTTTTTTACCTGGTTTTTTTCCGGGAATATGTCCACCATATTTAATCATATTTTCTGCCATTTCTGTAGGATTGAGCACAATAGCTGTATAGAAATAGGCAAAGAAAATAATTAGTGCAACATAGATGATAGTATAAACCCAGTGTCCAGGTGAAAACCAGATACGCATATTATACCAGAAAGAACCGACTTCCGCTTCTCCACCTTGAAAGAGGGTGATAAGAGTAGCGGGAAACATTAAAATGGACTGAGCAAAGATGATAGGAATAACTCCTGCTGTATTAACCCGCAAAGGGATATAGGTGCTTTGACCACCATAAACCTTTCTTCCAACAATTCTTTTGGCATACTGAACTGGAATCTTACGCACTGCTTCGGTAACGAATATGATGGCTGCTGTAGCTAAAATCATTACTGCTATTGCCAGAAGCGAAGTTATAACTCCTGATACGCTATTAAATCTGGTTCTGAAGAGATTGATAAAACCTTCTGGATAACGGGCAATGATTCCAGCAAAGATGATTAGGGAGATTCCATTTCCGATACCATATTCCGTGATTTGCTCGCCCAACCACATAACAATCATTGTTCCTGTAACCAGAGTTATAACTCCAGTTAGATGGAATAGAAAGTTTGGTTGAGGAACCACCGGACCAGTTGCACCATGCATATTAACCAGTCCAACAGTAACTGTGATAGCATTGAAAGCAGCTAAAGCAACGGTACAATAGCGAGTAATCTGATTCAGTTTCTTTTGTCCATCTGCTCCTTCTTTTCTCAGCTTTTCAAAATAGGGGACAATACTTCCTAAGAGCTGAATCACGATAGAAGCTGTGATGTAGGGCATAATTCCCAGAGCAAAAATGGAAGCTCGTTCAAAATTTCCCCCCACAAAGAGATTAAGCAGGTCAAAAATGCTACCGGTCTGTCGAGCAAAGAAAGATTTTAATTCAGTTCCACTAACCCCTGGGATGGGAATAAAACTTCCCAATCTATAAAGGGTTAGGATTAAGAGGGTGATTAAGATTTTCTTTCGCAGATCGGGAATCCGAAAGACATTCGCAAGAGTCTTAAACAAGTTAGATTACCTCCGCCTTACCGCCGTTCGCTTCTATGAGTTGTTTAGCCTTTTTGGAGAAGGCATTAGCTCTAATATGAACGGTCTTGGTGAATTCCTCAGTAGTGGAAGCCAGAACCTTAACGGGGTATTTACCTTTTTTCCCTTTAACGGGAATTAACCCCAACATTTCCAGCTTGATAATATCAAAATCAGTCTCTTCTATATCCTGAAGTTTAGAAAGATTAAGGACGCGATAATTCTTATGAAAGACATTTTTGAACCCACGTTTAGGAAGACGACGGTTTATAGGCATTTGTCCGCCTTCAAAATAGGCTGGGATTTTTCCACCAGCGCGTGCTTTATGTCCTTTATTACCACGACCAGCTTGATGACCAGCTCCAGAACCCTGTCCTTTACCCAAACGTTTTTTGGCTTTTTTGCCTTGAGGTTTTTCAAGATTGGAAAGAGTAAGCATATTATTCTTCCTTTAATTCTTCAACTTTGACCAGGTGAGAAACCTTATTAATCATCCCTCTAATGCAGGGATTATCATCATGGATTCTACTTCTACCAGGACGTCCTAAACCTAAGGATTTAATAACCTGTTTCTGCTTTTCTGGTCGGTTAATAGTACTTCTAACTTGAGTAACTTTAATCTTCATTTCGCCTCCTGACCGGTGATCTCAGCCACGGTTTTACCACGAAGCTTAGCTACATCAGAAAGGGTTCGCATAGATTTAAGACCGAGAACAGTAGCTTTGACCACATTACAAGGAGTGTTTGAGCCCAAAGATTTACAAAGTATGTTTTGAATCCCAGCTGCTTCAAAGATAGCACGAGCAGTTCCACCAGCAATGATTCCAGTTCCTTCAGAAGCTGGCTTCATCATCACCTTACTTGCTCCAAAACGAGCGATAATTTCGTGGGGGATAGTCCCTTTTATAATGGGGACTTCAAACATATTTTTTTGAGCTCTTTCCTTGGCTTTGCGAATAGCATCGGAAATTTCATTGGCTTTTCCATTTCCCACTCCCACATTACCTGCACGGTCTCCTACAACAACAATAGCAGTGAAACTAAAGTTTCTTCCACCTTTGACTACTTTTGCTACTCTTTTAGTGTCTATAACAGTTTCAAACAGTTTTTGTTCTTCTGCTTGATTATATTCGTAATTCACTATTCCTCCCTTTTAGAAGTCAAGTCCGGCTTTTCGGGCACCATCTGCCAGTGCTTTAACCCGACCGTGATATTTGTATCCTGCTCGGTCAAAAGCTACTTTTGTAATTCCAGCAGCGAGGGCTTTTTCACCCAGTTTTTGACCAACGAGAAAGCTTTGTTCCGTCTTCTTCAAACCAGCAGGTATCTGAATATCCTTACCTCTTGTGGAAGCAGTAACCAGAGTCTTACCTGCAGTATCATCTACAATCTGAGCATAGATATGTTTTAGACTACGGAACACAACCAGACGTGGACGCTCTGCTGTTCCACGCAATTTCTTGCGGATAGCAGCTCTACGGCGATTGCGATGTTCTACTTTGATTTTGGTACTGGATTTAATCATTTTTCACTCCTCATCTACTTCGTCCCAGCTTTACCAGCTTTGATAATGACAGATTCATTTTCATAACGAATGCCTTTTCCTTTATAATTTTCTGGGGGACGACAGGCACGGATTTCAGCAGCAAATTCTCCAACCAATTGTTTATCTATTCCTTTAACTCTAATTATGCTTTGTAAATCAGTTCGTGAGGTCTTGGAACGAGGCACGGCTTCAGTTTCCACGGTTAATCCTTCTGGAACTTCCATAATAATATCATGAGAATAGCCCAGACTCAATTTTAGCCAGGGACCTATTCTTTCTGCTGAATAGCCGGTTCCAATCACTTGCAAATTCTTTTGATATCCTTCACTAACGCCCTTTACCATATTCTGCAATAGCGCTCGAGTTAATCCATGCAAAGCTTTCTGGTCCTTGCTATCATTACTTCTTTTTACCTGTAAAACTCCATCTGAAATTTCTACGGTAATTCCAGGCATAAGTTTATATTGCAATTCACCCAGTTTTCCTTTCACAGATACAATGTTATCTTTTACTTCTATGTGAGTATCCTGGTCAAATTTAATAGGGGCTCTTCCTATGCGTGACATAACAACCTCCTACCACACCTTACAGATATATTCGCCACCAACGCGTTTTATGCGTGCATCTCTATCTACCATAACTCCTTGAGAAGTAGATATAATAGCACAACCTGTATTATTGTATACGCGAGGAAGGTTATTGGCACGAACATAAACTCTTCTTCCTGGTTTGGATACTCGTTCCAGACCTTGTAAGACAGGTTTTCCATCATTAGTATAGCGAAGATTAATCAGTATACGCTTATAATTTATCTTTTGTTCGGGGTCCTTATCCAGAACCTGAACGCTATTCACAAAATTTTCTTCGGCGAGAATCTTAACTATTGATTCTGTTAATTTACTGTGATTGATTATCACCTGCTGATGTCCGGCACGATATGCATTGCGAATTTTGGTCAACGCATCAGCTATCGGATCAGTAATGCTCATTTATTTCCTCCTAAAATATTACCAGCTGGCTCTGGTTATCCCTGGTATTTGTCCCTCTGAAGCATACTTACGGAAACAGAGACGACACATACCAAAATCACGCATATAAGCACGGGGACGACCACATATCTTACAGCGGTTATATTTTCTAACTTTGAACTTAGGTGTACGCTGTTGTTTGATTATTAATGCTTTTCTTGCCATAATATCTCCTTAAGCTTTATGTTGAAAGGGCATACCAAGTTCTTTCAATAGAGCCCTTCCTTCCTCATCGGTACGAGCAGTGGTTATTATATTGATATTTAGACCTCGTATAGTATCAATCTTATCATATTCAATTTCTGGAAAGACAGTTTGTTCTTTTAATCCGATAGAGAAATTACCTCGCCCGTCAAATGAATCGGTTGGAATTCCATGGAAATCTCGGATACGAGGGATAACTATAGAGACCAGACGGTCAAAGAATTCATACATAATTTCATCACGCAAAGTGACCTTGCATCCAATTGGCATTCCTTTCCTGAGTTTAAAATTGGAAATGGATTTTTTGGCGCGAGTCACTATCGGTTTTCTTCCCGTTATCTGTTCCATATCTTTTACGGCATTATCCAGAATTGCTTTATTCTGAGTAGCAGCTCCCACTCCCATACTTACCACAATCTTATCCAGCTTTGGCACTTGATGTACATTTTTATAGTTAAACTGCTTCTGCAGATTTGGGATAACCGTATTTTTATAATGTTCTTTCAATCTATTCATAGTAACATCTCCTACAACTCGTCACCAGATTTCTTACATATCCGAACTCTACGACCTTCTCGCACCTTATATACTGGTTTAGAAACAGTGTTTAATCTATCATTAAAAAGCATAACATTGGAAGCGTCAATCGGAGCTTCCATAGAGATGATGCCGCCCTGAGGATTGTTTTGTGAGGGTTTAGTGTGTTTTTTAATCATATGCACTTTTTCTACGATAACCTTACCTGTTTTAGGATAAGCTTTGAGAATATGTCCCTTTTTCCCTTTATCGTCACCAGATATCACAACTACATAATCCCCTTTTTTCAATCTCAATTTAGGCTGTTTTTTTTCAGTTTTATTTGCCATAGTAATCTCCTATAGCACTTCTGGTGCTAAAGAAACTATCTTCATATAATGATGTTCCCGCAATTCACGAGCAACGGGTCCGAAAATACGTGTTCCTTTAGGGTCGTGTCTTTCATCAATAATAACTGCAGCGTTATCAGAAAAGCGGATATAAGAACCATCTGGTCTTCTAATTTCTTTAGCAGTTCGCACGATTACCGCATGTTCCACGCTGCCTTTTTTTACTTTACCACCTGGAGTAGCAGATTTGACGGCTACTACAATTTCATCGCCAACGGTGGCATATTTACGCCTGGTGCCTCCAAGCACTTTAATACACATTGCTTTTCTGGCACCGGAGTTATCGGCGATATTCAACATAGTTTGAACCTGAATCATTCCAAAACTCCTTTATTTGCTTCGCTCTACAATTTTATAAAGAGCCCAGCGTTTACGAGCACTCATAGGACGATGTTCTATAATTTGAACGATATCTCCTTCATGCGCTTCGTTATGTTCATCATGAGCCATAAATTTCTTATGCCTGCGGACGGTCTTTTTATATAAAGGATGAATAAATTGGCGTTGAACGCTAACGACAATAGTCTTATCGTTCTTATCACTAACCACTACACCCTGTTTAATCATTTTGTGCGTATTTTGCATCTTCACCTCACTGATTCTTTTCTCTTTCTTTCCAGAGAGTCAGGATACGAGCAATATCCCTTCTCACAAGTCTTGGTCTATCTTGGCGGTCCAGCAGGTTCTTAGATTTCTGAAAACGTAAGTTAAAAAGTTCTATTCTCAATTCTTCGAGCCTGGTCTGAAGCTCTTCATTAGTCATTTCACGCATTTCTTCCATCTTCATAATTCAATTCCTTCTCGTGCAATTATACGAGTCTTTATAGGTAATTTATGAGAGGCAAGCCGCATAGCTTCTTTTGCCTCTTCTGGACTTACTCCTTCAATCTCAAACATAACTCTACCGGGACGCACAACAGCCACCCAGTATTCTGGAGAACCTTTTCCTTTTCCCATACGAGTTTCAGCTGGTTTTTTAGTTATAGGTTTGTCCGGGAATATACGAATCCATACTTTGCCGGCTCGTTTCATATATCGTGTTATAGCGATACGTGCAGCTTCAATTTGACGACTGGTAATGAAGGCATCTTCCAAAGCCATAAGTCCATAATCTCCAAAAGCTACGGTATTTCCACGCCAAGCAAGGCCTTTCCTTCTGCCTTTCATTACCTTACGATGTTTAACTTTCTTTGGTGCTAACATTTATTTCTCCTCACCGAGGATATCGCCTTTATATATCCAAACTTTTATTCCAATTACACCATAGGTGGTAAGAGCTTCCACACAAGCGTAATCAATATCTGCTCTAATGGTATGCAGAGGTGTTCTTCCCTGTTTATAGGTTTCTGTGCGAGCTATTTCTGCACCGCCTAAACGACCAGAAACCTGGACTTTTACTCCTTGTGCTCCTTCTTTCATAACATTACGAATAGCGGATTTCATTGCTCTACGGAAAGGTACACGCTCTTCAAGTTGACGAGCCACTTCTCTGCCCACTAATCTTGCATCCAGCCACAGCTTATCTATTTGTTCAATATTAATAGACACAGCTATGGGACTCTTACGGTTCTTGTTAATCAGCACATTTAATTCATTGCGAAGACGTTCTATATCTTCACCCTTTTTGCCAATCACTAAACCTGGACGAGCAGTGTGAATATCAATTGTAATAGAGTTGGTTTTTCGCCAGATTTGCACGCGGGAGACCATTTTATCTTCCAGTCTTTTATGGATATATTTACGGATACGGATATCTTCTTGCAGATAATCCACATAGGTCTGACCATCGGCAAACCATATAGATTCGGTATCTTTATTAACACCGAGGCGATAGAGAATGGGGTGAATTTTTTGTCCCAAGCTATTCCTCCTAATCTTCCAAAGTTCTGATTTCCAGAGCTATATGGCAGGTTTGTTTACGAATCATATAAGCTCTTCCCATAGCTCTGGGCATATAGCGTTTCATTTGTGGACCCTCATCGGCTGTGGCAACGGAAACAACCATTTTATTTAAGTCCAGTTTTGGGTCCTGAAGTTTAGCATTAGCGATAGCTGAATCCAACAATTTACTAATTGGTACAGCTGCAGCTCTGCGAGAGAATCGCAGGATATTTTGGGCTTCAGGGACCGGTTTATATCTAATAAGGTCTAACACTAATCTTGCTTTACGAGCAGAACCACGGGCAAAGCGGAGTTTTGCAGTAGCTTCCATTTAATTTGCTCCTTTATTTTGCCTTAGTTTTCTTTTCTTTATGTCCACGGTAGGTACGAGTAGGCGAAAACTCTCCCAGTTTATGACCTACCATATTCTCGGTTATATAAACGGGAACAAATTTATGCCCATTATGAACGGAAAAGGTATGACCTATAAAATCTGGTATAATCATAGAACGACGAGACCAGGTCTTAATAACTGCTTTTTTATTTTCGGCATTTAGTGCTTCTACCTTTTTTAGAAGGTGGGCGTCAACAAAAGGTCCTTTTTTAATTGAACGTGCCATTATTTCCTTCCCTTATTTCTTTTTAACGGCTTTCACGATATACTTATCGGAATATTTATGAGGTTTACGGGTTTTTCCACCCTTAGCGAGCTTGCCCCAAGGAGAAACAGGATGTCTTCCTCCAGAGGATTTTCCTTCTCCACCACCCATAGGATGGTCTATTGGATTCATAGCAACACCACGGACGGTGGGACGAATACCTTTCCAGCGATTTCTTCCTGCTTTCCCTATATGCACCAGATTGTGTTCTATATTACTTACCTGCCCAATAGTAGCTAAACACTCTTTACGGATTAGATGCACATCGTTGGAAGGCATCTTTACATGAACATAATCACCATCTTTAGCTACCACTTGACCAAAAGTTCCTGCAGAACGAGCAATTTGACCACCCTTACCTCTTTTTAACTCTATATTGTGAACTGTAGCTCCTAAGGGTATTCTTTCCAGAGGAACAGCATTACCAATCGCAATTTCTGCTTCTGGACCAGACATAACTTTGGTGCCCACTTGCAAACCTTCTGGAGCAAGGATATACCTTTTTTCACCATCTATATAATGCAGTAAAGCGATTCTTGCAGTGCGATTGGGGTCATATTCTATGGCTGCTACTTTAGCTGGAATACCAAATTTATCTCTTTTAAAATCAATAATACGGTAATGACGACGATGTCCACCACCCCGATGACGACAGGTGATTCTTCCACTATTATTTCTTCCTGCGGTTTTACGTACTGGCTTAATCAAGGATTTTTCAGGTTTTTTCTTGGTCAGCTCTTCAAAGGTATAACCGGTACGAAAACGAAGAGATGGGGTGATAGGTCTATATTTTTTAATACCCATTGTCTTCTCCTTAGACCTCAAAATCGGCAATCTTATCACCCTCTCTAAGGGTTACTACTGCCTTTTTCCAATCCGGACGTTTGCCGTTGTATTTACCCAGACTTTTTGGCTTTCCGAGCATTCTTATGGTATTAACATCCAGAACCTTAACAGAGAAGATTTTCTCAATAGCTTTCTTAATCTCTATCTTATTGGCATTAATGCTTACCTTAAAGGTATACATATTATTGTCTCGTGCCAATTTCTCACTTTTTTCCGTGATTATAGGGGAGATAATTATATTTCTTGGATGTATCATTTGCTGAATACCTCCTCAACTTTGTTGAGAGCATCTTGAGTCATAACAATATAATGACTCTTCAATATTTCATAAGCATAGAGACTATCTGCTCGGTCAGTCATAACATCTGGTAGATTGTTGAAGGATTTAACGGTAGGGAAATGGTGTCCATCTGTTACTACCAGTTTCCATCCTTTATCTGGGACGATTTTATTCAAAATTTCACGAGCCTGTTTAGTATTCGGTTCAGTAAAATCAAAAGATTCAATAATGAAGATACGTCCATCTCTTGCTCTATCGGTTAATGCGACCTTCAAAGCAAGACGCTTCTTTTTTTTGGGAATAGGACGATACCAATTTTTAGGTAAAATAGCGAAAGCGCGACCACCATGAACACGAACAGGATTTCTAATAGAGCCCTGTCTGGCTCTTCCTGTGCCTTTTTGACGATAGATTTTCCGAGTGCTTCCTGCTGTCATAGCCCGATTTTTCTTTTGAACAGTTCCCTGACGTTGATTAAGCAAATACTGTGTAACAACTTCATTCAAGAGAACCTTGGGAGAATTAACATCTACCTCAAAAATCTGGGCTGGTAGTTCTATCTCATCAATCTTTTCACCAATGGAGTTAAATTTTATTGCTGTTGCCATTGTTTTTTCCTATGATTCCTTATGGATTATGACCAATGAATTACGATGTCCTGGCACGGCACCTTTTACCATTATCAGGTTTTGTTCAGGATCAACTTTTACGACCTTGAGATGATGAACTGTTACTTTCTGATTTCCATGATGTCCTGCCATCCTCAATCCTTTAAACACGCGAGAAGGCTGAGCACATTGACCGATAGAGCCAGGACCACGGAAAGATTCATGAACACCATGTGAGCTCATAAAACCAGCAAAGCCATGACGTTTCATTACTCCTGTAAAGCCACGACCTTTGGAACGAGAGCTTATACTAACCTTTTCATTGGGTTGAAAGATATCCGCCTTAAATTCTCTGCCCACTTCTATATCTTCAATATTTTGACTCTTTGAGGGACGGAATTCCCTGAGATAACGGTAAACAGGACTACCATTTTTCTTACAATGTCCAATTTTAGGGCGATTACTTCTTTTTTCCTCTATTTCTTCATACCCTAACTGGAGAGCATCATAACCTTCTTTAGCCTTGCTACGTTTATAAACCACTCTACAAGGTCCTGCTTGAATAACCGTTACGGGAATAACTTTTCCATCTGGGTCAAAAATCTGAGTCATACCTATTTTCTTACCAATTAATCCAAGCATTGTTAGCTCCTTGTGTTGGCTTTAATTTCCACATGGACACCAGCAGGTAAACTAAGCTTCTTTAAAGCATTAGTGGTTTGTTGAGTTGGGTTTAAGATATCAATCAATCTCTTATGCACCAACATTTGAAACTGGTCCTGGGATTTCTTGTCCACATGTGGAGAACGCAAAACAGTATATATGGTCCTATCAGTAGGAAGAGGAATAGGTCCAACGACTTTGGCACCTGTGTTACGCGTGCTTTTCACAATTTCTGCCACCGACTGATCTAATAACCGATGGTCATAAGCTTTTAGTTTGATTCTAATGCGATTTTCAAAATTACCTTTGCTCAATTATTCCTCCCTGTTTTCAGACCATAAAAATCCCACAGGGAGAAAACACCTTAACAGGTATTTCGTTTCCGCACAGGATCTCGCTGGTTAAAACTGTTTTTGAGTTTGTAGGAATAATAGTTTGCACTTTATTCCTTTTGATACTTTGATAAGTATCCTGCAAACAGGATATCATGGTTCCTCCTAAAGAACTATAAGCCCCTGCAAAATTAGGGACTTGGGCTATACATTTTAGACAGTTTCTAAATTATTAAGTCATACTTTTGAACCAATGCTTTTCTGTCAATTTATTTATTTGATTTTGTAGATTCCCTTGGACAATTAGGAGATACAACTTTTTGATTATTAGCATATTATTAATTTCAATAAAAGAGTAAGTATATTATCTTATGGATGGATGTTAGAAAGATAAAAGAGATTCATTGCATTTAAATAACCAGCAAAACTCATATGATAGAATATTAGGTTAGCTAATTTATAATGGATGGTCATTTAAAAGGGATAAAGTCAAAATATCTGGATATAATGGTTAGGAAATTAAAAAAAAGGTTTAAATGCCATATGGGATTGTAGCAACGAAAGTATTTCTTACCATTTTCAGTCATCTGCTTTCCAGAGATACTCTTACTACTTGCGGTTTGACAAAAAAGGCTTCTCTATATATGTTGCACTCTATTACTTAAGTCTGCAGCAAAGTTAAAATCCAATGTTGTAGTATAATAGGAGAAGGAAGATTGATGTCTACAATTTATATTGATGGAAACAGTTTAAACTTGGAAAAGATAGAAGAGGTTGCTTATAAACGCACTCCTATCGCATTAACTGAAGCCTGTATTCAACAAGTTAATAAGTGCAGAGATTATGTGGAAAAAATAATAGACAAAGGCGAACTTGTTTACGGATTGAATACTGGTTTTGGGAAGTTAAGTTCCATAGCTATTCCCAGAGATAACATTGCTGAATTGCAGGTTAATTTAATCCGCAGTCATTCTACCAGTGTGGGACCTGCCTATACCGTGGAACAAACTCGGGCAATTATGCTTCTGCGCATAAATGTATTAGCTAAGGGACATTCTGGAATAAGACTGGAAACTTTACAAACTTTAGTTGATATGTTGAATAAAGGTGTACATCCCATAATTCCTATGAGAGGTTCCGTAGGTGCAAGCGGAGACCTTTCTCCACTTTCGCATCTGGCACTAACTCTTATAGGAGAAGGTGAAGCTGAGTTTGAAGGGGAAATTATTTCTGGAGCAGAAGCGATGCAAAGAGCAGGGATAAAACCGTTACAACTTCAAGCTAAGGAAGGTCTTGCCCTGAATAATGGAACTCAGGTTATGACTGCTCTCGGAGTTTTAAATCTCTTAGAAGCAGAAAGATTGTGTAAGTATGCAGATATCATAGCTGCCTGCACAATTGATGCAATGAAAGGAACTCCTTCCGCTTTTGATAGTTTAGTTCATAAATTACGTCCTCATAAGGGTCAAATAGCCAGTGCCTCCAACATCAGTAACTTGATGAATAATAGTCCATTACGGGAATCGCACTTAAATTGTGAAAATGTGCAAGATCCCTATAGCTTGAGATGCACACCTCAAGTTCATGGAGCAGTGCGTGATGCTTTAGATTATGTAAGAGGAGTGCTGGAAGTGGAAATAAATTCAGCGACGGATAATCCTCTCATTTTCCCTGATGAGGAAAAGGTTATTTCGGGAGGAAACTTTCATGGTGAACCTCTGGCAATTTGCTTAGATACCTTAGCTCTGGCAATATCGGAGCTGGCATCTATCTCGGAAAGAAGAATAGAACAGATGCTTAATCCAGCGTTAAATAGGGGTTTAACTCCTTTTCTGGCAAAAAATCCTGGCATTGATTCTGGTTATATGATTGTGCAACTGACTGCTGCATCACTGGTTTCGGAAAACAGAGTATTGGCTCATCCTGCTTGTGTAGATAATATTCCAACTTCTGCTAACCAGGAAGATTTTGTGAGCATGGGTTCAGTCTCAGCCAATAAATTAATTCAGGTAGTGGAAAATGTGAGAACCGTCCTGGCAATAGAATTAATGGTGGCAGCTCAAGCATTAGACCAGCGAAATATTCCCTCTTCTTCAGTATTGGAAAAAGTGAAATCAAGTTTTAGGCAAATTGTTCCCACTCTTCAAGAAGACCGCATAACCTATCCAGATATAAATGCTGCAGTGAATTTTTTGAAAGAATCAACCCTTCTGGAATTGGTGCAGACCGAGGGGATAAATTTATATTGACAAATAGTAGAATAAGGCATAATCTGATAATATGAAAAGATATATTCCTTTGCTGATGATTCTATTGATACTAAGCGGGTGTATGGAGACTAACACACTTTATAATGCCCGTAAATATTATAAATCAGCCCAATCAAGACCTCTTAATGCTAATGGTAGACCCACTAACCAGGCAGTAGAAGAATACACTAAAGCTATTAAGAAATGTGGTATCATTCTTAGTCGTCCTAATCCTGGCAAAGAAGCTGATGATGCTCTTTTTATAATGGCTTGTGCCCTTTACTATAAAGGGAATAGTGCTTTTCAAGCAAAAGACCAATTTGAGGCGTTGATTAATAACTTTCCCGATAGTCCTTACTGGGGAGAAGCACATATCTATCTGGCAAAAGTGTATCGGGAGATAAACCAGAAAGAACAGGCAAATAAAATTCTGGAAGAATTTATCCTTGACCCCAACCAGAAAAAATTACATCCTCGTGCTCTCTTGACTCTGGCAGAATTTGAAATTGAAGACAAGAACTATATCAAAGCTCAATATTGGCTTGAAAAGCTAATTACTAATTATCCTAAATCTAAGGAATATCGTGAAGCTTTCTTCACTTTTGGTAAAAACTACTTTATCCAAAAAGATTACGCTAAGTCATTACGAGAATTTGAAAAGATAGCCAGAGACCCTCGTATTCCTCAATCGCTTAAACTGGAAGCTCGGTATTATATAGCTTTAAATCAATTCTATCTTGGTGATTATGAAGCCAGCTGGAAGACTTTACAGAAGCTTTTAAAGGATGAAAATCGTCCCGATAAAATTGCTCAAGCAAGGGTTTTGAAAGCGCGTTTATTGATAGCTCAGGGTGATACGGAACAAGGTATTGCCGAAGTGGCAGATATCACCAAATCCTATCCTCGCACTCAAAGTTCTGCGGAAGCTAATTACTATCTGGGAGAATATTATTTTTACCAAGCTGGTGATTTGACAAAAGCTATGACTGCTTACAACAAAGTGCGAACCGAATTCCCTAACTCTGAACTTGCAACTATTGCCCAAAAGAAAGCCAGTGCTATAGATTTTTTGAAAAATAAAGATAAACTTGACCCGGAACAAAAACTGCAAGAATTGATAGATTATTATATGACTGCGGCAGAATATTATTTGAATCAATTTGCTCTTCCTGATTCTGCCATATTGATGTATCAAAAGCTAATTGATACCAGAGATATAATTACTACCAGAAAGGATTCCTTGCTAAATATAATTTCCTACCAACAAAGTGCTATAGATTCAATTTCTGTATTGATAGAAACTTTACCGGCTATCTCTGAAGAAGATAGTTTAAATATACCTTTTTCACAAGCGGAACCTACTTTAGGGGATTCTCTTATAGCTTCAGATAGTTTAACCATAGCAGAAAATACGAATCTTTCTACAGACTCCGATAGTCTAAAGATTGAAGAAGAGATAGTTAATCCTGCAGAACAAAGGAAAAAACTGGAACAATCTTTGACTACTCTGCAAGCTGAACTGAAGAATAATCAGGATAGGTTAGCTGCTTTAGATGAGATATTAGATAGATTTGATCGCGAGATTATTCCGCTGGCACTATTTTCTCAAGCCTGTGTTTATCAAAAAATCCCTGGTGGTAATGAACAGATGCAAGCTCTTTATAATAGGATGCAAGAAGAATATCCCGCTAATAAATATACCCGAGCTCTGGAGAATATGCTTGCGGGGAAACCTATTCGTTTAATTGATCCCAGGGAAGAAGAGCAGTATTTATTACTGGATAAAGCTCTTGGATATGCGGAAACTTATCCAGATTCTATGCTGATTATATTGAATGAACTGGTGAACTCTGATTACCCTGAGATTAAGCTTAAGGCTAATTTCCGTTTAGGATGGTATTATACCTTTGAAGCAAGAGACACTACTGCTGCAAAACCATATCTGGCAAAGGTTCTGGAATATGATTCAGATACTGAATACACCACGATTACAGCAAAATTCTTTGATGGAAAGAATTTCCAGCTTAATAGATTTGATCAGTTGCTTCTTTCCTTCACTGAATCGGATAGTCTGAGGGAAGAGCTATCCTCGGAATCTGAAGCTCAAGATACCACTATAGTTCCAGAAGAAGAATCCATTCTTTCCGTTCCAGAGAAAAAGGAGGAGACGGAAACTATTAATATGAGTAAGAATCCAGAAAATAATTTCTTTCCTCAACCTGAATCTCCCGGGGAGCAGGGTAAGAAAAACCCATTTTTCATTCCGAATGAGAAGCCTTAGTGGGAAAAAGGCTATCAGTTTTAAGCGAACAGCATCTTGGGCTTCGTTTATTAATATTAGTTTTAGCTTTGATAGCTGCAATAAGTGCTTCCTGGCAAAAAATATTATTATTGATAGGGATTTTTTTAAGCTTTATGCTTCTGGATTGTTCTCTTTATAAACAGGTCTTAAAAGGTTTACGAGTAACCCTACCTTTTTTTACTGCTTACTGGATTTTTGGGACCATCTTTAAAGTTCAATTCCCTTTAATGGCACTTTTTACCTTAAAAGTTATATTCTTTATACTTGCAGGTGTGTATGCTCTGGGAAATCTAAATCTGGTGAAGGTGCTGAATGATACTCGTTTTATACGAAAATATAAATGGGGAAGATGGCTGGTACATTTTGGATTAGCCACCTCTTTTTATATTCAGGCTTATACGGCTTATTTCACCAATCATAAACCAGAGGGCAAAAATACTATTGGTGAAGTTATTGATAATATGTTTGAAGCTGGGAGTAGTGTCTTACAAAAATCCCAGGAAATAGAAGAGAAGCTCAATTCATCTATAGAATCAGATCAAACTCATTCATCTTCCACGGTTTCCAATATGATAGCTCTTTTACTTTCAGTTATTATGATTTTGATTATAATTTGGTAGCTGATTATGTCCCGTTTTTTAATCAGAGTTATGTATGATGGCACAAACTTTAGAGGATGGCAAACTCAGACTTCGGGAAGAAGTGTGCAAGGAGAATTGATTTCTGCTTTGAGGGATTTGGGGATAACTCATCCTAATGTTACTGGTTCAGGTCGCACTGATGCAGGGGTTCATTCAATTGCTAATTATGCTCATTTTGATTATAATGGAAGGATGACTACTCAACAGTTACTTTTAGCGCTAAATAGTAAACTGGATTCAGATATTATGATTACTGGAATCTGGCAGGTAAAAGATTCTTTTAATGCCCGCTATTCTGCTACTTCCCGAACTTATATATATCTTTTAGCAAGGGAAAGAACTCCTTTAAACCGATTGTATACCGGTTATATTCCGGGGAAAGAAATTGTAATGGAAGATTTATATGCTATGTCTGAAGTTCTAAAAGGAAATCATAACTTTACTTCATTGAGTAAAAATAATCCCGCTATTACCAATCATATCTGTAATGTCTCATCTTTCACAATTAAAGAGATGAAGGGTAAAATAGTATTTAAAATTACAGCAGACCGTTTTCTCCATCATATGGTTCGTAGAATGGTGGGAACGATGGTTAATTTATCACAAAAAGGTCTGGGAGTAGAGGTTATGAAGCAAATACTTGAAGAGCAAAATGCACGGCAAAAGCTTGTTTTAACTGCTCCAGCACAGGGTTTATATCTTTATAATGTTCATTATCCAGACCTGACAATTGAAGATTATCCTTATAACAATTTTTTAACCAATTGAGGAGGTTTTTATGCAATATAGTATACCCCGTGGCACTTATGATATTTTACCAGAAGACAGTCCCAAATGGCACAAGTTGATAGCGGAATTTCGGAAGCTTGTAGAAGCTTACGGTTATGCAGAAATTGTTACTCCCATCTTTGAACAGGCAGCTCTTTTTGAAAGAAGTTCTGGTGAAAGTTCCGATGTAGTAAAGAAAGAAATGTATCGTTTTACAGACCGTAAAGGACGAGAATTTGCTCTTCGCCCAGAAGGAACAGCTCCCGTGGCACGTAGCTACCTTGAAAATCGGATGGATATTGGTTCATCTTACAAAAAGCTTTATTATCTTGGACCTATGTTTCGCTATGACCGTCCTCAAGCGGGAAGATATCGCCAATTTTATCAGTATGGAGTGGAATTTATCGGCAGCAATAATCCCTATTATGATGCAGAACTTATTGCAATATTATGGAATTATCTAACCGCTCTGGGGTTAAAAAAACTTCGCCTGGAATTAAATAGTGTTGGTTGTTCAAGCTGTGCTAAAGAATATGATAAAGCATTACAAAGCTATTTTCAACCCTATTTGAATCAGCTTTGTCCTGATTGTCAAGAACGCTTTGAACGAAAACCTCGTCGCATCCTTGATTGTAAAGTGAAAGAATGTAAGGATATTGCGAAAAATGCACCTATCCAGTTAGATTATCTGGATGAACCGTGTAAAGAACATTTTTCTGAAGTGCAACACTATCTTAATCTGATGGATATACCTTTTGTAATCAATCCACGCATCGTTAGAGGATTGGATTATTATACTAATACAGCGTTTGAAGTTATTTATGAAGGTATTGGAGCTCAGAATGCCTTAGCAGGTGGAGGAAGATACAATGGCTTATTGGAACAGATAGGTGGGAAAAACATTCCTGCAGTTGGTTTTGCTGGAGGTTTTGAACGTTTATTATTATCGCTTAATGAAGAAAAGATAACCTTGCCAAGTTCCCCCTTTCCTGAAGTTTTTATTGTAACTATCGGTAGGGAAGCACAGGAACTGATTATTCCTTATCTCAATGTAATAAGGAGGGAAGGAATCTATGCAGAATATGAACCAGACCGTGCTTCACTTAAAGCTCAATTGAAAGCAGCCAACAACTACCGAGCGCATTATGCTTTAATCATTGGAGAAACAGAGGTTAAACTAAAAAGTGCGATGCTCAAAAATCTGGAATCGGGCGAACAAAAACTTTATCCGCTACAACCAATTTCAGATTTAATCAAAGCTATTCAAAATAAAGAGTTATAAAAAAACAATAAGGCAGATTTCAGGCTCTAAAAGTTAGGCTGAAGTCTGCCTCTTTATATTTTATAGATATTTATAGATTTTACTTTCTATCAGTTGCTGAATTTCCTTCATCCTTTCTTCTGTTACCGCTTCAAACCTGGTTACCAGAACTGGTGTGGTATTAGAAGCACGAACTAATCCCCAGCCATCAGGGAAATTGACTCGTGCACCATCTATATCAAGCACATCATAACCTTCAGCTTTTAATTCGTCACAGACTTTTGCTACCACTTCAAATTTTCGGTCATCTGAACATGCAATATGCAATTCAGGAGTATTGTACATCTTAGGTTGGTCTGCCAGGAAAGTGCTAACCGGTGCATCAGTTTTGGATACCACTTCAATGAATCTGCAGCTTACATAGATAGCATCATCATAACCCAGGTATCTATCTGCGAGGAAAATATGACCACTCATTTCACCTGCAAATTCTACCCCCAGTTCTTTCATCTTCATTTTGATATTGGCATGTCCCGTTTTATACATAATAGGAACACCACCATATTTTATAATATCGTCATAGAGGTTTTTTGAGCATTTGACATCAACGATGACGGATTTTCCTGGATTGTGCCTTAGATAATCTCTTGCAAGAATATTGAGAATCTGGTCTCCAAATAATAATTTACCTTTTTCATCTACTACACCAATTCTATCAGCGTCTCCATCCAGACCTATTCCCAGTTCATAACCTTCTGAGACCACCTTTTTAGATAGGTCTTGCATATTTTTCTCTATGGTGGGATCAGGATGATGATTAGGGAAAGAACCATCAGGTTCACAATACATTTTTATTACTTCACAGCCTAAATTTTCCAGTATTTCCGGAAGATATAATCCTCCCACTCCATTTCCTGCATCAATTACTACTTTAACCGGGCGTTCAAGTGTTATTCCTGAGATTATATAATCTTTATAATCATCGTTTACTGAAGTATTTATAGTATAAGTGCCGCTTCCAGAAGCAAATTCACCTTTCTGAATAATATGTAGCACCTTCTGAAGTTCATCTGCGTAGACAGAATCCAATCCCAGATTCAGTTTACAGCCATTGTAGTTGGAAGGATTGTGACTGGCAGTAATCATCGCACCACCATCAGTCTTCAGTTTCCAGATGGAGAAATAGAGGACGGGAGTTGCCACCATTCCTAAATCAATAACAGTGCATCCTGTTTCCAGAGCTCCTCGGGCAAAAGCTTCTTTGAGAGAAGGGGTGGTTAAACGAGCATCTCCACCTAAAACTAAAGAAGATAGACCTTTCTGATGGAGATAGGTGCCAAAACCTTTACCGATTAAATAAAAAGATTCTTCATCAATATCTTCTCCCACTATGCCACGAATATCATACTGGCGGAAAACTTCTGGTTTTATCATTGCAAACCTCCTTTTGATGATACAATTAGTTCTTTGATAATTGGTATAATAGCTTCTATTGCTTTTGCCCGGTGAGAGATAGAGTTCTTTTCTGTATCGGTCATTTCCGCATAGGTCTTATTAAATGGTAAAGGCATAAAGATAGAATCATAACCGAAACCATTAGTCCCTCTTTCCTCTGTAGTTATATTACCTTCCAGGATTCCAATTTTAAAGCTGATAATTCCATCAGGCGCAGAAAGAGCAACACAAGTGCGAAATTCTGCATAACGATTGTTTATCCCTTCCATCAATTTTAACACTTTCATTCTGTTATCTTTATAGGAACAGTGTTCACCCGCAAAGCGAGCTGAATATACTCCCGGCTTATCATTTAATGCTTTAATAAATAAACCGGTGTCATCTGCTAAACTTACTAAACCAGTCTTAAGCGAAGCTTCAAATGCCTTTTTCATTGCATTGGCGGAAATAGTATCCTGATCTTCAATAGTAGGAACAATATTGGGAAAATCATTAAGAGTTAAAAGCAGAATATTCATTCCACTTAATAAAGCTTTCAACTCCTTAGCCTTATCTTGATTATGGGATGCAAGAAGTAGAGTAAACATAATCTCTTATAGTTTCAAAAAGTTCTTTATTTTCTGAAGAATATTTCGGTCTAAAAAATTCTCTGCTTCAGCAGTAATTCTTTGCATCCAATGTAAAACTTCACCTTCTCCACTCCAGTTATCTTCCAAAATTTGCTGGTCTATATCATTAAGTATCATATTCAAACCCAGTACGATAAGCACTAAATCATCAATAGAACCCATAATAGGGATGAAATCTGGAATTAAGTCTAAGGGCATCATTACATAAGCAATGATTCCGGCTAATTTTAATTTTATGTGTGCAGGAACCCTTTTATCTACGGCTATACGACAGACCAGAATAAAGAAATCGGGCAGCAAAAATAGATATTCCGCTAATTTATTGCCTGCAGTTCCGGTCTTTTCTTTAGTCCATTCTCTGGCTTTTTGCCGTAAGTTCTCATAAAATTTTAGTTTTTTGGCATCAATTTTACCTTGCTCTTCTGCATAACCCTGTTCTTCATTAGGAGATTTCTTGTTATTATCCATTGAATCCTCTTTTTAAAGTTTCTCTTATAATCTATTATAATCTAAAACATTTATTTAGTCAATCTATTTTAAACATTCAAGCTATTTTAGCGTTAAAGAAACCGAGATTTTATTAAAAAATAGATAAAATAATTTTCTTTATAATGGCTTTTAAATAGGACTATTTTGGGTCTAATATAATGGATGACAGCAGGTTAGCTCTAATCTATCTCCTACTTGACTCTCTCTTATCAATTTACTTACAAAAGAGCTAAGGGAGAGCCAAGAGAGAATTTTGAACTAAGACATAAAATTTTAAAGTGGGAAAAAGAAAAAAATAAAAAAAACCGGAGTTTTTAAGCTCCGGTGTTCAATTAATCATTTATTCTCTAATTGCAGCCATAGCTGCGGCAACTCTTGCAATAGGAACGCGATAAGGAGAACAGCTAACATAATCCATACCGACTCTATGACAGAACTCCACGGAGCTTGGTTCACCACCATGCTCTCCACAGATACCCACTTTCAGATTAGGTCGGGTTTTTCTACCGCGCTCAGTTCCCATCTGAACTAATTGTCCCACTCCTTCCTGGTCTAAAATCTGGAAAGGATCATTCTTAAGTATATGTTTATCCAGATAGATAGGAAGGAAGACACCTGCGTCATCACGAGAATAACCAAAGGTCATTTGAGTTAAATCATTCGTTCCAAAACTGAAGAATTCTGCACTTTCGGCAATTTTATCAGCAATCAAAGCAGCACGCGGTACTTCAATCATTGTGCCCACCAAAAAGTCAATTCTATCACCTCTTTCGGCAAAAATCTTTTCAGCTGTGCTACGTATAATCTCGTCCTGCATCTTGAATTCAGTTTCAATTCCTACTAAAGGTACCATAATTTCTGGTATCACTTTAATTCCTTTAGCTTTAACATTGAGAGCTGCTTCAATTATGGCACGGGTCTGCATTTCCGTAATTTCGGGATAAGTATTGCCTAAACGGCAGCCTCTATGTCCCAACATAGGATTGAGTTCGTGCAAAGCATTGACTCTTTCTTTAACTTTTTGAAAAGAAATTCCCAGTTCCTCTGCTATCTCTTTTTGTTGATTTTCTTCATGAGGGAGGAATTCATGCAAGGGAGGGTCTAATAAACGAATGGTGACAGGGAAGCCATCCATAGCGGTAAAGATTCCTTCAAAATCAGAGCGTTGCATAGGTAAGAGTTTATCCAGAGCTTTTCTGCGTCCTTCTTCATTATCAGCCAAAATCATCTCGCGCATAGCTTTAATGCGATCTCCGGTAAAGAACATATGCTCAGTTCTGCAAAGTCCAATACCCCGAGCTCCAAATTTACGAGCAACTGAGGCATCTTGAGGAGTGTCCGCATTGGTTCTCACATACATACGAGTATATTTATCTGCCAAATCCATAAGTTCAGCAAAATCTCCACTCAGTTCAGGTGCTACGGTCTCAATTTTACCTTCAAAGACTTGACCAGTGCTTCCATTAAGAGAAATCCAGTCACCTTCGTGATAAGTTTTACCTTTAGCAGTCATAGTGCGGTTTTTGTAATCAATCACAATAGTTCCAACACCGGCGACGCAGCATTTACCCATTCCTCTTGCTACCACAGCAGCATGGGAAGTCATACCTCCGCGAGCGGTTAAAATGCCTTGAGCAACAGCCATTCCCCGCAAATCTTCGGGAGAGGTCTCTAAACGACATAGAATTACCTTTTTACCTTGTGCAGCCCAGACTTCAGCATCTTCTGCAAAGAATACAATCTGACCGGTGGCAGCTCCAGGAGAAGCAGGAAGTCCCTTAGCTATTTCTTTTGCTTTAGCCAAACCTTCTTGAGAGAAAACAGGATGTAAAAGCTCGTCCAGCTTGTTAGGGTCCATTCTCAATAGTGCAGTTTTTTCATCAATTAAGCCTTCCCGAACCATATCCATTGCTATTTTTACCATAGCAAACCCAGTGCGTTTTCCTGTACGAGTTTGTAGCAGCCACAGTCTTCCTTCTTGGATAGTGAATTCCAAATCCTGCATATCTTTAGCATGTTCTTCCAATTTTTTCTGGATTTCAAAGAGTTGTTTATAAACTTCCGGCATTGCTTCTTCCAGGGAAGGATACTTAGCAAGGCGTTCTTCTTCAGAGATTCCTAAAGAGGCAGCCCAACGCTGAGAGCCAATCTTAGTAATCTGCAAAGGAGTACGAATTCCTGCCACTACATCCTCACCTTGTGCATTAATCAGATATTCTCCGTTGAAAATATGCTCACCGGTAGCAGCATCACGAGTGAAAGCCACTCCAGTTGCACTGTTATTTCCCATATTACCAAAGACCATTGCTTGAACATTAACAGCAGTGCCCCAATCATCTGGAATATTATGCAATTTACGATAGAAAATAGCACGAGGATTATTCCAGCTATCAAAAACGGCAAAAATAGCTCCCCATAGTTGTTCCCAGGGGTCATCCGGGAAATCTTTTCCCGTGCGCTCTTTTATGGCTTTCTTGAAAAGATAGACCAGTTCTTTAAGGTCACTTGCGGTTAGCTCTAAATCACTGGTGACTCCCTTTTCCTTTTTTAAGGAATCCATTATGACTTCAAAGGGGTCCAGGTCCTCTTTATTTTCGGGCTTTAAACCCATCACCACATCACCATACATCTGGACAAAACGGCGATAGCTATCCCAGGCAAAACGTTCATTTTGTGTCTTTTTGATTAATCCCTGGACGGAATTATCATTCAAACCAAGATTCAAGATAGTATCCATCATTCCAGGCATTGAGGCTCTTGCACCACTTCTGACCGAAACCAGAAGCGGATTTTCATTAGAACCAAATTGCATCTGCATAATTTCTTCTATATGTTTCATCGCTGATTTTACATCATCTTCCAGAAGCTCTTTTATCTTTTCTGAGCCATATTTAGTGTATGCAATACAAGCTTCAGTAGTGATAGTAAAACCAGGAGGAACTGGAATGCCAATTCGGTCCATTTCTGCCAGATTAGCACCTTTTCCACCAAGCAAGTCTTTCATCGCTGCATTACCTTCGGCTTTGCCATTACCGAATAGGTAAACATATTTAGTTACAGTCATTTATCCTCCAAAATACATTATTTTCTTCTTACTTTAACTATCTTTTAGAATAGCTTTTTTTGTCAATTCATAATCCTCTATAGAATAGGAATAATTAAAGAGAATAGATAGAAAAAAACTCTTTTTTTAGCAGTTAAATAAATTAATCTGCTAAAATAAACTTAAAACCTTTATGAGTATAAGATAAGGATTAAATAACTTAATATAAATCCGGATAAGTAGAATCCTGATTTGTAGATTCATCCGAGCCTTCGGTAGGTGATTTAATAGATTGTTCTACATTTTCAATAATAATTTCATTATATAATACTTCACCTTTTATATGTTGATAAAAGATGGTAGACGCCATAGTTTTATAAGAATATAAAAACAAGAAGCCAATGCCGAAGGTTAAGATGGATAATAAAAACCATCCGATAAAGGATAACATTAACATAAAATATTTAGTTTTATGTCCATACATCATTTGTTTACTGAGCCAAAGAGCATCTGCAGCTTTAATATTTGGATTTTCCGCTAAAATAAAAAAGGTCATAGAATAACTTATCGCCGCTATAATACCAGGAACAATTAATAATATAGACCAGAGAAAGATATAGATGTACCTAAGAAGATAGGTTCCTAAAGCTCTCCCAAAATATTTAAAACCGTTAAACATCTCTTCAATCTTGAAATCTTCTTTACGCCAAATCTTCAAAAATATGGTATAGATTCCGAGAGTAAAAGGTCCTAAAATTATAATTGGAATAAATGTTAAATAGGTAAGGGAATAAAGTAAGAAATCAATTGCATAAAATATGAGCAGGACCACAGCAAGTTTACCCCATTTTCCTATCAGTAATCTTCTTGCTGCCAAACGAATAAGTTTGTTATCCATTATATTACCTTATAAAAAGTTTGTTATTTAAAGAAATAATAGGTTTATTAGATTTATAAAGCAAAACAAAATTGGAAATCAAGCTAAAATTATTAGCGAGAGAAAATATAAGAATAATAGATTTTAAGCGTTATCCAGCTTGTTTGATAAAATTATCTGACTGCTGATAATAATTTAGAATTTCACCTACGGTATAAAGTGAACCACAGCAAATCAGAATATCATTCTTGCTCAATTCATTTATGGCTTTTATAAAAGCTTCTGGGACAGTTGATGCAGTTTCATAAGGGATTTCATATTTACTAATTTCAGCACTTTGCATTTCTACGGTGGCTGCTCTATCGGATTCATTTTGAGCGATATAGATTTTTTCGGCATTAGCACAAATCAAAGCCAGCATTTCTTTGTAGTTTTTATCCGCTAAGATAGAAACAAGGAAACGAAATTTACGACCAGGAAATAAATTATGCAAAGAACTAATTAAAGCTTGAACACCATGCACATTATGAGCACCATCAGCAATAATGATAGGAGAAGATGACAGGACCTGCATTCTACCTTGCCAGTGGATATTTTGAAGAGCAGAATATATCTTGGGAGGTGAAATAGAGAAACCTCGTTTTTCCGAATAGAGAATAAAAGCGGTAAGTGCCTGAGCTACATTAGCTGCTTGATGTTCACCCAGGAGATTGGTATTAAGATTCTGGAAAGTATAGGGTCCAAAGCTATAATCAAACTGGAGGCCATTAAGGTCTATTTGATTTAGCTGATAGAAATAATCCTTTTGAGGTAGATAGACCGGAGCATTTAATTTTTCTGCTTTTTCTATGATAATATTCAATGGACTTTCAGCAATATTACCTAAAACCAGCGGCACATTCTCCTTTATGATACCGGCTTTTTCTGTGGCAATCTGTTCCAGAGTTCCACCTAAGGTTTTAATATGGTCTAAACCGATGGTAGTAATTGCGGTAATATCAGGAGTAAATAGATTTGTAGCATCCAATCTGCCGCCCAATCCTACTTCAATTATAACCGTATTTAATTTTGCTTCTTTAAAAGCTTGAAAAGCGATGGCAGTAGTAATTTCAAAAAAGGAAGCTTCATACTTTTCAAAGAGGTTCTCATAGCGTAGATAAATATCCAGAATGGTTTCAAAAGGGAGATCTTTTCCATTTATACGGAAGCGTTCCGTGTAATTAATAAGATGGGGAGAAGTATTTAAACCGACCGTTAAGTTATGAGCCAAAGCCAGAGCTTCCAGAGTTGCACACACACTTCCTTTGCCATTTGTTCCAGCTATATGCAAACCTCTTAGACTATTCTGTGGATTGCCCATAGCTTCAAGTAAGTTTTGCATCCTGGTCAATTCAAGCTTGACATTGGCAGAGTATTTTTGAAAGATATGATCGAGAAATTCTTGATACAACATTAGGAAATCTATAATCCTCTACTAATAAATTACCCTTCTCCCAGAATATATAGAGAGAAGGGTTCTAAAGATTTTATAGAATAAAGTTCTATGTATAATCAGGGTGTAGTTGCTTACTCTGTTTCAGAAACAGTTTGGGCACCAGGAACATTACCTGAAGATTCACCGGTAAGTTCACTTCTTAATGCGATATATTCAGGGTCATTAACACAAGCATTAAATTCGGTATGTTTGGTATTCTTCCAATAATTCATATAACGCATTAGAGATTCATATTTTAGTTTACCATTAGATTTGGTATAGGTGTTAATCTTGTCTATATCGTTTGCCATAACATTTTGCAGTTTAGTTATGCTCACATTATCGTAGAATGATTTTTCTAAAATATGTTTGGGGAACCGTGCCAGATTTGGACAAATAATAATGATACCGTTATAATGTCTGGTAGCTCCTTCAAAATCTTCTGTCACATGTTTACCGAAGACTATATAATCCACCTTATTACCCTGGCTTTCGGGGCAATATTTTTCTTCATTAAGATAAAAATATTTACTTCCTGGCTTTTTAGTAGTTCTAAGTATATTTAGGTTACCCTGAAAGTCCTTATTTGTATCCAGCATATAATCATTAGTGGCAACCCAGATATTTTTCATATTGGTTGTACAGTCGTCTGTATTCTTTTGTGGATCAAGATTAAAGCTTCCTGGAAGAGCCAGAATAAAAACCAGTGCTATGGCTAATATAGCACTTACAATCCAGAAAACTACATTTCCCTTTTGATTTTTTAACATTTCAAACTCCTGAAAAGTTCAAAGTTAAAGTTAGCTTTTTTTTGATCTTGTTTATCGTCAAGCCTTTTTTGCTGGAGGAATTATCTTATTGATATAATCATAGGTTTCCTGAATATCTTTAAATTTATAACGATAATCAGCGTGAGGGTCTATAGACATACCTTTTATCCTTTGAGCCACATTATATTCACCCCAGTTATAGGCAGCCAGAACCAGAGTCCAGTTGCCCTGAAAACGCTCTTGCAAATAGAGAATATACTTAGCAGATAGTTTTAGATTATACATTGGAAAATAGAGCTTTCCTGGTTTATGTTTTTGATGTATATAAAAAGCTGTTGATTCTTTTATCTGACCCAAACCTTTAGCCTTAGAAGGAGAGAGTGCAAAATTGTAAAATTTACTCTCAGTATAGATTAAATGATAGAAAATTTTAGGGTCTATTTTGTAGTAAATAGCAACTCCGAGAGTCATTAATCTCAGTGTTATGGGATTATAAAGGAGAATGAAAAAAGACAAAAGCAGGATAAAGAAGGTTAAGCAATATTTCTTTATCCTGCTTTTTGATTTTCTTCTGGACATATCCAGGATTAGCTAATATTCTTTTTGTAATCAGCTAATTTTATTATATGTGATATTTCTTCGTTGATGATTTGATGTAAGATATCTATAGCTTTAGGATAGGCAATATTATTACTGATGGCTTGAAAATAGAGTAAGGTATCTTTTTCAAAGCTAATAGCATAATCTATTATCTCAGTTATATTTTTAGCTTCAATGGCACGACGAATAGCAGAATCTTCACTGTTAAAAATCCTACCTTCCACTATAGTTTTTAGATATAAAGCCACTAATTCCCAATCCTGGGATAATTCTAAGCTTTTCAATTCGGTGTCATCTCTCAGGCTTAAGAATTTCTTTTCATGTTCCAGTTCTTGATCTCTAAGCCAACTTATGAACTCATGACTTTTGTCATCCAGGTCTTTACGTTTGGTGGCTTCATTATAGAAAGCATAACCATTCCGTTCAATTTGGACAGCCATTTCAATGATTTCGTTAATAGAATAAACAGCCATTTTTTTCTCCTTTTAAAGTTTTTTGTCTATAAATAATATAATAGATTCCGCTATAAAACATAAATATTTATTGGTCTGAAATATCCATTATAGAAGGACCAATAATCTCTCCTACAATATCCATTGTATCAATATTAGAAGGTTGGTTTTTCTGGACGGTAACCTTCTGCGTAGTTTGAGCTTTGGTGATAGAATCCATCAAGGCTTTTTGTCTTTCGCGGATAGGGTCTTTTTGGGTAATATCCTTTTCTTCTGGTTGGGTTAATTTTTCAACGGTAGTAGTATCAGCAGAACTGGTTTTAAATATATCAGGCATCTGTAACCAGCCAGCATTATGAGCATGCCATAATATTGCTCCCAGAATAACAACTATTAATATAATACCTATAATCCAGAAGAGATTTGGAGAGAGTAAAATCTTTTTTCCCGCCTCCTGAGTTTCAGGTTCCACTTTCTTAATATTCTCAGGCATTAAAAGGTTAAATTTTTGCATCACTTCATCTAAATCTGCTTCCAGATAGCGTGCATAATTAAAGACCATAGCTCGGGCAAAACCAATATAACCAATTTCTGCAAAGCGATTTTCTTCCATAAGTCGGACCTGTTCTTCTCTCAAACGCAAATCTTCATAAATCTGGTCATAAGAGATATTCTTTTCTTCTCTCAGCTTTTTCAGGTAAGCACCTAAATCTTCCATATGTAAACTCCATTGAAAACATTGGTTACTGGTCCTTCAAGGAGGAATTCTCCATTCTCAAGTTTTCGGATAAGAACTTCCCCACCCGGCATATTTACCTTAACCTCATCTGCTAAGATACCACGATTTATGCCAGTAAAGACACTTGCAACAGCGCCCGTTCCACAAGCTTGAGTGAATCCGACACCTTTTTCCCATACTTTCATTTCTATCTCTTTAGCAGAATAAGGATGGACAAATTCTACATTAACCGGTCCCGGAAAGGAAGGATGTTTTTCCAGAATAGGACCTAAACGCTGTTCCTGTCCATTTAAAACATCTTGATAGGAGACAAAATGCAGGTTTCCTATATCTACTAAAGTGCCTTCAATTCCTTCTACCCAAATATTGTCTTTGATTAAGTTAGGCTTACCTAAATTTACTTGGATTCCTTCTTCTTGGATTATAGCTGTCTTAATACCGCCATCAGTTTCAATCTTTAATTCCTTTTTACCTGTATATCCAGAAAGAAGAGAGGCACAACAACGAAGAGCAGAACCGCACATTTCAGCACGACTTCCATCTTTATTATAAATAATCATTTTCCCATCAGCGACTTCAGAAGCTAAAAGTATGACCAATCCATCCGCTCCAACTCCTGTGTGATTTTTACAAATATCTGCTGCCAGAATATTTAATGGTAGATTAGTATTTAAAGCAGGAATTAACTCCAGGATTACGAAGTCGTTTCCCTGAGCCTCCATTTTACTAAAAGGAATTAACATAAAAGGTCTTCCATCATCTGGTTAAAACTGTACATTCCTTTATGAACGGAAATCCATTGAGCTGCTTTTAAAGCTCCTGTGGCAAAACAAGCTCGGGAACGAACATGGTGAGAAAGTTCTATGGTATCATTTTCAGAATCAAAAATAATGTTATGCCAACCGGGTTCTGAACCACCTCTAAGGCTGGCAAAATGCAGTTCGCTCTTATTAATAGGTCTATTCAAGCGGTCATATATTGCCGTTTCTTTAGTGCTGCTTTGAGAAATAATAGTTTCGGCAAGCTGAATAGCAGTTCCAGAAGGACTATCTGCTTTCTGATTATGATGCATTTCCCAGCCACAGACATCGTAGATAGGAAATTTATCGCAAAGTGAAGCAGCATAGCGCACAATCCGATTAAAGATATTCATTCCAATAGAAAAATTTGCTCCAAAGACTAAACCGATGTTGTTTGCTTCCACAATTTTTCGCACTTCATCCTCATATTTATTCCAACCTGTCGTTCCTACCACCATATGTTTTCCTGCGGCAGCAACTTTTTTGATATTATCCAGAACTGATTGGGGTTGAGTGAAATCAATACAAACTTCACCGAGCAGGTCTTCTCTGATCTCTTTTTCACAACCTTCTTGATGGGGGTCAATAATAGATTTTACCTTGCAGCCATGTTGTTCTGCTAAGCTGGCAATCATTTTCCCCATCTTACCATAACCGATTAAAGTGATATTTAACAAAATATTTCCTTATAATTCAGCATAACGACGGATTAACGCTTTAAGAAATTCTTTTCCTTTTTGCAGTTGTTCAATTTCAATTTCTTCATTTAATGTATGCACTTTATTCATTCCAGTGCCACAGATAATCATAGGCAATCCACTGGCATTGATAATATTAGCATCACTACCGCCGCCACCTATAGTAATCTTTGGAGTCAATCCTATCCTATGCATTGCATCTATAGCTATTTGAACCACAGGTTCACTTTCCTGGATATGAAATGCTTCATATTCCAGATTTACTTTCCAATCAAAAGAAGCACCACCAAAGTCATATTGAAAATGCTGTACTGCTTGTTCCACACAATGACGGATATCGGAAGTAAGCTGCTCCAGTTTAGAGTGGTTATGACTTCGTGCTTCACCTTTGACTTCAACTTTATTGGGGACAATATTTGTGGCAACACCGCCATTGATGAGACCTATATTACTGGTGGTCTCGTGGTCAATTCGTCCAAGAGGCATAGCAGTAATGGCTTCTGCTGCAACCCGGATAGCATTAATTCCTTTTTCGGGTTCCACTCCTGCGTGAGATTCTTTCCCCAAGAATGTTATTTGAATAGAGTTTTGAGCGGGTGCACCAATAACCAATTCTTCCACTTGATGAGTATCCAGTGCATAACCCCAGGCAGATTCTAATCTGGACTTATCAAAATGTTTGGCACCTAATAAACCTACTTCTTCGGAGACAGTGATTAAGACCTCAATAGGAGGATGCTTTTCGCCACTTTCAATTATTTCCTTAATAGCGGTAATGAGTTCGGCAATTCCGGATTTGTCATCTGAGCCAAGGATAGTAGTCCCATCAGAATATATAATGCCATCTTTAACTATAGGTTTAATACCTTTTCCCGGTTTAACAGTATCTGAATGAGCACAAAATAAGATAGGTTTCTTATTTAGGTTTCCTGGAATTTGAGCATAGAGATTTCCAGCGTTTCCACCAGTCAAAATATAAGCATCATCTTCCTCAACTTTGGCTCCTAAAGCTTTTAAATCTGCTTTAAGACGGTCTATTATAGCTCTTTCATCTCCTGATTCACTGTCAATAGAGATAAGTTCCAGGAAATAATTAACTACCTCGTCTTGCATCTCTTCTCCTTAAATGGGTTTCTTTTATTATACATATATTTACCATTCGTTTTTTTGTCAAAGCTTTTAGCGGAAGATTCACAATAAGATATCCATGGATAAATATAGTATAAACCCCTTTAGTTATCCAGGATGGTGGATTATATAATTTTAGTACTATAAAAGAGGAAGAGCAGTCAGACTTTTTTCAAGTTTATGCTGGATAAAATTTGATTTGTAGATGAGAAGAAACAGATAAAAGAGAGAATATTTTTAATATAAAGAATCCAGGAAGATTACCACAGCTTCACGATATTTCTTGACATTAGTATATATAACAAGGAAATTGTAAGCTATGAATAAATCCATACTCTATACCTGCGAATTGAAACATCATCGTCAAGTGGCAGCTCCACTATGTTCAGTTTGTCCTCGTGTGGCAAAATGTCGCTCTTTCCGTAATTGGTTTGACATTTATCGTGATGAGTATCTGGATTTTGTAATCAACATTTGTAATAAATTCCCTGAAAAATATACCCTGGAGGTAACCCTAATGGCTGAAAAGCAAACCTTTGTCCAAATAGTTGATATGTCAACGGGCATGATTGAAAAGATAGTGAACCTGAAGGAAATTGAAGCCTTAACCCCGGAAGAGAAATTGGAACTTGCCCGTAATAAGAATCTCTTTATAGTCACACATCGCATAGTGCCAATTGTGCGAGTTGAAATGAAGAAAACTGTCATTGAAGAGCCTATGCAATTTGGTGGCAACAATGAAGAAAAGCGGCAAGAAGAAGCGGAGCCCATAGTTGAGCACGTTTCTCCTGCTAAAACTAAGAAGAAAAAATAGACCTTAGTTAAATAGTTGAAAAAAATCCTTTTCAGAAAAGCAAAATTCTAAATACTGGTTTATTTATGAGGAATGTAGTTAAATTTGAGAGCTACTAGATGCTCCAGAACCTTAAAACCAAAAAGGAGAGTTTATGTTTAAGCTTGCAGATGAACATTTAGAAGTAGCACAGAAAATTGCTCAAAAACATCGTCGCAAAAAACATTGTGACCATTGCTATGACCGTGGCTGGATTGGCATTAATGAGCAAAATCTGCTGGTGCTCTGTCCTCATTGTGTAGACCGCGAGGCTGCTCTGGAAGAATGGAAAACCTATGTTTCTGAACATGAAGATTTAAAAGAGCATTTCAGCGAATTATTTGAGGAAAAACCTGTGGAAGAAGAAGAAACTGAATCTACTATTCCTGTGGCACATACTAAGAAACCCGCTCAACCTCAGGTTAAGAAAACCTTTGTTCCTGGACAGAAAAAGTTTGGACGAACTAAAAAGATTGGTTAAAAATATCAGTTAAAGAGATTAATTTGGATAAGGTCATTTAGATTGTAAAGGTGATATGTATAAAAATATAGATTTAAAAGCAACTCCTCAGGATTTAGAAGGAAGCATCCGTCAATACTGGAAGCAGCATAATTTATTGCAAAAGAGTGTACTTTTCCGGGAAGGTGCTCCTAATTTTATCTTTTATGAAGGACCTCCTACTGCTAATGGAACTCCTGGAATCCATCATGTAATGGCAAGAACCTTAAAGGATGTGGTCTGCCGTTATAAAACTATGACTGGTTTTCAAGTAAAGAGAAAAGCAGGATGGGACACTCATGGATTACCGGTTGAGATTGAAGTGGAAAAACAACTCGGTTTGGAAAGTAAAAAGGCTATTGAAGATTATGGCATAGAAAAGTTCTGTCAGGCTTGTAAGGAATCTGTATGGAATTATTTAGACCTCTGGACTAAAATGACAGAATTGATGGGTTACTGGATTGACTTGGAACACCCCTATGTCACTATGTACAATGAGTATATAGAATCTGTCTGGTATATTTTAAATGATTTCTTTAAACGGGGTTTACTCTATAAAGCTCATAAAATTGTGCCTTATTGTCCAAGTTGTGGCACTCCTCTTTCCTCTCACGAAGTAGCTCAGGGTTATAAAGAAGTGGAAGACCCTTCTATTTATATCAAATTCAAAGCCAGAGAAGAAGAAAATACCTGGTATCTTGCCTGGACTACTACACCCTGGACTTTGATTTCTAATGTGGCTCTGGCAGTTCATCCCGATTTCACTTATGTTAAAGTGTTTCATAAAGGTGAATATTATATACTGGCAAAAGAACGTTTGGATGTGCTGGATAGTGAATATGAAATTATCAGTGAGTTCTCTGGACGAGAATTAGAATACAAACAATATGAGCCTTTGTTTAACTTTGTACCGGTAGATAAACCTGCCTGGTATATAGGTTTAGCAGATTATGTTTCTATGGAAGAAGGGACAGGGATTGTTCACACAGCACCTGCTTTTGGACAGGATGATTATCAATTAGGGAAGAAATATAACCTTCCTTTGGTTCAACCAGTTGATGCGGAAGGGAAATTTACCTCTCCAGTAGAGCCCTGGGCAGGAATATTTGTTAAAGCAGCAGATAAAGATATTATTCGTTTCCTGAAAGAAAAGGGAAATCTATATAAAAGAGAACAGGTTAAACATAGTTATCCTCATTGCTGGCGTTGTCAAAGTCCTCTCATCTATTATGCCAGAGACACCTGGTATATTCGTACCTCTGATTTCAAGGAACAGCTATTAGAAAATAACCGGCAAATCCGTTGGTATCCTCCTTTTGTTGGAGAAAAACGCTTTGGTGAGTGGCTGGAAAATAATGTTGATTGGGCTCTTTCAAGAGATAGATTCTGGGGTACTCCTTTAAATATATGGATTTGTAATGATTGTGGAGCAAGGACTTCTATAGGTTCCATTCAAGAACTGAGAGATAAAGGCACCTTAAAAAATGGTTTGCCAATACCTGAAAACCTGGAACTCCATCGTCCTTATATTGATGAGGTCGTGCTAAAATGTGAACATTGTGGTGGGACAATGATTCGCACTCCCGAAGTAATAGATTGCTGGTTTGATAGTGGTTCTATGCCTTTTGCTCAATGGCATTATCCCTTTGAAAATGCTGATAACTTTGATAAAGAGCTATTTCCTGCAGATTTTATCTCAGAAGGAATAGATCAAACCCGGGGATGGTTTTATTCTCTTCTTGCCATCTCAACCTTATTTAAAGGCGTTTCCAGCTATAAAAGTTGCCTGGTGAATGAGATGATTCTGGATAAAAATGGACAAAAAATGAGTAAGTCCAAAGGAAATGCTGTTGACCCTATTGAGTTGATGCAGGAGTATGGAGCAGACGCAATTCGCTGGTATCTGCTGGAAGTTAGTCCTCCTTGGGTTCCCACTCGTTTTGATGTAGATGGAGTTAGAGAAATTGTAGGTAAGTTTATTGGTACCTTGAAGAATACTTATTCCTTCTTTGCTACTTATGCCAATATTGACGGATATGATGCATCAAGCTATTCTCTTGATTGGCAAAGGATTGCTGAACTGGATCGCTGGATTATCTCGCGTCTACATAGCCTTATAAATAAAGTGCGTGAATGGATGGAAGAATATGAGTTAACCAGAGCAGTTCGTGCCATACAGGATTTTGTTATAGATGAACTTTCCAATTGGTATGTTCGTAGGAGCAGAAGAAGGTTCTGGGCAGCAGGGATGACCTCAGATAAGATTGATGCTTATAACACTCTTTATCAGGTGTTAGTAACGGTTGCACAATTGGTTGCTCCCTTTGCACCATATCTTTCTGAAGAACTTTTTATCAATCTTACAGGCAAAGAAAGTGTTCATCTAACTGATTATCCTCTCTCTCATCAGGAAGTTATTGATTTAGAGCTGGAAAATAGAATGCAGGTAGTGATTGATTTGGTTTCCTTAGGTAGAGCAGCAAGAAATGCCTGCCAGATAAAAATTCGTCAGCCTCTTGAAAAGATGTATTTGCCTGCTAAATATAAAGATATAGTAGAATCTATGCGAGAGCTTATCCTGGAAGAAGTTAATATCCATAATCTGATCTATGTTTCTGAAGAGGATGACTTTGTGCAGTATGAGGTTAAACCTCAGTTCAAGATTATGGGTCCTAAATATGGGAAGCAAATGAAAGCGATAACTGAAGCTCTCAGTAAGCTTAAAGGTCAGGAAGTGCTTTCTGCCTTTAATTCTTCTGGAGTTTATCATCTTACAGATTTGGGGATTGACCTTGTGCCCGAGGATGTTGTGGTGCAAATTATTCCCCGGGAAGGCTTTGTCTTTGAGAGTATGAATGATAAATTTGTTGCCCTGGATACTACTTTAACCCCTGATTTGCTTCAGGAAGGATATGCCAGAGAATTGGTTAATAAGATTCAATTTACCAGAAAAGAGCAGGATTTTGATATACTGGATAGAATTGTGGTAGAATGGTATGGAGATGATGATATTCAGGCAGCTATAGATAAATATAATGACTACATTAAGAAGGAAACTCTAAGTGACGAACTGCGAAGAGTTAATTCCTCTCAGAATATGCAAGTTTATGATATAAATGGAAGGGAAGTTTATTTAAAGATATATAAGGTGGAAAATAAATGAATGAAGGGCAAAACAGTGGGATGAATAAACTCTTTTGTAGCAATTGCGGAAAGAAAATTCCAATTAATGCTAAGTTCTGTAGTTACTGTGGGCAAAAAATTGAAGGCTGGGAAGAACATCCATCGCAGGAAGATAAAATTAAACCGCAGAAAAAGGTTATTAAGCGAGAGCCAGAAAGTGAAGATATGTCTTTTGTGGCTTATCAGACTTTAGAACCTGGGACATCCTTCTATAATTACAAAGTTATCAAACTTCAAGGAAAAGATACTGATGGAGTGCACTATCTGGTGGAAAAAGAAGGTAAACAATATGTACTGAAGCTATTTTTCCCCTATAAATACTCTAATTTAGAAAATATCATTACCCTCCAAAACTGGCTGAATAGAGTTCAAAAACTTGAGAATCCTTATATAGTTCATGTAGAAGAAATCAATTACAATAACGACCCAGTATATATTGTGACAGAAATTGTGGAAGGAATTTCCCTATCAAAGATTAAGACTTATAATCCTGAACTATTAACGGAATCTCTGGTCAGGGAGATTGCTAAACAACTCGTTTCAGCCGCAATGGACATTCATCAGTTGGGACTGAGTATTAAAAACCTTACGCTAAATGACTTAATTTTAAATCCAGAGACTAATACAATCACCATTTTGACTTCTGGTATTAGTTATGAGACAACAGATGAGCGAGATGAAGTTTTTCATCTGGGCGTTTTGCTTGCTCAAATGCTTTCTGCCAATCAATTGGCGGAAACGGTCTATAATGATGAAATTTTAAGCGAACATAAATTTACTTATATCCCTGGTATTACATTAAGTATGAATAAAGTACTGGGAGAATGTTTACATCGCAATGTCTTGCAGAGATATAATACTTTGCGTGATGTGCTGAAGGGTCTGAATGCCTTAATTGACATAGAAAAAGATGAAATATATGAACTGTCAGGCAATAAATTGCAACCAGAAGATATATCACCTATGCAAGTGCCTGAACCAAAGACAAGTAAAGATCGGATTATCATTACTGCCATAGTTATCGGTGTTGCAGCAATAGTTATCTTCTTTGCCATAAATTGGTCAAAAATAACGAAAGATAACGGTACTTCCAGCACCTGGATTTCTTCTATAGGTGAAGAGGATACCATCAATAATGAATATCAGAATAAAACTATTTTCAATCATAGAGACACTTTGAAAAACCAAAACTATAATACTATAGACTCACGAGTAGATCCCCGTAAGGCTATTTTATCTCAGAATCAATCTTCCTATTCTGGTTCATCTGGTAGTACGGTTAAAATTGATACTTCACCTGATAGAGACCTTTTTGTATATGTTCCAGACGGCACTTTTGGTTTTACCCGTTTAAAGGAAAATCCTAATCATAATGTTGTGCAAAATGGCTTTTATATGGGGAAATATGAGGTCACTCAAAAAGAGTGGAATCAATATATGAAACCAGCTAATGTAAGTTTTGTAGGAGATAACTTACCCGTTGATAATGTTAGCTGGATGAATATTGTTCGTTATTGTAATGCTCGTAGTGAGGCAGAAGGTCTAACACCTGCTTATACCATTTTAGGAAACAATGCCAGTTCTGTCACCTGTAATTTCAAAGCAAATGGTTATCGTTTACCTACTGAAGCGGAATGGGAAATGGCAGCTAAAGGTGGACAATTATATACTTATAGTGGTTCCGATGATGCAGATGAGGTTGCCTGGTATAGAGAAAATAGCGGAAGAAGATATAGGACTGTTGGTTATCAGAAAAAGCCTAATGCTTATGGAATTTATGATATGACCGGAAATGTAGCAGAATGGTGCTGGGACTGGTATTCTGAAGATTATCCCTCTTCTCTAACTGAGTTTGTTAATCCAAGAGGTCCTGCATCTGGAACTTTAAAAGTTATTCGGGGTGGCAGTGTTAACAATGGATTGGGGACTAATTTAAGTGTGGTTTACCGAACTAAAGGTGATCCTGCTAAAGGTTATCCTTTTGTAGGATTTCGTTTAGTTCGCACCCATTAATTTTATTTGCACAACACCATTTTCTGGAACTGTTTATCTTTACCTCCAGAGAGGACACAGAAATAAATTCCGCTACTAACATCTTTACCACTATTATCTTTTCCATTCCAGATTACCTGATAAGCTCCAGCATTTTTAGTGCATTTTTCCAGTTGACGAACCATTTGTCCTTTTGTATTATATATATTTAAAGTTATATTTGTAGGTTCTGCTAAGCTATAACGAATAGTGGTTTCAGGGTTAAATGGATTGGGATAAGGGGGATAAAGGACTAAGCGAGGGATAGCAGGTAAACTGGGATCACAATTAGGAGTAGCGGTTCCATTAATAATCAGGATATTATCAATAGTCCAACCAGGGTCAGTTAAATCTATATCTGTTGAATTATCAGTTAAACGGAAGCGGAGATAGATATTCTGTCCTTGAAAGCTATCTAACGAGACCATTTCTTTCTGGAAATAACTAAGTTCTCCCGATTTTTCCCAGAGGCATTCCCAGTTCAGATTATCCGTTGAGATTTCCACTCTTGCAGGGTCAAATTGATATTCCGTATATAGATGGGAGTCAAAGATTAGCATCGTGGAAGCCTCTATTGGAATATAGATAGGTTGAGCCGTTTTAATCCAGACATCACAATTCATAGCATAGAATCCATTTCCACCCCAGCTATCTGTTATAGCATAGCCGGAAACCGACAGAGAATTTTGACGCACCCAGGGACCATTTATTTCCCATCTTTCAGTTCCATTTTCCCAATCTTCACTGAAAAGAATCTTTACAGGACTAAGTTCTATCGTTAAATAATTTTCTCCAGGGCTCAAAGTCACTGTACCATTCCAAGGGAAATAGCCTTCCGCATAAATTTCTACAGGATATTCTCCTTCGTAACCATGAAAAATAAAATTGCCATTAACCATAAGAGTATCTGGGAAAACATCGCCAATAATAATGCGAGCATTGATATTTTCACCGTTGGCATTGATGTTTCCGTTTAGAATAGCTGGTTCGCGGGGCTGTAAATATACTTGTATTTGCGTCCAGTTACTATTTTGCACCATTTGACTGGGGATAATGGTATCCCAATAGCCTTTTTTTCTAACCTGAATGGTATAAACTCCAGAAGCTAAAGGACGGTAAAATCTTCCTGTAGTTGGGTTGGAAGTACGAGGTCTAAACCAGGGAGCATTATGTTGTTGGATGATTATTTCTGCTTCCAGAGGTTCATTAGTAACGGCATCTCTAATTTTTCCTGTTAACATAGAATTGCTTGATACTGCTTCAGAAGAGGGTAGAGCTCTATTGATTAACCAGCGAACACCATTGCTACATCTTTGAACTGTATTTACCATCAGCGTGGAATCGGGTTGTATATTACTGGTTCCACATTCTATCAAAACTTGAAAAGTCCCATATTGTTGATACATCCAATCATGGAATGCACCCTGACGACTAAGATTGGGGAAATAATCATAGGTTCCTGTTCCGGTTTCTTTAATTATGTGAGAAGCTATTCCACTGGCTATAGAGGCAGAAAAGGCTAAATCGGGTGAAGGTCTTACATTCTTCCAATTAAATGAATAATAACACTTTTCACTTAGGTTGCCGGTACGAGAGGAATGCCAACAGATGGAATAAATGAATTTATAACGGTCTGCTAATTCTTTTATGGCTTGATTTTCACTTTCACTCATAGGAGCGGGACCTCTATAATAATCCCAGACTTCTAAACCTCCAGGTTGGAATAAGGTGTCTCCATGCACCCAGTTAAAACTAAAATTCCTGTTTATATCTACTCCATCTACATCATATCCCACCTGAGGACTGAAATCAAAAATTCCATTCATATTATTGTCTCTCTTATTCTTACGGTAGGAAGAGTCAAGATTGGAGGTCACTACATTATGTCCTTCAGGATTAAGGGTGGGGACAAACCATAAGTCAAGCTGATTTATCCATTGCATATAGGGAAGCTGATATCTATTAGTTAAAATCTCAGCAATATTGCTCATCGTAATCTGAACTCCCAGAACTTCTTCCGCGTGAACCTGTCCTACAAAAAGCAAGGCTGGCTCTTCTTCATCCTGATTAACATTATCTGTGATGCGCATAGCATAGATGGGGATATGATCTTCTTGAGAATATCCAATGAGCACTTTTTTGGCTATATCAGGATATTGACTTTCATAGGTAGAAAGCAGTTGAGATATCTGGTCGTAAGTGTAATAACAGGAAGGTAGTGCTATAATCTTTATAGTCAGAACAGTAAAAAATATTAATATGAAAGGAAAGTATCTCTTCTGCATTTTAATATCCTTTTTAACCTTAAATAATGCAAATTATAAGCCAATTATTTTATTCATTTTACAACCCGAATAAATATAATACCTGAATTTTTAAGAAAAAGTAGTTATATTTTGCAATTTATAAGCAATAAAATAAAAATCTTTAAGTGTTAGCCAAACATTGATTTTAAACTTTCCGCTAATTTATGTACCTGTCTACTTCTTTCCATTTCCCAAGGAATTTGATAGTTATGCTCTGTTTCCGAAAAAAGTCTTTTTAGGCTATGATAAATAGTATCTGCAGATTCCATCGCACAGATATAATTATGTCCACATTTACGAAGAAGGTCCGCAGCTTCACCGTAATAAGGAACCATTGCCAGGATAGGTTTTTGTGTTCTTAAATATTCACCCACCTTAGAAGTTAATGTGCCATAGGGACTGCTACTATTGATAACCAGCAACAATACATCAGAAGCCATCATATTAGCCAGAGCCTCTCTATGTTCCAGAGGAGGAATGATTTCTATAAGATTAGTGATACCGCTTTGAGTTATTTCTTCTCTGGTCTCCTTAAAATAATTTCCGAATAGTCGCACCTTTATATTCTGAGGGATTTTTCCTTCTTCAAGCAGACGATGTAGAGCTTTATAAAAAGCGTTCATATTGCGACGAGCATAGATACTTCCAAAATAAGAAAAGGTATATTCAGAAGGTTTAGGGACAGCAGGTAAATCAATAAAATCATTTTCATCCCAGCCATTATAGACGGTTAGAGTCTTTTCAGCAAATTCGGGACCGAAGGCTTTAATGATGTCTCTTTCTATACCCTGTGTAGCGGTAACTATCAAACTGGCATAGGAATATAATCGCTTTTCCCAGTTCCAGGCGTATTTTCGATGAAGGGTGGTAGCTTGTAAATTATAGTCCGACAGTAGATTCCAGTAATCTCGCATATCTAAAACCAGAGGAATGCCACTTTCTTTAGAAAGCTTATATGCACCAACTCCAGAAGAAAAAGGTCCCAGAGAAATGTAAATCAAGTCATAATGAGTTTCAGATAAAGCTTTTCTACCTGCTTTAATAAGAAAACGATTCCAGCCAATTTTTTCGTCTAAGAGATAAAGCCTTCTGATCCAGAGCTTTATATTCTCTGGAGTGTTCATATAAAGTCCCGTTGCTTGATTACCTTTACTGATACCAGTCTTACGAAATAATGCCATAGGATCAAGAGAATCAGTCCGTATCAGTCTTTGTTCACTACATTCAGAAAGTAAAGAATAGTCACGCTGAATGTATTCAATATCGCTAACGGTTATAACATCACAGCTGATTCCTTCTTTAGCGAGGTATTTAACTACCTTGACATTTCGTAAAGAAGCAGGACCTCCCAGGGGAGGATAAAAATAGCTGATGTAAAGTATATGCATTTTATTTAGACGCAAGATTTTGGATTAAATCCAGTAATTCTGGTTCAACTGATTCCCAATTATATTTATTTTCTATTAAATCAACACAGCGTTTACTCATTTCTTGATATTTATCCTCGTCCAATTTTAATATACGGGAAATAGCCTTTGCTATGGAAGCAGAGTGGTATTCGCAACAATAACCGAGTTGATTTTTTTCTATCAAATCAGACATTAATGGTGTTCTGGTTGAAACCACAGGTAATCCTGCAGCTAAATATTCCAGAACCTTCAAAGGGAGAGCTTTGCTCAATCTTTTATTTTGAGCATTGAAGAGCCATAGTCCAATCTTACTTCTTTTCAATAGCAATCCAATTTTTTCAGGTGGAACCCAGTTATTATAATAGATAAAAGCCGTTAAATTATATTCAGTGAGCATAGCATCAAATTTTTTTTCCACTTCTGGTGATGTAAATTTCCCGACAATCAAGGCTTTTAACTGGGGAAATTCATCTTTGAGTATATTGATACTCTTCAGTATCTTGTAAGCACCACGGTCTGGAGTCAAACCACCAATATATATCAAATCAAAATTCATTGTGCAAATATTGCTCAATTCCATAGGAACTTCACAGCTATCATCCCATACATTTTTGACTGGATAATTCGGAATAACTGCAACTTCTCCTTTTTTAAGTGCCCTGCCAAGTTGTTGTAAAATCTGTTCATTAACGGCAATAGTTCCATCAACCTTACTTTGCAGGCTGCGTTCTAAACCGAGATAAATGCTTTTCATTATCCATTTAAAAGGCAGAGGAAATTTTTCTGAAAAGGCATCAGGATAAAATTCATGTATATCAAAAACCACTTTGCACTTTATTTTTTTCTTTAATGCCAGTCCTACCAAAAGAGTTAAAGGTTCAACACAGATTACCACATCAGGATGAATTTTTTTAGCCTTTTTATACAATTGAAAAAGAATACCCCATTTAGAATCCGATTCAGTAACATCCTGATAGGGATTGACCAGAGAATTGCAAACTCCACTGGCACATATAAGATGTACTTCACCAATTTTAGCCAGACTTCTTCCCAGCTTGTAATAAAGCCTTACTTCATTGGTAGGATGAGCGTTGGATAAGATGCATATTTTCATAATTCTTTCTTTATATGTGAAAAACTAATATGTCAGTAAATGCTTCAATGTCAAGAATTATTTTAAATTTAAGTCCATTCTTTGTTTACTTTTACCTAATTAAATGATAACTGGAGCTTATGTCCCAATATCTATAATTAACTGATTTTAAAGGAGATAAATTGAATATCTCCTATCCCTCACCTACTATCAAGTGTTAATCACTTCATAATCAAGCGTTAATATAATAAGACTTGATTAACGCTTGATTAAGACTTGACAGCTGATTGTTTTAAAGGAAGAGACAGAGCTTAAACAGGATAATTCTCTCGTATATATGAAGTAATAAAAACGCAATATCATTCATATCGGCTTATTTGCAGAAAAAAAAGATTGACAGTATGAAGGGAAACTATTACTAATTCTCTTAGAATATTAAGGAGAAAATCCTATGAGTTCAAAAAAAATAAATCGTCCTACCTTGAGCTTTAGTAATGATAAAAAAGGGGAGCGAAAGGTTTCAGATACGCAGAAAGAAACTAAGGATAACGAAGAGAAAAGGAAAAATAAGGAAATAAATCCGGACAATTCTGTTCTCGGATGGTGGTCTTCCATTTATTTTGACTATATAAAACAGGAAGCGAATAATCCCGATAATCCTCATCCTTTGATGGCTTCTGTGGAAGTAGAAGTGGTTAAAGAAGCAGATTTAGAGCAGATATTAGCCTTATATAAACAGGCAGGTTGGTGGAATGAACCCATTGATGAACAGTCATATGAGCGAGTGAGAAGAATCATATCCGATACCTTTTGTTTTGTGATAGCACGCTATCAGGATAGAATTGTGGGTATGGGAAGGTCTATATCGGATGGAGTTAGCGATGCATATATTCAGGATGTGGTGGTAGATAAGGATTTTAGAAGACAGGGTATTGGTGAAGCTATCATACATCGTATAGTTCAATTTCTTTTAGAACATAATATAAGATGGATTGCATTGATTTCTGAACCGGGGTCAGAAGAGTTTTATCGCCAAATTGGATTTAGGGATATGATGGGTTACACTCCATTATTTTTGCCTATTGAAAATAAAGAATAATTTTTATGCTGGAATTAACACCCTTAACACCTGCTCATATTCCACTGTTACAGAGGTATTTAAGAGATTATCCTCGTCAATCTTGTGATTATGCTATTTGTAATCTTATGACCTGGGGAAAGATTTATGGTAACAGTTTTACTATCTGGAAAGAGCATCTCGTAATTGTTAATCCGAAATATGATTATGTTATGTATCCTGTGGGTCCTGGATTAAGTGCAAAAGAATTAAGGGAATTGGTAGATATTTATCGGGAAGGGCATCCCCTCACTCAACTGGTGCTAATTCCAGAGGATTGGCAAATTAAGACACCAGATATAACGCAATATTTTCAGCTTAGAGAAGATAGAGACTGGGCAGATTATGTTTATTTAATTGAAAATCTGGTCAAGCTTAGTGGGAAAAAATTAGCCAAAAAGAAAAATCTTATTTCTCAATTTATTCGCACTTACCCGGGATATCAAGTTATTCCTATAACTTCTGATAAAAAAGATGTCATTATCCGTTTCAGTGAAAAGTGGCGTAGAGAACGTAATATGGAAGGTATCTATCTTAATGCAGAATTTCAAGCGATAAAAAATACGATGGAAATGTGGGATGAAATACCTGTTGAAGGGATAATAATTTGCTATAAAAACCGCATTTCTGCTTTTTCTATTTTTAGTGAACAGACGGTTGATATGGTAACGGAACACTTTGAGAAATTTGATCCTGAGATGAAAGGTAGTGCTCAAGTTATAAATTGGGAGACCGCAAAATATTTACAAGACCGTTATATCTGGTTAAATAGAGAACAGGATATGGGCTTAAAAGGACTTAGACAAGCTAAAAGTAGTTATATGCCAGCCTTTCTGGTAAAATTTATATTTGGTAAGCCACTTGATTGAATAGACTTAAGCGATTTTTTGTCGCCGTCTAAACATCAGACTGATAAGATATAACACGAATTCTAATAAGACAATATTCGCCCCGGTCGGAATGTCTAACCACCAGGAAAGTGCAAACCCACCACTTGCTGCTAAAATAGCAATAAGAGCGCTACAGAGGATAGCATAGTCTAATCTCTTCACCAGATTGAAAGAAGTAACCGCAGGAAGAATTAATTGAGCGCTGACCAAAATTATCCCTGCAGCCCTTAAGGTTATGACAATATTGGCAGCTAATAGAATCATAAATATGGTATTTACTAATCCCACAGGTAGGCGATAGAATTTTGCCATCTCGGCATTATATGAAAGATAGAAAAGCTCTTTATAAAAGAAAGAAATGAAGAAAATATCCAGTAACGCCAGAATAACTAATTGATAAATTTCCGCTGGTGATACCAGCAAAACATTACCAAAGAGATAACTTTCCAGGTCAAAACTATAACCTTTTTTTAAAGAGATGAGAATAATACCCAGAGCCATAGAAACACTGAGAAAGATAGTTATTGTATTTGCTTCTTGCAATTTATGTTTTTGGGAAAGCCAGCTTATTGCCAACGCAACGATAACTACAAAAATTAGAGTGGTTATCTGCAGATTCAGTTCCAGCAGTAAAGCCAGTGCAATGCCAGCAAAAGCTATGTGAGAAAGAGCTTCTCCCATATAGGACACTTGACGCAAAGTTACCAATGGAGAAAAAAGTGAGAGGGAAAAAGATGATAAGAGTGCAGCTAAAATTGCATGATAGATAAAATTATACATCAATAGTCCTTTTCAATTAGACGCATGGTATCTCCAAAGGTTTTATGAATGATTTCTGCATTGACCAGTTCGGCACTGGTGTGACAATGCAATTTCCTATTCAGGCAAATGAGAAAGGTGCAATATTCCGAAAGAATATTAAGGTCATGAGAGATAGTTAAAATTGTCTTTCCTGCTTTATTTAAGTCTTTTAGGAGAATAAACAGACTTTGCACGCCAGGTTGATCCAGTGATGCCTCTGGTTCATCCAGAATAAGATATTTACTATCAGAAATGAGAGCTCTTGCCAGAAACACTCGTTGCAATTCACCTCCGGAAAGAGAACCTATTTGATGATTAGCCAGATGTGCAATTCCAGTAAGTGATAAGGTTTGCATAGCTCTTTGACGATGAATGGATTTAAATCTTGAACCCGGTGGCAATTCTGCTACTAATCCCATAAGTACAATATCCAAAGCAGTGGCAGGAAAATGGCGATTAAATTCTTCATGTTGAGGAAGATAACCAATAGGATGCTCTTTTAGCCATTCCCAATGCGGGATTCCATCAATATAAATAGAGCCTGTTTGAAGAGGTAAAAATCCCAAAATCAATTTTATTAAAGTTGATTTGCCTGCACCATTAGGACCAATTAAAGCGGCGAACTCTCCTTCCACGAGGGTCAAATTTATGTCTTCTAATATGATATTCCCATTAATCTTATAGGAAAGGCTACGAATTTCTATCATTTAATCAGAGGTCTAACTCTTACCAGGCTTGCTTCATTCTATTCCAGTTTATAAGAATAAGTTTAGGAAGGGATTGAGCATTAATAGTCCGTCCTAAAGGGTCCAGTTCTATTACTTGTAAATGAAATTCTTTAGCCAAAACATTAGCGGATTTGCGGTCCATTTGTGGCTCTACAAAGATGGCTTTTACCTGATTAGCTTTAATTAAGTCTCCTAAATATACCAGTTCTTTTGGAGTTGGTTCTTGCCCCGGAGAGCTTTGAATACTTCCTAAATAGTCCAGCTGATAATCCTGGATAAAATAATGGAAACTATCGTGATAGGTGATAATTGGTGTGTGAGAAAACTGTGTTCTTTCTTGAATAATGAGACTATCCAGACTGCTGAACTGAGATATAAGCTCTCTACAGTGGAAAGATATGCTATCTTTATAGCTCGGAAATGTTCTTTGCAATGGTTCTTCCAGTTCAGATACCAGTTTTTTCATTAATCTTGGTGAAAGCCATATATGTGGATTAGGATTTTCCTCTTTTTGAGGCAGTTGGAGTAATTGTTCGGCAGATAAATGTTTCTCGCCCAGTGCATTTAAAGCTGTCTGAATATTGGTTTCTAAACCATAGCCATTACTGAACACTAAGTCTGCGTCATATAAGGATTTTAATTCTGCGGGACTGGGATTATAGGTATGAGGAGAAAAATTTGGAGGAATAAGGGTTCTCACCTCTATTTCCGGTTCCACCATCTGTTTTAAAAGCAATTCATAGGGATAGATAGAGACAACAATAAGATTAGATGGTGAATCTACCGCCTTTTTACAAGAATTAAGTGCTAACAGAGAGCTTATAATTAGGATAGAGATAAGAACCTTTAATTTCATTCCAGCTCACGAAGCAATTGGGTGAGTAATCTAACACCCACGCCGGTTGCACCATAACTATAAATGCCTTGCTCTCTATCTCTTAAAGCGGTACCAGCAATATCCAGATGAATCCAGGGTTTACCTGCTACAAATTCCTGCAAAAACAGAGCTGAGGTTATAGTTCCTGCCAAAGGACCACCGGTATTCTTAAGGTCTGCTATTTCAGATTTTATGAGTTCCTTATAGGGTTCATAAAGTGGGAGTTGCCAGATTTTTTCACCTGTAAATTCAGAAGCTGATTGTAATTTGTTGAGTAAAGCCTCATTATTTGCTAAAACCGCAGATATTTGATTTCCGAAAGTAGCAGCTGCAGCACCAGTTAAAGTGGCAATATCTATTACTTCGTCTATATGTTCTCTACTTATGGCATAATGGATTGCATCAATGAGAGTTAAGCGACCTTCTGCATCAGTATTGACCACTTCAATAGTTTTTCCAGCCATACTGCGAATAATATCACCGGCATGATAAGCAGAGCCAGAAATCATATTTTCACAGGCCGCGACAATACCAATGACATTAACCTTTAGTTTTAGATTGGTGATTGCAGCCATAGTACCGATAACTGCAGCAGCACCACTCATATCATTTTTCATATTAACCATACCCTGGCAATTTTTAAGGCAATAACCACCGCTATCATAGGTTAAACCCTTACCAATGAGACCGATAGTCTTTGCTTTAGGATGGGGATTTCCATGATAGGACATCAGAATCAGACGAGGTTCTTTTTTAGACCCTTTTCCTACTGCCAGAAAAGCTTCCATTTTGAGCCTTTTAATCTTATCTAATCCAAATACTTCAATAGAGAAGCCATATTTCAGAGCGACTTTTTTAGCTGTTTCAGCTAAAGATTCAGGGTAGATGACATTAGCAGGTTCATTAACCAGGTCACGAGCCAGATTTGTTGCTTCAGCAAAGATTCTACCTTCCAACACACCACGATTGAACATACGTGGATTTTTAAGCTCCATAGCTAAATGAATAGCTTCCAGAGATGGAGGTTTTGTTTCACTAAGATATTTATCAAAGCGGTAGCCAGTAAGCAAAGCAGCTTCTGCCAGTATATGTCCAAAATGAAGTTCACTTAGAGGATTTTTAAAACCGGTGAAAATATAAGCTTCTTTTGCTTCCAGTTTTAAGGCTTCACGTATTGAGATAGCAATAAGATGGCGAAAACGGTCATTATCCAGTTCCTTAGGATTGCCAATACCGCAGAGGATAACATTGGTTCGTTTTCTGGAACGAATAAAAGGGAAGCTCTTAAGGCTGGCATATTTGAACTGAAAGTCGTCCTCTTTGACTACTATATTGATAGCATTCTGAAGGTATTCAGGGAGATATTCCAGCTTTTCTATGTCTCCATTTTCTTCCTGAAGTATAATCACGGTTTCCATATATTCAGTTGGCTTATGCAACAAGTCTATTTTCATTTAGGTCTCCTATTTATGTTTTATATTAAAAATCTTCGCTTAAACTTAAGTAATAAGTCGGTTTTGAAATGTGCGAGAGGTCTGTTAACCAGGTAATATCCAGGCTAAGGATAAAAATGCCTAAATTTATCCGCGGTCCAAATCCATAACCCAGATAGAGGTCTTTAAGTTTGCCTTCATGAGTAGCCTGGAATTTATTGAAGTCATCAAAGACAGTTCCAATTTCAGCAAAGAGGCTTCCGCGTACATTGGGTATATTTAAAGGTAAAGGGAAAGCGATATTAATATTTTCAAAGAAGGGGAATCTCAGTTCAGTGCAGAAAACTGCTTTCTTTTCACCGCTAAGATTTCCATCATAAGCACGAATACCATAATAACCACCGAGAGCAAATCTTTGAGGATAATCTCCCACACTTATTCCAGTAATAAGACGCGTAGCTAAAGAATAGCGTTTACTGAATAATATATAATTTCGCCAATCCAGGTAGTTGGTTAGATAATCAAGATTATTATCTCTTAAAGAAGTGCCAACAGAATAGTATAAACGTCTACCTGCAAGAGGACCAGTCGGACCATATAATGCATTATCATGAACCAGATTTACAGCTGGACTAAAGACCTTATCACTTCCGAGATTTTCTTCTTCTGTCCAATCACCAATATTCCAGTCCCAATAAGAAAGATAGTATTCTTGTTGATAGAACATATTTTCCAATTCAATACGAGTAAAGCGATTGAAGGGATAGCGTAAGAGAAGATATAGACCTGTCTGTCTTTGTTTATAACGAATATACAAATCATTTTGTGGACCGGGAATACTCATCTGAATATGGATTTGGTCATTTAGATTAAAAAGTCCAATACCATAATCCATTCTTTGTTTTAGATAGAGATAGCTTATAAGCAGATTTGAATCTTTAAGTTTTCCCGCAGCGCTTAAGCTAATCCCAATTCCATGATTTCCCATAATATCACTTAAACTTAATTCCAGATAACCCACTGTTCCTGCATAAGATGAATAAGCAAGACCTCCCCAGAGGGTATCTAAGGAAAATTTAGTTTTGTAAGGTTTGATTTCTGGAATAGTTTCAATCGTGGTCGGCTTGTCATCATAACTAAGGTTACGATACATTCTCAAGGAATCAGAAGAACCCATCTCTTCGTTGGAATAGGCAGATTCTATTAAGGGGTCTTTTTGCATATAAGGACGCTGGGGTCTTTTACCGTAGTAATTGAGTCTGGAGAGGTCAACGGTCTCCAATAAGTCATTTTTCAACTTAACAAAGTGAGGTGGAGAATAGTCAATAAAACTTAGATTTTCTGTCTGTATTTCAGTGAAATATATATTCCAGGCATCCTGGAAATAGTTAGATAGGACAATTTGTTTACCATTAGGAGAAATATCAGCGGAATAAACTCCAGCTAAAACATTGGTAACCTTTGCTTTTTGAGCAGAGGTTAGATTAAGCATAAATAAATTACTAACTCCATCTATTGAGCTCACAAAATAGAGTTTTGTGCCGCTGGCATCCAGGGATGGATGGCTGCAGTCTTTTGTTTCAAAGGTTAATTGAGTGCTGATTCCATTATTTAAATTCAGTTGAAAGATATTTTGATTTAGATGCGAAAAGAGGCGATTAGGGAATTCTGGTTCTTTCTGACTTCTTTCTGAAGCAAAGACAATGCTATTACCGTCAGGTGCAAAACGCGGTTGCAGGTCATTATAATAATCATCTGTAATCTGTTGTAGTTCTTTTGTTTCCAGATTATAAAGATAGAGGTCACATTGCATATTTTTTTGCCCAGCAAAGACAATGCTTTTACTATCGGGAGCAACATCCAATTCATATATAGCATCAAAGTCCTTAAGTTTGATGGTCTGGACAATTTTCTTTTTGCTGGTATTTACGATATAGATACAATCACCATCACTGGTCTTTGCAGAAAAAGCTATACTTGTATTATCAGGAAACCAGCTCAGACTGGAACGGAAGTAATAGAATTCTTCCATCTTTCCAGAGATCTCACCTTTGATAATCCTTTCGGGAGCACTTAATCCGTGTAATCCACCCATCCAGATGCTATAACGAGCTCCAGCAGTACTGAAATAGACATATTTATCACCTTGAGGAGAAAAACGGGGCATAAGATTAAAATAGGAACCGTCTCTTTTGCTATTAGTGCGTTGTTCCAGAGATAAAGAGGGTAGGTCATGGGTTTCTATTAAGGGTAAAAATTCTCGCTTCAGCTGAAAACGCCAGCGGGACTCCAATTCTTTAAAATCCAATCCAAAGATTTTTTTAGTGGCATAATCTATACCACTGGTAGAGCGTAGAGCAAAGAAATATTCCATCAATTTATCGGGACCATAGGTCTCAGCAATAAAAGTAAGAAAACTTTCTCCCAGACGATATGCATAATAACCACTGGTGTTTTCTATATAGGGCAATTTGTCATTTATTACCATATCCAGGATGAACATATTATTATAATCTTTCTTGCCGAGAGTGGAAAAATACTCAGGTAGTCCCTCTGAAAACCAGAAAGGAATATAGGAAGAATAAAGTGAAGCAAGCGATTCCTCTTTAGCTCTTTCCAGGGCATTGAGATAGGCATGAGTTAGTTCATGGATTAATAGTTCTTCTAAATTGGCATAACTTCCATCAAAAGGTATAACTACACGGTTATGTAAACTTTCCGTGAAACCACTTACTTCTTCAGTGAGAAGAGGATAAATAATATTAGTGTTTTGAAAAGCCGCTTTACTACGATAGAAGATGATAGGAATTCTTGAGGTGATAGGAAATTTAAGCTGTTCTTTGAGATAATAGTAGGATTCTTCTGCCATTAAAGCGGCAAGTTTGCCAAATTCATCCTCTCCTTGCGGAAAATAGATATCAAAGTGCATTGTCTGGATGGTAGACCATTCCTCAATTTTGGCATTAACCTTATTCTGTCCAAAGTAGTATGCCTGAACGAAAGTTACCAGAATTAACAGGGCTAAAGTGAGATAGTGCTTAAGCTTCAATCTTTTTACCTTAAAATATCTTTATATTGATGTATTTCTTAGGATTAGTGCGGATATCTTGAAAAAGTGAATCCAGACTGGTAGTGGTCTCTAATAATCTTTTATAAAGTGTTTCATCTTTTAGGAATTTTCCTGCGGAACCTTTACCTTCATTCAAATCGTTGAGGGTATTATGCAATTGAGTGGAAAGCACTTGCAGACTATCTAATGTATTATTTATGTTTGCAATAGCTTCAGGGGCAAGGGTCAAAGTGGAATCAAGATGGGCAGCATTATTATCCAGAAGATATTGTAGTTTTTTACTCAGTTGTTCTATTTTGGTTAAGGTATTATTCAAATTGGTTCTGGTTTCATTTATCATTATCTCTGCAGAAAGTACTGCAGAATCAGCATCATCCAGAAGGGTGGTAATTTTATCTGTAAAGATTTTTCCCCCTTGTAATTCATTTAATGCTTCATTGACTTTAGCGATAGCGAGGCTGGCTTCATCAAAAGCATTCATAATTCCGAGAGGTTTATCTCCTTTCTGAATCTTACGCAGGTCAAGGTTATATTCTCCATTACCTGGAATAATATTTAAAGCTGTTCCACCCATAATGCTGGTATCTGTAATCTGGAATTTAGTCCCTTCTTGTAACTTGATATCTCTATTAATATTTGCAGTAACCAGGATTTTATCAGGCTGAAGTTCTATATACTTAACTCTTCCAACTTCCATTCCTCTATAGAGAACTGGGTCACCTAATTCCAATCCCATAACATCATCAAAACAAACTTTCAATTGCTGTTGGGACCTATTCGTAATTTTACTACTTAACCATAAATAACCAAAGATAAGGATAGCCAGGATGATAATGGTAAAGAGCCCGACTTTTACTTGCGTTTTGTGGAAATTAGGATAGAATCTTTTCATAATTTATGTCTTTAATTGTTTTTTTTCTGCTGCTGGGAAGAGGATATTATTTAGAATTAATCTATAACCAGGAGAGTTTTTATATAGGTCTAAAATAGTAGGGGGATCTCCTATCTTATGTTCATAATCTTCTGGGTCATGTCCTCCATAAAAGGTGAAGGTCCCTTTACCGAAGTTTCCATGTATGTATTTAACTTCATTCTGTCCAGGAACTTCTGCCAGTATGATGACACTCTTTTTAACTTTATCTTTGAAGAAAGAGGTGGTCTGACCTAAAAAGCCAGGGATAATATTGGTGTGACATTGAGTAAGCATAGTGGGAACAGGGTCATACTTAGCGGAAAAATCAAAGAGTTGAAAATAATCAGCTTCCGGACCTCTCAGACGAGAATAATCGCTGGCATCAATATCGGAAAACTCATATTCATAAGGATTGGTTTTCAGTTTAAAATTCTCAAAAGCAAAACAACGACTATAATCCAGCTTTTCCTGATAATGAGGGTCAATTCCATCACTATCAATTAGAGCATCAACTATATCCACATTATGAGCAGCTAAAGCAATATCAAGAGTATCAGTGGCAGCACACATAGCAAAAAGAAAACCTCCATTCATCACAAACTCGCGGATTTTTTCTGCTACAGCATGCTTTAACTGCCAGACCTTAGCATAACCATGTTTTGCTGCCATTGCTTCATTCACTCGAACATCATTTTGATACCAGGCAGTATTACGATAGGCACCATAAAACTTTCCATACTGACCAGTAAAATCTTCATGATGTAGATGTAGCCAATCATAATCGCTTAGTTTTCCTGCTAAAACTTCATCATCCCACACACGGTCATAATCTATTTCTGCATAATCCAGAGCAAGAGTGACAGCATCATCCCAGGGTAAAGCATTAGGGGGAATGTAAACGGCAATTTTCGGTTCCTTTTCCAGAACTACCATTTCCATATTGGATTCCTGAATCTCCTGCATAATAGCTGCTACCTGGGCTGAAGATACCAACTCAAAACGGACGCCACGAATATTACAAAGAGCAGCAAGAGATTCCGATTCTGGCATAAGAAAGCTTCCACCGCGGTAATTAAGAAACCATTTGACCACATACTGCTCTTTTAAGGCTTCAAAAGCAACTCCATAAGCTTTCAGATGATTACTCTGAGTGAAATCCATGGGTATCAATATTTCTGCACCTATGAGAGCAGGAAGCAGGATTATAAGCAGAACAATGATTTTCTTTACTGGCATATTTTTGGTCTCTTTATTTTATGAGAGCTGTATCTTATTTTAAATCTTAATATTATATTATACCTTAATTTAGATTAAAACCCTTATACCTTGTTAATTTGTCAAGACAATTTTAGCTCGCTTTAAATAGTAACTACTTTCTTTTAAATAGAATATTGCAATTTTATAGTAAAGCTATTATTATTTCAGAAAATCAATATCTTTAAATGTTTGTTTTATTATTTACTCTTTGCTTTCATATCCTCCATCTTTGTTAAACCTGAGCATAGTTTATATGCAATTGATGAGCAACTTATGTCCAGTTCGGACATAAGCTGGACATAAGTTGGACATAAGTTGGACATATGCTGAACTTTTAGAACCCATATGTCAATGTGGCTAAAAAAAATAGAGGATAATATTATATATAACAACAAAATAGCTTTCCTGAAGATTATTGATGACTTCCTCTCTCCAAGTTTGATGTTTTATCGAACTTTATATGAAAGATTAAAAAAGTTAAGAAAATTGTTGACAACTCTTCTTAGCTAATTTTAAAAGTATTTTATAATTATGCGCTGAATATTATTTCATATTGTAGGTTAAAGGTGAAAATAGTTGAATTACATTAAAGGGAGCTTTTTAATAATATACAGGGAGGAAATAAAATTATAATGATGAAAAGGATAGTTTTTTACTACCGTTCTTGAAGAAATGTAGGGTTTATAATTATGAGTTCCAAGCAAAAAGCTCTAAATTGTGCTAAATCTTAAGAGTGATATAATTAGCATTGAAAAAGAATAGCATTAGATGCAGTACACTATTATAACCTTTTGCTTTATACCCAAAATGTTTATTTTAAACCCATCTTCAACATTTTCTACTGTCATCTATCATATTTGTAAATAACAACCTGCTATTTTAGCATTATGTCTTTACAAAATATTAATGATTTCTTTTCAGTTAAACTTTAAACATCTTTCAAGATAAAAAAGGAGTATATTATGAAAGATTTAATAATTCTCGTAGGAACAAATCCCCTACCGTGTTATATAAGTGCACGATATTTATGGGATAATAAAGATAATAAAGAGGTAGGCGATATATATTTAATAGGTTCGGAAGAAAATCCTTCTATCCAGCAATATGGAACCATTGATGTTGCAAAAAGGCTGAGAATAAAATTAGCTAAAGATTTATCTATAAATCAGGAAAAAATTAAGATATTAAAAATTGATGATGTAAGATGCATTGATAATATCGTGAAAGAGATTAATAAAATTAACGAAGAGCATGAAATATTACTGAATTTTACGGGTGGAACTAAAACTATGGATGCATTTTTCTATAATGAATGTGAAAAGAAATGGAAAGAAAAATTTTCTTCTTCCTATTTAGATGCTCGGACTAATCAGATGATAATTAATGGCCATATTGCTAATGATAAGGATTTAAGACAAATTTATGATGTCACTCTTCACGATTTGACTTATTTACATAAAAAGGAGGTGAATAATTCAGAACCCAATAAAATTTTTAATAAGGCTTTAAAAGTTTTTGATGATTATATGAACGATAAGCAAAAGCTTAACTTATGGATAAGTAAGGATCAAGGATATAATTCTCAGATTTTTAAAGATGATAAGGGTAACTTTATTAAAGAATTAAAGGAAGAACAATATGAAATTCTAAATCGCAGTATAGTCAAACCAGTTTGGGATGCGATTTCTTCCTTAGATGTAAAATTAAAAGATAAACTTGTTTTTCTGGAAGGTGTATGGCTCGAATATTGGGTTTTTGAGTTTCTTAACCAAGATAATAATGGCATAAAATATTATTTTGATATTAAACCTCCTGAAGGTTTGCCAGAATTTCAAATAGACATTTGTGCAATATATGGTTATCAATTAACAGTTATTTCCATAACAACGGCTAAAAATAAAGGAATGGTAAAATTGAAAGCGTTTGAAGCTATGTATAGGGCAAAGCAATTGGGAGGAGATGAAACAAAAATAATCCAGATATCATTGTTGAATGAAGGGAATAATAATGGTTTGATACATGATATTGAAATAGATACAGGTTCATTAGTTTCAAAATTTTTGTGTTTGGGTTTGGAAGACATTACCCGAGATAAAAATGAATTAAGAAAAATAATTACAGAATATATTAAAAAATAATAGAAGGGAATATGAGTTACGATTTATTTGTTGATTTAAGGGCTATTCAGAACTATATTTTTTCTTCCAATAAATTGAAAGATAATATAGGTGCTTCTTATATAGTTTCTACCTTATTTAATAATGGGGAAGGTAAAGATTTTTGTAAAAATAGTTCGGGAGACATAAAATCTGATAGCGGATCTGAAAACAAAGAAGAGGAGAAAGGCTTTTGTGGAGGTGGTAATCTTTATCTACAATGTAAAACTGAAGATGAAGCTAAGAATATTGTAAGGAATTTATCCAAGAGAATATTTGAAAAAGCTCCAGGGTTAAGTTTTAATGCTGTCATCTTAAAAGCTGAAGAAGAAAAGGATTTTTCTTATCGGATGCAAAGACTTTATCAGAAAATGGCAGAAGAAAAGAGAACTCATCATCAAATCACCACTTTACCTTCTTATGGCATTAATGCTCAATGTAGTGCAGGACCTTTGAGTGCTCAATATTTAGATAATTCTGAGGGTAGTAGAAAATATATTTCCGAGGTTGTCCAAGTGAAAAGGATAGCTGCAAAAAGGGCAGAATCTGAATTTAAAGATAAATACAAGGAAGCCTTAGGTGATGATTTTGAGCCAACAGATGAGTTTTTAAAGATTAGTCCATTAAAAGGAGAAGATTCGCATATAGCTGTAGTTCATATTGATGGAAATGGCATAGGTGCTATATTTAGTACATTAAAAACTCTTTCAGATTATCAAGAGTTTTCTAATAAATTAAATAATGATATGCAACAAGCATTGAGAGAAACAATAAAAATATTGGAAGATAAAATCAGAAAAGGGGAATGGGATTATAATTACAAAACAGTAAATGAACAAAATATATTGAAATATATTCTTCCTCTGCGTCCCATTTATATAGGTGGGGATGATATAACTTTTGTCTGTGAGGGAAGATTAGGAATTGAGCTTTCTTGCATATTTATAGAGGAAGTACAAAAGTTATTAAATCGGGATGATGTTTCTTTCTGTGCTGGGGTAGCAATAGCTAAGACAAATTTCCCCTTTTTCCAAATATATAAAGCAGCTGATGCTTTATGTCGTTCTGCCAAGAATAAAAGACTGCAAGACATTAAAGAAGAGGTAGCCAAGAAAAGTGACAGTTATATTGATTTCCATATGATAAATTCTTCTGTTTATTCTAATTTGGAAAAAGTAAGAAAGATACAATATACAAGTATTAGTGGTAAAAATATTTTATATTATCGTCCCTATAAATTAAGCGAAATGAAAAAACAGATAGAAAATGCGAAGAATTTTGCTCGAACCTGGCCTAACTCCAAGTTAGCAAAATTCCGTGAAGTTCTCTATAAAAGCAAGGATGAGCTTACCGCATTCAAACAAGATATAAATACCAAAATCAATTTACCGCTTTTTTATGATGGATTTCAGGATTTTGCCAATTCTGATGATTTCTTTTTTGATAATAAGACCATCTTCCTTGATATCATTGAGTTAATAGATTTATTACCTGAGGAGTTATAATGAAATATCAAATTAAATTAACTACTCTATCTGACACTATAATAGGTTCTGCCGAAGCTTATGGTCCTATTATAGATAATGACATTGTCTTTGATGAGAATGGATTTCCCTTTATTCCGGCAAAAAGAATTAAAGGGTTATTTCGTAATGCAGCTGAGGATTTATTTAAAATAGAAGGATTTAAGGAATTACTTTCTATTGATGATAGTAATATAATCAATAAATTATTTGGTGATGGTGGGAAAACGGATTCTTTCCCCTCTATCATTTTTGATAACTTATATGTTTGTGAAGTAGAAATACTTTTTGAATGGAGTGAATATCTTAAGGAAACATATCCTGATTTCTTCAATTATCATACCGTGTTAGATTACTTTACCTTTCTTCGCAGACAAACGGCTATTGAATCTACTACTAAAATTACTAAAGAGCATTCTTTAAGAACCATCCGTGTTCTAACTGGTAAAAATGAATTTTCAGGTTATATCACAGTGAATAATGGAGATGAGAATGTAGAGAAACTATTATCTTTTATTTCCTTATATCTGGATAGAATGGGCAGTAAACGCAACCGCGGCTTTGGCAAAATTGCAGTAGAAATCATAGATGAAAAGGAAAAATCCTTAACTGATGGGCTAAGAGAAAAACTGGAGAAAGAACTATGAAAAGCCTAAAATATAGCATCAAACTTACTGCACCAACTATTATCTCTGGTATCGCAGGAGATTCAGTTACTAATTCTTGTCTTTCTTATATTCCAGGAACCACTATTTTAGGAATGTTGGCGACAAGATATATAAAAAAATATGAGACCGATTCTGAATTTGAGAGATTATTTCTAAGGGGCGCTCTTCAATTTAGAAACTTATATATACAAAAAGAAGGAAAGAGATATTTACCTTGTCCTAAAAATATCTTGCAAAACAAAAAAGATAAAAATATATTTCATATTTTATCCCAAGAAAATGATGAGGATATAGATTTACTTGATTATAATGAAGTAAATGGCTATTCATATATTATTGGTGAGAGTATTGATCTCCATAATCCGGAATTTAGTATAAACTTTCATCATCAGCGAAATTATAAAACGGGAATTCCTGAAGAAAATGTAATTTTCAATTATGAAGCATTGGACCCTAATCAGATATTTAATGGAGAGATTATTGGGGAAGAAGAGGATCTACAGTTAATAAGTGCACTTCTTGAAGAGAAAGAGGTTAGAATTGGGAAATCGAAAACTGCACAATATGGTAATGCTGAAATAATAAGCTACAAAATTGAAGATTTCCCCTTATCTGAAACCACATCAAATCCTATTTATCTTTATTGTGTTTCTGACCTTATTATATTCAATCAATTTGGATTTTCAAGTAGTTCTGTAGAAGATTTAGAAAAGCTTTTGGGAGCCAAGATCTTAGAAGCATATACCGAAAGTAGTAGAACAGAATCAGTAGTAATGGCTTGGAAAGCTAAGAAACCTTCATACAATACCTTGAAAGCTGGTTCTATCTTCTTATTAGAAGCCCTTCCTAAAAATTACCAAGATATTTTAGTTTATGGTTTAGGAGAAAGAACTTGGGAAGGATTCGGCGAAGTACAATTTATTACCCTACCTTTAAAATTGAGTAATTATGTTAAAAAGTCTACTCCTATTACTAAGCCACAATATAAAATCCCCCCTTTTATTAGAGAAAACATATTACAAAAAATTTATGAAAACCAAATCTATAATGGGTTAAAGGATAGGGCAATAAAAAAAGCTGCTATTATAGATTGTTCTCATCTTTCAAAAAGCTTAGTAGCAAAATTAGAAATTTTTGCTTCGAAATCTGATTTCTATGCAATGAAACAAATGCTGAATAATACAGCATTGAATAGATTAAAAAAAGTCTATATAGGTTATGATTCACTCTATGACTTTTTACAAGAGTCTCATTTAGAAAATGAGATAAAAGACATTCTAAGAGATATTAAGAGCCAAGGAAGAGAGAAAAAGCTTAGTGAACTTAAAGAAGAATTTGAGTTGGAAGATATTGAATTTGAAGAGGCACGTAAAGCATATCTCGTTAATTTCTTCTGGTTCTTGCGCAAGAAACTTGAAGGTGAATCAAAGAAGGAGGAAAACAAATGAAGTATGGAAAGATAATTTTAAAAGCTAACTTAGAATTAATCAGTCCTCTAATGATAGGCAGTGGTGAATCTGAAATCAGTGATCGTGATATCCTTTTAAATAAAGAGGGTAAACCTTTTATTCCTGCCAGTTCCTTTATGGGGAAATTGTATAATGAGCTCTCTTCTGATAAGAAGAAAAAGTATTTTGGTCAAAAGAAAGCAGGGGAAAATGATAAAAATGAGGAAGAAAATAAAGCGGAATCAAGTAAGTTTGAGCATCAATCCTATATCATTTGTGATGACTTACACTTAAGTGATGATTCAGCTAAAAACACTGCCATAAGAGATGGAATAAGGATTAATCCTGAAACAGGGTTAGTAGAAAAAGAAACCAAGTTTGATTATCAGGTTCTGGAGCCCGGAAATCATTTTGCACTGGAAATGAGTATTAATGTAGAACCAGATGATAACTATAATGATTGTAAGGAATTGATGAAGAATATAGTAAATGTGCTTAGTAATAGGCAATTTGCTTTAGGTGGAAAGACCAGTTCTGGATTTGGTAATCTTCAAGCTCAAAATATCAAAGTAATGGAATATGATTTTGCAGACAAAAAGCAAGCTGCTGCTTATCTCTTGAAAAAAGAGACGGAGAACCTATTTTCTGAATATATAGAAGAAAATCCTATGCTGAATGACGAGTTTCGCATTAATGCCTCTTTTCAGATAGTAAATTCTTTTCTCATTCGTTCCTATTCCAAAACTCCTTATGGCTCTGATGCCACTCAAATAAAATGTGGAGACAAATTTGTGCTTCCTGGAACTTCTTTACGAGGAGCTTTAAGGGCAAGAGCACAAAAGATATTAAATCTGCTATGGGAAAACAAAAAAGATGAAGTTGATATGTTTATAGCTGCTTTGTTTGGCACTACTTCTCTGGAAAAGAAGAATGAATACTCTGTTCCTTCTTCACTTTATGTTTCAGAAACGGTTATAGATAATGTTAAATGCGAAATGCAAAACAGAATCCAGATAGATCGTTTTACTGGAGGAACTATAGAAAGTGCTCTTTTTGATTCTATGCCTGTATTCCCAGTTCCAAATGATGAAGCCCAACTGGTTAATCTCACATTGACCATTCACAAGCCCCTTCCTTCTCAAAAGGGATTATTACTTCTTCTCTTAAAAGACTTATATACCTCTGAACTTCCCATTGGAGGTGAAAAAAATGTAGGCAGAGGATTATTAAAAGGAACTAAAGCAACAGTAACTAATGGTGACCAATCAATCCATTTTAGTAATTTTGAAGATATAGATGAAGCAACACAAAAGCTTTTTAATCAATATATAGAAGCACTTATATCAAAAAGTGATAATGAAGCAATAGAAGAATATATAGCTAAGTTTAAGAAAGCAAAGGCTTAGGAGTAAAAATGATGGAAGAATTACCCAAGATTCAAGAACTAAAATGTAGAATTGAGTATATTAATAAACTTGAAAGTCTTGAAGATATAAATCAATATCTGGAAGATAAAGATTACCTGGTTTATATAATAACTCTTTCAGGCATCAGTTTTGGTGAATTTAGTAATTATCAGTTTAAACTGATTGAAGATATAACAAAACTGGATAGATTAGAAGAATTAAGAATATTTGATAAAGAAAGGGAATTGCATATCTGGAGACAATCAGATGGTAAAGGTGGTTCAGTTTTGAAGGGTAGATTGAGAATAGATAATCCCATTGAAGAAGCTGAACAATGTTATTATCGTGATGCGAAACAGCTTCTTTTTGGGGCAAATAGAGAGCACTTACAAAATGGTTTTACTTTTCTTAAAGAAGACAGAGGTTTTGGCGTGATTATTCCCAATTCTCTTTTATCAAAATTAAAAGATAATCCGAGATTATATCTTTGTACTCGTAACTATCTGGAAGAATGGGATAATGGACAATTGAGCTACTGTGATAGCCGTTTTATATCCATTGAGGGGGTAAATAATGACTAAGGCAACATTGTATGTAAGTCGTTCTAAAAAAGGAGCAGTAGTTTTAGATATTCAACCAGAAAATGCGGGGAAGAGATCTCTACCTGATTCGGTATTCCGAGAAGATGAAAAAATAAAAAGTCTTGAGCCCGGAGAATATGAAGTAGAAATTGAATTGGAAGAGAATACTAAAAAGATTGTAGCATTAAGCATAGATGACCATACTATTAGGTTACCTGAATTTAAGCCAGTTCCAAAGTATCAACCTAAACAAGAAAAGTCACAGTTAAAAGAAACCACAACCAGTCCGGAACAAGCTTATGCTCCCTACAATTTTGTTTCTCTGGATGATATCGTAATTTTCTATAATAAAGATGCTTTACCTCGTAGAAACTCTTTTACTGGTTTATCAGGAAGGATTAATCTTAATATTGAGACCAAGACCCCCCTTTATATTCAGAGAACATTAACGGAAAAAGAAGTGGAAGAACTAACCAAAATAGAAAAGGAAGAGAATAATAAAGAAAAGATACGGGATTTCAATAGAAAGATTTACCAGTCCTTCAGTCCAGCTTCAGGGAAATATAAAATACCAGGTTCTTCCTTAAGAGGGATGGTTCGTAGTTTATATGAAATAGCCACTTACAGCAAAATGAGCTTTCTGGATGACCGTAAACTTTACTTTCGTGCTTTTGCTGATAGAGCTAAGTTATTACAAGAATATTATAATAAAAGAATGATTAATGAAGATAAAAATGCTATACCTCGGTTAAAAGTAAAAGCAGGATATCTCTTTAAATCAGGAAAGGACTTTTATATTAATGAGGCAGAAAATTATTATAGAGTAGAAGAAGATAAGGTACTAAATGAAGATTTTATAAAACTTCCTTTTTCTAAAAAAGGTAATGATGAAAAATCAAAATATGATGATTATATCACTGCTAATCCTTATCTTAAAATTGGCTATAGTTTGAAAAATCATATTGTAAGGAATGGCTTTATAATTATTAATAATATAATGCCATACAATGAGGTTTTGCCAGAAGATTATCAAGAAGGATATATAGTATTCTCCAAAGGAATACCTCTTTCGTCTAAAACTAAACGTAAATATTGGGTTGTTGGTAAAAAAACTGATAAAAAACATAAGATTGATGAGACAGTAGTGAATGATTATTATAATGATAAAAACCGAAATAGCATTAACCTGATAGATTATCTCAATAAGAATAAAAAACAATATACAAAGGGAATCCCTTGTTTCTTTTTATATGAAGATGGTCAAGTGACTGCTTTTGGTAATACCGCTCTTTTCCGAATTAGCTATAAAAACTCTATTGGAAAGCTCCTTCCTGAAAATCATAAAAGTGATGAACTGGATATGGCAGAAGCTCTTTTTGGAAGAGTTATGAAAAAACAAGAAGATACAATCAATGGAAGAATCTATTTTGATGATGCTGTAGCCAAAGAGGCAGTTGCTTTTGAAAAACCTATTTATCCAAAAATTCTTGCCAATCCAAAACCTACTTCCTTCCAGTTATATTTAAAGCAACCATCAGATGTTACTTTTGATACTATCAGACATTATGATAGTCCAGATGCAAAGCTTAGAGGCTATAAACAATACTGGCATAAAAAAAGTGAAAATTTTGAAGAAGACTCACCCGATTTTGATCCTCAAAAAGATACCCAGCATACTTTAATAGCTCCTATAAAGCCAGGAGCTAAATTTCAAGGTTCTATTCGTTTTGAGAATTTAAGTGAAGAAGAATTAGGGGCTTTGCTTTTTGTTTTAAATTTACCCGAAGGCTATTGTCATAAAATAGGAATGGGAAAACCTCTTGGATTAGGCTCAATTAAGATAACGGCAACTCTAAACATCCTTGACCCCAAGAAGCGCTATAGCAATCTAACTGATAATGGATATACTAATGATGACCCTTCTAAATATTTGGACGCTTATAAAGAACTTTTAAAAAAGCATCATATTTTAAATACAGAAAATCCTTGGGATTTAATGAGATTTAGAGAACTTAAAAAAATGCTTGATTTTGCTAATCATCCCGATGAATCAAAAACTGAATATATGCCTTTAGATCAATTCAGAGAAAGAGGCGTATTACCTGAACCACTTAAGGTCTAATAAATAATAAAGCCCCGAGATATATTTCGGGGCTCATTTTTCTATAGGGAGATTTATAGCTAAATCCATAATCTCTGGCATAGAAAGTTTCGGATTTTGATACCAGATAGTTAGAGCTCTTTGAAGATAAACACCAATCTCTTTACCTTCTTTAATCTGATATTGTTCCATAAATTCAGTGCCAGTTATATGGAAAGGATTAGCATCCATTTCATTTTTCAGTTCTATTGCCAGTTTTGACAGAGCAGACTTGGTTCCTGACCTCCATCCTTTATAGTTATCCACACATTGTAATAAAATCTCGAGTTCTTCAAAATCATCGTTAACTTTATGAATAGCTTCACGAAGATGACTGAGTTCCATTTCAGTTTTTAGATAACACTCATTTAGAAAGACTCTTATAGCATAGAGCAGATTATCAATGTGTCTGTTTTGCTTATTGGAAAAATAGCGATGATAACTTATGAGTGGTTCAAGATTAACTTTTAATTCTGAGTTAGAATCCGTTCTGTTCAAATAAAATGGTAAACAGAGAAAGCAAAATCTTCCCTCCAAGCTTTCCAAGGTCTGGATAAGTTTACTTAGTTCAGGATGTTTCAACCAGTTCAAGGTCTTTTCATCCAGAGTGATATTGTTAAATTCTGATAATAAATGACTCATTAGCTGAAAGGATTGTAGCAGATATTGAGCTTTAAAGAAAGATTTAAGTAGGAGAATTTTCTCAAGCTCTCGGGTTATTCTCAGGGGATTAAGTTCTTCAAGAAGGAAGCTTTTATTCTGGATTTCAGCACCTGTTTTTTCTTCAATAGTGAAATTATCCAGTTCTGCAGTTAAACGCACTGCTCTCAGAATTCTTATGGGGTCTTTCACAAAGCCCTTTCCTTCCGATTCACAGGCTCTAATTAATCTGCTTTCTAAATCTTTTATACCTTTTTGGGTGAAATCAAGTAAATCACCGCTATGAATAGCTATCATTAAGGCATTAATAGTAAAATCCCTGGAGCGTGCATCTTCTTCCACCGAGGCAAAAGTTTTATGGACCTTACCATTATCCATCTCAATCCGAATTTGCGTCGGAGAAAGTTCCAGTGAATAACCATCTATTTTAGTCATTAAAGTTTCAGTTCTCTGATATCGCACAACTTTTCTGATTAATCCTTTCTCTTGCAGAATATTAGCCAGAAGTTTATCGCCCTCTTCCTTTTCCACACAGATATCCAAATCGGTTCTTTCTCGTTTTAGATACATATCTCGGACACATCCACCAGCAAAATAACAACAATATTCCAGTTCTGTGCCTTTTATAGCACCATAAATCTTCTTTCGTATCTCTTCTAATTCTATCATAGCGGATTGCCTGCAGACCCTGAGCACTAATTTCTAAAAATATATAGGTATTAATTGCCTTGAAGGGATAGAAGATATGGGATTAAAAATTTAATATTTTTCAGCCTGCAGCTCAGACTTCCAAAATCTCCTTTTCTTTACTTTTTTCAGCTTCATCTATCTTTTTAATCCATTCATCAGTAATATCCTGGATATCTTTTAGCATCTTTTTCTGTTCATCTTCGCTGATTTCACCGTCTTTTTCCAGTTTTTTCACCTGTTCATTGGCTTCTCTTCTGATATTACGTATGGCAACCCGGGTATCTTCAGCAATCTTTTTAAGATTCTTAGCGATTTCCTTTCTCTTTTCCTCAGTTAGAGGTTGAAAAGGAAGACGGATAACATTTCCATCATTTTCAGGAGTAACCCCCAGATTAGCAGCTAAAATAGCTTTCTCAATATCAGCCAGAGTGGTCTTATCCCAGGGTTGGACAATAATCATTCTGGGTTCTGGTATGGAGATATTACAAAGCTGTTTAATGGGAGTAGACTGTCCATAATAGTTTATACGAATGTCATCCAGAACGGAAGCACTGGCGCGACCAGTTCTAATTTTGGAAAATTGATGCAACATAGCATCAAAAGTTTTCTTCATCTTTTCTTTACATTCATCTAAAATTTCATCCATAATATCCTCTTTTGTTTCCCTAGGGAATTAAGCATAAATATAGGTTCCAAAATCAGGTTGAGTGAGAGCCATTTCTATTCCACCTGCTCGGGTGAGATTAAATATTTTTAAAGGTATCCGATTTTCCAGAGCTAAAGAAAAAGCTGTCATATCCATCACTCCCAGCTTTTGTTCCAGGCATTGACTAAAACTGGCAGAACTGATGAATTGAGCATTAGAATCTACTTTTGGATCGGAAGTGTAAAGTCCATCTACTTTGGTGCCTTTCAATACCAAATCTGATTGTAATTCTATTGCTCGTAAAATAGCAGCGGTATCAGTGGTAAAGAAAGGATTTCCGGTGCCTCCACCGATAAAGCATATTTGACCAGTTTCCAGCGCTTCTGAAGCTTTGGAAGGAGTGTAAAGTTCGGTGATATTATCCATTATCAGACAGGAAAAAGCTCTGGCTGGACAATTTTTAAGATTTAGTATCTCAGCTAAATAAAGTGAATTTTGAATGGTGGCTAACATTCCAACATGGTCAAGCACCACTCTATCAAGATTCTGATTTTTCCAGGTTCCACCCCGGAATATATTTCCACCACCCAGAACTATAGCTATACTATAACCTTTTTGGCGAACTTTAATAATTTCATCAGTTAACCGATCAATAACCTCATCGTCAAAACCATATCCTTGAGGTCCTGCCAGGATTTCGCCACTGATTTTTAGCATCACTCGGTGAATCTTTTCAGGCTGAAAAAGCATAATATCACCTCATTTCCGCTTTTATAGAAAAATTTGGATTATTCTTCGCCCAGAGCGTAACGCACGAATCTGGAAATCTGAATATTTTCTCCGGTCTGAGCTATGGTGCTATTGATTAGGTCACGAACAGTGACACCTGGCTCATTAACCAGTTCCTGTTCCAGAAGAGCATTTTCGCTACAGAACTTTTTAAGGGTTCCTTCCACTATTTTCTCTACGATTTCTGGCTTTTTCCCTTCGTTAATAGCTTTATTTCTTGCAATTTCTCTTTCTCTTTCAATTATTACCGGGTCTATCTGGTCACTGGTTATAGCCAATGGATTGGTTGCAGCAATCTGAAGTGCAAGTTCCTGAGCCAGCTTTTTAAATTGTTCAGTGCGAGCTACGAAATCACTTTCGCAATTCAATTCCAGCATAACACCAAGTCTCCCATTAAAATGGATATAAGCATGTATTAAGCCTTCTTTAGTCTGGCGACTTGCCTTACTCTCTGCTTTAGCAATACCTCTTTCTCTTAGATATTTGATAGCCGCTTCCATGTCTCCATTAGTTGCTTCCAGTGCTTTACGACATTCTAAAATTCCCACACCAGTTCTATCTCTTAGTTCTTTCACTTGTTTTGCTGTTATTTCTTGCATTGATACTCCTTTGTAATGGTTAAAATTGAATCAGGACAGGATTAGACCTGTTTTCTCTAAGTGTTAGGCTTCCGGTTGAGCAATAGTTTCGGTTAATTCTTCAGTCGTAACTATTTCTTCTTCCTCTTCTTCGTCTTTAGGAGGTGTTGTTGCCATTTCAATCATCTCAGGTGTAAATTCATCTCCTATTACTGGCATCTCTAAAGTCGCCCCTTCACCTTCAGTAGCGATATTTTTACCTTCAAGCACGGCATTTGCCATTATATCTGAGATTAATTGGATGGCACGAGTGGCATCATCATTTGCCGGAATAACATAATCCACCAGGTCAGGATCACAATTAGTATCTACCATAGCAATGATAGGGATATGCAGGATACGAGCTTCATGAACCGCAATAGCTTCATGCCCCACATCCACTACAAACATAGCACTAGGTAAAGCATCCATATCACGGATACCACCTAAATAGAGCTCTATTTTATCATGCATCCGCTTCATCTTTAGCTGTTCCAGCTTGGTATATTTGTTGATAGTTCCATCTGCAACGATAGATTCATAATACTTCATTTTCTCAATGCTTTGTCTGATAGTTTGCATATTAGTCAACATTCCACCATACCAGCGTTGATTGACATAGAAAACACCAGCTTTTTCTGCCGCTTCCTTGATAGCCGCTTGAGCTTGCTTTTTTGTGCCTACGAAAAGGATGTATTCCTGACGACTGGCTACTTCTCTTAAAAATTGATAGGCTTCATTGATGGCATCAACGGTCTGTTTAAGGTCAATAATATGAATACCATTTCTTTTTAAGAAGATATACTTCTTCATCTTAGGATTCCATTTATAGGTCTGATGACCAAAATGGACTCCTGCTTCAAGCAATTGTTTCATTGTAACTACGGACATCATTTCTCCTTTCTAAATATTACGGTTTATTCTTCCGCACCAGAGATCTAAGCAATTCAGAGGAAAAGTATCCTCACCGCCTTGCAACTCTCAATGCGTGTATTTTGGGTTAATGGTAGTTCTAAAGTATACCACTTACCTTTTTTAGTATTAACGTTTGGAAAATTGGAATCTTTTTCTGGCTTTAGGTCTACCGCTTTTCTTCCGTTCCACCATCCTGGGGTCACGGGTTAAGTAGCCTCTTGCTTTTAACTGAGGACGCAGATTTTCATCAAATTCCACTAAGGCACGAGCAATACCATGACGAATAGCTCCCGCTTGACCGCTTAGACCTCCTCCAGAAACATTAACATACACATCAAAATTATCGCTCAAACCAAGCTCCTGCAAGGGCTGCTCTATTATCATAGCCAGAGTTTCGCGCTGTAGATATTTCTTCATCTGCACATCATTGATGATTCTTTTTCCTGTTCCTGGCATTAAGCGAACTCGTGCTACTGCATTCTTTCTTCTGCCAACTGCATTATAAGTTTGCATACTTGATTCTCCTTAAAGTTTTAATTCCACAGGTTTCTGAGCACTGTGTGGATGTTCATTACCAGCATAAACTTTTAACTTTTTAAACATAGCATCACCCAGAACAGTCTTGGGCATCATACCTCTAACCGAATGTTCAATTATCTTTGTTGGATTTTTCTCCAGCATCCTGGAATAGGGAACATCTTTCAATCCACTGGGATAGCCACTAAAACTATGATAAACCTTCTGGATGCTCTTTAAACCAGTTACTTTAACCTTATCAGCATTGATGACTATAACATAATCCCCCGTATCAATATTACGAGCATAATACGGTTTGTGCTTCCCGCAAAGGATAGAAGCTATTTTACTGGATAAACGACCCAAAGGTTGATCCGTGGCATCTATAACATACCAGGCACGTTCTATATCACCCGGTTTGGGAGTTAGGGTCTTCATCTCATCTCCTTACAACTTTTAGATTAAAAATACAAGATTTTTTATAAGCTTATAGTGTCAAGGATTTTTGCAGCTCTTTTTTATTATGATATTTTGCAGTTCTGATTTATCCGTGAGTTTCCCTATTATTGGATTTAATCCTTCTATAGCCTAGTGAGACCAGAAAACAGGGCAGTAGACGTCCTCGTCTACTAAGCTTCGTAGAAGCTTGGTATCTTTAGTAGATAAGGCTGAAACTATATCTTCACATAAGCTTTTTTATGCTTTTTTGATCCTATAGATACAGCTAAAGCTATGTCCTCAAGAACACAAAGCCTTCGGCTTTATGAGACAAGAAAACGGGGCAGTAGACGTCCTCATCTACTAAGCTTCGTAGAAGCTTGTTATCTTTAGTAGACAAGGCCATATCGCTACAAGCTCAAGAAATCTCATACCACACTATTAAGGGATAATTAGCTAAGCAATCCTGCTTTTTATAAACTTAGTTTTGATGGCATATGATAACTAACCATTCAAGATAGATATAAAAAACCCCGGGTTTTTAAAAACCCGGGGCATAGGTCAGTTAATGTATTTGTTTATTTTACAATGACCATCTTCTTGGTCTGGTTCAAGCTCGGAGTAGTCAATTTGTAGAAGTAGATTCCACTTCCGCAAATATTACCCTGACTGTCTCTTCCATTCCATTGGATGGTATGAATACCTTCAGTGACTTTGTAGGTCTTTACCACCTGTCCCATAATATTGTAGATGGTAAGAGTGCCTGTCTCACCTGCCTTGATAGCCACTTCAATATTGGTGCTATTATTAGCCCGGAAGGGGTTAGGATAAGCATTCTTCAAAGTGGTGATTTCAGGCATTACAGGAGGTACATTACCCTCTACAACCACGATAACTGGACCATGGAACTGGGAGTTATTGAAGTCAACACTTTCAAGCCAGTAGTAGTAGGTGGTATGATTCTCTACTTCTCTATCTTCAATGGTATAGATATGTTCCTGACTGGTGTTAGTAGCAGGAATCATAGTGGGAGTTATCAAGATAGCATTATTCAGATTATTCTCTTCATTACGATATACCCGATATCCACTCAGATTAGTCTCGGTCTGGCTAACCCAGGTCAGCTGCACATAGAATTCATTCGTGAGCACAGCAGTGAAGCTGGACAATTCTACCGGTAATGGAGGACTATAGGGAGAAAGAGTAAAGGTAATATCGGTGTCTTCGGTTAATCCACCCACTGGTACAGTATAGTATTCTGGTGTCCAGGTATATAAATGAGTAGGATCATAAATGGAGAATACTGTTTCGGCTGCAGGGTCTATACAAGTATAAGGAGTTGTTGCACCGCTGATCGGTACTCCATAAATTGTTAGAGGGACATTAACATACGCATCAGTCACACTATCATAAGCTTGGATTGTTAATGTATAAGATATTTTATCTTCAGGCTGAGGTCCAGGATTATTTAATGGAGGAGTTGGTGGTTCTTCAGGATCAAAATCTTCTTCCGGAGCTGCATAATAATTTCCTTCCTCCGAAGATTTCCATTCACCATAGTTATCTTTTGCTCCGTAATAGAATAGGGTCACTGGTAAGAGACCATAATCAAACGTATTGTCCGGATCAGCAATGGGGACAAAGAAGAGATGTGCTTCAGGCATTCCCGGTATAGCAGGAATATCCCATCTGGAAAGATAATCTCTCCACTGGAATTCAAGAGTGGCAACATCATTCTCAAACATATCTGCGGTAACGGTCTTAGGATTCTCTCTCCAGTGCTTTCTATATGTTAGTCCAGCAGCAGTAAAAGATGCTAAATCTGTGGGTAATGCTGCAATAGTATAGGTTCCCAGTAGGTCATTGGTATTATCATTATTATCTGTCAGTATAAGTACTGGTGTTCCATCAAGCCAGACATCTCCAAGAGTTAAGACGTTTCCATTAGGTAAGGTGACCTCATTAAATCCCATATTACATGCGGCTGGTGGCTCACTAATAGTTAATTGATAACAAGTTTTCATCTGGAAAGTGATGGAGTAAGCATAATTTGTCTTTGGACCGTTCTTGGAACCAAAGGACGCAACCTTTAAGTTTGCTCCTTTTCCACCAGGGATTTCTACGAAATCACTCTCTGACACGGTAATTGTGGTAGGATCCCAGAATTGACCACCAGTTAAGGTTGTAGTTGCAAGAGAATAAACACCTGTTAGATCCGTTACTGCAGTTGAGCTCGTAAAGGTATAAGGTGTAACCTGACCAGTTGGAATTGCATCTTTTATAATTTCAACTCCCTCTGGTGTAGAATTTACCGTCAATGCCCAGGTATCAACGATTACGGGAGTCCCTACGAAATTTATGGTTGTAGTAGTAAAACCTTCAGGTACCGTGTAGCTCGGAGGATTCCAAGTATAAACAGGATTATTAATGGTATAAACATCACCTACAGTCGGATTTTCAAAGTCATGAGGTGTAATGAAACCACTATATTCCCCATTAATCCATATAGGTTGACCAGTGGGATCTGAGGTTATAGTCAGGACCTGAGTAATTACAGGATAAGGAGGAATAACCTGAACTGGAGATTGAATGTTGATAAGAGATCCTCCTGAAGGTATAATTAAATCCCATTCTGCCTCTTCTTGAGTTGGTATATATTTCACATACATATGAATGGTCCAACCTGATTGCCATTGAGTGGGGAAAGATCCTAACTGGAGTTGTATACCTGTATAATAAGGAATATCAGTTCCTGTCCCCATCCTACTAATTCTAAGGGTTTGGGGAGGAGTTGGTATGGTAGTTCCTGGTAAATACATATCAGTTCCTAAAGTTTCAGGACCACTAGAAGGACCTATCATTGTAGCATGAATAATATAATCTGGTGATGTAGTAGTACCTGTATTGGTTACTGGTGCTTCACTTCCATCAGCTAAGCTACATCTTTGAAGATAAACACGACTAGTTCCACCAAATAATAGGGTAATTCCTATAATAAGTATAAGGCTTAAAAATAACTTTCTTTTCATCTTTGACTCCTTTACTTAGATTGTTTTGCAGGTGATACAGGTTTGGAAACAGAACGAGAGGGCCAAGTTACTGGACTTAGGGCGTATACTTGCATGGGAGAACCAATAGATACAGGGAAATCTCCATCCCAATACCCTACATTAATGGTAGCAAACCAAGTTTGAGTAGCATTATCCCAATAACTCATAGTATCCAATACTTGAATCTCGTCGCCCACTGTGCTTGCCATTGTAATATCGGAACGATTTAAGGGAATCATAATATCATTTAAACCTACTAATAAATTATAGGTAGCATTAGCAGCAGGCATATTACCAATACTATAAGCATTAAAAGGAGTTAATGCATATATCATCATAACAGATCCAGGATGTATAGGGAAATCACCATCCCAGTAACCTACATTAATAGCCGCAAACCAGGTTTGGGTAATATTATCCCAATAACTCATTGTATCTAACATATCAGGATATAAAGCTGCAAAGTCACTTGCCATAGTAAGTCCCTGATCCATTGGTAAGGCAATATGATTTAAACCTGCTACACAGGGGTATTTAACATATCCGACGATTGCGGATGGTTCGGATTCAACTGCTGCCAGTATGCCAATGGCAAAAATAAACAGCAGCGGAATTATTAACTTTTTCATAACATTCCTCCTGAAAATATAAACTTAACTAATTCAGAAAGCATCATCTAGCCTAAGCTTTAAATTTAATGCTTTCTTCAAGATTAAAAAACTATCCGGTAAATTCTTTACCGGGCTTACTTGCGACAACCATTCTTTATTCATCGCACATTACACTTTTATTTTTTATGTATTCATTTTATAAAATACTAACTAAATACTCTTATTATAATGTCAAGTAAAAAAATCACTTTTTTCACGATTTTGTTCATTTTATTTGAAAAATCCTTCCACTATAAGCTTAATGGACTTACTTATGACAGCCTTTCTTTATCACATATCACACTCTATATTTTTTATGTTTTCATATGATAAAATACAGATTAAATACTTTTATTATAAAGTCAAGAAGAAAATCACTTTTTTTCACTATTTTGTTTCTTTTATTTTAAAACCTTTCCACTATAAGCTTACTGGACTTACTTATGACAACTTTTCTTTCTTCATCACGCATTACTCTCTATATTTTTTATACATCTATCATAATTTAAAAGCTAAACATCATCCTCATAATGTCAAGCACAAAATAACATTTTTTAATAAATTTTTGTAGATATTGGGCTATAATTTTGCAACCTACATTATTACAATATATTAGCTCTGTATAATTTCTCTCTCATATAAAATGATAGAAAGACTATTCCCCAAGCAAAGATATAAATATATATTGGTTATTCCTTTTATTTTTTTAGCTTTCCTGCATCCCATCCTTTTATTTTTTTCATCAGTCTTGCATCTCATCCTTTTATATCTGTCCTGCATACAATTTTTAAATAATATGCAAAATGGTATGCAAAGATAACGGTATGCAATTGTAATGGTATGCAAAGGTCCTCCTTTGCATCAAGCTCACAATTGCTGGATTATAAGGCATTCAAATAATGGTATGCAGCTATATGGTATGCAAAGGTCCTCCTTTGCATAAAAGAACACAATTGCGTAATTAGCTTATGAAGTTATTAAGTTAAAAAATTTATAAAAGTTATCCCGCTTTTAATTTATTAATAATTAGAACTGGTGCCGCTTGGTGCAGATGGGGACATCTGCACACCATGGTTTTTTACATCAATTCCTGATGATTATCACTTATCGTTAATTTCACGGTTTCGTAATTATATTGTACGTAAAAATAATGGTATGCAAATAATGGTATATAAAGATAATAGTATGCAAAGGTCCTCCTTTGCATAAAAGACCACAGTTGCTTAATTATAGGGTATGCAAATATGAGATATAAAGATAATGGTATGCAAGTAATGGTATGCAAAGGTCCTCCTTTGCATAAGGTACGTTTTAGCTGGTACCGCTTGGTGCAGCTATATGGTATGCAAAGGTCCTCCTTTGCATCAAGCTCACAATTGCTGGATTATAAGGCATTCAAATAATGGTATGCATGTAATGGTATGCAAGTAATGGTATGTTAGCTGGTGCCGCTTGGTGCAGATGAGGACATCTGCACACCATTGTATTTGCATCACATCCTCAAGATTATCAATTATCTCTAAGTTCCCATTTGCGTGATTAGCTTATGAAATTACTTATAAAACCACATTTAAAAGTTATCCCGCTTTCAATTTCTTTCAAATAAGTGTAAAGGTTATACCGACTGGTGCAGATGGGGACATTTATATCTACTCACCATAACTTATCACGCTTTTAATTTATTACGAATATGTTTAGAACTGGTGCCGCTTGGTGCAGATGTGGACATCTGCACACCATGGTTTTTTACATCAATTCTTGATGATTATCACTTATCGTTAATTTCACGGTTTCATAATTATATTGTACGTAAAAATAATGGTATGCAGGTAATAGTATGCAGGTAATGGTATGCAAAGGTCCTCCTTTGCATAAGGGATGTTTAAAACTGGTGCCGACTAGTGCAGATGGGGACATCTGCACACCATTTATATCTACACACCATTAACATCTTCACACCATTAACATCTTCACCCCAACATATTACCCAAATTTAAAGTAGGAATATTCCCAGTCTTTAATATAGTCTACCAGTCTTGCTTTAACGGGATTTTTTAAATAGTAATTAATTACATTATAATAGTCTTGTTCATTGCGTATAATTCTATCAAAGTAGTCATCTTCCCAGACCTTACCAGTTCTCTTTAATTCTTGATTAATCATCTTCGCCGTATAGGTTTTTATTCGTTTGATAATGTCGCTTAAATGGTAAGATTCCCCTTTTTCATCAGTTAAGGGTTTAATTAAAAGATGAATATGATTGGGCATAATACAATAACAATGTAGGTCATATAGTTTATTATCATAGAAATTAAAAGTAGATTGAATGATTTGAGCAATTCTGGGCTCGGTTAATGTTATCCCTTCACATTTGATAGAGGCAATGAAATTATCCCAATTTTCCATATCCTGCATAAATGATTTATATTCTTTTTCCCTATTGGCTCCATCTTCTTTTTTAATTTGTCTAAGAAATGATCTAAGTTTTTCCTCTTTAACTCGTATAGCATAAGGTAGCACAAAATCCAATTTCCAATTTATAGAGATTATTCGTTCCCTCAACTGAATATGCGGAATTTTACGAAAGCTTTTTTCTACAATATCATCATCTATATCACCCATATAAATCTCCTTATATTGTGAAAATAATATGAATAAAATCAATCTTAAAAGTAGTTAATATTTTGTAAAGAAAATACATTAATTATGCAATTATATATGATAGTGTCTTTATATATTTGAATTCTAACGGTAGAACTGCTGACGCTTGGTGTAGATGAGGACATCTGCACACCATGGTTTTTGCATCAATTCCTGATGATTATCACTTATCGTTAATTTCAGGGTTTTGTAATTATATCATACGTAAAAATAATGGTATGCAGGTAATGGTATGCAAAGGTCCTCCTTTGCATCATGTATGTTTTTAGCTGGTGCCGCTTGGTGCAGATGAGGACATTTATATCTACACACCATAACTTATCACGCTTTTAATTTGTTTCAAATAAGTTTAAAGGTTATACTGCTTGGTGCAGATGGGGACATCTGCACACCATGGTTTTTGCATCAATTCCTGATGATTATCACTTATCGTTAATTTCACGGTTTCGTAATTATATTGTACGTAAAAATAATGGTATGCAGATAATGGTATGCAGATAATGGTATGCAGGTAATGGTATGCAAAGGTCCTCCTTTGCATTATATAGGTTTTAGCTAATGCCGCTTTGTGTAGCTATATGGTATGCAAAGGTCCTCCTTTGCATAAGATGTGGTTTTAGCTAATGCCGCTTTATGCAGCTATATGGTATGCAAAGGTCCTCCTTTGCATAAGGGATGTTTAAAACTGGTGCCGACTAGTGCAGATGAGGACATCTGCACACCATTAACATCTACACACCATAGACATCTTTACATCATTAACATCTACATACCAATAAATTAACCAAATTTAAAGTAGGAATATTCCCAGTCTTTAATATAGTCTACCAGTCTTGCTTTAACGGGATTTTTCAAATAGTAATTAATCACATTATAATAGTCTTGGTCATTGCGTATAATTCTATCAAAGTAGTCATCTTCCCAGACCTTACCATTTCTCTTTAATTCTTGATTAATCATCTTCGCCGTATAGGTTTTTATTCGTTTGATAATGTCGCTTAAATGGTAAGATTCCCCTTTTTCATCAGTTAAGGGTTTAATTAAAAGATGAATATGATTGGGCATTATACAATAACAATGTAGGTCATATAATTTACTATCATAGAAATTAAAAGTAGATTGAATGATTTTTGCAATTCCGGGCTCGGTTAATGTTATCCCCTCACATTTGATAGAGGCAATGAAATTATCCCAATTTTCCATATCCTGCATAAATGTTTTATATTCTTTTTCCCTATTGACTCCATCTTCTTTTTTTATTTGTCTAAGAAATGATCTAAGTTTTTCCTCTTTAACTCGTATAGCATACGGTAGCACAAAATCCAATTTCCAATTTATAGAGATTATTCGTTCCCTCAGCTGAATATGCGGAATTTTACGAAAGCTTTTTTCTACAATATCATCATCTATATCACCCATACATATCTCCTTATATATTGTAAAAATAATATGAATAAAATCAATCTTAAAAATAGTTAATATTTTGTAAAGAAAATACATTAATTATGCAATTATATATGATAGTGTCTTTATAGATTTGAATTCCAACAGTAGTACTGCTGCCGCTTGGTGTAGCTATATGGTATGCAAATAATGTTATGCAAAGGTTCTCCTTTGCATATAAGACCACAATTGCGGGATTATAAGGTATTCAAATCATAGTATGTAAAGATAATGGTATGCAGGTAATGGTATGCAAAGGTCCTCCTTTGCATAAGATATGGTTTTAACTGGTGCCGCTTGGTGCAGCTATATGGTATGCAAAGGTCCCCCTTTGCATCACGTCCTCAAGATTATCGATTATCTCTAAGCTTGTGATGGCGTAATTGCTTATGAATTTATTTATTAAAAAAAATTATAAAAGTTATACCGCCTTTAATTTATTACGAATATGTTTAGAACTGGTGCCGCCTTGTGCAGATGGGGACATCTGCACACCATTAATATCTACACACCATTACTTATCACGCTTTTAATTTATTACGAATATGTTTAGAACTGGTGCCGCCTTGTGCAGATGGGGACATCTGCACACCATTAATATCTACACACCATAACTTATCACGCTTTTAATTTATTACGAATATATTTAGAACTGGTGCCGCTTGGTGCAGATGAGGACATCTGCACACCATTTTTATCTGCACACCATTTTTATCTACACACCATTAATTAGCACACGATTAACATATGAAGGCACTAAGTTAGGAGTCCTATAATTCTTAACAAAAAAATCGGTAGGTTAATATGGCAAAAATATGTTTACATCAGAGGAATATATTTTTATATAAAGGTCATTTAGGTTAATATATAAGGACTATTTAAAATTTACTTAGTTAAAGTATATTTTGATTATATAAAATTCAATTAATTAAGGAATATTTGGAATATATCACAGTCATTTAGTTAAGATATATTTGGATTATATATCAGTCATTTAGTTTAGGTGTATAAGAATTATTTACCAGTATTTAGTTTAGGTATATAAGGACTATACCATTCATTTAGGTTAGTATATAAGGATATTAAGGAATCTGTTTTCTGCTGAAGTAGTCACTTTGATAAGGATATTCAGGAATCCATTCCCTGATGAGGACAACTCTTTCCTTTGTTTATCTAAGCTATAACATAAAATAATCAACTCTACTAATTACATATAAATCATATAGTTAGCCTGAGATATAAATATTTATATAATAAATCCAGAAAAAAAATTGCATTTTTTATTTGACATTTATTTGCACTTAATTTATATGTATATTATAGAAAATGAAAATAAGGATATTGATATAGCTATTTAGCTAAAAGAATTTTCTTGTAAAGGAGAGGAAGATGGAACTTGCGAATTCATATGTCTCCAAGTTCAAAAAGGACAGGTGCTATACTTGTATCCATTTTCTTCTTCGTAACCCCAATTTTTTAAGCAATCTTCGGGAAAATAAATTAACCCTCTGTTACTCTTTATGCAATTATGTAAAAATATCATCGCTATTACACTCACATAACGCCAAAAGAGTAGATTCAGGGATAACTTCAGTTAAACTTAACTTTCGTAATCAGGCAGGTTTTGCTTCTCTGGCATCTAATTTCCTGCCCCAAGGAGCAAACCTATAGCAAAGAAAAATAATTTAGACCCTTAACCAAATTCATAAGATTAAACTTAAAAAAGGAGTTTTAGTTATGAAAAAATTAATCTTACTATTATCGCTAATAGCGATATTGGCATTAACTACTCTGGGATTTGCTGATACGGTACAAGTAGGTGAGGGAACAGCTACTACTTCATATTTACCTATTTACAGTTGGTATGGATATAACTATACTCAACAAATCTATCTTCAAACCCAGATAAATAAGAGTGGGGAAATTACCAAGCTCAGATTCTTCTATGTTTCTGGTGTTATCACAAATTCCAAAGATTGGGTTATTTATATGGGACATACCACCAAGACCTCATTTTCTTCTACTACAGATTGGGTGCCTTTGGCTAATCTTACTCAGGTTTTTGCTGGTGATGTTTCTAGTTATCTTCCAACAGCTAATAACTGGATGGAGATTCCTTTAACTACACCTTTTAATTATAATAATACGGATAATCTGGTGATTGCTGTAGATGAGAATACACCAAGTTATAATTCTCCTACTATATACTGGGGTGCTTTTACCAGTGGCTCTAATACAGGAATATATTATTATAATGATAGTACAAATCCAGATCCGGCAAATCCTCCTACGGCAAATAGCACAACAGGTTCTATAAATCGTATTCAACTGGTCTTTCCCAATACTTCTGCTCCCTTAGCACCTACTTTATTAGCTCCAGCAAATGGTAGCTGGGCATTTACAGATGCTATCTTATCCTGGACTCCAACCCTTGGTGCAGGAGATCCAACTGCTTATGATGTATATTTAGGCACATCTTCAAACAATCTAAACTTAGTGAGTAGCAATCAAACAGCAACCACTTATGCTCCTACTTTAGTAGCTGGAAATATTTACTATTGGAAGGTGGTTGCGCGTAATGAATTTGGTGATTCTCCTCCTTCAGATATCTGGAGTTTCAAGACACCTACATCTACTCAATTAGCAGAGAGTTTTGAAAATACAACCTTCCCCCCTGCCGGTTGGGCTAATCCAGGAACCTGGAGCCGCAGTACAAGCTATGCAAAACATGGAACTGCTTCTGCTTATAAATATGGCTCTACAACCACTCAGTATATACTTTCAACTCCTAAAGTTACTATAACTTCAACCAGTACTTTAGATTTCTGGGCACTTTGTTCTGCTACAACAGGCACTTTGCAGATTGTTTATTCACCGGATAGGACCACCTGGACTCAAATAAGTAGTATAAGCTTTAACCTTGGTGCTACTTATACCTGGTATCATTATGTAATTGACCTGAGTGGCTTAGCTGGAAATAATTACTATCTTGGTATTAGAACTGGTTTGCAATCAGCAAGTTACTATGTTGATTCTGTAATAGGACCAGAAATTACTCCCGAAGTTCCAGGTCAAGTAACTCTTACCTCACCTTCAGATTTAGCAACGGGTGTGAATGAATTTACAACTTTCACCTGGACTGCTCCTACTACTGGAGGTGTACCTACTGGTTATAAACTCTACTGCGATACTAATAATCCTCCTACTACGCTAAAAGCTGACATTAATGCTCTCACTTATACTTTAACTACCCCTCTTGCCTACAATACAACATATTACTGGACTGTTTTAGCTTATAACGGAGCAGGAAATGGACCTACAGCCACGGTCAGAAGTTTCACTACGCGAACTGATCCCACCATTTCTACTTTCCCCTGGGTTGAGGATTTCGGCACAACTACCAATTTTCCCCCTTTAAATTGGACACGCTTAGTCGGGCTTTATCCTTCAGAGACACCCACTTCTACCACCAGTGGCTGGACTTATGATGATTTTGCCAATGTAGTAACTACTCCTCCGAATATGTCTGCTCGACTTAATATATGGTCTACTTCTACAAAGTATTGGTTGGTTACACCTCCAATTGCAATTCCCAGTGCAGGATATGAACTTAAATTTGACCTGGCATTAACTACCTATAGTGGAATAGCCACACCACCCACTCCTGGCAATCAAGCAGATGATAGATTCATCGTTTTAATTAGTGATAGTCCATTAATGACCAATCCGACTGTTCTAAGGGAATGGAACAATACCGGCTCCTCTTATGTTTATGATAATATTTCTCCTTCTGGCGAGAATCATATCATAAGCTTGAATGCTTATTCAGGAACTAAGTATATAGCTTTCTATGGTGAATCTACTGTTTCTGGTGGAGATAATAATGTTTATGTAGATAATGTTACAGTCCGTGAGACACCTGCTGCTCCAATCATAAACTGTACTCCCTCCAGTTGGGATTTTGGCCAGACAGTTATTAATACTATCAAAACTAAGGATTTTACCATTAGTAACGATGGTGCTGGTACATTAAGTATATCTTCCATAACTATAGAAGGAGATGATTCTTATACTTTACTTAACAATCCTGCTCCCGTAAGTCTTACCGCTGGTCAAACTGCTACTTTCACTGTTCAATATGCTCCTACTGCAGTTGGAACTCATAATGGCACTGTAACTATAACTGATAATCGTGGGACAACAGTTGTTAATTTAAGTGGTCAATGCTATGATCCTACGATTTATGATTTTCCTTATACTCAGGATTTTGAAACTTGGCCTCCCTTAGGATGGGATTTAACTGGTGGAACTCATAGCTTCACTCAGTATACCGATACTTATGGTAATAAGTGGGCAAGAGCAAACTTCTGGAGTCAAAGCGGGGGCAGTACAGATATACTTACCTCTCCGCCTATACATCCTACTCAAACTCCCTTATTGAACTTTACTTGGTCGCATCTATATTCCACTACCTATCCTAATGATGCTCTAACTGTTCAGATTTCCAGTGATTTGACCGACTGGACTAACCTCTGGTATAAGGCTGGACCAGATCTTAATTCCAATGATGGAGCAGGTAATACAACCCCAGGAACTGGAGTTATAGAAAGTATATCTATTCCATCTTCTTATAATAATACCACCTTCTGGATAAGATTCTATGCCTACAGTGGCTATGGACCTGATCTCTTTATTGACAATGTCGTGATTTCAACTCCTTCAGGTCCACCTGATCCAGTGACCCTTACCTATCCTGCTAATGGAGCTACAGGTTTGCCTAAGGCTGGTTTCAATCTTATGTGGACACCGGCTACTACTGGTGGAGCCCCTGATTATTATGCTGTCTATATGTCGCCGAATGAGGAAACAATCTATGGTGATTACTACTGGGAGACCACAAATACCAGTTTCAATCCTGTAACTGCTCCAACTAATCCAATTACTTTCAATTATGGTGAACGCTGGTACTGGACTGTAGAAGCAATTAATGATGATGGTAATGCGGTAGTAGAGCCACCCTACTCGTTTGAAATTGTAAAACCTATTCAAATCTTCCCCTGGACAGAGAACTTTGATGCAGCTCTTACTTTGCCAGCCGGTTGGACTATGTATGACCTTGACGGAGCAGGAACCTTTTGGCAAGTTAGTAGTACTTATAGTCATTCCTCGCCTAATTCTTTTAAGCATGGCTATAGCACTGCCGTACCCGAGGGCCAGAATGGTTGGTTAATAACACCTCCTGTACAAATTCCTACTACAGGACATTATGTTCTCTCCTGGTGGAACTATAATGTATACCCCGCCTGGATGGTTTATAATGGTTTAAAGGTAAATACTACAGATGATCCTAATGATCCGAACTGGATTGAACTTTGGTCTCCTGCATCCGTGGCATCTGCTTGGTCCAATGCAGTAGTTAATATTACTCCTTATGCCGGTCAGACAGTGTATTTTGCCTTTAATTATCAGGGCTATGATGCTGATGACTGGTATATTGATGATGTAAGCATCTATGAATTAATAGCAGATGAATTTCCACCAATTATTACCCATCTTCCAGTTCTTAATACTCCCCGCGATGATATTAATTATCTGGTATATGCAGAAATTACTGATGATCCCAACTGGAATAACCCAATTGGTGGAGCTAATCTGTATTATAGCACCGATTCCGGAACTACCTGGAGTGAACCTATTGCTATGACTCCCGGAACTGCTCCTGAATATACTGCCTATATTCCTGCCCAACCCCTGGGAACAACAGTTGATTATTATCTTGAGGCATGGGATAGTGAAATGAATATGGCAACTACCGATACCTATAGCTTTAGTGTTAATAATCCTACCTGGATTAGGTATGACACAGGCGGGACTGTATACCTCGGCTATTCTGCCTATATCTTCGGTCCTACAATGCTGTATGAAAATCCTTATTATGGAACAGGTATTCCTTTGAAACTATTGGAAACAGATGGTGAATCCTATGACGCTACTACTGCTAACCTGCATATCTATAGTTTTGACGGTGTGACAATGACAGACCTGATTACACCGCTGGCAGTTTCCTTCCCAGCTCAAACACATCAAATCTTTGATTTAAGCAGTTATGATATCAATATCACTACTCCTTATTTCCTGATTTCTTATGAAGATATTCCTGCTGGAAATTACTTCTTGTGGGATGATACTTATGATTATGGAACTACATTTGTAAGAATCAGTGGACAACTATATACTTTGGGGGATAGGACTGGTGCCTGGTGTATCGGTGCTTATGTTACAAACGGCATTTCCGCTATTGAAACCCCCGTTGTAACAATATACAATGTAGCTGGCAATCCTGTTCTAAGCTGGAATGCAGTTAGTGGAGCTAACGGTTACAAGGTTTATGCTTCAGCTGATCCCTATGCTCCTGAACCCTGGGAACAAATTGCATTTATCACTGGAACTACCTATACCTATACAGGCACTGATGATAAGAAATTCTTCAAGGTCACCGCAGTTACTGAAGCTCCCACTAAAGGTAGTTATTATTTAAGTGGAAGAGCTTTGAATACAAAGGAAATGAAGCCCAATATCTCATCCGCTCATACCAAAAAAGTTACTAGTGTAGTAGCTCCGAAAGTTAAGATAGAAAATCAGCGTAAGAAGTAATATAGGAGAAATACGGTTACTCTTTTCTTGTAACCACAATTGCTCCTATTAAAAAACAGCCCTCGGGATTTTTCCTGAGGGCTGTTTTAGTATCTGCTCTTATTTGTAATTTTTTAAAAACTGATAAAGAACTAAGGGGGAAATATAAAATAGATAGTTATTGTTATGATAATCACGACATCCTATGCGGTGGAGGGAAATGATTTATTCAATAAAGGGGTTGCTGACTATTTCGGTACTTTTTAGTATAATAGAGCAGAGACATTTATTCCTTAGCCTATGCTGGTGGTTTGATTATTATCGCTTATAATAATTATTCTAATAATCTATATGAAATTGACTCAGGAAATAACTATCTAGGGACAATTATTCCTTCAAACTGTGCATTAAACTTAATCGGATTCCTTGGTATAGACATCAACTATGCTCAGGATGCTGCTTTTGATCAGGATAATGGACTGCTCTTCCTGGCTGGATATACCGGTAGTGGTGCTCTATACTGGATTGATACAATGTATGGTGGAGCCTACAAGGTAGGTGATTTCCCTGGCAATGCTGAGGTAACAGCTTTTGCTTTACCTTACGGTTTGATCAGCGTTCCTCAGGTGACCATAGCTAATGATGGTACAATTAGTTGGGCACCTGTAAATGGAGCTATTAAATACTCCATCTATAAAGCTACAGATCCCTATGGTACCTTCAGCTGGTATGCTGATGTATACGGAACTTCCTGGACTGATCCGAACTTCACCACCGATGCCAAGGCTTTCTATAAAGTCACAGCAGTGGGTGGAATGCGTAATGCAAATCGTCAGGAAATCAGATATAGTCAACCTATCCAGCATAAAGGTAATCTAAACAGACAACCTCGCTATAATAAGGGTTTGGCAAATCCATCTATAATGCCAACCAAATCTAACCTCAATAAATAAGTGCGTTTTTAGCGCACAAATTAGACCCCCCACCGATTAAAAGTGGGGGGTCTTTTATAAGGTATAAATATTTGTAAATGGTAAAAAAGCCTAGTTCATAGAAAGTGGTTTATAAGGAAATAAACCATCTTAAGAGTATAGTTCTTGTTTTTCCGGGTAAATGCATAGTTTGTAAGAGAGTTAATCATCTTAAGATATCGTTATTGTTTTTCCTGATAAATGCCTAGTTTGTAAGGCGGTTATCTATCTTAAGGGTGTAGTTCTTGTTTTTTTGGATAAATACATAGTTTGTATTAAGTGGTTTGTAAGGGTTTAAGAAATAATAATGGTATGTAAAGTAATGGTATGCAGGTAATGGTATGCAAAGGTCCTCCTTTGCATAAGATGGTACCGCTTGGTGCAGATGGGGACATCTGCACACCATTTGAATTTGCATAAGATATGGTTTTAGTTGGTTCTGCTTGTGCAGATATATGGTATGCAGGTAATGGTATGCAAAGGTCCTCCTTTGCATAAGATGGTGCCGCTTGTACAGATGGGGAAATTTATATCTACACACCATAACTTATCACGCTTTTTTAATTTCTATCGGATATATGTAGAACTGGTGCCTCTTGGTGCAGATGGGGACATCTGCACACCATAACTTATCACGCTTTTTTAATTTCTATCGGATATATGTAGAACTGGTACTGCTTGGTGCAGATGAGGACATCTGCACACCATTGCCTTTGCATAAGATATGGTTTTAGGTAGTGCTGCTTGGTGCAGATATATTGTATGCAGGTAATGGTATGCAAAGGTCCCCCTTTGCATAAGATGGTACCGCTTGGTGCAGATGGGGGATATTTATATCTACACGCCATAACTTATCACGCTTTTTTAATTTCTATCGGATATATGTAGAGCTGGTAACGCTTGGTGCAGATGAGGACATCTGCACACCATTAGCATTTGCACACCATAACTTATCACGCTTTTTTAATTTCTATCGGATATATGTAGAACTGGTACCGCTTGGTGCAGATGAGGACATCTGCACACCATTTATATCTGCACACCATTTGCATCTGCACACCAATAGTTATCACACTCATCATAGGCATTAGTATAACAATTCCATAGGCACAGCGTTGAATGATAAGGATCTATTTTTACTTTTACTGCTGAAAAAAAGTTGTTTTAAAGATATAATATTTCTGTGAAAGTATCAATATTTTTCAGTATCTTATCCTTTTACTGCAGAAAAAGTTGTTTTAACGATATAATACTTCCGTGAAAGTATCAATATTTTTCAGTATCTTATACTTTTTACCGCAGAAAAAGTTGTTTTAATGATATAATACCATGTTTAAATCAAGGTAAATAAACCACTACCAGTATATGAATACCGGGTTTTTTATTAAAATTCTAAGCGGTTATTCTTCTGCGATTCCAGTCATTAAAAAGGTAAATATATTACTCAATAGGCAGGAATTGTAGTAAAGTATTGATTCCGAGGGAGGATAAAACGACTCCAATTATAGCAAGGATAACCAGGATAATCTTGAAGTAGTCTTCCGATTTTAGCATACCTACCAAATCTGGATTGCGAGAGAGATAGGCAGAGGTAGCATAAAATTCTTCACCAATTAAAGTATAGTCGCAGGTAGTGATGAAGAAAGGAATTTGAGTGATAGCATCAGTTCCAGCAATTTGAACCGCACCTGCTTGATTTCCCGTTTCAGTCATTAATAAAGCTTCGGCAAAGAAATAACCCATATAGAAGACAGTAGCCACTTTTTCTCGTACAATAATGCCATTGACAGCAGCACTAAAGGCGAATTGGACATCTGAGACAAAGAAGATATCATCCTGGTTATAGGCATCAGGACGTCCTACTTCATCATAAGCATTTTTGACCATTTCTTGAGCAAGAGGCAGAACAAGATAATCCACCTGCGGAGCTATTAAACGAGTGTCATATTCAGCAGTTCTTTTAGCAATACGATTAAGAATCATCATAGTGGCAACGGTATCAGGATCACCCAGAGTGCCCCATCCTGGAACGAATAATACAGGACGACCCATTTCGGTGGCACGACCGACTGCATTGTCCAGTTCTTCCAAACCAGCAATAGGTCTGATATAGAGGTCTTTATGCCGAGCTTGATTTAAGGCAATGACGACAAGAATACCCATTATAAGGGTAGCAATCAAAGTTGCATACTTAGTTGTGTCAAACCATTCTCCTTCGGGATGCAGGAAAACCGTTCTTCCCTTAATATTAGCTTGAGGTTTTTGAGCTGGAGGTAGATCGTCTTCATTAGCCCAGAGACCGCGAGAATTGGTTAAAAGTAGCCTGAATTCATAAGAACGAGTGTTTAAATCCAATTCTTTACGCAGGATATTGCGCCATTCTTTATCATTTTTAGCTTTGATTCCCTGTTGATAAGAAGAAAGGGAGGTTATAAAGTTTTTTTCCTCCTGAAGAGCAGCAAGATTTTTAGCAGTTTCTGATAGTGTATCTTCGGAAGGGATCTGGCGAGAAAGGCTATCAATCTGAGCAGATAGCTCCTTCATATATTCAATGGTATCTTGTTTAAAAAGGGAAGGTCTAAAAGTAGCACCAGTTTTTTCATCCAGAGCCACGGTAATATGGGGATCCAGCAAAACTAATTGAGAAGCTAAATCAACTTTTAAAAGTCTAACAGTTTCAGTTTCAGGATAGGGCACAGTTTGGTCATAACTTCTTGATATAGCACGAAATCTCATACCCGGGTAAAAAGTAGAATCCAGAGGAGTGCGACGGAAAATATCATAGAAAAGGATACTTAAATTTTGCGAACCGTCATATATATCTCCTCCAGAAAAACGCAGGGCTTTGGAGTCGTAGTTTATTTTTTGAGTAATTAAATGTGAGGAAAGCTCTTTTTCGTTAGTTAATTGTGAGTAAATCTGGACAGAGATATCTTCTTTCCAGTTACGATTTTTGGGGAAATGAGCATATACAATCTTATCGGTATAACCTTCTTTCACTTCGTCCAGCACACTACCTTGAGAATCCAAAAAGCGAAATAGTAGCTTAGATATTTCAATGACGCCATTTGTGGAAATATCGTAATTAACACGAAATTTAGTATGTTCTTTATCTATAAAAGTAGCTTGAGTTACATAGGCAAAAGGTCTTCCTAAAGATAGAACGATATTATCGCCCTTATCATTGGGTTTATCCAGAACTTGATATTTAGAGACTACTGGTAAATCCTTAGAGTTACGAATCTGAATTGATTTTCCCAGGGAGGCAGATTGAAAAGTTTCAATTCGTGAACCATCTTCCGAGGACCAGTAACTGGTGTAGGAAAGAACAGGTATATAGGAGGAAAGTTGGATATCTGGTGATAATTTCCCTTTTATTTCTTCAGGAGAAGTCTTATCATAAAAATTTTGTCCCCAGTATTCTGGTTGCATTTCTTTAAGAAAGATAGAACCTTTTTGCCAGTTAGCATTAAAAATACTGTCAGGAGATTGGGCATTAGCTTTTTGATCTGCATAATATTGAGGTAAAAGATTCCTGGGCATTAGCCAAGCTTCCCAGGAGACAATATTTGAAGCTCCAGAGGGAGGAGACCATTCAAAGCGAAATTCTCCCGTATCCTTTATATAGTTTGCATAAAAAATTGCAGTGGTATCCGGGCGATTATTATATGGGATAGCAGATAGAATGGGGGTGGCAGGAAGAAAACGACCAGTTTCATTGACTGGGACAACACAATAATAATAGCTATGTTCTGCTTTAGGATTGGCAAAAATAGTTTCAAATTGATTTAGATTATAACCCGCATATACATTTTTAGTTTCGCCTTCTTTCAATTCAATCCGCTTAGAAGGCTTGTAATATTTTGGGGTATTGATAAGTGCCAAAACATCATAATGAGGTAAAAGTGCAGCCAAAACTTTGGGGTCTCGGGGTACATTACCATAAAGCGTACCAGAGGATACCTGTTGTTTTTCTTTTTTCAGTTTTCCGGGAGCAGTTTCAAAAGAGATTAAAGTAGCATTATAGTCTTTGTCAGTATAATTTAGCCAGCTTTCAGGTTGACTAACATTAGGATCAACTTCCAGAGATTCCAAGAGAAAAAGACTATCTGGACGGTGACCTCTGTAAATATTGTATTTAATAATACGATTACTTTTATCCAGGGGATGCCATTGAAGAACCAGACCGGTGCCATCATCATTGGGAACATCAGAGACCGTAAAATCCTGAATGTGGTCTTCCGAAAGGGTTTCTTTGGCACAACCCCCCAAAAGGAACATCATTGTAATTAAGATAAAGATTAAATAGAAATATATCTTTTTCATTTTTGAACCCTTTAGCAAAGCTTCAATTATCCGCATTAGGAGAAGGATAATCGGGAGGTGCTTTATCTAAAATTTAGGCTATGATAGCATTTAGCCGAATAGGGCTTGTTTTAGAGCCAGAAAGACATCATTAACCAGGAACTGGATTCTACCTATAAGCAGAGAAATACGTGCCATAACAGTAAGACCGAAAGAGGCGCCGAATCCAATCATCATAAACCATTTTCCCACATTAACGAATTGTCCATAAATCCCTGTATGAGCCTTAGAAAAGAAGAAATAGAGTAAGACAGTAATTGTTCCAATAAAGATAAGTGCCAGATTAATATTTTCTATAGGGACCATAGCCTGACGCATTTGTACCAGAATACTGGTATGCATAGCCAGAGCAACGGAAGCACCAACACTCATCATAGAAAAAGCAATAGGATAACGGGAAAGCCAGCTGAGTTTGGGTGAAAAACGAAACAGATAGAAGATACCAATAATACTTGGGATGATAAGAATCCATTCATGTTTCAAGAAAATAGGCTGATAGAAATAGGGGATAAACACTCGTTCGTAAGTTAAAACTAAAGAATAACCAAGAGAGACACCGACTAAGAGTTGTTCGGACATCTGATAAAATGGGTTATCCTTATACAGGAAAGAGAATATACACAAGGTGAAAAAAGCTGCTACCAGATTACTAAATAAATCGAAAGTCATAATATACTCCCTTATTTCTTCGCAGTTTGTGCTTTCTGTAGGAAATAACCTATATTTCCTAAAATGATAAATACAATTATCATAATATGAGCTACGGATTGTGCGTTCATACCAACTCGAGCTACTTTAAATTTATATGGTGTGTTATGAGTCATACGATTAAGCCTGTCCCAGGTTAGGGAGGAGAACTGATTTTTATCAAGTTTTGCGATATCTATCACGAATTTTCCATCTACACTTTGCTTAACCTGATGCAAAAGCTGTTGGTCTTTTTCGGGACAGGTTTGCAGGAAAAGTTCAAATTCCTCCGGGGTAAATTTAGCCTCTGTTTGAGTGGTGATTTTAATCAATTCTTTAATTTCAGGTTGATTGAGAATATCTTTACTAAAAGAGCGGCCAGGGACAATTTTATTTCCTTCCTCATCAAAATATGGTTCTAAGGGTTCACCAGGAGTGCGGTAAGCAGCAAAAACATCAACCAATTTTTCGTATTCTGCTGCACCTTTTAGTCCGCAGAGTAATCCAATAAATTGTCCTGTCTGGAGATAGGGATATTCATCAGCAGCCATAACTGCGGTAACTCCGACAGCAATATTAGTGCCGAATTTAGGGCGAGCATAAGTTAGCCAGTAACCACCAGCCACGGAACCGGAAAATTCAATGACTAAATTCATCTCATTATAATTGGTTATACTCTTCATTATGGGAAGGTTTTCAGTCTTTCTTCCTTCTGCATCGGTTGGAACTGCAGTTGCGATATTATCGCCCATTCCTATCACTGTAGGAACAATTAGAGTAGAAGGGATGTAGCCAAAGTTGCAATAATCAACTCCCGATTTGATATTAGGATAATCCTCTTTGACGGTATTTATTGCCATATCAATAATAGGAGCACCAGTAGGTAGGAAAGAAAGGCAAAACACCTTAATATTTCGTTCAAAGCAGTGTCGCATTATTGCTATTTCCATAGGATAAAGCTCTGGCATAACGGAGGAATCGTGATAAAAGCTCAAGAGTATAGCTCTATCTTCTCTACCGGCAAAAGAATCTATCATTTGATAGACATTTTCCGTTGGAGGTGTGGTCACATTATCAGAATTATAAGGAATAAGCAATGGGATAATGATAGCGAGAGCAACTATGAGATAAATCCATCTACGGTCTAAAGTTTGCATCCACTCAAAAAAACTTTTTTTCTCAGCCATTTCAATCACCTCCCAGATAGGAGCGCTCAATTCCCAGCATTATCTTTAGGGTAGTAGCAACACTTCCTAACCCTACCCCCAGGAGGATACCTCTTTTAGAAGCAAGATTTGGCACATCCAGTATCCATTGAGAAATATCGGGGATATATTTGCTGATTTTAACACCAAAAGGTACCTGAGCAAGCATCACGACTATGGCTGCAATTAAAAGTACTGTGGCTTCTGGAGAACGTGCACGGAATGCCTTGTAAGCTGCTGATGCCATATAGAATGCTAAAAGAGAGAACATCGTTGCACTCATAGGCATTTGCATATTTTCAAATATCCACATATACAAGCCACCTTTTTGTGTGCCTCCAATAAAACCTGCCAGGGAGGTAACTATGAACCCAGCAAAGAAGAAAAAGCTGTATTGCCATTTAGGTGCTTTGCGTTTAATTTTGCCATAGTGCATCATAGACAAGCTGATAACACCTAATAGCATAGCAAAAGGTGCCATTGCACGAGCCCAAGGTAAATAAAATTCTCCATAGAAAACATCCTGGATGAGACGGTGGGGAACGAAAACCCAAGCGAGCCAGATTACTCCACCGATAATGACGATTAATAATGGTATTGTCTTCTTCATAGATAAGACCTCTTTTTATTTAACAGGGAAAATTTGCATTAAGCCAGTAAGCTGGAAAGTGCCCAGAAGAGCACCAGCGATAATAAATATTAAAATAATAAACTTGAAATAATCTTGAGCTTTTAGAGTGCCAAGAAGCATTGGCTCACGATTGAGATAGGCTGATGCCGCATAGAGTTCCTCACCAATAAGAGTATAGTCACAGGTGGTGATGAAGAAAGGTATCTGCGTGATGGCATCAGAACCTGCAATCTGGACAGCACCTATAGTATTGCCAGTTTCCGTCATTAGCAAAGCTTCTGCGGCAAAGTATCCCATAAAGAAGTTGGTGGCTACTCTTTCACGAGTCATAATGCCATTAACACCTGCCACATAAGCAAATTGAACCGAAGTGAGGTAGAACACATCATTTTTATCATAACTATCAGGACGACCTACTTCATAGTGAGCTTCCTGAACTATTTCTTGGGCAATAGGCATAACCAGATAATCATAGCAGGGAACGATGAGACGGGTGTCATATTCAGCTGCCTTTTTTGCCACCTGACTTAAGATTCCCATAGAGGCAATAGTTGCCACATCCGATAAACCACCAATTCCCATACAGTAGAGGATAGGTCTTCCCATTTCAGTAGCTCTTCCGACAGCATTATCTATTTCTTGCAAACCAGCTAAAGGACGAAGATAAAGATTTTTACCTCTTTTAGCAAGATTGATAAAAATTACCACATCTATACCAAAGAGAAATACCGCTATCAAAGTAACCAGTTTGGTCCAATCAAACCAATTTGAGATGGGTGTATAATAGTTAAATTCACCTTCCTCATCAACATCAGGAGGAGTTTCGGCAAAAAATCCTTTTTCATTGGTTCGCACTATGGAATAGGTATATTTTCTTAATTCTGGTTCACGAATAGAAGCGACATAGCGCATCATTTGATGATTATTTTTTGCTTGCAGAGCTTCTTCAAAGTAAGGATTTTCCTGATACATCTTTAGTTGCGATTTTTTGGTATCAATCTCTTGTTCCAGTTTATTTATATTTTCTTGATAAAGAATTGCCATAGCAGGAGTAGCAGCTGCCAGAGAATCTATATAAGCGGTGAGTTTTTGTTGGGATTCTTTTATTTCATCTGAAAGTTGAGTAAGTTTTTTCTGGGCTTCATCCAGATAGATGCTGATATTAAGTGTGGTTTTGTTTACCGGGTCATAAGTGAAATCTATAGTAGAAGGAAGTAAAGCCAGACCGGAAGCTTTTTCTCCTGGTCGGAGATTCCGTACATAGCGTTTCCCATTCATATAGGTATATAATTTGCCATCTTTAACAAAATTGAAACCGAGGATAGGCTTATTAATGGAAGAAATATATCCGACAGAGACATCCAGAAAATTTTCATAGCAGGTATTAGATTTAATTTTGGAAAAATTAGAGCTACGATAACCTTTTCTATAGACCACATTTTTGATGGTGGATACATTATGTCCATTAACTATAAAAGATTTTGTAGGCATATAAGCCAGCATTGCAGGATCAGGTTTCAAATATTGTATTATTTCATAGTTTGGGATTATTCGGGCTTTACTATGCAATACTTTCCCATTTTTATCATCCAAAGTGTAGGGTCTGCTATTTATGGTAATGCACACTTTCAGACTATCTTGGGGTAATTTGTTTCCATTATGTAAAGAGTATTTAGGAGGAATATTGATGTAGATAATATTATCCTGGTGAAATTCATTTATTTGAGCAAAGGGAATATCCGAACCTGGCTCATAGAATTTAAAATAAATGTTCTGGATATCCTGAGCATCACTTTTATTTATCTGATAATTAACCTTGAGGCGAGAGCCATCTTTATTATGTGAAGTAGTGCGAGTGAGAAATACAATAGGTTCCTGCCAAGTAAGGGTGAGACGGTCACCTTTATCCATAGGTTTGTCTTCCACTCTATATTTAGGAGCAGAAGGGAGTTGGGAACTATTAATGACTTTGGGAAGAGAAGCTTCACTTACGGGAGAAATATTATTGGAGCCATCCACAAATTTTAAAGTATAGAGGGTTTGATAAGCTTGTTCCCAATTTAAACCTGCAGCCTTAAAATCTGCTTCTTTGATTATACAATTATTTTTTAAAGCACCACCACCCACTAGACCTTGTGCCACTAAAATGCCTCTGGTAGAAGTTATTTGCTCTTTTTCCTGTGGGGTAAGAGTTTTCCACAAATCTTTAGTTATTCCAGGAACAGCATAGATCAAATACATCATCAGGTCATCACTATTGATAGGATAGTCCCATTCAAATTGCATTTCTTTTTTGTTTTGAACGGCTACACTATATAATGCAGGAGAAGTTTGAGGAATATCATCTATAGGAGAAGCAGAGACAGGTTCGGCAATACCGAGAATTTGATTACGTTCATCCACTGGAACAACGGTGTAATAATATTTATACTGAGGAGTTTGTCCTAAGGGTGTGCTTTTTAAGGCAGCTACAATTCTTTGCTGGTCTAATCGTACACCGGCATAGACATCCTTATCCTTATCCTTATCTTTTTCATCAGCAGAATAGCTTTTTTTGGAATGATAGTAATAATCACTATCATCCATAATACTTATAAGGTCAAAGCTTTCGCTTAAACGGGCAGCAATTTCAGGGTCTCTGGGTATACCTCTGTAAAGATTTGAATCCTTGGCACCTTTTTCATATTTTAATTTTTTGGGAGATTCAATAGAAAGGAACTCACTTGTGCCACTATCATAAAAGAACATAGTATCTGCTGCCACTCCTGTTTTCACATTTACCTGGACTGAAGCAAGAAAGAAAAGAGTGTCGGGATGGATTCCGCGATAAACGCGATATTCCTGCACTCGCTTTTCTTTAGGTAAGGGTTTCCAGCTTAGAAACAAGCCATCGCCACCATCATTTGGAATATCTCCAATCTGCAAATTTTCCACCGGGAAATTACCAGTATTGGAATTATCTGCTTTCTTTTGACTGCTACAGCCAAAGAAAATTAAAAAGAGCAACAACAAGCTACTGGCATAATATTTCAATTTCATATTCAAACTCCTAAACGACAGGATATCTAAAAAACGAGTTGGAATTCAATACCAAAAAATTGGCTTTATTGTCAAATGCTTTTTTCTGCTATTTTACTTTTTGATAGATAGGGAATGAATTGACACGATTATGGTGGGTGATACTGGACTCGAACCAGTGGCCTCTACGATGTGAACGTAGCGCTCTAACCAACTGAGCTAATCACCCTATTAAATTAATGGTGGGTGATACTGGAGTTGAACCAGTGACCTCTACGATGTCAACGTAGCACTCTAACCAAACTGAGCTAATCACCCACTTATAGAATCCATTTGCTGAAAGTTTAGGATTTTTGTCAATATAAATTAAGACTTAAAAAGGGAGAAATTGCAAAACTGTAAGGTTTTTCCTTCTTTAATTGTTATATAGACAAAGAATATAAATCTTAGTTTTTAATACATTATTAACAACAAGCTCCTTTGGAGCTTCATAAACAAGGACGTTTATGATCCCGTGTAAGAAGACGTTTATGAATCCGTTATAGGGGTGCGAGATGTCCTCATCTCGTAAAGCCGTAAGGCTTTTCCTTCTTTAATTGTTATATAGACAAAGAATATAAATCTTAATTTTTAATACATTATTAACAACAAGCTCCTTCGGAGCTTCATAAACGAGGACGTTTATGACCCCAAAAAATAAAGCTTCTGCGAAGCTTGATAAGATAAGAAAACTCCTGCGGAGTTTGAAAGGAGGGGGACCTCCTTCCACCATTTTTGTTCCACCATACTCGTTTCACCTTGCTAAAATTAAGAAGACTCTACATTTTTTCATTCTTTCTACCTTTTTAGGGTGAGATTATGAACAATTTATGTCCAGCTTATGTCCAGCATATGTCCAGCTTATGTCCAAAATTGGACATAAGCTCCATAAAAGTTAGTTAATTATCGGATATAATTTAGAGATGAGGGGAGAAAAAAGAAAATAGGAATGAAATAGAGGTTATTTGGATATGATGAAGAGATGAAAAAGGAGGTCATTAACCATCAAGAAGGATAGGTTCTAAAGTAAAGCAAAATATTTAACATATTGAAAGCTCTTGACTTTTGTATTAGGAAAATTAAAATAGAGTTTATGAAACAGAAAAATAGAAGTATAATTTGGCTGGCTAAGAGATATCTTAGAGGGCAAAGTGCTTTTTTCATAAATAGGTCTCATTTTCTAACTTTGATAGGTTTAACCCTTGGAGTAACAGGTCTCCTATGTGTGAGTAGTGTGATGAATGGATTAAGAACGGATATACAGGAGAGAATAACTGGAACTTTAAGTGAAATTAAGATTTCCAGACCAGATGGAGCACCTTTTTCAGAATATGATAAGATGGTAGATAAGTTGAGTCAAGAAGGTTTTTTATCAGCCCCAGTAGTGCGAAATGAATTGGTGATAATAAAAGAAGGAAAGCTTTCTCCAACACTTTCTCTGGGAATAGACCCGAATAGACATTCTAAAATCAGTTCTGTGTTCCAGCCCAAAGAAATGGATAATTCTGCTGGATTTCAGGGATTATTAGCCGGTAATATTGAGAGTAATGAGTTTACAGATGGTGGCATAGCCATGGGAATTGGCTTGGCAGCAAGTATGGATGTTCGCATTGGTGATGAGATAGAGCTTTTATCTCCGGTTTTTAATGTGCCTTCTGCTTTTGGGATGTTACCGCGAGTCAGGAAATTAAAAGTTACTGCTATTTTTACCACTGGCATGCCAGAATACGATGAAACCTATAGTTTTATCCCTTTATCTATAGCTCAATTTTTCAGTGGTTACACCAATGAGATTGATTATATAGAGGTCAAAACCGGTGCTTTTTCTAATCCTCAACGCGCTACCAGGAAAATAAAAGCTTTATTTCCAGAGTTTGAAGTGGAGGATTGGAGTGCCTATGATCCCAGTTTATACAGTTCTATCAGATTTGAGAAAAATCTTATGTTCTTGATTATGCTATTTATGTATATTATAGCCAGTTTTAATTTGATAGGTAATTTGTGGAAGACCATTACTCGCAAGAAGAAGGAATTGGGATTACTGAAGGCTTTTGGTTATAAGGAAAGTGAATTAGGCACCCTTTTTCTATATCAGGCTTTGTTTTTAGCCACTCTCGGAATTGTGCTGGGATTAATCATTGCTACTGTTCTCTTGTTAATTCAGCAGCAATATGGTATCATAAGTATGGATTTAGGAACGGCTGGTTTATCTGCTTTGCCCGTGAAATTTGCAACTTCAGATTATCTTATGGTAATTATATTTTCGTATGTGGTCACTTTTTTAAGTGTTATTTTACCTTTAAGAAAATTAAAGAATATAAATCCAGTAGAATTAATACGCCAGACGGCATAAAGGAATAAAAAAGATGGATAGAAAAGAACTTTACAATTTTGCCATAGCTCAGGAACAACGCTCTCAAAGGCTTTATCAGGGCTTAGCCAGAAGCTTTGGCGAGCCTGAAACCAATGCCTTTTTCACGGAATTGGTCGGTTTAGAAAAAGAGCATGAACTCAAATTGAGAAGTGCTTTCAGCCAGGAATTCCCTGGTGAAGAGCCTGAACCTGAAACTCAGGAGATAAAAGAGATTCCTTCCGTGGATTTAAAAGATCCCGCTCAACTTCTCCAGTTTGCTATAACTCGTGAGGAAGAGGCAGCTAAGAATTATTATTCTTTTGCAGAACAGACTGAACCAGTGGACATTAAAGAACTTTTGCTTCATTTAGCTAAAGAGGAAGAACAACACAAGACCTTGCTTTTGACCGAAATGCAAAGGATACTTGGTGCACTGGAATGGTTTGATCCCAGCGAGCTGGATGGTTTTATGGATTTTTAACCAATGAATTCTGATCAGACGGATTTTCTGGAAGAAAAAGAAATTACGGATAGAAATGTCCCTTTAGCAGAGAAACTTCGTCCTCGTTCTCTGGATGAAGTTTTAGGACAACCTGCTCTAACTGCTCCTGATTCTCCTCTGCGTAAGATGATAGAAAGTGATGAATATCAATCTTTCATTTTATGGGGTCCACCTGGCAGTGGAAAAACAACCATTGCCAGAATCATTGAAAACAGCACAAAACACCGCTTTGTTAGATTCAGTGCTGTCCTTTCCAGTATAACAGATGTCAAGGCAGTAATGAAAGATGCTGATTATATGCATCGTCATCAAAATCAGACTACCATAGTCTTTATTGATGAGATACATCGTTTTAACAAAGCTCAACAGGATGCATTTCTTCCTTATGTAGAATCTGGTGCTATAGTACTTATAGGTGCCACCACAGAGAATCCTTCTTTTGAAGTTATTCCAGCGCTTCTTTCTCGGTGTCATACCTTTGTGCTTCAGATGCTTTCAGAGGAGGACTTAAAAACTATCATTCGCAAAGGATATGAGAGTTTAGGACTGGAAGAAGATGAAGATATAATAGGATGGCTGGCTCAACAAAGTTCAGGTGATGCTCGTAGAGCACTTAATCAGCTGGAACTTCTGGCGCCTTATCTAAAAAAAGAACCACATAAAGAGATAAAACAACTGGCAACTATTCTGGAAAAGAAGACTCTTTACTATGATAAGGACCGGGAAGAACACTACAACCTTATTTCTGCTTTACATAAATCACTTAGAGGATCAGACCCTCAAGCAGGACTTTACTGGCTGGCAAGAATGCTGGAAGCGGGAGAAGATCCTCGCTATATAGTGCGAAGATTGATTCGCTTTGCCTCAGAAGATGTGGGATTAGCGGATCCTCAAGCGCTGGTTCAAGCAATAGCTGTAAAGGAAGCGGTTCTTTTTATTGGAATGCCCGAAGCGAGCACCGCTCTCGCGCAATTGGTAGTCTACCTTGCCACTGCTCCCAAAAGTAATTCTCTTTACACCGCTTATGAAGCTGCTGCTGAAGATGCCAGAAAAACCAGTCATTATGGAGTTCCTTTCCATATTCGTAATGCTCCCACTAAACTTATGAAAGATCTTGGCTATGGAGCAGGTTATAAGTATGACCACGATTTTGATAATAAATATGCATATCAAAAGTATTTTCCCGAGCAGATGGAGGAGAAAACCTATTATATCCCCGGGGACTTTGGATTTGAAAAAGAGATAGCGAAAAGAATTCAGTGGTGGATAAAACTTAGACAGGAGAAGGATAAAAAGTAGCAGTTTCCAATCTTCAAATTGGTGATAGTTAGACTTTCTTTTGTAGGTGAGAGCAAACTTTCATTTTTTAAAGGGTTAATCCTATTCAAACCATCTAAATATACTGATATTTGGAAGCATAATTGCTTCAATATCTATAACATTATACATTTTATGTCCGGAGAAAAGAGTAATGAAGAAAAATAGAAAAATAACAAGATTCTTGGTTTTACTGAGCCTTTTAATGATAGGATCAATGCTCTATGGTAATATTACTAAACCTTATAGGGTTAATCATATCTGGTCAGAATCGGATAAAGCTGATTCTTTAACTGGTTTTGATGTGCAAATGTATGAGCTCACTCTTTCCATAAATGAACAAACGCATTATATTAATGGAAATGTTTTAGCGACGGTTCTGGCGGAAGAAAATCTGAGCTATATTGAATATAATCTGGTAGACTTGACGGTTAATAGTGTTCTGGTGAATAATATTCCTGCTTCTTACACTCATAGTAATGGCATTATTCATATAGACCTGAATATTTCAGCTGGTTCTACTTTTACCACGCAGGTATTTTATTCAGGCATTCCGCAATTGACTTCTGATATTTATCATATTGGTATGATATTTACTGCAAACTCGGTTTTTACCATTTCAGATCCAGATGCAGCTCGTTACTGGTGGCCCTGTTATGACCATCCCTGGGATAAAGCTATAATTAATCTAACTATTACTATCAGGAGTGACTGGAAAGTTGCCGCCAATGGATTGAGAACTAATATAGTAGATAATGGAGATGGAACTTCTACTACCTACTGGATAGGTCAATATCCTATGACCACCTATCTGGTTTGTGTAACCTGTGGACCCTATGTGGAATTTGATCAATCAATGGAAGAACTTCCTATTATTAATTTTGTCTTACCCGGTCAGTATAACAATGCTTTAACAACATTATCCCGGGTTCCGATGATGATAGACTATTTTTCTCAGCTTTTTGGACCTTATCCCTTTGAGAAGTATGGTCATGCGGTAGTCAATATGAGCACTTACGGTGCTATGGAACATCAAACAATGACTACTCTGGGGAATTATATTATTAATGGGACTCTTGCCTATGAAACGACCATAGCTCATGAACTGGCACATCAATGGTACGGAGATGCAGTTTCCTTTCTTACTTTCAAGGATGTATGGCTTTCTGAAGGTTTTGCTACTTATTCAGAACATCTCTGGAAAGATAAAACAGAGGGTTGGGAATCTGCCTGTAACTACATAAGAACAGAATTTCATAATTATTATATAAATTGGGAAAATACAGAGGGACCTCACACTATTTATAATCCGAACTTTAATTCCTATTTTGCTCCGCCCTCCTATGAAAAAGCAGCATCTGTTCTGCATATGTTGAGATTAAAGATTGGAGATGCAAATTTCTTTTCCTTGCTCCAGAACTGGTATAACACCTATTGTTATGGGAATGCAATAACCTCAGAATTTCAAGCTATGGCAGAACAAATAAGCGGACAGGATTTAGACCAGTTCTTTCAACAATGGATTTATAGCCCTGGAATACCATCTTTGGAATATAGTGTCTGGTTCAATAATGAGAGTAATTCACCCTTAAAGATAGTTGCAAAAACGATTTCTAATACGAGTACTCCTTTTTATCTTGAGGTACCATTCCGTTTAACTCAAGCAGGAATTTCAGATTCTTTATTTGTGCAAGCTTCACCTGAAGGTTTTAACAATTATTTCAATATAACACTCGGGGCAGGATCAGTATTCAATCCTAACTATCATAACTGGACTCTTCTTCGTTCAATCACAGAAAAAAGACCGGTTCTGGTGGAATGTTTGCCTACCAATAATTCTGTGTTTCTTTCTTGGGAAAGTTTTCCAGGTAGTCCAGATTTGGGCTACCGGATTTATCGTCGTAATGTAGATAATGGCAGTGAGTGGATAGCTTTAAATTCAGAACCGCTATACAGCTTAAGTTTTATTGATAATACCGCTATTAATGGAACTTTATACCAATATGCTATATCTGCTATAGATAGTGAGGGTTGGAGCAGTTTACAATCTAATATAATGAGTGCAGTGCCCGTTCTATTTTCTTTTGCTCAGGATTTTTTGGTAGTGGATGAGACCCGAGATGGTAATGGGAGCAATATCAGTCCTGATGATGCGATGGTGGATGATTTTTATAATGCAGCTTTAACTCCCATAGAATATGATTCCTGGGATGTAGCAAGTGAAGGTTTACCAGATTTAGCAACTCTGGGTGGATATAAAGTTGTTCTCTGGCACGCTGATGATTTGGCAGAAAACTTACTGGTTGAGCATCAAAGTATTCTGGGAAGTTATATATTAGGAGGAGGGAAAGTTTTGATATCAGGATGGAAAACAGCCATAGTTTTGACCGAAACTTTTCTTCAAAGATTTGCTGGTATTCCTCAGATTGTTTATGATAATGTCCCCTGCCTGATCAGTGCACAATCCAATATCTATCCAGCACTTTGGGTAGATTCAAATAAACTCATTCCTGCCTGGAATGGGATGCTACCTTATATTTGCACTTTTCCTGAGGCTGAACAGATAATTTATATTGCTAATATGAATCCAGCTATTCCACATAATGGAAATTGTCTGGCTTTACGACATAGCTGTAATAATGGCGAATTGATATTACTGGGGTTTCCTCTTTATTATATGCAAGCAGAAGGAGTGCGAGATTTTTTACAACTAATCATCCCTGAATTGATTAACACACCAGTAATAGATTCCACTATTCCTTCAGTGGTAGTTTCAATGAAGATTTATCCCAATCCTTTCCATAAAGATTGCCATATCCAGATTTCCTTAGCGGATAAGGGATTAGCAAGTCTTTCGCTCTATAATCTTAAAGGTCAAAAAGTTAAAACCTTCTTCCAGGAAGCAAAGATGAAAGGAGATTATACTTTTAATTTTGACGGGAAAGATGATAATGGGAAAGTGCTTCCTTCGGGAATATATATACTGAGGTTGAAACAATCCGATAGAATTATAACCAGAAGGATAAGCTATATAAAATAGTGTTTCAAGCTAATATTGAAAATAGATATACGAGTGTGATGATAGTAATAGATAGGTAAAGCATAAGGTCATAGAGAGAGAATTTTTTCTGCAGAAGATGAGTATGTTTTCCAGTAGAGCGAAATCCTCTCAAGTCTAATGCAATAGCCTGAATTTCGCTGCGTGAAAGCACATCAGCCAGAACACTGAGAGATATATAACGATATATGGTTAGTTGTGATTTCAATGGTAGTTTCCTCAAATTTATTCCTCTGAACTTAACCAGTTGTAAAGAATGCTGAATATGTTCTCCAGCAGAAGGGATAATATGAATAGTATAAAAAATCATAAAAGCAAATTCTTCGGGAAGATGAAGAGTGTTAAAGGCAATATCAAAATCTTCATAATTCAAACGTAAAAGTATCTGAGCGGAGAAAAATAGAATCAGTAACCGAAGACTTACCGCAATACCACGATGTAGACCTACAGAGTATATAGCATACCAGGATGTTCCCCAGAGTAACTCTCCTTTTTTAGTAAAAAGCAATTGTATTACCAGAATAGCGAGGAAAAGGGGAATCATTTTTCGTACTTGCTTCCACCAGAGCCGAAAATTAAAACCAGTAAGTAATCCCCGGAAAATAGCACAAAGTAAAAAAGCAAGAGTTAACCAAGGTAATTGAGAGACAAAAATAGCAGCGGTACTGAACCACAGAGCAGCGATAATAAAACTTAGAGGATGGAGTTTATTCATTTTATCCGGGTTAATCTTCCTTTTTCCAGAAGAATAATGCGATTAAAAAGATTTTCAGTTAGAACCGGGTCGTGACTTACAATTAGATATCCTCTTTCATTTTTGTTCAGGCAGCGTTCTACAAAATCTTTTTTATGTTTTGCATCTAAACCTGCAGTTGGTTCATCCAGTAGCCAGAATCTATCCTGTAATAGGGGCAGCCATAAGAGAGAAAAAGCTCTTAATTCACCACCAGAAAGGCGAGCATAAGGTGTGTCATATTTAGCAATTAAATCGGAGTCTACGAAAAGAAGACTTTGCTCGGTAAATATTTCTGGTAAAGCCAGATGCCATAGCTCCCAGTCATTACGAGGAACTAAACCAAAGAGGTCCATTCTGGCATTTTGCCTGGAATATAAAACTTCATTGTACCTATCTGGAGTCAATTCCTGAACGGGAGTATCATTCAAGGTGATATTTCCCTGTTGAGGAGTTAACAGTCCCATTAAAAGGGTTAAAAGGGTGCTTTTGCCGCTACCATTTGCTCCATAAAGTAAAATTTTATCGTACTGTTTAATTTCAAAGGAGAAATCTTGGAATAGTGGTGGATTTTTAGGGTAGGCGAAGGTGATATTGTTTATTTGAAAGAGAGTAGGATTCATTTACCTAAATCCAGGATTTGAGTAGCCAGTGAACCTAAGTCCGGATTATGATCTACCATAATGACCATTTTCCCATTAGATAGCAGGTTTTTAAGCCATTTTTTGACCTTAAGTATAGATTCACCACTTAAAGCAGAGGTAGGTTCATCCAGTAGATATAAAGGTGTGTCCTGAGCGGAACAAAAAGCCAGTACTAAGAGTTTTTTTTGTCCCAGCGACAATTTTCCTGGTTCTGTTTCCCAGAAATCCTGCAAACCAAAATCTTCTGTGGCTCGGATGATTCTTTCCTTCATTTCTTTAATAGTTAAACCTGCATTTTCCAGAGCAAAAGAAAGTTCTTTTTCCACTCTGGGGAAGAAGATTTGATTGTCAGGGTCACTCATTTGATAGGCAAGATAGCGGAATCTCTCATTTATAGGGATAGGATTGAGGTCAAGGTCATTTAATATGATGTCTCCCTTAAATTCAGCTTTTATACGCTGAGGGATTATTCCACTAATGCAATTTAAGAGACTGGTCTTCCCACAACCATTTGGACCTGTTAACCAGAGTAATTCACCTTCCTTTAGCTCAAAAGTTAAGTTTTGAAATATTGGTTCTGATTGCCCTGGATAACATAAATATAGGTTCTGGACTTTCAACATAATGAAAAGGCTTTGATAAAGTTCAAAGATGGAAGTTTTGGACTTTAATAAAAATTAAAGGGGAAACGAAGGTATTGATTATGGTATCAATTCAAAAGAGGTGATATTAGCCAATTTATCCGGATAAGCGAGAACTTCACTTAGCGGGATTTTTTCTTCTTTTCCACCTATATTTACAATGAACTGCACATCAGGACTGAGTTTCCAATCCATAATGCGGTTTAAGGTGATGAGAGCATCCAGATTATCACTTTTGATGAGTGCCCAATCATCAATTTGAAGGTAGATGATGTCTTTTAGCCACATCCCATCAGGAATATGAGGACTTTTCAGATTGAATCCATAATCGGTTAATTCAATTATACCATCTTTTAAATGGCGTGGATATTCCAGAGAACATTTTATACCATCAGAACTATAAAGTATCACACTATGTGTATCATTTCTCGCGGATAGGGGTAATAAATCGGCAAAGTAATAACCCTTAGTATCGGAAAAAGGAGGTGGATTTTCAATTAAAGTTTCCTGTTTAAGGTGTTTATCCAAAAACTCAAAGCGGGCAGGCAATTTTAAAGGAGAAAAATCTTCCAGAACTACTCTATTCAGACCACGAATCCATTTCATATCTCTAAGCTGAGGGAAAATCAAACGAATACCATTTTCAGGTAAGACTTGACCATTTTGAGTGAAGGCGAGCCAGCATTCTAAGGAATCAAATTCCGCTTTGCTAAAACTTACCATATAGTTATCTGCCGATTCAAACCGAATAATTTTATAGGGAATCTTGATATTATCATTGAACCAGTGATTAAAACGAAAGCCAGTCCAGATATCTTCCTGAATTTCTCCACTTTTAACCCTGGTAGTAGTAAAGGTCTCCCGAGGGATTTTTGCTAATTCAGTATAAGAATAGATTAAAGAATCACCTTGAGGACCGGTGATGATAATAGCGCTTAAAATTGATATGGTCATGAAAGGTAAAAAGAGAAAGAATTTTTTCATTGTACCAACTCATAATGTTTTATAGTTTTATAAATAGCCCAGGAAATCCAGCCACCTATTATCCCAGAAATCATAGACATACCTTCAATAATCAGGATGAAAGGTAAAGGATGATGAAACACAAAAATAGCTACAATTAATGCTCCAGCCATATTGGCAAGAGCACAAAGTAGCATTTGACCCCAGATTCTTTCTGGATGAGGTATAGCCAGATAGACTAAATCTACTAATAACCCGGGGACAGTATAACTAACCAGACTGAGAAGACCTTGATTTCCTCTTATTCCAATGACCATAATTACCAGTGCTTGCAGAAGTCCATAAACTATACCAGTGCCAAATTTATCTACTATCAATATAGCCAGGACCATCCATAACATATATAATCCACCAGTGAAAGAGCCACCTGGAATCATTAAAGGAGAGGTAATCATCTTAGAAAGAGGTGAAACAAGAGGTTTAATAGCTAAACCTATCCCAGCTAATCCAGCAATAATTATCAGGTCACGAGTGGTAAAAGTGCGGAAAACTTTACTCATCAGATTAATTTTTTCATTTTACCGGTTTGGGGATTGTAAAGAATCAATTCTACTCCTGCTTCAGCTAAAAGTTTTTCGGCTAATTCATCAGGATATTTTTCAGCTACATAAACCGTCTGAATCTCAGCATTGATTATCATCTTAGCACAGATACTACAGGGCTGGTGAGTGCAATAAAGAGTGGCACCTCTGGCACTGGAGCCATTTAATCCAGCTTGAATAATAGCATTTTGTTCAGCATGTAATCCGCGACAGAGCTCATGCATCTGTCCAGAAGGCACATTATTTTTTTTCCTTAGACAACCTACTTCAGCACAATGCCTAACTCCTTTGGGACTTCCATTATAGCCAGTGGAAAGAATCTGATTATCTTTCACCAGAACAGCACCGACCTGTCTTCGCAAGCAGGTGCTTCTGGTAGAAGCTAAAAAAGCCATTTGCATAAAATACTGTTGCCAGGAGGGTCTTTTTTCCATCTCAATAACCTGATATTAGTTAAATATAGATTTAATTTATAACTCAGTTAATTTTGTCAAGAAAGAAGGGAGCAACTTTAATTTAAATGATTTTTCTTGACATAAGCTAAAATTCCTTTTTTATGATTAAAAGTAATATTTATGGTATTCCATCAATGATATATATTTTCATAGATTATAAACTGGAAAAGTTCAAAAACGAGATTAACTACACTTATGGTTTTATTTTTCAGACCTTAGGTTATAGCTTTAGTTTTGTTTCGGATATAGGAGAGCTGAAAGAAGATGATATTCTATTCATCTATGGCTATACTGACCCTACCATAGAAGAACTTGTAGCCATAGCACAACACTTTATTACCATCTTTATTCCCTGTGAGCCGGACTTATTTGACCCGAAAAGTATGACAATGGATAAATTAAAGCGCAACTTAAAGATGGTTAAACTTCTTTCCAAGACTCCAGTAATAAGCAGTCGTAGCTTTTCCTATCCCGCAGAAAATTATTCTGAAAGTAAGATTCAAGCAGGGAAAATAAACTTTGATCTGGTAGGCAATATCTTTTTCCATTTAGCTCATCTGGAATCACAAGTTGACTCCACCCGTGATGCGGAAGGCTATTATCCTGAAGAAGAAAGCATCTTTCATCCTTATAGGGAAACACCTTATGTGGATAATATGCTCTGGTTAGTGGATTCAATGATTAAAGAGCATACTCGCAGCAAAGGAATTCCTCTGGTGCAAAAACAATACTGGCCTCAAGGACAGGAAGGAGCAGCACTTTTAACTCATTCGGTGGATAATCTACAAAAATGGAATTATACTGACCTTCTCCTATCTCTGGGAACTGATGTAGCAATGTTTTTTACTTTGAACTGGAAACAACTATTTCACACTATCTCCAGTAAATTTAAATATCTATTTACTAATGTGGAACTCTACTGGAATTTTGAGGAATATCGTGCACTGGAAGAAGCTTCAGGTTACCGAAGTACTTTTTATATAGCACCGGATAAAAATGAATACATTAATTATAGTCTGGATGACCCGGATTTACAGGAAGAAATTAGACAATTAACCAGAACAGGCAATGAAATTGGATTACTACTTACTCCGGATAAAACCAATCCTGATGACTACATTACCAGAAAACAGGTTATGTTGCATCAGCTACATCAAGAGACTATAGGCATAAGACAGTTGCATTATAAAATAAACGAAAATCTCAGGGGATTGCATTCCAAGCTTAATCCAGCGTATAGTCAAAGCACTGCCTTAAGAGATATGCCGGGTTATATAAATGGAGTTACAGTTCCTTATCAACCCTGGATTGGTGGATTAAGTGTTCCCTGGTATGAGCTTCCGACCATCTATTGTGATGCACATTTAAGGGTTGGTAGATTTAAAACTTTACAACTGGAACCAGCTAAGAAGCTTTTAAAGAAATTCTTCCAGAGCACTATAAGGACAAGAGGAGTTTTTGGGCTTGACCTGAATCTGGCTTCTTATTATGATATACCCTATGTTAAAAAGCTCTATACTTATGCTTTGGCACTTATTAAATCCGGTGGAATCTGGGTGCCTACGGCAAATGAATTATCCCAATGGTGGCATAAAAGAAATAGAGTAACTATTAATGAGACGGAATATGAAATCAGCATTTTTTTTCCGGACAATCTGGAAAACTTTACCTTGAAGATAATAAACATTAAAAACATTAAAGAAATTCTGGGTGTGCCAGCTAAAGTAGAAGGGAATATGGTAAGCTTTTCCAATGTTAATGCTGATTCAATTGCCGTTATCAGGTTAAATCAAGAATTATGACCAGATTGCTGCATCTTCAGCTTTTACCACTACTCTCAGGTGTGCAGAATTTCAGTCTCTTTCTGCTTGATGGTTTACCTGAAAATCAATTTGATATCTATGTTGCCAGTGTTCCAGGAGGAGATTTGGTAGATGCTGTTAAAGCTCGGGGCTATCACTATCTTCCCTTGAAACATATGAAGCGTCCTATTGCGATAGATGACACTTTAGCTTTAATGGAACTTTATTCATTGATGAAGCGCTATAATTTTGATATTGTACATACTAATTCTTCCAAACCTGGATTTCTGGGTAGATTAGCAGCTTCTTTTTCTCATATTCCTTTGATTTTGTATACAGCACATGGAACTTCTTTCCACGATGATCAACCTCTTTGGCAATATAAAATCTATAGACAGCTGGAGAAATGGGCAAATAGCTGGAGTGATTATGTGGTATTTGTGAATAATTGTGATAGACTCAAATATCTGGAAATGGGGTTAGTGCCTCCTTCTAAAGCAATAACAATCTATAATGCCATACCTTATGAGCAGGTGGAAAAGTTTACAAAGATAGCTCAAAAACGAACTTGTAATCCGTCTAAAAGAGAATTTGTTATTGGTTCTACCCTTCGTTTTTCTCATCAAAAGAATGTTATAAATCTGATTACTGCTGCCTGTCAGGCTTGTAAAAATGAGCCCAAACTGAAGTTTATTATCTTAGGTGAAGGGGAACATTGGAATATTTGCCGAATGATAGTTCATTCTTTTGGTTTAGAGGAAAGAATTATTCTTCCAGGTTGGGAGGTAAATATAGCGCAATGGTTAGCTTTATTTGATGCTTTTATACTTTATTCAAGGTGGGAAGCGCAGCCTTTTAGTGTCATAGAGGCAATGCATTCCGGTTTACCCGTGATAGTTAGTGATATTCCTTCTTTACGAGAAATGATTACAGAGGAATGTGGATGGATAGTTCCACTGGATAATCAACCTGCTTTGATTCAGTGCCTTATAGAGGTGGCACAACATCCAGAGATTGCTTTTGAGAAAGGTGTTATTGCCAATAAGAGGATAAAAGAGATATCTGATTATGATACGATGGTCAAAAGTTATTTAGAACTTTATCAGAAGGTGATGTGAATTATATTATAATAGTTATAATTATACTTGCAATAGCCATTCATATAGCTACTCATCTTCTGGTGCCCTTAAATATAAAGTTATCCAGGAAATTACATATAGTAGCTCAACCGAATGAACGGAAGATAAATCAGATAGCTATTCCTGAGGCGGGAGGTTTATCCTTTGCTTTACCAATAATTATAGCTGAATTAATCCTGGCAAGTATAATTCCAGATGTAGAATTTAAGCTTTTAGTTTTTCCGCTAATAGGGGTAGAACTTCTAACTTTAATTTTAGGTATAACAGATGACCGATGGGATATTCCTGCTCTGCTTAAGCTGCTCTGGCAGATAGGAATTGGCATTATTATGTATCTTATAGAATTCAGAGTTTTGTCCTTAACCAATCCTTTTGGGTCAGATTTGATGCTGGGCTGGCTTTCCTTTCCCGTAACTATTATCTGGTATCTCGTCTTGATGAATGCAATCAATTTAATAGATGGTATTGACGGTCTGGCAAGTGGTATCTGCGTTATTGTATGTGCAGTGTTATTAGTAGTAGGAATAAAAGAAAGCAATAGCATAGTAATAGCCTTATCAGCCTTTTTACTGGCTGGTAATCTTGCTTTTTTGCGATTTAATTTCTATCCTGCCAAGATTTTTCTGGGTGATACCGGAGCCTTATTTAATGGATTGGTTCTTGCAGCTATATCTACTGCAGGGAACAGACAGTATAAAGGGATAACTTCTATGACCTTGATTATTCCACTATCCGTGCTGGCAGTGCCTCTAATAGATATGTTTCTGGCTATATTTCGCAGAATTAGAGGTGGCAACAATATCTTTACACCAGATAAGAAACATTTACATCATATAATGCTTTCTCTGGGACTTTCTCAAAGAACGGTAGCTATTATTGTCTATTTTATGACTTTACTATTTGGCTTGATAGCCATAGGTTTTTCATTTTCAACCAAAAAGATACTATTTTCTGTGTTATTATGTTTACTTACAATGGCAGTGGTCGTATCATATATTTTTATGCGCAAGGGAAGGAAAGAATGAAACATATAGCTCTTATATTAATCATAGGTTGTGTAGGTTTTTGCCTCTGGGGTGCTAAATGGGAGACTATTACTAATACCACTCATATTTATGATTTATTAGAAATGGATACAGGATACTATATGGGCACCTGGGGTGGGATGGTTTTTGTCCCTAAGCTTAATACACCAGGTATCCATTTAGAAGCTATCAACAAAGTCTGGACGACAGCAGATGGACTGGTCTCAAACGATGTGCGAAATATATCCTATATTCAATTCAATCAAAGTATATGGTTAGGTTCTGCCAGTGATGGTATTACTATTATTAATCAACAGGGTATGCAAAAACTGACCACTGAGCTGGGACTTCCTTCCAACAATGTAGTTAAAATAGTTGAGAAGGGGTCTAATGTGCTGGTGGCAACTCAAATGGGATTAGCAAATTACTACTATCTGGAAGGAGTAAATTTTCCCTTGCAACTTCATCAATATAATGTGCAAAACACTCCAGGCTTACTATCTAATAACATTAATGCGATGGAATTAGCCAGTAATAATTATCTCTTTATTTCCACTGATAGAGGGCTAAATTTTGTTCATCTGGATTCTCTGGATGTGGATGATTCCTGGCATAGTTTATCGGGTGCGAGAGTAAAGAATGGCAATAAGAATAAACTTTCTATCGGAGGAGATAAATTAATAGTTACAGCTCCCACGGAAATATATTGTCATTCTATAGATCCTTACCAAAATGGTTGGACTCACTATACTTCGGCAAATGGATTAATAAATCAGAACTTTAATTATGCGACTATTGATGCAAATGGAGATTTATGGGTTTCTTATGGAACCTGGGATGAAGATATTCTGGCTTACAATCTGACTGGAGATATTCTTCTTACCAGAATCAGTTCAGGGGGCACAATTCAACACCTAAATAAAAAAGAGCTCGGACTGGGCACAAAATGTATCAGCAAGATTATCTGCACAGATGATGGGATTTATCTTTGCAGCTGGGGTGATGGAATCTTTTATCAAATCTATCCTTTTAATACAGCGGCTGACCCTTGGCAACAATATTTACAGAATACCATTGGCTTTCCTAAAATTAGAAATATTGTCACTGATGCTCAAAATGCTATATGGTTTTCCAGTGGAGCCTGGAGTATAATACCACAAAGGAAAAGTTCTCTGGGAGCATGTAGATATAAAGATGGAATCTGGCAAACCTATAACTTAGCTAACAGCCCTATTCATACGGATAATGTCTATACGGTTGAAGTAGATAGTAAGGATAGAAAATGGTTTGGCACTTTTTATGCTACCAGTGCCAGTCCTACTGGCTGGAAATATGGTGTCTCCATCTTTGATGAAGTAAATAATCAATGGTTTTGGATTATGCATAGTGGGATGTATCAATGGAATGAAACCACTCAGTCTTATGGAGGAAATCCGATTGGAACGGCACAAGTTATGGGAGATACGGATGTGGGTATTAACTGTGATAAATATGGGAATATGTTTATTGCCTGTTGTGAAGATGGTTTCACTGTCCTAAGCCCTGAAGATGAATTTATTAGGAATTTCACTATTCCAAATAGTGTTCGTCAGGCAGTAGAATATAGCTATCATAATGGTAGACAATATTTTGTTGGTACACATAATGATCGAGGTTTAGTAATCTGGAATGATGATTCTATCCCTGAATCTAATGGAAACCATTGGCTTATTCCTGACCCTCCAGAATTGAATAACTGTGAAGTGTATGGAGTGGTTACTATAGAAAGTCCTTACGAAGGAACTCAGCATTGGATTGCTGCCAGTAATGGACTTTTTATGTGGGATGAGACTGATTGGTATAAATATGACACAGCCATAAAACGCTATAAATATAATAAGAATACGCATAATTGGGAAAATAATATCCTCTACTTTGTGGATGAAGAAAGACTTTTTGGTTCTGTTCGTACAACTCCAACCGCAATATATTTAGACCCTTTTAATCGTATCTGGATTGGTAGCCTTCAACATGGTTTAACAATGTATGACCCAATAACGGAACGATTTACCAATTATTATCAAGAGAATTCTCCTCTGCTATCTAATTATATAACTGCTCTGGGATACAATCCAGAAGAGGGGAAGCTGCTTATTGGCACACCAGAGGGTCTTAATACTCTCATTATAGGTTATCAGATAAAACCGGAAACTCAACTCACATCTTTAAAGATATATCCCAATCCTTTCTATCCAGAGAAGGATAAATCTATCAGCATCATCAATTATCCTTCAGGAACTTTACCTGTGGGAAATAATAAATGTCGCATCTATGATAGTTCTGGAGCTTTGGTCATTACTTTAAAAGAAAATGAATTTGCTCGTTTTGACTGGGATGGCTTGAATTCTGCAGGAAAGAAATGTGCCACAGGCATCTATTATGTAGTAGTCATGGATGAAAAAGGGAATAGGAAAACTGGAAAGATAGCGCTATTAAGATAAATGAGTTTTTATAAAAGAGGGTGAGATTTATAGTCTTGATAGGGGTGCGAGACGTCCTCATCTCATAATGGTGGTGAGACGTCCCCGTCTTGCCAAGCTGACAGGCTTTTATTATGTAAATTTAAAATCTATTTTAACGCCAGCTGCTTAAATATATTTATCCCTATTGGTATAGCATCTTCTGAAGGTAGGAATTTATCCGAATGTAGCGGAAAATCACATCCAGAACCAAGCCAGAATAGCAGACCAGGATAGATAGTGGTGAAAAAACCAAAATCCTCACCCGTTAAAGAGGGTTCCGCTTCCTGATATTCAATATTAAGTGATTGACAAATATTTCTAAGTTTTTCCACTAAAGAGGGGTCATTTACCACCGGGTCATAGGTTTGAAGAAAGTCCACTTCATATTTAGCTCCAGTTTCTTCCTGAACTATATCGCAGTTATTAAGAATATAACCATTGATTAGACTGCTTGTTTTTTTATCCAAAGCACGATGGGTTCCTTCTATTTTGCAGAAATCAGGGACAACATTTCTAACCGTTCCTGCTTCCATTTTACCGGTATGGAAGATGACTTTTTCCTTTTTAGAGATCTCATCTATGTCATAATCCATCAAATCCAGAAAAATTCTTCCCGCTCTCAAGGCATCAATACCTTTTTCAGGAAAGACAGCATGCGAAGTGATACCTAAGAACTTAACATTAAATTCTTGAGGTACACCGAAGAAAACGCCAGCACGGGAAGAAACCGTTCCTACAGGCATTCCGCTGGCGATATGAAGTGCATAAACAGAATCCATGGGATATTGTTGAATAAAACCTTCAGCGAGGATGCTTTCAGCTCCACCCATACCTTCTTCAGCAGGTTGAAAGAGAAAAAGTAGATTTGTAGCAGTTTTCATTTTTGTTATTTCCTCTATCAGACCTAAAAGTATGGTCATATGGATATCGTGTCCACAACTATGCATTAAACCTTCATTGCGTGACATAAAATCACAGCCGGTGGTTTCTTTAACAGGAAGTGCATCCATATCAGCACGGAAAAGACGATAGAGCCCGTTGCCTTGACTGTATTCTACCAGAATTCCGGGACTATTGAGGAATTCTATGATATTAATTTCGGGTAGAGTTTTGAGATATTTTAACAGGATAGCTTTGGTCTCAAACTCGTGAAAAGCAAGTTCTGGTACTTGATGTAATTCTCTACGTATACTGATTAAATCCAAGCTCATAATAAACCTTCACTTTTAGCATGACGAATTAATATTTTTACGGCATTAGTAGCTGCGCCCAAACGAACATTATTAGCCACATTCCAGAAACAGAGAGAATGATTATCCACTCCATAACGCAGACGACATACAAAACTATCATTAGAGGAATTTAAGCCCCGGGGAGTCATATAGGTATGTTCTTCATAAGCGATAGATTCAGCCTTCTTTAAAGCTTCCGCAGCCTCTTCAAGATTAATAGTTCTTTCAAATTCTGCATAGATACTTTCACTGTGACCATAAAGCACAGGAACCCGAACAGCAGTAGGGCAGACCTTCAAATTTGGCAGATTGAGTATCTTTTGTGATTCAAAGATTAGCTTTTCTTCTTCCTGAGAATAACCATTATCCAGAAAAGCTCCAATTTGAGGAATAACATTGAGGTCTATAAGTTCTGGATAAACTCCCAGGTCTTGACTTCCCTTACGCTGTGCCAGCAAGGTTTCAATACCTTTGTGTCCACTGCCCGAAACAGATTGATAGGTGCTTACTACTATTTTTTGTAAACCATAAAGATGGTCTAAAATTGCCAGAGGGAGCACCATCTGAATCGTAGCACAATTTGGATTAGAAATAATTCCGTGATAATGTTCTATGAGATATCCATTTATTTCTGGAACGACAAGAGGTATATCTTTTTCTTTACGGAAAGCGGAAGAATTATCTATGACTGCTCTTGAATTTTGAGCAGCAATGGGAGCAAAATGTAGGGAAACACCAGCACCAGCAGAGAATAAAACATAGTCATAAGAACGGGAGAGTGAATCTTCTTCCAATTTTTTTACGGTTAAAGCACGGTCGCCTAGATAAAGCACTTTTCCGGCAGAGCGTTCAGAAGCAAAGAGGTCTATAGTGTTCATTGGCACATTGTATTCATCCAGACAGGTGAGCATCATTCTGCCTACTTCACCTGTAGCACCAACAATAGCGATTTTCATTGGTAATTCCTTATTTATTATCAGAAAAATCCTTTTCCTAATATTAGATGCTTTTGTCAATGCAAAACTTGACAAAAAGTTGATTTTCAAAGGATAGGAAAAGAAAAGACGCCCCAGTAGCTCAGAGGATAGAGCAGCGGTTTCCTAAACCGTTGGTCGGATGTTCAAATCATCTCTGGGGCGCCAGAAAAATAAAGGATTATATGTTTAACCTTGCAAGCGGCAAAATAGTTCTCTTCTTTCAGGATGGTAATCTCCAGTCTGGAATAATCACAGAGGCTCAAAATAGACATTATAAAGTGCTTAATCAGGAGGCTAAAACCTATATTTTGCCTCCAGCACGATTTATTCTGGTCACTCAAAAAGTGTATGAACCTGTATCTACGAAGACCTTGGAAGATTTTGATAAGCAAATCAGGAATGAAATTGAAGAAGAAGGTGAAAACTGGCTTCTACAATTACAAGAGACTCATGATTCTTTCACTTTTGAAGAGATATGCTCCAAATTTGGATTGGAAGGGGATATAGAACGTTTTGCCTTGTTTATCTTGCTTCAACAAAGAAAAGACTTGTTCAAATTCAAAAAAGATGTGTTTTCCTATCGCAATGAAGAAGAACGATTAAAATACCTTCAGGAAGAAGCAGAAACCAGAGAAAGAACAAGGTACCTAAAAGAAGTAGAAAAGTTTCTTCAGACCTATCAGGATTTATTACCTTCCCTAAATATTTTGTTCCCTATAAAAGATGATGTTTCTCAGGGATTTTACCAGGATTCCAAGACCCAATTTCTATCTGAATTAAGAGAATTGCTTCGTTCAAATGTACCCAAAGACCTGGCAAAACTTCTTCATAAATATAGCAATGGTCTGGATTTGAGAACATTAATCAGGAATATTCGTTTGCTTCTAAAGGATATTTCTCCAGATACGGATAAGATAGCTGCTGATAGCGGAATACCGATAAATTTTAGTTCTGAAATCCTGCGAGAAGCACAACAATTGCAAGAGAAATTAAAGCAGGAAGCAGAAAATCAGAATGTGACAAATCTGGAGGCTTTTACTATTGATGCGATAGATTCTCCTGATTATGATGATGCCATCTCACTTCAGAAGCAGGAGCAGGGTTGGATTCTGGGTATTCATATCAGCGATGTAGGAGGTCAACTTCCGCTAAATTCTTACATTTTTAAAGAAGCCTGCGAAAGAGTTAGTTCTCTGTATCTTCCTTGCGAAACTATTCCTTTGCTTCCACCTTCACTTTCTAAAGAGGCTTTCAGTCTAAAAGCAGGAGAAAAAAGAAAAGTTCTGTCCTTATATCTATTTATGGATAAGGAGTTCAAGATTGAAAGGGAAGTATTTAAACAAGAATATATCGCGGTGAAACAAAATCTCAGCTATGCAGAAGTGGACAGATATTTAACCAGTCACCAGAATTCTACTTTACTTCAGATAGTGCATCATATACACAATGGACGCCAGATATTTGAAAGTAGCAGCAAGAGAAGATATGAATGGAATGTTGTTTGTAAGAATGGTGAACTGGTGATGGAATGTATTGATTTTTATAGTCCTGCGCGTTTATTGATTGAAGAACTGATGGTGCTTTATAACCGAACTTTGGCTGAATATGCTTCTGCCAAAGGACTTCCTTGCATCTATCGTAATATAGCTCAATATGAAGAAGAGGAATACAATTCTCATAATTACTGTCAGGCTTTTCTTTCAACTAAAGCAGCTTTTCATCCGGGAATTGGTTCAAAAGCCTATTTGCATTGTAGTTCTCCTATCCGGCGAGTTACTGATATAATCAATCAAGCTCAGTTTGAAGCTCTACTAAATCAGAAAAGACCCCCTTTTTCAGAAGAAGAACTGATAAAAATGATACCTGCCATAGAAGAAAGAGTTTCCTATCTACATTCTGTAGCTGCTCGTAGCGAACATTACTGGTTTCTTCGTTTTCTTCAACAAAAATATCTTCAGCGAACTCTTGATGCTATTCTTATCCGTTCTATTACTGATGGCTATATCATAGAATTAACAGATTGGGATAAGCATATTTTCCTTAAATCAAATGAGATTTTACCTCTACATAATTCAGTTAAATTAATCTTAACCGAAGTTAATCCAGATGAAGACTGGGTGAAAGGTGAAATAATTGTCTGAGCTTGTAATGTTTCTAAATAAGTATCTGAAAATGGGTATATTTCATCTGAATGTTCGTATTTTTCAAATCTGGATTTTAGTTACTTTAAATAAGTCTTTTGTATCTCTTTTAAAGGGTTATAAATTATAAATGAGAATAAATGTGAAGAATATATTTCACTTATTTTCAGTGAATTCACTTATTATAGTAGATAAAATCGTGAAAAAATTATTGACATTTAGCTTAAAAATTTCTATTAGGTCTAATGACAAAATTAATAAAGGATTGAACGGCTAATGGAGGCTATAAAATCTTGTCAGCAAAGCAACGAGCAGTTTACGGTATCAGTTATTTTTTGTATTTACCCTTTTCCAACTCCCCCTCAGAGTGCTGCAAATACTATTTTTCCCTATAATCTTCCTCTAATGCCGTCATTTTATTTAATTTTGGTTTAAATTATTAGCTAAAACTATATATAACAAACTCTTCTCACTATGTACTGCATAAGTGAGGAGGCGAAGCTGTAGACGGACTATATATTTACAAAATAAAGGAGGAAGGAATAATGAATACTAAATACATTTCAGGAAACACTGTTTTAAAAACTCATTCCTGGATAATACTAAGCCTGATTGTTCTATTTTTTGCCTTCCTCTGCAATTCCTGTTCTACTAAAGCAAATAAAGGAACTATCTCTGGAACTGTCACTCTGTTCAATGATATCCCCGGTCTTTACATAGAAAATCCTATGGATTTTTCTGGAGTAACCGTAGCATTATATAAAACTGCAGTTTTAGATACCACTCTGGTTCGCATCAATCAACAATATCCTCAAATTGGAGTACAGATAACTCAAGAAACCGAATTTGACCATCGTAATTTTAAACCTTTAAAAGTTACCACTACCGATGCCATAGGCAAATTTAGTTTCCCTTCTCTAACTCCTGGCGATTATAATATTATTATTTGGAAAAATGAATGGGGTATAAGATATATTTGCTCTGTTAAAGCCATAGAAAATGAAAATAATAATATTGGCAATATAGCACTTTACCCTGAAATAATCTACAATTCTACTATTGTGAGTGAACCTACTATCTTTAAATCTGACCATTCCTATTTTATTCTGACTGATGTAAATTTTACCTCTTCCGTAGAATTTCAACCACGTGCCCAAATCTTTATCAATCCTGCCTGTATGGTAAAATTCTATGGCGCCGTCACCACTCCAGAATTTACCTCTTCCAGAGATATGTGGAAGATAACTTCCGGGCAAGAAATATATTCCGTCTCTCCAGTTACAATGGATGTGGATAGCTACTATTCTGCGGTGAATTTTTATGGGGATGAGATTAATCTTAGATCAGGATTTGTGAGGTATGGAAGTAATGCTTTAATTACTGTTAATGTAGCCGATAACAATTTTTTCTATATGGTTTTTAGAGATTGTGGAACAGCTCTAACTACCAATCAGGGGAATCTTGATGCAGGATATATGACTATCTCCGATTGTAATACAATAGGAATATTATATACAACTGAAGAAGTAGCAAATAACAATGTTTATATCTCTAAAATTATTTTCAATAATATTGCTCAGAAAGCAGTTGCTATAGGAAGAGCCCGGACGTTAAACATTAATAATTGCTATTTTTATAATAATTATTATGCAATTAATCTGACAAGATGTAATGCGAACATTGAACATAATGAATTTGATTTAAATTATTACAACATATTATATTTAAAAAATTATAATAATATAATATATTATAACAATTTTTACAAAACTATTAAGGGAATTTATCCTGACGCAGATTCAAACAATATAAATAATAATAATTTTATGGGAATTCCTGCTAATTATTATATATATATATTGAAAAATGAATACCCCTATTCAATTGTTTCAGCTGATGTCAATGCTATTAATAACTATTGGGTAATAGATGAAGTTAGTCAATTCCTTTTTGATGCAGAAGATGATCCAAGATGTCCTTATCATATAATATATTTACCAAAATTATCTAAACCTGTAAGTAATGCTGGGATACAATAGGACAAAATAATTTAAGAAATATTCCAGTGATCAATTAATTAACTTTATATTGGAAAAAGAAATAGAGAATTATAATATTTTAAATTTAGGATAATAAAGAATTATGAAAGGAATGATATTAGCAGGTGGTACGGGTACTAGAATGTATCCTATATCTTTATGTTACAGTAAACAACTGGTAATGATTTATGATAAACCGATGATTTATTATCCATTATCTACCTTGATGTTATCAGGAATTAGAGAGATTCTTATCATATCAGATAAAGAGACTATCCCATTATATCAAAGACTTTTTGGGGATGGAAATCATCTGGGTTTAAAAATTGTATATAAAGTCCAGAACGCCCCTAATGGAATTGCTGAAGCATTTATAATAGGTAAGGATTTTATAGGAAATGATTCAGTAACCTTAATTTTAGGAGATAACATTTTTTATGGGAAACTTGATTTTTTAAGAGAAGCTCTCAATACAAATAAAGGTGCAACAATATTTGGTTATTATGTTAATGACCCCCAGAGGTATGGTGTCGTGGAATTTAATGATAATGGTAAAGTTATTTCCTTAGAAGAAAAACCTGTGCACCCAAAATCTAATTATGCTGTAGTAGGCCTTTATGTATATAATAATGATGTTATTGAAATTTCCGAAAATCTTAAACCTTCAAAAAGAGGTGAACTGGAAATTACTGATGTTAATATTGAATATTTCAAAAGAAATCAGCTTGATATTAAAGTAATTGGAAGAGGAATAGCCTGGCTGGATACTGGGACACCACAGGCTCTGCTTGATGTATCATCTTTTATTGGTGCCATAGAAAAAAGACAGGGATTAAAAGTTGCCTGCATTGAAGAAGTAGCTTATATGATGAATTATATTAATTTGAACCAATTGAAAGAAATAATTAATAAACTTCCAAATTCTGATTATCGTAATTACTTAGAGACCGTGGAGCAAAATGAACTAATTTACAAACAATACCAAGCATAGGAAATTTGAAAATGAATAAATTACCAGATTGGATAAAAATAAAGAAATGTAAAAAGGTATATACTAAAGACATTTCAGGTAAAGAAAATGGTTTTTTGATTGATATATTAAATCGCAATGATGATATTTTTAAAGGAAGAGAAGACGAGTCTTTTCAGCAAATTTATTATTCTTCCGTTTATAAAAATATGTTTAAGGGCTTTCATATACATCCTTATAAATATGATACAGTCACCTGTATATTTGGTTTAGCATTATTAGTATTTTATCCTCATCTAATATCTAAAAATAATTTAAATACAATAATTGATTTTAATGATTTAATTATAATACCTATTGATAATCAAAATAATATTTTAACTATAAGTTTCCCTTCTAAATATCCTCATGGGTATTTTGGAGTTTCAGATATTTCCTATTTATTGAACTATAGAAATCCTGCCTGGAATCCTCAGGATTTGTTTCAATACGATTATAAATGTGAAGGTATAGAAACTTTTTTAGAAAGTTGGGTAATAAATAATGCAATTAGTTAAGATTGGTTTAATAGGATGTGGTGCAGTTACAATTAAAGCCCATATTCCTGCATTGATGAATGAACCAGGTTCCAAAATATCAACTTATAAATATCTTATTACAGCTATTTGTGGTTTTGACAGCGAAAATTTAGATTATATAAAATCTATATTACCGACGGTTAAGATATTTACAGATTATAAAGATCTTCTTAAAGAAGCCGATTGTGATGCAGTATTAATAGCTACAGGTGAACAATATCATCCACAGATTAGCAGAAATGCGCTTGATTTTGGGAAATTCGTCTTATGTGAAAAACCTTTTGGTACAAATGTTACTGAAATAAGAAAATTCTTTGCAAAAGATAAAGATAATGATATTTTAAATAACAAATTGCAAATTGCTTTTAACAAAAGGTTTTATCCTGTTTATACATTTTGTAAGTCTTTAATTCAAAACGGGAAGTTTGGCAAACCAATATCCGGAACTTTCCAATTTGTTACCCAACAAGGTAAAAAAACTGGATGGGAAGGCATTCTAAGTAATATGATACATTATTGTGATTTAATTAGTTCATTATTTGGTGAAATTAATGAGTTGCATTGCCTAAGCAATACAAGCGAAACAGGTATCAATGTATCAGTATCTATGAAATCAACTGATGGTGCTATAATTAACTTTTTTTTCAGTTCTTCTGCATCCTGGAATGCTCCTTGGCATGAACAATGGTTATTGTTAGATAAAAATAAAAATAGAATATTTGCGCATAATACTAATGAATTATTTTATTCCGGAATTAATAATTACTCAGAATATTATGGAGAATCAAATTCAATTTTTTGGCTACCTGATTCACATGGCTATAAAACTCAATTGAAATCATTCTATGAATTAGTGTGCGGAATAAAGAAAGAACCTGATGTAGGTTTAAAAGATGCTATTGCAGCTCATACATTATTTGATAAAATCCGAATGATATGTGAATAAAAATAATTATATTATACACGGATTAATATGAATATAAAAGAATCTAAAGATAATAATATTAAATTGGCTAATATCATTATTAAGCAACATTTATTTGTTAATGATGAGGAATATGATTCTATTTTATCCTGGATTTTAAATAAGCAAGAAAATTGTCTTGCCCAGGTTAATCCAATAGATTTAAATGATGTACTTAATGGGGATTGGTTTCAATCTAAAAAAACTGGCAACATAGAACATAAAACAGGCGAATTTTTTAAAATAATAGGTGTTGATGTTAAAACTGATTTAAGAGAATCAGGTAAAGGCTGGAAGCAACCAATGATTGATCAAGGAACTGAAAGTAGTGTAGCTGGTTTTTTATGTAAGATAGAAAATCAAAATATTTATTGCTTGGTAGAAGCTAAATTTGAACCAGGAAATTATGGGAAAGTATTGATTTCTCCAAGTTTACAGGTTACATATAGTAATTTATTACAGGCTCATGGAGGTAGGAAACCCAGATTTTCGGATTTTTTTGAGAATAATAGTAAATTTGGTAATTGCGTATATTCTCAATGGTTACCAGAAGATGGGGGTAGATTTTATCTTAAACGAGTTAAATATATGATTGTAATTATTAATAACGAGTTGCAATTAGATATTGATGATAATTTTCGTTGGGTAAGTGTAAACACATTAAAAAGGCTACTTTATGTGGACAATCTATTGAATCCTCATGTTCGTAGTTTATTGGCTTTATTTTAAGGAGATTTAATTATGATACCTGTTTATCGTCCATATTATGATGAAAAAGAAATGAAATATTTAAAAGAAGTAATAGAATCTGGCTGGTGGGGGATGGGTCCTAAAACAGTTGAATTTGAGGAGAAATTTGCAAAATATATCGGGACAAGATATGCTCTTGGACTAAATTCAGAAACTGCAGCACTTCATTTAGCTTTAATGTGCATAAATGTCCAAGATGCTGAGGTTATATCCCCTTCTATGACCTTTGTATCTACAAATCATGCTATTCTTTATAATGGTGGCATCCCTGTTTTTTGCGATGTGGAATATGATAATTTAAATGTTACAGCTCAAGAAATTGAAAAACTCATTACCGATAAAACTAAAGCCATTATTGTGGTGCATTATGGTGGATATGCCTGTGATATGGATTCCATTATAGAATTAGCAAGAGCTCATAATCTTTATGTTATAGAGGATTGTGCCCATGCCTGTGGAGGTAAATATAAGGATAAGATGTTAGGTTCTATCGGAGATTTTGGTTGTTTTAGCTTCCAGGCTGTTAAAAATCTTTCCACTGGTGACGGAGGAATGATTACCACCAATAATGAAGAATGGGCTAAAAGAATAAAAAAATTGCGCTGGGTAGGAATATCCAAGGATACCTTTGAAAGGGGCGCAGGAAATAGTTATGATTGGTTTTATGATGTAACAGAACTGGGTTTTAAATATCATATGAATGACATTATGGCTGCTATAGGTCTGGCACAATTAGAAAAAATTGAATGGATGAATGATAAAAGGAGATACTGGTCTTCCAGATACAGAGAATCTTTAAAAGATATTTCAGTAATAAATTGTCCACCGGTAAAAGATTATATGTTTCCTGCCTGTCATAATTTTGTTATAAAATCTGAGAGAAGAGATGAATTAAGAAAAGTATTAATGGAAAAAGGTATAACCACAGGTGTTCATTATTATCCTAATCATTTATTTGATATGTATAAAGATTACTATAGAAAGTTACCCATCACTGAAAGTGTATGGAATAATTTAGTGACTCTTCCACTTTATCCAGATTTAGAAGAGGAAGATTTTCAGCTTATTATTAAAACTATCAGAGATTTTTATTTAAAATGACTGAAAATCCGTTTGTGGCTGTGGTAACTTTAAATTATAACGGCTCATCCTTTTTACAGGAATGCATTGATTCTATTCTTGATTCAGATTATTCTAATTTTAAAGTTATAGTCGTAGACAATGGTTCTAAAGATAATTCTCTTGAATTATTAGAAAGATTATATGGTTCAAATGATAAAGTTATTATTTTAAAAAATAATAAAAATCTTGGTTATTCAGAAGGGATGAATGTTGGTCTTGATTATGTTTTTAATAATCTTGAAGCTGATTTCTGTATTGTAATGAATAATGATACTTTTCTGGATAATCATGCTATAAATGCATTAGTTGAGGTTGCCAAAAAAGATGAAAAGATTGGTTTTGTAACAGGTAAAGTATATTATGCTGATAATCCTGAGATCTTTCAAACTATCGGGAAATCCTCCGATCCAGGACTTTTATGTATTATCTATACGGGGAAAGGAGAACTTGATAAGGGACAATATGATAGAGATTGCGAACTTGATTTTTGTGACGATATCTATTGGTTAGTATCTAAAAAATTGTATTATACAATTGGTGGTTACGACCCGGAATTTTTCCTTGAAGCTGAAGATTTTGATTGGCAATTAAGAGCAAAAAAAGCTGGTTTTAAAATAATGTTTGCTCATAAAGCTAAACTCTGGCACAAAGTTAGTATGGTTATTGGCAAGGATTCTCCTCAAAAAGCCTATTATGATGCTCGTAATCCTATGATTGCGGTGATGAAAAACTGTGAACCTGACATCGTTAAAACTTACTTACGAACAAGAATATATAAAATTTACCTACCAGCCATAATCAAAACTGCCCTTAAAGGTAAAATCCAGAAAGCACTTTATATGATTTCAGGAATATGCAGTGCGATGCTATGGAAAATAAAGAATAAATCTGTAATTTATGAAAAATAATATTTTATAATATTAAAAAAAATGAAAATTCGTTTTGGCATTACCAGATTATATAAAGTTATCAGAAGAAATTATCTATATATAAGATATAAATTTATTAAAAAAATATATAATCCTACTGAAGGGATAAACTATCTTGCAAAAAATGATGCCCCTACTCTTATCAGGGCACTGCGAAATGGTGGAGCTAAAATTGGGAATAATGTAGATATTCAAATTCCCATTTTATTTCATCAAGTCAAAGATTTAAAAAAATTAACAATTGGTAATAATTCTCATATAGGGAAGACAACTTTTTTAGATTTATCCGATGCAATTATTATAGGTAATAGAGTTACAATTTCAATGGGATCAATGCTAATAACTCACATAGATGTCGGTGCTTCTGGATTAGCTATTCAATATCCAAAAATGAAAGATAAAGTAATAATCGGTGATGATTCTTATCTTGGATGCCAGACAACCATATTAGCGGGTGTAAAACTTGGATCCAATAATTTAGTAGCGGCGAAAAGTCTGGTTTTACATAGTACACCTGATTCTGTTTTAATAGCTGGAATACCAGCAAGAATAATAAAAAATGTATAGAATTTTAATATCCTATTTAATTTAATTTTACAAAATATGAATGCCAATACTTCAAGATTATCTATTTGGTCTAAAGAAAATTCCTTATTTTTACTGACATTTCTATTGGCAGTGGTAGCAGTTTATATATTTCCACATCTTGGTATACCTCAGATAATAATTAAAGTTATTTTTTTATTATTATTGTTAGTTGTTTTTCGTTCTAAAAATGATGTTTTCTGGCTTGCCTGGTTTTTTATTATTATTGATGCACCAAGCAGATTATTCACCGTAGGTTATAGAACCACTGTATATAGGCTACCATTATATAGTTTGGGTCCAGGTATATCTACAGGGTTTGAAGAAATGTTCTTAATTGTATATTTAATTAAGTTCTTATTAAAGAAAGATAAAAGTCAAAACATCTTTTATAGATACTGGACTTTTATAGTTATATATGGTTTCATAACTTTGTTTTATTCTTTTGGAATAGGTTTAAGTTCTGGAAATGTTGTAACTGCTATAAGAATGATTATTCCCTGGTTCTGGGTTTTGATTTTACCCGAGTTTATATCAGATTCGGATAAATTAGCTAAAGCATTTAAACTTTTAGCTCCTTTTGTTTTTATTAATTTTTTTATTCAGATATATACCCAGATAACTGGTCAGTATCTTAATGATATTTTATCCGGAGAAATATGGTACCGTTTTTTGGGTTCTCCGCAAGAAGAACTGGTTAGAGTTATCTCTGGTTTTGGTTTTACTCTTTTTTGTATGATAATATCTTTATTCTATTTATGTTCTGAAAATCAATATTTTAATAAAACTTATTTAAATTTAATTATTGTAACTTCTTTTATAATAATCTTTATATCCGCAACAAGAGGCTGGATTGTTGCATCTTTGATTTTACTATCTTCTATTTTTTTTATGAGAAGTTTTAATTTTTTAAAACAGTTTACTGGTATAATAATAATTCTGACTTTGTTATTTTTCCTTGTAAAAATCATTTATCCGCCTTTTATTTTGCAGGCTTCTTTAGCCTTGCAAAGATTTGCAAGTTTAAAATATGTAATACAAGGTAATCCTGAAGTTGAACCAAGTTTAGGAAGAATTACAGTAGCTGGCCCTAAAATGATGTCTTTATTTCGAGAGCGACCTATAATAGGTTTTGGGCTTTCTAATGATTATATAAAAAATTGGAATATTCATGTGGGTAATCAAACAATGTTAATGCAGGGCGGAATTATAGGCTATGCAATCTGGATAATTTGTTATGCTCTTAATTTACTTACTATATATCTATTAAACAGAAATTCTTTTGTTAGATCAAAAATAGGTAATGGAGGTATAGTTTTCTTTCTTGCATTGATAGCAATTTTTGCAGTTCATAGTAGTTCTTCACAAATATTAGGTTTTAATGGAATTCCTCTTTATTTCCACTATCTTTTGGCATTTATTATAGCTGCTGCTAATGCTACATTTGTTTCTTCAATAAATAATAAAAAAATTATAATTTCATTAAGAATAAATAGATAATGCTGAAACAGAAATTCATTGTTCAATATGGTTCAATGGCAATAACTCAAATTGTGGGTATGGTTGCGGGAATTGTAGTTGCCAGATTAGTGGGTCCTGGTGTTATGGGTATGGTTGCCTATGCAACCTCCTTCGTTTCTCTACTTGGATTCATAAATGGAATTTTTGGTTCTGCTCATATTAAACTGGTTTCTGAAGGTAGAGATCATAACCAGTGTATGGGTGTTTTCACTAGATTGCAAGGTATATGTGCTTTAATTTATTTTATAGCTGTTCTTGCTTTGTTTCTGGTTCAAAAAAATGTTCTTCATTACCCATTTGAAAGTAGAGAACTGGAATGGATAATTATTATTGCATTAATAACACATACCTTTGAATTATATAGTCAATATGCTAATGTAGTATTTACAGCAAATTTACAACAAGCAAAGGCAAATCTCCCGAATTTTTTCAAAACACTTATTTTTCATATAGGAAGGATATTAATAGTTATATTTTTTGCTAAAAATTTGGCGCTAAAATTATATTCCTGGCATTTAATCTTAGCTATTCTTTTTATTCCTATTATACATAAATTTTTAAAAGAATATCCTATTGGGAAATATGATAATAAATTAGCAAAACAATATTTTAAATATGGACGAGCAATTTTTGCTATGTCTATCATAGATTCTGTAACAAAATACAGTGATAAATTAATGGTGGCACATTTTACTGATACTACTCAACTTGGTTACTATTCTGCAGCAAGTTCAATTGGAGGACTTATTTTAACTTTAGCAAGTTCTGTAGGATTAATTTTTTTTCCTCTTTTTTCTGGTTACATTAGTAAAGGTGACTGGGAAAGTGTTAATACAAAAATATATCAATATCATGAATTTATTATACTTTTTATTTTTCCTTTAATTTGTCTTTTATCTATCGTTGGGGGACCTATAATGCTATTATTACTTGGAAATAAATATAAACCAAGTATAATTCCTTTTCAAATACTAATAATTGCTACTTATCTATCTGTACTAGGAATACCATATGGTAATATAATATCCGGGATGGGGAAATTTAGTATCCTAACAAAGATAAATATTATTCATTTATTAATATTTATTTGCTCCACAATAGTATTTATAGCACCAAATATGCTAAATCTTGGAGCAATAGGTTTAGCGGTTAATCAATTAACTTTAAATTTCACCAGAAATGGACTATATCTACATTTTTCAAAGAAATTAGGAGAAGTAAGCTTAAAAAGTAAAAATAACATTCGTCATATAATTATAATTTGTTGGACTTTTCTCGCTTATTTTATCTCTATATTCTTAAAAAAGTTTATTCCCTTATGGTGGTTACTTATGATTCCTATTTATCTCATAACCCTATATTTGATATTGAATTTAACAGGTTTTATGAAAAAGGAACACTGGAGATTATTATTAGATACATTAAATATAAAAAAGACATTAAAATATGCTTATAATGAAATTAAAGGGTAAAAATTGAGTGATTAGGTAGTAAAAAAAGCATAAAATTTTTACAATACACATAATCTTTCTTTATAAATGAGATTATTTTATATCTTATAAATAGTATAGAATAATAATGTATATATATTATTAATTAATTAGCCAATATATATGTTATAAGCGCGGAATTCTGGATTATGATGAAAATAAGAAATAAACATATGTAAAAGCTTAGAACAATTTTTTAAATTGGGTTCTTAATTTAATCGCAAATTAAAAGTTTTAATCATATACTAAAGTTTATTATAATGGAGAATCAGAATAGTTTAACAAATAATTATTATCATATAAATAGAAAATGATTAATCTTATCAAAATAATCAAAAAAAATCTATATGACCAATATAAAATATTAGATTATTCGTTAAATCCAAAATATAGCAATAAATCTGTAGCATCAAAAAGTAAATTTAAAATATACAGTGAACTGATAAAATGGTATTACAAGTATGGTGAACGCAATAAAATGTATTTTGCATGGGGTCTGAATGAACAAGGCAAGTCCTTATCTGATTATATAAGTAAAAAGGAATTCCTGAATATTAAGTCTAAGGCAGAAAGACATTTATTAAAAACAAACAATATTTCACTATTAAATTATAATGTGGTAACAAAGGATAAATTTGTGGCGAATTCTTTCCTATCAGCAAATAATATTCCCTGTATTCCCCATTATGGAATTGTTATAAGGGGACAATTTTATCCCACTGATAATAACGATATAGATAATTTGGATTTATTGCTGGATAAGGAAGAATGTATTGTTTTCAAGAATATTACCTTAGAATTCAGTGAAGGTTTTATACTTTATCAAAAGAGAGATGATGTTATTTTTATGAATGGCAAGGAAAATTCATTATCTGAGCTAAAAAAAATATTAGGAAGTGGAGTATGGTTAGTTCAAAAAAAGATATCATCTCATAAAGCTCTAAGGATGATTAATAATTCAGCTTTAAATACAACTAGGATTGTAACTATCAGAGATAAAAATAGACCTGTGTATCTTACTGGTTTTCAGGCATTTGCACGAGGTGCTGCAGTAACAGATTCCGGAAGCGATGGCTCTATATACGTAGGTGTAGACATTGAAAAAGAATGCTTGAAGGACTACGGTTTATATAATACTGGAGACCCGGTTTGTACCTTTCTGAATGAACATCCAGATTCTGGTATCACATTTAAAGATTATAAAATCCCTTTTCTAAAAGAAGCTATTCAATTATGTATCAAGGCTCATAATTTGCTATATAATAATTTTATAATTGGATGGGATGTTGCCATTACGGATGATGGACCTGTCATTGTAGAAGCAAATGAGAAGCCGGGTTTGAATGTTGTTCAATCTTTAGATGGAGGATGCCGAAAAAAAATTCTTAATTGTTATCAAAATATTGTCAGTAAAGGAGAAAATTTACCATAATGACTATTTCAATTTTTTGGTTTAGGTTATGTTGGATGTATAAGTTTAGGCTGTTTAGCCCAAAATGGGTTTCAGGTTATTGGAGTAGATGTGAATAAAACAAAAGTCCATCTTATTAATCAGGGCTTACCTACTATTATTGAAAAGGATATTGATACAATAAAGAACAACATAAAACCGGTAAAATTAAAGCCACGCAAGATTACCATCAAGCAGTGATGGAAAGTTATATGTCCATAATATGTGTGGGCAATTCCCTGGGAGAAGATGGTAACCTAAATCTTGAATATATTTTTCAAACTGCTAAGCAGATAGGGTAAATATTAAAAAAGAAAGTTATAGATTTTTATTTAGTTAAATATGACCTAAACTCTCATCAAATTGAACTAATAGAAGATGTAGAAATTAGCTAAAAAATTGGATAAAATGAACCATATAATTTCTGATAAAAAAAAATTCAAAATATATGGAATCTATATTGCTCAACAACATATCTATCAACTCTGAAGTCTTTATTTAGACCTTTTAAATTTATTAAATTAGGTTTAAAATTTGGTATGTACAGTAGATAGTGAGAGAGAAAAGCTTATATTTATTTACTGAATTTAATCAGATGTGAATCAGACGGGGAAAATATTATAAGTTCTCTTGAATATAATAAGGATAAATTATGTTAATAGGCATACTAAAGCCTTTCAGGAATATGCATTATTCTACTCTTGATGTTTATAAGGAAATTCTTGAATATAATGGTATTGATTATATTGATCTTAATATTAATAGCGATTCATTTTGGTCAGATATAAAAAAAATAGACTTATTTCTTGCAAGAATAGGACATTATGATGATGACCTTGCTCTGGCAGCTCAAATTATTCCCATTATAAACCTGTTCTTAAATATTCCCTGTTTACCTGATTATAATACGGTCTGGCATTATGATGACAAGGTTAAACAATATTATCTATTAAAAAGTATGGATTTTCCTGTTATAGATTCATATGTATACTGGGATAAAATAGAAGCGCTTAATTGGGCTAAAAATGCAGAATATCCTGTCGTTTTTAAACTTAAGGGTGGGGCGGGTTCTGCAAATGTGAAGTTAGTTAAATCATATAAACAGGCAAAATCACTTATAAAAAAGTCTTTTGGAAAAGGTATCCATCCCTATTTTTTTGATCTTCCCGGCAAATTTAAAGCTTTTAATTACGATAGAAGGACTATTATCAGATATTTTTTAAGACCAATATATTTTAAATTAACAGATAAAGCTAGTTCCTTTTCAAATTATCATCGCCATAAAAATTATGTGTATTTCCAAAAATTTTTACCAGGCAACGAATATGATACACGAGTTTGGGTAATTGGAGAGAGAGCTTATGCATTCAGAAGGTATACAAGGAAAAATGATTTCCGTGCAAGTGGAAGTGATATCTTTGATATGAACAGGGAATCTCTTGACAGGAAAATGATAGAAATTGCTTTCAATATATCTGAAGAATTGAGTTTTCAATCTATGAACTATGACTTTATTTATGATGAGAACAAAAATCCTCTTATTGCAGAAATAAGTTATGCCTCCGGTGATTTTCCAGATTTTTCAGATGGTTACTGGGATAAAAACCTTATCTGGCATAGTGGTCATTATTTTCCCGAATATTTTGAATTGGTAGATGCTCTTCAAATGCCTGAACTTAAATTACCAGATATTGAACTTGTATCACCATATAAAAAAGCTAAGATGCTAAATTATGATTAAAGTGCTCCATTTTACTTTGGGAATTGGACGAGGTGGCACAGAAAGACAGGTTTCAGAGATAGTAAAAAACTGTAATAAGTTCAAACAATATATAGTAACATTATTCTATGTAGAAGACAACTATTTTAATAATGAAAATATAATTTTTAATTAATAGAAAGAACTTAATAGTAAGATTATTAATATTTGATAAAATTATTAAAACAATAAAACTCTATATCATAATAGGTGGGTATAGTTCCTTTTATTATAACTGTTATTACTAAAGGACTTAAAAATATAAAGTAATAAATACCAGTATCCGTCATGGTGTATTTTCAAAAACAAAAGTAGGATATGTAAGGATGCTTATAGCGCGTATATCTAAATATATTTTTACAGACTAGCAAACTGGTCTAAAAGTTAAAAAATAAATAAGGGAATAGTACTATATAATGGTGTTAATGAAAGGTTCAATCTTGAAAATTATCTTGAATCTGAGAGAAATTAAAAAATCAGATACCTTTATTTTTGTATCTTTAATGAATTTACTTCCTAATAAAGATTATTTTACTATTTTTAAAGCCTTAAAACTTCTTAAGAATAATGGCATTAATTTCAATTATTATATCATTGATAATGGTCCAATAAAGAAATATTAAATATTATGATAATTATTTAATATTAAATGATTTAACGGAATATGTAATTTTTTGTAGTTCTGCTAATAATATAGGAAAATATTTAATAAAGCGGATATTTTTATTCATTCTTCAGATAGAGAAGATGCTTCAATGTCATTTTAGAAGCAATGTCTATGGGTTACCAATAATGACTACTAATACCGGGGCTAATTTATAAATATTAGATGATAATGCTATTACATTTTCATATAAAGATTATTATGCTTTATATGAATCAATTATAAAATTAATATACAATAAAAATTTAAGAAAAAGAATGGGGAAATAATCTCATTCTATTGTAAAAGAAAGTTTACTATAGAGCGAATGGTGCGAAATTATGAACGGATTATTAATATATTTTCAAATAATAAATTATGATAGTATTTCTGATTTAATATATTCTCAGATTGATAAAAAGTCTTAGCGACTCAGTAACCCTCTTTATAGATATGGATTCGTTATACACAAATAATGACATTTATCTTTTTAATTATTAAGAATTAATTCATATGGTTTTAATTATGGGAAAGATTCCTATCATTTATTATCATTCTATTGCACCTCAAAGGAATAACTCTTGGGCAAAAAATTTTCTTACTACTAAAGTGAAAGATTTTGTAACTCATTTGAAGTTTTTGAAATCCGCTGGTTTTCAAACTTTATCAATGGATGAATATTTAGAAATCAGAGAAAATAATTTTTCCAAGAAGAAATATTGCGTTCTTACTTTTGATGATGGTTACTTAGATAATTATATATATGCTTATCCGATACTAAAAAGATATGGGTTTAAGGGTACTATATTTATTAATCCAGAATCAGTTCCAAAAGAAAATGAAATAGGACCATCACTTTTTGATTATTGGAATGGGAAATCTAATTTAAAAAATTTGGAAAGATGGGGTTTTTTAAATTGGGAACAGATGAGAATAATGGAAAATAATAAAGTGATGGAAATACAATCCCATACTTTAACACATACAAGATATTTTGTGTCAGATAAGATAATAGGTTTTCATCAACCTGGCGCAGACTCATTATATTATATTGGTAACTTATATCCTAAAAGAGTCCCATATTACATTGGCGATGATAGCTTTGAGAAATTAATTCCTTATGGTTATCCTATATTTGAACAAGAATCCGCAATAACAGCCCAAAAAGTAGAGATTAATCCTGACTTTATAAATGAGGTTATATTGTCTACCAACATGATAGATTGGAACTACAATAATGCATCTCAGAGAGCCAGAGAAAAAATATTACAGTTATACAAGAATTATTTAGGAGATGATAAAATTATTATTAATAGGGAAGATCATCAACAATATAAATTAAGAGTCATAGAAAATTTAAAATTATCTAAAGAATTAATTGATAAAAATCTTTCAAAAAATACCACTATATGTTGCTGGCCCCATGGAGACAATAATCAGTTTGTTCATAATCAAGCTTTAAAATTAGGTTTTAAAGCAACAACACTTGGTAAAATGCCTGAAGAGTTTTTAGATAGCACAAGATTTGAAAGGATAGCTATAGGACATAAAATTGGGAATTCCTTTTACGATGCAAAATTAAGATGTTACAGCTATATGGGATTATCTCCCTATTACCAGATTGTAAGCACCTTAAGATATACAAAACATCTGGCTAATAAATAATTATAATAAATTAAGTTACATTATGGAATCTAAAATTAAAATTTGTATTTTGGGGAATGAAACTCTTAATGATACTTATCAATGGGAAAATGTAATTTCTAAATATTCAAATGAGATTAAATGGCAAGTGATCAATTTATGTGCTTATGATTGGTTAGAAAAAATAAAATACGGTAATTATGATTTGTTTCTCACTAAACCGCCAGGTGTTACTCAAAGGTTTAAACAACTTTATGATGAACGATTATATGTTTTATGTAATGAATTAGGAGCTAAAGTATTTCCAACTTTACAAGAAGTATTGATTTATGAAAATAAAAGATTTCTTTCTTTCTGGCTTTCTGCTAATAATATACCGCATCCCTTTACCTGGGTTTTTTATAATAAAGAGGAAGCATTAAATTTTATTAATAATTATAATAATTATCCTATTATAGGGAAAATTAATATTGGTGCGTCGGGAAAGGGTATACAATTTTTAAATAGTAAAAAAGAAGCTTTAAATTATATTCAAAGAAGTTTCTCAAAGGTTGGATTGAAAAGTAGATGGTATCCTGATTTAAAAAAAGGTTATTTGACAACAAGGATAAAGAGATTCATAAAAAATAAATCTTATCGTAATCAGCGGGTCAGCATTTATAAAGCAATTTATAATGATAGTCAAAGGGGATTTGTTATTTTACAGGAATATATCCCTCATAATTATGAATGGAGAGTGGTACGAATTGGCGATTCTTTCTTCGCACATAAGAAATTGAAGAGAGGGGAAAAAGCAAGTGGGTCTTTAATCAAAGAATATGGCAAACCACCTTTTGATTTGTTAGATTTTGTTAAAGAAATCACTGATAAGCATCAATTATATAGTCAGAGTGTAGATATATTTGAATCTGATAGGGGTTATTTGATTAATGAAATGCAATGTATATTTGGTCAGAGTGACCCTTATCAAATGCTTGTAAATGGGATACCTGGTAGATATGTTATGATCAATTATAATTGGCAATTTGAAGAGGGTGATTTTAATACTAATGAATCTTATGATTTGCGTTTAGAAACTGCTTTAAAATTATATAGAGAAGGAAAACTATAATTAAAATTCTCTTTGTCTGTAGTGGAAATCAAGGTATTTCACCAATAGTAGAATCTCAAGCCGATTCTTTAAATAACAAAGGAATAGAATTAAAGATATTTCCCATTATAGGTAAGGGTGTTTGGGGTTATTTAAAAAATATTCCTCAATTAAGAAAGCAAATCATGGCATTTAACCCTGATATTATACATGCTCATTATTCTTTTTGTGGCATTATTGCAGCATTAGCATCTTGGAAAATACCTATTGTGGTCTCTTTAATGGGAAGTGATACTTATCAATCAAAAATTATGAAATTTATTATTAAATTATTTTCAGATTATAAATGGACAAAGACTATTGTAAAATCAGAAGATATGAAAATAAGATTAGGGCTAAAAAATGCTGTTGTTTTAGCTAATGGAGTGGATTTAAATCTATTTCATCCCTTAGATAAAAAAGAATGTAGACAAAAATTAGGATGGGATTTAGATAATTTATATGTATTATTTGCTTCAAAACCAGATAGAAAAGAGAAGAATTTTGCTCTTGCTCAAGCTACAATGGATAGAATAAAAATAAATTCTGTTGAATTAAAAATCATATACAATATAGATCATTCTCAAATATCTGTCTGTTTAAATGCTGCAGATGTCTTATTATTGACTTCAAAATGGGAAGGTTCACCTAATATAGTAAAAGAAGCTATGGCTTGTAATATACCCGTTGTAGCAACAAAGGTTGGTGATATTGAGTATCTTTTTGGAAATATAGAGGGATATTATTATTCGGATCCTGATCCAGATAAATTAGCTGAAAAAATTAATTATGTCTTAAATAATGACATTAACCCAAATGGTCGTCAGAGAATAATTGATTTAAAATTGGATTCGGAATCTGTTGCAGATAAACTTATTAAACTCTATCAAGAGGTTTTTTCTAAATAGATGAGTGAATACAAAATTATTGATGCAACGCAAATATCAAGAGAAAAATGGTGGGAATTTACAGATAATAATGAAAATTGTAATATTTTCTCAACTCCTTATATGTATGATGTCTGGAATGCAACTTCTGGATATCTATCTTTTGCCTTCTTTGCCATTGATGAAAATGAAGAAATTAAAGGGCTATTAGCTGGACATCTGGAAACTGTTTCTAAAGGTTTACTCAGCAAATTATCAACCAGAGCAGTTTTAATGCAATCTCCTGTCTCTTTGGATGATGAGGCTCTTTCTTCTTTATTAAAACATTATTTAACCTTTATGAAAAGAAAAGCTGTTTATACAGAAATCAGGAATAACTTTGATACATCAAAACAAAGAAATATTTATGGATCTTTAGGATTTAAGTTTGAAGATCATTTAAATATATTGATAAATTTATCTTTACCTGAAGCATTATTATGGAATAATATTAAAAAAAATAAGAGAAAACTAATAAATAAAATTATTACAAATAATGTTATTGAAGTCAGGGAATTAAATTTAAATGAATTATTAGATGCTTATAATATATTAAAAGTAATTTATAAGAGGCTTAAATTACCACTTATTCCTTATATTTTTTTAGAAAATGCAATTAGGTTTAGTATGATGGGGAAAAAAATGGTCGCTTATGGAATTTTCTTAGAAAAAGTAATGATTGGTACTAAGATTACACTAAAATATAAAAATACCGTAATTGGATTATATTCAGGTAGTAGAGAAGAATATTATAGATTTAGGCCTAATGATATTTTAAATTGGGAAGTATTTCTTGCTTGCAAAAAAGAAGGATATGAATTGTTTGATTTTGGCGGTGCGGGTAAACCTAATGTACCTTACGGGGTTAGAGATTATAAGATGTCGTTTGGAGGAAAAATAGTAAATTTCGGTCGCTATTATTTTTATCATTCAAAGCCACTTTTTAAAATTGCAGAGACAGGGTTTAAATCATTACAAAAAATTAATAGCATAAAGTCCAGAATACATAACTTCAATCATCAAAATTCTTAGTACACATCTAAATGAATATACTTATTGATATAGCTCATCCTGCTCATATTCATAATATAAAAAATTTATATTATACCTTAATAGAAAATCATAATATTATAGTTGCTTGTAAATCTATTCCAATAGTGAAAAAGCTCTTAAATTCATACCAGATTCCATATATTGAAATTGGAGAGAAGGGTAAAAATATTAAAGAGAAAATTATTAAACAATTTAGTTTTAATCGTAAGATAAAGAATATTGCAAAAGAAAGAGATATAGATTTATCTATAGGATCGTCATTTCCAGTATTTGCATTCAAAGGTACTAATGTTAAATCAATTTTATTAGATGAAGATGATCAAAATGTTCAACCATTTACCGCAAAGTTTATTTCACCTTATATTGATCATATCTTATCACCAGATGCCCTGAGTTATGAAAATCTCAAAAATGCTATTTATTATCCTGGTAATCATGAACTTGCCTATTTACATCCCAATGTTTTCACTCCAGATCCCAATATTTTGGTAAAATATGGCTTAAACAAAGATGATAAATATTTTATCTTAAGATTTAATACTTTTAAAGCTCATCATGATATTCATCAATATGGATTAAATAAAGAGCAAAAACATACATTAATAGATACCTTATCAAAATATGGGAAGGTTTTTATCACTACTGAAGCAGAATTAGAACCTGAATTTGAAGAATTTAAAATGCCAATATCGCCAGAGGAAATGCATAGTTTTTTGTATTATTCTCAAATGTTAATTTCAGATTCTCAAACTATGACTAAAGAAGCTGCCGTATTAGGTGTTCCATCTTTTCGCTGTAATACTTTTGCTAATAGATTGGCAGTATTGGAAGAATTAGAATTAAAATATGGATTAACCTTTGGTTATCATCCTTCTCAATTCGATTGGATGCTTTATAGAATTAATGAATTTTTTGAAACTCCAGATTTAAAAGATGAATGGAAAAAAAGAAGGATGAGACTTTTGCACGATAAGATTGATGTGACAGCATTCTGGGTCTGGGTTATTGATAATTATCCCGATTCAATAAAAGAATTAAAATTAAAGAATTTTGATTTTTCTAAGTTTAAATAAACGATAGACCAGAGATTTAAAAAAATAATAATGAATATTTTAATAATATATGTGTAAATTTTGTTTAGGTAATTGTATATGAGATTGATACATTTAATTGTTGGAGCCAGACCTAACTTTATGAAAATGGCTCCTCTATATAAAGAATTAACTTTATATAGCGAAAAATATGAACCCTTGATAATACATACCGGTCAACACTATGATGAAAAAATGTCCAAACTTTTTTTTAATGATTTAGATATGCCTAAACCTGCTGCCTATTTAAATGTAGGCTCAGCATCCCATGGAAAACAGACTGCTATGATAATGGAAAGATATGAGGGCTTGCTTTTAGCAGGAAATAAGCCAGATTTAGTGATAGTTGCAGGCGATGTTAATTCTACAATTGCATGTGCATTAGTGGCTAAAAAATTATATATTCCTGTAGCTCATCTTGAAGCAGGTCTAAGAAGTTATGATGATAGAATGCCTGAGGAGATAAATAGAGTTCTTACTGACAGAATATCTGATATATTATTAACACCCTCGCTTGATGCAAATAAAAATTTAGAAAAAGAGGGCATAAAACCTGATAAAATTTATTTTGTTGGAAATATAATGATTGATTCTCTATTGGCGAATAAAGAAAAAGCTGAAACTTCTAACATTTTTAGCAACTTAAATATGTTACCTAATGATTCATATGCTTTAGTAACATTACATAGACCATCTAATGTTGACGAATATAATTGTTTAAAAATGTTATTAATAGCATTAAGTGAAATAAGTGGAAGAATAAAAATTATCTTTCCTATGCATCCCAGAACAAAGAAAAATATATATGAACTTGGTTTATCATCTATTTTAAATACTAGCTCAAATCTTATTATCACTGAGCCATTAGGATATTTAGATTTTCTAAAGTTAGAAATGAATTCAAAATTTATACTTACTGATTCAGGAGGTATTCAGGAGGAATCAACCTATTTTGGAATCCCCTGTTTAACTTTAAGAGAAAATACAGAAAGACCGATAACAATTACAGAAGGTACTAATCAAATTGTAGATTTGAATGTGGAGAGCATAGTTAATAGTGCTACAGACATTATTGAAGGTAAAAACAAGAAAGGGAAAATACCAAAATATTGGGATGGTAAGACAGCAACAAGGATTGTCAAAATCTTGGATGATTGGTTTGATAAAAGAGAAAGAGCTACAGAGATCATTGAATAATCAAATATAATTATAGACATAAAGGTTAAACATCGTTTAAGAATAACATAAAATGCTAAAAAGTATATTATTATAATGGAGATATTAAATATTGATATATCAAAATGGCTATTTTGGGGATGGTTGATTATCGTTTTAACAACGAATGTTATTCCTCTGGGTAATGATATAAATAAAATCATCCATAAACCAGTCTTCAAATTCAGATTGGATTATCTTATACATTTTTGTTCTTTTCTCATTTTCATTCCATTATATTTTATTGAAGTAAAGCGAGGTGGTCCCATTTTTTCTAAAAAGCCTGTATTAAAATATATATTAATTGTAGGAAATTCTGCCATTTTATTTGAAAGCATACAATATTTTTTACCCTATAGAACTTTTAATCCGATGGACCTTATAAGCAATTTAACCGGTGCGATAATAGGAACTATTATAATTTCATTTTTCTTTCCTTCCTTAAAGAATAAACAAGCTACTACAGGCAATTGAATGCGGGACTTTACTCTAAAAATGTATGAATTTTTACTGGATATATTAGCTGCAAATGGATACAATGTTCAAACTGTAGAAGATTTTGTTATATCTCCTTTATCAAAGGTAGTTATTCTCAGACATGATATTGATAAAATGCCTCTTAATGCTTTGAAATTTGCTAAATTAGAAAAAAGTAAAGAAATCTATTCCACTTATTATTTTAGAATAGTTCCAGATTCTTTTGTACCTTCTATAATCAGAGAAATCTCAGCAATCGGTCATAATATTGGTTATCATTATGAAGATGTGGATTTATCTAAAGGTGATATTGATAAAGCTTATATTTCTTTCCAGAAAAATCTTGAGAAATTGAGAAAAATAGCAACAGTTAAAACAATCTGTATGCATGGAAGCCCTTTATCTAAGTATGATAATAGAAAATTATGGGATAAGTATGATTATAGAGAAGAGGAGATTATCTGTGAACCTTATCTTGACATAGACTTTAATAAGGTTTTATATTTAACCGATACAGGAAGAAGATGGGATAGCAATGAAGTAAGTATACGAGATAAAGTCAATTCAGCTTATAATTTTCAAATTAAAAGTACCGATCAACTTATAAATTTAATCCAGAAAAATCAATTACCTGATCAGATTATGATAAATACTCATCCTCAAAGATGGAATGATAATATATTCTACTGGACAAGAGAGTTATTAGACCAGAATATTAAAAATCAGGTAAAGAAGATTATTGTAACACATAATAATTGATTTGTTAATGAATAGTTCTAAAATCAATTCTTAATATAAGAAACCTATGGCAAAAATGAATAAGAAGAATAAATGAAACCTAAAGTAAAAATGAATATTCCCAAACTTGATGGGAATGAAGAAAAGTATGTTACATATTATAATTCTCATTTAGATAAGTATATTTCCAGAAGAAAAGTGATCCCTAAACCAACTATCAATAATGAACTAATGAAAGAAATATTTAATTTTGCAAAAAGAATTGGGATAAGTGAAGAATATAAAGAAGATTGTAGAAAATATATTCAAAGATATAATAGTGAATATCATTCTCAAGGGAAACCAATGAGTACCTGGCCTAATGTATATTTAAAGGTTATGCGAGATATGCTTAAAAATTATCCCGATCTGGATATAAAGAAATTAACCAGAGAAGAGATAATAAAGAAGAATTTACCCTGTAGTTCTATAGCTAAAGCTATAGAGGCAGGATATCTTAATAAAGTGCGTGATTGGCAACAACTTAATGCTTTAATTTAAATAAGTTTCACGCAGATTCCGCAGATAACGCAGATTATTGTTTTTAATAAAAAGAGTTTAAAGTACATTTTTATAATAAATTCCATTACTTTGTTTAATTAAGTTATGAGTTTTTGGGTAAATAATATAATAAATTATGATTATGATTACTAACATTCTAATTTTAAATAATAAATCTGCGAAATCGGCGTAATCAGCGTGAGAAAAATACAATGAATTTGAATGATATGAGTTATCAGATAAGAGGGTCAGTTTTTGATGTATATAATGAATTAGGACCCGGATTGTTAGAAAATATTTATGAGCAAGCTCTTTTGATTGAATTAAATAATAGAGGTCTACAGGTTGAGAATCAGGTTCCTATAAATGTTCTTTATAAAGGTTTTGATCTTGGAATTCAGTATAGACTTGATTTGTTAGTAAATGATCAAATCATTCTTGAATTAAAATCTGTTGATGCCTTATTACCAGTCCATTATAAGCAGTTGATAACTTACCTAAAAATAGCACAAAAGCCCCTGGGTTTTCTAATCAATTTCAATACTGATTCAATAAAAGACAATATAATAAGATTTGCAAATGATGTTCATCATCCGGATCTTAATTAATAATAAGTTTCACGCAGATTTCGCAGATAACGCAGATGGATATCTTTATGTTTAATAATATAATTAATTATATAGAAATCTCTAAAAAAGCTTTAGTCCTTATAATTGATTATATTAACAATATTCAAAGATAAATAATATAGGATCTTAGATTATGTTTCTAATTATAATTCTAAATTCTTTAATCTGCGTAATCAGCGTAATCTGCGAAAGGAAAATATGAAATATATTAGTCTTCTAACTAAATATTACCAATGTTCTAACATAAACAAATTTAGGATTTTTAAATAATGTTTAATTTTTTAATTGTAAATTATAAAATCTGCGGAATCAGCGTAATCTGCGAGAGGAAAATATGAAATATTTAATTACGGGTGGAGCGGGATTTATCGGTTCTAACCTAGTCAGGAAACTTTTAGAGATGAATGAAGATGTCCGTATCTTGGATAACTTTGCTACTGGCAAAAGAGAAAATATCCTTCCCTTAATAAACAATCCTCATTTAACCGTTATAGAAGGTGATTTAAGAAGTTTTCATATTGTTAGAACAGCAGTAAAAGGTGTTGATTATATCCTTCATCAGGGAGCTCTTCCTTCTGTACCAAGATCTATCAATGACCCAATTACTACTAATGATGTAAATATACTGGGAACTTTGAATATATTAGAGGCAGCTAAAGAATTTGGAGTAAAAAGAGTTGTCTGTGCATCTTCTTCTTCTATATACGGCAATAGTGAAATACTTCCCAAAATAGAAACTATGCCAGTAAATCCAATGTCACCTTATGCTTTGACTAAATATGCACAAGAAAGATATTGCCAGATTTATTATAATTTATATGGACTGGAAACAGTAGCTCTTCGTTATTTTAATGTTTTTGGTCCCAATCAAGATCCTACATCTCAGTATAGTGCAGTTATTCCAAAGTTTATAAAACTTATGAGTGAAGCTAAAGAGCCGATAATTTATGGTGATGGCACTCAATCTCGTGATTTTACCTATGTAGATAATGTTGTTTATGCAAATTTATTAGCCTGCAATGCAGAGAAAGCTGCAGGAGAGGTTATAAATATAGCCTGTGGTGAATCCTATAATCTTCTGGAATTGGTAAAAATGATAAATGAGATTTTAGGAAAAAATATTAAACCTCGTTTTGCTCCAGAAAGACCTGGAGATGTAAAACATTCTTTGGCGAGTATAGATAAAGCAAAAGAACTTTTAGGTTATAAGGTAAAAGTAGATTTTAAGGAAGGACTTGCTCGCACTAATAAATTTTATTTTTTATTGAGATAAAGTATAATTATCCTTATAACTATGAGTTATAACATAATTAAAGTCCCTTACGATCGGGATATAATGAAAATATATAATTCTATTACACTTAATCATCTATTAAAACTATTTTTAATAGCACTTTAATTTAATATAATAAAATAATTCATATGGGAAATATCAATATACTTAGACTATATGTAATAGGAGGATATAACAACACTGTATTTTATTCACAAATTTTAGAATGGACATATGTTCTTTCTCAATTTGGAATAGAAACAACATGCTTAAGCATATTACCTGATAAATCAAAATTAATTGACATAAAAAAACAAGAAGAAATAAAAAGTTATATTAATGGTGACTTTCATCAAATTGTTATTGGTCGTACTCCTTTTCTAAACCAAGTTAAAATTACAAAAAATGTAATTCATTATTATAAAAGATTGCATTCAAAAAATGAAGGAAATAAAATTATTATTCAATTCAGAAGACAAATTCCGATATTTATTATAATTTTAAAATTATTTCCCAAAATAAAGATAATTTATGAATCTCGTGGCTCTGCAACGGCAGAATATTGGTATAAAAGAAAAAAAACATATAAAAACAAGATTAGATTTTATTTAATTAAAATTAGAGAATATATTTCTATTAAAATATCTGATAATGTTATTTGTGTGTCTAATAAACAAAAAGAATACTATAAAAAAACATATGGTTCTTACTTGTCAAAAAAATATATAGTAATACCTGGTGCAGCTAATAGAGATGTATTTTTTTATTCTAATCAAATTAGGAATGGTTTAAGAGAAGAGTATAATATACAGAATAATGTTGTCTATTTATATTCGGGTACACTGAGTTTAGAATATAAATGGCATATACCGGATGTTCTTTTTTCTGTGATAAAAGAAATATATAATTATGATAATTCCTCAATTTTTTTGTTTCTTACGCCAGATATAGATATAGCAAAATATTATTTTAATTCAGTAAACATTCCTTATCGCAATTATATTATTAAGTATATTGATATTAAAAATATGAATCCATATTTAAATATGGCTGATTATGCTTTTTTATTAAGAGAGGATGAACCAATAAATAATCAAGCTTCTCCAACAAAATTTGCAGAATATGCATTGACAGGGTTAAGAATTATTATATCTGAAAATGTTGGCGATTATACTGAATATGTTAAAAAAGAAAATATCGGTTTTGTTTATAATAATAATAGAGAACTAATTCAACAGATTAAAGAAGATAGAGAACTGGGTTTGTATAATGACTCCAATGTAAGAGAAAAAAATGCCCAAAAAAATCAAGATTATCTTTCAATGCAATCTTATATATCCGATATCATTAAAATCTATAGTTAATGATATCTTTATTAATATATAATTATTTATATGATAACAAATAATAAATTTATTCTAGTAATATACGGTGATATTAGAAATAATATTAATTATAAGTTACAGAGTTATTTTAATAATAATGTAACTATAACTAATACACTAAGGTGTACCTATGTTGTTAATAGTATTTATTATACTGGTTTGCCAGACAAACCTGTGATTGAGGATAATGTTGAACTTTTTCTACATGGAATTGTCTTTCCTTATAATGTTACAATAGATGAATTCAGTGATTATCCTGACTTATATTTAAAAAGAATGATTAAACAATACAGAACTGACTTATCCAGATTACCTTATGCTATAAGAAACGGTTCTTATTGTGGAGTTGCTTATGATGTAACTAATGATATATTTTATGCCTTTACTAGTTTTCTAAATTCTATCCCTCTATATTATGCACAAATTGGGTCCTCACTTTTAGTCAGTAGTGATTTTTGTTTTTTAGCTCAATTATTAGATTTGGAGCTTAAAGTTTCAAAAGGATTAATAGAATATTATATCCTTGGGACCAATCTTTCCGAAAACACTGCTTTTGATGAGATAAAGACTATACCTAAAGGTGGATATCTAAAATTTAAAGGAAATTCAATTAAGATAGACTACTATTACATAATGCCAGAAGAAGAAAAACCAGCAAGGAAATTTGATGATTATGTTGACGAATTTGCTGATAAATGGGAGGAAAATGTTAACGCATTACACTCTGATAAATTCGTTTATGGATTAGGATTAACCGGAGGAATAGATTCAAGATTAATATTTTCTGCTTTGAAAAATAAAAGCAAGCCTATATTGTTTACTGGTTCACATCCTGAGCATCCAGATTATTTGATTGCTAAGAAGATGACTTCTTCTTTAGGATTAACTAATCATTATCTTGAAGATTATAGGTTTGTGGATAGATTAACAGGATATGCTGAATTCTGTTCAATGTCAGATAATCCTTTATTGGCTAATACAATATTCACTAGTCATCAAATGCAGTTCAGGAAAGATTATAATATTATTTATGAATTCATAGGACTTTCCGAATTTCTTGGAGGTGTTTACCACTATTTAGACAGGCGTAGTATATCAAGTCTTATTAAATCTTCAAAATCTGTAAAAAGAACTCCAATAACGATTAATTCATTATATAAATTAATTAAATTAGGATTGAGAAATCAGTCATTTGATGAAGATATTTATTTATTTGGCGAAGAATTTGTGAAGAGTTATCCACAATTTCAAATGCACATACAGAAGCTATTAGTTCCTCAATTAGGTATATTTTATGATAATGAAACTTTTTTAGAAAGATTTAGGCACATTCATAAGATGTCTAATTTGTTAACCTGGTCAGTATTATGTAAAAGAAGAATTAATGAATTGTTATCACCTTCAATGAATATTGAAATGACCAATTTTGCTTGTAAGACTCCTTTAGAAATTAGAGATGGAAGAAAAATAGAGTTAGCTTATTTAAAAAGATACCATCCAGAAACAGCAAAATTTGTACTTAGTGGCTATATTTTTTCTGCAAAAGCTCCCTGGTTTATTTACAAAAGATTATCAAATTATATTAAATCATTAAACGCACTTGGTATTAAAATTCCTATTTTACAATGGTACATAAAGCATAATTCTTTTACTAAATTAGTCAGTTACCCTGAATTAAAAGAATTTCAGAAGAAAATATGCTTAAGCGCAAGTATAATAAGTGATTCTATATTTAATCAATTCTTACTACAATATTCAAATGATTCTACAAGGTTAATGCGTTTATTTAATATAGCTATTCTTCAAAATAGAATAGAATATGGTGAGGATAATCTAAGAAATTATCTTATTGAAGAGATTAATAACATTAGGAAATCTCATAATATTAAATGAAAATAGTTTTTTTTATAGGAAATTTAAAAGGAGGTGGTAAAGAAAGAAGATTATTGGAACTAATTAAGTATCTTTGTAATCAATCTGAATTGGAAATTCACATTCTGCTAATAAGAAAATATATTGACTATCCTATTTTTAATCAATTAAACGTTAATTATACTTATATTATTAATAAAAACAATAAAAAGACACCTTTATACATTGTTTATAAAGTTCTTGTATTTATTAATAAAATAAAACCAGATATAATTCATACATGGGGAAATGAAGAAACTTTCTATATTTTATTATCTAAAATTTTGTTTAAAATTCCTTTAATCAATGGCCAAATAATTTCAGCACCACCAAAAGAAAGTATTACTTTCAGACGTAGGATGTTGAATAAAATAAATTTTGCTTTTTCTGATATAATTATATCAAATTCCTATGCTGGAATTGAATCATTTAACCCACCTCGGAGAAAAAGTATTGTGATTTATAATGGTATTGATCTTCAAAGGTTTGAGGATTTGACTGACAAAGATTTAATAAAAGAGAAATATGGAATTATAACGCCTTTTACGGTAATTATGGTTGCCTCTTTTACTAAAAATAAGGATTATAATCGTTTTATTCGTATAGCTAATATTATTTGTCAGAATCGTAAAGATATAAGTTTTATATGTGTTGGAGGACCAGGTAAGGACATTTCATATTTTGAGTTAGCTAAAAAAATAGCTGCGAATAATCCTTTAATAATTTTTACTGGTATTATTTCAGAGGTGGAAGCTTTGGTTAATGCTTGCGATATAGGTGTACTGTTTTCCCCTTATGGAGAAGGTATATCCAATGCTATCCTTGAATATATGGCATTAAGTAAACCTGTTATTGCCTATGATTCAGGAGGAACAAGGGAGGTAATTAAAAATGGAGAAAATGGTTTTTTAATAAAAGAGGAAGATGATGAACAAATATCAAAAATTATTATAGAATTAATTGATAATTATAAACTAAGAAAAAAATTAGGCGAAAATGGTAGAAAAAAAATTGAAGAATATTTTAATATTCAAAAGATGGGTAAAGAATATATGAATATATACAATAAATTTATATAATTTATTATTTTCTTGTTTAAAATGAAAAAAAATCATTCCACTATAGTTTTTCTTCTTTTAGACATCCTTCTCGTTGTTATAGCCTTTCTTTTTGCGGCAAAGATTAAGGATGGGACGAGGAGGATACTGGCAGATTTTCAGTGGTGGCGTTCTTTGTTTGCGTTTACGGGGATATGGATTGGAGTGGGCATATTAGGAGGGAAGTATTCCTTGCAGAAAGTGGGAAAGGCTTCTAAGTTGGCGAGTCAGATTGTTAAGTGTGATTTATATGCGATAGCGGTAGTTTTTGCTTTGATGTATATATTCAATCAGTTTCATTATTCCAGGATGATAGTTTTGGGGACGATTTTAGGCAGTGTAGTGCTGGAGTTATTTGTTTTTGGTGGAATATATTATGCCTTTCGGTTTAGAAGGGAGAATCGGGATTTTGCGAGAGCTCCTCTGATGACACATTCGGAAGCACTGGAGGAATCTCAGACGGCAAGTTATTTTCCAGAGCCAGATCCAAAGGTGATACCGGTTCTCAATGATGAGCCTTATATTTCTCCTTATCCGGCATACAGTCCCGAAGATAGCGTCTTAGTTCCGCTCTGGCAAAGGTTATATGACCAATCGGAAGTTTTCAGTTTTATCAATGATTATCTGGATTTGAATACCTTTGACCGGAATAAGTCGCTGATATTGAATTCTGCGGATTTTGAATTTATAGAAGGAAAGGAACCCTCATCTTTTCAGTTATTTATCAACCAGCACCGGATAAATGATTTTCGCAGGATCAATCGTTATCTGATTAAGACGAATGAGTTGCTTATGGAGGGCGGAGTATTTATCTGTAGAGGGCAGACTATCACGGAACGACAACGAAGATTTAATGAGAAGTATACTCCAGTTTTGGGTCCACCTCTTTATTTTTTAGATTTTTTATTTCGTCGGGCGATGCCCAAGATACCAGTCTTACAAGGCTGGTATTTTGCTTTAACGAAGGGTAAAAATAGGGCACTTTCGGAAACGGAGATGCTGGGTCGTTTCTATTATTGCGGATTTGAATTGGTCAATAAACGGGAAATCAATGGCGTAATGCATTTTATCCTGAAAAAGGTGAAACCACCGAGCACTGATCCAAACCCCACCTATGGTCCTTTTATCCGTCTGAAAAGAGTAGGTCAGGATGGGAAAATCATTTATATACATAAACTTAGAACTATGCATCCTTATAGTGAATATTTGCAGGATTATGTCTATCAAACCAATAAACTGCAGGAAGGAGGCAAGTTCAAAAATGATTTTAGAGTGACCAGCTGGGGTAAAGTTCTGCGAGCAATGTGGATAGATGAGTTGCCACAATTGGTAAATTTTTTCCAGGGGGAGCTTTCACTGGTGGGGGTCAGAGCGCTAAGTGAGCATTATTTTTCTCTTTATCCAAAGGAAGTGCAAGAATTACGATTGAAAATGAAGCCCGGTCTGATGCCACCTTTTTATGCCGATATGCCCACTACCTTTGAAGAGATTGTGGAATCGGAAAAGCGGTATATCCAGGCTAAAATGGAAAAGCCTTTTTTAACGGACTGGAAGTATTTCTGGAAGGGAGTATGGAATATTATCTTTAATCACGCGAGAAGTTACTAAACTCAAACTTGGTCATTAATCATATAATAAAGATTATTTTGCCGAAAGAGAGCTGTTGTTAGAAATAATAACAGCTCTTTTTTATTATATGAGTAACTCATTGAATTTAAAGTTGATACTAAAAGGGACAGGGAAAGACCATTATCCCAGAAAGAATAAAAGACAATTAAAATAAACTTTCCTGTTAAATGTTTTCCCGGCTTCTGCCGTGTTTTTTATATAAAGATATTAAGTTCATAGTTATCAAAAAGTTAGTTATATTAATTGTCCATAATATTGCTCTCTTTGCAGAAACCTTAAAAATGCTCCAGACCATCTTGACTCTCCCTTGGCTCTTGGTTAGCTAAAGAGCTAAGAGAGAGTCAATTAGGAGGCAGGGGCGAGATAAGATAGATAACACTATATTTTGCAATTAATTAAAGATATTTTGAAGCTACTTTTAATTGTTTTGATAGATTGATAAATTAATAATAAATTAGTGTATATATCATAAATAAAATTAGGATATAGAGTCAGGTTGATTTTTGTACTGATAAATAAGAGAAGAGGGTTGAATGATTTTTAGATATGGCAGTGGAGGTATAAGTTATTCTTTGTATGGGTGAATATTGGGGAAGGTGGTTGTTTTGATTTGTTTTGACGGGGAAGGTATTTTTATAACACGCTGTCTCTACGGGACACACTTCTAAAATATGGTAAGTTAATAATATATTTCTAAGGGAGAATCAACTAAAAGAAGAAAATTTCATACCTTATTATTGCGAAAGAATCTACTATGAATGAGGAGTTTAACCCTCTTTCCTTGCTGCTATATAAAAAATAAAACCCGGTTAAAAGCCGGGTTTTATTTGTTTATGGGATCTTTTATTAGATATTGAGTTTGAGTGCGTCCAGGATTAGCTTTTGCAATTCGGGTTTTTCTTTCAGGTCGCTATTGGTCAGGAAGTCAATTCTTTGCTGGAATCTATATTTGAGTAGGGCATAATATTTATCTAAGTTCATACGATTATAAGGATTGTAGCGTTCGTAATAACCTTGGAGGATTTTTTCTACACTATCGCGGGTAGGTAGTGCTGCTCCCGGCATTATGCTCCAGGGTTCCCATTCCAGTTGGTCCATTAAAACGGCAGTTTGCAGAGTTAAAGAAGTTTGCAAAGGAATTGGTTCCAGAATGTCATCGGATTCTTTCCAGTATCCGCGTGAATTGAAACAGTAGAATTCTGCGCCCGTATCTGCCACATTAAGAAAAGCTTCCACATCACGGTAAAGTTCATAAACCCGGAAAGGATTTGCAAAAGGTTCAAATACAAGCTTTTGCAGTTCCTCTTCAGGCACATTTTCAGCTCTATTCCTCTGAGTCATTAAAGCCGCTCCCATTGCTATAGCCAGGTGCTTATCATTGAATTTAACGATTGGAGGAAGCGTGGAATCTTTCATCAACCAGACTAATGCTTTCGGAAAAGCACAACGATTTACATATTTACCTAATAAATCACGGTCCAGTAAAGCTCTTCCATTCGGATTACGCACATCCTGACCTACCGGGAGATGTTTGTCATCAATCTCTGCTACCATATGATTCATCACTCCCAGAGTGTATTTCCAATCGGGATGATCTGGTGGACGGCTATCGGTTTTATCAAAGAGAGTAGGTTCCCAGACACGGCAGACTTTGTTTTCTAAGTCAATTTGGAAAGCATCGTCATGGAGGACAACCTTGCTCACTCCCTTGGGAAGTGTTCCGCCATTATCGTGACTGTTTGTATGAGAAGATTTGCCTGTTCCCGAAAGTCCATAAAAAGCTATAGAACGTTTTCCGAGATGATGATATTCAGGGTCTTCACAGGTAGTGAAATCCAGTTCCTTAATACCACCGTGACAGGCAGCCATTCCAATCCGGATTCCAGAAGTCCAGGCAAGGGTTAAAGTTCCCTTTTTCCTTTCTCCAAAGTAGCGCATTCCCAGATTGAATATGACATTATGCTTTTCATCTACCAGAGCTAATTGTGGAGCTCCCACATTATTGTAGAAGGGATCATCGCAAGTCCATTCATTAAAAGACACCACAATAATATCCTGAATAGGCAATTCCGGGCTTTTTTCATACTGGGTTTGCAATTGCTCAAAGGGGGCAAAATTGAGTAACCAGAAGAAAAGATTAGCCACATCAGTTTCAGTCGTAATAAAAGTTGCCTTGAGCATAAGGTCAGGGTCCATTCCCAGAACCGCTTCGGTCTTAATTAAGGGGTAATGTTGCATCTGCCATACGGCTTCACGCAGGTCTCCTTCTACCTTATTTTTCTGAGAAGGAGTCAGACGATTATAGAATCTACGAGCCTGAGCTGTTCTTCCTACGATATTTCCGTGACAATCATCCAGCACTTTTGCATCGGAAGGTAGATGATGAAGTTTGACAAATTCAGGATACATAGGTAAGTCGGTAATAGTCACGCCTGGCTGATTTTTAGCCATTTCATAGGCTTCCCGGATATCCACTTTGCGCACATTATGGGAATTCATCAGTGTCTCTGCAATGGCGCGAATCGGAGACATCTCTTTAAAGCTGCCATAATATCTGGCACTGCTCTTGCTTGACATTTATTCCTCCATATTTATTATAATTTTTAAATTTAAATAACTCCAATTTCCTTGCCCAGCTTACGGAATTTATCCAGCGCAAAATCAAGCTGTTCATCGGTATGGGTTGCCATAAAAGAACAGCGAATAAGGCAGGAATTTGGAGGAACGGCTGGGGGAACTACAGGATTGATGAAGACTCCTTCCTCACCCAATCTCTTCCAGAGTTTGAAAGCCACTTCCATTGAACCCACATGAAGTGGTATAACTGGAGTGCAGGATGTACCTGTATTGTAGCCCATAGCTTTAAATTCTTTCAGCATATAGTTAGTGATATCCCAGAGACGGGAAATCCTTTCTGGCTCTTCTTCCATAATACTTATTGCGGCTAAAACACTTGCTGTAGAAGCTGGTGGAAGTGAGGCAGAAAAGATTAATGCGCGAGATTTATGCTTTAAATAATGGATAAGATCTTCATCTGCAGCAATAAATCCTCCTACTGAAGCCAGAGATTTACTAAAGGTACCCATAATCAAATCGGTCTCTTTAGTCAAGCCAAAATGGGCTACCGCACCAGAACCTTTATCTCCTAAAACTCCTATGGAATGTGCTTCATCCACCATCACTGCGGCACCATATTTTTTTGCCAGTCTATCTATTTCGGGAAGATTGGCAATATCCCCTTCCATTGAGAAGATACCATCTACGATAATCAGGCAATTCGGACTATTAACTTTTTGTAAGGCACGTTCCAAGGAAGCCATATCATTGTGATTAAAGCGAACCATAGTCCCCTGAGACAGCAGACATCCATCAATTATGGAAGCATGGTCATATTTATCCGTGACCATAAATTCATCTTTATTCACCATTGCAGAAATACATCCCACATTAGCTTGATAACCTGTAGGATAAGCGATAGCAGCTTCTTTTCCTACTAATTGTGCCAGTTTCTCTTCCAGCTCAAGATGTATATCCAGCGTTCCATTTAGAAATCTGGAACCCGCACAGCCACTTCCATATTTTTTTATGGCTTCAATTGCTGCTTCTTTCACTTTGGGATGAGTGGTCAAGCCAAGATAACTATTGGAGCCCAGCATCAACATCTTTTTACCATTGCAGATAACCTCAGTACCCTGTTCTGTGGAGATTTCCCGGAAATAGGGATAGTATCCCGCGGCTATAGCTCGTTTTGCATCTTGATAACTATAACATTTGTCAAATAAACTCATATATACCTCATTTATTTAGATTATGTGAAATTCTTTAAGATTTTTATGTAATGCCATTATTAAACTGTAAGTCATATAGACCAGCGGAACCGATATCAACATCCATACCACACCACCAAAATAGCTACCAGCAATTACTGTCATTAAAACTACCAGGGGATGCATCCGAATAGTGCTTCCCACGATTACAGGATAGAAAACATAGTTATCCAGTACTTGTACGATAAATAAAGCTAAAGCCATCCAGACAATCATTATAGGTGGCAAACCACTTACCAGAATTACGAAACCTGCTGCAAATCCACCTATCCAGGGTCCCAGATAGGGTATCACATTTAAAAGGCCAGCTATAGCTCCTATTACTATGGCATAGGGGACACCTACAATGGTTAAAGCAATGGTAGATAAAATACCTACATTGATTACTTCCAGTAATAAAGCTCGCAAATAGTTCCCGATGTTTTCATCTACCTTATTAAAAAGGATTAAAGTGAGCTCAAAATATTTATTCGGTGCCAGACTTACCAGCGCCTGACGGATTTTCTTCTTATCTTTTAAAAGAAAATAGCTAAAAAATGGTATGGTGAAAACTAATGCTACGGTACTTATGATAGATTGAAAGTTGGAAAACAGTATCTGGGGTAGTTGTCCCAATTTCTGCACACCTATTTCTATTAAATGATTGAATTGAGGTAGTAAACTCAGTTGTGGTATGGTCTGGTCTACTTTCTGGATAAATTCATAGATAGAATTAACAATAGGAAGTTCAACAATTGCTTGATTTAAAGGAACATCTGATCTGCTGATAAATTTAATTAATTGATTTCCCTGTTCTAACAATCTCGGGATATAGGTTATGATTAACCAGGCAATCAATCCTGCTATAACTGCATAAAGCGATAAAATAGCAATCCATCTTGCCATCCCTTTATATTCTAACCAGGTGATAATAGGGTCAAAGATATAGGCAACTATTATGGATATAATAAGATAGATAAAGATGGGAGAATAAAATATTATCCCCAACACTATCAGGGTCAAAAGCAAAATAATGAAGATAATCCTATTCCAATTCATCAATTATATACTTGCGTTTTTTTCTTGGATTGTCTTTGCCAGAAGCTGACAGGAAGACCATAAAATCTTGGTTCCCAGTGAAGGTTGACGATTTATCAATTCCTTAAAATCGCTTTCTGCCAGAGCTAAAAGAGTGGTATCAGAAAGAGCTTTTGCCATCATCCTTCTTTTTCCACCGAAGAAAAAATCCACCAATCCGAAAACCTCATTCTCTTTCAAAATATGCTTAAGTTCAGGCTGTTTTTTACTACTCAATTCCACTTCTCCCGATTCAATAAAGTAGATAACTTCCAGCGGGAAGCCCTCTTCAAATATTATCTCGTCTGCTTTGAATTCCCGATGATGTAAACAATTATAAACAAACTGAAGCTCTCTACTATTAAGTGTTTTGAAGATAGGGTAGTTTCGCAATTCCGAATGTTCTTCTTTATGCGGAAATATTTTTTTAAACAAATTTTGAAAGGGATTTGCCATTACTTTCTCCTCAGGGGCTGACTAATGGAACAAAAGCACAGCCACCATGTTTTGTGATAATGAAACGGTCTTTATCTCGCACCACTTTATGGAGGGTCTGATAATATCCTGTTCCCACAGGAATAACCATAATTCCCTGGTCAGCCAGTTGCTCTTTTAATTTAGGTGGAATCTCTTTTGCAGCAGCACTTACGATGATTTTATTGAACTCTTTATATGGAGGATAAGCTTTTTGCCATCCTTGAGTTCCATCCCCAATACGGAAATAGATATTTTTGTAACCCAGATTTTTTAGTAGTTCCTGGGCTTTCAAGGAAAGGCTCTCCAAACGCTCTACCGTGCATACCTCTTTTGTCAATTCTGCCAGTAAAGCAGTCTGATATCCGCTTCCAGTGCCAATTTCCAGAACAATATCTTCTGGTTGCAATTCCAGATACTGCAGCATAATGGCTATCATCAAAGGCTGGGATATAGTTTGGTAACAATCTATAGGTAAAGGCTGATTTCGGTAGGCATATTCACGAAATTGTGATGGGACAAAAAGTTCGCGTGGCACTTTTCGGAAGGCATCCAGAACTCGTTCATCCGCGATACCTTCACTGGCTAATTCCTGAACTAAAAGTGTTCGCTGATCTTCAAATCGCATCACTTCTCTCAAAATAGAGTAACTGGTTGCTTTCCAGCCATTGTAAAATAGAAGGGAAAGCATCTCCAAGAGTTAAACTCAAACCTAAAGGTGTGATAGAAATAAAATTCTCCGCTATAGCTTCAGCATCTGTCCCCGATTCAATTTCCCAAGCTGGAGCTTCTCCACCTATTCTATAGATAAACCCATCATCCAGCTCTTCAATAAGATGAATAAAATTGTAGTATCTTCGGTGACCGGTACGAGTGAGCCTAATGCCTTTTAATTCTTCGGATGGCACATTGGGAAAGTTCAGATTTAAAATCCCATTTTCAGGGATTAAAGTATCCAGACCCAAATCCAAAAGCTTAACCATCCAGCTTGCAGGAGTATCAAAATTCTGATTCTGATAGGAATTAATGGATACTGCCATAGCTTTATAGCCAAATAAACTTGCTTCTAAAGCAGCGGCAACAGTCCCTGAATAAAGCACATCCTCTCCCATATTCTGCCCTGCATTTATCCCGGATATAACCAAATCCACAGGACGCTGTAAAATCTTTTGAGTAGCCACCACAATGCAATCCACGGGTGTGCCATCCACACAATATTCATCCTCTCTAATCCTGGTCAATCTCAAATTCTTTTTCAAAGAGATAGAATGGGAAGATGCGCTGCGTTCCCTATCTGGCGCAACAATAATAACCTGATGTCCTGCCTTGTTCAGATATTCTGCTAACATTCTCAAGCCCAAGGCATTAATACCATCATCATTAGTAAGTAGTATTCTCATTTCTCTATTCCTATGTGTTTTTTATAAACGGAAAAACAAATAAACAAATATGGCAAGTGCTATTATGATAAAAATAAACCAGTTATCCGATATAAAAGCATAAAATCTATTGCGGTGCCTGCGTTTATGCCTGGACTTTCTATGACTTACGGAAGAAGAAGACTTTTTTAAACCAAAAGATTTCACTGCACTTTTGGTTTCTGTGTAGACCTTTTCCGTATCGGTCAACCATTTGACTCTACCATCGCCCATCCTGTAAGGTTTGTATCCCAGCTCGGAATAATGCTTTTTGTGCACTTCTGGCACATTCTTTACCTCTGCTGGGTCAAGTTCTGCTACAATTTCATAATGTTTTTTACTCATACTCTTTACCTTATTAAAACATTATATTTCTTGTAATCCTTTCTGTCAATGACTATCTGAGGGCACTATTTTTTTTCGATTTGAACAAATTAAGAGTGTATAATACGGATTTGGAATTGTATATTGAGAGATAGTAGTCTTTATCTTTATAATAAACCTTTAAATTAAGTTTCAAATCAGCTCAAGACCGCATTAACCATTCTTAAAGGATAACTGAAGCAAAGGTCAAATAGGTTAATATGGTTATGATATCCGTTATTCCAAGAGTTAAGGGTCCAGCTGAAACTTTGGGGTCCAGTTTTAATGCATGCAAAGTAGTTGGAATTGCCAGTCCTATTAAACAAGCTGCGGTTAAAGTAAAAACTAAGGAACCCCCAATTACTAAAGCTGCTTTAACATTCTGCTTCCAGATTAAAACTGAAGCAGCTACAGCAGCTCCGCTTGCCAGACCAAGTAATATAGCTGTGCCAAATTCTTTAATTATTTCCCGACTGAACCATTTAAAGGTTGGATGTTGCACTCTTAAAGCCTGGATGGTAACAGTCATAGATTGCATACTTACACTTTCTCCTAGACCCAGAACAAGAGTTAAAAAAAATGAAAGAATTAAACTGGAAGCTAAAACATTTTCAAAACGCGAAGACATTAAAGCACATAAAACTCCACTGGTAATAGTTGCTATTAACCAGGGGAAACGATAGCGAAAAGCTTGGAAAGCTGATGCACCCTTAATCTGATATATTCTGAAACCAATGGTCTCAAATACAGCTTCAGAATTTTCCCTCTCCAGAATGTCCGGTATGTTTTCTGTAAAAACACTAACATCCACCACGCCAATGATTCTCTCTTCTTTATCTACCACTGGTAAAGCCAGATATTTATGAGTTATAAAATCGTTCAATACATCCATAATGTTCACTTCTTCTGTTAAATAGTGAACTTTAGTATCCATTATCTCTGAAATCTTGGCATCTAAGGGAGAAATTAATAACTGCCTGGTGGAAACAACTCCTTTCAGCATATCCTTCTCATCAACTACATAGAAATACATTATCCTCGGTTCACCAGCACATTGACGAATCTGTTCTAATGCTTCTCCAACACTTAGGTCCTCTTTCAGAGCTATAAAATCTGTGTGCATCAATTCGTGAATTGAGTGCTGAGCGAATTTATCCTTTTTCTTCATCCCTGTCTCCAATTTATTGAATTGATGTAAATTAATAACTAAAAAACAATTTTTATTACTGAAGAATAAATGACAAGAGAAAGTTTGGAGGAATTATGAAGTCTGTCTCTATATTTAATCAACAGAATTCAATGTCTTATAAAGAATTTTCCTGTAAGAAATAAATTAATATTAACAGCTCTTTAACTCTAATCTCTTGGTAATAGATAGATATTAAAATAGTTGCGTAATAAGTAGTAAAAATAACTTATAAAATAAAATGAATGTGTTTTGGTGGTGAGTATCTATGGTGGCGAGATGTCCTCATCTCGCAAAGCCGTAAGGCTTTTACTTCTTTAATTGTTATATAGACAAAGAATATAAATCTTAGTTTTTAATACATTATTAACAACAAGCTCCTTCGGAGCTTCCTAAACGGGGACGTTTATGACCCCGTGTAAGAGAACGTTTATGACTCCGCTAAAGGGGTGTGAGACGTCCCCGTCTCACAAAGCCGCGAGGCTTTTCATACTTATGAATGTAGTATTACAATCTTTAACAAGATATTAAGAAAATTTCTGCGGAAGTCTATTAATGTTATTATCTTTTTATAATAGCAAGCTCCTTCGGAGCTTCATAAACGGGGACGTTTATGACCCCGAAAAAGAAAGCTCCTTCGGGGCTTGAAACAAGGAGGACTTCGTTCCACTATTAGAGGTGTGCAGATGTCCTTATCTGCACAAAGCGGTACCAGCTAAAAACATATCCGCAAGCAATGTAAAGCGTGACAAGCTTTTATATATGTGTTAATTAAATAATTTAATAGGCTAATCACGCAATCGTAAGCTTAGTGATAATTGATTGTCATCGGAGCATGATGCAAAGGGGGACCTTTGCATACCATTAAAGGGTGTGAGACGTCCTCGTCTCACAAAGCCGTGAGGCTTTTCATACTTATGAATGTAGTATTACAATCTTTAACAAGATATTAAGAAAGTTTCTGCGGAGGTCTATTAATGTTATTATCTCTTTATAATAGCAAGCTCCTTCGGAGCTTCATAAACGGGGACGTTTATGACCCCGTGTAAGGGGACGTTTATGACCCCAAAAAAGAAAGCTCCTGCGGAGCTTGAAACGAGGAGGACCTCGTTCCACCAATACCCCTTCCACCATACTTGTTCCACCATATTCCACTATGATTAAGGATATAGTTAAACTATTATTTTTCCAGTAGACAAAAAAAGATTTCTCTATTTTAGGCATAAAAATTGTATATTTAATAAAGTATCTTTCTTGATTGGGGAGAAATTGTAATGCCCAAAGCTTTTAATTATGTCGTAATAATAATTTGTTTGACTGTGATGCCAGCTATCCTTTTGGCACATCAATATCAAAATGAACAATGGGATATTGATTTCAGTCGTTTCACAGAAACTCCTCCACCACTCGCTCCTGTCCGTCCAGTGGCTGAATTTGAACCTGCCTCGCAAGTCCTGATTAGATATCCTCTCGGAATTCCCGTCTCACTGGTTGTCCAATTAGCCAATACTGCTCAGGTCATATGTCTGGTTTCATCTTCTTCTACCCAGAATGCTGCAACCAATGCTTTCCTTAATGCTGGAGTGAATATGGATAAAGTAACCTTTATGATAGCAAGTACTGATTCTTATTGGACGAGAGATTATGGACCCTGGTTCATCTTTGATGGCAATGGTGATTTAGGAGTGGTGGATTTTCAGTATAATCGTCCCCGTCCCAATGATAATCTCATTCCTCAGATTTTTGCCAATCAACAAGAATTACCCTATTATGGTATGAATCTGGTTCAGACTGGGGGAAACTATATGAATGACGGTATAAATACTGCTGCACAAACCAATTTAGTTTATTCAGAAAATTCTTCTTTATCCCAGCAGGAAGTTTATAATAGAATGCATAACTACCTCGGAATTGAAAATTACTATGTGCTTGCAGACCCCAATAATACCTATATTGACCATATTGATTGCTGGGGAAAATTCTTAGCTCCAGATAAAATCCTGATTCGTAGTGTTTCTCCTTCGCATTCTCAGTATAATGCAATTGAACAGGTCGCTAGTTATTTTTCTTCTACTCTTTGTGCCTGGGGTTATCCTTATAAAGTTTACAGAGTTTACACTCCCCAAGATCAACCTTACACCAATTCCTTAATCCTCAATAATAGAGTGTTTGTTCCTATTATGAATAGCACATATGATGCAGCAGCTTTGCAAACCTATCGTGATGCAATGCCCGGTTATGAAGTTATTGGTGTTCCTGCTGCCAGTAATGCTCCCTGGGAATCTACCGATGCTTTACATTGCAGAACTCATGAAATTCCCGATAAAAATATGCTGGAAATCGTTCATAATCCCTATTTCGGTAGTTACGCTAATTATTCTAACTGGCAAATAAATGCTAATATCATTGCTCGTAGTAGACAGGCTCTCTATCCTGATTCAGTATTTGTTTGCTATAAAGTTAATCAGAGTCCCTGGCAAAATGCCATTATGAGCCAGAGTTCAGGAAATTTGTTTGAGGTAATACTCCCTGCTTTTGCACCAGGTGACACTATTCGCTATTTTATACATGCAGCAGATGAATCTGGGCATAGTAGAAATCATCCTGTTTTTGCCGCTCTGGAACCGCACTTATTTGTCTGTGCTCCGGATACTGAAGCTCCCATAATCTATCATAATCCACCTACTTCCATTCAAAGTGGTGAACATACTTTCTCTGCTATAGTGACAGATAACTTAGAAGTTAGCAATGTGGTCTTCCGGTATAAAATAGATGAGGGTGAAGTAACTGAATTAAATATGACTTATCAACCTGATATTCAACCTGATTACTGGACTATTACTTTGAATTTAACCTTTAATGAGCAAGATGAGATTTTTCATTATCAAATTGAAGCCAGAGATAATGCCAATCCCTGCAATATTACTTGCTATCCCTGGTTAGGTGAATGGCTAAATATCCCTATAGACCATACCGGTATAGGGGATGATTCTATTCCTTCAGTGCAAAAATCTGAATTATTTGCCTATCCTAATCCTTACTTCTTGCAGAAAAATATTTCTCTTAACATAGTGAGTAAAAACATAAATAATGAACAGAGTTCGTTGAAAATTTTCAACAGCAGAGGCCAGCTCGTAAAAAGTCTCTCTATTGCCGAAAGTTCTACGGAATTTACGAAATATCAATGGGATGGCAAAGATAGCAAAGGTAATAAAGTAGATTCAGGCATATATTTCTTGAAGTGGGATAATAGAGATAAAACCTTAATACATAAGATATTAGTCATTAAATAGAGAGCTGTGGAAATATATCAACAGATAAAGATGAAAATTATCCATACTTTTCTCTTGACATTATTATTAATATTATTTTAAGTGATTGTAGCCTACAGACCCTACATAGAATGCCCTCCGAGCAGTGGGGATGCCGCCCGGCATTCCCCACTGTATTTTTTTTATGTAGCCTTTTTTCTTTTTATTTAAATATCTCCTCTTCTCTATCTATAAAGTAAATAAAAGATTGCCTAAAATCCAATATAAATTTCTTAGCCTTTAATCCATCCTTCAAACAAATTAGAGAAAAGAAAAAAGGGTGGAACGGATTTTGCATTAAAGAATATTAAGCGTAAAATAGAGTTTTTCTATCTGAGTGATGTAAATAATTAAGAGGAAATAAATGAATGTTCTGATAGTTGCAACGGTGCTACTTGTAGGATACTGGATTTATGAATACTGGCGGCATCAACGCAATGTCAATGCTATTCCTATTCGGATTCATGTTAATGGGACACGAGGTAAATCCAGTGTAACCCGTCTCATTGCTGCAGGACTTCGTGCTGGTGGTAAAAGGACGGTTGCTAAAACTACTGGAACCACTCCCCGAGTTATACTTCCTGATGGTAGAGAAGCTGCTATAATCCGTTTAATGGGAGCTAACATTATAGAACAGAAATATATTTTCCGTTATGCTGCTAAAGAACATCCTGATGCAGTAGTTATTGAATGTATGGCAGTTAATCCTGCCTATCAATGGATAACAGAAAGAAAATTCGTTCGTAGTACGGTTAGTGTTATTACCAATTGCCGTCCTGACCATCTTGATGTGATGGGTCCTACTGAAGAAAATGTGGCGATGTCCCTATCCAATACTATACCTTCCAATGGGATTTGCTATACCGCAGAAGATAAATACTTTCCTCTGTTAAAGAAAGTAGCCAAACAACGCAATTGCAAAATATATCAAATTAGACCTACCGATGTTACAGAGGAAGAACTTTCTAAATTTAACTATATAGAACATGCTGAAAATGTCCAGTTAGCTCTGGCAGTATGTGCAGAACTGGGAATTCCTCGTCATATCGCTCTGGAAGGGATGCAAAATTCTCATCCTGACCCTGGAGCATTGAAAAAGTATGTTATCTATGATGAAGGGAAGACCCTCTATTTTTATAATATTTTTGCCGCTAATGATCCTGACTCCACTGCTCGTATCATAAATATGGTCACTGGACACCTGGAGAATGTGGAAAAGATTATTATTCTAAATAGCCGTGTAGATAGAGTTTTCCGCTCTCAACAGCTTTTAGAAGCAGTAAGTAAACTGGATTTCTCCTATATATTACTAACCGGTGAACTTCCTGATAAAATTGCCGCTTATGCTCATCATCTGGGAATACCAGATGAAAAGGTTATTCCTCTGGGAGAACCATCACCAGAAGTAATATACGATAAAGTGCTAAACTTAACTGAAAAGGAAGCTCACATTCTGGGAATTGGCAATATAGCAGGAAGAATTAAGTATGGAGGTCAGATTGTGGCATATTTCAAGCATAAATCCAAACAGCAGTATGAGGACTTAAAGTGGTTGAATCAATAATTCAGGCAGCAGTAGGTCTTGGTGTCATTATAAGCCTACTTTTTAGTGAGCTTTTAGGTGCTTCTGCAGGAGGTATTGTCGTTCCAGGATACATTGCTATGTATCTGGATCGTCCAATGCAGATTTTAGGTACCATAGTGGTTAGCTTGCTCACTTGGGGAATTATCCGGCTTATAAGCAATTTTACCCTTCTATTTGGCAAGAGAAGGATGGTTTTAAGCATTTTGGTAGGTTTTATATTAGGCTGGGCTTCTCGTCTATTAGTCTATCAAAATGTAACCGTCTACACCTATCAACTTCAGTCCATTGGTTATATTATCCCTGGTCTAATAGCAAACTGGTTTGAAAGACAGGGATTCTGGAAAACTATTACCTCTCTGGGAGTAGCAGCAGTTCTGGTTCGTCTTATCTTGATGGTTGTCTTTAAAGGAGAGTTGTAAGATGTATCGTCCTTCACTCAAATCTGGTAAATCACTCACCCTTCTCTTTTTCTTGAGTATCATCCTTTATCTCATTGCCAGCAACAGTTATGTAAATATAAAAAGCGAAAACTATAAGTTGAAAGTTGCAGCAGCTAAGGAAATGGCTGCTTTTATGGATACTATCAAAGCGGAAATTCAAAGACAGGGCTTGCCTATTGATCCTATAAATGACCCTCTTCAAACTGGTCTTATTGGAAGAGCGAGAACAACTATCACCACTGACCGTGGTCTTTTATCCGATAAGCAAGCTGCGCTAAATCCCAATTTAGCTGCCGTTTTCGTGGAAGAATTTACTAAACAAGGCTTGAAAGAAGGAGATTATATTGCAGTTGGAATCACTGGTTCCAATCCTGGGATTAATCTGGCACTTTACGCAGCCATTAAAGTGATGAAACTGAAACCTTCCATCATCGTTTCTCTTTCTTCTGCTTCCTATGGAGCAAATCAGGAAGAATTTACCTGGCTGGATATGGAAGGTGTTCTGCGTCGGAAAGGTATGATAGATTTTGGCAGTTCTTATGCTTCTTTAGGTGGTAAAGATGACCTTGGAGTAGGGCTTTCTGATCAAGGGATTAAAGCTATGCTTCAGGCAATGGCAAGAAATGGAGTGAGTCCCTTAATTGGTGCTACCTTAGAGGATAATGTTAAAGCCAGAGAAATTGCCTATGACCAAATGTTACCAGAAGGTGCGCGATATAAACTCTTTGTAAATATCGGTCGTGGATTGGCTAATGTGGGAAGTGAACCTAATGCAAATCAGATGGTAGAGGGCTTAAATCCCAAACTGGCAGAAGAGAGTTTTGAACCTGAAGGTATAATGATGGTGATGGCAAAAAAGGGTGTTCCTGTATTTAATGTTCAACGAATCCAACGCTGGATTAAAAAATACCATCTGGAAAATGATTCGGGTCAAATACCAAAACCTGGCGTCGGTCCTGCTTTCAGTGTTAAAAAACATAATGTTACCGTAGCCGCAATTTGTTTAGCTATCCTTATCGCAGCAATAGTAGCAGTGATTATTCTGGACCGGAACGACCGTAGATTTATGGCTAATATAGTAGACCCTGATGAAGATTTGTAATTTGGAGCAGTAATGTTAAAACGCTTTTTTGTTACCATAGCAATAGTTTTAGGAATAACCATCATCATTGCGAAAGTTCAACCGCTGGATTTTGAAAATCCAGGGAACCGTCGTTTACTAAAAACTGAAGAAGGTAACTACTGGTATTATCGTTCGCAACCGGAAAAATCTATGTTTCTTAATGTAGAAGGGATTTCTACAATTTATTTGCGTTCTTTTTCCGTTGCAAAGGTGCACAAACCTAAGGTCATTATCATCTTCGGAAAAGATAAAAAAACCTATGACCTTACTTTAAAAGAGCAGAAAGATGGCTTCTATATCTACGATGAAATAACTATTCCTGTGCCAGAAGGAGCCAAGAAAATGGAATTGCTTTGTTATGAGCGAAGTATCTATTTTAGACCTTTCTACACTCCTGCTCCCAAGACGAAACCAAAAAGTTCTAAACCCCCTAATCTCGTAGTAAAAGCTCATGGCGGAATTATTAATATCTCGCATAATGGCACTGAAAGTCAGTATTACACCTTTAATTCCTCCCAGAGTTTCAAGTTTACTTTGAATAATGGTCGTAATGCAATTGTCTATGTTCGTGCCAGATTACATGATAATACTCTGCCCATATTTGAACTTTATCGGAATGGTGAATTGGTGGATAGTTATGAATTTTCACTACAACGTAGCACCAAATATAAAGCTCCAGGAGTGAATTATCTTTCTATCGGAAAGAAGATTGATTTGCCACCAAATAGTGGAACCACGGAATATGAGCTCAGAGCTAAATCCGACCATATGTTCTTTGCCAGACCAGTATTGCTAAAACAGAATTGAGAGTTAAGTATGTCTGATTTTCCATCAAAAAATGACCCAAAAATAGTAGCTCCTTCAGAAAATACTTCATCTAAACCTCAACCTCAAAAGGATAAAAATAAAGATTCCTCCAAAAATAAATCCAAACATCCCACTAATCGTAAAGTTATACCCATTATTATGAGTCTAATCTTGGTTCTGCTTTTAAGTAAAACAAACCTTAACGCTCAAATGGAAGTCTCTATTTCTACAGGAATAACCTATTCCGATAATGTTTTCCATCTTTCCGATTACGATATAAATCGCTGGAAACAAGGTCATCCTAATCTGGATTTTGTTAATACTACAGATGATTTGACCCTTATGCTCCAAGCGGATCTTGCCTATCCTTTTCGTTATCAATGGTGGAAATTTATCCCTTCAGTAACCGCCAAGGTTTCACAGAATATATCCAATCCAGATAAACAGCGCCAAGACATACTAATGCGCTTCCGGGTGGAACGCTATTACTGGAATTTTACTGCCCTTTATGGCTATTATCCTTACATCTATGTGCGCAACTATATTGATTCTGACGGAACTGGTGAGTCGGAAAAATATAGCTATGAACGTAATCTCTATAGAGGAGACCTTAATGTGAAACCTTTTAAGAATACCACCATTCAGTTTCACGGTCGCTACGAAGAGTATTTTTATAATCAGTACTGGACAGAATATGATGCCAATGCTACCACTCTGGGATTAGGTGCTCGGTATTCTTTTCCTGCTTTCAGTATGGGAGCAAGCTATAATTGGCGAGTTTTAGATAACTATAATCATGATGCTGAAGATGCCAGTTATGAAAGTGATATCTATAAAGGCGATATTCGCTTAAAAAAAACTCCTCTTTCCGCTTCCAAACCTAAGGGAGCATCCTTCTATCCTGAATTAGCTATGTCCTATGAGGAAAGATTTTATCAATCGGATGACCCTCGTTATGGTGGTAGAGTAGATAGAATCTATAACACCAATGCAGCACTTAATTTCCTCTTGAATGAGCAATGGAATATAAAACTTGACTACACTCATACATTCAGGAATATTGAATCATCTGTGGAGGAGATTCGTTTAACTAAAGAATACAGTGAAAACAAATTTTCTCTTACCGCTAAATATAGTTTTTAGGTGGGTGTTATGGAATTTCGTAAAGAAAAGGACACTAAGAAGATTCTGGAGTTCATAGAATTATCTGAAAATTATAAGATTGAACTCCGTCGTTACCGTGAACCCGTTCTGGTTTGGGCTGTAGAAGATGGAACAGCCTATTATTCTATCTGGGAAAATGAAATGCTGGAAAAGTTTGGTCTGGAAAATGTTGATGGCTGGGATTATGAAGAAGACTTACTTTTCTGTCCAGATTGGATGGCTGATGAAGAAGATAAATTGGATGAAGATGAAGATGACGATGAAGACTTTGATTGGGATTTTAAAGAAACTCCAGTTAAGAAAACAAAAACTACCTCTACTAAAGCTACAACTCAGAAAACAGCTTCCAGCAAAACTACTACTAAAAAAGCAACTTCAACCAAATCATCACCTAAGAAAAAATAATTCCCGTTCACCATATGAAAATAGCTATTATAGGAGGAGGTGGTTGGGGTCTGGCACTTGCTAAACTGCTCTTTGAAAATAATAATGAAATACTTCTCTGGGAATATAATCCTGACTTTTTGGATAAGTTAAGGAAGACACATTCTAATCCTCTACTTTTACCTGATATCATTCTACCATTAGAAATCTCTTTTACCGGCGATTTTTTTGATCTTCTCCACTTCCATCCTGAAATAATAATTCTTGCTATACCAACTCAATATATCAGATCAACTTTGCAATCCATACCTGAAGAAGCACAAAAAGATTTATGGAATCCCAAGCAGCTTTTTGCCATCGTTAATGTTGCCAAAGGCATTGAAGAACATACCCTTTTAACCGTGAGTGAAATTTTGAAACAAATTCTACCTTCTGAAGTTCATAAGATGATTTGCACTCTTTCAGGTCCCAGTCACGCTGAAGAAGTGGCTCGTCAAGTTCCTACTTCTGTAGTTATTGCTGGTTCCGATGCAGAGCTCCTGCAAAAACTCCAGCTAATTTTTAGTAATAGTTATTTCCGGGTTTATCGTAATTCGGATTTAATTGGAGTGGAAATGGGAGGTGCAGTTAAGAATGTTATCGCTATTGCAGCTGGAATCATTGCTGGACTGGATTATGGGGATAACACTATTGGTGCTTTGTTAACTCGGGGCTTGGTAGAAATTCAAAGATTGGGAGTTGCTTGTGGTGCACGCTCCGAAACTTTTCTTGGTTTATCTGGTCTGGGGGATTTGGTCACGACTGCCACTTCCAAACATAGCCGAAATCGGTATGTAGGCTTTCAGATTGGACAGGGTAGGAAAATGCAAGATGTGGTGCAGAGTATGGCTATGATTGCAGAAGGAGTAGCCACCACTCGTTCTGTTTATAATCTTGCCACGCAGAAAAATGTGGAGATGCCAATCACAGAACAGGTTTATAAAGTTCTTTTTCAAGATAAAGATCCCAGACAAGCTATACTGGAACTTATGACCCGAGACCTGAAAGAAGAGTAAATATTTTACCACAATTTTGCCATCTTTAGAGAAATAATTATTTCCATCGTATAAAAAGAATAGTGTTAAGCGAATCAAAATCTATACCCTATAACATTTCCTTTTATAATCAATTTTTCTATAGAAAACTAAGTTACCTGTCTCTCTCCTGAAATTCTCTTTTCTTTATAAAATTTACTCCTTTTATCTCTCCAGATTTTTATACACCCATTGATACACCATTCATAAGTGGAACATCTACAGCATAAGAAAGTAACGAGATAAGTAAAAAATAAGGAGTGATGAAAATTATTTTTTCAGCTCTTAATTGAAAGCATAAAAAAGATTGACGCTATATGTTTAATGAAAAAATTGGATAGCTTAGGTAAAAAGATATGAAAAAAGGACTTATCATTGCTATTGATGGACCCGCAGCCTCGGGAAAAAGCACCACAGCTCAGCTTTTGGCAGAAAAATTAGGTTATGTCTATATTGATACGGGAGCTATGTATCGTGCTTGTGCTCTTAAGGCGAAAAAAATGGGTATTGATATCAATGATGAGGAATCTATTCGGGAATTACTGGATGATATTGATATTCGGATAGAAAACCATAATTCTAAGAATAGGATTTATCTGGATGGGGAAGATGTATCAGAAGATATTAGAGCTGATGACATTTCTGCTCTCGCTTCTGCTATTTCTGCCATTCCAGCGGTGCGTTACAAAATGGTTGAACTTCAGCGCAAAATGGGAGAAAAAGGTGGTGTGATACTTGATGGTAGAGATATTGGTACCTTTGTCTTTCCCACTGCTGAGGTTAAGTTCTTTTTAACTGCCAGTCCAGAGGTCAGAGCAAAGAGAAGATGGCTGGAACTAAAACAAAAAGGTGTAAATAAGGATTTTTCTGAGGTTTTAGCTGACCTGGTTAAACGCGATAATAAAGATTCTCAACGTGCTCTGGCACCTCTAAAAAAAGCAGATGATGCCATAGAAGTTGATACCAGCAATATGACTATAGAAGAACAAACAGATTACCTTTATCAGATAATCTGTTCCAGAATGGAGGAAGAATGCAAGTGTTCTTAGCTGAGCATTCTGGTTTCTGTTTTGGCGTTCGCAGAGCCGTTAAAATGGCTCTGGCAGCTCATAACTCTAATGATGATGTCTGCACTTATGGTGAGCTGATTCACAATCCTCAGATTGTGCAAAAACTGGAAGAAGAAGGCATATCTGTCTGTAAAGATATTGAACATATTAAAGGTAAAAAAGTAGTAATCCGTTCACATGGAATTGCCAGAGAGGACCTGGAACTTCTCCAGGCAGCAGGCAATGAGATTATTGATGCCACCTGTCCTTATGTGAAAAGAGCTCAGGAGCTGGTCTCTTCAGTGAAAGATTTGCCTCTATTGATTATGGGAGACCCTGATCATCCGGAGGTTCAAGCCTTACTTTCCTATGGTGGTAAACAGACCAAAATTATCCAACCCGGAGAAAAACCAGAATTCCAGAACTGGGAAACCCTTTGTATCGTTAGTCAAACCACACAAAAACTTAGTAATCTTCAGGAACTGGTAGCTCAAGTTTTACCTCATACCTTAGAGTTACGAGTGTTTAATACTATTTGCAATGCCACCACTCAGCGGCAAGAAGCTGCTTTGCAACTGGCAAAAAATAGCGATTTGATGATTGTTATAGGTGGAAAGCATAGCGCTAATACCCGAGTTCTGCAAGAGTTATGTCAGCAAGTGACACGCAGTTTCCATATAGAAACAGCAGCAGAATTGACCCCTGAATTATTAAATGATGCTCAGGTCATAGGTTTAGCAGCAGGTGCTTCCACTCCCGAAGAAATTATCGTAGAAGTTTATAATCAGATTTTTAGAATTAAAGGAGAACCTCATTCTGTTCAGCAGATAGAGGAAATCCCGGTGTATAAGGAGGAATCATGTTAGAACATGATCAAAAACAAGACCTAACTGACCAAAAAGATGAAAACTTATTGGTTGGCGAAGGTGAATCGTCGAAAGCTAATGAAGAAATAACGGCACCCGAGGGGGAAATTTCTGCCGCAACCGAACCGGAACCTGAACTGACCATTGAAATGCCGGAATCATTTGAAAGTCCGGCTGATTCCGTGCCTGAAGAAAGCACAGAAACAAATTTAACCAATGAAGAAGAGGAAAAGAGTAATTTAAAAATAGATTATTCACCTCCTATTCCCGATTTGGAACTCAATCAAGATATTCCTATCACTACAACTACAAGTCCATCAAATGAAGAAACTGACCAGCTCAATCAAGAATTGCTGCAAGGAATTGATGAGACCATCCCTCAATTTAAACGTGGGGATATTATTGAAGGTACGGTCGTGGGAATCAATGACCAGGAAGTGGTAGTGGATGTTGGCTTCAAAAATGATGGCTTTATTCCTATTAATGAATTTGAATTTAGTGAAGTTCCAAAAATTGGTTCAAAGATTAAGGTATTAATTGAAGGAGCACCTAACCAGGACAATAGAATTCCTCTCTCCAAGAAAAAAGCTGATTTCTTGATAAATATTGAACAAATAAAGAAAGCCGCTGAAGAGGGGAAAACGGTCAATGGAACGATTAATAGAAGAATAAAAGGCGGAATGATAGTTAATATTATGGGAATTGAAGCCTTTTTACCTGGCTCTCAGATATCCAATAAGTCTGTTCCTATTCTTGACCAATTTATCGGCAAAGAAATGAGTTTTAAGGTGCTTCGTATTGATGAAAATACGCATAATATAATTCTTTCACATAAAGAAGTGCTGGAAGAAGAAGCTAATCAAAGAAGACGCGAACTCCTCTCTCAGATTGAAGTAGGAATGGAACTTGATGGTGAAGTTAAAAATATTACTGAGTATGGTGCCTTCATAGATTTAGGCGGTATTGATGGGCTTCTTCATAAATCCGATATGAGCTGGGGAACTCTGAATCATCCCAGTGAAATGCTCAATATTGGTGATAAAGTTAAAGTTAAAGTGATTAAATTTGACCCTGAAAACGAACGGATTTCTCTCGGATTGAAACAATTGGTTCCGCATCCCTGGGAACATGTTGAGATTAAATATCCAGAAGGGAGTAAAGTTTCTGGCAAAGTAGTGAGTGTTCAAAGATTTGGTGCTTTTGTGGAACTGGAACCTGGCGTTGAAGGCTTAGTTCATGTTTCAGAAATGAGCTGGACTAAAAAGATTATGGATGCCAGAAAGGTGTTAAAAGTTGGCGATAATATAGATGCCATAGTTCTGGAAGTGGATAAAGATAATCATCGTATCTCTCTGGGGATGCGACAAATGGAACCTAATCCCTGGCTCTATATAGAAGACCATTATCCTATTGGAAGTGTTATTACTCGCCCTATAAAGAGTCTTACCCCTTTTGGCGCTTTTGTGGAAATTGAAGATGGTATAGATGGTTTGATTCATATTTCCGATATTAGCTGGACTAAAAGGATTTATCATCCCCGGGAAGTATTTCGTAAAGGTCAGGAAGTTGAAGCAGTTGTCCTTTCTATAGATCGAGCTCTACATCGTATTGCTTTGGGTGTTAAACAACTGCATCCCGATCCCTGGGAAAAATTAGCTGAAGCTATTCCGGTTAATACCGAAGTAAAAGGCAAAATTAGCAAACTTATTCCCAAGGGTGTGCTGGTGGATATTAAAGTTGGAGAAGATGAAGTGGAAGGATTTGTCCCACTTTCTCATCTGGCAATACCAAAACTTGAAAATACTGAAGATGCCTTTTATGTGGGAGAGGAATTGCCCCTTAAGGTGATAGAACTGGATATGGAAAATAGACGTTTAGTTCTTTCGGTTAATGCCTTTTTCTTCTCTCGTGACCCCAGATTGCAAGAAGAATATATTGCTCTACACGAACAGTATATGCGAGACCGCATTGCTAAGTTATTGAAGAAAAAAACAGAGCATAAAACCAGAGAAAGAAAACGCAGTTCCGCTCAGGGTGAAACCACCATTCCAGCAGAAACAGCAGATTCTGAAAAAGAAGAAACTGAGACAACCACAGAAAGTCCTGAAACTACGAAAGAATCACCAGAAACAGTAGATTCTGAGAAAGAAAAAACTGTCTCTGCATCAGAAGGTGCTGAAAATACAGAAGAAACAAAACCTTCCTCAGAGGAAGAAAATATCCCTCCTGCTGAAGAATCAGAAAAAAAGGAAGAAACAGAGATACTAAACAGCGTTGATACAGAAAAAACAATATCCGAACCAGATCTTAATATAGTTTCAGAATCAAAAGAAGTTCCACCTTTTACTGAGGAAACCGTTTCCATTCCCGAACCTAATCCTGAAGGTATAGATGAAGAAGAATTGACTATCTATGAAGAGGAGATAGAAATTGTTTCTGAAAGCGTTAACTTAGAGGAACAACCAGAACCTGAGACTTCAGAAAATCCAGAGCCTGCTGTTGAAGAAGAAGCTGAAAGTGTTATTACTAAAGAAACTGAAACAGAAGAAAAGAAAGAACAGGATATAGAAACTAAATCTGAATAGGACTGATTCTTAAACTATGTTCAGAAAGAACTTTAATTAAAGATTAAATTATGCTCATTAAAGACTATGAGAAATAAAATAAATATGGCGGTTCTTAGGGACCGCCATATAGTTTTGTGGCTGGGTTTTCTTATTCCGGTTGCTATTCTGGTAATCGGAACTTGGCTAATTCGTAACTACTTTTGGGACCTCAAACTCTCAGGATTGTTTTATTTGGGTAATAATAATTGGTGGGGAATGAATAATGCTTTGTGCACTTTTATGTATCGCTATGGCACGATTCCAGCTCTTGCGCTCTCTATTACAGCTCTCGGATTATTTATAGTTAGTTTTTTCGCTTATAATTTCTATAAGTGGCGTCGCATCTGCCTCTTTCTAATGCTGGTAATGTTGTTAGGACCGGGATTACTCGTAAATGGAGTTTTGAAAGAATATTGGGGTCGTCCCAGACCAAGAAATATAATTCCATTCGGAGGAAAATATGTCTATGAAAAACCTTTAGAAATAGACCTTTCCAGTCCAGGAAGTTCCTTTCCCAGTGGTCATTCTGCTATGGGGTTCTATTTCTTCACTCTATATTTCCTGGTGCGTGGGAAAAGAAAAAAATGGACCGCTCTCGCATTTATTATTGCTCTCCTGTATGGTTTTTTTATGGGTTTTGTACGCATCGCTCAAGGAGGTCATTTCCTCTCAGATATATTATGGTCCGGAGGGATAGTCTACCTTTCTTCCGCTCTCTGTTATTATCTATTAAGAATCAATTCAACCTTAGATTTAACCTCCTCTCAGTAATATTCATCTCCCTTTATTGTATGGTTATATTATAATAAAAGGTTAAGGAAAGCTTTAATTTCATAGCTCAATTTCTAAATCCAATTTCTTTATTCTTCTTATCCAGATTGCTGCCAGATTCCATCAGGGCATAATAATATAAAATATCATAGGTTAACTCTTTTAAGTCTGGATTAGATATTAAGTGATGACAGGCATTAAGGACAACATTTCTTATTTCTCCTCCCGTGAGAGAGAATTCCTGAGCTAAAGAAGTTAAATCAATTTTAGCAGAACCTGGAATTTCTTCATTTAGATGTAAATTCCAGAGTTTTAAGCGACAATCATAATCAGGAACAGGGATCTCCAGCTTATAACGGAAACGACGGAATATCGCATAGTCAAGGTTTTCTCTCAAATTGGTAGTTACTATTAAAATTCCGGGGAAAGTTTCCAATTCTTCCAGAAATACACTTTGCAGAGCATTTTCTTCACTATCAACGGTAGCTGTTATAAAAGTGTTTCGGCAATGCATCAGACTATCACCTTCGTTGAGTAAAAAAACAGGTGCTATTTTCTCATGTAGCTGGCGCATATTTTTAAACAATTTCCTGGCGGATTTTTCTGTATCACTATAATAATGGCTCCTAACTGCTTCGGTATTAATTTTTAATAGTGGCTTGTTCAGTTCGTTGGCAATAATTCCAGCAATATAAGTTTTTCCCGTACCAGGTTCACCGTACAACAGAATATTACATCCATTTAGAGTTTCTTTTCCATCCGATAAGGATGCAGTAATTAACCCCCAGCTGGCTAAGGTATCTAAATCTGGATTTTTCAACTGATTTATTATGGAAACTACACTTTGAAAACTATCTGCAGGTAAAATGAGTTGATTTAGAGTCTGCTCAGGTGAAATGAGCGAAAAATAGGGTGAAGAACTAATATAAGTCCTGATATCTATACCCTCATAATGGTATTCAAATAACTCTTTTATAGCAGAATTGCTCAGAACAAGTCCGTTTGAGCTAAACAGTCCTGGTTTTTCCAGTAATTCCGCTTGCTGCAGCGGGTTATTATGTAGCATTTTCTCTGTAAAGTGGTTAAATTGCTCTTTATTCTCTGAAAGCAAAGCAGATAATATTCTATAATCAATGATTTTCTCGGATTTGTTATATTTATATATTAAGAGCAGACACTTTTGCCAGAAAGAATCTAATCCATAGGTATGAACAAAAATCTTATAGGGATTATCCGATTTAAGTTTATGGGAAACCCTCAAAGCTGTAGATAATAATTTATTTATGGTTCTACCATAATACATAGTACATTCACTATCAACCAGATTTAATTCATTATAACTATCAAATAAATGGTTTAATGCATAACAGACTGTTTCAATAAAGGGTCGCTTTTCATATTCATTGAGAATAATATTTCTGGCTTCTTTGATGGGGGATTTTCCCAGCAGAATATGAAAAATTAGGCTATTTAAACTGTAATGTTTATAAAGTATTAAATTTATATCTTCAGCTGAGCCATATAAGGGATAATTACTAAAACTCAGGATTTCTCTATATATCAGGCTTTGAATGAATTCAATTTGCTCTCTAAAATCCCAATCCTTATCAGGGAAAATTCTGATTATTTCTTCAAAAGAAAAGTCCAGTTGATATTCTTTAGAAATTTTATAGCAAAAGAATGAAATTACTGCTATATCATCACTATTTAGATTATATGACTTTAATTCTGGATGTTCATATATTATTTGAAACAAGTTATTAAAGACCAGCTGGCTATCAATGGCTGGTTGTTTTTCTTTAATATTCCTTTCTTTTGAGGTTCTTTCTCTCCTGTAATCACGAATTTGATAATCCTCCTCTTCCCTTTTTTCTACTTTTTGAAGAGTTGTGTAATAAAGGCTAAGCTGAGTAATTAGATTATTTGTATTGCCCATTCTTCCTCCACTTATTTTTTTTCTACCATACCCTATTATAACAAGAAAAAAACGAAATAGCGGAAAAATTTTAACTTTTTTTGGATTTGATGCGCTAACTGCTTATTTATGATTTGATTATGACTCTAACTAAGCTCTCCCTTAGCGGACATAAACCATAATTTATCTATTCCCAATTTATTACTAACTTTGACCACTTAGTTTTAGGTAAGAGGTCTTATAATTAGGGGAAGAAATTTCTACTTGACAGATTAAATCCAGATTAGATTTTGACTTTGCATACAGAAATGAATATAAATCATTTCGGTGAAGAGAGTTTTTGTTTAAAAAGATAGCTAAGAGAATTAGCTATTTTTTTTAGCATAATATGTATATAAGGTGAGGAGAAAGATAGAAGATGGTGTATTATCGGTCACAAGTAGAAAATATAGCGAAAAAGCTATGTGCTGAACAGCATCTTGCCCTTTATGATATAGAGGAAAAGATGTCTGCAAAGGGAAGAATTATAACCGTTTACCTGACCAAAATTGGTGGTGTGACCGTGGATGATTGTGCCTACTTCAGTCGTGCTCTAAGTGATGAATTGGATGAACTGGATATCATACCAGAGCGCTATTTCCTGGAAGTGTCCTCACCAGGGTTGGAAAGGGTTCTTAAATTGAAGAGCCACTATGCAAGTGCTATTAATGAAAAAGTGGCTGTACAATGGACAGAAGGCGATGAAAAGCACTCTGCTATGGGAACTTTGATTGAAGTTAATGCAGACACTATCACGCTGGATGACCGTGGAAAGATAGTGGAAATAAACTTCAAGGATATTAATCGTGCAAAAACCGTCTTTCTTGATAAAGAAAGGAGTGAAAAGAAAAGATGAGTACAAATATACTGGACGCAGTGGTCAAACTTGCAGCTATCAAGCAGTTAGATAAGGAGACTATCCAGGCAATAATACTGGAATCTATATATAATATATTGAATAAAAAACTGGAACCTGAAAATCAACTGGAACTTATAGTAGATGAAGATACTAATGCTATCAAGGCAAATTTTCTCTGTAAAGTGGTGGAAGTAGAGAAAAATCTGGGTGAAATTTCTCTGGATGAAGCCCGAAAAATTTATGGGAAAGATGTGGAAATAGGACAATATGTGCCCAAAACTATGGCAATGTATGAATTTGAACCCAAGTTGATTAAAACTGCGCAAAAAGCTATTCAGGATAAGATACACCAGCTGGAAGAAGAAAAAGTCCGCAATGATTTTGATAAGCAAAAAAATACCATTGTCAGTGGTAAGATTAAATCTATTGATGATAATGGAAACTATAGAATTGATATTGGTTATTCTGATGCTATCTTGCCCGTAGATGAACAAATAGAAAATGAGTATTACCGCGTGGGTGATAACATAAAAGCCTATGTGGTAAATATACAGGTGCATAAAAATAATAATGCCATCATTCTTTCTCGCACTAATCCTGAATTTGTGAAAAAGCTGTTTGAAACTGAAATACCCGAAATTTATGATGGAACTATCAAAATTTTGAAAATCGTTCGTGAACCTGGTGTTAGAACTAAAGTAGAGATAGAATCAACCGACCCCAAACTTGATCCTGTAGCTGCTTGTATCGGAATCAAAGGAACTCGTATAGATAGTATTCGGAGAGAACTTCACGGTGAACAGATTGATTTGGTGGTTCATGATGAAGACCCCGAAAAAATGATAGTTAGAGCTCTCGGTTTAGAAAATGTAAAAAGGGTTATTTTAGAACGCAATAGAGCTGCCAGTGTTATTGTAGATGATGAGGATAAGGTTATGGCTATCGGAAAAGGTGGTAAGAATGTTAAACTTGCTGCTAAATTGACCGGAATGAAGATTGATATTTACACTATGGATGAATTTGAAGAAAAAATGGCAAAAGAACGCAGAACTATCAGTCACATAACCGAACTGGATGGAGTAACTCCCAAGATAGCGGAAATACTAAGACATGCAGGATATACCTCAGTGCAAGACATCTATGCTGCATCTATTGAAGAGCTCTGTAATCTTGAAGGTGTGGGTGAGAAAACTGCCCAAAGGCTGAAAGAGGCAGCCAAAGATTTCTAATGCCCAATAAACATAGTAAAGCTCAGCATATGCCGCAGAGAACCTGTGCTATTTGCAAGTCCAAAAAAGACCTGGATGAGCTCTATGCCTTCATTATTATGCCTGAGGGAATCATTATAGACCCCAAGAGAAGATTACAACAACGCAGACATTATATATGTACGAATATAAATTGTCTTTCCAATTTAGAGGAATGGGAAAAGCGTTATTTTAAAAAACATTATGGAATCAAAAAAGATTGGTCAGAACTGGACCTGCAGAGCAAGAATTCAGTTCAAGGAGTAAACCATGGACAATGAAGAAAAAAAATCTCACATAATTAATTTAATGCAGTTTGCTCGTAAAGCAGGTAAGATGGTTTCTGGCACGGATGCTTGTCTTCGGGATTTACGGAAAAATAATCTTAAACTGATTATTATTGCCGAAGACACATCACCTAAGACAGTTAAAAGGATAACTGATGCAAGGAATGTTCTGGAAAACTTCGTTCCCATTATTCGCTGGGGAACACAAAAAGAACTAAGTATAGCTTTAGGACTACCTGTTTCCGGAATATTCGGAATTAAAGACGGTCAATTTGCCGCCAAATTGTTGGAATACTATTCCAATTAAAATTAGAGGGAAAAAGTGCAAATAAGAGTACACGAATTAGCTAAGGAACTTAAAATAAGCAATATGGCTTTAAGGAAACACCTTAATGATATGGGGGTTAATGTTAAAAGCCATATGAGCCTTATTGATGAAGAAATAGCCGATAAAATTCGGAAAAAATATTATGAGCAAGTGGACGCTGAAAAAAGAGCTGAAAAAGATAGAAAACGCTTGCAGGAAATGAGACAAGCAGCAAAGGCTAATAAAACTGAAAAAGCACCTCAGGAAAAGCCAAGGGAAACTCCAGAGACTAAAGCTGCTAAACCCAGCACTAAAGAATATACTAAAGCAGCGAAAACTCAACCTGCTCACGAAGAAGAGGTTAAAAAAACTGAAGCTCTTGAAGCAGTAGCTCCTCCTGATACAACTGAACCCGCTCCGGTCCCTGAACCTAAACAGGCTGAACCAGTTGAGCCGGCACCTTCAAAGCCAAGACCTGAGGAAATGCTGCCGAAAGGAAAACCACCCACTCGTATTATTGTTCCCCATCAGCAAGCTACACCGGTTATTAGCAAGGGGAAGAAAACTACTCCTAAACCTAAACCCAAGCCTGAATCCGTATCAAGAGAGCGAACTACCACCTTCAAAAAATCTCCAAGAGAAGAAAGAAAAAAGGAAGAACCGCGGAAAAAACCTCCGGTTACGACTACTCCTTTACCTATTGAACCAGTTGAAACAGAAAAAGAACCCGAGATTAAAAAGTTTGGTAAAGTTCGGGTTAATCACGAAGAATTAGGTGAAAAAAGTAAACATAAACGAGCTATCGTTAGCTCAGTTAAGAAAAGCAAGCAAAAGGAAGAGTTCCCCATTGATGTTGATGAAGCGGAGATTTCACGCAATATAAAGAAAATACTGCAAAAAACCAGGAAAAAGAAATATCATAAAGAAGCACAAGCAACCAGTGAAAACACAGAAAATAAGGTTATTATCAGGGAATTTACTTCTGTTAGTGAGCTCGCAAAAATTCTTAATGTTCCTCCGGCAGATATAATCTCCAAATTCTTTGCTATGGGTCAGCTGGTCACAATGAACCAGAGATTGGACCGTGATTCACTTGAAATGATTTGTGATGAATTCAATGTGGACTTCCAGTTTGAAGATGAATATGGAGTTGATATTCTGGATAAAGAAAAGGAACTCTATGCTGATGCAGAATATGAGCCTCGTCCTCCAGTTGTGACCATTATGGGTCATGTAGACCATGGTAAAACTTCTATTCTGGATTATATACGCAATACTAATGTAGTGGCAGGTGAAGCAGGTGGTATCACTCAACATATTGGAGCTTATCAAATTGAGATTAATAAAAATAAAATTACCTTCATTGATACTCCAGGACATGAAGCATTCACGGCAATGCGAGCACGTGGGGCAAATGTAACTGATATAGCTGTCATTGTTGTTGCTGCTAATGAAGGAATGAAACCTCAAACTAAAGAAGCCATTGACCATGCTAAAGCGGCAGGAGTTCCTATCATTGTCGCTATCAATAAAGTAGATTTGCCTGATGCTAATGTGAATAGAGTCATTGCACAGCTTCTGGATTATGGCGTTATGCTGGAACAATATGGTGGAGATGTGCCCTGGTGCACTACTTCCGTTGTAACCGGTGAAGGTATCCTGAATCTCATAGAGTTGATTCTTATAATGGCAGAAATGATGGAACTCAAAGCCAGAAAGAAAGTGCCTGGTTCTGGTGTGGTTTTGGAAGCTGAAAAAGACCCACGTATGGGTTCTATCGCTACTATTCTGGTGCAAGAAGGAACAATTAAGAAGGGTGATATTATTGTTTGTGGTCCCACTCATGGAAGAATCCGTAGAATAGAAAATGAGAGAGGACAGGAAATTAAGCAACTTTATCCTTCTGATGTGGGACGCATCTTTGGCTTGAATGATGTACCCAAAGCAGGAGACCTGGTTAATCAGGTTGATTCCGAAAAAACCGCTCGTGCTATTAGTACAGAAAGAAATCAAATCCGATTGGAACGAGAAAAATACCAAAATCAAGCCTCACTACAGAATATCTTTGAACGTATAAGGGATGAACAATTAAAAGAACTAAATCTTATCATTAAAGCAGATACTGACGGTTCCGTGGAGGCACTGGCAGATTCTTTTGCCAAGATTTCTCATCCGCAGGTGATTCTTAATATTATTCATAAAAGTGTCGGTGGCATCAATGAAGCTGATGTAAGTTTAGCTGCTGCTTCTGATGCTGTTATCATCGGTTTTAGAGTTAGAGCCAATCAACAAGCTAAAAAGATGGCAGAAGAAGAAAAAGTTGATATCCGACTTTATCAGGTGATTTATGATGCTATTGAAGATGTAGAAGCCTCTTTAGAAGGAATGTTACAGCCCGAGTATAAAGAACATATTATTGGAACGGCATCCGTGCGTCAGGTGTTCAAAATTAAAAAAGTTGGCACTGTAGCAGGTTGCCAGATTGAAAGCGGTTATGTCAGGAAAGGTTGTAAGGTTAGAGTCTATCGTAATGATGTGATGATTGCAGAAGATAACCTTGCCACCTTAAAACACTATGCCGAAGATGTGGAAGAAGTTAGAGCTGGTAGTGAATGCGGCATTACCTTAGAGAATTTCTCCGACATCAAAGAAGGCGATATCCTTGAATTTTATGTCCTGGAAGAAAGTACTAAAAAATAAACTATGAAATCTTATAAAATCCCCCGGCTTCAAGAAGAGTTGCGTAAAATCTTGAATATAACTTTAACCACCAAGATTAACGACCCTTCTTTAGCCTGGGTAACTATTACTGATGTGGTGCTTTCCCGGGATTTAAAGTATGCAAAACTATACTTTTCACATTATAATAACCCCGCTTCCCATGAAAATATCAGGGAGCGTCTAATAAAAACCTCTGGTTATTTCAAAAAACAAATTGCAGGAGCACATATAATGAGAACAATACCCGAACTATCTTTCTATTACGATGACACAGAAGACCGGGCAGCTCGTGTTGAAACCTTACTCGCAAGCCTCAAAGATAAGTATAATGATGATGAGGAGGACTACGAAAACTTTGACGAAGATTTTGACTGGGATGAGGAATATGAGGACGAAGATGACGACCTCTTTGACCTTGATGAAGACGATGACGATATTTTTGATGACATAATTGATATTGATGAAGATGAAGGGGAAAACAAATAGGCGTAATCTCTAGATTATCTCTGATTCACCTTATCTTCTAACTAAATTAGTACCAAATTAGGCTAAAGGAGGGTTATTATATCCAATGAAAAACCTTAATAATATTCAAGAACTAAAAGATATCCTTAATAGCTTTCTGAATGCTTCCAAGTCGGTCGCTATTATGACACATACTGAACCAGATGGCGATGGATTCTGTGCAAGTTTGGCTTTACAACGACTATTGAGTTATCAAGGAATTGATAGTGAGATTATAATTGATGCTGATAGTCAACTGGAACGCTTCAAATTCTTAATGGAAGGAGCAAAACTGAGTATATTTGAAAGCGGAAATTACTACGAAACTCTCATAGTTCTGGATTGTAATAGCTACACCCTTTTGGGAAACAGAGATGAATTGCTCAGGACCGCTCGTAAAAGATTAGTGATTGACCATCATATTCCTACTGATAAGGAATTAGACAGCGATTACACTTTTGTGGATATCACCGAAGTTTGTACAGGCTCTATCATTTATAAAATGTTTAAATCTGAAATTAATAATCTGCCTCCTGCGGAACAAAGATTTATAGCTAATAACTTGTATATCACCCTGATAAATGATACCAATAACTTTACTAATTCCAATACGGATGCAAAATCGTTATCTCTTGCAGCTGAATTAGTTGACCTCGGTATAGTCCCTTCCGATTTATATAAAGCTTTTTTCCTTAATAATACCACCAGCCAAATGAAATATCTGGGAGAAGTGCTTTCGGGAATGGAACTCTATAATGAGGGTCAGATTTTATTTTTATATTCTTCACTGGATATGCAAAAGCGTAATCATTTATCTACTAATGCTATTAGTGTGCCTCGTTTTGTCCAGGGCATTAAAGGTGTGGAAGTAATTGCTTTTCTTCGTCAGGATGATAAAGAAGCCTACAATCTCAGTCTCCGTTCAGATACCGTTGATGTTAATGCCATAGCGGTTTCTTATGGGGGTGGTGGTCATAGAAGTGCTTCCGGTGCTATGCTTTATGGGGAACTGGAGGAGCTAAAATCTGACCTGATATCAAAGCTGAAACAGGCTCTAACAGAATTCCCAAATAATGTCTGAAAATCAAGGTTTCCTACTGATAGATAAAGCTTCCGGCAGTTCTTCTTTTGCCTTAGTGAAACAATTGAGGGCTCTAACCGGAATCTCCAAAATCGGACATACCGGTACTTTAGATCCCTTTGCTTCTGGATTATTAATTTTCGCTCTGGGTTCCTACACACGCCTTTGCCAGTTTCTGGAATCGCAGGACAAAGAATATGAGGCAGTACTTAAGCTGGGAGAACAAACAGAAACCGGTGACCTTGAAGGAAAAGTGATAGCAGTAAGTGAAAATATACCTAACCAATTAGATAAGGAAGCACTTAAAGAACAAATATTACAAATCAAATCTCTTACCACTCCAGCTTATTCAGCTGTAAAAATTAAAGGAAAACCGGCTTATTCTTATGCCCGTAAGGGAATTAAAGTGGAATTGGAAGACCGCCCTGTTCATATCTCCAAATTTGAAGTGACAGATTATTCTCCTCCTTATTTAAGTTTTTGTTGCAAAGTCTCTAAAGGAACCTATATACGTAGTCTGGGAGAACTTATAGCTCAACGCTTAGAAACAGTAGGACATTGTGTTAACTTGCGAAGAACCGCTATAGGTCATCTTAGTGTAAATCAAGCCTCTAAAATTGAAGATATTACAAAAGAAAATTTCACTTCTCATTTCTTTCCCATAGAAGAGCTGTTTCCAGACTTTGAAAAACTCTACTTACCCGGAAAAGAGCTAATTCACCTTAGTAATGGCAATCCCATAACCAATTCTGGTAAGGACTACGAAAAAATACTGATATTTGATTCTAAAGGCAGCTTGCAAGGCGTGGCAAAGAGAAAAGATGGCATACTTATTCCTTATATAAATCTGAAGAGTTGATATGAAAACTGTTTTAAGTATGGGCAATTTTGATGGTCTGCATATTGGACATAAAAAACTTCTTTCCAGAGTTAGGGAACTGGCAGAAGAGCGCAATCTTAAATCTGTCGTTATCACTTATGACAATCATCCTGCTCAAACTTTGAATAATAATTCCTGTCCCTATATCCTGCTTCCACCAAAGCAAAAGAGAACTAAAATTTTAGATTTGGGTATAGACGAGGTTCAATTGCTTCATTTTGATGAAAAACTGGCAAAAACCTCAGCAGAAGATTTTTTGCGAGAGTATATGGTGGCTAAATACAATCCTGCTATCATTGTGCTGGGTTATGACTCTCATTTCGGATATCAAAGAAGAGGAAATTACCAGTTTCTCCTTGAGCAGAGTAAAAACTATGGATTTGAAGTGGAATATGTAGAGCCCGTCCTATATAATAATCGCATTGTTAGCAGCTCATTAATCAGAGAAATGCTCATATCAGGCAATCTTTATGTGGCAAATCGCTTACTTGGTTATCCTTACACCCTTTATGGAACCGTGGGAAAGGGAAGAGGTATTGGTAAGGAACTGGGATTTCCAACTGTAAATCTTCAATTGGAAGACACCTGTCAGCTTGTTCCTTATAATGGAGTTTATTTTAGTATTGCACAAACCGGAGATTTAGTTTTTTATGGATTGACAAATATAGGCATCAGTCCAACTTTGAAACATAAGGATAAAGCTGAGATAGAAACCTATCTGTTAGATATAAAAAGAGATTTTAATGACTATACTTTTGCCGTATCATTGCTACATTATCTACGAGAGGAAAGGATGTTTCCTGATAAAGATGACCTGATAAGAGCTATTGAAAAAGATGTCGCACTCGCTAAAAAATTGGTGGATAATAAAATAATATGCGATTTCTAATAACTTTCGCTGTCCTCTTATTGGTATCCTTTTCCTTTGCTCTGGACTTTGTCCCAGGTTCTGGTTCTCAAGTGATTCCAGAGGACAGTAAAGAATATAATTTTGCCTATCATCAAGGAACGGATGATTATCACTTTTATGGCTCAGATAAGTGGGCGGTATTTTTTGATTTTGCATCTGTATATCCTGCTGCTGAAATCTCACAATTTCTTGTCTCTAAAGCCTTAATCTACCTTCCTCAAATAGGTGATTCCATTAAGGTGGAGCTTTTTACCAATGGATATAATAGTCCCGGCACACTTTTAACCTGGAATAAGGTGCTGGTCTCTTCCAACTGGTTAGAAATAACTTTCCCTCAAACTGTTCAAGAAAGCTCTTTGTGGATGGTAGCAACATATTCTACCAGTTTTATTGGAACTTTTGTTTCCGCTTCCTATGGTTCTGGAACGCATAGTTATTATTCTAATACCAATGTGCCACAATCTCCTTATTATCAAAGTTTTGCAAATGCAGGATTTAGTGCCGAACTACTGTTCGGACTCACAGGAGAATTTGTGCTGGATTCACAAATAATTGACCTGGAACTAACCTATTTTAACCTGGAAGGAATAGTTGAACCAGGACAAACGGTAACTCCAACCTTTGCTATCTATAATCATTCCAGTATTCCCATTTCCGATGCGGCTATCCATTTAAATGTTTATTCGCCAGATCCAGACTTTGCCTTCTTTGATGAAATTCCTGTAACGGAAACTATTGCTCCTCATTCTCTTTATGAATTTAATGACCAGAATCCAGATTTTCTTGAGCATCAATTCACACTTCCTGAAAGACCTGTACAGTTAAAATTGAGAGCTGCCTTAGTTAGCAGTCATAACGATAATGACCCTCAGGCAAATAATATTAAGTTAATACATCGTTTTAGCTTTGCCGATTCTTATCCTATTTTCCTGATAGAGAATTTCTTACGCTGGCAAAATGCTTCCCAGATATCCTGGTCGCAAGACCAATATAATCTTCCGCAATTTCATATTTTAAACTATTTTCCTATCCTGGGTGATTCTCTTTCCAATCTGGCAGCGCAAAATAGATTTAATTGGTATCATTTCAATTCATTACCTCGTACTGTTATCAATGGAAACCTTAAAATTAATGGTTTCTCCTCTAATTATGGTAATCAGTTTACCCAATTATGCACTCAAGCTCAGAATAGTAAGACTTTCATATCTTCTGCTGATTGTCGCATCATTAGTGAAGAAAATAGTGACCAACTTTCCGCATCTTTAACCCTGAATAATGCACATACTCAACTATATTCTTCTGCGGTGGAGTATGATATCGTCAATCTATCGCGACTATTTGTAGGTTTGTTCAAAAAAGAAACTTTCAATAACAGTGAACGCTGGGTGATTGATCGCTGGATAGTGCAAAATCAAGCTTTAAATGGAAGTCTAAATGCAGCTCAAAGTCTCACTTTAGATTTTTCTATTCCTTTAAATAATATTCCTTTAAGTGAATTAGAAGAATCCTACCGTCTTTACTATTGGTTGCAGATGTCAGACACCGGAAAAATTCTCTATTCTTCCTTTGCGGAGTTCAGCAATTTCGTTCCAGTCAACGATATTAACTATAGTATCCCCCGATTGAATATCACTTCCAATCCCTTACGCCGGGGTGAACAGATGAAGATATCTCTCAATAATGGAAAGCAATTAGGACGGGTGCAGGTCTATAATCTGAAAGGTCAAAAGATTAAAGATTTTTACACCACTCAACCTGAAATTGTTTTCACATCTGATGAATTTCCTAACAATGGTATCTATTTTCTCCGATTTCCCGAGCTTCCTGCAGCTAAAGCGGGTAATCCTACCACTCATAAAATTATTATCTTAAAGTGAATAACTATGTTTGAACACATTAATATATCCGACCTGAAAGAACATCTGGGAGAAGAAGTGGTCAGTTTTTATCTGGTGACTTCCAAAGAAATTCGTCAGGGAAAGAATGACCGCTATCTATATCTTCGCTTGCAAGACCATAGTGGAAGTATTAATGCCTATGTCTGGAAAGATTTCCAGAAAGCAGCGGAAGAGTTCTCCGAAGGAGATGTGATAAAAATCAAAGCTATGGTCAATAATTACAAAGACCAGGTGCAGCTGAATGTAAGTCAATTGCGCTATGCAGATAAATCGGAATATAATATTGAACATTTTATTAGTTCCAGCAGTAAACCTCCAGAATTTCTGGCTGAACAGTTCTTCTCTTTCGTTGATAAAGTAGAAAACCTCTGGATTAATAAGCTCCTACACCGGATTTTTGATGACAAACAATTCTTCAATCTCTTTCTTAATGCACCGGCAGCTAAAAGCTGGCATCACAATTATCGCCATGGACTTATTGAACACACCGTCAATGTAGCTACTCTGTGTGATTCCGTTTGCACTCTTTATCCTGTGCATAGAGACCTGATTATCGCTGGTGCCTTGCTTCATGATGTGGGAAAAGTATTTGAATATAGTCCTGCTCCCAATATTGATTTTACCGATTTAGGTAGATTGGTCGGACATCTCAGTCTGGGAGACCAGTTTGTATGTGAAAAAGCTAAGGAAATTATAGGTTTCCCCGAGGAAATTCTCTTGAATCTGCGTCATATGATACTTGCTCATCATGGCGAATACGAAAAAGCTTCTGTTCGTCTACCTCAAACCCTTGAAGCTCTTGTTCTGCACCTTTGCGATAATCTTGATGCTCAAAGTGTCGGAGTGGCACAACTTTTAGCTGCTGCTCCAGATGATGCAGTCTGGACTGAATACGATAAATTAAATAATCGCTATTATCACCTGACTAAAATCTGATTGATGTTCCAGCTCGCTGTTTTGGTTAGTAGTTCACAGGGAAATGCCAGCTTCATCCGAACTGATGAAACTGCCATATTACTGGATGCTGGAACCCCTGCTAAAACTATATTTAACGCTCTACAAGATCTTGGGATTGATAGATATGAAATAAAAGGAGTGGTACTGAGCCATGAACACTCCGACCATATCAAAGGAGCTGGTGCAGTCCTCCGTTATCTTAAGGTGCCTCTTTATATAAATGAAGAAACTTATCATCAGTGCCAGTATCGTTTAGGAAATATTCCTGCTGGTATAAATTTCTTCCAGACGGGAATTCCTTTCCGCATTAATGACCTCGTTATCCATCCTTTTTCTTCTTCTCATGATGCTGTAGAAAGTTGCAATTTTACCTTCCATCGTCTACACAATCAAGAACGAAAACTGGGAATAGCAACCGATTTGGGATTTCCTACTACTCTGGTAGTCAATAAATTAAAGGATTGTACTACCATCGTTCTGGAAAGTAATCATGATGAAAAAATGCTGATGGAAGGACCTTATCCCTGGAGCCTAAAACAACGAATTAAAAGCCCGCAAGGACATCTTTCTAATCAGCAAGCGGTGGGTCTATTGAGCCAGATTATGCACTATGGGTTAGAAAACCTTATCCTGGCTCATTTAAGCGAAACAAACAATAATCCTCAACTCGTATGGGATACGATGAATGACTTTCTGCAATCCATACGCAGTAATGTTAATCTCCTGATTGCTGAACCTTATAGGCATACTCCACTAATAAATATTTAAGAAGCATAACTTTTATCCCTTAATTCTTTAATATACCCTCGGTAAACACATTAAACTATAATTTAGCCTCTTTTTCTTTGCATAAGTCACAGTGCTTAAAAAGCGAATTACTAATGAATAAATAAGTAATAATCTATTATATTATATGCAGTTATCCATTACAAACCATTTCCTAAAACATTTAAGTGAAGTCATAATCACCCATTTATCTCTCTCTATACTTTAAGAAACTCAGTCTAAAAGGACAGATAAATTAATAATTATTTGTAGGATAATGAAATATAGAGTTTTAAATAAGGGTTCTGAATTAAATGAAATAAAGAGCGAAAAGAAGAGGATAATGCAATAGTGCTAACTAACTGTTAATCATATAGATAAATTAAATTTTTGTGTTTTTCGGAAATTTATTCTAAGGATGCAGATAATATATTGAAAAATAATAAGATATAATTCAAAAATAATTCACGATTATTCTTGACAAAAAACCCATATTTTATATTCTTACATATAGATATGAATATTATTTTTCTAAGTATGGAGCACCATCCTCTTGAAAAGAAAGATAAGATTAGTTAATATCCAAGGAGACAATGAATTATGACAGATAATAATTATACCTCTAAAAATATTAAAGTTATGAAGGGGTTGGAAGGTGTTCGTGCTCGTCCTGCTATGTATATAGGCAGCACTGGAATACAGGGTCTGCACCATCTGGTTTATGAAGTAGTGGATAATTCCATAGATGAGGCATTAGCTGGATTCTGTGATTATATAAAAGTTACTATAACCACTGAAGGCGAAGTTGAAGTAGAAGATAATGGTCGTGGTATACCAGTGGAAATGCATCAAGAGATGAAACTTCCCGCTTTACAGGTAGTGATGACGATGTTGCATGCTGGTGGTAAATTTGACCAAGAATCCTATAAAGTTTCTGGTGGACTACATGGTGTAGGTGTTTCCGTGGTAGTTGCTCTTTCGGAATATCTGGAAGTTAAAGTGCATAAAGATGGTAAGATATATTATCAGCGTTATGAAAAAGGGAAAGCGGTTACAGATGTTATGGAAATAGGTGAAACAGACCGCACCGGCACTATTATAAAATTCAAACCGGATAGCACTATCTTTGAGACCACGGAGTTTAGTTTTGACTATCTAACTGCTCGTCTAAGGGAATTAGCGTTTTTGAATAAAGGAGTGCGCATTATCCTTAGAGATGACAGAACCGGAAGAGAGCACGATTTTAAATATGACGGTGGAATCGTTAGTTTTGTTGAATATCTCAATCAGAATAAAAAACCTCTCAGTCCTAAACCACTTTATATAGAAGCAAAGCGAGATGACCTTGAATTTGAGCTGGCTCTGCAATACAATGAAGGTTATCAGGAGAATATCTTCAGCTTTGCCAATAATATCAACACCTTAGAGGGAGGCACACATCTCAGTGGTTTCAAAAGTGGTCTTACCAGAGCAGTAAATACCTACATTAAGAATGCTGACCTGCTAAAGAATGAGAAGGTAAGTCCTTCTGGTGATGATATTAGAGAAGGATTAACTGCGGTTATAAGCGTTAAATTAAAGAATCCTCAATTTGAAGGTCAGACCAAGACTAAGTTACAAAATTCGGATTTGGAAGGGATTGTCAACTCTGTGGTATATGAGAAATTATTGACCTATTTTGAAGAACATCCAGCTGAAGCTAAAGCGATTACGATGAAAAGTATTATGGCTGCACGTGCTCGTGAAGCAGCTCGAAAAGCAAGAGAATTGACTCGCAGGAAATCTGTTCTGGAAAGCAGCTCTCTTCCTGGGAAATTAGCAGATTGCACTATCACTGACCCCAGTAAAACGGAATTGTTTTTAGTAGAAGGAGATTCCGCTGGTGGAAGTGCAAAACAGGGAAGAGACCGTTCCTTTCAAGCTATCTTACCGCTTTGGGGGAAGATGTTAAACACGGAAAAAGCGAGAGTGGATAAGGTCCTGAATAATGATAAGATACAGCCCATTATTTTAGCTATTGGAGCAGGAGTAGGACAGGATTTTGATGTCAGTAAAATCCGCTACGGAAAGATTATTATTATGGCTGATGCTGATGTTGATGGCGCTCATATCAGCACATTATTACTCACTTTCTTCTATCGTTATATGCGTCCACTGATAGAACATGGTCATGTCTACATAGCTAAACCACCACTATTTATGGTTCGGAAAAATAAACAGGTAAAATATGTTTTTACTGAAGAAGAAAGAGATGAAGCTATCAAGGAATTCGGTGAAAAAGGAGTGTTTGTCCAGCGATATAAAGGGCTGGGAGAAATGAATCCTGAACAATTATGGGAGACCACTTTAAATCCTGAGAATAGACTTTTAGTTGCAGTTAAAATGGATGATGCAATTGAAGCAGATAGAATCTTTACTATTCTGATGGGAGATGAAGTTGAACCACGACGAGATTTTATACAGACTAATGCCAGATATGTTCAGAATCTGGATATTTAATTGGGAGTTATAGATGGAAGATAAATCAAGAATTATTGAAGTACAAATAGAAGACCAGATGCGTCAAGCTTATCTGGATTATTCAATGAGTGTTATAGTGTCCAGGGCATTACCAGATATTCGGGATGGATTAAAGCCTTCCCAACGACGTATCATATATGCTATGAGTGAATTAAATCTGGTTCCTGGCGGACATTTTCGTAAATGTGCTAAAATAGCAGGTGATACCTCAGGAAACTATCACCCTCACGGTGAACAGGTGGTCTATCCCACTTTAGTGCGTCTTGCTCAACCCTGGAATATGCGATATCCCTTGATAGAAGGACAGGGCAATTTCGGTTCTATAGATGGAGACCCACCTGCAGCAATGCGATACACAGAAGCAAGATTGCAAAAAGTTACAATGGAACTATTGGCTGAATTGGATAAAGATACTGTCAATTTCCGTAGTAACTATGATGAAACACGGAAAGAACCAGAGGTATTTCCTGCTCGGATACCTAATCTGCTAATTAATGGCTCATCTGGTATTGCAGTAGGTATGGCAACTAATATGCCACCACATAACTTAACAGAAATTTGTAATGCCGTGATTGCACTTATTGATAATCCAGATTTAGAGATATGGGAACTACATAAATATATTAAAGGTCCAGATTTCCCTATGGGAGGATATATCCTTGGCACAAAAGGAATAATGGATTATTTCTTAACTGGTAGAGGGCAATTGCTCTTAAGAGGTGAAGCTGAAATTGAAACTAATAAAAATGAACAGGAACAGATTATTATTCGTTCTATCCCTTACCAGATAACTAAGACTGCCCTTATTGATAAGATTGTAGAACTGGTAAAAGATAAAAGAATTGAAGGAATAAGCGATATCCGTGATGAATCTGGCAGAGATGGAATGCGTTTAGTTATTATGGTTAAGCGCAATGCGGATGCTCAAACCGTCCTTAATCAATTATACAAATACACTCAATTACAGACCACTTTTGGTGTGATTAATCTCTGTCTGGTTAATGGTGTCCCTCAAGTGGTCAATATGAAGGATATGCTCAATAACTTCATAGAATTTCGTCATGAAGTGATTTTGCGTCGCACCAATTTTGAACTAAGAAATGCGGAAGAAAGATTGCATATCCTGGAAGGTTTAAGAATTGCACTGGACCATCTGGATGAAGTTATTGCCACTATCCGTGCATCACAAACACCACCTGAGGCTAGTGAACAATTACAAGAGAAATTTGGCTTATCTGAAATTCAAGCCAAAGCTATTCTGGATATGAGATTGCAAAGATTAACAGGTCTGGAAAGAGAAAAGATTGAAACTGAATATGAAGAACTACTGAAAGTAATAGACCATCTGAAAGATTTATTGGAACATAAAGAAAAGAGAATGCAACTCATAAAAGAAGAAACTGCTGAAATAAGAGATAAATATGGAGACCCGCGTCGCACTCAAATTCTGGAAAGCTACAACGGTATTTTAAATCCAGAAGATATGATAGCTGATGAACTGGTGGTCGTAACCATTACTCACGAAGGCTATGTAAAACGTATGCCCATAGATACATATAGAGTCCAGGGCAGAGGGGGAAGAGGTTTAACCGCTGCTAATCTGAGAGAAGAGGACTTTATTCAGTATATCTTTGTGGCTTCTACCCATTCTTATATCCTGCTCTTCACGGATTTAGGTAAATGTTACTGGCTAAAAGTGTATGAGATTCCTGAAGCTGGAAGAACAGCTCGGGGTAAAGCTATTGTTAATTTGGTTAATCTGCAGGATAAAGAAAAAGTTAAGGCTTTTGTCACTCTCAAGGATTTCAATCCGGAAGAAAATATCGTGATGTGCACCAAGAATGGTATGGTCAAGAAAACTCCCCTGGCAGCTTTCAGTCATCCCCGCAGTTCTGGAATTCTGGCTATAAAATTGTTACCAGGAGATGAATTAATAGATGCCAGAATAACCGAAGGCAATGATGACCTCATTTTAGCCACACATAATGGATATTGCAATCGTTTTAGTGAGAGAGAGATAAGACCTACTGCTCGTTTCACTCAAGGTGTTAGAGGCATAAGATTGCGTGAAGAAGATTATGTTGTTTCTATGGCAGTAATATCTCAGGATTTATTGATGGAAAATGGAAATGCACTAACTAAGACTATTTTAGCGATTAGTGAAAATGGCTATGGAAAACGCACTCGGATATCTGCCTATTCTATAACAAGAAGAGGAAGCAAAGGGGTTATTACTCTTAAGACAAATGAGAGAAATGGACATCTCGCAGCTCTAATGCTGGTGGACGAAAACGATGATTTGGTAATAATCACCCAGGAAGGAATGATAATCCGTCAGAAAGTGAGTGATATCTCTATCTTTGAAAGAAACACTCAAGGTGTACATTTGATAAATCTTCGGGAAAATGATAAAGTGGTAGATATCACCATAATTCCTAAGGAACCTGATGAAGAAGAACTGGATAGAGAAGTGGAAAAGGCAAAAAATGCCCCTTCTATGCAAGCATCTAATACAATGGAAGATGTTACGGAAGAACAAGATGAAGAAGAAGAATTCAGAGATGAAGAGCTTCCTGAAGAAGAATGATTTAATATGCCCCCTTCAAAAATGCAAGGGGGCTTCTTATTTTAGGGTAATAAGTTGCTGGTTTATTTTCGTCATCTCTATGCTACTTCTATCTGGATGTGCAGTAAAACCATATGTTCCGGTCCCAGGCGATTTCTATACCCAAGAAGCAGATTGGGCAATTATCAATACCGATAGCCTGAATATTTTTGTCCATCCTCAATCTTATTACGGTGTTGCCCAGAATACTGCCTCCAGCTATTTTACTCTCTATGTGCGAGTGAAAAATAAATCTAAAAAGAATATCTCTTTAAATCGTTCCAGTTTTAGCATTCTGGCAGGAAATCAACAGTTTGATTATATCCCTCTGGAAATCATCTTAGGCAGCTTGCAAAATTATAGTCTGCTGCGTTATTACCAGGACCCGTTTGCTTCACCTATTCCAGCTAATTATGATAAATACTTACAAGATATTCAGCAACAATACCTTGAACTGGTTAATTCCTACTTCAGTTTTGGTGAACTACTTCCCGGTGGGAGTAAGGAAGGTTATCTTTTCTATGATAAAAAGATAGAACAATACAATAGTTTTGAATTAGATGTTTGGGGGACAAAGATAAAATTCGTAAGAAAATAGCAAATAAGTCCTAAAATATATCTTCCACCCGAGCTTACATTATCTTCTAACCAAATAACTAATAAACCGAGGGGTTATTCTCCTGCTTCTTTAATAAATTCGCATAAAATTTAATAAATTCGTAGCCTGTTTTGGACATATATAGCACTTATCTACTTCATTCATATATATTTATAACATTTATGCCTCACCCTTATACCCCCCTTATCTATCACTTATCATTTTAGCTAAGAAAGAGCTAAGAAAGAGCTAAGATAGACTTACTAATTACTTATATTTTAGTTAGTTAAACCTAAAGGTAGTAGTATATATACACACTTTGGGTTAAATATAACAAAACTAAATGTTTTAGTTCATTATAATATACCTAAAGTTTTTGGTTATATAAATCAATCATATACTTAAAGTTTTAAGTATATATAATACTTAATATTTTAGTTATATATTATACCTAAAGGTTTAGGTTATATTTAATATCTAAAGTTGTAGTTTATATTTAATAAAGTTGTAGTTTATATCTAAGTAGTAGTAGATAATAAAGATAATATGCCTAAATTAGTATAATAACTTTTAGTTATGATAACATCTAAAATACTATAAGATTAGCTGGGGGGTATAAGGGTATAGCATAATTTCTCTAACTACTTATATAATAAGCTAATAACTATATATTATGTCCAAAACAGACTACGAATTTATTATTTTTTTACGAATTTATTATGGTGGAAGGAAAATGGTGGAAGGAGGTCCTCCTCATAAAAGATGGTGGAAGGAGGTCCCCCTCCTTTCAAGCTCCGCAGGAGTTTTCTTTTTTGGAGTCATAAACGTCCTCGTTTATGAAGCTCCGAAGGAGCTTTCTATTAATAATGTATTAAAAAGCTAAGATTTATATTCTTTGTCTGTATAACCACTAAAGAAGGAAAAGCCTTACGGCTTTGTGAGATGAGGACATCTCACACCCCATATCGAGGTCATAAACGTCCTCTTACACGGGGTCATAAACGTCCTCGTTTATGAAGCTCCGAAGGAGCTTTCTTAATTGAAGGGAAAATTATACTTATTCTTTATATGGTAATGATAAGAGCTTATATGTTTTTATATAAAAGCCTTACGGCTTTGTGAGATGAGGACATCTCACACCCCCTACTAAGCCTTACGGCTTTGTGAGATGAGGACATCTCACCCCCCTACTAAGCCTTACGGCTTGGCGAGACGGGGACGTCTCACCACCATTACTAGACGAGGACGTCTCACCACCATAAACACTCACCACCATTCTCACCATCTCACCACCATCTCCAGAAGCCTTACAGAAATGATTAAATATCTCCCCTCTTTTCCTCTTTCAGGAAGTTAATATTATCTAACTAATGAATAATCTGTTTATTTCTTTGCCAGTAAGTCCTTCAAATGAGCCACATAACTTTCAGCACCGCCTTCTTTATAGCCAGTGCGTGCTATTTCTTTTCCTTCTGCATTAACTATGACAACAGTGGGATAGCCTTCAATCCCATATTTTTCTTGCAAAGCTTGGTTAGCTTTAACTTGTTCTGGAGGTAGTTCTTTACGCATAGGGAAATCAATCATTAAAAGGATTAGGTTTTCTTTTGCAAAGTTAATAAAGGCATCTTGAGAGAAGACTTCGTCACGCAAACGAAAACACCAGGGACACCAATCTGAACCAGTAAAATTAATGAGCACAGGTTTACCAGATTCTTTAGATAAACGGAGAGCAAGATTATAATCGGTAAGCCAGGTTCCAGGTTCGTATTTGTCCATTGCTGCTTGAGCAGTTTTTAGAGAATCGGGAGCTTCTGCTTTCATTACCTCCTCCTGGTTTAATTGATCGGGATTGTTCTTAGTGCTGCAACTTAAGAAAGAAATAGAGCAGACGGCTATTATAACGGGGATGATAATGTATTTCATAGCTTAACCTCTATCTTATTGATAAAAACACGGCTAACGATTTCTGTTGCTTTTGAGAGCATAGCATAGACTGGGCAATAGTCAAATGATAGATTAACTGCTTGTGCTATTTTATCTTGAGGTAAATTATCACCGCCAAAATGGAAATCTAATCTAATTTGTTTGTAGACAGCTGGATGTTCAGACACGGGGTCCGCTTCAGCTTCAATAGAGAGATTATAATTTTCTATTTTCATTTTTTTCAGAAGATAGACTATTTCCATTCCGGCACAGCCACTAAGAGCGGCAAGAAGCAAGGGTTTGGGACGCGGTCCCAAATCCTTTCCTCCGCCCTGAGCGTCAGTATCCATAACTATTTTATGGCCATTGACATTCGCCTCAAAAGCCATATCTCCCAGCCAATGTGTGGAAGTGCTATGGGTCATTCCATCTCCATTTTAGTATTCTTCAATACTTCTTCATACTTATCAATATAAACTTTTAAAGCACTGAAAATATCTTCCACCTCTTTTTCAGGAAGCATACTCATTATTTTTTTCTGGTGGTCAAGAACAGTCTGACGACTATTTTCGGCTAATTTTTTACCCTTATCAGTTATAATAGCATACCAGCAACGACGGTCTTCATCGGAAGGTTTACGGATAACTAAATTCTTATTTACCAAGTTGTCCATAATCCTGGTTATACGGCTATGTGAGACATTAAGTTCCTTAGCCAGCTCATTCATATTAACCGGTTTTTGCACATTATAAAGATAATTTAACAGCTGGCACTCCATTTTCCCTGCTTGCAGACAAGCTTTTTGCGCATAATCAATCTCGCTTAAAACGATTTGTAAACGAGTGATTAGATTGTGAAAATCCTCAGGCGTTACTTTCATGGTTGTTCTCCTTATTTTTTATATTGAGTAGCCGGTCAATTTTTTCCCGGTCAAAACCGACTACAACTTTATTATTTATCCAGAGTTGTGGTACTCCAGTGTGTCCAGATTTTCTTTCCATATCTTGCAAAGCTTTACTATTTGAACTAACATCAATATATTTAAACTTAAAACCATTACTGGTAAGATAATCTTTTGTTTTTTTACACCAGGGACAAGTTGGAGTGCCAAAAACAATTATATTATTTTTCATCTTTTATGAACCTCTTAAAGCAATAATAATGCAGTCCAGAAAAAAAGCAAGAAAATTTTCAAGGGCATATACATTTTTGTCAGATAAAGTATAAACTTGAAAACTATGAGTTAGAAGCAAGAAAAAACTTGTCATTTTTTTGATAGAAGAAAATATAGATAAAGAGGTAGAAAAGATGGCAAGTCAATTTTTTTGCACTGATTGTGGATATGAAACAAATAAATGGAGTGGAAAGTGTCCTGCTTGTGGAAGTTGGGGCACACTTATAGAGAGTACACGCATAACCGGAAAAAATCAATCAGGTAAAATTCCTGATTTGCAACAAGCAAAACCGGAATGCATCAAAGATATAAAAACCACAGAGATTTCTCGTTGGAAAACCGGAACAGCAGAATTTGATTTAGTTTTGGGTGGTGGAATAGTTCCTGGAATGGTTGTTTTAATAGGTGGTGAACCTGGAGTTGGGAAATCTACTTTGATGTTACAGCTATCGGAATGGATGGGTAAACAAGGCAAAAAAGTGCTCTATTCCACTGGAGAAGAAAGTGCCGAACAGATACAATTACGCAGTACACGGTTAAATATTTCAAGTGAAAATATCTGGTTACTTTGCACCAATGATGCAGAACATATACTGAATGAAGTAGCAGAAAATCATTCTGACCTTCTTATCATTGATTCCATTCAATCAGTCAGTTTGCCCAATCTGGATTCTCTTCCTGGCACAGTAACTCAACTACGCGAAACCTGCAATCGGATTATAAGATGTGCAAAGACAATGCATCTGCCGGTGTTTTTAGTAGGGCATGTGACTAAAGAAGGGTTTGTTGCCGGTCCTAAAATTATAGAACATATGGTAGATACAGTTTTATATTTTGAAGGAGAGCTCCAAGGTCAATATAAGATATTAAGAGCAGTGAAAAATAGGTTTGGACCGACCAATGAGATTGGTATATTTGAGATGAGCAATATAGGACTGGTAGAAGTTCCTGACCCCAATCAGATTTTTCTTTCCGAATCAGGAAAGCATAATGGTACAGCCATAGGCTGCGTTATGGAAGGTTCTCGTTCCTTTATTGTAGAAGTTCAAGCTCTGGCAACAAATTCTAACTATGGGACACCGCAAAGAGTGGTATCAGGATTGGAACAGAAAAAACTGGCAATATTACTGGCAATTCTGGAGAAGAATTTAGCACTATATCTTCGTGGTAGTGATGTATTTATCAATCTTGCAGGAGGAATTCGTTCCACCGATCCTGGTTTAGACCTTGCCATTCTGTCCGCCATTATTTCCAGTTTAAAAGATAAGCCAGTGCCCGAAAGGTCTGTTTTTATTGGAGAAGTGGCATTAAATGGTGAAATTAGACCCGTGTCACAAATAGAACCTCGCATTAATGAAGCTCTAAAACTTGGCTATGAAAGAGTTATTATTTCAGGACATTCCAAAGTGCGTCAAAAAGCAAAAGTATTAAAGCTTTTCAATGTGCGAGAGCTATATTCGTTTCTGGACAAAACTTGACATTATAACCGATTATATAAATTTAAACTTATGGAAACTAAATATATATTAATAGCTATAATTACTGCCCTTTGCATTATAGGACTATTTCAGCTGGTTAATGAAGGGGAAGGATATCCGGAATATCATCTAAGCGTCGGCAAAATTGCAGATTTTGAATTAGTAGCTCCATTTGACTTTCAGATTTTAAAGAGTGATGAGCAATTGCAGGAAGAATATGCTCAAGCTTTAAGGAAAGCGGATAAACCCTACACTTTCAGCCCCGATATTGAGTTTGAAGCTTATCGCAATCTTGACCAATTATTTAATTATATCTGGGAAGCAAGAGAAAATCCTAATCCAGAATCGGTGATACTAAAAGCAAGAGAGGAAGGTTTTCAATTAGAAAATATCTATTCTTTGCTACACGCTAATGAAGATATGATTAATTCTCTATATAACAGTGTAAGAAATATCTTAACTGAGCTTTATAAGGTGGGAATTTATCAAGGTATTACTGGAGATAGTGTTCTGGTGGTAACCCCAACTGGTAATAAAAAATTTCCCCGAACCAGATATTTTGAAGTGGAAGAAGCAAAAAGATTAATGAAATCCAGGATGGGTCCAATGGCTCAAAATCTACTACTGGAAAATAATCTTAATAAATTGGTTATGCCTAATCTGGTGGTGGATGCAGTTCAGTATGCTAAACTACAAGAAGAGATAAAAAAACAGATTAATCCCGTAGCAGGTATAGTGCTGCAGAATGAAATAATAATTAGGAAGAATCAACGCATTACGGAAGAGGATATAAACAAAATAAATTCTTTAGTCCGTGAATATAAAGCACGGGGCGAAAGAAGAACCTCCTTAATGAAATGGCTAAGCTTTATGGGATTACTTATATATATCTTAGCCTGTATCTTCGCATTCAATTTGTATTATTGGCATACTCCCTATAGAGAAACCTACGGCAATAATGGCACCTACATTTTAAATCTGGGATTTATTCTTTCCGTTTTAATGACAATTATAACCTGTAAGATGCTAAATTTAAATGCAAGTATCATACCTCTGGTAATGTTTAGTGTCACTGTGGCTATTATAATTGGTTTTGATTTTGCCATAATATATTCAATCTTTAGCATCTTAATGATTACTCCCTTTGCAAATTGGGATGCATTTAATCTGGCACTGCTATTAACTTCCATTTTATTGCTTTTATCCTTAATGAGAAATTTCAAGTCCCGTCATGATTTTCTTCGTATTGGAGTGTATTTCTTTTTAATCTTGAATATACTTTCTTATGCTCTGGGAATGGTCTCCTATTCTGGGAATGATCTTGGTGAAAAGTTTCAATCTCTACTGCAGAATACGGGCTATTCATTGATTTCTATCATTATTGCAATTTTAGGAGCTATGGGCTTAGTTCGTTATTTTGAAAGAAAACTTCATCGTGCCACGAAGCAGGTTCTTCTTGAATTGCAGGATTTTAATCACCCTCTTTTAAAAAGGCTCGCTACCAATGCTGCGGGAACTTATCATCATAGCTTGATAGTGGGAAATCTTGCTGAGCAAGCAGCTGCTGCTATAGGAGCTAATCCTCTTTTAGCAAGAGTTGGTAGCTATTACCACGATATTGGTAAATCTGTACATCCGGAATTATTTACAGAAAATAATGAAGATTCTTCTGAGTTCCATGATAAATATACTCCCGAAGAAAGTGCTGATATCATTAGAGACCATGTTAAAGAAGGAGTGGTTTTAGCCCAAAAATATCATCTTCCTCAACCTGTAATTGATATTATTAATCAACATCATGGGACCAGTTATATTCGGTTTTTCTTGGATGCTGCCCAACGAAAAGGTGAGGTCACAGATTTATCCGCTTTCCGTTATCCTGGACCTTTACCTCAAACCAAAGAAGCAGCTCTGGTGATGCTGGCAGATATAGTGGAATCTACCATAAAATCAAAAAAAGATGTCACTGAAGAAGAGATAGAAAAGATACTTGATGACACTATTCAAAGACTTATCAGAGAGGGACAATTCAACGAAGCTCCGATTACTCTGAAGGACCTGGCTAAGGCAAAAGAAGTTATGCTGCCCATCTTAGCTGGAATCTATCGGAAAAGGATTGAATACCCAGAGGAGGCTTCTCCTTGAAATACATAGACTTTAATTTAGTCAATGACACAGAATATTTAGTGGATGAAAAACTTCTCCTATCCTGTGCTGAGAAAGTCTTGAAAGAAGAATTACCTGGAAAGAGAGTAGAATTGAATTTACTTCTATGTGATGACGAGGTTATGCAAAACTATAATAGAACCTTTAGAGGTGATAACTCTGTAACTGATGTGCTATGCTTTAATTATTATGATTCTATTCTGAATACGGAAAATGAAGCTTTTCCCAGCCTTTACTGCGATATTATCATTGACATAAAACAGTTAGAACGGCAAAAGGGAAATAAAAGTATGGAAGATGAACTAATTGAAGTTTTTATTCATGGATTATTACATGCTCTGGGTTATGACCATATTAGATTAGAAGATCGCACAGTGATGGAAGAAAAAGAGAAATATTATATTAATAAGATAGTAGGTAATAAGACAAGTGGATGATGGTTCAGCGTTATTAATAATACTTTTGCTATTATTATTATCGGCATTCTTTGCTGGTTCTGAAACTGCTTTCTTTTCCCTGCCTCGTCTCTATCTAAAGAAGTTAGAGAAAAGTAAGAGCTCAAGTGCTAAGAGAATTCTTAAATTATTGAGTAAGCCCCGCCAACTTTTAATTACTATTCTCTTAGGCAATACATTTGTTAATATGGCGATATCCTCATTAGGAGCCTTACTGGCTATTGGGATTGCCCAAAAACATAATTTTAACACTTCAACTGCTTTGACCATACAAGTCATAATCACAACCATAGTGATTGTCATTTTCGGTGAGATTATTCCTAAGCTTATAGCTCTTTCCACCGCGAACAAATTTGCTCAAATAACCAGTTTGCCTCTTCAATTCTTTAGCTATCTTTTTTACGGTCCCGTTTGGTTAATTGATAAATTCAATTTATTGCTTTCCAAGAAAAAAACGGTTGATAGACATATGGCAGAAAAGGTAACTACAGAAGAGATTCATAACCTTATCCAATCTGAAAGTTCTAAACATACCCTGGATGAACATGAAAAGAAGATGCTGGTAGGTTTGTTTCGCTTTAAAGATGCTAAAATATCCGAAATCTATGTTCCACGAGTGAAAGTTAAAGCCATAGAGGAAAATAGCAGTCTGGAAGAATTAAAAGAACTCATTGTAACTACTGGATATTCTCGCATTCCCGTGTACCGAAAGACCATAGATGAAATTGTCGGAATAATATATGTGAAAGACTTGATTCTCTATCCGGAGAAGAAAACTATAAAAGAATTGATGAGACCTGCCTGGTTTGTGACAGAAAATATGAAGGTGCAGACACTGCTTAATCAATTCAAACAAAAGAAAATGCAGATGGCAATAGTAGTAGATGAATATGGAGGAACCTCTGGAATCATATCTCTGGAAGATATACTGGAAGAAATTGTAGGAGAAATACAGGACGAATATGACCAATATGAAATTCCGGAACTAAGTCAAATTGACGAAAACACTTATCGCATGCAAGGAACTGTCAGTATTCGCCTTTTCAATGAAGAACTGGATGCTTCTTTAGACGCAGAAGAGTATGATAATATTGCAGAGTTTTTACTCACCCAATTCAATCATGTTCCTGCACCTGGAGAGACCTTTGTCTGGGAAGATTCTTTGCAGTTCAAGGTGCTGGAGAGCAATGATAAAAGCATCAAATTAGTAGAGGTGACCAAACTTTCAAAGGAATCATAAATCAGGAGAGGATAAGTTCTGGATTAATGGATAGTAAGACTATGGGAAAACAAAAATCAAAGCGTAAATCTGAATTAAAATTATGGGCATCAGTCGGATGGTTAATTATTATCTGGATTGTATCTTCCATCCCTTCAGAAAAATTTCCTACTCAGGAAATCTTTAGCTTTGATAAAATTGCCCATTTTGGCGAGTATTTGTTGCTTGCCTTATTAGTAAATTCCAGTTTTAGAGAAAGTAAACTGAGAGGAAGAAATATATGGTGGCTTTACTTAATCCTATTTATTATCGCAGGATTGGATGAATATCATCAGCGTTTTATACCGGGCAGGACTGTCTGTATAGAAGATTATCTTGCTAATGCTTCGGGGTTGGCTGTAGGCTTGATATTTTTCTGGATACTTTATGATAGAAGTAAAGAACCTGTATCTTAGATTAAATGGCCAGCTTATCTTGGAGGACATTAATTTTGTCCTGGAAGATGGTCATAATATGATTATCTTAGGAAGAAGTGGTGCAGGGAAGACTGTATTAATTAAGACTTTAATGGGTTTTTTCCCCCCGGATAAAGGCTCGGTCTTTGTAGATGGGGTGGATGTTTATCAGGATAAAGATTTTCATAATTCCGGGTTGAAGCACAGTTTTGCTATGGTTTTTCAGAATGCTGCATTGCTGGATTCTTTCACCGTATTCCAGAATGTGGCTCTTTCACTCTATGAACGGGGCGAAATGGATTTATCTGAAATAAGAGAAAGGGTTAGGAAAAGCTTAGCATTGGTAGGTTTGGAATCTGCTGAAAATAAATACCCTTCTGAACTTAGTGGAGGTATGCGAAAAAGGGTGGGCATTGCTCGTGCTCTGGCATATGAACCACGATATATCATTTTTGATGAACCTATATCAGGTTTGGACCCTATAACTGCTTCTGAAATCTTATACTATATAACTCAGATAATTGAGCAAGGCGAAGTTACCACTATCACTATAACTCATGATATTAGTAATGTTCATCAGTTAGGAGACCGGGTATTATTTCTGGAACAAGGAAAACAACTTTACTATGGCAATCTGGAAGGTCTGTATGCTAGTCAAGACCCTATCATTCAGAAATTCCTGAACCTTCATAACAATAAGTATAATTTCAATTCATAAAGTGAAGAAGCAATTAGCCCTGTCTTCTCCTGTAACTTTAGCTTTTCTTACGGCTACAGCTTGCACCATCCATATTTTTGAAAGCTTAATTATGCGTCTATTGCCGCTTCCTTTTCTTAGACTCGGATTATCAAATATCATTGTAATGTATTTAATTTTAAAGGGAAAACCTCTTCAAGCGGTATTGGTTAATGTAACAAAATCCATAGTTGGTGGTGCAGTAACCTTTACTTTAATGACTCCTGCCACACTATTATCTCTGGGTGGTGGTTTATTTGCCATTTTTGTAATGTGGTTGGCTTGTGTTTCCAATCTTGGTTTTACAGAGATAGGTATTAGCATTTGTGGGGCTATTGCACATAACATTATGCAACTTTTCCTGGTGAAAACAATAGTGCTACCAGGAACAAGAGTTTTTGTATTGACACCATTATTGTTATTTTTAGGATTGTTTACTGGTATAATAACAGCATGGCTTTTGTTGCTTGCCGAAGCCAGATTTAAAATAATTAAGACGGATAGTAATGAATGAAATAAATAAGCAAAAGTGGAACTCGGTGCTCAAAGTTATCGGGATAATCTTCTGTATATGCGTGGGAATATTTTTTGGTATCCTATGGTATTATCAAGATGATTTACCTCCAACCAGCGAGCTAAAAAATTACACTCTTCGCACGGGAAGTGAAGTGTATGATTGTAATGGGAAGATGGTCTATCTTTTTGCCTATGAACGTCGGAAACTGGTTTCTTTGAAGGAGTTACCTCAGCATCTGATAGATGCTCTGCTGGTTACTGAAGATAAAAGATTCTATTACCATTTTGGCGTAGACCCTATAAGAATGGTTAAAGCCTTAATCACAGATTTGAAAACAGGAGAATTCTCACAGGGTGCAAGCACTATCACTCAACAACTTGCCAGAAATATGTTTCTTACACTGGATAAAAAGCTTTCCCGAAAATTACAGGAGATAGTGTTAGCCTTTAAAATTGAATCTACCTTTAGTAAAGATGAAATCCTGGAGATTTATCTCAATAAAATCTTCTGGGGCTCTCAAAATCACGGTATTGAAACAGCCTCACTTTACTATTTCAATAAACATGCACGGGATTTAAGCCTACCAGAGGCAGCTCTTCTGGTAGGAATGATTCAAAGACCTAATTACTATGATCCTTTTAAACACCCGGATAGAGCAAAAAGCAGACGAGACCTGGTGCTGGAAAGGATGTATAAGGCTAAAAAGATTAGTAAAGAAGAATATCTGGAGGCAATTGCTACTCCACTTAATCCTCAATCAGGAGGAGTTTATGCTCGTTTTGCTTCCGACTATTTTATTGAATATATACGCATCTACTTGGAAAATAAATATGGAACTGACCGTTTATTTGAAGGCGGTTTAAGAATTTATACTACTCTGGATGCAGACCTGTCTTCTGCCGCAGATTCTATTCTTAATGCCTATCTTAGAAATGTTGAGAACAGTGGAGGTTTCCGTTATAAATATTCCTCTGTGCCTAAGGATGCTCAGGATATTGATACTAAATATATCCAAGGTGGCTTGGTTCTAATGGAAAATAAAACGGGTTATGTCCGAACTCTGATTGGAGGAAGAAACTTTGAACATAGTAAGTTCAATAGGATGACTCAAGCACGACGGCAACCCGGTTCTTCTATCAAACCTACTTATTATACTCTTGCTATAGAGAGAGGTTACACTCCAGCCACCATTTTAGATGATGCACCAATAACTATCGGAAACTGGAGTCCTTCTAATGCTGATAATAAATATCATGGACCCACCCGAATGCGAGTTGCCTTACAGTGGTCCTATAATGCTTGGGCAGTTAGATGTGCGCAAGACCTTGGATTGAGCACTCTTAACGAAGCCTTTAAACGCTTTGGTTTAAATATATACGCACAGGATATGACTGCTTCCTTAGGTGCATATGAAGTTGTACCCATCAATCTTATTTCTGCCTATACTACCTTTCCCAATGAAGGAATGAGAGTGAAACCCGTCTTTATCACGAAAGTAGAAGATATGAAAGGGAATGTTTTGGAGCGAGGTTCTATCCAAAAATATTCTGTATGTTCTCCCCAAGTTGCCTATTTAATGACCAGTATGCTCCAAACAGTAGCTTCATCTGGAACTGGTGCTGCGTCCCGTAATGGCTATTTCTGGGATAATGCTGGTAAAACAGGGACTACCGATGCCAATAATGATTCCTGGTTTATAGGATTCAATAAGGCTTATACTCTGGGAATCTGGATGGGATTTGATAATAATAAAATAAAAGCAGGTTCTGCACAAGCAGTGAGAATTTGGGGACCCATTATGACTCAAGCTATCAAGAATGATAATAAAGGACGCACTCCCAAACCAAATGACTCAAGATATTCTTTTACTGTTCCCCCCAGAATAGTTCAACTTAATATAAATCCTTACACGGGCTTAGTTGTCAGTAGTGGTGGTATACCTGAGGTCTTTATTGAAGATAATATACCACCCACGGCTCCGGATTCTTTACGATATGGCAAAACTCCAGGCACTCCTTATTTTAAGGAAGAACGGGAACAGGAATTTTAAGAACTAACAATACCGAGGAAACAATGATTATATTTGATGATAAAAAGCAAAACTTATTCTTTCCACTAACCCTCAACCGTAGTGTGGGGGATTTACGTTGTGGAATCTTAAAACTTAGACAAAGATTGGAAGAACTTTTAGACGCAGAGGATACTACTTTCTGGATAGACCCTGATTTACAAGACCTTTATAAAACCAGACATCCCGATTGGAAACTTAATGAACCCGCTAATCAAAGGACTCTGATGGTAAACTCGCGTTTGAAACCAAGCTCTGAATCTATTAATGCTATAAAAGACTTAAAACCGAATCAAGGTCTGGTACAAGGAGATGATTTAATTGCATTCTATGCTCCTAAAACCATTTCTGAGCTGCCCACTGCTCTTGAATTAAAAGCTGCAGGAATAGAACTCATCCCTTCTCAATTGACCCTCTATCAAAACCTTAGTGAGCTCATTAATGATAATGAAAGATTGATTCGTCTTGATTTTGAACAATTCTTTTATGACCAGGATAATTACTTTGAAACTGAACCAGGAGTAACAGTTCTCAATCCTTATTATATCTGGATAGGAGAAAATGTCTCCTTGAACCCTGGTTGTGTCCTTGATGCTTCAGAAGGTCCCATAATTATAGATGAAGGCACAACTGTCCTTCCCAATGCAGTTATCTGTGGTCCTGCTTATATCGGTAAAAAATCTTTAATCAAAGTGGGAGCAAAGATTTATGAAGGAACATCCATTGGACCTGTCTGTAAAGTTGGAGGTGAGGTTGAAGAAAGCATTATACAGGCTTATTCCAATAAGCAACATGATGGTTTTCTGGGACATAGCTATATAGGTGAATGGGTCAATATCGGTGCTGGTTCATCTAATAGCGATTTAAAAAATACCTATAAAAATGTTAAATTCTATTCCTATGCCTCTGGCGAAAAGATAGATTCGGGCACTATGTTTTTGGGTTCTATGGTGGGAGATTATGTAAAATTGGGTATTAATACAAGTGTTAATACAGGTTGTGTGATAGGTTTTGGGTGCAATCTCTGGAGTTCTGATTTGATAGCAGATTTTATTCCAGATTTTTCCTGGGGAAGAGCTTCTCAACTTACCAAATATCGTTTTGAGGCTTTCTGTGAAACTGCTAAACTAGTTAAAAAACGTCGTGGACTTGACCTTTCTCCAGAGGAGATTGCACTTTTTAAAAAGATATGGGAGTTAAACAATGGTTGAACCATTAGATTTAGATGAAGAAAACAGCCCTGAATATCTGGAAGTAATATTTCGCACCGGACGTCTGGGTTATTATCAGAACTCTTCTCAACTTCCCTTAAAACCTGATGATTTGATTATTGTTGAAGTAGATAGAGGTGAGGACATAGCACAGGTCATTCATCTTAGTGTTAGCGATGAAGAGGTGCTGGCGCAGATTCCTCAAACTCCTAATCCTTTCAAGATTAAACGAATAGCCACAGAGGAAGATATTGAAAAACTGCGTCATCTACCAGATGAAGAAAAAAAAGCTGCTCAAATTTTTGCCGAAATCCTGAAAAGATATTCCTTTGAAATGAAGCTAATTGATACTGTCTATCAATTTGACGGCAATAAAATTACCTTCTTCTTTACCGCTGAAGGAAGAATTGATTTTCGTGTTTTTGTTCGTGAACTTGCTAATGTCTTCAGAACCAGAATAGAACTACATCAGACCACGGGAAGAGATGAAGCTCGCAGAATGGGTGGTTTCGGGATGTGCGGATTATCTTATTGTTGTGGAAATTTCCTGAAGCATTTTAATCAAGTGACGATTAAGATGGCACGAGACCAGAATCTGGCAGGAAATCTCGCAAAAATATCTGGTCCCTGTGGCAGATTGCTCTGTTGTCTCAATTTTGAAGAAGATTTCTATATGGAAGAGGGAAAACTTCTCCCTGTTCCTGGCACCTGTGTGGAATATCAGGGCATAAAAATGTATGTCTTGAAAACTGATCCACTGAAAAAGAACATCCTCCTTTCTGACGATGATGAAAATATAACTGAGCTTGATTTAGAGACTTTCCTAACTCTGAAAATTCTTTCCTCTCCAGACCTGGAATTATGTTAAATAGCATTTATGGCATTATGCCTGAACAGCTAAGTGCCTTTTTGTCCTCTGAATATCCTGCTTATCGTTCGCAGCAGTTGTTAAAATGGATTTATGAAAAAAAGGTATTTGACCCTTCTAAGATGACCGATCTGCCCGCTACTATGCAAAGCTATTTATCACAAGCCTTTGATTTCTCTATGCCACAAATCGTACAAACTCTTAAATCTATGGATGGGAGTCAAAAGTTCCGGTTATTATTATCAGATGGAGAGCAGATTGAAATGGTCTTGATGCCAGAAGAGAAAAAACTTACGCTTTGCGTTTCTTCTCAAATTGGTTGTGCTCGTGATTGTTCTTTCTGTGCTACGGGTAAAATGAAACTACACCGTAATCTGTATCCTCATGAAATTGTGCAACAGTTTCTTCTGGCATCCCGAGAGACCACTGAACGGATTACCAATCTGGTCTTTATGGGTATGGGTGAACCACTGGATAATCTGGAAAATGTTCTCAGTGCCCTGAAACTTATTCAGGATGAACGAGCTCTTGCTTTTAGCCCTCGCAGAACGACTATTTCCACTTGCGGAATCGTCCCTGGAATCTATGCTTTAGCTGATTCTGGCGTGAAAGTGAAACTTGCGGTATCTCTTAATTCTGCTCGTAATTCTATCCGTGATGAACTTATGCCGGTCAATCGTAAATATCCCCTTTCCGTTCTAAAAAAAGCTTTACTCTATTTTCAGAAGAAGAACCCTTTTCGTATTACCCTTGAATATATCCTTATCTCCGGAGTTAATATGGAAGATGAAGATTTGAAAGCCTTGCGTCAGTTTAGCGGAGACCTTTCCTGTAAGATTAATTTCATACCCTTCAATACCTTACCATTTCTCCCTTACCTCTCTCCTGGCGAAGAAGAGCTAAAATCCTTTCTCCTAAAGGCTCGTGGAGCTTTGCCTCAAACTATAACTCTAAGACGAAGCCGTGGGATAGACATTCAGGGTGCTTGTGGACAGTTAGTTGTGGAATCAAATAAAAAATCTTTGAGAGGTGCTGTATGAATGAAATAGAATATATTGCTCGTAAACTTTTTGGAGATAATCCTCCCTGTAAATGTGGTGGAGGACATAATATCTGTCTCGGGTGTAATATCTGTCGTGCAGATCAACCTGACCAACTTTATGACCCCTTAGCTGATATTGCCTCCGTTATTGATGCCACATTACTGAAAGCAGATGCCACGCAGAGTGAAGTTAATGCTCTTTGTGACCTTGCTAATGAATATAAATGTGCTGCAGTATGCGTAAATTCCCACTTCTCTCATCCTCTGCAACTTAGACTTAATGCTTCTGTGAAATCCTGCACCGTTATCAATTTTCCGCTGGGTGCAAGTTATATCTATGCTGTTGCTGCAGAAGCTCTTGCTGTCATTAACACGGGCATTGAAGAACTGGATATGGTGCAAAACCTGAGTGCAGTTAAGAGCGGTCATCCTCTTCATTCCTATCAGTTAATCAAAAATATCGCTGAAATGACTCATTCTAATGATGTCCTGCTTAAAGTTATTCTGGAGACTTGTTATCTTTCTAAAGAAGAGATTATCACCTGTGCTCTTTACGCAAAGAAAGCAGGAGCAGATTTCGTTAAGACTTCCACCGGATTTGGAACAGCAGGAGCAACCGTAGAGAATGTGCGTCTTTTGAGAGAAATAGTTGGTCCTAAGATGGGAGTAAAAGCAGCAGGAGGAATTAGAACCAGAGAACAAGCACTGGCAATGTTGAATGCAGGTGCTAATCGCATTGGTGCAAGCAATGTGAAGGCGTTGCTTTAATTAGATTTACTATGCAGGTCAATCTCGCTGGCTATAATATTGATAGCTCTTTAATTCGTAAGCTACAATCTGAGAGTGCAACGCCAGAAGTAATTTCTGCTGCTTATGCACGAATCTCGCGTAGTGAAAAATCCATTGCTGAACTTCGGGAACAGGCACTAAAAGAGCTGGAGAAAGCTCGGCGCTCCAATCAAAAGATTATCTTTGAACTTGGTCATTCTTCCGTTGCTGAACATTCTGTGTTTAACTTTGACCTGATTGGCATTTCTCGTCTTGTAACTGAATTAGTGGAAACTATCCGATTTGCTTCCTTTACCGAAAAGTCACAGCGTTATGTAGCTTTTTCTGACGACTTTGTTATCCCTGAAGAACTGGAACAACCAGCACTGAAATTGCTTCGTGAAGAATATATTCAGATTATGCAAGCTCTTTTTAACGAATATAAAGAAAGCCTTAAGGTTATACAGGAATATTATAAAAAGGATCAACCTCAGTTAAAGAAGTCTGAAATTGAAGGCAAAGCTAAAGAAGATGCTCGTTATATCTTACCTCTTGCCACCAAAACTCAATTGGGAATGACTATCAATGCCCGCAGTCTGGAAAATTTATTAAGGAGGTTGATTACTTCTCCTTTAGCGGAAGCTCACGAACTTTATAACCTTCTGCTGCAATCAGTAAAAGAATTATGTCCCTCGCTCATTCGCTATATTGAAAAAGAAGATTTTAAAGGCACTTTTGATGTGGCAAAGATTAAAACTGGTATTACTGAAAATTCATTTGATAATTCCCCAGTTAAAATACTTGAATTTTCTGTAGATGCTGATGATAAAATCTTAGCCGCTCTCCTCTTTGAACAATGTTCCAGTTCTTTTTCTTCCTGTCTGGAAACTATAACTAAACTGGATGAAACTAAGAAAAAAGAGTTATGGGCAGAGATTTTTGAGCATATCCAGCCTTGGAGCAAAATGCCTCGTGCTTTTGAACTGGTAGATTGTAGCTTTGAACTTGCTATGTCTGAATGTTGTTGGTCTCAATTTAAAAGGCATAGGGTGGCGACTCTTCTTAAACAAAAAGCCTACTCTCTAAATAATTATATCTTCCCTCCGATTATCTATACTCTGAAACGAGAAGATAAATGGTTAAACCTATTGAAAGAAACGAATCTTTTAAAAAAGAAACTGACAGCAGTCTCTCCTGACCTGGTTCCTTATGCTCGTCTGAATGCTGAACAAGTGCGAGTTCTGGTAAAAATGAATCTTCGTGAAATCTATCATTTTATCCGACTTCGTGCTGATATAAATGCTCAATGGGAAATCCGTAATCTTGCTTGTAGTTTTGCTGAATATATTCGTCCTTTAGCTCCTTTTGCCACCTCTTATCTATGCGGGAAAAGTGAACTGGAAAGCTTAGTTCAATCCACGGGAAAGGGATTGACAAAAACCTGATTAAATTAATCTATGGGTCTACTATCCTGCGTCCCTGTAGCTCAGCTGGATAGAGTGGCACCCTCCGAAGGTGAAGGTCAGGCGTTCGAATCGCCTCAGGGACGCCATATAACCATTTATGTCCTCTGAAGTTATTCTCACCGTAGAAAATCTTTCCCTCCAGCTGGGAAGTAAAGTCATATTTGCTGAACTAAATCTCGGAGTGCATAATGGTGATAAAATTGGGATTGTGGGGATAAATGGTTCAGGAAAATCAACCCTTTTAAGATTACTGGCTGGAAATCTTGAACCTACTACAGGAACGATTGTTAAAAGAAGAGACTTAACTCTCGGATGGCTTCCCCAGAATGAACCCTTTCCTTCGGAAGAGACCATCCTTCAATATGTTTTAAATCAAAATTTATCCAGAACCTCTGTTCCTGAAGAACATCGCTATAAGGCTATGCTTTCTTTACTTAACCTCTCCGATTGGAATAAACCTCTTAGTCTACTTTCCGGTGGAGAAAGAAGAAAAGCGGGGCTGGCTAAAGTTTTAGCTCGTGAACCAGATCTCATCTTACTGGATGAACCAACCAATCATCTTGACCTGGATACGATTGAATGGCTTCAGGATTATCTTACTAAATCCAGAAAGACACTTCTCTTTGTTTCCCATGACCGCTATTTTCTGGATGCTGTCTCCAATCGCATTCTGGAAATAGAACACAGCCATTGCTACATTACCGAAGGGAATTATACAGATTATGTGGAACAAAAACTTATCCGTCTAACCGACCAAAAGAGAAAAGAAATCCGGCGTCAAGCTCAGCTAAAGAAAGAACTTGATTGGTTAAAAAGAGGTGCTAAAGCTCGGACCTCAAAACCTAAAGACCATATCAATAGAGTGCAAAAACTCATCTCTCAATCCTATCTCATTTCAAAGCCAGAACTCAAAATCTCTTTTCTTATGGAGCGTCAGGGGAAAACTATCCTGGAACTTCATAATATCAGTAAAAGCTTTGAAGGAAAACTATTATTCCAAAACTTGGAGCATATCTTTCAAGCAGGAGAAAAAATCGGTATTATTGGACCCAATGGCTGTGGAAAAACTACTCTGCTAAAGATTATAGCAGGTGAGATAAAGCCCGATACAGGAAAAGTCAAAGTAGGAGTTAATACTCGGTTTTCCTTTTTCAGTCAGGAAGAAGAAAACTACAATCCAGATCTTTCCGTCTTTGAATATCTGACACAATATTCTGAGGTTATTCAGACTCAGTCAGGATTGAAATTAACCGCTAAAGAGATGCTAAAACGCTTTCTCTTTGATGATAAGATGCAACAACAAAAACTTGCTTCTCTTTCTGGAGGAGAACTGCGTCGCCTCTTTCTTCTGAAATCACTTATGTTTGGTGCAAATTTTATTATTCTGGATGAACCTACCAATGACCTGGATATTCAAACCCTGGAAATACTGGAAGATTATCTGGATGATTTTAAGGGATGTCTGCTGGTTGTTTCTCATGACCGGTTCTTTCTTGACCGATGTGTGGAACAACTTTTTGTCTTTGAAAAAGATGGAATAAGGAAGTTTCCTGGTAGTTATTCGGACTACTTATTGGTTCGTAATTATCAAAAGGAAGAAAAAGAAAATAAAAAACCTACTCTTAATATTACCCCTAAATCTCAGCGTCAATCCAGGGGCATAAGCTATAAAGAACAGCGAGAATTGGAATTACTTACCCAAGAGATTGAAAACCTGGAGACTCAGATTAAACATCTGGAAGATTCCCTTAACTCTACTCCTACTCTTACTCATCTTGATTACCTTCGTATAAGTGAAGAACTGGAAAGTTTGAATATGCTCTATCAACAAAAACTCCAGCGCTGGTTTGATTTATCGGAAAAATGAGAGGGAGACGGGATGTGAGACGTCCTCGTCTCACAAAACCGTAAGGCTTATGGTGGTGAGTGTTTATGGTGGTGAAACGTCCTCGTCTCACCAAGCCATTAGTTATTTATAAAGGGATATCAAATTCTTAGCTCTTAAAAATCAAGTATTTCTTCCATATATTTCAAACCTTGATAAATTGAACTAAAATTTTTAAAATAAAACTTGACAGGGAAGATAGATAAATTTAAAATACTTTTGAGAATTTTGAAGATAAAAGCTTTGTGTTTGAGAAAATATTTATGCTCCTACAAAGTGAAGGTGTGGTTATGTATAAAACAGCGAGATGGGGAATACCATCTATCTAAAAAGCTAGCTTTAGTTTAAAGCATCCTCTCATCTCAATTAGTTATTGAACCTCCATTTTCTCCGTTCTTTTGTTATGTTCTCAAAGTTTTTATCCAGTTTATATAGAAGAGAGTTAAGCTAAGGATACAGACAGTACCTGTATAAGCTTGAGTTATTGATTAACTACTAAACAAGCAAGGGAGATTTAAGATGAAAAGGTCTCTATTATTTATTTTAATTTTGGGTTTTATAACTTTGGGATTGGCTTCTATAACCGAGTATTATACCTTCAATCAAACCAGCGGAATCTACAATCCTTTTAACCCTGAGGAAGGGAATTTGATACCAGAATTATCAGCTAACAATGTTCTTTCTTCTCTTATTTCTATTGGCTTTATCTTTCCTTATGGCACGAACTTATATACCGAAGTTAAGATTAGTTCAAATGGTTGGCTTGGCTTAGGTTCTTCGCAGACAAATAGCTTGAATTACAACCAACTCAATTACATCTATAATTTTCCTATTCTGGCACCTCTCTGGGATGACTTAAGTTTGCAAATGGGCACTTGTTATTATCAAATTGCTGGTACTGCTCCTCATCGTGTTTTTACCGTCCAATACACTAATTTAAAATGGAATTATACTGCCAGTTCATTTTTTAATTTACAAGTAAAATTATATGAAACCGGGAAGATTGAGTTTATTTATGGATTTGCTACCGGAGCACCAAATTCTCCTTCTGCTTCCATTGGAATCAATATGCTCCCTGGAGGTTCTGAATGGTTCTATTCTGTTACTCCAGGAAATCCTGCTAGGGTTTCAACTACCACGGAAAATAATCAAATCTCTATTTGGCCCGGAGAAGGAACTATATATGAATTTAATCCAGTTATCCCATTTTCCAATGATTTAGCGGCAATCTCAATTTCAGGTAATAATGTGCTTACAGTCGGAGAAAATTCTGATTATCAGATATTGATTAGAAATAGCGGTAACAATGACCAAAACAATTATCAGATAAAACTTTTACTGGACGATGAGGAAATTGCTTCCCTGAATGGTAATCCTATTCAAGCAGGTGAATTTCAGACCTATACGCTTTCCTGGAATCCTTCTTTTAATTTTATTGGTCCTGGCAATTTATCTGGGAAAGTTGTTTTATCAGGAGATGAAAATCCAGTTAATAATCAAACCTCTCCGTTACTTATTACTATTCAACCTGCTGAAATCCAAGAAGTAACTATTGGCTCAGGAAATGAATTAGCCAGAATCCCTATAGATTTTAACAAAAGAAACTCACTTTATGAATGCCTTTATTATCCCGAAGAGATTGGCTTTTCCAGCGGAGTTATCTATTCTATAAAGCTCTATAATAATTTTGTTAATTCACCAACTAATGGTATGACTAGAATCTGGTTAGGAACCACAGATTTGCCCGACCTAAGTTTAAATTGGATTCCTTCTAATCAATTAACTCTGGTCTTTGAAGGAAATATTGATTATCCTGCTGGAGTCAACACCATCTCCATTCCCTTACAGACACCTTATTTACACTATCCAGGTAATCTGGTGATGATGGTGCAAAGACCCTGGGACCAACAATTTTATTCCGAGAATAACAATTTCTATGCCCAGACTATAGGTTCTCATAGAGCTCGTAAAACAAACATTGATAATCAAATTTTTGAACCTTCCAGTCCTCCACCTTCTACGGTTTCCGGTCAATTTCCTAAAACCACCTTTTTATACACTAATTATTCTTTGCTCAATGATCTGAGTTGCTTGAGTATTAATGGCAACCCTGCTCCATCTATTGGCTCAAACTATTATTATACCATAACCATAAAAAATAATGGAATAGAAACTCAGAATAATTATGTAGTCAGACTAATGGCTACTGATGGAACAGAACTGAGTTCTGTGATGGGTTCAACTATAGCTCCGCAACAAATATTAGAGTTTGATATACCCTGGATTCCTGCCTTTGAAGGCTCTGTTTCTATCTATGGAGAAGTTATCTTGGTAGGAGATGAAATTGAGACCAACAATCAATCTCTTCTTTTAAAGATTAGAGTCTATCCTGAAGGTATTTTCTATAGTCACATTACTATTGGTGAAGGTAATTTGTGGGAAAGAATGCCTATGGATTTCTACTTGAAGAACTCCTTATTTGAAACTGTATATCTTGCTTCTGAACTGAATACAAGCGGTCTATTAACTGACATTCAATTTTATAATTATTTTTATTTGAATTCTCCTAATGAACCAACCAAAATCTGGATGGGAGAAACTACCCTCAATGGCCTTTCTCAAGGTTGGATTCCATCTACTGACCTGACTTTAGTTTTTGATGGAATGGTAGATTATCCTGTCTATAATAATGATATTTTAATTCATCTGGATACCCCTTATCAATATAATGGAAATAATCTGGTAGTAATGTTTAAGCGTCCCTGGGATCCAACTTATTTACATAGTGATGGAGTTTTTCGCAATCAGACAGGTGATGTAATTAATCGCACTCTTAAAGTCGCCAGTGATGTCATAGATTATGATCCTGCCAATCCTCCTGCTAATACTACGGCACAAGCGATATTTCCTATGACTACTTTTATGATTAAGTATACTGATCCTTTTGGTGAACCTGTCACTCTTCCATCCAGTATGAATGTAGCGTGTGCTGTAACCATTGATGGACTTCCTGCATCTTCTGGAGATATTCTGGCTGCTTATGTTGATGTTAATGGAGTTCCTCAGCTAAGAGGTAAACAAACTATTCAGTTAAGTGATAATCTTGCCAGTTGTATAATTCAGATTTATACTGAGAATGATGCTGAAATAGTACGTTTCAGGATCTGGGACCCGAATAATAATCAGATTTATCTTTCTTCCAATACGCTCAGCACTATAGTTAATGCCACCATTGGTTCCATCCCTGATAATCCTTTTATGATTTATGGAATTAGCCCTCAAACTCAATCTTTATCATTAGCAGGTGGCTGGAATCTTATTTCCTTGAATATAGCTCCACCGGATCACCGTATAATTTCTTTAATATCTGCAATAGCAAATAATGTTCAGCAAATTAAAGGAACAGAAGGAGTCTATATTTTAAACAATCCTTTTTCTTCTTTAGCTGCTTTAACGGATGGAAGAGCCTATCATATTTTGATGTCAAATCCCGTTAACTGGACAGTAAGTGGAGCGCCCATTCCTGTTTCTACACCCATACCCTTATCTGATGGTTGGAATCTTGC